>Ga0308157_10000082_pt1 | contig 408235 bp, 363 predicted proteins | sample PhyBR1_FD_201035 | JGI IMG/M metagenome (GOLD analysis project Ga0308157, IMG submission 201035) | Phyllosphere microbial communities from UC Gill Tract Community Farm, Albany, California, United States - DLSLB.R1 | ecosystem: Host-associated > Plants > Phyllosphere > Unclassified | place...
GGCAGAGGCCGGGGTGCCGAGCGACAGGGGCGGCGTGGCGCGGAACGTCGATCAACTCGGGCGGCGGGGCACCGGACGGCGGGCAGGCTCGACGGGGCCGTTGCGAGGTCCGAGACGCGGCGGCGGCACGCCTGTGAGGGGCGTGCCGCCGCTGGGCGGGGGCACGGCCGGGCCGGATCAGCCGAGGCCGGGTCAGCCGGGCCGGGTCGGCCGTGCCGGGTCAGCCGAGGCCGGAGTAGGAGTGCAGGCCGTTGATGACCGTGTTCACGATCGTGTAGTTGAAGACCACGGCCACGAAGCCAGCCAGGGCCAGGCCCGCGGCGCGCGAGCCGCGGAAGCCGCCGGTGGCGCGGGCATGGAGGTAGGCCGCGTAGATCACCCAGATGATGAAGGTCCACACCTCCTTGGGGTCCCAGCCCCAGAAGCGGCCCCACGCCTCGCGCGCCCAGATCGCACCGAAGATCAGGGTGAAGGTCCAGCACACGAACGCGACGGAGTGGATGCGGAAGCTCAGCGACTCGAGGGAGGCCGAGGAGGGCAGGCGGTCCAGCACGTGCCCGAAGCGGCCCCAGTGCTCGGGGAACTCCTCCGTCGCGGCGCGCTCGGCGAGGACCCTCTCGTGCTTGGCCTGGAGCAGCTGCATCGTCGCCACCACCGCGCCCAGGATCGACAGCGACGTGGAGAGGATCGCAACGCCGATGTGGATGTAGATCCAGTGCGAGTTCTGCAGGCTCGGGGTCAGCTCGGCGGCGGGCACGATCCAGAAGGTCTGCGCGAGCAGCAGCACGAGCAGCACGGGGCCGACCACGAAGGTGCCCAGCGCCCGCAGCTCGGTGCGTCGCACGCTGAACGCGAGGAAGGCGACCATGGCGATCGCGGTGCTCGTGGTCGCGAACTCGTACATGTTCGCCCACGGCACGCGCTGGGTGGCCAGGGCGCGGGTGAGCACGCCCACCAGGTGCAGGGCGGTCGCGGCGGAGGCGATCACGAAGGCGAAGCGCTGCGCGGTCATGCCGTGCTCCGCGGCGTCCTCCCCCGCCACGTCCCCGCCGGCACCGCCGGAGGGAGCATCGGCGAGCGCGGTGGCGGCGCCGCCGGCCGGGGCGCCCCCACCCACTGTCGCGGCCTGCTCGACGCGGCGCGCCTCCGCCCGGTCGCGGGCGGCCAGCCGCGCATCGCTGCGACGCTGCGAGGACGAGGCCAGATCGGCGCCGAAGCCGATCAGAGCGAGCACGTAGAGCACGATCGTCACCACGAGGGCGAGGTTCGAGATCTCCGCCAGCTGCTGGTTGATCACTGGGCACTTCCTTCTCGGTGTCCGCCGTCGGCGTCTGCCGCGGGGTGCCCGGACGATGCGGCGTCCGGGGGCCGGTTCCCATCGTGCGCTCCCGTGAGCCGGGACGCCAGGGTCTTCACATCGCCCTCGAGGGCGGGATCGTCGCTGCGGGCGAGCCCGGCGACCTCGAGCACGGTCGTCCCGTCGGCCTCGCGGACCCGCACCCACAGGCGCCGACGCGGCACGAAGAGGGAGAGGATCAGCCCGCCGACGGCGGTCAGGGCGCTGATCAGGATCCAGCGCTCGAAGGGGTTGTGGGCGATGTCGAAGGCGGCGTAGCGGCGCAGCCCGTCGAAGCTCACGGTGGTGCCGTCGGCGGCCTCGTACTCCTCGCCGGGGTAGAGCCGGATCAGCACCGGCGAGCCGTCCTCGCCCGCGACGGGAGTGAGGGTGGTGAGGTCGACCTCGTAGGCGTTCTGCGGCACCCCGGAGTCCAGGCCCAGGTCGCCCTGGTAGACGGTCAGCGCCAGCTGCGGGTCCAGCGCGTCCGGGTAGAGGGAGCGCGGCCCCTGCTCGTCGATCGTGCCGGTGGGCAGGAAGAAGCCGACCACGGCGGTCTGCTCGGGCTGCGCGTCGGGCGCCTTCAGCACGACCTGCGAGGTGTAGCCGGTGTCGCCCATCGGGACGGTGATCAGCGGGCCCTCGGCGACGACCGTGCCCTCGGGATCGGTGACCGTGATCTCCGGGGCGTAGCCGTTGCCGAGCAGGTACATCGAGGCGCCCGGCACGTGCAGCGGCTTGTTCACCTGGACCGTGCGGGACTCGTCCTCCTGGCCGGGGGTGCTGACCTGCACGTCGGCCTCGAAGGAGCGCGGCTCGCCGACCTTCCCGGCCTCGCCGGGCTGGACGTAGGAGGCGCGGAAGTCCTCGAGGGTGAAGCGGAAGTCGGGCATGGCGGTCTCGTCGAACCATGCCCCGGCCTCGAAGGAGTCGTACTGGGTGAGCGAGTTGGCGAAGCCGTCGCCCTCGATCACCGTGACCTGGCCGCGGTAGCTGGTCAGGGAGCCGCCTGCGACGCACACGAGCACGCCGACGAGCGCGATGTGGAACAGCAGGTTCCCGGTCTCGCGCAGCAGGCCGCGCTCGGCGCTGACGGAGGATCCGCCCTTCTCCTCGCGCACCTCGGTGCGATACCGGGAGCGGCGCAGGCTGCGCCGCGCCGTCTCGATCAGCTCCTCGGCCTGCTCGGCGGGCAGCTCGACGCGGGTGTAGCCGGTGAAGCGGGTGAGGCGGGAGGGGGTGCGCGGCGGCTTCGCGCGCAACTGCCTGAGGTGCACGCCCACGCGCGGCACGATGCAGCCGATCAGGGAGATGAACAGCAGCAGGTAGATCGCGGAGAACCACGGCGAGGAGAAGACCTCGAAGAAGCCCAGCGCGTCGAGGAACTCGCCCCAGCGGCCGTTCTCCGCCAGGAACTGCTCTGTCAGCGCCGGGTTCACGCTGCGCTGCGGGTAGAGCGAGCCGGGGATCGCGGCGACCGCCAGCAGCATGAGCAGCACGAGCGCGGTCTGCATGGAGGTCAGCTGGCGCCAGAGGAACAGCAGCGTGCCGCGCAGTCCGAGCGAGGGGGCGGCGGCGCGGGCCCCGTCGACCTCCGGCTTGCTGGACCAGCGGCCGGACTCGGCGCCCTCCCCGGCCGGGGCGGACCCGTCCCGCTCGGCGGCCGTCGTCGTCGCGGGCCCGCCCGCGGACGTGCCCTGGGACCTGGTCTTCCTGCGCATCACACCACCGGCTCGAAGGTCGCGATCATTCCCTGCAGCTCGCTCATCCAGCTCGCCCACACCCCGGTCATCAGCAGCACGCCGATGGCGAGCAGTAGCGCGCCCGAGAGCAGCCCGATGGTGCGTCGGTGGGCCGACAGCTTCCGGCTGAGGCCGAGCGCGCGCTCGAACAGCAGCGCGAAGAGCACGAAGGGGATGCCGAGGCCGAGGGAGTAGGCCAGGGCCAGCACCCCGCCGCGCACGGCCGCGCCGTCGCCCCCGCCGTCGAGGGACAGCGCGATGATCGCGGCGTAGGTGGGGCCGATGCAGGGGGTCCAGCTGAGTCCGAACACGAGCCCCATCAGCGGCGCGCCGAGCAGGCCGGCGTCGGGCCGCTTCGAGGAGATCGGGCGGGTCGCGGACAGCCCCGGGATCGCGCCCATGAACACCAGGCCCATGAGGATCACGATGGCGCCGGCGACGCGGTTGATCCACACGGCGTGCTCCTGCAGGAGGTAGCCGACGGCGCCGGCGAAGCCGCCGAGCACCATGAACACCACCGCGAACCCGGCGACGAACAGCAGGGAGCCGGCCAGCATGCGACCGGGTCCGGGGCGGGAGGGGCGCGCGGCGCGTCGGCCGGTGCCGCCCGGTGCGGGGGCGGGCCCCTGCCCGGCGAGTCCGGAGACGTAGCCGAGATAGCCGGGCACCACGGGCAGCACGCAGGGCGAGAGGAAGGCGACGATCCCGGCCGCGGCGGCGACGGCGATCGCCAGCAGCAGCGATCCGGACAGCGCGGTCGCCTGGAAGGCGTCCCCGATCTCGGCGAGGATCATTCGGCGACCACCGCGTCGATCATCGCCCGCAGCACGGAGGGGTCCGCCGCGCCGGAGATCCGTGCGGCGACCCGGCCCTCGCGGTCCAGCACGAGCGTGGAGGGGACGGCGTTCGGGGAGACCTGCCCGCGCAGCGCGTACATGATCTCCGCGCCGGTGTCGGGCAGGGACGGGTAGGTGATCCCGTAGCGCTCCTCGAAGGCCTCGGCGGGCCCGGCGGCGTCGCGGACGTTGATGCCGAGGAAGGAGACGCCCTGCTCGGCATATTCCTCGTGGATCGCCTGCAGGTCCGGGGCCTCCTTGCGGCACGGCGGGCAGGAGGCGTACCAGACGTTGAGCACGAGGACCTCGCCGCGGGCGTCCTCGACGTCGAAGGGCTCGTCGTCGTAGGTGGTGCCGGTGAAGGAGATCGCCTCGCCGCGCTCCTCGGCGGGGATCTCCGCGGCGACGCCGTCGCCGGAGACGTAGCCCGAGTCGCCGGAGGCGTAGCGGTCGGAGGTGTCGGTCCCGCAGGCGGCCAGCAGCACGGCGAGCGGCGCCGCGGCGGCCATCCCGAGGAGACCGCGCCTGCTCGGGGAATGACGTGCAGGGATCATGTGAGCTTCCCGCCGGTCGCGTCGACGGCGCCGTCGTAGAGGGCGGCGGCGGGCTCGGCGTAGTCCACGCCCGACAGGTGCGGGCCGACGAAGCGCAGGCTCGTCACCGAGCAGAGCCCGCACTGGCGCCTGCGGGGGTCGTGGAACAGAGGCCTGCCCTCGGCGCTGCGACGGGTGACCCAGATCGGCAGCTGGTGCAGCACGAGCACGGCCTCGCGCCCCTCGGCCTCCGCGCGCGCCTGGTGCACGGCGGCGACGACGCGGGCGACCTGCTCGCGGTAGGGCTCGCCCCAGGAGGGGCGGAAGGGGTTGAGGAACCAGCGCCAGTTGCGGGGGTCGGTGAGCTTCGCGTCGCCGTGGCCCATCCGCTGGCCCTCGAAGCGGTTGCCCGATTCGATCAGCCGCTGGTCGGTGCTGATCTCGAGCTCGTGGGCGGCCGCGATCGGGGCGGCGGTCTGCTGGGCGCGCAGGAGCGGCGAGGAGCGCACGAGCGCGACGTCGGCATCCGCCAGGTGCTCGCCCACGCGCTGCGCCATCTGCTCACCACGGGCGCTGAGCCGGTATCCGGGCAGGCGCCCGTAGAGGATGCGCTCCGGGTTGTGCACCTCGCCATGGCGGACGAGATGCACCGTGGTGGTGGTCATCGCAGAGGGTCCTCTTTCGCTGTCGCCGGCCCGGGGGACGTGCGGACGGGCCGCGACGCGGGCTCCCGCCGAGCCGCCTCACGGTACCAATCCAACCTCAGGATCGACCGGGAGCGGGAGCCTCCACGTGAGGTGACGGACATCCGATGGCGATCGGGGCGTCCTCCGCGATGGTCTTGCCGAGGATCCGGCCCAGCTCGAGCAGGTCGTCATGGCCGATCACATCCAGCAGCAGCTCCCGCACGGAGCGCACGTGCGTGGGGGCGGCCCGCTCCAGGAGCTCGCGGCCCTCGGCGGTCAGCTGGGCCTGTCGGCCGCGACCGTCGGAGGAGCAGCGCACCCGCTCGACCAGGCCCCGCTTCTCCATGCGGGTGATCGTGTGCGTGAGGCGGGAGCGCGAGTGGACGACCTTGTCGGCCAGCTCGGACATGCGCAGGAACCCGCCCTCGGCCTCGTTCAGGCGCACGAGGATCTCGTACTCGCCCAGCGCCAGGCCGATCTCGGGGTCGACCTGGAGCGCCTCGCCGAAGCGGTCGGTCAGGAGCGTGGTCGCGTACAGGAAGGTGCGCCAGGCCTCCTGCTCGCTCGCGCTCAGCCAGAGCTCCTCGGGCGTCGAGGCGCGGTGCTCGGCCTCCCCGGCGCTCGCCTCTGCGACATCTCCACTTGACGTCGTGTCATGCATCACGTTTCCTCTCCTCAGGTGTTCGACCACTTGCCATCCTCCTCCATCCTAGTTTAGATTTCAAGCAAGACGGCGCGGACCGTCCGACCGACACCGGTCGACCGGGCGTCCACCGCCCCACCCGAGCACCACGACAAGGAGACTCCCCATGACCGACCTCACCCCCGGCACCTGGACCCTCGACCCCGCCCACACCTCCGCGGCGTTCACCGTGCGCCACGCCGGCATCTCGAAGGCCCGCGGCCAGTTCACCGACGTCGAGGGCAGCCTCGTCGTCGCCGAGGGCGGCGAGGACCTCGCCTTCAACGCCACGCTGAAGACCGAGTCCGTCTCCACCTCCAACGCGGACCGCGACGGCCACCTCAAGAGCGCCGACTTCTTCGACGTCGAGAACTTCCCCGAGATCACCTTCCGCTCCACCGAGCTCAAGGGCGACACCCTCCACGGCGAGCTGACCATCCGCGGCACCACGCAGCCGGTCGAGCTCGACTTCGCCTACGAGGGCGCCGCGACCGATCCCTTCGGCACCTACCGCGCCGGCTTCACCGGCGAGACCACCATCTCCCGCAAGGACTTCGGCCTGACCTGGAACGCCGCCCTCGAGGCCGGCGGCGTGCTGGTCGCCGACGCCGTGAAGATCTCCATCGAGGCCGAGTTCACCGCGCCCACCGCCGCCTGAGGCTCCTCCCGCGGCACCAGCCGCCGCGCCCCCGACGGGCCGTCCGCACCAGCGGGCGGCCCGTCGTCGCGTCCGGGCGCGGGGGCGGGCCCGGATACAGTGCCGTCCATGAGCTCGCAGCACGTCCCCTCCCCCACCGATCCCGACGCCCGGGTCCTCTACCTCACCCGCGAGGGCTGCCACCTCTGCGAGGAGGCGCTGCCGGTGGTGCGGGCCGAGGCCGATCGTGCCGGCACCGCGGTCGAGGTGCGCGACATCGACGACGACGAGCGCCTGCGCGAGGACTGGGATCACGACGTGCCGGTGATCATCGTGGACGGGAAGGTCCACGCCCGCTACCGGGTCGAGGCCGAGCAGCTGCGCGCCGCCCTGCGCCGACGCCCGTGGTGGCGTCGCCTCACCGGCCGGGCCTGAGCGGGCCTGCCGCACCCCGACATGCGAGAGCCCCCACCGAGCGGTGGGGGCTCTCGCAGGTCAGGCGTCGCTCACTTCTTGTTGCGGCGCTGGTGACGGGTCTTGCGAAGCAGCTTGCGGTGCTTCTTCTTGGACATGCGCTTGCGTCGCTTCTTGACGACAGAACCCATAGGTAGCCTCTGTTCTGCAGGACGGACCTGCGGTGTGATGCAGCGGATCTGTGATGCGCGGCCGGTCAGCGTGCGGGGCCTGCACAGCCGACGCCCGGCCGACGCCACGGTCGACCAGCCACTCTACACCGTCGCACCGCATCACTCATCGCGCGCGAGTGCGAGATCCCTCGCAGTGGAGGCGGCGAGCGCGAGCGTCTCGTCGACCGGTTCGACGACGAGCTCCTGCGCCGTCTCCCGCACCCGGGCGGTGAGCACCCGCCGCGCGCGGCGGCGGTGCCACGCCCCGGTCAGCGCCGCGATCGCCGCCCCCGCCGTGGCCAGCAGGATCCCCGCCGCGATCGCGAGGACGAGCATCACGGTGGGCAGCGGGATCGGGATCCACAGCTCCTCGACCATCGGCATCGGCGGCGGGGGCACGCCCAGGAAGGCGAGCGCCGCGTTCAGTCCCAGCCAGCCCAGGCCCACCACCCCGATCAGCAGCGCGATCCACTGGAGCACGTCCATCACCCGCCACCACCAGGAGGTCCGCCCGGCGTGCAGGTCCGCGCCGGCGACCGCCTGGTCGAGGGCGTCCGGCAGCGCATCCTCCTCGCCCCGCGCCGCGGAGCGGACCGCGGCGCGCCAGGGGTCGGTGCCGCCTTCGGAGGCCTCGTCGGCGAAGCGTCGCAGCCCGCCCGAGGCGCGCGCGGCCGCGGCCGCATCGGGCTCGGGCAGGGAGGTGCGCTCGAGCCCCTCGCCGTCCCGCGACCGCCCGATGCCGAGCCGGCCCAGCGGGTCCGGGCGCAGGCCGCGGGCCCAGCGCAGCGGCGGCCAGCCCACCCGGCGCGCGGCGCGGTGGCGGTAGGAGGCGCCGACGGCGCGGGCGACCGGCTCGACACGGGCCGCGAGCGCGAGGTCGTCCACGAGGTCGTCGACCGCGGCCGGTCCCGCACGCTCCGCCATGCCGTCCGGATCGGCGGCCTCCCGCAGCTCCTCGGCGGCGCCGCGCACGTCGGCGCGGTGCCGCTGGGCACTCGCCTCCCGGCTGCGGGCGACGGCCAGCAGGTGCTCGCGCAGCTCCTCGATCCCCTCCCCCGTCTCCGCGGAGGCGGCGAGGACCGGGGCGTCCTCGAGCCCGTCGGCGCGGGCGATCGCGGAGAGGGAGGCGAGCACGCCCTCGCGCTCGGACTCCCGGAGCCGGTCCACCTGGTTCAGGACCAGCACGGTGACCGCGTCGTGCCCGGCGAAGGGGCGCACGAACTCGTGGTGCAGGAGCGCGTCGGCGTACTTCTGCGGGTCGGTGACCCACACGATCACGTCGACCATCCCGGTCATCCGCTCGGCGATGTCGCGGTGCGCGGACTCGACGGAGTCGAGGTCCGGCAGGTCCAGGAGCACCACCCCGGGGGCGGCGTCCTCGGCGGCCCGACGGGCGCGTCGTCCGCGCTTCGGCGCGGTCGCGGCACGGGCCAGTGCGGTGTCCTCGCCCAGGGCGTGGCGCTCCTCGACCTCGAGCCAGTCCAGCAGCGCCTCGCTGCCGGCGTCGCCGAGCACCGCGGCGAGCGGCGCGGAGGTGGTGGGGCGTCGCACCGCGGCGCGTGCGATGTCCTTGCCGACCAGGGCGTTCAGCAGCGAGGACTTGCCCGATCCGGTCGCGCCGAACAGTCCGATCACGGTGTGCTCGGCGGAGAGGGCGCGGCGGTGGTCGATGCGGGAGAGCAGCTCGCGCGTGCTGTCGACCGCCGGGCCCGGCGCGATCCCGTCGAGGGCGGCCAGGGCCCGCTCGAGCGCCTCGAGGCGCTCGTGCAGCGGGGTCGCGCGGGGTCGTCGGCGGCTCATCGGCTCTCCTCCCGGATGTCCCGGGCGAGGGCGGCGAGCGCCTCGGCGTCCTCGGCGAGCGCGGTCGAGGCACCGGTGCCGCCGAGCGCGTCGAGCCGGTCCAGGAAGGGCGCGGCCCCGCCGGCGACGAGCTCGTCGAGCCTGGCCGTGAGGGACTCGCGGGCGATGCGGGCCATGCGCCGCACCGCCTCGTCGCCGAAGACCGCCTCGAGCAGCCGCTGCCCGACGACCGCGGTCGCGGCGCCCGCTCCGACCTCGAGGCCGGTGGGGATGAAGGCCGTCGAGGTGAAGACCACGACCATCAGGGCGACGCCGACGGCGTTCACCCCCAGAGAGAGCAGACGGGCCTTCGTGCGCCGGTCGGCGCCCTCGGCGCGCACCAGCTCGAGCACGTCTCCCTGCCAGTCGCGGACCGCCGCCCGCACCTGCTCGGGGTAACCGTCGGGGAGCCGGGAGAGGTCGTGGCCCTCGGCGAGGGAGCGGCCGGCGGGGCTCGCCCGCCATGCGGTCTCGGCCCGCTCCGCGCCGTGCGCGGTCTCGTCGACGATCACGTGCACCAGCCCCGTCCCGAGCGCCTGCTCGGCGGCGACGGCGGACGCGGGGCGCCCCGAGACCAGCTGGCCGATCCGGTCCCGGGCCCGGGTGACCAGGGATTCCACGCCTCGCAGCAGCTCGCCGGTGCCCACCACGTCCTGCCAGCGTGCGAGCACCTCGCCGCGCAGCAGGGAGCCGTCGCCGAGCGCGGCGTCGATCCGCTCGCGGGAGCCGTCGTAGGCGCCGGTCGCCTCCTCCCGCAGCCGCTGCCGCTCGGCGTCCTGCTCAGCGGCGTGGGCGGCGAGCTCGCCGGCGGAGGCGGCCAGGCCGTCGACGGCGCCGGCGAGGGTGCGGCGGGCGATGCGGCGGCGCTGCTCCCCGTCGGCGGCGAGCGACGTGAAGTGCCCGGCGAGCTCTCCGATCACGCCGGGCGGCAGCATGCCCTCCTCGTCGATCTCCGTCTCCGGGACGAGGAAGAGCCGCTCGACCTCCACACCCTGCCGCTCGAGCATCGCGGTGAGGTCCGCGGCGAGCTCCTCGGACACGCCCTCGCGGTCCGGGATCCGGTTCATCACCACGTCCACGGTCACGTCGCGCTCGGCGGCGGTGCGCAGCACCTCCCAGGGCACGGCGTCGGCGTAGCGGTTCGCGGTCGTGACGAAGAGCCACAGGTCCGCGGCGCGCAGCAGCTGGCGGGCGAGCTCGCGGTTGCCCGCGGCGACGGAGTCGATGTCGGGCGCGTCCAGCAGCGCGAGGCCCTGGGGGATCCGCGCCTCGCCGTGCAGCTCGAGGGAGGTCGCGGGGTCCACGTCCCCGGTGGTGTCCTGCGGTCCCGGTGCCTCCGCGTCCCCGGCGCCGCCGCCGTGGACGCGGGCGAGGCCGGGCAGGATGCGGGTCCCGGTGAACCACGGCTCGTCCTGCGGATGGTGCAGCAGCACGGGACGGCGCGTGGTGGGCCGGATCGCGCCCGAACGGCTCACCGGCGCGCCGACGAGGGCGTTGACCAGGGTGGACTTCCCGGCGCCGGTCGAGCCGCCGATCACCACCAGCAGCGGCGCGTCGAGGGAGGCCAGGCGCGGGGTGACGTGGTCGGCGAGCTGAGAGAGCGCGGCGCGGGCCTCGGCGCGGGCCTGCTCCGCGCCGTCGACGGGCAGCGGCAGCTCGATCTCGCGCAGGTGCTCGGCGAAGGTGTCGAGCACCTGGGTGGTGCGATCGGTCATGGCTCCCCCGGGATCGTCGGGCACGTGCCCCGGGCACGGGGCACCACAGCGTCATTGTGGCAGGTCGTGTCCTCGCCGGAGGGTGGATGCGCCGGGATCCCGGACTCTCAGTCCAGGAACGGGTCCAGGCCCCAGTCGGGGAAGGCGCCGCGACGAGCGGCCTGGACCGCCCGGTCCAGCGGGTCCTCGGGGTCGTAGCCGTCCTCCCAGTCGCGCACGGCCAGAGGGCGGTCGTCGCCGAAGCGGACGATCGCAGGGTCCGGAGAGAGGCCGTGCTCGGCGCGAGCGCGCGCGGCCGCCTCGAGGAAGTCCTGCGGCAGCGGGGCGGACGGGCCGATCGGCGCGCCGGTCGCGACGGCGAGCAGGTGGGTCCAGGAGCGCGGGACCACGTCGATCACCGCGTACCCGCCGCCGCCGAGGGCGAGCCAGCGCCCGCCGCACACCTCATCGGCCAGCTCCCGCATCAGCATCATCACCTCGCGCTGCGCCTCGAGGGTGACGGAGAAGTCGGCCAGCGGGTCGCTGCGGTGCGTGTCGGCGCCGTGCTGGGTGACCAGCAGGGTGGGACGCACCGCCCGGACCAGGGCGGGGACGGTCGCGCGGATCGCCCGCACCCATCCGTCGGCCGTGGTGCGGGGCGGCAGCGGCACGTTGATCGCGGTGCCGGGCGCGTTCGGGCCGCCGGTGTCCTGCACGAAGCCCGTGCCGGGGAAGAGCCGCTCCCCCGTCTCGTGGACCGAGAGGGTGACGGCGCGCGGCTCGTCCCACAGGGCCCGCTCCACGCCGTCGCCGTGGTGGACGTCGACGTCGACGTACATCACCCGCTCCTCGCCGGCGTCCAGCGCGCGGCGCACCGCGAGCGCCGCGTCGTTGTAGACGCAGAAGCCGGAGGTGCTGGCGGGCTTGGCGTGGTGGAGGCCGCCGGCGACGTTGACCGCGCGAGACACGGTGCCGTCGAGGATCGCGTCGACCGCGGCGAGAGAGCCGCCGGCGATGCGGGCGGAGGCGGTGTGCATGCCCGCGAAGGGCGGCACGTCGTCCCCGCCGATCCCGAAGGAGATCAGCTCGTCGAGGTCCTCCGCGGTGAGCCCCTCGAAGCCGGCGGAGGCCCGCCGCACCGCCTCGAGGAGCTCCGGGTCGTGCACGGCCGCGAGCTGCGCGTCGCTCGCGACGGGGGCGGGCAGGATCCGCACGCCCTCGCGGTCCAGGATGCCGGCGGCACCGGCGAGGATGCGGGTCAGCTCCAGGCGGATCGGCGCCATCGGATGGAACGGGCCGAAGTCGTACTCGCGCAGGGCGTCCTCCCACACGATCCCGACGCCGTCGGGGGCGGGCTGGGCGGGGGGCGCGTCTGCGGGCATGCCCGAAGCGTACCGAGGACGACGTGCCGGGGCGCATCGCGGATGTCCGCACGGGGAGGTCTAGACTGCCGCGGACGCGACCGCCGGTCGCCACGACCACGAGGGAAGCGATGACCGAACGGGGGATCCGGCCGACGCCGAGGCGCCTTGCGGGCTCCCTGCCGCGGGCACGGCGTCCGGGCTGGCGCGACCATGCCCGCTCGCTCGCCAAGGCGACCCCGGCGCGGCTCGCGCTCGGCGTGTTCACGCTGCTGATCGGCCTGTTCACCGCGTTGCTGGCGCTGCCGGTCTCCTCGGCCGACGGACAGGGCACGACGATGATCGACGCGCTGTTCACCGCGGTCTCCGCGATCTGCGTGACGGGCCTGTCCACGGTCGAGACCGGCACCCACTGGTCGACCTTCGGGCTCACCGTGATCATGGTCGCCGTCAAGCTCGGCGGGCTTGGCTTGATGACCGTCGCCTCCCTGCTGAGCATCTCGGTGATGCACCGGCTGGGCCTCGCCCAGCGGGTGATCACCGCGCAGGAGACCCGTGCCGAGCGGCTCGCCGAGGTGGGCGGCGTGCTGCGGGTCATCCTCATCACCTCGACCGCGTTCGAGGCGGCGACCTTCGTGGCGCTGACCCCGTACATGTTCATCACCGAGCACGGCATCGGCCAGTCCCTGTTCCTGGGCCTGTTCTACGCGATCAGCGCCTTCAACAACGCCGGCTTCGTGCCCGAGGCGGCGGGGACCGAGCAGTACCTCGGCGATCCCTTCTTCACCATCCCGATCGGTCTCGCGGTGCTCGTGGGCTCCCTCGGGTTCCCCGTGATCCTCGTGGTGGTGCGGAAGCTGCGCACCCCGCGGCGGTGGAGCGTGCACGCGAAGCTGACCCTGACCACGACGGCGCTGCTGCTGGTGATCGCGTTCGCGGGCTTCCTCGCGATGGAGTGGTCGAATCCTGCGACCCTCGGCGGGGAGAGCATCGGCACGAAGCTGCTCGCGGGCGGATTCGCCGCGATCATGCCCCGCTCCGGCGGGTTCTCCCAGCTGGACGTGGCCCAGATGACCACCGAGTCGCGTCTGCTGACGGACGTGCTGATGTTCATCGGCGGCGGATCCGGCTCGACCGCGGGCGGCATCCGGGTGACGACCTTCGCGCTGCTGATGCTGTCGATCTGGGCGGAGGTGCGCGGCAACCCGGACGTGGAGGTGTTCGGGCGTCGCATCCCACATGACACGATCCGTCAGGCGATCGGCGTGCTCGTCATGAGCGCCACGATCGTGTTCGCGGCGACCTTCGTGCTGCTGCGCATGACCCCGTACTCGCTGGACCAGGTGCTCTTCGAGGCGCTGTCCGCCTTCGGCACGGTGGGGCTGTCCACGGGGATCACGCCGCTGCTGCCCCCGGAGGCCAAGGCCGTGCTCGCGCTGTGCATGTACGTGGGGCGCCTGGGCCCGATGACCCTCGGCGCCGCGCTCGCGGTCCGCTCCCGCGTGCGGATGATCCAGTACCCGCAGGAGCGTCCGATCGTGGGCTGACCTCTCGTGGTCCTAGACTGAGCCGGCCCTGGCCGCCCGCCTCACCGTCCCCTCCCCGCACCATCCCCCGCACCGTCCCCGAAGGAGCCGACATGCCCCGCACCGCCCGTGACGAGGGAGTCCTCGTGATCGGTCTGGGCCGCTTCGGCGCCGCGATCGCCCTGACCCTCGAGAAGCTCGGCACGCAGGTCCTCGCGATCGACACCGACGCGGAGCTCGTGCAGAAGTACTCCGGCCAGCTCACCCACGTGGTGCGCGCCGACGCCACCCAGCCCGAGGTGCTCGAGCAGGTCGGGGCCGGCGACTTCCGCATCGCGGTGGTGGGCGTGGGCACCTCGATCGAGTCCAGCGTGCTCATCGCGACGAACCTCGTCGACCTCGGCAAGCCGGTGATCTGGGCGAAGGCGATCTCCTCCGCGCACGGCCGGATCCTGCAGCGCATCGGCGCCCATCACGTGGTCTACCCCGAGGCCGATGCCGGCAAGCGGGTCGCCCACCTCGTCAACGGCCGGCTGCTGGACTTCATCGAGTTCGACGACGACTTCGCGATCGTGAAGATGCGCGCCCCGCGCGAGGTGGAGGGGAAGTCGCTCGCAGAGTCCGACATCCGCCAGCGCTTCGGCGTCACGATCGTGGGCGTGAAGACGCCCGGCAAGGACTTCACCTACGCGGTGCCGGAGACCGTCGTCGCCTCGCACGACCTGCTGATCGTCTCCGGCCGCACCGGGCTGATCGAGAAGTTCTCCCAGCGCCCCTGAAGTCCCGGCTCGGGAGCTCCGCGCCCAGGCAGGTCAGCCCTTCGTCATCGCCCGGGAGGCGTCGGCCGCGGCGGCCATCGCGGCCGCGACGCCGGAGCGCACGCCCTCCCGCTCGAGCGCGGCCAGGCCCTGCACGGTGGTCCCGCCGGGGCTGGAGACCCCGTTCTTCGCGACCGCCGGGTGCGTGCCGCTCTCGGTGAGCATGGTCGCGGCCCCGCGGACAGTCTGCTGCACGAGGGACGCGGCCAGGTCGCGCTTGAGCCCCAGGCGCACGGCCTCGTCGGTCATCGCCTCGATGATCGCGAAGACGAAGGCGGAGAGGGAGCCGGCGGCGCCGATGAAGGCGTGGACCTGCTCCTCGGTGATGTCGACCGCGACCCCGGCGCGGGAGAACAGGGCATGGACCAACGCATGCTCCTCGTCGGAGACGGCGTCGCCGCGCATGAGGCCGACGGCCCCCTCCCCCACCGAGATCGGCGTGTTCGGCATGGCGCGCACGACGGAAGTGTCCTCCGAGAGGGCCTCCTGGATCTGCGCGAGAGTGATGCCGGCGGCGAGGGAGAGCACGATCGCGCCCTCGAGAAGGTCGTCCCGCAGTTCGGCGGCGAGGTCGAGGATCTGGTAGGGCTTCACGCCGAGCACGACGACGTCGGCCTCGCGCACGGCCTCGGTGCGGGAGGCGGCGGCGGTCGCGCCGAGCTCGTCCGCAGCGCGCTCGCTGCTCTCGGCGCTGGAGTTCACGACCTGCAGGTTCTCGGGTCGCACGCCGGCATCGAGCATGGTGCGGCCGACGGGGCCGCCCATGTTCCCCGCGCCGACGAGGGCGACGCGGACGGAGGTGAGGTCGAGGGTCCCGGTGCTCGTGTCAGTCATGCCGCCAGGGTACGGCGCGCGGGAGGGTCCGGCGCCCGCTACTGTGCCGGGGATGGACGCTCATCCGCCGCCCGCCGGCTCTCCGACCCTGCACCTCCTGTACGGACTGGTCGGCTCGGGCAAGTCCACCCTGGCCCGGCGCCTCGAGGCGGAGGGACCGGCGGTGCGGCTCACGCTGGACGAGTGGATGATGCGAACGCATCCGGGGCTGGCTCTCGAGGACCCCGCCTACGGGGAACGGGCGACGGAGCTGCGTGGGCTGCTCGGTGAGCTCGCCGAGCAGGTGCTCCGCACCGGGGCCGACGTGGTGCTGGACTGGAACTGCTGGTCACGGCAGCGTCGCGCCGAGGCGATCGCAGGCGCTCGGCGCGCCGGCGCGGAGGTGGTGCTGCACCGGCTGACGACCTCGCTCGAGGAGTCCACGCGCCGTGCCCGGGCCCGTCAGGAGGCGGGCGCCGCCTTCGCGCACGCGGTGGACGCGGCCGGCAATTCGCATCTGGCGGGCCTGCTGGAGGAGCCGAGCGAGGACGAGGGGCTGCGCCTGGTCGTCCACCGCTGAGCACGGTCCCGGCGCGGTGCGCTCCCCTGTCCCGGATCCCGCGTCCCTACCGGACGGCGGCGGTCTCCGTCCGGGCGGCGAGGCGGGACTCGACGAGGACGAGCAGCTGGACGGCCGCCACGCCGACGACGGCCAGGAGCAGCATCAGCGGCCAGTCCTCGCTCGGCCCCTGAAGGGCGCCCGAGGCGTCCTGCCACGGCCAGAGGCTGCGCAGGGCGCCGATCATGACGCCGGCGAGCACCACCATGGTGCCGCGGTGGTGGTGGGTGAGCAGGCGGCGCATGAGCTTGACGATGACGACGAGGCCCACGAGGGCCCAGAGCCCGAACCAGGCGATGTAGCCGAGGTCCCGCTGGTCCACGGCCTGCAGGGTCGGCTGGTAGAGGCCGACGCTCAGCAGCAGGAAGGAGCCCGAGACGCCCGGCAGCACGAGGGCGCACACGGCGATCGCGGCGGCGGGGGCGACCACCCAGGGGCTCGGCTCGAGGGAGGTCGAGGGCAGGGAGGTCAGCAGCAGCCCGCCGACCGCGCCGAGGGCGAACAGGCCGATCTCCGGCCCGCGCCACGCCCCGCCGGAGAGTCGCACGGGCACCAGCACGGAGCCGGCCACGAGGCCGAGGAACAGCGCGCGCATCGTCTCGGGGTGGTCCTCGACGAGTCCTGCGACGGGGCCGGCGACGGTGAGGACGGCCGCCGCCATGCCGACCAGCAGCGGGAGGACGAGCAGCCAGTTCACGCCGCGCAGCTGGTCACGTGCTCCGTCGACGCGATCCGGGCCGGTCACGAGCCGCCGCGCGGCGGCGGTGATCCGGTGGCCCGCCTCGATCAGCTCGTCGTAGATCCCGGTGACGAGCGCGACGGTGCCGCCGCTGACGCCGGGGACGGTCTCGACCACTCCGATCAGCGCGCCGCGCAGGAGGTTCCCGAGCGGGTTGCGGTGGCGCGGGAGGGCGGGCGCGGCGGCGGGGGCGGTGTCCGTCATGTCTCCAGCCTACGGAGCGATGTGCCCGTCCCCAGCACGAGGCGGAGCGGCGAGTGACCGACTCCGCGCCCGGGCAGCGGACTCCGCCGCCGGGGCGGTCCGGTGCGGAGTGATCGGAGGCCCGCTCCCCTGCCCGTTCAGCGGCCGCGACCCCAGTGCGGGGGCACGTCGCCGCTGAGACGGGCGTCGTTGGACTCGTCGGCCCCGGGCTCGGGGGCGTCCCCTGAGACGCGGTCCGGGAGCACCTTCGGCTCCTCGCCACGTGAGCTCGCGGGAGCGGGCTCCGAGTCGTCCGAGTCGTCCTCCCACTCCATGGGCATGCCGGTGAGCGAGGAGATCACCACGCGCTTCGCGCTCACTGCCGCTCCTGGTAGCGGCGGATGGCGCTGGAGACGGAGACGTCCAGCAGCACCGAGCGCTGCTCGAAGCCGAGGAAGCTGCGCACCTCGGTGGCCAGGTGCTCCTCGAGCCGGGCCCGGCCGTCGGAGCAGATGTACTCGACCACCGCGTCGAAGTCGTCGCTCGAGTAGAAGGACAGCGGATGCCCGGCGGGGATCTGGGGACGCGGCAGGCGATGACGGATGGTGCCGACGCCGGAGGGCGAGTCGGAGCTCTCCTCGGCCTGGACCAGGCGCAGCGCGCGGTCCAGGGCGCGGCGGATCCGCTCGGCCTCGCCGTCGGGGTCGATGAACAGCGCCCAGGACCACACCCGCTCGGTCGCCCAGCCGGCCGCCTCGAGCCGCTCGGCCCGCAGACGGTCGCGCTCGCGCTGGCTGGGGGTGTCGACGTAGTGGGAGCCGTCGGTGTCCACGGCGAGCAGGAGACGACCGGGCATGTCCGGGTGGCCGAGCGCCAGCTCGATCCGGTCCCCGGAGAGACCGAAGTCCCGTTCGACCAGCAGGCCCAGGCGTCGCAGGCGGTCGGCGAGATCCTGCACGAGCGCATCGGTCTCGAGCTCGCGCGGCGCCGGGGCGGGCTCCGGCTCGGGCTCCGGCTCCGGTGCCGCGTCCTCCGACGGGGCCTCGGGGGCGTCAGGCTGCTGCTCGCCCTCGGGCGCCTCGACGCCGCCGGCGTCCTGCTCGGACAGGGCCTCCTGCTCGGCCTGCGCCTCGGGATCGGCGCTGTCCGCGGAGGCGCTCGCCTTCCGCGCGAGCGCCGCCTCGATCGCCGCGTCGAGGTCCTCGTCGGAGAGCTCCTCGGCGTCGGCCGCGCCGCCCGTCGACGCGGCGCCCTGCGCAGCGGCGGAACCCGTCGAGGCAGGGGCCGACTCCTCCGGAGCAGGGGCGACCGGCGCGGCGCGGGGCGCCTCGGGCGCCGGCGGGGCGATCTCCTCCTCGCTGCCGGTGAGCGCGGCGACGTGGGGGACGACGGGGACGTCGTGCCCGCCCTGCAGCACCCAGAGCAGGGCGCGCAGGTCGCGGGCCCCGTCGGTGCGCAGCCGGGCGTGGTCCAGATCCTGCACCGCGAGGGAGGAGACGACGGTGGTGCGGCCGCGGGCGCGGGTGATCACGGTGGCCAGCGCCTTGCGGCCGCTGGGCTCCGAGAGCGGGCCGAAGCGGTGCAGGAGCCGGCCGTGCGGGGTCTTCCCGAAGCCGATCGAGACGATGATGTCGTCGCGCAGCACGGCGGTCGCCTGGTCGGCGGGCAGGACGGTGAAGACCTCCTTGGCGCCGGGATCGAAGTAGTCGCGCAGCGCGGGGATCACTGAGACAGTGTTCATGATCCGCTCCATGAGGCGCCGGGCGTGCTCCTCGGTGAAGGTCAGCACGGCCAGGGAGCGCTCGGGCCGGCTGCGGGCGTGCTCGATCACGAGGTCGGTCACGCGGCGCAGCTCCGCCTCGGTGCTCTCCACGTACTCCATGCCCTCGGTGACGGGACCGCGTCCGTTCTCGACGCTGACCAGCCGGTCCTGCTCGGGCGCGATGGGGCTCGGCACGGCCACGACCTCGCCCACGAGCGCGCGGCGCTGGGCGAAGGCGCGCAGGCCCTCGGTCGCGGGATGCGGGTCGCGCAGGATCTCCTGGTGCGGGGCGATGCGCAGCATGTCCTCCAGCAGGCTGGGGATCGAGTCCCCGCCGTACTCGAGCACGTCGCCGACGACGACGGTCTGCCGCGCCCGGACGATCGAGGGCAGTGCCGCGGCGGTGGGCAGGCGACCGCCGTCGGCGACGATCAGCACGTCGAAGTGGCGTCCCCGCGGGATCACCTGCGGGACGAGGTACGGGGAGGCGAGCCAGGCGGGCCGCGCCGCGAAGAGGATGTCCTCGTACTTCGCGGCGAGGTCGCGGATGGACACCGTCGAGGAGCGGGCGAGCTCCGCGATCGCGGAGCGGGAGGTGTCCGGGTAGCGCTTCATGGTCGCCACCCGGGTCTCGTCGGCCGCGGCGTGCACGCGCGCGGAGGCATCGGCGAGATAGGCGGCGTCCAGGCGGCGGAACCGCTCGGCGACCTGGGACAGGGAGGTGCCGTCGTACTGCGAGATCGTCGGCTCCGCGCCGGCGATCAGCTCGAGGACGCTGCGCCACCAGGCCAGCTCCAGCTCGGCGCCGACCTGCTCGATCGGGACGCGCCGCTCGCGGAGGTCCTCGACGAGCGCGCCGAGACCGTCGAAGCCGAGGCGGCGCAGCAGCTCGGTGCGGCGCGGGAGGGTCTCGAGGTCGCTGCGGTCCGCGGCGAGCGACTCGACGCGCCGCTCGAGCTCGTCGAGGGAGGTCCCGGCGAGGTCGGTGCCGGCAGGGGTGCCGTCCAGCAGCACGGCGAGCTCGTCGAGCACCTTCTGGGAGCGGCCGGCGACGCGATGGACCGCCTCGAGGTCGTCGGGCAGGGAGGGACGGGAGGGGCCGGTCCCCTCGGCCGCGGCGGTGCGGGCGCGCCACTGCTCGGCGACCTCCCGCGCCTCGACGATGTCGCGGTGCAGGTCCGGGGAGAGGGCGGCGGGGCGCTGCAGCGCGGCGGCGTCCTTGCGCAGCCTGCGGCGTGCGCCGAAGCCCATCTCCACCCCGCGCTCCTCGCGCCAGCGCTTGTCGGCCGTGGCGGCGACGAGGTCCGGCAGCGGGGCCGAGAAGACGGCGGGCTGGAAGGTGCCCAGCAGCGCCCGCACCCGGTCCAGCAGGGCGAGGCGCTCGACGAGCTGGACGAGGGTCGCGGGCTCGGCGAGCCCCAGCTCGCTCCCGGTGCGCGCGGCGGCCCGGCGCAGCTGCGGGAGGATCTCGCCGCGCAGCTGGTCGACGAGCTCCTCGGCGCGGGCGGCCTGGGTGTCACTGCTGATCGGGGCGCCGTACCAGGCGGTCTGCTCGGGGCCGGTGGAGAGCACGCCCACCTCGGCCGCCTCGCGCAGCGCCTCGGCGTAGCGCTCGCGGTCCTCCCCCACCATCTGGGCGGCGACCGCGGCGGGCAGCCGCACACCGGTGCGCGGCGCGGGGTGGAGGCGCGTGAGGGCGGCGAGCGCGGAGATCGCGTCGTGGGCCGAGGCGTTCCACGGATCCTGGAGCCGGTGCATCGCCTCGACGTGGCCGACGAGGATGTCGCGGCTGGTGCCGAGCTCCTCGGGAGCGCCGTCGTCGGGGCCCAGGCCGTGCGAGCCGGCGCGGCGCAGGCTGCGCAGCAGCGAGGCGGAGGCGTTGCGCTGCAGGGACGGGTCCGGGGAGAGGTCGAAGACGAGCTCGTCGAGGCCGCGGCCGCGCGCGATCTCGACGAGCTGGGAGAGGTTGCGGCGGCGCTGGGAGACGACGAGCACGCTGCGGCCGCGGGCGTTGAGCTCCTCGGCGAGGTCGACCACGAGGTCGAGGCTCGTGGTCCCCGGCGGGGTGGGGACGGCGAGGTCTCCGCCGGCCAGGACCCGCTCGAGCACGTCGCGGTGGCCGGGGTCGACGGCGGCGACGAGCTCGTCCTCGGGCACCTCGGGGATCGCGGCGTCCGAGGCGCCCTGCACCTCCGTGCGGGCGCTCTCGTCACCGGCGAGCGCGGCGACGAGCGGGGAGGCGGCCCAGTCCTCGCGCACCTCGGAGAGGTCCTCGGCGACGGAGCCGGCGGCGTCCATGAGGTTCCCGACCACGAGGGCGTGCAGCACCCGGAAGCCGGTCAGCGGCTGGCCGAGGGAGCGGAAGGCGTCCAGGACGGGGTTCGGGTCGAAGCCGTGGGCGCCGTCGGTCGTGGCCAGCAGCGCCCGGGCGTCGACGGCGACGCCGGCCTCGCGCAGCGCGCGCAGCAGGACGGGGTTCAGATCCGCGGTGGCGTCGACCTCGAGGTCGACGTCCTCGCGGGCGTTGCCGCGCAGGCGCAGGGTCACGGGGCGCACGAGCACCGGGGCGTGGATCGGCTCGGAGCCGTCCTCCGGGTACCAGATCGCCTCGCCGATCCCCAGATGGCAGGTGGTCAGGCCCACCTCCTCCGCATGCCGCTCGGCGACCTCGCGGATGGTGCGGGCATGGGCGCGGGCGTCGGCAAGCGCTCCCACCTCGCGCACCAGGGACGACAGGCGCGTGGGGCCGCGACCGGCCAGGAGCTGCGCGAGCCCGGAGGGGTGGGAGTGGGTGAGGTCCAGGACCGTGCCGCCGGCGCGGATCTGGGTGAGGAAGGAGGGGGCGGTGACGCCGCCGGTGATCTGCTGGGCCCAGCGGTCCAGGGCGTCGGCGACGCGATCCTCGCGGCTGAGCGGACGGTGCTCACGGCGGATCACCGGGACGCCGTCCTCGTCCTGCTCGGGCGCGATCCCGGCCCCGACCTCGTCGAGGTGCGGGTCGAGCACGACCTCGTAGGCGCCGGTGCGGGTCGGCTCCTCGCCGCGCTCCTCGCTGCCGCGGCCTCCGCGCCGCTCGGCCTCGCGGTCGCGGCTCGTGTCCGCGCCCTGGGCGGGATCGGGCTGCGGGGCCTGCTCGGCGTCGGTCCCGGCCGTCTCGCCGCGACGCTCCCGGGCCAGGGCCGACAGAGCGTCGTCGCGCGACGGCGCCGCCTGGTCGGTGCCCTCAGGTCGCTTCTTCCCGCGCAGGAAACTCCACATGAGGTCCCACGCTACCGGCAGGGACGCGGGCGTCGGTGCAGGCGTGCCGCACGGGGCCGGTCCGACCCGCTCACACCTCGTGCAGCCGCACCGAGCTCTCCGTCAGGTGGGCGCGGAGGTCCTCGGGGACGGGCCCGGCGATCACGAGGTCGGTGAGCACGGAGACCGGGCAGATCCCGGCGAGGGCCCGGTGGCCGATCTTGTCGGCCGTGGCGAGGCCGACGACGCGCCGCGAGTGGCCGATCATGATCCGGGTGACCCCGGCCTCGGCATCGGAGTTGCAGGTCAGGCCCGCTCCGAGGTCCAGGCCCACGGTGCCCACGAACATCGTGTCCAGCCACAGGTCTCGCATCGTGGCAGTGGCCAGGGGGCCGGTGAGCTCGAAGGAGTACGGCTCGGCGACGCCGCCGAGGACGACGGTGCGCACCGAGGGGCGCAGCACGGCCTCGGTGGCGATGTTCAGCGCCGCGCACACGACGGTCAGGCCCGGGGAGCCGTCACGGGAGTCGAGGTCGGGCCGGGAGACGGCGCGGCGGGCGGCGGAGGTGGTGGTGCGCCCGCCGTTGAAGCCGATGATCTGGCCCGGCTCGACGAAGGAGGCGGCGCGGTCCGCGACACGCTCGCGCTGGGCGGAGCCCTCGTCGGCCGTGCGGGGCACGGTCGCGAGCGAGTAGGCGACGTCGACGGCGACGATCCCGCCGTGGGTGCGGCGCGCAAGCTGCGCGCGCTCCATCTCCATGAAGTCGCGCCTGATGGTGGACTCGCTGACGCCGAGCTCGGCGGCGACCTCGGCGACGCTGAGCCGCTTGGTGGTGGTGAGCTGGGAGAGGACGTGGTCCCAGCGGGCGCTGCGGCCCTTCGCTCCGGCGGCGCCTCCTGGCCCCGCGGCTCCCGGGCTCTCCTGGGGCGTCCGCGGCGGGGCCGAGGGCGTGGACGGGGAGGGGACGGTGCCGGTTTCGCGCATGGTCACGCAGCCAGTATTGCGCGATCGGTGACGGCATCGCGGTCTTCTGCGCAGAATCGTCCAAATCTGGACAGATCCTGAGGTCACGTTTGAGTCACAGAGGAATCCGGGGTTACGTTGGCGATGTCGCCTCGGTCACGGGGTGGTTCCGCGAACGAAAGGACATGATCATGGGTTTCGATGACGCGCTGAACAAGGCCAAGGACTTCGCCGGCGAGAACTCCGACCAGGTCAGCCAGGGCATCGACGGTGCCGCTGACCAGGTCAAGGAGCGCACCCCGGACAACATCGACCAGCACGTCGACTCCGGTGCGGACGCCGCGCGCGACCAGCTCGGTCTCGGCGGGGACGACAAGAAGGACAACTGAGTCCCCGCTCCCCTGAGCAGCGAAGAACCCTCGAGGAGGACTCCTCGGGGGTTCTTCCATGTCTCGGCACGGGTGGGCCGGTCGCGGCGGGCTGCGGGGTTCAGTCGCGGCGGCGCACGATGACCAGCACGGCGACGACGGCGCCGACGACGACCACGCCGAGCACCACGAGGATCGGGGTGAGCGAGCCGCCCTCGTCCTCGGCGGCGGGCTCCTCGGCCTCGGTGTCCTCGGAGGCGGTGGCCTCGTCGGAGGCGGCGTCGTCCGCAGCGCCCTCCCCGCCGTCGTCGCTCGCGGCCGGGGCCTCCTCGGTCGGCTCCTCGGCGTCCTGCTCGACGGTGACGGTGAGGGTGCCCTCGATGGGATGGCCGTCGCTGGAGACGACGCGCCACTGGATGGTGTTCTCCCCGGCGGGCAGCGGCTCCTCGAGGGTGGCGGTGACGACGGGGCCGTCGACGCTCGGCGTGATCTCGGCGATCTGCTCGCCGGACTCGTCGGTGACCCGCACGAGCGGGCTCACCTCGAGGATGTCGGCGGAGTAGGTGAGGGTGATCGCCTCGGGCGAGGTCTCCAGGCTCGCGCCGTCCTCGGGATCGGACTCCAGCAGCGTGTCATGGGCCTGCGCCGGGGCGCCGAGCAGCAGGAGCGCGGCGAGCAGGGCGGCGAAGAGCCCGACGAGGGCGGCGGGTCGTGCGGGGATGCGGCGGCTGAGCAGGGTGTTCACCCCGGCAGGCTACGCCAGGGGGAAGGGGCTGGTCTGTGCCCCTGCTCACGCCTCCGGCAGCGGCACTGCGTGGCGCAGCACCGGCAGGGCGGAGCGGACGGCCTCGATCTCGGCGAGGTCGAGGTCGACCATGAGCAGGCCCGGCTCGAGGCCGAGCTCCTGGCGGATGCGTCCCAGGGGGCCGACGGCGGCGGAGCGGCCGATGCCGCGCGGCGCCTTTCCCGCGTAGCCGGCGGGCGGGGACTGGTCGGCGGCGAGGATCACGGCGGTGGAGTCCAGCGCCCGCGCGCGCAGCAGCAGCTGGAGCTGCTCGCGCTTGCCGGGCCCGGCGGCCCAGGCGGTGGGCAGCAGGATCGCGTGGGCGCCACGGCGGGCGAGCGCCGTGAACTGCTCGGGGAAGCGCATGTCGTAGCAGGTGGCGAGGCCGAAGCGGGTGCCGTCGAGGTCGAAGGTGACCAGCTCGTCCCCGGGCGCGACCGTCGCGGACTCGTCGGCGGCGAAGGCGTCGAAGAGGTGGATCTTGCGGTACTCGAGGCGCGGCGTGCCGCCCGGGCCGCGCACGAGCACGGTGTTGTGGACGCGGCCGTCGTCGGCGGGGCTGAAGGACCCGGCGACGACGACGATCCCGTGCTCCTCGGCGAGCTGCTCGAGCAGCTGCGCGAACTCCTCGTGGCGGGTCTCGGCGGCGGCACGCAGATCGGTGCCGAAGGGGGTGAGGGTCGCCTCGGGCAGGACCACGAGGCGGGCTCCCTCCTCAGCGGCCTCGGCGACGACGCCGCGCACCACCGCGACCATCGAGGCATGGTCGGTGGGAACCTCGATCTGGGCGAGGGCGATGCGGGGACCGGCAGCGCGGCGCACCTGGTCCAGCGCGTCGGGCGTGTCGATGTCGGCGGCCTCCGCCCCGGTGACGGGCAGGCTCACCAGCTCCTGATCGCCGAGGGCGCCGTAGAGGCGGCGCAGGCTGAGATCCGCCCAGCCGCCGTCCTCCCGCTCGACCGCGGAGAGCGCATCGCGGAGCCTGCCGAGCGGCCAGGCCGCCCCGAGGAACTGCACGTGCCCGTCCGAGGACTCGAGGGCGACGATGCGGCCGAGCTCGGCGCTGCGGGCGGCGAGGGCGGCGAGGGTCTCGGGGCGCAGCAGAGGCATGTCCCCGCCGAGCACGAGCACGGTCGCCCCGTCGGGCGCCTCGGAGATCTCGGCGACGCCGCGGGCGAGCGCGGCCAGCGGTCCGGAGCGCGGCGGATCCTCGAGCACGAAGCGAGCACCGTGGCGGGCGGCGAGGTCCCCGCCGTCGGCCCCGCTCGGGCCGACGACGATCCGTCGGCCGACGGGCGCGGCGCGCAGCACCCGCTCGAGCACGGAAGCGCCGGCGATGGGCAGACGGGTCTTGTCGGTGCCGCCCAGGCGCGAGGCGGCGCCCCCGGCGAGGATCACGGCGGCGACGGTGGCGGTTCTCTCGTGCGGCGCGGTCGACATGGAGCGATCCTGCCACGGGAGGCTACGATGACCCAGGCCTCCGGTCACGGGTGTTCACCCGCGACGGGACCGGAGCGCCTCCGTAGCTCAGGGGATAGAGCACCGCTCTCCTAAAGCGGGTGTCGCAGGTTCGAATCCTGCCGGGGGCACCAGAGCACCGCTCCTCGCGCGGCTGAGACCGTTCCGAACCGCCGTGCTTCCGAGTGCATGAGATCCTCGCGTCCCGGTGACGCCGCGATCCTCGCCCCCTACGATCGAGCCATGGGACTTCTTCTCATGGTCGTGGAGTTCGTGGCCTACGTGACCGACGAGCGGCTCAGAGCGCCGTGGAGCTCTCGCCGACGGCGCTCCGGTGGAGGCCGCCAGCACAACGACCCTTGACCTGACGCCGACGACCGCGAAGGATCCGGGCATGAGCACCGCTTTCGTCACCACCGCCTACGGCGGGCCCGAGAATCAGCAGTTGATCGAGCGGGAGGCACCTGCGCCGCGCTCCGGCGAGATCGCGGTCGAGGTGCGGGTGGCGGGGGTGAACCCGGCAGATGCGAAGCGCCGCGAGGGCCTGTTCGGCACCTCGGGCACGCTGCCGATGACTCTCGGCCTCGAGGCGTCGGGCGTGGTCACCGCGCTCGGCGAGGGCGTCACGGGATTCTCCGTCGGGGACGACGTGCTCGGTGCGCCGGCCCGCGGGCTCGGCGCCTTCGCCGAGCACACGGTGCTGCGGGCCGCCGATGCGGTGCTCCGCCCGCCGGAGGTTGCCTGCGAGCAGGCGGCGACGCTCCCGGTCGCGGGCACGACCGCCTGGGATCTCGCCTCCTCCGCCGCGCCGGGCGAGATCGTGCTGGTGCTCGGTGCGGGCGGGGGCGTCGGCCGGATGGCGGTGCAGGTCGCCGTCGCGGCCGGGGCGCGGGTTCTCGGCGTCGCCTCGTCGCGCAAGAAGGAGCTCGTCGAGAGCGCCGGCGCCGAGCACGTCCTCTCCGGGGACGGCGCCGCGGAGGCCCTTCGCGGCCTCGTCCCGGAGGGCGCGGACCTGCTGATCGACCTCGTGGGCGGGCAGCCGCTGCGGGATCTCGCCCCGCTCGTGAAGGATCCCGCACGGGTCCTCTCCGCCGCCGATCAGGACACGGCCGAGGAGCTCGGCGGCGCCGGCCGCCCCTCCTCCGCCGACGCGCTCGCCCGGATCACACAGCTGGTCGCCGACGGTGCCGTGGACCCGCACATCACCGCCCGCTACCCGCTCGTCGCAGCCGCGGAGGCGATGGCCCAGGTCGAGTCCGGCCACAGCGCCGGGAAGATCGTGCTCATCCCCTGACCCGCGCGACGCCGTCGCTGACCCGGCGGTAGCGTGGAGCGGGTGACCACCACCGATGCTGACACCGCCGCCACCGATCCCGCCCCGTCCGCTCCGTCCGCGGAGTTCACGGACTTCTCCGATCCCGAGGCGCTGCTGCGCCTGCCCCGCCTCGCCTCCGTCGCCGCGCTGCCCGGCGGGCGCGTGCTCGCCGCGATCCAGGAGGCCGACGAGCACGGCGCGAAGACCCCGTCGGCCCTGTGGGAGCTGGACCCCGCGGGCACGGAGCCCGCGCGGCGGCTGACCCGATCGGAGAAGGGCGAGTCGGGGCCGCGGCCCGGCCCGGACGGCACGGTGCTGTTCACCTCCTCCCGCCCCGATCCCGCCGGCGCATCGTTCGAGGACAAGGCCGGGATCTGGCGCCTGCCGACCAGCGGCGAGCCGGAGCTGGTCGCCGCGGCGCCCGGCGGGCTCGAGCTGCTCGCCGTCGCCGACGACGGCGCGATGCTCGCGGCGACCTCGGTGCTGCCCGGCGGCACGCTCGAGGACGACGAGGAGCGCCGCACGGCGCGCAAGGACGCCAAGCGCACCACCATCTGGCACACCGGCATGCCGATCCGGCAGTGGGACCACGAGATCGGCGACCAGGAGCGCCATCTGGTGCTCGTCTCCCCCGACGGGGAGCTCGCCGACCTCACCCCGGGCGTCGGCACGGTCGCGCTGACCTCCGCCTCCGCGGACCTCTCCCCCGATGCGCGCACCGTCGCGACCTCGTGGACCCGCCGCGTCACGGGCGGGGAGACCCGCAGCGACCTCGTGCTGCTCGACGTCGCCTCCGGCGAGCGGACCACGCTGCTCGCCGCCGACGACGAGGTGCAGTTCTCCTCACCCTCCTACTCGCCCGACGGGGCCCGGCTCGCCTACGTCCGCTCCACCCTCTCCTCCCCCGCCGAGACGAGTCTCTCGCGCCTGGAGATCCGCACGCTCTCAGGCGGCGACACGGTCACCGTCGAGCTCGGCGACCTCACCGTGAGCGACCTCGAGTGGGCGGATCCGACGACCCTGCTGGTGGCCGGCGACCTGCACTCCTCCGGAGCGGTCCTCGTCGTCGACGCGAGGACCGGATCCTCCCGCACCCTCGCCGCGGACGGGGTGTTCTCCTCCCTCTCCGCCGCCGAGGACGGGACCGTCCTCGCGCTGCGCAGCGACGTCGGCACCCCGCCGCGTCCGGTGCGGATCACGGCCGACGGGACGGCCTGGGAGCTGCCCGCCCCGGGCGGGGTCGGCGCGCTGCCCGGCACCCTGGAATGGGTGAGCACGGACGTGGACGGGATCGAGGTGGGCGGCTGGCTGTGCGTCCCGGCGAGCGCGAACGCCTCCGCACCCGCTCCGGTGATGCTGTGGATCCACGGCGGACCGCACGGCTCCTACAACGCGTGGAGCTGGCGCTGGTGCCCGTGGTTCGCGGTCGAGGCCGGCTACGCGGTGCTCATGCCGGATCCGGCGATGTCCACCGGCTACGGGGACGCGGGCCTGAACCGCGGCTGGCCGCGCCGGCCCGACATCGTCTTCCGCGAGTGCGAGACGCTGCTGGACGCCGTGCTCGAGCGGGCGGAGCTGGACGGGACGCGCACCGCGATGCTCGGCGCCTCCTTCGGCGGGTTCATGGCGAACTGGATCGCGGGGCACACCGACCGCTTCGACGCGATCGTCTCCCATGCCGGGCTGTGGGCGCTGCCGCAGCAGCACCGCACCACCGATGCCGCCGCGTGGAAGATGCGGGTGCACGGTCACGAGGACGAGGATCCGGACTGGTACCGGGCCTTCTCCCCGCACCACGAGATCGACGCGATCACCACCCCGATGCTCGTCACCCACGGCAACCGTGACTACCGCGTCCCGGTCTCCGAGGCGCTGCGGCTGTGGTGGGACCTGGTCTCCGCCTGGGACGGCGACCCGGAGGACATGCCGCACCGCTTCCTGCAGCTGACCAGCGAGAACCACTGGGTGCTCACCCCGTCCAACGCCGTGGTGTGGAACCGGGCCGTGCTCGCCTTCTGCGACCAGCACGTGCTCGGCGGGCCGAGCGCCGACGAGGCGATCACCTGGTGAGCGCTCCCCGGCGCTGAACTGCGCCCGGGGCCACGGCTCAGGGCTCCGGGCGGGCGGCGATCGCCATCAGGTGCGGGCTGCACCCCGCGAGCAGGTCGCCGTCGCGGCCGGCGCGTTCCAGGGCCTGCTCGCAGGCCTCGACCAGGGCGAGGGCGGCCTCGAGCACGTCGCCGTCCGCCGGGACGCCCTCGAGCGCGCCGAGGTTCGGCCCCTCGACGCCGTGCACCTCGATCTGCGCGAAGCCGGCACCGGAGACCTCCTCGCGGAGCTCCGCGACGGAGTGGAGGTGCCCGCCGGGGAACCCCTCGCTCAGGTCGTGCCACTGCCCGTGGCGCAGCACGTCGAGGTGGTGGGGGCCGAGGGCGTCCGCACCGCCGTGGACCGCCTCGTCCACGAAGTACGCGAGTCGGTTGATCCCCTGGACCATCACCAGCCCGCCCGGGCGGAGCACGCGCCACGCCTCCGCCAGCGCGAGGTTGCGGTCACGGCGCGAGTCGAGGTGGTACAGCGGACCGAACAGGAGCACCGCGTCGACGGAGCGGTCCTCGGCCGCGAGGGAGCGTGCGTCGCCCACGACCGCGGTGACGCCCTCGATCCCGGAGGCGATCTCGACCTGTGCGGGGACGGGGTCGACGAGGGTCACCGCGTGCCCGTCGGCCGCGAGCCATCGACTGTGAACGCCGGTGCCGCCGCCGACGTCCAGGACGCGGGAGGCGGGGGCGAGCCGTGCGCTGACGAGCCGCCGGACCCGCTCGTGCTCGAGCATCCCGCCGGCGGAGCGGCCGGTGAGCCGGTGCTGTTCGTCCCCGGTCCCGTAGTACTCGAGGATCCGTGCGTCGAGGGCGTGCTGGGGCTCGGTCATCTCCCGAGAGTACTCAGCCGAGCGTCCCGGTGAGCCGTCCGTGGAAGAGGCTGGAGCGCTCATCGAGGCCCGTGAAGGAGACCTCGAGTCCGTGCTCGGCGCACTTGGCCTGGACCGAGTCGAGCACGGCGACGGTCGAGGCGTCCCAGATCTGCGCGGTGGTGAAGTCGACGACGACCGGGAGTCCGCGCTCGGCGTCGGCGGCGTAGTCGAACTGCTCGACGAGGTCGTTGCTCGAGCCGAAGAAGAGCGGGCCGTGCACGGTGTAGCGCGTCCCGTCGGCCCCCGTGGTGCGCTCCACGCGGGTCACGTGCGCGACGCGCCGAGCGAAGAGGGCGACGGCGAGCAGCGCGCCGGCGGCGACGCCGACGGCGAGGTTGTGGGTGAGGACGACGACCACCACGGTCGTGACCATCACGAGCGTCTCGGACAGCGGCATGCGGCGCAGGGTCGCCGGGCGCACGCTGTGGAGGTCCACGGTGGAGACCGCCACGACCATCATCACGGCGGCGAGCGCGGCCATCGGGATCTGCTCCATGAGGTCCGAGAGCGCGGTGACCAGGATCAGCAGCAGCACTCCGGCGACGAGGGTGGAGATGCGGGTGCGGGCCTGGCCCAGCTTCACGTTCATGACGGTCTGGCCGATCATGGCGCAGCCCGCGATCCCGCCCCACATCCCGGCGAGGATGTTCGCCACGCCCAGGGCCCAGGACTCGCGGCTCTTCGAGGAGCGGGAGTCGGTGAGGTCGTCGACGAGCTTCGCGGTCAGCAGCGTCTCCATCAGGCCGACGAAGGCGACGGACAGCGCGGTCGGAGCGATGAGCTGCAGCGTCTCGAGGGTCAGCGGCACCTCGAGCGGGGTGAGGCCGGGCAGGCCTCCCGCGACCGCGCCCTGGTCGCCGACGGTGGGGATCGTGAGGTGGCCGATCATGGCGATCGCGGTGACCAGCACGATCGCGATGAGCGGGGCAGGCACCACCTTCACGAAGCGCGGCAGGACGAGCACCACCACCAGGGTGAGCGCGAACAGGGGGTAGACCGCGGCGGGCACGTCGAGCACGTGCGGGAGCTGGGCGGTGAAGATCAGGATGCCCAGCGCGTTGACGAAGCCGATCATCACCGAGCGCGGGATGAACCGCATGATCCGTGCGAGGCCGACCAGGCCGAAGGCGATCTGCACCAGCCCCGCGAGGATCACGGTGGGCAGCAGGTACTGGACGCCGTGGGTGTGCACGAGCGGGGCGACGACGAGCGCGACGGCGCCCGCGGCGGCGGTGATCACCGCGGGCCGCCCGCCGAGGAAGGTCATGGAGATCGCGAGCACCACGGAGGCGACGAGGCTGACCTTCGGGTCCACGCCCGCGATCACCGAGAAGGAGATGACCTCGGGGATCAGGGCGAGCGTGGTGACGGCGCCGGCGAGCACCTCGGTGGTCAGCAGGCGCGGGCTGCGCAGGGCCTGGAGGGCCGTCGGCGGGGAGACGGGGGCGGCGGTCACCCGGGGAATGCTAGTCGCGCGGCGGACTACCCTGGAGCCCCGCCCCCTCACCGGACAGAGGCCTCTGCCATGACCCCGCCCGCTCGTCGCCGCTTCGACACCACCTGGCTGCCCTTCGGCATGATGCTCGGCTTCGTGGTGGGGGTCGGCGTGGGTCTGGCCGTGGTCGACGAGCTGGTGATCGGCGCGGTCATCGGCGTGCTCGTCGGCGCCCTGCTGGGGGTCGTGCTGGGCCTGCGCGGCGGCGGCGATGCGCTGACCCGCGACGAGGATGCGGAGGACGACGAGTACCGCCGCCTGCACGGGGACCCGCGTCCGGGCGAGCACCGGTGACGCCCGCACCCCTCTGACGTGCGATTCTCGACGGACGCACAGGATCTCCACATGTCCGTTCCGGCATGTCCATGGTGAATGCTTGACCACTCCTTGACCTTTTGGCACGGTGTGACGCGGGCCACCGCTCCCCGGTCCACGACGGCGCATCACCGCCGCACCGGGGCGGGCCGGGATGGAGACCGCCATGGGCATGCGCTCACGCACCACGACCGCCCGACGTCTGCGCCGCGGGTTGGCGCTCGCGGCCTGCACCGCGCTGCTGGGGCTCTCCGCCTGCGGCACCGAGTCGGACCCCGAGGCGACGGGGTCGGCGGAGCAGGAGCCCGCCGGCGCCTCCGAGGAGGGGGCCTCCGACGGCGGCGGCGCGGCCGCGGGCGGCGGCGAGGGCTCCGGATCCGACGACGGGGGCGCGGAGGACGCGCAGGACGGCGCAGGGGCCGACGAGAGTGCGGGCGACGAGGACGACGCCGAGGGGGAGCCGGGTGCTTCGGGGGAGATGACCCGGATCCTCCTGATCACGGAGCCGGGGATCGACGAGACCTCCGGCGACGGTGCACCGGTCCTCGCCGACGACGATCTCGCCGCGCTCCTCTCGGACCCCTTCGGCGGAAGCGCCGAGTGCGCCGACGACCTCGTGGTCGAGATGGGGCAGAGCGCCGGCTGCGTGGGCCCGACGAGCATGGACGACACCGCACCGACGCAGGAGTGGACGGCCAGCACCGTCGCCGTCCCCACCGAGGACGGCCTGGAGAACGGGTACGGGGTCGCGGTGCTGTTCTCCACGGGCACCGCCCTGCCGGAGGATGCGAGCGAGCTCACCCAGGAGAACGTCATGCTGACCGGGCTCGGACAGGGCTCGATGTTCGGCGCCGAGCCGCTAGGGGCCGAGGAGGTCGCCGACGCGACCCTGCAGACCCTCACCTCGGAGAACGCCTACGTGCCGGTGGCCGATCAGGCCGACTGGTCGGAGGTGACCTGTGAGGACGGCCTGGACTTCGACGAGTTCGAGACCGTGGACTGCACGGCGACCACCGGTGAGGGCGACACCTGGCAGCTGCATGTCGCGCCCGGCGCCTTCGCGGACGGTGATCAGGGCCTGCTGGTCGGGATCGGCAGCCCGGAGGACGTCTGAGCCGGCGAGCCCCGGTCAGGTCGCTCACCACGAGCTGACCGGGGCAGCAGCCGGAGGCTACGGTGGGATCGCGCCGAGGACATCGGCGCCGCGGCCGGGACGACCCGGCCTGCAGGAGCACGACGAGGACGGCCTCGGAGGAGACCCGATGACCGCCTCGACCCCGCAGCCCCCGTCGGCCCCGCCCGCCTCCGCAGGTTCCGAGCCCGCCCTCACCGGGCGCGCGCTCGCACGCACCGTTCTGGATCGCGGCGCGCTCGAACGCCTCGGGATCGGCTGGGCCGGCGTCGCGGCCCTCGCCCTCGCCGCCCCCTCTCCCGCCGCACTCTCCGCACCGCTGCTCGGGGCGGTCCTCGCCGCGATCGTCGCGGTGATCGTGATCGCCGCCGGCGGGGTCGTCGCCCAGGCGGAGGCGCTCGCCCGCCGCCTCGGCGACCCCTACGGCACGCTCGTGCTGACCCTGTCGATCGTGGTGATCGAGGTGGTGCTCATCGCTGCGGTGATGCTGGGCCCGGGCGAGCACTCGACCATCGCCCGGGACTCCATCATGGCGGTCTCGATGATCATCATGAACCTCGTGCTCGGCGTGTGCCTGCTGGTCGGCGGCCTGCGCCACGGCGAGCTCGCCGTGCACCGGGTGGGCACCTCGACCTATCTCGTGCTGCTGATCGCGCTCTCGGCGACGGCCTTCGCCCTCCCGGCCGCGCTCGGGACCGACGGCTCCTACCCGCCCGCGCAGGCCGTCGTGGTCGCCGCGGCGACCGTGGGCCTCTACGCCCTGTTCCTGTGGCGGCAGACGGGCGCGCAGGCAGAGGACTTCCAGGAGGTCGCACAGGTGCCCGGCACGTCCGAGTCCGCCGTGTCCGAGACGTCCGCGTCCGCGCCGGAGGCTGCCGCCCCCGCGATCACCGAGGTCCTCCCGCGCCACCGCCAGGAGCTCGCGCTGCGGGCGGGGCTGCTGGTCGCGACGGTGCTGCCGATCGTGCTGCTCTCCCACGACATGGCCGGACTGCTCGACGAGGGGCTGGCCCGGCTCGGCGCCCCGCTCGCCCTCGGCGGCGCGCTCATCGCCGCGATCGTGTTCGCCCCGGAGTCGATGACCTCGGTGCGGGCCGCACTCGGGGGCGAGATCCAGCGCGTGGTGAACCTGTGCCACGGCGCGCTCGCCTCGACGCTCGCCCTGACGATCCCGACCGTGCTGGTGATCGGGCTGGCGACCAGCAGCCCCGTGCTCCTCGCGGAATCTCCCGCGAACCTGCTGCTGCTCGGGGTGACCTTCGCGGTCTCGGCCGTCTCCGCCGCCGCTCCCCGGGTGACCGCCGTGCACGGCGCGGTCCACCTGATGCTGTTCGTCGTCTATGCGCTCGCGCTGTTCTCCTGACCGCCTGCCTCCTGACCGCCTGCCGATCGGTCACCGGCGCCGCCCGGGAGGTGGACTCCGGGGTAGGGTCGCAGCGTGAGTGCGACGACGCTTCCGATCCCGACCGACGCCGGCGACCTGCCCGGGCTGCTCTGGCTGCCCGAGGACCTCGATCAGCCCGTGCCGGGCCTGGTGGTGCTGCAGGAGATCTTCGGCCTGTCCGCGTACATGCAGCAGCGCTGTGCGGATCTCGCCGCCCGCGGGTACGCTGTGCTCGCCCCGCAGCTCTTCGCCCGTCTGGACCCGCCGGTCTCGGGCCTCGAGGACGGCGAGGAGCTCCTGCCCTGGCTCGAGGAGGGCATGGCGCTGACCTCGCGCCTGCCCTGGGACCGGGCAGAGGCCGACGCCCTCGCTGCGGTCGGCGCGCTGCGCGCCCACGGCGCGGTCGACGCGGACCGGGTCGGGCTCGTCGGCTTCTGCTACGGCGGCGGGCTCGCCTTCGCCGCGGCGGCCTCCGCCGCCGAGGAGGACCGCCCGGTCTCTGTCCTCGTGAGCTACTACGGCTCCGCGCTGCCGACGCTGCTGGACCGCGCCGGGGACGTCGAGGTGCCGAGCCTGCACCACTTCGGCACCGCGGACGCCTTCATCCCCCTCGACCAGGTCGAGCGGATCCGCGAGGCGGTCACCGCCGGCGGCGCTCGCGAGCAGGTGCGCTTCGTGCTCCACGAGGGCGCCGGCCACGCCTTCGACAACCCCCATCCGGGGCTGCACCACGCCAGGGCCGCCGAGGCGGCCTGGCAGCAGACCCTCGGCTTCCTCGCCGAGACCCTGCCGCCGCGCGGCTGAAACCGCCGCGCCCCGTGCCCGTCGGGCCTCGACAGGCCTCCTCGGACGTCCTGCCGGCGTCCGACCGGCGTCCGACCGGCGTCCGACACCGTGCGTGACCGAATAGTTATGTCCTGATTGTCGGACAGTCGGATCCGCAGTCGAGCGGGCCCTCCGCCGTCCCCATCCGTGCAGGCCATGGCGTGCCCTCCGCCCCCTTCCCCTTCCGGCGACACGACTGCGAGGGCACCCCGACATGCCCTCTCACGTCGCTGAAATGCCTGTTCCTGGGCGTTTTCGGTGACCAGCGAGGCCTAGGCTGGGGAATCGCCGTGTGCCGCCGCGCACCCTCGCGTCGACTCTCGCCCAGGGGCTGCCCGGCATTCGTCAGACACCGACCCCGCACGAAGGAGCACCTGTGCCGCCTGTGATCTCCGCCGAAGGTCTGTACAAGATCTTCGGCCGCCGCCCCCAACGAGGAGTGCGCGAACTGCAGGGCGGGCGCTCCCGCGAGGACCTGCGCGCGCAGGGCCTCACCGCCGCCGTGATCGATGCGAGCTTCAGCGTCGATCCCGGGGAGATCTTCGTGGTGATGGGCCTGTCAGGCTCCGGGAAGTCCACCCTCATCCGCATGGTCAACGGGCTGCTCCCGGCCACCGCGGGCGAGCTCCGGATCGGCGACGAGGTCCTCTCGAAGATGTCGCCGGCCCAGGTGCGCGAGGTCCGCCGACGCCGGATCTCGATGGTCTTCCAGAACTTCGCGCTCCTCCCCCATCGCACCGTCGGCGAGAACGCCGCCTACGGCCTCGAGGTCAGCGGCATGAACCGCTCCGACCGCGAGAAGAAGGCGCGGGAGGCGCTGGAGATGGTGGGCCTGAAGGGCTGGGACGGCTACCGCCCCTCCGCCCTCTCCGGCGGCATGCAGCAGCGCGTGGGCCTCGCCCGCGCCCTCGCCTCCGGCACCGACGTGATGCTGATGGACGAGGCGTTCTCCGCCCTGGACCCCCTGATCCGGCGGGACATGCAGGACCAGCTCGTCGACCTGCAGCAGCGGCTGGAGAAGACGATCCTGTTCATCACCCACGACCTCAACGAGGCGATGCGCATCGGCGACCGGATCGCGATGATGCGCGACGGCCGGATCGTGCAGGTCGGAACCTCGGAGGAGATCCTCAACGAGCCCGCCAACGACTACGTCGCGAAGTTCATCCAGGACGTGGACCGCACGCGCGTGCTCGTGGCCGGCGCCGTGATGGAGCAGCCGCCCGAGACCCTCGGCGCGGGGCAGGGGCCGCGCACGGCCCACAAGCTGCTGCGCGAGACCCAGAACTCCTGGCTCGTGGTGCTCGAGCGGGACCGCACCCCCGCCGGCGTGCTGTGGCAGGACGACGTCGCCGAGGCCGTGCGCGTCGGCCAGGAGCAGCTGCCCTGGTCCTCCGAGCACGAGATGGCGGTGGTCTCCCATGACACGCCCGTCGCGGAGCTGTTCGGGAAGTCCGCGCAGCACGCCGCACCCCTCGTGGTCGTCGACGACGAGGGCCGCTTCGCCGGAGTGATCCCGCGGGTCACCCTGCTGACCGCGCTCGGCGTCATCGGGGAGGGCGCGGATCCCTCCCCCGTCCCCGACGTCCCGCCGCCCGAGGCGCCTGGCGGCTCCGCCGCCGAGGACGGCCAGCTCGCCCCGACCGCCGACGACCGCCGCGGAGGTGACGCGCGATGAACCCCGACGACGCCCTGATGCCCCGCATCCCGATCGGCGAGTGGATCGACACCGGCATCGACTGGCTCAAGGCCAACGTGTCCTGGCTGTTCGACCTGTTCTCCATGGTGATGGACTTCCTCATCGGGGGTCTCACCGACCTGCTGATGCTCGCCCCCGCACTGGTGATGGTCGTGGTCTTCGCCCTCATCGCCCTCGTGGTCCGCTCCTGGAAGCTCTCGCTCGCGACCCTCATCGGCTTCGCCGTGGTGGTCTCGATGGAGCAGTGGGAGACGATGATGCAGACCATGGCGCTGGTGCTGGTCGCGACCGTGTTCGCGGTCGTGATCGCGGTGCCGCTGGGCATCCTCGCGGCGGTCTCCAGCACGGTCAGCGCGATCGTGAAGCCCGTCATGGACTTCATGCAGACGATGCCCGCCTTCGTCTACCTGATCCCGGCAGTCACCTTCTTCTCGATCGGCGTGGTCCCGGGCGTCTTCTCCACGATCATCTTCGCGCTGCCGCCCGGCGTGCGCATGACCGAGCTCGGCATCCGCCAGGTCGACGGCGAGACGGTCGAGGCCGGCGAGGCCTTCGGCGCGACCCGCGGCCAGATCCTCCGCGGCATCCAGCTGCCGCTGGCGATCCCGACCATCATGGCCGGCGTCAACCAGGTCATCATGCTCTCCCTGTCGATGGCCGTGGTCGCCGGCATGGTCGGCGCGGACGGCCTGGGCAAGGAGGTCGTCCAGGCGATCTCCACCCAGAACCTGCCCCTCGGCGTCGAGGCCGGCCTCGGCGTCGTGGTCCTGGCCGTCTACCTCGACCGCCTCACCGCGGCGCTCGGCAACCCCAGCGCCTATCCGACCTCGCTCCTCGCCCTGACCCAGCGGACGATCGCGCAGCGCGCGACCACCGGGATCTGACCCGCCACGGCACCGCCCGCGGACGGGCACGGACGACCCGCAGCACCCGACAGACCGATGACCGCCCCACGAAAGGAACACTGATCATGACGAACAGACGAGACCCCTTCGCCCCCCGGACCCTCGGCGCCCGCTCCGCGGCCCGCCGCCCGCTCGTCCGCCGCCCCGTCACCCGCCGCTCCGCGATGCTGGGCGCCGCGGGCCTGATGGGCATGGGCCTGGCCGCCTGCGGCGGCAGCGGTGACGGCGGCAGCGGTGGCGGTGGCGGTGGTGGCGACACCATCACCCTCGGCTACATCCCGTCGTGGACCGACGGGCTGTCCACCGCGTACCTGCTCGACAACCGCCTGACCGCCATGGGCTACACCGTCGAGCACGAGCAGATCACCGAGGCCGGAGTGCTCTACGCGGGCCTCGCCCAGGGCGACGTGGACATGTTCCCCTCGGCCTGGCCCGAGGTCACCCACGCCTCCTACATGGAGGAGTACGGCGAGGACATCGAGGACCTCGTGGCCTACTACGAGGGCGCGGTGCTGAACCTGTCCGTGCCCCAGTACGTGGACATCACCTCGATCGACGAGCTCGTGGGACAGGCCGACCGCTTCGGCGGCCGTATCGTCGGCATCGAGCCCGGCGCGGGCCTGACCGAGGCGACCCAGGAGAAGGTCATCCCCGGCTACGGACTCGAGGAGTACGAGCTCGTGACCTCCTCCACCGCCGCGATGATCACGGAGCTCGAGAACGCGATCGACGCCGAGGAGGACATCGTCGTCACGCTCTGGACGCCGTTCTGGGCGATGCCGGCCTACGACATGAAGGCGCTCGAGGACCCCGAGGGCCACTTCGGCGAGGCGGAGGCGCTGCACCACCTGGGCCGCACCGGCTTCAAGGAGGACTTCCCCGACGCCGCCGAGTGGATCGCGGGCGCGACCCTGTCCGACGAGCAGTTCGGCTCCCTCGAGGACATGGTCGTGAACGAGTACGGCGAGGGCAAGGAGGCCGAGGCCGTGGAGGCCTGGCTCGAGGAGAACCCCGACGTGCTGCCGCCCGTCGAGGGCGAGTGAGCCCGACCCGCTCCAGTCCCTGAGCGGGGAGCACGACCGCAGCGCCCCCGGCACCTCACGGTGCCGGGGGCGCTGCGGATCGAGGGGTCAGCCGGCGCGGCTCAGCGGCCGACGGCGACCTCCGCCCCGGCCTTCGCGGAGGCGTAGCAGGCGTCGATGACCCGGGCGCGGCGCAGCGCGAGGGAGCCGTCGTGCGCGGCGTGGTCGCCGGAGCGGACCTTCTGAAGGAACTGGGCGACGGCGCCCGCGTGGCGGCCATCCTCGCCGACCTTCGGTCTGAGCTCGGCGGGGATGCCCGCGACCTCGGTCCACACGGTGATCCGGTGGTTGCCGGGGCCGCCGCCCCATTCGATGGTGGCCCCGCCGTCGGCCCCGTAGAGGGTGACGTAGCAGAGGTCCTCGGGGATCCACTGGGCCCAGCTCGACTCCAGCAGCATCGTGGCCCCGCCCTCCATGCGCAGGAACGCGGTGGCGAGGTCCTCGACCTCGAAGGGCGCGCCCTCCTCGACCTGGGAGATGCCGAAGCCGGAGCCGCCGCGGCCGCGGGGGCCGAACTCCGCATGGGTCGAGGCGGAGGCGGCGGTGACCTCGGGCTCGCCGAGGAGGTGCAGGGTCATGTCGAGCATGTGGATGCCGATGTCCATCATCGCCCCGCCGCCGGAGCTCTCTGCCTTGGTGAACCAGGTGCCGAGCCCGGGGATGCCCTGTCGGCGGATCCAGCCGGTCTTGGCGTAGTAGACCTCGCCGAGCACGCCGGAGTCGATCACGGACTTCAGTGCCGCGACGTCGCCGCGCTGGCGGTGGTTGAAGGACACCTCGAGCACGCGTCCGGAGCGTCGGGCGGCCTCGACCATGGTGGCGGCGGCCTCGCCCGTCTGGGCCATCGGCTTCTCGGTCATCACGTGCACGCCGGCCTCGAGGGCGGCGACCGCCATGGAGGCGTGGAGGAAGGTCGGCGTGGCGATCGAGACGACGTCGAGCTCGGCCTCGGCGAGCATCTGCTTCCAGTCCTGGTAGCGGCCGGGCACCTGGTGCTCGTCGCCGAACCGCTCCAGGAGGTGCTCCTCCATGGCGGAGAGGGCGACGAGGTCGACGGTGGGGTCCGCGGCGTAGGCGGCGACGTGCTGCTGGCCGGCCCAGCCCAGGCCGATCACGCCGGCGCGGAGGCGGCGGGGGGCGTCCTGCGGTGCTGCTGAGGTCATGCGGAGTCCTCTTCTCTGGGGTGTCGTCCGGGTGGGGTCATGCGGTGGGGGCCGTGCGCGCCGGCGGGGGCGCCGCCGCGTCGGCCTCCGCCTCGCGCGGTCCCGTGGAGGGCGCGAGGAGGTTCAGGGGGTCGCGGCGCAGGCGCTCCAGCGCGAGCTGGATGGCGCCGTGCACGACGACGTCGCGACCGAGGGTGCTGGCCACGATGTCGGGGAAGGGGGCGCGGGCGATCTCGGGCAGCGCCGCCCGCGCCTGTGCGAGGACCGGCTCCATCGCGTCCGCGACAGCGCCTGCGACGACGACCCGCTCGATCCCCAGGAGGCTCACGAGCGTGGCCGCGATGCGCGCCAGGCGCTCCCCGAGCCGGCGCAGGACGTCCTGGGCGAGCGCGTCCCCGTCTGCGGCGGCGCCGAAGACGTCCACGGCGCTGAGCCGGGCGCGGTCGAGTCCCTCGAGCGTCGCCGAGCGCTCGCCGCGCTCGAGCGCCTCGAGGGTCCAGCGTCGCGCCAGGGCGCCGATCCCCTCGGCCCCGGCGTCGTCCTGCAGCACGGCGTCCAGGAAGCGCATCTCTCCCGCGCCGCCGCGGGCGCCGTGCAGGAGCCGGCCGTCGACGATCAGCCCCGCGCCGATCCTCTCCCCGACCAGCAGCGCGGCCATGTCGTCGCTGCGGTGGCGGGCGTGCTCGGCGAGCGCCGTGAGGTTGGCGTCGTTCTCGACACAGACGCGTCCGTCGAGGTGGTCGGGGAAGTCGGCGTTCATCAGGCGCCAGAACTCGCTCACGTCCACCGGGGAGACGCCGCGCTCGTCGACCGGGGCGGGGATGCCGACGACGGTGAGCAGCGGCGGGCCGACGGGGTGCAGCGGCGCGAGCACCTCGGCGACCAGCTCCTGCACCGTCCTGACGCGCAGGGGGCGGTCGACCTGCTGCGCGACCAGGTCGCGACGGGCGGAGGCGAGCACGTCGCCGTGCAGGTCCGTCGCCACCGCGGTGAAGCCGCTGCGCCCGGCGTCGACGCCGACGAGCAGGCCCGCGCGCTCGCGCAGCCGGTGCCGGCGCGCGGGCCGGCCGCGACGGGTCAGCCCTGCCGCGCGGCTGTCGTCGATCTCCTCGAGCCAGCCGGCTCCCGTCAGCTCGTCGCAGAGGCCCAGCACCGTGGCCCGGGTGAGGCCGGTGGCGGCCATCGCCTCGGCGGCGGTGAAGTGCCGGACGGCCAGCGCGTGGCGGAGAAGGGCGCGGCTGTTCTGTCGTCGCATCTCGCTCATCGATGCCGCCATGCCCACCTCCTCGCGGGGTCCTTGACGTCGGCTGTGACGCCCCCCATACTTTCTCTACGCTTTAAATCTAGCAACTGAATCTATTGGTTCGCCACACAGTCGTCGCGATGCCTTCGAGGAGACAGAGTTGTCACCCAGCACCCCAGAGGTCGGTCGACCCTCCCGCCGTTCCCTGCTCGCCGCCGGCGCCGCCGGCGCCCTCACCGCCGGAGGGCTCGCCGGATGCGGCAGCTCCGGGCGGCCGAAGGTGACCTTCTACCAGTCCAAACGCGAGGTGGTCCCCCACTTCCGCGAGCTGATCGGCGAGTTCAACGCGGCGCAGTCGGACTACACCTACGTGCACGACATGGCCACGAACCTGCAGGCCGGGTTCGTGCGCTCCTCCCCGCCGGACATCGCGCTGCAGAACTACAACCTGGACATGGCCCGGTTCATGGAGCGCGGGGCGCTCTCCGACCTCGCGGACCTGCCCGAGGCGGGCCGGATCCGGGACGACGTCCTGGAGCTCGCCGAGTGGTATCCCGGCTACGAGGGTCGCACCAGCGTGATCCCGTTCTCCGTCGCGGCCGCCTCGGTCATCTACAACAAGCGGATCTTCGCGGAGCACGATCTCGAGGTCCCGACGACCTGGGACGAGCTCCTCGCCGTCTGCGAGACGCTGAAGGGCGCCGACGTCATCCCGATCTACGGCACCTTCCCCGAGATCTGGACGGTCACCCAGGGGATCTTCGACTACGTCGTCGGCGGCCTCATCGACGTGCGGGACTTCTTCGACCAGCTGGGCGAGATCGGCGAGGACGTCGGCCCCGACTCCGAGGTCTCCTTCCAGCGCACGCTCGCCGAGCCGATGCAGCAGATGCTCGAGCTGCTGCCGTACTTCAACGAGGACGCCTCGGCGCGCTCCTACGGGGACGGCAACACCGCGATGGCCAACGGCGAGGCGGGCATGTACCTGCAGGGCCCGTGGGCGCTGGTCGAGATCGAGAAGGCGGGCACGGACGTCGAGCTCGGCTCCTTCCCGCTGCCGGTGACGGACGATCCGGCGGATCTGCGGATCCGCGTGAACATCGACCTCTCGCTGTGGATCCCGGAGCAGGCCGATCAGAAGGAGGGGGCGCGCGAGCTGCTGCAGCACCTGATGAACCCGGAGATCCAGTTCCCCTACAACGAGCTGGCCCTCGCCTTCTCCACGACGGACGACGCCCCCGAGGTGACCGACCCGCGGATCTCCGAGATGCAGCCGTTCTACGACGAGGGCCGCTTCTACATGGGCCCCTCGCAGTTCGTGCCGCCCACGATCCCGTTCGGGAACTACATCCAGTCGATCGTGCTGGGTGCCGATCCGGAGCCCGTGCTGGCCCAGCTCGACTCCGACTTCGCCCGTCTCGCCTACCGCGCCTGAGCGCCTCCCCCGCCGTCGACATCGAGGACGTCACCATGTCAGTGCAGACATCACCCGTTCCCGGGCTCGAGGAGGATCGCGCCGCGACCTCCAAGGCCCCCGCCGTCCGGCCGACGCGCCGCCCGGTGGATCCGATCTACTACCTGTTCCTGTTCCCCGCGCTCGCGATCTTCACCCTCGCGATCACCCTGCCCGCCGTGATCGGCTTCTTCTACAGCTTCACGAACTCGGTGGGCTTCGGGGACTTCGAGTTCATCGGCCTGCGCAACTACATCGCGCTGTTCCAGGACCCGAACATCCTCCACGCCTATCTGTTCACCCTCGGCTTCGCCCTGGTCACGGTGATCGTGGTCAATGCGATCGCCTTCGCGCTCGCGGTGGCGCTGACCTCGCGGATCCGCTTCCAGACGGCGCTGCGCACGATCTTCGTGATCCCGATGGTGATCTCGGGGATCATCATCGCCTTCGTGTTCAAGTTCCTGTTCGCCAACTCGCTGCCCGCGCTCGGGCAGGCGCTCGGCCTCGGCGTGCTCTCCGAGTCGATCCTCGCCAACGAGAACCTCGCCTGGATCGCCGTCGTCATCGTCACCGCCTGGTCCGCGATCCCCGGCGCGATGCTGATCTACATCGCGGGCCTCGTGACGATCCCGGCGGAGCTCTACGAGGCCGCCGCGATCGACGGCGCCTCCGGCCGGCAGCGTCTGATGCGGATCACCCTGCCGATGGTCTCAGGCTTCATCCTCATCAACACGATCCTGGGGTTCAAGGGCTTCCTCAACGCCTACGACGTCATCGTCGGCCTCACCGACGGCGGGCCCGGCACCGCCACGACCTCGATCGCCATGTCGATCTTCAAGGGCTTCGGCGGCGGCGACTACGGCTACCAGATGGCGAACGCGGCCGTCTTCTTCGTGATCACAGTGATCCTCGCCGGGATCCAGCTGCGGCTCACCGCCGGGAAAGCGAGCTTCGGAGCATGAGCACCATCCAGCCGACCGTCCCCCGCCCCGATCTCGGGGGCGAGGCCCCGCGCCGACGCCGCACCGGCATCGGCACCGACCGGCCCAACTGGCCGCTGACCCTGATCCTGATCGTGTGCTCGCTCGCGGTGCTGGTGCCGCTGCTGGTGACGATCAACATGTCGCTGAAGACCACCGCGCAGGCGGTCGACGGCTCCGCGTTCACACCGCCGGCGCCGTTCTCCCTCGAGGGGTTCGCCGAGGCCTGGCAGCTGACGAACTTCCCGCGGGGCCTGGCGATCTCCGCCTTCATCACCGCGGTCTCGGTGGTCGGGGAGATCGTCATCTCCTCACTCGCCGCCTTCGCGATCGTGCGCAACTGGGACCGGCGCCTGTTCCGCTGGTCGTTCTTCTACCTGCTGGCGGCGATGTTCATCCCGTTCCCCGTGGTGGCGCTGCCGCAGGTGAAGCTCACCGGCATGGTGGGGCTGGACAATCCGATCGGCGTGGCGATCCTGCACATCGTGTTCGCCCTCGCGTTCAACACGCTGCTGTTCACCGCGTTCCTCCGCTCGATCCCGATCTCACTGGAGGAGTCGATGCGGGTGGACGGCGCCTCGACGTGGCAGGTGTTCGTGCGGCTGATCTTCCCGCTGCTGGCGCCGATGGCCGCGACGGTGGGGATCTTCGCCTTCCTGGGCTCGTGGAACGACTTCATGATGCCGAGCCTGATCACCACGAACCCCGAGCTGCAGACCTTGCCGGTGCTGCAGCAGATGTTCCAGACCCAGTTCAGCAACAACTACAACATCGCCTTCGCCTCGTACCTGATGGCGATGGCCCCGGCCGTGGTCGTGTACGTGCTCACGCAGAAGTGGGTGATCTCCGGCCTGACGCAGGGCGCCGTGAAGTGATCCTCCGGCACCGGCGGCGGGGCCCGCGGCGCTCCGGCAGCGGGGAGCACGTCGATCACGTCGGCGATCACCGGGACGCGCGTCGGGCTGCTGGTCGGAGTCCGGGATCGTGCACATCACCGTCAGACGGTGGGCGGATCCGGCCATGGCGCAGGCATCGACGTCGGTGACGGCGGTGGCCTCGGGTTCGGTGCCGTCGGCGTCGGTGACGCCGGCGAAGGCGTCCTCGATGCCGCCCGTGCTCTCGATGCCGCGCGTTCTTTCGACTCCACCTGCTACCGAGTCCTGTGCGAGGACGGGTCCGAGCCTCGGGGCGCGGCGCACGACGGTGTCGCCGCTGTGACCGGTCCAGGCGACTCGGTGGCCCTCGGCGTGCTCTTCGGCGTGCTCCTCGCCGTCGCCCGAGCCGTCGGGCGCTCCCGTGCTCTTGCACCCTCCCGTGCCGACGCGCTCGACGGACACGTACACCTCCTCCTTGGTGAGGTTGTCGTGCGCGCAGGTGCCCTGACCGTTGTCGAGGCTGGTCACACCGCCCCTGCTGTGCGGGGTGATGTGGTCGACGTGACGGATGGGGGCGTCGCAGTAGGGCGCTCGACATCGTCCGTCGCGCAGCAGCAGGAAGCGCTTCAGCGCCGGTGGGAACTCCCGCGCCCTCGACTCGACGGCGACGATCTCCCCGGCCGTGGGGTGCATGAACAGCTTCCGCAGCACCGCTCTGATCTGCGGCCCGTCGGGCCCGAAGCGGTCGTGGGCAGAATCCTCGGGCGGTGCGAGCAGCTGGCGCAGCTCCTCCCGCAGCGCCTCGGCGGGGACGGGGCCGTAGCCCTCGATGTACGCGGGGTCTCCGTGCTCGGGTGAGAGCAGCGCCCGGTCGGTGATGACCACTCCGATGTCAAGGGTCTCGAGCTCCAGGCCGCTGTCTCGGCCCAGCAGGGTACCCACCAGCGCATCTGCCATGATCGCGCCGTGCCCCTCGCGGCTCCCCTCGGCCCGGCGACGCTCCGCCTCGAGGGAGAGTCGCTTGTGGACGCGCTGCGCATCCAGCGCAGGGAGGTGGGCGCTGAGGGTCGCCATGCCGTGCTCGCCGGGGGTCAGCGTCACGTGGCGGGAGGTGCGGGCGTGGCGATGACGGCGTGCGGCTCCCTCGGGATCGAGCTCGCCGACGGCGGCGGCGACCGCACCGCGCCATGCCTTCACGCCCGCACCTTCCATCTCGGGCATGCGCTCGTGGAGCACCGCGTCCACCTCGCGGCGCTGCTGGTCCGTCAGCGGTGCGGCCGTCGTGGCGGACGCGTAGGCGACGCCGGGGGTGAGCATCCCGCGACCGAGCGCGGAGAGCATGCACGGCATCGAGCCGACCAGGCGGCGAGCCGCGGCGAGGCTCGAGCGCGCCGTCGAGGGCGAACGGTGGGTGGCGAGGGTGATGTCCGCCGCGGCTCGTCGGTCGGCCTGGCGGATGAGCTGCTCGAGCGGCGGGAGGAAGTCGTCCTCGTGGGCGACGTCGTCGCGCGCGGCGTCGATGCGGTCGCGTCGGTGAGCCTCGGCGAAGGCGACGAGCGTGCGCGCCTCGAGAGCCGCCAGGGAGCTGAGCGCGCCGTGGATCATGTCCAGCAGGTTCTTGATCTCCTGACGCGGTCGACTGCCGACCTCGAACATCGCCCGCGGATCGACGGCGACGGAGGTGAGCAGGTGGTCGACGTCGCCGAGCAGCTCCGCGAGCGCGGACGGGCCGCCCGCGTGGAGCGCAGCGAGGATCGCCTCCGGAGCCGGCTGCTCCGGGACGGCCTGCGGGGCGATCGTCATCGACATGCGTCCATGCTCCGTCGCACCCCTGACATTCGAAAGGATCGGCGAGAACTGTGGATGACGAGGGTCTGGGGAGGAGAGGTCGGCTTGTCGGCGCGACCTGTGGAGGAGGAGGGTCTGGGGAGGAACAGTCGGCTGCTCGGCGCGACCTGCGAGCCCCCTGTTCCGAGACCCGCGCAGAGACCAGGACTCCGCCTCTTCTCCTCGTCGCCCCTTGCCCTCCTCGCTCCGCGGGTATCGGATGGGCCCCACCGCACCTCGAGGAGGCACCGATGCAGAAGCTCCCCGTTCCCCCGTCCGCCACCGCGCCGGCGGACGCCTTCACCGGCTCCGTGCTCGTCGAGACGCTGCGCGGCCCGCTCGAGGGCTCGCGTCTGGCGATGGCGCACGTCCACTTCGCGCCCGGTGCGCGCACCCATTGGCACACCCACCCGCGGGGACAGACCCTCCACGGCACCGCCGGCGTGGGGCTCGTCGTGACGCGCGCCGGGGAGGTGCTCACCCTCGAACCCGGTCGCACCGTGTGGATCCCGCCGCAGGAGGAGCACTGGCACGGCGCGGTGGCCGGGACGAGGATGGCGCACATCGCCGCCCAGGAGGCCGACGATGAGGACGAGACCGTGACCTGGCTCGATCCGGTCACCGACGAGGACTTCGCCCGCGCGAACGAGATCGCCCAGCGACGCTGAGCCGGGCCGCGACTGCCTTCGAGGACAGGATTCGTCCTCCCACTCCGGGAGCATCGTCTCGTCCGCTCCCCCCCCCTCACGACGACGGAGTCACCATGAGCGCCACGATCCAGGTCACCTTCGACGCGCACGACCCGCACCGCCTCTCGCTGTTCTGGAAGGAGGTGCTCGGCTACGTGCATCCCGGTCCGCCGGGGTTCGATCCGGCGGCCGACGGGGACCCCCTCGAGGCCTGGGACGGCTTCCTCGACGAGATCGGGGTGCCGGAGTCCGAGCGCAACGCCGTCTCCGCCCTGGAGGATCCCGACGACGACGGGCCGCGACTGTTCTTCCAGCAGGTCCCCGAGGAGAAGGTCGCCAAGAACCGCGTCCACCTCGACGTGCGCGCCGCGCCGGGTCTGGAGGGCGAGGCGCGGATGGCCGCGCTGGAGGAGGAGTGCGAGCGCCTGCTCTCCCTCGGCGGCTCCCGGGTGCGCCGCCACGAGCCGGAGCCGCCGATGAGCGGCGGGTTCATCGTCATGACCGATCCGGAGGGCAACGAGTTCTGCCTGGACTGACCCAGCGGTCGCACTGGCACGGGCCTGGGCCGTGCCGACGCGGGGCCGCCGGGCACGGGTCGGGGGCTACGGGCAAGGGGCTGCGGGGCCACCGGGCACGAGCAAGGGGCCTCGCTGACGCCGGACCGCGGAGCCGCCGGCCTCGGTCGGGCTCCCCTGCTCAGCGCATCCGCTGCACCTGCGCGGCCGCGTCGTAGAGGGCGCGGTGCGCGGGGCGCAGCGCGGCGTGCCGGGCGGCCGCCGACGGGTCCGGCGCGACGGTCTCCGCCGCATCGCGCGCACCGAGCGGAGCTAGATCGTGGTCGAGTCCGAGCGCGTCCGCGGCCACCAGCGCGCAGCCGAGCAGTGCGGCATCGGCACCGTCGACCGTGCGCACGGGGCGCCCCGTGACGTCGGCGAGGATCCGCAGCCACGGCCCGGAGGCGGCTCCCCCGCCGGTCACCGGCAGGGCCCGTACCGCGGAGGCTGAGGTGGAGACAGAGGTGGCGGCGGTCGCGGCGGTGTCGAGCTCGTGCGCTGGACCGTGCGTGAGCCCGTGCGCCAGGCCGTGCGCGACGCCCTCGAGCATCGCCGCGTAGAGGTCGATCCCGCGGGTCTGCGCGTCCGTCCCGAGCACGGCGCCGCGCAGGCTCGCCTCCCGCACCGGGAACCGCTCCCCCAGGATCGAGGGCAGGGCGAGCAGCCCGCTCGGACCGCGACCGCGCTCGAGCTCGCGCGCCGCGAGCAGCTCGTCGGCCCGGGCGGTTCCCGCCCCGTCGAGGAAGGCGTCCCGGGCCCAGTCGGCGGCCGCGCCGGCGGCGAGCAGGGCCGAGATCCGCAGCACGGACTCCCCTGATGCCGGGGTCCCACCGAGGGCGAGATGGTGCGAGCTGCTGGTGACCCCGCCGCTCGGCGCCTCGGGCAGGACGGCGGCGAGCCAGCCGCTCGTGCCCAGGTAGGCGTAGGCGTCGCCGGGCTCGAGCCCCACGATCCCGCAGGTCGTGGCGCCGGCATCGCCGGGCGCGAGCACCACGGGGAGGTCGCGGGGCAGTCCCAGCAGCGCTTCCGCCGCGGGGCCGGTCCTGCCCACCGTCTCACCGGCGGCGCGGGTGAGCCGCGGGAGGGATACCGGCTCGATCCCGGCGGCGCGGGCGACAGCGGGCGACCAGCGCCGGGTGCGCAGCTCGAGCAGGCCGGTGGTCGCGGCGGTCGTCGGATCGCACCAGAGCCCGAGCCCCATGCGCGCCACCAGGTGCCCGGCGGGCCCGAACACCAGGCCCTGCAGGCCGGAGAGCCGTTCCGGGGCGGTGCGGAGCAGGCGCAGATGCATCGCGGCGCAGCTGGTGGCGTCCTGCTCCGCGCCCGCGAGCGCGTCCCAGGAGATCCCGTCGGCCTCGAGCACCCGGTGCAGCTCCTCGGCCTCGGCCGCAGCGCGGGTGTCGGAGTAGAGGACCGCGCGGAGGGAGACCGCCTGCTCAGGCGCCGCAGGCCCGGCGGGGACGGGGACGAGGTCCTGCATCTGCCCGGTGAGCACGAGGCCAGCGAGATCCGCGGCGTCGACCTCGGCCAGCAGCGTCGTGATGACCTCGCGGGCGGCGCGCTCCCATGCGCCTGTGTCCTGCTCGGCGGTCCCGTCGGGTGCGCGGCGGGTCCCGTAGGCGGAGTCGGCCCGTGCGAGGAGCGTGCCCTGCAGGTCGAGGAGGGCGGCTTTCGCGGCGGAGGTGCCCAGGTCGAGGCAGAGCAGGAACGGCATGGCTCTCAGGGTAGGCGCGATCCCGGCAGCTGCCCGTCCAGGTCCGGGGCTGGGCGGGAGCGCGCGGGACGGGGATACTGGGGGCCCATCGCAACCAGGGAGGCATCGAGGCACCATGGTCGACGAGGACGAGGACCGCCGCACGACGCTCGCGCTCCGCGCCGCCGGGGAGATCGTGGATCCGGATCCCGGCGTGAGAAGGGACGCCCGAGCCCGCGCCGAGGAGTCGACAGCACTGTTCACGACGCTCGGGACGCTGCCGACGCCCGCCCGCGAAGGACTGTTCGGGCCCTCCTCGCAGTGGGCTCTGTTCACCTTCTACGCGGAGGGGCCGGTGCAGATCGGCGTGGTGCTGGATCCGCCTCTGTCCGTGCACGCCCCCACGCTCGACGAGCTCGAGCACCGGGTGCGGGAGGTGATCGCCGAGCACCGCGGGGTCGTGGCCGCCGACGTCCACGCCTTCGGCAAGCGGGTGCCGCGCGAGGTCGCGCTGACGGCGCTGCGCGGCGCCGGCGGCACGGGCGACGCCGGGACCGCGGACACCGGGGCGCCGGACGCCGGTGATCGCGCGGACTGACCGACCGGGTCAGGCCGCGCCGATCACCCGAAAGCGCTCAGGACTGCTTGATCAGGGACAGCTCGAACTCGAGCTGGATCTTGTCGCTGACCAGCAGCCCGCCGGAGTCCAGCGGCATGTTCCAGGTGATGCCCCACTCGCGGCGGTCGAGGCGGCGCGTGCCCTCGAAGCCTGCGCGGACGTTGCCGAAGGGGTCGGTGTCGACGCCGATCAGGCGCAGCGGGATCCCGACCGAGCGGGTCGTGCCGCGGATCGTGAGATCGCCGGTGACCATGTAGGCGTCCTCGTCGACCTCCTCGATGCGGGTCGAGGAGAAGGTCATCTCCGGATGCGTCTCGACGTCGAAGAAGTCCGCGCTGCGCAGGTGCTCGTCGCGCTGCGCGTTACGGGTGTCGATGCTCGCCATCTGCACGATGACGGTCGCGGTCGAGGCATCGAGGTCCTCTCCGTCCACGACGATCTCGCCGGTGACGTCGTTGAAGGCGCCGCGGACCTTCGTGACCATGGCGTGGCGGGTGGCGAAGCCGATCCGCGTGTGACCGGGATCGATCTCCCAGGTTCCGGTGAGCTCAGCGGTGTCCAATGATGGCCTCTTCGTTCGGCGACGTGCGCCTCGTCCAGCGGGGGCGCGCGGCACGCGTCGATGATCCCGGAGAACCTACCATCGGTCACCGGCCCCTCACGCCCCCGGCGGCAGCGGACGCACCGTGAGGGTCTGCTGCACCGAGCCGATCGGCCCCTGCTCGTCGTGGAGTACCGAGCTGGTCAACCCCTGTCCGGTGGGCCCGAAGGTGACGCTCGTGTCCAGTCCGAGCCAGCGGCCCGTCGGGTGTCGCGTCAGGTGGATCGTGAGGTCCAGGTTCGGGAACATCCACTCGCGCGGGTGCTCGCGCACCGCGATGCCGTTGGCGGCGTCGACGGGGATGAGGAAGGCGGCGAGCTCGCCCGCCTCCTCCCCCTCGACCAGGGGATGCTCGGCGCGGAGCCAGGAGCGGGCGCGTCCGGGCCGTCGCGGCTCGGCGTCGCGCAGGCTGATGCTGTGGATGAATCCGCCGGTCCAGTCCTCGGACATGCTCCGCTCGGGGAGTCCTCCGGGGCCGGGCAGCAGCGGGAGCTCGGTGCCGGCGACCTCGGCGGTCTCCTGCGTCGACATCGCCCAGGTGCGGGCCCGGAGCGTCTCGCGGCCGGCGATCACGGCGGTGGTCTCCGTCAGCTCGATGGTGCGGCCGGGGCGGAGCATCCTCGTGGACAGCTCGATCTCGCCGCGGCGGAGCTGGCCGAGGATGTCGATCGAGATCCGCGCGATGAGCTTGTCCGGATCGGAGTGCTCGGCGCGCCACCGCTCGAGGTGGTGGACGAGGAGGGCGCCGACGGGGCTGATGTGCAGCTCGTCGTCGCTCCATGCGCCGCCGACGTGCTCGGTGGGCTGGTAGGTGTCGGGGCCGACGGGGATGAAGTAGCTCATCCTGCGCTCCTCCCGGCCCCGGGGCGGGGCGCTGTGCTCGATGTGGTTCAGGTCGGTCCATCCTCCCCGACGTCCGGAGCGCTCGCGGACGTCTGCGGCGTGCTCCATGCCGCACCCCGCGCGGTGAGGACGAGGATCGGGACCAGGAGCGCCGCCGCGATCACGCCGAGGGCCGCGAAGCTGGTCGCGACCATGAGCGGGCCGGCGAGGAAGGCCGCCGCGGCGCCGCACAGGTTCGACAGGGCGTCCGCCCCGCCCTGGGCCGCGGCGCGGGAGCGGTCCGGGACCACCGCCGCGAACAGGGCGGAGCCGGCGACGTTCATGAACGACCAGCCGAGCCCGAGCAGGATCAGCGAGGCGATGACCCCGCTCGTGCTCGAAGAGGCGGTCGCGGCGAGGCCGAGCGACAGGGCGAACAGCGCGATCCCGATCGCCACCACGAGGCGGTGCCCGAGCCGGTCCACGAGGTGCCCGACCACCGGGGAGAGCCCGAACATGCCCAGCACGTGCAGGCTGATCGTCAGTCCCACGACGGTCAGGGAGCCTCCCTGGTGGGCGAGGTGCACGGGGGTCATGGTCATCAGCGAGACCATGACGATCTGGGAGGTGAGCAGCGCGAGCAGCGCGGTGCGGGCGCGGGGATCGGCGCGCATCCCCTGCCGCATGCCGCGCAGCCGGGCGGTGAGCCCCGGACGCGGCGGCGCCGGCGCCCCGTCGGGCGCTCCGCCGTCGGGCGCTGCCACCGCCGACGGAGCGGGCTCCTCCGTGCGGCGGCGTGCCAGCTCGCGCAGCGGGTCGGGGCGCAGGAGGAGCAGGAGGACGGCGCCGGCGAGCCCCGAGCCGAGCGCGGCGAGCAGGAAGGCGGCGGCGTAGGTGTCCAGTCCGGTCAGCGCGCCGAGCATCTCGCCGGGCACGCCGATGTTCGGGCCGAGCACGTTGCCGATCGCCCCCATCCACACCACGAGCGAGAGGTCGCGGGCACGGCTGGAGGGGGTCGCCAGGTCCGTCGCGGTGAAGCGGGCCTGCAGGGCCGCGGCGTTGCCGGCCCCGGTCATCAGCAGGCCGAGGAACAGCGGTATCACGAGGTCGTGCTGAGCGGCGGCGACGAGCAGCCCGGCGCCGGCCGCGGCGATCCACCAGCCTGTCGCGAGCGCCACGCGTCGGCCGTGCCGGGCGGCGAGCGCACCGAGCGGGAGGCCGAGCAGGGCGGCGCCGAGCGTGGAGGAGGTGCGGGCGAGCCCGGCCCAGGTCTCGTCGGCCGTGACCTGCTCCGCCAGCAGAATCCCGATCGTCGGGGAGACGCCGAGGCTGATGGTCCCGAGGATCTGGGCGATGACGAGCACGGCGAGGGTGCGCCGCTGGACGGGGTCGTGGGGGCGGCCGACGGACGGCTCCGCCCTCCCCTTCACCGTCGTCACTGCCCGGGCGGGGGCGCCGGTGCCTCCGCGGCGCGACGTGCGCGGGCCGAGCGGCGGAACCAGTTCACGAGCGGACCGGGCACGAAGCGGTCCACGAAGGCGGCGCCGAAGCGGGCGGTCACCTCGACGGCGAGGCCCACGACGAAGGCGATCACCGGCATCCACAGCGCGAGGGAGACCGAGACCCCCACGTACCCGAGCATCCCCATCTCCGCGTCCATCCTCACGTGCACCAGCGCGAGCAGCACCAGGGACCAGGCGGTGTAGGCGAGCGGCAGCGCCGCCCAGGAGGAGATCTGCGCGATCACGTTCCCGGCGGGGATCTCGCGGTCGCGGTGCCACAGCAGCGCGACCAGCGGCGGCACGAGCAGGGCGATCAGCACCATCGGCAGCCACACGTACCAGGGCAGGTCGACGAACCACAGGTACTCCTGGGTGCGCTGCATGCCGAGGCTCTCGACGTCGCCCCGCGCCGCCATGTGCACGGGCACGAGCAGCATCCCGAGCCCGGGCAGGAGGCCCAGGGCGGTGAGGCCCCAGATCGGCAGGGACACCCACAGGGTGAGCACCGACTGCCCCTCCCCCTCGATGACCTGGGCGATCGATCCGGCCACGAGGGCGAGGATCCCCACCGGCAGGGCGAAGGCCAGGGCGTGGACGAGCACGAGGCGCGGTGCGGCGGCGAGGTCGGCGACCAGCGGCCACCAGGCGGGCTTGCGCATCCCGGCGAGGTGGCCGAGCAGCAGCGGCAGGGTCACCAGCGCCCAGGTGCCGAAGAACATGTCGGCCCCGGCGGAGTGCATCGAGAGGGTGAAACCGACCGAGGCGTCCTCGACGGAGAACGCGGTCAGACGGGTGATCAGCAGGGCGAACAGCGCGACGCCGAGGCCCGAGAGGCCTGACCACAGCAGCGCGCCGAGCGGCCCGTTCGAGCCCCAGCGCCGCTGGGCGGTGCGCGCGGCCAGGAACGCGAACAGCGCCATCGCGAGCGTGATCAGCAGCGGCAGGCCGCGCCAGCTCATGGTGAGGTTCCCCAGGAAGCCCATGCCGAGCTCGACGTCATAGGAGCCGAAGCAGGCCAGGGCCACCAGCTGGAAGGGGATCCCGATCACGCCGATGATCCCCTCGAACCCGGCCCCCTCGATCGAGGTGCCGGCCGCCCCGCCGGTCGGGTCCGGGGCGGCGCCGGTGTCGAGGGTGAGCGCGGACAGCACGGCCGAGACGATCACGACCAGCGCCGCGCCGAGCGCGACGACATAGGCGAGCGCGCCGATCACGAGCGTGGGGGCGGGGGTGCCGATCCCGACCTTCCGCAGTGCGGAGCCGACCTGCGCGGCGGATGGTGCCTGGGTGCCCGTCGCGGGCGCAGCACCCGTCGCGGGTCCGGGGCCCGTCGCGGGCCCGGCGCCGGAGGCGGGAGAGCCTCCGACGGCCGGCGAGCCGGCACCCCAGGGCGCCGGCGGTGCCGAGGGGACGGAGCCGCTCCACGGCGGGGGCGCGGGCGAGGTGGGAGGGGCCGTCGCGGGGCCCGCGGAGGGTGCGGGCCCCGGCGACGGCGCAGGACCGGGCGGGGGGACGGCGCCGGACGACGGGACGGAGCCGCCGAACGGAGCGGGCCCGGGCGACGGGGCGGGTCCCGCGGGCGGCGCGGCCTCGGCCGGGCTCATCCCGTAGCCGTAGCCGTCGCCCTGCCCGGCGCCTGTCCCGCCGTGCCCGGATCCGTGCCCCTGGTCGCCGACGGGCTGGTGCGGCTCCGACATGTGTGTCCCTCTCGCGTGCCTGGCTCTCGCGGGCGCTGCTGCACTCCCCCGCCTGCGAGCCTAGCCCGGAGGGGGTCGGCTCAGAAGCCGTTGTAGCGGAAGGCGTGCTGGTTCCAGTACGAGTCGCCCCAGGTGTGGGTGCGGGCGACGCCGCCGACGCCGCCGGCCTGCTCGATCACATCGAAGGTCGTGTGGTCCTCGTCGGCCCAGCCGGTGAAGATGACGACGTGACCGGCCGCCCCGCCGGAGCCCGGGCCGAGATTGCCGATGATGTCGCCGGGCTCGAGCTCGTCCTTCGGGATCTCGGTGAAGTGCTCGGTGAGGGTGACGGTGCTGTAGCTGGTGTCCAAGCCGTAGGCCATGGAGACGAAGCCGGAGCAGTCGGTGCGGTACTGGCGCCCGTCGGGCCCGTTCGTGTAGGCCTCCATGGAGTAGGGCACGTTGCGGTCCACCCAGGTCTGGCCGCGGTCGAGCACCTCCTGACGGTCCGCCGAGATGCCGTCGCCCGGGTCCTCCGGGGCGGGCTCTCCCTCGCATTCGCCGAGGCCGGCCGCGTCGGGGACCGTGACGTAGGCGCGGGAGACGTAGCCCTCGACGCCGTCGTGGCTGACCTTGGCCCAGTACTCGCTGGAGTAGGTGCCCTGGACCGCCTCGCCGGAGGTCTGGCACTCGAGGTCGAGCGTGGTGCCGGCGGGGATCGTGCCGAGGGCCTCGGTGCCGGTGCTGGTGCCGGAGCGGATCGTGAGCTGCTCGGTGGTGGTGCCGGGAGCGGCGGCCTGCGCGGGCTGCGCGATCAGGGCCAGGCCCGCGACGGCGAGCGCCGAGGCGGCGGCCCCGCCGGCCAGTCGGCGCGCGAAGGTGGTGGTGGTCATCGTTCTTCGTCCCCTCAAGGATCTCGGGTGCGTCGGACGGCGCCGTCGCCGGATCGTTCCCCCACGTCGGCGCCCACGAACCTAGGCACGGTGCGAGCCGGGTCACAACCCTCGGGGCATGGGGAGAACTCCCCCTCGACGGCCGCGGCCGACGGGCATAGGCTCGCGCGGCCGCGCGCGGTGCACGGGATCTGCGGTGCACGGGATCTGCGGTGCGCGGGTTCGGTCGTCACGGCGCGTCGGGCCGCGGGGCAGGATCGCGGAGGGGCCGCTCCCGGCGCCGGGGCGCCCTACCCGACGGTGAGCTCGACCAGACGGCGCAGGCGCTCGATGTCGTCGGTGCGGCCGGTGTGCTGGGCCTCCCAGAAGTACGAGGCGACGGCGCGGGCGAAGGAGATCTCCTCGGCCCGGTCCGCGTCCGCGCCCGCCGCCTCGCAGAACGCCTCGACCACGCCGCGGATCGCCTCGCGCGGCCGGCACCCCTCGAGCACGGGGGCGAGCACGCTGCGCACGACGGTGTGGGCCTCGTTCTCCACGGGTGCACAGAGCAGCGCGGGATCGATGGCGATCCAGCTCCCGTCGTCGCGGCGCAGCACGTTGTCGAAGCTGAGGTCGCCGTGGGTGAGGGTGCGGGAGGTGTCGGCGGCGAGGTCGTCGATGATCTCGGCGGCCCTCTCCCCCGCTCCGGGCGGGATCGGCAGGCCGTCGGCGACGGCGCGGGCGTGCTGCCCCTGGAAGGCCTCGGCCCAGGCGCGGGAGGTCCTCGCGAGGCGCGGGGCGTCCGGCGGGGCGGGGACCGCGGCGATCCGAGCCGCGACCTCGCCCGCGATCCGTGCCGCCTCGAGCGGATCGGGATGTTCCATCAGGGACGGTCCGGGCACGCGCTCCAGCAGCAGGGCCCGCTCCTCGCGGTCCTCGCGCAGCAGGTCGACGACGCCGTGGCCAGCGAGCGTCGTGAGCGCGGAGATCTCGAGGGCGGGGTCAGCGAGCGGCGAGATGAGCTTCAGCGCGGCCGGCGCCCCGTCAGCCGTGGTCACCGGGAGCACGATGCTGGTGCCGCCGCACCAGAGATCCCCGTCGGCCGTGAGATCCCAGCGCTCCAGCATCCGCGCGGCGTGCTCGGCCGCGCCGTCCAGCCAGGGGCCCGTCGAGGGGTCCTGGTGGAGGAGACGCCGTCGGAAGTCGCCGGGGATCTGGAGAGTCAGTTCGTTCACGGCATCTCCGCGGTGGCGGCGACCTGGATCAGCGTCTTGCCGAAGTTCCTGCCCGCGAGCATGCCGATGAAGGTCTCCGGTGCGTTCTCGAGGCCCTCGGTGACGTCCTCGCGATAGCGGATCCTCCCCTCGCGGACCCACGCGCCCATGTCGCGCAGGAAGTCCCCGAAGAGGCTCTCGCGGAACTCGGTCTGGATGAAGCCGCGGATCGTCAGGGACTGGTTCAGGACCGTGCGCAGCAGGGCCGGCGAGCGGTCGGGCCCCTCGGGCTCGCCCGTGGCGTTGTAGGTCGCCGCGAGGCCGCACACCGGCACGCGCGCGTAGAGGTTCAGGTGCGGGAGCACCGCCTCCCACACGCGTCCGCCCACGTTCTCGAAGTACACGTCGATCCCGTCGGGCGCGGCCTGCGCGATCCTCGCCTCGAGGTCCTCGGCGCGATGGTCGATCGCGGCGTCGAAGCCGAGCTCACGGAGGTGCTCGACCTTGTGCGGACCGCCGGCGATGCCGATCGTGCGCAGCCCCTTCAGCCGGGCGATCTGGCCCACGGTCGCGCCCACGGGCCCGGTCGCCGCCGCGACGGCGAGGGTCTCGCCGGCCTGCGGCCTGCCGATCGCGAGCAGTCCCGCGTAGGCGGTGAAGCCGGGCATGCCCAGCACTCCGAGCGCAGTCGGGATCGGGGCCGCCTCCGGGTCCACGACACGCAGTGAGGAGGCGGTCTCGACGCTGTATGTCTGCCATCCTGCGGCGCCGACCACGATCTGGCCGGGCACGAGGTCTCGGGAACGGGACTCGAGCACCTCCGAGACGGTGCCCCCGAGCATCACATCGCCGAGCTCCAGATGCGCCGCGTACGACTTCGACTCCGACATGCGCCCGCGCATGTACGGGTCGAGCGAGAGGTACAGGGTGCGCAGCAGCACCTCCCCGTCCTCCGGGGTCCGGACGGGATGCTCCTGGATCGAGAAGTCCTCCGCGACGGGGAAGCCCTCGGGTCGGGCGGCCAGGCGGATCTGACGGCTGATGAGCGTCATGCGCACTCCTTCGAGGGTCGGCGGTGTCCGGACAACCTACTCGGGTGTGCGCTGCTCCTGCGGGTGCGGGGACATCGGCTCCCCTCCGGCGCCCTCGGTCGATTCGACTCAGCGGCAGGCGCTCTGCCCGGCACTGGCCGTGATCTCGTCGACCAGGGCCTGCACCGCGAGGGTCGGGGCGTGGAAGCGGTGCTCGACGTCATGCGCCTCGACGAGTCCGACGAACGCCTCCAGCTCGTGCTTCATGGTGTCGCCGGCGTGCTTGGCCGGGCCGGACATGAGCGTGCGGGTGCGGCCGTCGCGGTGGTGCAGGCGGATCTCGGCGGGCTCGGCGATGTCGTCGATGGTCATCGTCGCGTCCTCCCCCTCGATCACGCTGGGGGTGACGCCTTGAGCGACCTTCGAGTACCGGCAGGTCACGATCGTGCTGGTGCAGTCCAGCAGCGCTGAGGCGTGGGCCTGGAAGTCGTTCGGGAGGCTGAGCGTCATCGCGGTGGTCCGGCGGGGGACGCCGAAGAGCTGCACGGCGGCGTGCAGGCAGTAGATGCCCACGTCCGCCAGGGCAGAGATGCCGATCTCGGGGTCGAAGGCGTTCAGCACCGTCCCTCTGCGGAAGGTGTCGTAGCGGCTGGAGTACTGGTTCTTCTCGAAGGAGGCGCCCCAGATCCGGCCGAGCTCGGGCAGATGCGTCCGGATGGTCTCCAGCGCCGGGTCGTGGATCGTTCGGACGGCCTCCAGAAGGACGCGGTCCGCCTGACGGGCCGCCTCGACCAGCTCCTCGGCCTCGGCCAGGTCCACGGCGAGCGACTTCTCGCACAGCACGTGCTTGCCGGCCGCAAGCGCCTGGCGGACCTGGGCGGCGTGCGCGGGGATGGGGCTCGCGACGTAGACGGCATCGATGCCGGGATCGGCGAGGATCGCGTCGAGGTCGTCGCTCCAGGCGGGGATGTCGTGGGTGCGTGCGAACTCCTCGCCCCGCTCCTGCGACCGGGAGTACACGATCGCCGGCACGGCCTCGCCGGAGTCGTGGCAGGTCCGTGTGAACCAGCCGCTGATCTTCCCGGTGCCCAGGATCGCGAATCGCATGATGTATGTCCCCTTCGTCTCGGTGCTGCGGCCGCCGTGGTGCTCAGCTGCCGCTGGAGAGTGCGATCTCAGTGCTCGCGGACGGGCTGAGGACCACGAGAGTCGAACGGTAGTCGACTCCCCTGCGGTCGATGCTCGCGCCTCGTATGAGCGCGGCGGCTAATCCCGGAACGTGCGTCGATACGCCGTCGGGGACGTGCCGACGATCTGCCCGAAGTGTCGTCGGAGGTTCGCGTCGGACCCCAGACCGGCCCGCTCCGCGATCTGCGTGACCGAGAGATCGGTGCGCTCGAGCAGCTCGCGTGCGCGATCGATGCGGGCGCGGAGGATCCACTGCATCGGCGTGATGCCCGTATCCGCCGAGAACTGCCGGGAGAACGTCCGGGGAGAGACGCCGGCATGCCGGGCAAGTGCAGCGAGGGTGAGGTCCTCGCCCAGGTGGTCCAGCGCCCAGGTGCGGGTGTTCGCGAAGACCTCTCCGAGCGGCTCGGGGATGCTGTGCGGGGCGAACTGGGCCTGCCCACCCGGCCGATAGGGGGCGCTGACCAGGCGTCGTCCGACATGGTTCGCGAGCGCGACGCCGTGGTCCCTGCGGATGAGGTGGAGGCAGAGGTCGATGCCGCTGGCGGCGCCTGCGCTGGTGAGCACCTGGCCGGCGTCGACGAAGAGCACGTTCTCGTCGACCTCGATCTCGGGGTACTGCTCCTGCATGGCATGGGTGCAGTGCCAATGCGTCGTGGCGCGTCGGCCGTCGAGAAGACCGGCGGCGGCCAGAGTGAACGCTCCGGTCGAGATGGCGGCGATCCTGGCACCGCGGGCATGCGCCTCGCGGAGCGCGTCGCGGACGGCGGCCGACGCGCTGGTCTCGGCCGGGTGCCGGTAGCCGGGCACGAGGATGGTGTCGGCCCAGGTCAGGGTCTCCAGGCCGTGGCTGACCGCGTAGGCGAGCCCGTTCCACCCCTCGACCGCCCCGCGGCGCTCCCCGCACACGCGCACCTCGTAGGGCATGCTCGGCCGCTTGGCGAAGACGTGCGCGGCGATTCCCACGTCGAGCGCCTTCGCTCCGTCGAGGACGAGCACGCTCACACGGTGGTCCGTCGTGGTGGTCACCTGAGCGATGCTAGTGCGCATCGTCGCCCGGGCCGGCGGCGCGATGAATTGCGCGGGGTCCCGAGGGTCTCGCCACGATCAGGCGGAGCGATCCCTCGGACGTCGGCTGCTGACGCAGGTGGCCGTGCTGGTGTCCCATGCGTTGCTGACGAGATCGGCGCGCAGCGTCCGCTCGAACTGTTCGACGACGCCCTGGTCGACGAAGCTCCAGGCCGAGTTCGCGCGGCGGGCGCCCGCGTCCAGGAACAGCTCCGGTCTGCCGTAGTACGCCTCGGAGAAGCCGTCGATGCACCGCAGCGGGATCGGCAGCGGCGTGACCGTCACGTCCCCTCCGAGCCCGGAGCGGATGGCGGAGATCGCCGGGTATCGCCCGGCTTCCGTGGCGATGACCTCCGGCGCGTACTCCTCCAGCCAGGAGTGATGCAGCGCTGCGGGATCGCAGGTGAGCACGACGACAGGGCCACGGGTCACCCGCCGGGCCTCACGCAGGCCCGCGCGGAGGTCGCGCCACTGATGGACGGTGAAGGACGCCAGAGCGGCGTCGAACCCTCCGTCAGGGAAGGGAAGCCGCTCGGCGACCGCGTCGATGACGGGGGCAGCGCCGATGGGGCGCTGGGCCCGCATGGCCGCACTGGGTTCGACCGCCGTGACGTCGAGTGCCGAGGGCTCGTAGGAACCGGCACCTGCTCCGATGTTCACCAGCGTCCTCGCATCGCCCAGCGCGCTCGTGATCGCGGCGACGAAGGCGGGCTCGGGTCGCCGGTAGCTCGTGTACTCGACGCCGATGACGCCGTAGTCGGCATCCCCGGCGCTGCCATCCCGGCGCCGCGTCCCCTGTGTCGTGATGTCGTCTGCCATGTGACCACTCTCGTCGCGGCCGAGCACCTGCGCCATCGGCGAGATCGTCATGTTCCGTACGGATCGCGCCAGGGGTCGCTCCGCAGCGCTGCGCGATGACGACCGGCGACGGCGCGGGCACCGCAACGTTTCCGGTACGTCCGCGCAGCGGTGCTCCCCCATCGTCGATGTCGACCGCCGACAGCGATCGAAGGAGTCGACACCGATGGCCTCCGCCCTCCCCCGCACCGAACACACCGCCCCCGAGCAGTCCACCGCCCCGCTGCGGATCGCCGTGATCGTGGGCAGCATCCGCGCCGACCGCTTCGGCCCGACCCCGGCGACATGGGTCGCCGGCCACGCCCGCGCTCGTGAGGACGTGGAGGTCGACCTGATCGACCTCGCCGAGCACGATCTGCCCGCGATCCTGGGCGGCAACGACGTGGAGGCGCCCCAGCCGCCGTCGGTGACCGCACTGGGCCGCAGTCTCGCCCCCGCGGACGCGTTCGTCGTCGTGACCCCGGTCTACAACCGCTCCTACCCGGCGTCGCTCAAGAACGCCGTGGACTGGTTCTACTCCGAATGGCAGCTCAAACCGGTCGGATTCGTCTCGTACGGCGGGCGAACCGGCGGGCTCCAGGCCGTCGATGCGCTGCACACCGTGTTCACCGAGTTCCATGCCGTGCCGCTGCGCGATGCGCTCATGTTCGCCGACTTCTGGGAGTGCTTCGACCACGACGGCCACCCCGTCGATGTCGAGAGGACGTCCGCGCGGGCCGACGCCTTCCTCGATCAGCTGGCCTGGTGGGCGCTCACCCTCCGGCAGGCGCGGGCCGAGCGCCCATACCCCGCCGGGGATGTCGAGTGACCCCGCGCCGACCGCCGAGCTGCAGGAGTTGACCCGAGATGACGACTGACACCCACCTGAGCGCCCCGCGGTCGCCGACGTGGCGCGAATGGACGGCACTGCTGGTGCTCGCCCTGCCGCTGTTCATGATGGCCACTGACTTCACCGCGGTCTTCCTCGGACTGCCCGCGATCGCGGCGGACCTCGTTCCCTCGACGCCGCAGCTGCTGTGGATCGTGCACATCGGGGAGCTGATCGCCGCCGGTTTCGTGATCACGATGGGGTGGCTCACCGGGCGCCTCGGCCCGCGCACCCTGCTGCTGGCCGCGATGGCCCTGTACGCCGTCGCCTCGACGCTCGCTGCGTTCGCCCCCGATGCCGAGACCCTGCTGGTCGCACGAGTGCTGATCGGGCTGGCCACCGCCGCCGCATCACCCGCCGGGATCGCGCTGCTGCGCTCGTTGTTCGGCAGCTCCCAGCACGTCGCCATCGGCTTCGCCGTGGTGATGGGGGCGTTCTCCGTGGGCGGCGCCCTCGGCCCGCCCCTGGCGGGGCTGCTCCTGGAGCACTTCTGGTGGGGTGCGGTCTTCCTGGTCAACGCCCCGGTGGCGGCCGCGGCGCTGCTCGCCGGACTGCGACTGTTCCCCCGCGCCGCAGAGCGGACCGCGGACCGGATCGACATGACCAGCGTGGTGATCTCGATGACCGCGGTCATGCTGGCGGTCTACGGGCTGCAGAACATCGCGGACCGCGGGTTCTCGGCCATCGACTCCCTGGCCGTCCTCGGCGGCATCGTGCTGGGATGGTGGTTCCTCCGGCGGCAGCGGCGCGTCGAGAACCCGCTGCTGGACCTCGACCTGTTCTCGCTCCGCGTCCTGCGCATCCTGGCCATCGTCTTCGTCACCTCCCAGGCGGCCTTCATGGCGGTGGACTTCGTGCTCGTGCAGTACCTGCAGGTGGTCGTCGGCATCCCCACCGCGACGCTCGGACTGCTGCTCGCGGTCCCGGCGACCGGATCGATCGTCGCGACCGCTCTGACGCCGGCCCTGACGCGCAGGCTCTCGCCGTCGACGGTGATGACGGCGGGCATGGGCGTCGCCATGGTGGGAACGCTCCTGGTGCTGGCCGCCCTCGCAGCGGCACCGGTGGCACCGCTGCTCACCGTCGGGATGACGGTCGTCTCCTTCGGTGCCAGCCCGCCCATGGTCGTGGGCGCGCAGCTCATGGTCACCTCGGTGTCCCGGAAGCAGGCCGGCCCCGCCGCCGCGATCCAGGACATCGCGGCGAGCCTGGGGGCCGCGATGGGGGTCGTCGTCCTGGGCAGCCTCGCCATGTCCGTCTTCCAGCGGACGCTGCGAGATGCCGCCCCCGACGGGATCGCCCCCTCCGCCGTGGACGCCGCCGGTGCCAGCCCCGGCGGGGCGGTGGACGTCGCGGAGAGCCTCGGCGGAACGATCGGTCAGGATCTCCTGCTGGCCGCGCAGGACGCCCTGACCCGGGGAACGATCGTCGCCTATCTCTGCGCCCTGGTGATGGGAGTGGTCACGATGGTCCTCCTGCGGGGGCTACGAGGAGTCCACCTGCCCTCCGACGAGGAGCCACGGGCGCGGCAGCGGTCGTAGGCGCCGCGCTCACCGTCCGGACTCTCCGGCCTCGTCGGCCTCGCGCAGAGCGATCATCGACCCGACCTTGTCGGCGAAGTCCAGCGCGGGCGAGTAGGCGATCTCCTCAGCCACTGCCCGGCCCTCGTCCAGCCGACGGCGCGCCGACGGCAGGTCTCCGGACCTCAGTGCACTGATCGCACCGACGATCCGCCAGTGGGCCGCCTCGGACCGGAACCCCATGTCTTCGCAGATCTCCAGCGCCCGCCGCGCCGCGTCGGCGGCTCGCTCATGATCCCCCTCGGCCTCGGCGACGCAGTACTCGACGCCGAGGACGAGCGCCGGACCGTACCCGGGATCGCCGATAGCACGCAGCACGTCCCCGGGATCGCGCCCGTCCGGAAGCCCCCGAGGCGATTCCCCCCGGTCCGTCACGAGAACCCAGTCGCGCTGGCAGGCGGCCACGACCGCCTCCCAGTCCATGCCGTGCCGGATCAGCAGCTCCACGGCCTCGTCGATGAGGCGCTCTCCCCCGTCGTGGAGCCCAGCCGCGAGGTGCGCCATCCCCGCGAACCACTGCACGTCGGCTCGAGCCGGCGCATCCTCGCCGAACCGGGCGAGAGCGGCGGAGACCCGAGCGCGGGCCTCCTCGCCGCCGTCGCCGAGGGCGAGCGCCGCGGCCAATGTCGTCGCCGCGGCGTGGGCGCTGCCACGGGGGCCGGGGAGCGCGATCGCGGCGGTGAGGTCGCCGTGCAGGTCGGCCTGCCGCCCGCTCATCCAGCAGTACCTGAACATTCCCAGGACCAGCGCCACCGCGCGCTCCCCGTCCCGGACACGGACCGCCTCGCGGACGGCGTGACGCACCTGGGTGCGTTCGGCCTCCATGCGTCCGAGCCACTCGCGCTGCGCGGGGCCCCGGAGCCCTGCGTCGGCGCGTCGGACGAGATCGAGGTGATGGTCGAGGTGCCGCCCCACGACACCGTCACGCTCACCGGCGTCCTCGAGCTTCTCCCCGGCGTAGGCCGCGATCGACTCGAGCAGTCCGTAGCGGGTCCCCGCCGGCGAGGGGACCCTCGTGACCATGCTGCGATCGACGAGGCCGGCGAGGACGTCGAGGATCTCCGCATTCGCCGTCGCCATGGCCGCGCCGGTGTCGAGCAGGTCCGCGCAGAGCGCCTCGGCCGTCTCCAGCCCCACCGTGCCCGGGTGGACGGCCAACCGACGCAGCACGGCCTGTTCGGTCGTGCCGAGCAGCGACCAGCTCCAGTCGATCATGCCGCGGAGGGTCTGCTGGCGACGTGGCACGCCGCGGCCGGGTCGCCGCAGGAGGTTCAGCCGGTCGCTCAGGCGCTCCAGGAGATCCTCGACGGCGAGTCCGCGCACGCGTGCGGCCGCGAGCTCGAGCGCCAGCGGGAGCCCGTCCAGCCGACGGCACAGCTCCGCGACGGCGTCGGCACCGGCCTCATCGAGGGTGAAGCCGGGGTCCGTCGCGGTGGCGCGCGCCACGAAGAACTCGACCGCCTCGGCGGGGCGGCCGTCCTCACGGGGCGTCGTGCCGAGGGCGGGGACGTGGTCCTGCTGCTCCTCCGGCAGCCCGAGCGGTTCGCGGCTGGTGGCCAGCACGCGCGCACCGGGGGCACGGCGCAGGATCTCCGCCGTGAACGCGGCGGCCTCGGCGACGACGTGCTCGCAGTTATCGAGCACCAGCAGAGCGGTTCTCGCGCCCAGGGCCTCCCCGAGCTGACGGACGGGACCGTCAGGGTCCGCGGCGTCCACGTCCTCGACGCGCTGGCTCAGCCCCATGGCGGCCGCCGCCGTGCGGGCGATGCGCTCGGCGGAGTCCTCCCGGCCCTCAGCGGTGGGGGTGAGCTCGGTGAGGTCGAGGAACCAGGCGCCCCGATCGAGCTCCGGCACCCGTGCGCGGGCGAACTGCTGCGCGAGACGAGTCTTGCCCACTCCCCCGATGCCGGTCAGCGTCACCAGGCGCGAGGCGGACACCAGACGGTCGAGCTCCTCGAGCTCCTCGACTCGACCGATCAGCGGCACCGTCTCCGCCGGGAGGTTCGTCCGCTCCGTCACCTCGGGGGCGGCCTCGGGCACTGCCGCCGGGCTCAGGGACGGGTCCTGCCGGAGGATCTCGGTGTGGAGAGCGCGCAGGTCAGGTCCCGGGTCGACGCCGAGTTCGTCAGCGAGGTGGGTGCGCAGGGACTCGTAGAGCTCCAGGGCCTCGTGCTGCCGGCCGAGTCGGTACAGCCCGCGCATCAGCGCCCCGACCAGATGCTCCCGGGTGGGGTGCAGCGGCACTGCCGACATACCCTCGTCGACCGCCTCCTGGGGCTCGCCCGACTCGACCAGCGTCACGACGAGGTGCTCGACGGCGTCCCCGTGCGTCTGCGCCGCCTCCGAGAGGACCGGGGCGAGCCACGCCTCGTCGCGGAGGTCTCCGTAGGCCTCTCCTCGCCACATGCCGAGCGCTTCCCGCACCGCGTCGGCGGCTCGTGCGGGGTCGTCCAGCCGCCTCGCCCGCGAGAGAGAGGCGGCGAAGACGCCCGCGTCGACGGCGTCGGGGCCGACGGCGAGTCGGTAGCCCGCCGGCGTGCGCTCCAGCAGCTCTCTCGCGCCGGGCCGCGCCGTATCCAGCAGCGAGCGCAGACGGGAGAGCTTGGCGCGCAGCACGGCACGGGGATCCTTCGGCGGGCTCTCGCCCCAGAGCCGGTCGATCAGCGCATCGGCCGGGACCGGCTCCCCTCCGGCGGCGACCAGAGCTGCGAGGAGCAGACGCAGCTTGCGCTCCGGCACCTCGACCGGGACGCCGCCGTCCGTCGTGAGACGCACGGGGCCCAGCACCTCGATCAGCATGTCATCCTCCTCGGTTCCGGCCCGCCGGAGGGCTGCTGCCTGAACCGTGCTCCGCGGGGCCGTGTGTGCACGTCCCCGTCACGGATTCCGGCGCGGTCGGACCGTCATCGGCCCGCGGCTCCGTCGATGAGCTCGCACAGGATGTCGGCGTTCCCGGCGTGACGGCCCGTCTCCTCGATCATGTGCGTCAGGGCTCAGCGCGTGCTCGGTCCGGGATTGGCGCCGACGCCGTGCGGGACGGGCTGCGCCAGATCGGTGCGGCGTCGGACATGGTGCTCCTCGTTCCAGCGACGTCGGAGGGCAGGGCCCAGGTTCTCCAGCGTACGTGGTCCGGTGGCCGGCGCACCCCGTGAGCGGCTCCCGCAGACCGGGCACCGCTCAGGCCGGGTCAGCCCTTGATGGAGCCCTCGGTGAGGCCGCCGCGCCAGAAGCGCTGCAGCACCAGGATGAGGATCGCCAGCGGGATCACAGACAGCAGCGCGCCGCCGGTGGTGAGCTGGTAGAACTCCGGCAGGCGGTCCGTCTGGGCCCGCCAGTTGTCCAGGCCCAGCGTGATCGGATACAGCGTCTCGTCGGCCAGCATCACCAGCGGGAGCATGTAGTTGTTCCAGATCGCGACGAACTGGAACAGCAGGATCGTCACGATCGCGGGGACCAGCTGCGGCAGCGACAGGCGGTGGAACAGGCCGATCTCCCCCACGCCGTCGAGCCGTCCCGCCTCGAGCATCTCGTCCGGCACCGCGGCGCCGGCGTAGATCGAGGCGAGGAACAGCCCGAACGGACTCACCAGCGACGGGATCAGCACGGCCCAGTAGGTGTTGGTGATCCCGATCGAGCTGAACAGGAAGAACAGCGGCAGGGCCACCGCGGTGCCGGGCACCAGCACGCCGCCGAGCACCAGCCCGTACACGAGAGTGAAGCGCCCTGGGTTTCGTTCCGTGGTTAGACGGTCGCGGGCGCGGTCGTCGTGGGGTGAGTGTAGGACGCTTCGACCGCTGCGGGGGTGCGGTAGTCGAGAGCTTCGTGGAGCCGGGCCGTGTTCCACCAGTGGACCCATCCCATCGTGGCGAGCTCGACCTCGCTGACTGACTCCCAGATCCGCTTGGAGTAAATCAGCTCCGCCTTGTAGAGACCGTTCACTGTTTCAGCCAGCGCGTTATCGTAGCTATCACCGACGGTGCCGACCGAGGCTTTCACTCCTGCCATGATGAGGGCGTCCGAATAGGCGAGCGAGACGTACTGACTTCCCCTGTCGGAATGATAGATTAATCCGCCCTTATTCCTGCTCACCCCCGTTGAAAGAAGTGCGTGCTGCAATGCCAGCAGTGGCAGATTCTCCGTGTGGAGGGTTGGCGCGACTGCCCAACCGACGATTCTTCGACCAAATACATCGGTGATGAATGCGACGTAGCAGAATCCGGTGAGGATTCGGACGTAGGTAATGTCGGCGACCCATAGTTGCTGCGGGCGGTCCGCGACGAATCTCCGCTCGACGAGGTCGGGTCGCTGGTCATCTCGGGCTGCGGGGCGGGTGGTGACGGGCTTGCGACCTCGGCGGACACCCTGGAGGCCTGCGATCTTCATCAGTCGTGCTACCTGGTCTCGGCCCACGTCCCATCCTGCATGGCGCATGGCGTGCCACACCTTCCTGGCCTCGTAGACGCTGTAATTCTCCTGATGAATCCGCTTCACCTCCTCCACGAGGATCTCATCCCGCATGCTATCCCGCATGCTTCGAGCGGAGGCCGGCCTGTTCTTCGAGGCGCGGTATCCGCGGGAGGTGATGAACCCACATTCTGTCGCTCCGAGGATGCGACAGATGGCCTCGACACCGAACTTCTCGCGATACCGATCTATGAACGCGATCATTTCGTTGTGGGGCGGTCGAGCTCCGCTGCAAAAAACGCCGAGGCGGCCTTCAGGATCTCGTTGGCTCGCTGCGCTTCCGCCAGCTCTCGCCGGAGACGACGGTTCTCCTCCTCGAGCGACCCTTCCGGTCCCGCAGGCTCGGTGGGGCCGTAACGGCTGCACCAGATCCGTAGCGTCTCCGTGCCGACCCCGAGCTGAGGGGCGACTGCACGGATCGATGCTGCGCGGGGACCACCCTCGCGGGCTTGGCGGTCGTAGACCATGCGCACGGCGCGGTCACGCAGCTGGGGGCTGAACTTCTTGGGCATGCTCCGATTCTCCTTGCTGAGAATCGGAACGGAACCCAGGGCGCTTCACCAGAGCGTTCACGACCAAGGTGGAGTCCTGTGTGGAGTCGATAGCCCAGCCGATGATCTTGCGGCTGCAAGCATCCAGCGCGGCGGCGCAGTAGATCTTGCCCTCCCGGGTGGGATGCTCGGTGATGTCCGTGACCCACAGCTCGTTCAGCGCGAGACGGTGGAACTTGCGGTTGACCAGGTCGTCCGCTGTGGCGACCCCCTTGAGCCGCTTGATTCTGGCTGGGCCTGGAAGGCCACTGATTCCGGCGCGAGTCATGAGGACGGAGATGAGCCGGCTGGAGCACGGAATGTTCATTCCGATGGTGAGCTCGGCGTGGATGCGGCGGTAGCCGTAGGTGCCGCGGGAGGCGACGTGGATCTCCCGGATCAGGCCGGTCAGCCAGCGGCGGCGCAGCTCAATGGCACTGGTCGGGCGCTTTCGGTACCGGTAGTAGCCCTGACGGGAGGCGCCCAGTAGGCGGCAGCAGGTGCTCGTGGGTGCCCTGGCGTCGACGAGTCGGTCGATCACCGGGTGCGCCCTTTTGGGGCGACTCCTCCCTCCTCGTCGAGCCACGTCGCGGCCCGGCGGAGGATCGCGATCTCCTGCTCGAGCTGCCGGGCCCGGCCGGGCGCCGCGCGGAGCTCGGCAGATTCCTGACTGCTTAGTCCCGGCCGGCGGCCGTGGTCGATATCGTCCTGTCGCAGCCAGTTGTGGAGGGTGACCTCGTGGATGCCCAGGTCCAGTGCGGTCTGCTTGACCTGGCGGCCTTCGCGGACCAGAGCGATGGCACGGGCACGGAACTCGGGAGGGTACGGGCGGGGCATGCGAAGAGCCTTCCATGAAGACCATCGACTAGCGACGTCAACTGGAAACCGAGCCATAGGTCAGGTCAAGATGTCACCTGAACGTGCGGCAGTCCCCGTTTTGTATGCCCTCGGGAAGCGCGGTCCGGCCACACCGAACGGTCGGCCACACGGCCGTACCCCGCCCGGAAACGTAGCCTGGTCAGCGCACCCCACAGCGGAAGGACCTCGAATGCCTGAAGACCCGAAGCCCGGCGTGAACGTCCTCCTCGTCGCCGACCCCGGACTACCCGCCAGACGCGCACGGTCTATCGAGCACGATCTACAGCAGCTGCTCGACGAAGCGTTCAGTCCACCGATCACGCTGGACGTTGAGACCGCGATGCTCCGTCTCCGCCCGGACAACTCCCTCGACCTGACCGACGCAATCGACCTGTCCGAGGAATACTCCTCCCCCGATGCCGTCCTCCTCCTCACTGAGATCCCCCGCCTCGACGACGGATATCCCCTGATCGCGGAGATCTTCCCTGACGAACGGATCGCCGTGGTGTCCTGCCCGACACTCGGGGCATTCGTCAGCAGACAGCGCATCCTCGACACGCTGATGGCCTGCACACTGCGACTGAAGCCCACCAGCGAACCTCGCGACACCTCCCGGTTCGAACGCTCGTGGCTGCGCTGGGCCCAGAGCGCGGACGGGAACGACCACTCCACGCTCCGGGCGCACCGCACGTCTGGAGGTGTGCGCACTGTTCTCGGAATGGTCGCCAACAACGAGCCGTTGAAGACAGCGCCGCGTCTCTCAAGTGCGCTCGCTGCGGCTGCAGCAACCGGCGCGTTCGGCATCTTCTACAACTCGATCTGGGTCATGTCCACGTACTTGTCGACACCACGCCTGCTCGGTGTCGGTGCCCTCGCTATCGCCGCAATGACCGTGTGGCTCATCGTGAGCAACGGTCTGTGGGACTCCCCGAAGCGCGACAACCTGGCACGCATCGTCCTGCTCTACAACCTCTCCACCGTCGTCACGTTGCTGCTCGCCGTGATCGCCCTCTATGCGGCGTTGGTGCTCTTGATCCTCGCCGGCGCAACGATCGTGATCGCGCCCGAGTACATGGAGGAGGTCACTGGAGAGCCGCCCGTCTTCACGCGCTATCTCGACGTGGCCTGGCTGAGCGCTGCCATGGGCGTTGTTGCAGGCGCACTCGGTTCCAGCTTCGATCAGCAGACCAACCTGCGCACGCTCACTCACGGCCAGCGAGAGCGCCAACGGAAGTACACCGAGAAGGACTCATGATCCCGTAGCAGCTGGTGCCTCTCGCTCGACTTCCGCGCCGCAATGCTCGATGTACGTCCCGAGCTCGACCAGGTCGATCCGCTTCCGAACAGTACCTTCTCGGCGGGAAAGGACAGCCGCCAGTGCTCCGGGTGAGCGGCCCGCTGGGGCTCGAGAGAGCCTGACAATGCGGTTCGTCTCCGTGCTCTTTCGGCGATTCCGGATGGAATCTCCGATCACAGCGTATCGCCTTCCATGCAGGTGAGAGCAGATTTCGGGTGGGCCCGGAGGGGGTCGAACCCTCGACCCGCGGATTAAAAGTCCGCCAGAGCATCGGCCGCAGAGCGTGTACAAGCAGGTCAGGGGGCTCATACTGCTATCCGAAGTGCGACTGACAGCATCGCGTTGCTGTCAAGAGGTGTTCGAGACGAGTCGGCATCTGTTCCTTGGGGATGGTGTTTCCAGAAGCCCTAGTCACACGTGCTCTCGGCCTTCCTCAACCTTGGACTGGAATGTCGAGTGGCTCGCGGGACAGCAAGCTGCCGATGAGTTCCTCGATGCGGGTGCGGATCTCATCGCGCACAGGGCGGACTTCCGCGAGGCCCTTGCCGGCTGGGTCCTCGAGTTTCCAGCCCTAGTACCGCTTGCCGGGGTAGTAGGGGCAGGCTTCGCCGCATCCCATGGTCATGACCACGTCGGAGGCCTGGACGGATTCGGGGGTGAGGATCTTCGGGCTCTGGCGGGAGATGTCGATGCCGACCTCCGCCATGGCCTGCACCGCTGCGGGGTTGATCGAGTCGGCGGGCGCAGACCCGGCGGAGCGGACCTCGATGCGGTCCCCGGCGAGCTCCCCCAGCCACCCGGCTGCCATCTGGGATCGACCGGCGTTGTGGACACAGACGAACAAGACGCTGGGGCGAGCGGTCATGGGAGCCACCCGACCGGGGGTGAGGTTCAGGCGATGTCGAGGAACGCGCGGAGTTCGGCAAAGGCCGAGGGGACGACGGAGTAGTGGGCCCAGCGGCCCTTCTGCTCGCGCGTGAGCAGGCCGGCGTCGACGAGCTTCTTCATGTGGTGGCTGACGGTGGGCTGACTGATGCCGAGCGGCTCGGTGAGATCGCACGCGCAGACCGACTCGCAGCCCTGGGCGGCGACGTGGGAGAGGAGCCGGAGGCGCGTGGGGTCGGACAGCGCCTTCAGCAGGGAGGCGATCCGCTCGGCGTCGACAGTGTCGACCGGCCCTGCGGACAGCGTGCAGCACTCGTCAGAGCCGGTCCTCGCCGCGAATCCGGTGGCTGTGGCGTCGGTCGTCGTGGTCATGCCCTCACCTTACATTGACAGTCATCGATGTGGAACATAGCGTACTCATCGATAACCGTCGATGGAAGGTGCCGAGGCCCGATGAGTACGACCACCAAGGATGGGGAGCAGCCGCGCGTGATGACGGAGATGTCCTTCCTCGATCGCTGGCTCCCGGTATGGATCCTGGCCGCCATGGCTGTGGGGCTCCTGCTGGGGCGGTTCGTCCCCGGCCTGAACACCGCGCTGGAGGCGGTGAAGATCGGGTCCGTGTCCCTGCCCATCGCGATCGGGCTGCTGGTGATGATGTACCCGGTCCTGGCGAAGGTCCGCTACGACGAGACCGGGCGCATCGGCGCGGACCGACGCCTGCTGGTGACTTCGTTGGTGCTGAACTGGCTCGTCGGACCGGCCCTCATGTTCGGCCTCGCGTGGATCTTCCTTGCCGACCTGCCGGAGTACCGGACCGGCCTGATCATCGTCGGTCTCGCGCGCTGCATCGCGATGGTGCTCATCTGGAACGACCTCGCCTGCGGTGACCGCGAAGCTGCCGCCGTGCTGGTCGCGATCAACTCCGTCTTCCAGGTGATCGCCTTCGGTGCCCTGGGCTGGTTCTACCTCCAGGCGCTGCCGTCGTGGCTGGGGCTGCCGACCACGTCGGCCGAGTTCTCGATCGGCGCGATCGTCCTCAGCGTGTTGATCTTCCTCGGGATCCCTCTGGTCGCCGGGTTCCTGACCCGCATCCTCGGGGAGCGGGCGAAGGGCCGGACCTGGTACGAGGAGCGGTTCCTCCCGAAGGTCGGCCCGTGGGCGCTGTACGGGCTGCTGTTCACCATCGTGCTGCTGTTCGCTCTCCAAGGCGACGCGATCCTCTCCGCCCCGGGAGACGTGGCCCGCATCGCTCTGCCGCTGCTGGTCTACTTCGTGGTCATGTTCCTGGTGTCCTTCCTGCTCGGACGGGCGATCGGCCTGAATTACGCCAAGTCCACGACCGTCGCGTTCACCGCCTCGGGCAACAACTTCGAGCTCGCCATCGCCGTCGCCATCGGCACCTTCGGCGTCACCTCCGGCCAGGCCCTCGCCGGTGTCGTCGGCCCCCTGATCGAGGTCCCGGTCCTCGTCGCCCTCGTCTACGTCGCTCTCGCGATGGGCCGTCGGCTCTTCCCCGGCGACGCGACCGTTCCCATCCGATGAACCAGCAGAGAGATCGAGTCACCATGACCGCGAAACGCCCCGCAGTCCTGTTCGTGTGCGTGAAGAACGGCGGTAAGTCCCAGATGGCGGCCGCCCTCATGCGCCATCACGCCGGAGATGCCGTCGAGGTGCACTCCGCCGGCACCCGCCCCGGCACCGCCATCAATGCCCAGTCCGCGGAGGCGATCGCCGAGGTCGGCGCGGACATGTCCTCCGCCGTCCCGCAGCCGGTGACCCCCGAGCTGCTGCGCAGCGTCGACCACGTGATCGTCATCGGCGGCGAAGCCGTCATCGACCCCGCCGAAGGCATGACCGCGCCGGTCACCACCTGGCACACCGATGAACCCTCCCTGAGGGGCATCGAAGGGATGGAGCGCATGCGCCTGGTGCGGGACGACATCGACGCCCGCGTCCGTGCACTCCTGAACGACCTCACCCCTACCCCGAACTGACCGCGCCCGCAGCAAGGAGACCCATCATGCTGACCACCGCCACGAGCTCGCGTCCCGTCGTCGTCATCGGGGCTGGCCCCATCGGCCTGGCCGCTGCCGCCCACCTCTCCGAGCGCGGCCTGCCGTTCCTCGTCCTCGAGGCCGGGACCTCAGCAGGAGCAGCGATCGCCGAGTGGGGGCACATCCGGCTCTTCTCCCCGTGGCAATACAACCTCGATGCCGCCGCGCGGCGTCTCCTCGAGGCCGCCGGCTGGACCGCTCCCGACGCTGACGCACTGCCGACCGGTCACGAGCTGCGCGAGCAGTACCTCGAGCCCCTCGCCCAGCTTCCGCAGCTCGCCGAGTCGATCCGCTACGACGCACGCGTCACCGCTGTCTCCCGCGCCGCCATGGACAGGACGCGTACCGCACGCCGGGAGGAGACCCCCTTCCTCATCCGCATCGAGAACGCTGACGGACACAGCGAAGACGTCTTTGCCTCGGCTGTCCTCGACGCCTCCGGCACCTGGTCCACACCTAACCCGCTGGGTCAGGCCGGTCTCCTCGCCCCTGGTGAACGACAGGCCCTCGCGGCGGGCCGCATCACGCCGCCGCTGCCCGATGTGTTGAGCCGTGATCGCGATCGCGTCGCCGGCAAGCGCGTCATGGTCACCGGCGCTGGCCACTCGGCCGCGAACACCCTGCTGGACCTCGCGGAACTGGATTCGACCACCGCGATCACCTGGGCCGTCCGCACCGCGGACCTCACCCGCGTCTACGGCGGCGGTGAGCAGGACGAGCTCGCGGCCCGAGGAGCGCTCGGCTCCCGGCTGCGCCAGCTGGTCGACTCCGGACGCATCACGGTCCTCACCTCCTTCACCATCACCCGCCTCTCCGGCGAGGACGCGCTGACCGTTCACGCTGTGACGCCGGACGGAGAGCGCGAGGTCACTGTGGACGTGCTGGTGCCTGCGACCGGGTTCCGTCCTGAACTGAGGATGCTCTCCGAGCTCCGACTGAAGCTGGACCCGGCGGTCGAGGCCCCCGCCCAACTGGGACCGCTCATCGACCCCGAGTTCCACTCCTGCGGCTCTGTCGAACCCCACGGGGAACTAGTCCTCGCCCACCCCGAGAAGAACTTCTACATCGTCGGCATGAAGAGCTACGGCCGCGCCCCCACGTTCCTCATGGCAACCGGGTACGAGCAGGTCCGCTCCATCGCAGCGTCTCTCGCCGGCGACCGCGACGCAGCAGACGCGGTCCACCTCGAACTGCCCGAGACCGGCGTGTGCACCACCGACCTCGGCGGCAGCTGCGATGCACCCACGAAGGCCACCGACGTCTGCGGAGCGTCCGCACCCAGCTAGGAATCGTGCTGCACCGGACCACAACCCAGCGCGATTGCTAGCGGTCCGTAGAGCAACTGATCGATGCCCCACAGAGAAAATTCGATCCCGAAGGTTGCCGTGCGGTGGAATCAGCCCCGACCCCGGACTGCCGTTCCCGCAAGACTCTCATCGCGGATATCGCTCTCGTCCCGCGAACGCGGCCGACCGGCGTGCTCCCCCGTCAAGCGAGCCGGAATCGCTACCACGTTGCTGTCAAACCACTCCGCAGGACACGATGGTGTCGCCGAAAATGAGCTCTGACCAGTGGGCCCGGAGGGGATCGAACCCTCGACCCGCGGATTAAAAGTCCGATGCTCTGCCGACTGAGCTACAGGCCCCTGCCCGCTGCGCGGACCGCACCATCCTACCGGCGCGCAGCGCCCCGTTGCCCGCCGTGACCGCCCGTCGGCGCCGGAGACGACGAAGCCCGCGCCGAGGACGGAAGTCCTCGACGCGGGCCACGGCACGGAGCGAGCGGGCGGCGGATCAACCGGCCGCGGCGGCCTCCTCGCGCTCGTCCTGGTAGTCGCACACGTCCTCGTCGACCCAGACCTCGACGTTCTTGATCTCGGGGAGGTCGGAGGCCAGGAAGATCGGGTCCAGGCCCTGGGCGCGCTGGGCGTTGTAGTGCTTGAGCAGCTTCACCGCCGTAGGAGCCAGCAGCGCGATCACCACGAGGTTGATCAGCGCGATGAACACCATCGAGACGCCCGCGATGGTCCAGGCGAGGTCCACCGCGATCACGGAGCCCATGAGCACGAGCGCGACCACGGCGACGCCGAAGGCGATGTGCCATCCGCGCTTCGAGGTCAGGAAGTGCATGTTCGCCTCGCCGTAGGAGTAGTTCCCGAGCACCGAGGTGAAGGCGAGCAGGAACATGATCAGCGCCAGCAGGATCGCGGCCCAGGAGCCGAGCGTGCTGGAGAGCGACTCCTGCACCATCACCAGGCCCTCGCCGCCGATGGAGACGTCCGGGAAGGAGACCAGCACGATGAAGGCGGTGATCGAGCAGATGAGCAGGGTGTCGAAGTAGACGCCGAGGGTCTGGACGAGCCCCTGCTTGACCGGGTGGCTGACCGAGGCGGTGGCGGCGACGTTGGGGACCGAGCCCATGCCGGCCTCGTTCGAGAGCATGCCGCGCTGGACGCCGTTGACGATCACGGCGCCGATGCCGCCGCCGATCGCGGCCTGCGGGGAGACCGCCTCTGTGAGGATCTGGCCGATCACGCGGGGCAGCTCGCCCAGGTGCAGGCCGACGATGACGAGGCCGATGATCAGGTAGAGCCCGGCCATGATCGGGACCATGTTCTGGGCGACGTTCGCCACGCGGCGCATGCCGCCGAAGATGATCCCCGCGGTGAGCGCCGCGAGCAGGATCCCGAGCACGGGGGCGAGCCACGGCAGGCCCTCGGGGTCGGCGTAGACGGCGACCGCGCCGGTGACGGCATCGACGATGGTGTTGGCCTGCAGCGAGGTGAAGGCGAACGCGAAGCAGAAGATGAACAGCACCGCGAAGAACGCGCCGAACCCGCGCGAGCCGAGGCCTCGGTGGATGTAGAAGGCGGGGCCGCCCTTGTAGGTGTCGTCCGCGCGGGTCTTCCACAGCTGGGCGAGGGTGGACTCGATGAAGCTCGCCGCACCGGTGAGCAGGCACATCACCCACATCCACAGCACCGCGCCGGGCCCGCCGAGGAAGATCGCGCCGGCCACGCCGGAGATGTTGCCGGTGCCCACGCGGGCCGCGGCGGAGACGGAAAAGGCCTGGAAGGCGCTGAGGGACTTCGAGCGCTTCTCATCGCCGCCCGACGAGTCCTCGACCTCCTCCTGGACGGGCTTCTGCGCGATCGCGGAGAACATCGCGGGGATCATCCGCAGCTGGACCGCTCCGGTGCGGACCGTGAAGTACAGGCCGAGCACGATGACCACGGGCATCCCTGCCCAGGTCCACAGCCAGCCCTCGGCATTGCCGAGGAACTCGTTGAGTGATTCGAGGGGGTTCATGGGCTCGACCGTATCGGGCCGGTCGTGCGCCGTCCCGGGTTCCGGAGAGCCGAGCAGGGCGCCGGGGTCCATTGCATACCCGCGCGCGCGAGGAAGGCGTCCCAGACCACGGACACGTGACGCACGCCACGTCCGCTCGTCGAGTCCGCCGATCTGCGCCCCGGACAGCAGGACAACGCCGCAGGTCGTCACGTACCAGCCGGGGTTGTCGGACAATCCGCCAGCCGGACGTTCGAGCGTCACGATTCCGTCACGACACACCGAGGAACCCCCTCCGCGGCCCGACCAAGGGGTCCCGGACGTCGCGTCGACGGGCTAGCGTGGACGTCGATATGGGCCCGTTGACGACGCACAGCGCAGACCACCCTTCACCCACCGATCAGGCCACCGGCGAGAGCCAGGACCTGCAGATCCGACCTCCGTCTCTGGAGGACGGCGCCGACATGTGGCGCCTCGCCCGGGACAGCGGCACGCTCGACCTGAACACCTCCTACGCCTACCTGCTGATGGCGCGCGACTACGGGAGCACCTCCCGCCTCGCCGTCCAGGACGGGCAGGCCGTGGGCTTCGTGCTCGGGTACCTCCGGCCCACCGCGCCGGAGACGCTGTTCATCTGGCAGATCGCTGTGGACGCCTCCCAGCGGGGCAAGCAGGTCGCCGGGCGCATGCTCGACGCGCTCCTTGCCGACCTCCCCCAGGTCACGGCGCTGGAGACCACCATCACCGAGGACAACACCGCCTCGCAGCGACTGTTCGCCTCCTTCGCACGGCGCCACGGCGCCGACGAGCGCATCGACCCGCTGATCACCGAGCAGCACTTCCCGGACGCCGGCCACGGCGCCGAGCTGCTGCACACGATCAGCCCCCTGCACGCCGGGAGCTGAGTCCCCCGCCCGTGCCCACCACCGGGCAGGGGCGCCGCCGCGCGCCCTCCTGCCCCCGCACACCACCGCACCCCCACCCAGGAGATGTCATGACGATGACCGCACCGACCGAGACCACCGCCAAGCGCCAGCCGGCCGACGAGGCCGGCGCCCCCGTCGCCGACCCGACCGAGCTCGAGTCCGGCGTCCGCTCCTACTCCCGCGGCTGGCCCGCCGTCTTCACCCACGCCAAGGGCTCGGTGCTCACCTCCGAGGACGGCCGCGAGTACATCGACTTCTTCGCCGGGGCCGGCACCCTGAACTACGGCCACAACCACCCCGAGCTGAAGAAGGTCGTCATCGACCACTACCTCGAGGACCGGGTCGTGCACGGCCTGGACATGTTCACCGACGTGCGCCGCGAGTTCCTCCAGACCTTCGAGCAGAAGATCCTCCGGCCCCGCGGCCTGGACTACAAGGTCGCCTTCCCCGGCCCCGGCGGGACCAATGCCGTCGAGGCCGCGCTGAAGCTGGCCCGCAAGGTCACCGGCCGCGAGTCCGTCGTGAGCTTCACCAACGGCTTCCACGGCATGACCCTCGGCGCCCTGTCCGTCACCGGCAACTCGATGAAGCGCGGCGGCGCCGGCATCCCGCTGGTGCACTCGACCCCGATGCCCTTCGACGACTACTTCGGCCAGGTCGTCCCCGACTTCATGTACCTCGAGCGCCTGCTGACCGACGGCGGCTCCGGGCTGAACAAGCCCGCCGCCGTGATCGTCGAGACCGTGCAGGGCGAGGGCGGCATCAACGCGGCCCGCGCCGAGTGGCTGCGCGGCCTCGCGGAGCTGTGCAAGACCCACGAGATCCTGCTGATCGTCGACGACATCCAGATGGGTTGCGGCCGCACCGGCGGCTTCTTCAGCTTCGAGGAGGCCGGGATCGAGCCCGACATGGTCACCCTCTCGAAGTCGATCAGCGGCTACGGCCACCCGCTCGCGCTCACCCTCATCAAGCCCGAGCTGGACATCTGGGAGCCCGGCGAGCACAACGGCACCTTCCGCGGCTTCGGCCCCGCCTTCGCCACCGCCACCAAGGCCATCGAGCTGTTCTGGAGCGATGACGAGTTCGAGAAGGCGACCATCGCCAAGGGCGCCTACGTGGAGAGCCGCTTCAACCGCATCGCGGCGAAGCACCCCGAGCACGAGCTGATCGTCAAGGGCCGCGGCCTCGCCCGCGGCCTGCAGATGCCCTCCGGCGAGATCGCCGGCGCCATCGCCGCGCGCGCCTTCGAGGAGGGCCTGCTGGTGGAGACCTCCGGCCCCTCCGACGAGGTCGTGAAGCTCCTGCCGGCGCTCACCATCCCCGAGGACCTGCTCGAGAAGGGCCTGGACATCATCGAGGCCGCCGTCGACGAGGCGCTCGCCGCCTGACCACATCCCCGTCGGCCCGTCGGCATCCGTCGGCGGGCCGACGCGCTGCGCCGGAACCATCCCGGCCAGCCCCTGACCCTGGACCGTCCACCGGAAGGAATCCCCCCATGCTCGTCCGCTCGCTCGCAGACGTCGAGGACACCGACGCCGACATCAAGTCGGAGAACTGGCGCTCCAAGCGCATCATCCTGGCCAAGGAGGGCGTGGGCTTCTCCGTCCACGAGACCACCCTCTACGCCGGCACCGAGAGCTACTTCTGGTACGCCAACCACATCGAGGCCGTCTTCATCACCCAGGGCGAGGGCACCATCGAGGACCTCGCCACCGGTGAGATCCACGAGCTCGCCCCGGGCACCCTCTACCTGCTCAACGACCACGACAAGCACAAGGTGCGCCCCCGCACCGAGATCAAGTGCGTGTGCGTGTTCAACCCGCCGGTCACCGGCCGCGAGGTCCACGACGAGAACGGCGTGTACCCGCTGATCACCGAGGACGCCTGAGCGCTCCCGGAACGACGACGGGCCCGGCAGGAGCGATGCTCCTGCCGGGCCCGTCGCGTCTGCGGACCGGCGGTGCGCCGGCGCCCGCGACCGCGGATCGGGCGCGGCCGGGGGTCGGGCGCTGCCGCGGCTCAGGCGCGGCTGCGGCGCACGAGCAGGATGATCACGCCGGTCACGACGAGCAGCAGGCCGACGGCGCCGCCTGCGATCGCGAGGAAGATCCCGCCGATGCCGGCGACGATCGCACCGCCGGAGACCGGCGGGCCGACGGCGACCTCGTCGCCGGCGCAGTCGAACTCGTAGGTGCCGGTCTCCTTCGCGGTGAAGGAGTCGACGGAGATCCAGGTGATCCCGTCCTGGGTGATCGTGCTGGTCTGGTCCGTGCCCTCCCCGAGCGCGGAGGGCGAGGGGCCGGTGACGCTGCACATCGCCCCCGTCTCCCCCTCCTTCGCGTAGAGCTGGAGCACGTCGTCCGCCTCGGCCTCGACGCTGCCGGTGCCGGAGATGACCTCCAGATCGGAAGAGGCGCCGGTGAACCCGAGCACCGCCATGACGATGCCGCCGATGACGCTGAGCGCGAGGATCACGATGCCGAGGATGATCAGCACCATGGGGACCTTCGACTTCTTCTTCGCGGGGGCTGCCGCAGGCTGGTTCCAGCCGCCGGGCTGAGGCGCGCCGCCCCCGGACGGGGGCATGCCGCCACCGGGCTGGCCACCGGCCTGCCCCCACCCGCTCCCGGGCTGCTGGTCGGCCTGGTTCCAGCCGCCGCTGGGCGGCGGGGCGAGCGGACCGGAGGATGAGGGCGGCTGTGTCACGGGGTGCTCCTGAGGGGATCGCGCAGTGGGACGGTCGCGAGGTGCGGATGCCGACCCCCGACGACACCGACAGGATATCCGGCGGAGGCCGCGACCGGCAGACGCATGCCCTGACCCGCAACACCTAGACTCGCCTGCATGTCCGCTCGCCTCGTCCTCGCCGCCGACGTCGAGACCGAGCTGGTCGAGAAGAAGTCCCGCTTCCTCACCCGGCTGCACCACGTCGACTCCGTCGAGCAGGCCGATGCCCTGCTGCGCGCCGCACGGGCCGAGCATCCCGGGGCCCGTCACCATTGCACCGCCCTCGTGCTCGAGGAGACCGACGAGCGCGCCGAGGTCCATCGCAGCAACGACGACGGGGAGCCGGCCGGCACCGCGGGGATGCCGATGCTGCAGTCGCTGCTGCACGCCGACCTCGTGGACGCCCTCGCGATCGTGATCCGCTACTTCGGCGGGGTGAAGCTCGGGGCGGGCGGGCTGGTGCGCGCCTACACCGCAGGGGTCGAGCAGGCCGTCGGCGCGGCCACGCTGCTGCGCCGCACGGAGCTGCTGGAGGTGCGCATCGAGGTGGGGCCGGCCGAGGCGGGCGCGGCCGAGAACGCGGTGCGGATCTGGGCCGCCGCCCACGGCGCCGCGGTGGAGCCCACCGCATACGGAGCGCGCTCCGCAGTGCTCACCGTGCTCGTGGACCCCTCGGACCTGGAGGACCTGCGCGAGGACACGGCGCGCTGGTCGACGGGGCGGCACGCTGCGGAGGTCGCCGGTCGGCGCACGGCCGACGTGCCGCGGTGACGACGTGGACCCCGCCCGACCAGCGGAGTCCGGGGCGGTCTCAGATGTCGTCCTCGAGGGCGGGACCGCCCTCGTTCTCCCAGTTCTCGATGCGCTTGTCGGTGCGCGGGTTGAACTTCTGGCGCACGCCGTACCCGACGCCCGCCTCGTCGTCGGCCGGGAGGAACTCGACGCCGAGCTCCTCCAGGCCCACACGCAGCACGCGGTTGCGCTCCTCGTCGAGGTCGTGGACGCCGCGCTCGAAGGCGCGCACGTCCTCGGCCTCCAGGCCGGTGCGCGCCGAGAGGACGGAGAGCGAGACCTGGGCGAGGGCCCGGGCCGCGCGGGCGAGATCGGCGGTGATCAGCGTAGAGGTGGTGCTCATGGCCCCAGCCTCGCCCATCCGCGCGAAGAACTCCACCGACGGCGCTGCCCCGGTACGAGAGCGGCGCCGCCCCGGGGGTCCCGGGACGGCGCCGCTCGCGGTGGAGGAGGCGCGGGTCAGGCGCGGTTCTTGGTGACCAGGCCGTAGACGACCATGACGATGATCGCGCCGAGCACGGCGAGGAGGATCGTACCGATGCTCCAGGGGTTGCTCATGATGCCGCTGACGCCGTCTCCGCCGAGGATGCCGCCGATGAAGCCGCCGACGATCGCCCCGATGACGCCGAGGATGATCGTCATGCCCAGGCCCATGGCCTGCTTGCCGGGCATGACGGCGCGGGCGAGCAGGCCGATGATCGCGCCGATGATGAGCCAGGAGATGAGAAGACCGATGAATCCCATGATCGAGAGTCCTTGTCTGGTGGGGGAAGAAGGGACACTGCGATCCCAGTGTGCCCCTCGACGAGCCCGAAAACGTGGATCTCCGCAACATCGCAGGTCATAGGGACGACCATGCGGTTCGGTCCGGCGCACGACAGGAGGCCCGGAGGCGCAGCGTGCTGCGCCTCCGGGCCTCCTGTGCAGGAAGGATTCAGAAGTCCCAGTCGTCGTCCTCGGTCTCGACGGCCTTGCCCATGACGTAGCTCGAGCCGGAGCCCGAGAAGAAGTCGTGGTTCTCGTCCGCGTTCGGGGACAGAGCCGCGAGGATCGCGGGGTTCACCTCGGTCTGGTCCTGCGGGAACAGCGACTCGTAGCCGAGGTTCATCAGGGCCTTGTTCGCGTTGTAGCGCAGGAAGGTCTTGACCTCCTCGGTCCAGCCCACCGGGTCGTAGAGATCCTCGGTGTACTCCTCCTCGTTCTCGTACAGCTCCATGAGCAGCGAGAAGGTGTACTCCTTGAGCTCCGCCTGGCGGGCCGCGTCGGCCTTCTCCACGGCCTTCTGGAACTTGTAGCCGATGTAGTAGCCGTGCACGGCCTCGTCGCGGATGATCAGGCGGATGATGTCCGCCGTGTTCGTCAGCTCGCCGCGGCTGGAGTAGTGCATCGGCAGGTAGAAGCCGGAGTAGAACAGGAAGGACTCCAGCAGGGTCGAGGCGACCTTGCGCTTCTCCGGGTCATCGCCCGTGTAGTAGTCCATGACGATGTTCGCCTTCTTCTGGAGCGGCTCGTTGTGCTCGCTCCAGCGGAAGGCCTCGTCGATCTGCTTGGTGTTCGACAGGGTCGAGAAGATCTGCGAGTAGGACTTCGCGTGCACCGACTCCATGAACGCGATGTTGGTGTACACCGCCTCCTCGTGCTGGGTGATCGCATCGGGGATCAGGGAGACCGCGCCGACGGTGCCCTGCACCGTGTCCAGCAGGGTCAGGCCCGTGAAGACCCGCATCACGAGCTGCTGCTCGGACTCGGTCAGGCGGTTCCAGGACTGCACGTCGTTGGACAGCGGGACCTTCTCGGGGAGCCAGAAGTTGCCGGTCAGGCGGTCCCAGACCTCCTGGTCCTTCGGGTCCGGGATCCGGTTCCAGTTGATCGCCTGGACCTTCGTCTTCAGGTGGTCGTTCACCGCAGCCTCACTTGCTCCTCGGGGGTCGTCGTCGGGTGCTCTCCAGTCTAGGCATCGGAGGCTCGCCCGGGGCCCTCCGGCCCGCCGGGGAGAGGTGGTTCCCACCACCGATCGAGAGGGGGATCCATGACTTTCGTCGTGGGGCCGACGGGCGGGCCGCCGCTAGCGTGACGAGCACGACGCCCGCCCCCTCCGGAAGGCCCCGCCGTGACCTCCGCTCCCGTCTCCGCGCACGCTCCCGACCCGTCCTCCGCCCCGTCCCGCGCCGGTGCGCCCGGGCGCTCACTGGCCCCCGACGTCGCCCGCGGGCTGATGCTCGCGCTGATCGCGATCGCGAACGTCACCTGGTACCTGTGGCGCTCGACGGAGTCCGCAGGCGGCACCCCGCACATCCCGGCCGACGGGCCGCTGGACTCGATCGCGCAGGCCGTGATGACGGTCGCGGTGGATCATCGGGCGATGCCGCTGTTCGCGTTCCTGTTCGGGTACGGGATGGTGCAGTTCTACCGCTCCCGGATCGACCGGGGCCTCGATGCGGGCGCGGTGCGGACGATGATGCGGAGGCGCCACTGGGCGATGCTGCTGCTCGGGGCGCTGCACGCGGCGCTGCTGTTCTACGGCGACATCCTCGGGGTGTACGCGGTCAGCGCGCTGGTGCTGGTGTGGTGGTTCTTCGGCCGACGCTCCCGCACCCTGCGGATCTGGGTGATCGTGCTGGCCACGCTGATGGCCGTGTTCGCGCTGTTCAGCATCGTCAGCGGCGTGGTGCTGACGCTGTTCGCGCCGGCGGAGGTCACCGCCGAGATGGCCTCGACCGACATGGGCACCGGCTTCGTCCGTCCCCTCGCCTACGACACCCCCTATCTCGTCTCGGTGCTGTACCGGTTCGGGCTGTGGGCGGTGTCGCTGCCGTTCGCGGCGCTGATGGGGGCGCCGCTGCCGATCCTGCTGGGCTGGCTCGCGGCGCGTCGGCGGATCCTCGACGAGCCGTGGCGGCACGTGCGCCTGCTGCGCCGCACGGCCGTGATCGGGATCGGCATCGGCTGGCTCGGCGGTCTGCCGGAGGCGCTGGCGATCCTGGGCCTGTACTCGCTGCCGGCCTCGGCGCCGTGGATGCTGACGGGACTGACCTCCCTCACCGGCGTCGCCTGCGGGATCGGCTACGCGGCCCTGTTCGGGCTGCTCGCGCTCCGCCTCGAGGGAAGGGCGCCGGCGGCCGACGCCGTGCGCCCCGACCCGTCGGCCGACCGGGACCTCTCCCCCGCCGAGCGCGCCTACGGCGTGCCCCGCGAGGAGAGCGCTCCGGAGCGCACCCGCGATCTGGGCCTGCTCGAGCGGACCCTCGCCGCGGTGGGTCAGCGCTCCCTGACCTTCTACCTCTTCCAGTCGCTGCTGCTCGCCCCGCTCATGGCCGCCTGGGGCCTCGGGCTCGGCGGGACGCTCTCCACCGCCCCGGCGCTCGCGATCGCGGTCGGGGTGTGGCTGGCGTCCCTGCCGATCGCGGCCTGGATGGGCGCGCGCGGGATGCGCGGACCGGCCGAGAAGCTGCTGCGGCGGATGACGTACGGGAGGATCGACCCTCCCTCGGCCGACCGCGGCGCTCGCGCCACACAGTGAGCTCGACCGACTGGACGTGCTCGAGGCGACGCCCGCCGGCTCATCGCTCGTGCGTGCGCAGCCACTCCCGCTCGTCCCGCCGCAGCGGGCGCAGCCATCCGGGGTACACGAACAGCGGCAGTATCCGACGGTTCGACAGAGGAACCAGGACAGCGATCCCGAGGATCAGCTCGCCGATCACCACCGTCCACATCATCGGCGAGAACAGGACCTCCCGCACCGCCGGTGCCACGTGCACCATCGCCACCAGGGCCACAGCCGCCATCAGTTGAGCGAGATACGGGAGGACGCCGAGCGCCAGCGCCTCGGGCGCGCTGCTCGCGAAGGACGCCCGATCGACCGGATGCCGCCTCACCCACCAGCGCGCGGCCCGCGAGCCACCCCACCTGAACCACACCGACAGCACGAGGAGTGCGAGGGCGACCACGGCGCAGAGGGCCGCGGCGACGAGACTGCTGACATCCATCCCGTCATCCTTCCACGTCACCGAGGGAGAGAAGCGGACAGGGGAGTTCTCCCCATCGCCCTCGAGGGCGACGTCGTCTAGGTTGGCGATCGACGATATGACGAAGGGGCGCACTTCATCAGGAGGCGCGGCGGACGAGGGGATGGACGATGGCCGGCTTCCAGGGCATGGACACTGCGCAGGTGGAGGACTTCAGCGGCCTCTGCGCGGATCGCAGCGGCACCATAGACGACCGGTTCGGCACGCTGGAGGGCGTCGTGCGCTCGATCATCGGGTCCGACTGGGTGGGTCCGGACGCCGACAGCTTCGGGGATCGCTTCGGAAGCGAGGTCATGAACCAGGTCGAGCAGGCGCTCGAGACCCTGCGTCGGTTCCGGGACGAGCTCCTCGAGCACGTCGAGGAGCAGAACAGCGCCTCCGAGGTCGAAGGAGGAGGCCTCCTCGATGGCATCCTCGGCGCCCTCGGAGATGCCTTCGGCAGCGCGGCGGACTTCCTCGGGGAGGTGTGGGGGAACTTCGTCGACAACCTCATCCCCAACGCCGTGTCCGTCGCAGGGCTGGGCGTCACCGCACTGGGCGATCTGGCCGGAGGGGCGCTCAAGGCCTTCGCCAAGGGCGGCTTTCGCATCCTCGGGTCGGCCGTCCCGTACGTCGGCGACGTGTTCACCGGCGTGATGGCCGGCATCGAACGCTGGAACCAGGACAGCCACCTGCCGTTCGGCGAACGTCTGGGCCGAACGCTGCTCGACGGCGGAGCGAACTTCGCAGGCTCGCTCCTCGGCGGCCTGGCGGGCTCGGCGATCGGCGGCGCGATCGGTGGTGCGATCGGCGGAGCCGGCGGCGGTGCCGCGGGAGCTCCTGCGGCAGGCATCGGCGGGATCTTCGGAGCGATCGGCGGCGGAAGCGTCGGTGCCGGTGTCGGCATCGTCGTCGGCGACATGGCAGGCAGCTATGTCGGCGGCGCCGCCGGCGACGCGATCATCGATGCGATCCTCGACTGAGTCGGGACCACCGTGACTACAGTGAACGCCATGACCGACTCCCCCCGCACCGTCACCGTGCAGGACTCCGAGGGCTACGCGCCGCGGATGACTCTCGAGATCCCCGGCGCATGGAGCGAGGTCTCCGACGCCGGCCCCGTTCTCGCCGCGTACTCCGACGACCGCTCGCTGAGTCCCGCGATCGCCTCCAACGTCGTCCTCTCCGCACTGACCCTGACCGAGGACCTGGACCTCGCGACCTGGCAGGGCGCGGTCCGAGAGGTGCAGATGTCCACCCTTCCCGATCTGCAGGTGATCGACGACCGGCCGGTCGTCGGCCCCGACGGCACCGAGCAGTGGTACACGTCCTCGGTGATGACCGACCAGAACGGTGCGACCGTCCTGACCCGACGATGGAACCGCGTCGTCCGTGATCGAGGGATCACGCTCACCCTCACGACCGTGCCCATGGTCGACGCACAGCACGCCGACCTCTTCGACGCCATCGCCGCCTCGTGGAGGGTCTTCGACCCCGCCGAGAACGGAGACTCCGTTGATCACCCCTGATGCCACGAGCCCCACTGTCGCGACCGGCTCCGCCGAGGACGTCGACGGCTTCCTCGACGCGCTGCGTTCGGGGCAGGCGCCCGAGGGCGCGGACGCCCTCCGTGCAGAGTTCCTCTCGACCGTCGCCGAGGTCGTCACCGCTCCGGCAGGATCGATGGACGTCGTCCTCTCCTCCCCTCAGGGGTACAGCACCCACGGATTCACCCTGTCCCGCGCCGGGGCGCTCCGCCGCAGCCGCGGGACCACCTCGCAGGAGGAGATCGCGCTCCACCCGATGACGGTCCTCCCCGGTGCGCTGCTGCGCCTGGTCGGGATCTCTCCGGTGGAGGCATCGGAGTCGAGCGTCATCGTCGAGGCGGAGGACTCCGTCGTGGACGCATTGTTCGAGGCCGACGCCGACGCACGCTCCGCAGCGTGGCGCTCCGTGACCGCGGCGATGGCGTCTCTCCCCTCCTCGGCGCGCAAGGATCTCGAGGACGCCGAGCCCCGGGCGGCCAGGGTTGTCCGGCACCGCCCGGAGGGCTCCCGCAGTGCGACGACGCTCATGCTCCGCGGCCGCTACCTGCTCCCCGCGGAGGACTCCGTCGACCAGGTGCACGGGACGACCCCGACCGGTGCCGCCCGCGCCGTGATGACCGCACTGCTCCGATAGACGCCGGCCTCGGCGCAGCCGCGACGGACGAGCGGCGAGGTCTCACCGGATGACCAACGGCCCGCCCCGGGATCACTCCCCGGGGCGGGCCGTTCGCAGTGCATGAGGCAGTTCGGGCATGCAGCTGACGCGTCGCTCGATCTCCGGTCCAGGTATCGCTGCGACCCGGGTCCGGGACGTCGAGACGGACAGCGCCTGGGGACGTGATCGTGGAACAGCACGGCACGACCCCTTGCTGTACTACGTCTGCCGTAGTACGTTCTCCGTAGCACACAACTTCGCACCATGACGAGAGGCAGGGACCCGATGTGATCGGAGCCGATGCCATCCGCGGGCACATCGACCTGATCCTGCTGTCGGTCCTCGAGACCCGCCCTTCCTACGCCTACGAGCTCTCCAGGACCATCACGGACGGCTCCCGCGGCGAGTACCTGATCAAGCAGACCACGCTGTACACCGCGGTCAAGCGCCTGCAGTCCCAGGGCCTCCTGGACAGCTACGAGGACGTCTCCACCTCCGGGAAGCCGCGCACCTACTACAAGCTCACCGCCGCCGGCCTCGAGCAGCTCGACGTCAAGCGCGCCGAATGGCGCAGCACACGAGCACTCGTGGACCACTTCACGGAAGGGAAGGACGCCACATGACCGTCATCGACTCCTATCTCGACACGCTGTTCTCCCCCTACCCCGACTCGCCCCGCCTGCGCGAGGCGCGCTCCGAGCTGCGCACGATGATGGAGGACCAGCAGCAGGCGCTCATCGAGGCCGGCCGCTCCGAGTCCCAGGCCGTCGGCACGGTGATCGCCGAGTTCGGCAGCCTCGAGGAGGTCGCCGCCGAGCTCGGCATCTCCGCGGAGCTGGACCGCTCCGGGGCGGGGACGGCTCAGGCCGCGCCGGCGGCGCTCAGCACCGAGCGCGCCGAGGAGTACGTGGAGGCCATGCGCCGCGACCGGCGGATCCCCGCCGTCGCGATCCCGCTGTTCGTGCTCTCCGCGCTCCCGCTGCTGCTCCTGATCGCCCTCGGCGGCGAGGCGCCGTCGGGCTGGACGCTCGGCGCGGGGCTCACCGTGCTGCTGGTCCTCGTCGCCGTCGCAGTGGTGCTGCTGGTGCTCCATGGCAGCCGGATGGAGGAGTTCGAGGACGTGACCGACGGTCGCTTCACGCTCACCCCGCAGGTGCGCGAGCTCGCCCTCGCCCTGCGCCGGGAGCACCGTCGCGAGCGCACCCTCGCCGTCGGCGCTGCGATCCTGCTGTGGATCCTCGCCGCCGTGCCCGTGATCCTCGCGGGCGTCCTGGCGGACCCAGGAACGATGACCCCGATGTACGGGGTGTGCGCGACCCTGGCGATGGTCGCGATCGGGCTGTGGCTCGTGCTCGGGGCAGCATGGTCGGACACCGCCGCGGCCGCCCTCCTGCAGGAGGAGGACGAGGACGACCTCGCCGTCACCAGCACCTCCCCCGCGATCCGGGTGGTCGCCGCGATGTACTGGCCCGTCACCACCGCGGTCTACCTGGCCTGGAGCTTCCTCAGCGGCGACTGGGGGATCACCTGGGTCGTCTGGCCGATCGCCGGTGTGCTCTACGCGGGCCTGTGGTCGGCGAGCGCGGCGCTCGCCTCGACGGTCGACGTCCGCACGGACGCCCGCCGGGCGTGACGAACGGCCCGCCCCGGGATCACTCCCGGGGCGGGCCGTTCGCTGTGGGTCAGGCCGTCACAGCATGCAGCTGACGCAGCCCTCGACCTCGGTGCCCTCGATCGCCATCTGGCGCAGGCGGATGTAGTACAGGGTCTTGATGCCCTTGCGCCATGCGTAGATCTGGGCCCGGTTGACGTCGCGCGTGGTGGCGGTGTCCTTGAAGAACAGCGTCAGCGACAGCCCCTGGTCCACGTGCTGCGTGGCCGCGGCGTAGGTGTCGATGATCTTCTCGTAGCCGATCTCGTACGCGTCCTCGTAGTACTCGAGGTTGTCGTTGGTCATGTACGGCGCGGGGTAGTACACCCGGCCGATCTTGCCCTCCTTGCGGATCTCGATCTTGGAGACGATCGGGTGGATCGAGGAGGTGGAGTGGTTGATGTACGAGATCGAGCCGGTGGGCGGCACGGCCTGCAGGTAGGCGTTGTACATCCCGTGCTCGGCGACCTCGGCCTGCAGCTGCTTCCAGTCCTCCTGGGTGGGCAGGTGCACCTTCGAGTCGGCGAACAGCTGGCGGACCTTCTCGGTCGCCGGCTCCCACGCCTGCTGGGTGTACTTCTCGAAGTACTCGCCGGTCGCGTACTTCGAGTTCTCGAAGTCGTAGAACGTCTCCTGGCGCTCCTTCGCGAGCTTCATCGACGCGAGCACGGCGTGGTACGCGACGGTGTAGAAGTACATGTTCGTGAAGTCGATGCCCTCCTCCGAGCCGTAGAACACCCGCTCGCGGGCGAGGTAGCCGTGGAGGTTCATCTGGCCGAGGCCGATGGCGTGCGACTTCCGGTTGCCCTCGGCGATCGTGGGCACGGACTCGATGTCCGAGGTGTCCGAGACCGCGGAGAGGCCGCGGATCGCGGTCTCGATGGTGAGGGCGAAGTCCTGGGAGTCCATCGCCTTGGCGATGTTCATGGAGCCCAGGTTGCAGGAGATGTCCCGGCCCATCTCGTCGTAGGTGAGGTCGACGTTCATGGACGAGGGGGTCGAGACCTGCAGGATCTCCGAGCACAGGTTCGAGTGGGTGACCTTGCCGGCGATGGGGTTCGCGCGGTTCACGGTGTCCTCGAACATGATGTACGGGTAGCCGGACTCGAACTGGATCTCGGCGAGGACCTGGAAGAAGTCGCGGGCCTTGATCTTCTTCTTCGAGATGCGGGGGTTGTCCACCATCTCGTGGTAGACCTCCGAGACGTTCACGTCCGCGAAGGGCTTGCCGTACTCGCGCTCCACGTCGTACGGGGAGAACAGGTACATCGGCTCGTTCTTCTTCGCGAGCTCGAAGGTGATGTCGGGGATCACGACGCCGAGGGAGAGGGTCTTGATGCGGATCTTCTCGTCGGCGTTCTCGCGCTTGGTGTCCAGGAAGCGCAGGATGTCGGGGTGGTGGGCGTTGAGGTACACCGCACCGGCGCCCTGGCGGGCCCCGAGCTGGTTGGCGTAGGAGAAGGAGTCCTCGAGCAGCTTCATCACGGGGATGACGCCGCTGGACTGGTTCTCGATGTGCTTGATCGGCGCGCCGTACTCACGCAGGTTCGAGAGCAGCAGCGCGACGCCGCCGCCGCGCTTGGACAGCTGCAGCGCGGAGTTGATGGAGCGGCCGATCGACTCCATGTTGTCCTCGATGCGCAGCAGGAAGCACGAGACGAGCTCGCCGCGCTGGGCCTTGCCGGCGTTGAGGAAGGTGGGGGTGGCCGGCTGGAAGCGGCCGTCGAGGATCTCCTCGACGAGGTTGCGGGCGAGCTGCTCGTCTCCGCGGGCGAGGGTCAGGGCGACCATCACCACGCGGTCCTCGAAGCGCTCGAGGTACCGCTTCCCGTCGAAGGTCTTCAGCGTGTACGAGGTGTAGTACTTGAACGCGCCGAGGAAGGTCGGGAAGCGGAACTTCTTCGCGAAGGCCTGCTCGGAGAGCGACTCGATGAAGGAGAAGTCGTACTGGTCGAGGACGGCCTTCTCGTAGTACTGGTTCTCGACCAGGTAGTCCATCTTCTCGCGCAGCGAGTGGAAGAACACCGTGTTGGGGTTCACGTGCTGCAGGAAGTACTCCCGCGCGGCCTCGCGGTCCTTGTCGAACTGGATCCCGCCGTCCGGACCGTACAGGTTCAGCATCGCGTTCAGCGCGTGGTAGTCGAGCCGCTTGTTGTGCTCGACCGGGGGCATCTCGGTCAGTGTCGCCAAAACTCTTCCAATCCGTCATGGACCCGCGTCACGTCGCGCGGAGTGCCGAACAGTTCGAACTTGTACATGTGGGGGACCTGGCACTTGGCGGAGATGATGTCCCCGGCCAAGCAGTAGGCCTCCCCGAAGTTGGTGTTCCCCGCACCGATCACGCCGCGGATGTGTCGCCGATTGCGTTCGTCGTTGAGGAACTTGATGACCTGCTTGGGCACGGCACCGCGGCCGTTGCCCCCGCCGTAGGTCGGAGTCAGAAGGACGAAGTCCTCGTCGACGACGAGGTGCTCCTCCTTCGGGTGGAGCGGGATCCGATGGGCCGGCATGCCGAGCTTCTCGACGAAGCGCTTGGTGTTGCCGGACACCGAGGAGAAGTAGACGAGACGGGTCACGCCGACGCCTCCCCCGCAGCTCAGATCGCGGCGGTGCGGCGCTGCTCGGCGCCGACGCCCGCGAGCGCCTTGATCTTGTCGGGGCGGAAGCCCGACCAGTGGTCCTCGCCGGTGATCACGACGGGCGCCTGGACGTAGCCGAGCGACTTCACCTTCGCGAGGGCGTCGGCGTCCTCGGTGATGTCGACGACGTCGTAGGCGACGCCCGCCTTGTTCAGGGCGCGCTTGGTCGCATCGCACTGCACGCAGAGGGGCTTCGAGTACACGGTGATGTCCAAGGGAAGGGCCTTTCGAGAGCGTCGCGCCGAGGCGCTGGACGGGGGCGTCGAGCTGATGTTCCGGAGGTCCGAGGACCGTGTCGCGAGGCTCTGGACTCCTCGGGGAGGCCGGTGCGCCGCGACTCCACCAACACTACACCTAGTGGTGCCCCGGCGCGACGACCACAAGATGTACTGAACTACACGAATGTCATCCACAATGAGTTGTTGACGGAATGTGGACGGAGGCGGTCCCGCTGGGGACGGAGCGACCCCGCCCCGTACGAGCACGGCTGGGACGTGCACATCCCAGTGTGGACGGCGCCTGTGACACTCCGACGCGACGGTGGACGAACATCGCCGGACGCCGCCGGAAACCCCCTTCAGGACGCCTCCGAGTGAGGCGGATCCCGGCGTGTCCCGGATCCGCCTCGGCGTGTCGCGGCGCCTCCGGCGCACTCCTCCCCCGCCGTCCCCCGTCCATCCCCCGCCCGTCCCCCGTCCGGGGCGCTCGGCGCGCCGCCGCAGGACCCGGGACGGCGAGAGCCCCCGCCCTCCCCGGGACGGGGACGACGGGGGCTCTCGGGGACTCGGCGCCGCAGCGGCGACCGGTGCCCGGCGCGGCTCAGGGCCGCGGGTCCTCCGCATCGGGCGCGGGGTCGCGGCGCGGCTCGGCGGCCGGGAGCTCCTCGGCGGCGGGCTGCTCGGCGGCGGGCTGCGCCTCGGGCGCCGGCTCCGCGGACCACGCGTCCACGACCTCCGCGGCGCCCAGGGCGTCCGGGACGTCCGTGGCGACGGGCTGCTCCAGCGTCTCGAGGGCGGGCTCGACGGGGGCCGGCTCCACGGCCTCGGGGGCCTCCGGCGCGGACTCGACGGGGGCCGGCTCCGGGGCAGCGGGCTCGACCGGCTCGGCGTGCCCCTCCTCCGCCGCGACGGCCACGACGGGCTCTGTCACAGGCGCCTGCTCGTCGGCCGCGGGATCGCGCGGCGGGGCCTCGACCTCGACGGCCGGCACCTCGGCCGACACTGCGCCGTCGGCCGAGCCGGCCTCGTCGGCGGACTTCCCCGAGGTCCCGGCCTCGCCGTCGTCCTCCGGCTCCTTCTCGAGGCTGCGCCCGTCGGCGCCGACGATGGTCGCGAGCACCTCGCGCAGCAGCACGATCTGGCGCTCCGCCTCGGCGGCGCCGGAGATCGGAGCGACCCCCTTCTCGACGAAGGCGTGGAACGCCTCCCACATGAGCTCGGCAGCGCCCTTCGGCGCCGTGGTCGCGACCTCCTGGACCACGCCGGACTTCTTCTCCCGCAGCGAGACGGTGGAGCGGGAGTCGCCGTGCGAGGGCGCGGGCAGGTCCAGGCGCATGCGCCGACGGGCCGAGAGCACCTGCACGGTCTCGGAGTACTCGGGGGCGAAGGGGAGGTAGTGCCACACCAGGCGCACCTGGGCGCCGGACTCCAGCTCGCCGAGCAGCTCGATGGATCCCGGGATCACGCCCTTGGGCCAGTGCCGCACCGCGACGAGCTTCGTGATCGGCCCGTAGGCCGCCTCGGTGACCGCCATCTGATGCGCGACACCGGTGAGCAATCCCTTGACGTAGAGGTCGCGGTCGCGCTGGGTGGCTCCGTCCCCGGCGCCCGCCTCGACCGCGGCCTGGAGCGCCTTGCGCCGCTCGCTGCGCTTCTCGGTGGGCAGGTCGTAGGAGGAGGTCGTGACGTGCGCCTGCCCGTACAGCGGCTGGCTCGCGGGCATGAGCACCTCGTGGTCCACCATCCGCAGGTCCTTGACGGCGACGTGCTCGGCCATGCGGGTCACGGAGTCGTCGTACTGCTGCGGATAGGCCATCATCACCAGGCGACGTCCCGCGATGCGCTCGAACTCGGTGACCTTCGCGATCTCCGCCGCGGAGTAGCCCAGCGGCGGCTCGACCATCACCGGGATGCCGCGCCGCACCAGGGAGAGCAGGTCGTCGACGTGGAGGCCGTCAGTGGACAGCAGCACCCCGTCCAGGGCGAGGGTCCTCGCGCGCACGGCAGCCACGAGATCCGCGACCGTCTCGTAGCGCCGCTCCTCCGCGACGCCCCACACCTCGGAGGCCTCGCGACGCCGACGGGGAGAGTGGTCCACCAGGGCGGCCACGGTGAAGCGGTCCCAGCGCCGGCGCAGCACGGGCAGGTGCACGGCCTGCGCCATGGTTCCGGCGCCGATCACGGCGACGTTCAGGATCTTCGGCATCGACAGGCTCCTCGGGGGCTCGGCAGTCAGGGGCGGCTGCTCCGTCGGACCGACGGGCGCCGGGCCGTCTCCGGCATCGCGCCGGGACCAGGCGCGATCGCACGCCTGTTCTACCACACCGGAGTGTGCGTAGAGCGGGCGGGCGCCGACGCCCCGCGGCCGCCCGCGGCGCTATCGTGGGGCGCTGATCGAACACCTGAGGAGGACCTGTGGTCGGACGCTTCTACGTCGGGGCGCGCGCTGCGACGCGCCCGCTGGTGACGGCCCTGTGGGGCCCGCGGATCAGCGGACTCGAGAACGTGCCGAGCGAGGGCGGCTTCGTCGTCGCCTCGAACCATCTGGCCAACATCGACAGCTACCTGATCCCGGCGTTCCTGCCGCGTCCCCTCCGCTTCGTCGCCAAGGAGTCGCTGTGGCGGCAGAAGGGACCGTACGGCGCGGCGCTGCGGTGGTTCTTCGACGCCGTCGGCGCGATCCCCGTGGACCGCGAGGCCCTCGCCTCGGGCAAGGGCGCCCTCCAGGCCGGCCTCGAGGTGCTGCGCAGCGGGGAGGGCTTCGCCGTCTACCCCGAGGGGCACCGCTCGAAGGACGGACTGCTCCATCCGGGCAAGCAGGGCGCCGCCTGGCTCGCCCTCGAGTCGGGCTGCCCGGTCGTCCCGGTCGGCCTCAAGGGCACCCAGCACATGTTCTCCTCCCCGATCCCCCGTCGCGGCGAGATGACCATCAGGTTCGGCACCCCGATCCACCTCGAGGAGATCGACCCCGAGGCCTCCAAGGGCGTCCGGCGACGCCTGCTGACCGCGCGCATCATGGACGAGATCCAGGCGCTGTCCGGTCAGCGCCGGGCAGGCAGCGTCTCAGCACGGGCCCAGGACCAGTAGGATCGCAGCAGGCCGCACGCCGCAGTGGCGGCCGATGCCCGCACCGCATCCCAGCCAGGAGAGCAGATGGCCGTCGTCGTCGGATTCATCCCCACCGAGGTGGGCTTCAGGGCGCTGACCGCGGCGCGCGAGGAGGCCGAGCAGCGTGGGGGGCCTCTGGTGGTGGTCAACGTGCTGCGCGCCGGGGTCGACGAGGATCCCCGTCACGCCGATGACCAGCAGCTCGAGATCGCCCGTGATCAGCTGCGCCGCGCCACCGTGCGCGTCGCCTTCCGCCAGGAGACCGCCGAGGACGACATCGCCGACGTCCTGCTGCAGGTGGTCGAGGAGGAGAAGGCCGAGCTGCTCGTGCTCGGCGTGCGCCGCCAGAACGACCTCGCCCGGCACCTGCTGGGCCTGACCGTGCAGAAGCTGCTGCTCTCCTCCCCCAGCGACGTGCTGGTCGTCTGAGCACGGCGGCCGTCACCCGAGCGACGAGCTCGGCGTCCCGGCCACCGGCCCCGGAGCACGCACGACGGCGGCCCGGCCCCTTCTTCCGCAGAAGGGACCGGGCCGCCGTGCTGTGCGGGACCGCTCAGGCGGTCGCGCGGGCCTGCGTCACTCGGAGACGGGATCCGCGCCGGGGACCTGCTCCTGCTGGCCGGCCTTGACCTTGGCCTCGATGGCCTCGCCGACCTCCTGGTCGATGTTCTTCCAGTACTGGAAGGCGTTGGAGAGCACCGGCTCGATCACGGTGGACAGGCCACCGGAGACCGTGTCGATCAGGCGCTGGCGCTCGTCCTCGCTCATGACCTCGCGGACCAGGGTGTGGGCCTGGCCGAAGTCGTCGTCCTCGGAGTGGAGGGAGTAGGCCGAGCGCACCAGGGTGCCGTCGGCCTCCCAGCCGTTGTCGACCGGGCCCTGCTCGTCCTGGTAGGCGCGACCGAAGGAGTTCGGCGCGTACACCGGCGCGTCACCGCTGTGGAAGAAGTTCATCGCGCCCTCCTTGTCGTAGGAGTTGGTGGCGATGACCGGACGGTTCACGGGCAGCTGGTTGAAGTTCGTGCCCAGGCGGTTGCGCTGCGCGTCCGGGTAGGAGAAGACGCGGCCCAGCAGCATCTTGTCCGGGGAGACGCCGGTGCCCGGCACCAGGTTCGAGGGGCTGAAGGCGGCCTGCTCGATCTGGGCGAAGTGATTGACCGGGTTCTGGTTCAGGGTGAACCGGCCCACGGGGATGCGCGGGTAGTCCTTCTTGGACCAGGTCTTCGTGAGGTCGAAGGGGTTGAAGCGGTAGGTCTTCGCATCCTCGTAGGGCATGACCTGGACCTCGAGCTTCCAGGACGGGAAGTCGCCGTTCTGGATCGACTCGAAGAGGTCACGGCGGTGGAAGTCGCCGTCGGTGCCCGCGAGCTCGTCGGCCTCCTCGTTGGTGAGGAACTCGAGACCCTGCTCGGTGAGGAAGTGGTACTTGACCCAGAACTTCTCGCCGGCCTCGTTCACCCACAGGTAGGTGTGCGAGGAGTAGCCGTTCATGTGGCGCCAGGTCTTGGGCAGGCCGCGGTCGCCCATGAGGTAGGAGACCTGGTGGGCGCTCTCCGGGGAGAGGGTCCAGAAGTCCCACTGCATGGTGTTGTCGCGCAGGCCCGAGTCGGGGGTGCGCTTCTGGGAGTGGATGAAGTCGGGGAACTTCATGGGATCGCGGACGAAGAACACCGGGGTGTTGTTGCCGACGATGTCGAAGTTCCCCTCCTGGGTGTAGAACTTCAGCGCGAAGCCGCGCACGTCCCGCCAGGTGTCGGGCGAGCCCAGCTCGCCGGCGACGGTGGAGAAACGGGCCAGCATCGGGGTCTTGGCGCCCTTCTGGAAGAGCCCTGCCTTGGTGTACTGCGAGACGTCCTCGGTGATCTCGAGCTCGCCGAAGGCGCCGGAGCCCTTGGCGTGGGGGCTGCGCTCCGGGATGCGCTCGCGGTCGAAGCGGGCGAGCTTCTCGACCAGGGCGACGTCGTGGAGCATGAGCGGGCCGTCCGCGCCGACGCTCAGCGAGTGCGCGTCGGACTCGCGGGGCGCGCCGGACTCGGTGGTCGACGCGATCTTCGAGTCGTGATGGGCCGTGGGATCCAGGTGGGTCATGGAGCTCTCCTCGGTGGTTTTCTGACAGGTCGTGACGAAACGTTCTGACAGTAGTGGGCGGTCAGGGGCCCTGATTCGGCCGAGGCCGATCAGGGGGCTTCGGGGGCGGCGGCCTCTCGCTCGCGGCAGTCGGTGCACAGGCCGCGGTAGACGACGTCGGCCATCTCGATGGAGAAGCCGTGGTCCTCGTGCGGGATCAGGCACGGGGCGGCGCCGACGGCGCAGGGGACGTCCTCGAGACGCCCGCAGCTGCGGCACACCAGGTGGTGGTGGTTGTCGTGACGGTGCATCTCGTAGCGCATGCTGCGCGAGCCGACGGAGACGCGGCGCAGGAGATCGGCATCGGAGAGGGCGTTGAGCACGTCGTAGACGGCCTGACGGGAGACGGTCCCCAGGTGCTCGCGCACGGCCCGGGCGATAGTCTCCGCATCCGAGTGCGGATGCGCCTCGACCGCAGCGAGCGTCGCGAGCCGCGGAGCGGTCACGCGCAGGCCGACCTCGCGCAGGGCGGAGGTGTGGTCGATGGTCGTCATGGCTCCACCCTAGACTCCTCTCTGGACTATTTCAAGAAAACGTCCCGGCCCAGCCGACGCACGGGCGGGCGCCTGCGCCGCGGCTCAGCGTACGTTCAGTAGAACAGCACCCCGGCCAGGGCCGAGGCCAGGGCCCCGCCGCCTGCGAGGACGAGATGGGAGGCGACGAGCCCCCAGAGCAGGAGCAGCACGCCGGCGACGAGCGAGGCGAGGCCGACAGGGCTGCGGCGAGGGGCGGTCGCGCTCTCGGCCATGTGCATCTCCTATGTCCAGCGGCGTGCGGGCCGCAAGTCGTTGAGGCGGGGTTCAGGGGGAAGGGGGTCTTGTCGGGGGGAAGGGGGGCTTGTCGAGGGTGTGTAGGACGCCTCGATCTCGGCGGGGGTGGTCGAGTTCCTTGGCGAGGAACACTGACGTGGCCTTCAGGATCTCATTGGCTCGCCGGGACTCGGCGAGCTCTCGACGCAGTCGGCAGTTCTCCTCCTCGGGAGACTTCCCAGGGCCAGCCGAGGGCTCGGCTGTCCCGTAGCGGTTGCACCAGATCCTCAGCGTCTCCATGCCAGGACCGAGTTGGGGTGCGACGGCACGGATCGACTCCGATCGTGGACCACCTTCGAGTGCCTGCCGGTCTCAGACCATCTGCACGGCACGGCCACACAGCTCTGTCCTGAACCTCTTGGGCATGCTCTGACCCTCCCCTCCGAAAGTCGGAACCGCACCCAGGGCGCTTCAGGGCCCGGGCACCGACCTGGAGTAGCGCACGCAGGGCGAGTGCAGGAACGCACGGTACCGTCGGCAAGGTCGAGGGTTTCCTCGGCGAACTCGGCGTCGGTTCACGCGCCCTTGCGAAGGTAGGCCGCGATGGTCACTCGCCCCCTCGAGCAGAGCTCGACCCTTACCCCAGGCCCGATGGATGCGACATCCTTCCCGCCTCAGCTACGAGCGTTCGTCGAAATCTCTCGCGCTGTCAAGGAGCGAGGTCTCCTTGATCGGACTCGTTGGTTCTACGCCCTGGTGGGTGCAGCCCTCCTGCTCATGCTGGGAGTCCTTACCGCTGTCTTCGTCCTTCTCGGGCAGAGCTGGTTGCAGCTATTGGTGGCGGCCGCGCTGGGTATTGTCTTCACCCAGATCGCGTTCATCGCCCATGAGGCCGGGCACCGGCAAGTCCTCTCCGGGGGCCGGGCGAACACGCGACTGGCTCGAGTTCTCGCCGGTGTTGTCGGGCTGAGCTACAGCTGGTGGGATTCCAAGCACTCGCGCCACCACGGCAACCCCAACCAGATCGCCAAGGACCCAGACCTTGCCGTGGATACGATCTCTTTCCTGCCGAGTGACGCCGCGGAGGCCCGCGGCGTGCGTCGCTGGATCACCCGCCGACAGGGGTGGCTCTTCTTTCCGTTGCTCACGCTTGAGGGCCTGAACCTCCACGTCCACAGCTTCAGGCATCTGCTCTCCTCGCGTGCGACGGCCCGTCGGCCTCTCGAGATGGCTCTGATTCTGGGACACTTCGCGGCCATCGTCGTACCGGTGTTCTGGTCTTTGCCCGTAGGAATGGGCTTTGCTTTCATGGGTGTCCAGCTGGCAGTCTTCGGGGTCTGCATGGGCGGATCCTTCGCCCCGAACCACAAGGGGATGCCAGTGATCTCCCCCGGTGCGCGACTCGACTTCTTCTCTAAGCAGGTCCGCACCTCCCGCAACATCCGCGGTGGGTGGTGGGTGACGATGATCTACGGCGGGCTCAACTACCAGATCGAGCATCATCTCTTCCCCTCCATGCCGAGACCGCGTCTCGCGCGAGCCCGCGAGATCGTGCGCGAGAAGTGCGCACAGCTGGATGTCCCGTACACGGAGGTGTCCGCGCATCGCTCCTACATGATTGTGGTGCGTTACCTCAATGCTGTGGGTCTTGCGGCGCGCGACCCGTTCGAGTGCCCGCTGCTGGCGCAACGCCGCGCCTAAGCGCGCCCCCTCCGGCTGTCTACGACTCCGAAGTCACCCCGCTCGATCATCGCGATGATCTCCTGCACGAGACCGTCGTTCGGCACGAGCGCAGTCTCTCGGCCGAGCATGAGGCGTGACCTCACGAGTCGTTCAAGGTATGGGTCGCCCGGGCGCATCCGGCACAGATCACGGTGGAGTCGCTCAGCATGGATCGGGAAATCGATGCGAAGCTTGCGCAAGAGTATGGACGCTTCATGTGTCATTTTCTGTTTCACCTTCGGAGCATAGCCTGCGGACTATTCGCCCCTCCCCTAGCTGTTGCGGGTCATGACGTTGTAGTCACGGATCGGGGATGAAGGAACGGGTCCCTGACCGGCACGATGGGTGGTGCTGAAGCCGTCCATCTGCTGGAAGAGACCCGTTCCATGACCCACCGTAATTCGCCGCTGACCCCTGCCGGAAGACTCCGCCTGGTCCAACGTGTCGAAAATGATGGCCGACCCATCGCCCATGTCGCTGCCGAAGCCGGCGTCGCCCGCTCGACTCTGACGAAGTGGGTCCACCGCTACCGCGACGACGGTGCCGAAGCCCTGGAAGACCGCACCAGCGCCCCAGCACGACGACCCTCGCGGCCACCGATCGAGGTCCTCGAACTCATCGACGCGTGGCGACGAGACCGCAAATGGTCGGCCCGCCGGATCGCTCTCGAGCTCGCCTCCTGCGGTCACCACTACTGCGTCCGCACCATCGGACGCTGGCTGCAGCGCCTCGGGATCTCCCGCCGCCGGGACCTCGACCCGACCGGGGAGAACAACCGTGGGACCGGGAAGATCATCGCCCGCTTCCCGGGCCACATGCTCCACCTGGACGTGAAGAAGGTCGGACAGATCCCCGCCGGTGGCGGCTGGCGCCTCCATGGCCGCGGCAGCAAACGGGCACGCCATCAGCGCGTGGGTTACACCTATCTGCACTCCGCGATCGACGGCTACTCCCGCCTCGCCTACACCAAGGCCCTGGAGAACGAGACCGCGCAGACCACGATCGGATTCTTTTCCCGGGCGAGGGCGTTCTTCGCTGCGCACGGCATCACTCGCCTGGTCAGGGTGGTCACCGACAACGGCACCAACTACCGCGCGAAGACCTTCGTTCGCACGGTGAACGCGCATGCGTCGCGGCATCAGCGGACTCGGCCCTACACGCCCCGACACAACGGGAAAGTCGAGCGCTACCAGCGGATCCTCGCCGAAGAATGCCTCTACGCCCACCCCTTCCACTCCGAAAACGAACGGCGCGAAGCGATCAGCGTCTGGGTCCACCATTACAACTACCATCGGAGCCACACCGCCTGCGCTGATCAGCCCCCGGCCACCCGAGTCCACGAACGTGTCGACAACGTCATGACCTCATACAGCTAGACACCACCGTCCCCCGCTCGAAACTCACCGTGGCATTCACGACGATGGTCGCCACGAACCTCATTGCCGTCTCCGTGGGCAACACCGCTGGCGGAGTCATCATCGACGTCGCCACAGCATCCTCGGCGCTGTTCCTGGCCCCCTGGCACTCATCGCAGCCAGCCTCACAGTGGCTGGACGCCGCAACTCTCTACCTGCAGCCAGCTCGCGCCGGGAATGAAGGCTGCATCACACGGCGACTACGATTGAGCGCGCACAACGGCAGGGGGGCTGATGCTCAGATTACCGGGGGACGGCATCGTTCGGTCGAGCATCATTCAGAGCCGATCCGGGCACGGCGGTGATCGTCTCTCGTGGCGCAAGTGCTCAGCCCTCCAAGAAGCAGGTACTCCGAATGCCACCTGCATCCCCTCCGCTAGCGTGTAGGGGCCGCCACACGTTCAGGTGACGCGTCAGATCACGATGATCCGCCTGCCCCGGGTGTGTCCGGCTTGGCTGTCGACGTGGGCGGACGCCGCCTGCTCCAAGGAGTAGGTCTTTGCCACTGGGATCCGCAGGTCGCCTTTCGCGACCAGGCAGGCAGCCTGTGCGAGCGCCTCGCCTACATCGCCCGCCTCCCCTGAGAAGCGGACGCCGTACTTCGGGGCGTCGAGGTCTGCGGTCGTCAGCACTCGGTCCGGGTCACCGGCCAGCTCCACGAGTGAGGGCACGACACCCGATCCGGCCAGATCCAGCGCTGCATCGACGCGGCCGAGTCCGCGAACACGCTCAACCCAGCCCTCACCGTAGGTCGTCGCGAGCGCGCCGAGACTGCGCAGGTAGTCCTGATTCTCTGGTCCCGCTACACCGATTACCGAGATCCCACGCGAGCGAGCAATCTGTACCACCGGGGACCCGACACCGCCCGCGGCACCACTAACCAGAAGCGTCTGCCCCGCTTGCACGCCCACCTCGTCCAAGACACGCAACGCTGTCTCCACCACGGAGGGGTATCCAGCAGCCTCCGCATAGGACAGCTCGGCAGGCATCCGATGCCATCGAGTCATCAGCGCCGATTCAGCGTAGGTCTCGACTCCCTCGCCGAAGATGGCATCGCCGACGTCAACGCCAACAACATTCTCGCCCACTTCCTCCACGACTCCCGACGCGTCGAGCCCCAGTCCGGTAGGCAGCCGCACCGGATGGGCACCAAGCTTCTGCCCCTCACGGACCCGCCAGTCGAAAGCGTTCACCGCCGTCGCACGGACGGCGATCCTCACCTGCCCCGGGCCAGGCCGCGGCACCTCAGCGTCGACGAGCTGGAGGACGTCGGGGCCACCGAACTGCGTGTAGATGATCTTCTTCATGTCTACAACGTAACACTACCTGTTAGGTTTTTGCATCCGGTACACTTCCAGCATGTCAGTCGCAGACCAACCCATCGGCCGTCGCGAACGGAAGAAGGCAGCCACACGTCGCGCAATCGCCGATGCGGCACTGCACCTCTTCCTCGAGCGCGGGTACTCGAACGTAGGCATCAGGGAGATCGCGACCGAAGCAGACGTCGCGGTCACTACACTCTTCGCCCACTTCCCCTCCAAGGAGGCCCTGGTGTTCGAGCAGGCCGCCAACTTCGAAAGCCGCCTCGTTGCTGCCGTCACCGACCTCGCCGAGGGGGCTTCTCTTGTGAGAGCGCTGCACGATGAGATCGCAGCTCTCGTCCAGCACTGCACCGCGGGTGATGCGACAGGAATCTGGAGGATGGTCGAGCAAAGCTCCGAGCTCTCGGCTTACGCACACGTCCTCGAGCTGCGCTATGCCCACGCCCTCTCGGACGCGATCCGCACGACACCGGATATGGACGTGTCCGTTGACGTTGCCGACGCCATCGCCCGCTTCGCCATGGCCGCCTTCACGCTCGCCCGGCAATCCCCGACTCCGCAGGCGACTCTCGACGAATGCTTCCGAATGATCGATGCCGCCTGGATGGTCGGCCAGCGCTCCCAGTACACCTGATCAGTACAAAAGGCGTCTATGGAGTCATCCGGCGACCCGATCCAGGACATCCGCGCCGGATGGGACGCCCACGTGGCCTTTGGGCTGGCCAACCCGGGGTTCTACACGCTCATGTACGGAAAGGTCCGCCCGGGCCACTCCCCCAACGCACAGTCACGCCCGAGCAGGATCCTCCGTGGGATCACGGCCCGAGCAGCTGAACAGGACCGGCTCGCCGTCCCGTCAGACCAAGCAGCGGCACACATACTCGTGACAAACATCGGCGTCACGTTCCGTCAGATCATCCTGGCAACGCCGGATCCCGTGCTCTCCAACGCAGTTCGAGAAGGCGCGATCGCCGCGATCACAAGCAGACGCGCACGAACCAGCAATCAGCTCACCGCCGCCATGGAACTCGCCGAAGCCCATCCCGACGTCCTGGGCAAGACGGAGACCGAGCTCCTGATCAAGTGGCTCGGCCGTCTCGTCGACGATTCCGCCTGATCGGCGTCAGAAACCCCTGCCCGCTCAGCGGTTCAGCTCTGACAGGACGGGCGACGCGGCCCGAGGAAAACCAGCGTCGTCACAGCCGCTGTCGGGACGAGCGTCAGCAGGATCGTCGGCTCGACCGCTTGGGTGAGTAACTCGGAGTGAAGGACCTGGGCGTAGAGCTGACTGAGCACGTTGTTCAAAGCGTGCAGAAGAATCGCGATCTCCAGTCCGCCCGTGCGCCATGTGATGAGGGCGGCACCGACCGCGAGTCCCGTCTGGCTGATGGCCAGCCACTGAAGCGCCCTGGGTTCCGTTCCGAGTCTCAGCAAGGAGAATCGGAACGGAACCCAGGGCGCTTCACGGCCATCATTTTCGACACGTTGGACGAGGCGGAGTCTTCCGGCAGGGGTCAGCGGCGAATTACGGTGGGTCATGGAACGGGTCTCTTCCAGCAGATGGACGGCTTCAGCACCACCCATCGTGCCGGTCAGGGACCCGTTCCTTCATCCCCGATCCGTGACTACAACGTCATGACCCGCAACAGCTAGAATCTACACAATTTCTCAGACAAGTAGCGAAGTGGAGACCTCATGGCACAGGTGACGCGGACGCCGCTCGCAGAGCAAGCGGCAGATCTGCTCCTCGACCGCATTCGTGAAGGCGAGTGGCCGCTCGGGTCGAAGCTCCCCGGGGAGAACACGCTCGGCCCGCAACTCGGAGTCGGCCGATCGACCGTGCGCGAAGCCATCCGCCGCCTCGCCGGCCAAGGCGTGCTGGCTACACGCCAAGGAGCCGGCGTCTTCGTGGCTTCGCTCGACATCGTCGAAGACTGGGGTGCGGTACTCAAGAAGGCCGACATCGATTCGGTGATCGAAGCGCGCATCGCCATCGAAGTTGAAGCCGCGGCTCTCGCGGCCGAGCGGCGCTCCCCCGCCGAGCTACGCGCGATCAGGCGCGCCGCAGATAAGCGTGATACTCAGCGAACTGAGATTGACGCGCACGTCGACGCGGACATCGCCTTCCATCGATCGATCGTGACGGCATCACACAACCCGATCATCATCGACCTGTTCGACAGCTTCACTCCGCGCAGCAGGCAAGCCATGATCGATCTGCTGCGCCTGCGTGGGGAGTTCGGGAGCGACGACGATCAGCTCGCTCACGCTGCCATCCTCGACGCAATCGCCGACCGCGACGGTCAGACAGCATCAGCACTAGCGCGAACGCACTTGCTCACGCTGAAGATGGAGTGAGACATGACCACGGGGTGCACCGGCGGCCGAAAAGAGCGGGCGAGTGCCTTGACCATGCCGCCTGAGGCTTCCCAAAGGTTCAGTTCGAGAAACGGAACTCCACCGAGTTCCGGTACAGAACAACCTCTGGTGACGGTTCGGTGCGTGTGCAGCCGCTGACACCAGTCGCTGCACAGCTCAAGGCGCACCGATGAGACTCCGGCCTGGTTCGGATCGTCCTCCGAGAAGAGCCCCTCCGGCAGCACATCTGCACGGTGTTCACGCAGGTACCGCTTGACGTCGAGGAGTGAAGCGTTGTGCTGCAGCCCGCGCTTGTAGTAGACCAAGCGCTGATCCGCAGACTCGAGGATCTCCGACCAGCGCCGCACCCGGACCCTGTAGCGCAACGGGGAGTTTGGATCGAGCTCGGACTCGTCAAGCAGCCCCGACTCGCGACCAAGCTGGTTGATGTCACGCCGCACGTCGTTGTTGTAGTCGTTCACGACGAGCACAAAGTCCCAGATACCTTCGCCAGTGACAGCGTCGCCATGATCGGGGCCCCCAGCGGCGCACGTCATGGAGCGGATTCGCGACCGCATCCTTTCGGGCCCGGTGACGGAGGAGCGGAAGAAGGACCGCGAAATGCGGCTCGGTAATCTCTGGGTGATGTGCCGAGATACTTCGCGAAGAGAGCTCGGACTGATGCCGGGGACCCGAGACCGGTGAGCGCGCCCAGTCGCTCTATGGGGGCATCCGTTGTCTCGAGGATGGTCCTCGCGTGGTCAATGCGAGAAGCGGTGATCCATACGGTCGGGGACGAGCCGGTCTCTTGGCGGAACCGACGAAGGAAAGTTCGTCTCGACATGTGTGCCCGCCTGGCGAGACTGTCGATGTCGTGGTGCTCGGAGAGGTTTTCCAGGATCCATGCGCGGATCCCGGCCAGATCGTCGCCGCGCGCACGGTGCACGAGCTGACCAGCCAGCTGGCGTTGATCGCCTGGACGGTAGGGCGATACAACCAACGAGCGGGCGCGCTTGTTCGCGGCCGACGGGCCGAGATCGCGACGCAGAAGGTGTAGGCAGAGGTCAATTCCTGCGGTCACGCCGGCCGAAGTCAGGATGTCACCGTCGTCGACGAAAAAACATGCGTCGTCGACACGGGTCTGAGGGTATTGCTGCGCGAGCTCGTCGAGCCGTTGCCAATGTGTCGTGGCGCGACGCCCATCAAGCAGGCCCGCGGCCGCCAGGACGAATGCGCCTGCGCAGATCGACGCGATCCTGGCACCGGCAGCGTGAGCTCCACGAAGTGCCTCGAGCACGAGCGGGGACGGTGCAACTCCGTTGTCCTCGCACCCGGGCACGACCACAGTGTCGGCGAACCGCAACGCGTCCAAACCCGAGGGGACCGAGAGCGAGAAGCCTGTGCTCGAGATCATCCCGGGCCGCTCGGAACACACTGTGACCTGGTAGTTCTCGTCGCGGCCGAACACCTGCATCACGGTCCCGAATTCCAGCGGGAAGACTCCGGGCAGAACGAGCACCGCGACGCGGTGCGGAGCAGGCAGAATCATGGCCTGATCCTAGCAATGTTTGGCACACGTGCCACTTCTGGTCGGCTGCGTCAACTCGTAGCGTGGTGCCATGACTTCTTCACTTGCCCTGCCGAAAACACCGTTCGCGGCCTCTTGCCTCGAACTGATCCGTGAGACCGAAAATGAGCTCCTTGTCGATCACAGCATCCGGTCTTTCCTCTTCGCCCGCGCCCTCGCCGAGTATGAGGGCAGCGTGCACGATGCCGACTACGACGAGCAAGCGCTGTTCGCCGCGTGCATTCTTCACGACCTCGGACTCGGATCGACGGCGACCGCACAGGCGCGCTTTGAAGTCGACGGCGCAGACCTCGCGGCCACATTTCTCCGATCGCAACGGTTCTCCGGGGCCCGGACTGATCGCATCTGGGAGGCGATCGCCTTGCACAGCACCATCGGTATCGCCGACCGGCTTGGGCTTCTGACAAGCCTGGTCCATCGAGGCGTTTTCACTGACGGCGGCCACGTCTCCTACCTACCCGCGGAACTCGCTCAGCCGGTGCGCGATGCCTACCCGCGCCCGAGCAACGACCAATCGATCCGTGACGCGGTGATCATGCATGCCTCCCGATCCGACGCGGCTGCGCCCCGCTTCTCCATGGGGGCCGAGTACCTCCGCAGACACCGGGAGACGCACCCCGGTGAAGTGTGCTCCCGGTGTAGTTGACAGCGCTACCGATGCCTGCCGCACAGCAGCAGCTGTTCTTCCCTGGCATGGCCCCCGACTGGGGTTACGGCCGAGCCATCGAGTGCGCTTCGTCGACGGCTCATACCGAGAGACGGGCCCCGCGAGCGTCTGGGCCAGACCGCACATCCCGCTCGTCGCCGAAGAGACGACCAGCCCCGTCCAGCGCCTGGCGATCGTCTCCGACTCTGCCAACGGCCTCTCCGCCGAGCTCTCACAGCAGGAGTGGGCGTTCATCTCACCGACCATGCCCCTCACCCTCGGTCGGGAACCGGCCTCGGAATGAATGCACATGGATGTGCGGACCGTGATCTCGCCCGATGGTCGCCGCGTGACCGCCGAAGACCTCTACGACACGCACGGATACCTCGGTGCCGTGAGCCAGCCGCTGCTCGTCGCCCGGCAATGATACGGACTACCTGACAGATCAAAACAGAAGAAGGAACAGAAGCGATGACCCAAGAGACCATGGCCCCCGAGATCCCCGCGGCGAGACGGTTCGACACCAAGGTGGTGGTCGTGCTCGCAGAGGGCCTGGTCCCCTGGCAGGAGTTGAACGTGACCGCGTTCCTCATGTCCGGCATCGCCATCAGCGATGAGGGACTGACCGGGGAGCCCTACCGCGACGCCGACGGCGTTGACTACCTGCCCATGCTGCGCGAGCCCGTCCTCGTGATGACCGGAGACGGTGCATTGCTGCAGGAGGCTCGTCGCAAGGCGGCTTCGCGCCTAGACATAGCGCTGGCGATCTACACCCGCGAGCTGTTCGCCACCGGCCACGACGAGGCCAACCGCGCTGCCGTCGCGGCAGTCTCATCGGATGACCTTGACCTGGTCGGCATCGCCGTGCGCGGACCTCGCAACGCCGTGGACCGCGTCGTGAAAGGAGCACGGTTCCATGACTGAGTCCCGACCCGATGCAGTACCCTGCGAGCCGCCGCATTCGCGATCTCGTCTACGAGACGCTCGCCGCCGAGGGGCGCGCCCCATCCGTGGGAGAGCTCGCCAGCAGCACCGGCAGCGATCCCTCTCGCGTGCAGGAACTGCTCCACGAGCTCGTCGATGCCCACGCTCTCGTGCTCAATGCCCAGGGCGACCGGATCCGAATGGCGCACCCGTTCACCGCCGCGCCGATGGCGTTCGTCCTGACCCCCGTCGATGGCCACGACGACCGACGCTGGTGGGGCGGCTGCGCCTCGGACTCCTTCGGCATCAGCGCCGCGCTGAAGCTGGACGTGCGCATCGACACCGGCTGCCCTCAGTGCGGCGAGCACCTCTCGATCGCCGCCGGACCCGACACGCCACCTCAGCGCGAGTACGCCGTCCGATTCCCGCGCCCAGCCGCCGAGTGGTGGGAGGACGTCGTGGGCACCTGCACGATGATCCGACTGTTCTGCACGCGCAAGCATGCCGAGCAGTGGACCGACGAGCACGCGCCCAGCCAGGGGTACATAGCCGCAGCCCGCACCGTGTGGGACCTCGCTCAGGCCTGGTACGGGGACCGCATCGACCCGGACTTCACGCCGCGCACCCGCGAGCACAACCAGCGGCCTCTCGAGGACCGTGGGCTCACCGGGGAGTTCTGGCGACTGCCCTGAAGGCGATCACGCGCACTTGCTCACATCGGGAAGTCGCAGTCGCGGCTGTGCCTCCAGTGCTTCGCGTGCAACGTTCCGTAAACGCCATGCATTAGAGCGCGAACCTCCACTCGACCACGACGCCGTGGACCATCTGCACGGCGCGCTGGTGCGCGAAGTAGAGCTCGAGTCCATGGGGGCAGTGTGCACCCGGAATGGGACGGATGAACACATGCTGAACACAAACGCCCCGCTCTCCGAACGTGGAGGGCGGGGCGTTCCGGTCTTTGACCTGCGGAGCCGCCTGCCGGAATCGAACCGGCGACCTATTCATTACGAGTGAATCGCTCTACCGACTGAGCTAAGGCGGCGTCGCCGCGCACGCGCGGCGGACCGGTTCACTGTACGTGACTTGCCTGGCCAGGCGCAAAGCGCACAGGCGCGATCCGTGTCACGCTCCGCGAGGGGTCCGCATGCTCAGCAGCGCATCCCGTCCTCCGGCACCGTGCCCTCGAGGAGGTAGGCGTCGACCTGCTCCTCGATGCAGCCGCCCGAGCGGCCGTAGGCGGTGTGGCCCTCGCCCTCATAGGTCAGCAGCACTCCCTCCGCCAGCTGGGAGGAGAGGTTCTCCGCCCAGCGGTACGGGGTCGCGGGATCGCCCGTGGTGCCGATGACGACGATGGGGCCGGAGCCCTCCGCGCTGATCGGCGCGGGCTCGCGCACGGGCTCCTCGGGCCACTGGGCGCAGCCGTCGCCGCCCAGCATCGGGCCGAAGGTCGGGAACTCCTCGGCCAGTCGCTCGGCCTCCTCGGCGATCCATTCCTCGTCGGCGGCGCCCGGATGGTCCAGGCAGTTCACCGCCGAGATCGCGAAGGTGGAGTTGGTGCGGTAGCTCCCGTCGGCCCGTCGCTCGGAGGAGAGGTCGGAGATGTGGAGCAGGTCCGCGCCGTCGCCGCTCATCGCCGAGGACAGCGCGTCCCAGCCCATCTCCCACTGGGCGTCGTCGTAGAGCAGCACCAGCACGGCGGAACGGGCCAGCGCGCCGGTCAGCGGGCGCTCAGGATCGCCCGTGTCCAGCGGGTTCTCGTCCACGCTCTCGAAGAAGCTCTGCAGCTGCTGCTTCGCCTCGGCCGCATCGCCCCGGAAGGGGCAGGACTCGCCCTGCTCGAGGCATGCGGCGAGGAAGGCGTCGGTCGCCTGCTCGAAGCCCTCGGCCTGCCCGGCGGAGAACTCGTCCATCGTCATGTCCGGGTCCAGTGCGCCGTCGAGCACGAAGCGGCCCACCCGGGACGGGTACAGCTCGGCGTAGCTCGCCCCGAGATAGGTGCCGTAGGAGTAGCCGAGGTAGTCAAGCTCCTCGCTGTCGAGCGCCGCCCGCAGCACATCCATGTCGCGCGCGGCAGAATAGGTGTCCAGATAGGGCAGCTCCTCGCCGGAGTTCGCCTCGCAGGCCTCGGCCACGCGCGCGCCCCACTCCTCGGCGAGCTCGCTCGCCTCGTCGGTGCCGGGCTCGCCGGTCGCCGCGAGGTACTCGTCGGTCTGCTCGTCGTCGAGGCACTCGATCCCCTCGGAGCGGTTCACGCCGCGCGGGTCGAAGCCGACCAGGTCGTAGCTCGATCGCACCTCGGGGGAGATCATGTACGGGGCCGACTCGAGGAAGTTCACCCCCGAGCCGCCGGGACCGCCCGGGTTGACCACGAGCGAGCCCTCCGACTCCCCCTCGGCCGCGATCCGGGCCACCGCGATCTCGATGTCACCGGCGGCGGGGTCGTCCCAGGCCAGCGGCACCGTGATCGTCCCGCACTCGGCCCCGTCGACCATCAGGTCCTCGCACTCGCCCCACTGGATCTGCTGGGAGTAGTAGGACTCGTAGGCGGGGTCCTCGGCGGGGTCGGCCGGCAGGTCCATCGCCGCGGAGGTGCCGGTCTCCTCGAGGGCAGGACCGTCCTGCTCCGGGGCGGCATCGGCCGCGCCGCCCCCGTCGCTCGCCGCCGGCGCGTCGTCCCCCGCATCGGGGCCCTCGGTGCATCCCGCCAGGAGCATCACCGCGATCGCCGTCGCGGCGGCCAGGCGGGAGAAGGGGCGTCGAGTGCCGGGAGGTGGCGTCATGCGAGATCCTTGTCGCGGGGAAGAGTCCGAGGGGCGCGGCCATCCTAGGTGCCGCGGCCCCGCGTCGTCGGCTCAGCCGATCTCGCGATGCAGCCACCGCCGTGCGCCGACGGCCAGGGGCAGCACCACGAGCAGTCCCAGCGGCAGCAGCTCGAAGGCGCCCGCCGTGCCCTCGGCCAGGGCGACGGCCGCCGAGGTGAGGTCCACCGCGCGCACGACGTCCGACAGGGTCTCCGCGCCGAAGGCGGCGGCGAGGTTCGCAGCAGTGCCCACCATGAAGGGCACGCCGATCGCGGCGACCAGGCCCAGCACCGTGGACTGCAGCAGCACTCCCATCGCCAGGGAGAACAGGAAGGTCGCCGAGAGCGTCGCCAGCTGAGTGGTCATCACCCCCTCGATGCTGGAGAGGATCGCGCGCTGCCCGATCAGCTCCCCGCCGATCCAGGTGCTCGCCGCGGCGAGCGCGATCGTCAGCGCCACGAGCACCGCGAAGACGACGAGGGCCGTGACGGCCTTGGAGGAGAGCACGCCGAGACGGCCGGGGCGTTGCAGCAGCGTGGTCTGGATCGAGCGGTCCGACCACTCCCCTGCCGTGATCCACACGGTCAGCGCCGGGATGATCAGCATCAGCGGCAGCGTCAGCACGAAGACGGTCGACTCGAGGTCCGAGCTGCCGTCGGGGGTGAGCGCGGGCTGGAGGAGCCCGCCGAGCGCGGCGAAGCCGAGCACGGCCAGCAGGGTCAGGGTCAGCAGGATCGCGGCGCCGCGCGTGTCGAGGAAGGCGCGCAGGTCGATGTCGGGTCGCATGAGGGCTCCTTCAGGCGGTGGGCAGGACGGGGGCGGGCTCGACCGCGGAGGGCTCCACGTGCCCGGTCAGCGAGAAGAAGACCTCCTCGAGGCCGGTGCCCGCTCCCGCGCCGAGGGAGGTGAGCACGAGGTTCTCGCGCAGGGCGAGGCGACCCATGTCCTCGGGGGCGAGGCTCACGGCGAGCTCGCCGTCCGCGCGGGGCTCGAAGGCGATGCCGTGGGTGTCCAGGGCACGGCGCAGCGCGGCCGCGTCCAGCGCCGTGACGCGGGTGCCGGCGACCGCGGTGAGCTCCTCGAGCGGTCCCTCGCGCACGAGACGGCCGCCGGAGACCACGACCAGTCGGTCCACCGTGGCCTCGACCTCGCGCAGCTGATGGCTGGACAGCAGCACCGTCCCGCCGGCGTCGGCGAAGGAGCGCAGCAGGCGGCGCATCCAGCGGATCCCCTCCGGGTCCAGACCGTTGGCCGGCTCGTCGAGCACGAGCACGGAGGGGTCGCCGATGAGCGCGACCCCGATGCCGAGCCGCTGGCGCATGCCGTAGGAGAAGCCGGAGACGCGCTTGCGCGCCGCATCGGCGAGGCCGACGGTCTCCAGCACCTCCTCGGCCCGGGCGGCGGGCATGCCGAGGGTCCGGGCGGCCAGGCGCAGCGTCTCGATGCCCGTGCGGCCGCCGTGCAGCGCCCGCGCGTCGAGCATCACGCCGATCGAGCGGCCCGGGCGGTCCAGCTCGCGATAGCGGCGCCCGCCTATCAGCGCCGTGCCCTGGTCGGCCTCGGCGAGCCCGGTGAGGATGCGCAGGGTCGTGGACTTCCCCGCGCCATTGGGTCCGAGGAAGCCGGTGACGCTGCCGGGGCGGCACTCGAAGCTCAGGCCGTCGACGGCGGGGCGGGCGCCGTAGCTCTTGCTCAGCGCGCGCACCTCGAGGGTCGGCGCCGGGGAGGTCGTGGTGGTCATGCTCCTACGCTCCTCCCCCGTCGCCCGCCGCGACAGCGACCTCGGGACCGCGGCCGGGCGACCATCGTCGGCCCCTGCCCGTCGGCCGTTCGACGATCGTCGCCGACGGCGGGACCGGCCGGTGGGGCGCTCGTGCGCGCCGCTACAGTGACGGGGTGGATCACCCCGGAGCGCCCGCACGTCGTCGCTGGCAGGAGGGCCTGATCGTCGCCGCCGTCGCGGCCGAGTCGGGGGTGCAGATGGTCATGGCACCCTCCGCCGTCGGCCGCTGGCAGGCAGTTCTGGCCCTGCTGCTCGGCGTCGCCCTGCTCGCCCGCCATCGGCACTGGTCCTGGTTGCTGCCCGTGGTGGTCGTGGCCAATGCCTTCTCCGGCTCGATCACCGTGCTGATCATCGCGACCTACACCTTCGCCACCCGCTGCCCGAACCGGCTGCTGACGCTGCTGTTCGCGCTGCTGGCCGCGGGCGCCGCGACCCTCACGCCACTGGTGCTCATGGGCGACGATCCCGCGGCCGCCATGATGACGATGGTGCTGACGACGCTGCTGGTCGCCGCGGCCACCTCGATCGGCATGTACACCTCGGTGCGCCGCGCGCTGCTCGCCGAGCTGCGGGAGCGCGCCGAGCAGGCGGAGTCGGGCCGCGCCGTCGCGGAGGAGCAGGCGCGCCGCGCCGAGCGCACCCGCATCGCCCGGGAGATGCACGACATCGTCGCGCACAAGATCTCGCTGGTCGCGCTGCAGGCCGGGGCGCTCGAGGTGAATCCCGAGATGGGGCGCGACCAGGTCCAGCAGTCCGCCTCCCTGATCCGCGGCACCGCGACCACGGCCCTCTCGGAGCTGCGGGAGGTGCTCGGCGTGCTGCGCGGCGAGGAGGAGCAGGCGCCGCTGGCCCCGCAGCCCACCTGGGAGGACGTGCGACGCCTGGTGGTCACCTCGCAGGAAGCCGGGGTGTCCGTGGACCTGTTCGACTTCATCGACGACCCGGTCCCCGATCCGCTGGCCCGCACCGCCTACCGGGTGGTGCAGGAGGGGCTGACGAACATCCACAAGCACGCGATGCACACCCGGGCCCGGGTGGCGCTGATCGGCGAGCCCGGCACCGACCTCGTCATCGAGGTCAGTAATGTGCTCCCCAAGGGGTTCACGACGGATCTGCCGGGGGCCCGGATGGGGCTCTCCGGCATCGAGACGCGAGTGACCCATGCGGGCGGGTCCATCACCTCGGGCCCGACCGACGACGGACGATTCGAAGTGAGGGCGGTGATCCCGTGGCCGACGGCGACGTGACGCGCGTGGGACTGATCGACGACGACTCCCTGGTCCGGGCGGGCCTGGCGATGATCCTGGGCGCCGATCCGGGCATCGAGGTCGTCGGGCAGGGGGCCGACGGCTCCGAGGCGGTGCCGCTCGTGCACAAGCATCGCCCCGACGTGCTGCTGATGGACGTGCGCATGCCCACCCTCGACGGGATCGCGGCGACCAAGGCCGTCGCGGCGCTCCCGAGCCCGCCGAAGATCATCATGCTGACCACCTTCGACATGGACGAGTACGTCTTCCAGGCGCTCGAGGCGGGGGCCAGCGGCTTCCTGCTCAAGGACACCCCGCCCCAGGACCTCGCCCGGGCCGTGCACGTGGTCGCCGGTGGCGAGGCGATGCTCTCCCCCACCGTGACCCGCCGGATGCTCTCGCACTTCTCCGAGGCGAACCCGGGCTCCCGGCAGGAGCGCCACCCGGGCCTCGACCAGCTCACCGAACGGGAGACCGAGGTGCTCGGCGCGGTCGGCGCGGGGCTGTCCAACGCCCAGATCGGGATGCGGCTGTTCATGAGCGAGGCGACCGTGAAGGCGCACGTCTCGAAGATCTTCGCGAAGCTCGACTGCACCAACCGCGTGCAGATCGCGATCATCGCCCACGAGGCGGGGCTCAGCGACCTCGACGCCGACCAGGTCTGAGTCGGGGTCCTCCCTACCCCCAGCCCAGCTCGTGGAGGCGCGCGTCGCTGATCCCGAAGAGGTGGCCGAGCTCGTGCAGCACCGTCACCGCGATCTCGCGGACCAGGTGCTCGCGGGAGCGGGCGTGGCGCTGCAGCGGGCCCCGGAAGACGAAGATCCGGTCCGGCTGGCGGAAGCCGTCGAAGACGGAGCGCTTGTCCAGCGGCACTCCCTCGTACAGGCCCAGCAGCTCCGCGCCGTCCGACTGCTGGGGCGTCGGCTCCTCCTCGACGAGGACGACCACGTTCGCCTCGGCGATCGCGCGGGCGATCTCCTCGGGCAGCGAGTCCAGGGCGTCGTCGACCGCCTCCTCGAACTCCTCGCGGCTGATGCTGATCATGTCGCCATCGAACCACGCCGACGGGTCGTCGGCGGTGTCGGATAGGACGCACCCGCGCCGAACTCACGAGCGTCGGCGCCGGGACGATGGGTATGCTCTGGCACGGGCAGTCACCGCTGCCCGGGGCCCCCATCGTCTAGAGGCCCAGGACACCGGCCTTTCACGCCGGCGACACGGGTTCGAATCCCGTTGGGGGTACTGCTCCGCCGAGGTGCGAGGCGGCTCACAGCGAAAGTGGTCGTGAGCCCCGGAATCCTCCGGTAGAGTTATCCAGGTCGAAGCGAGAGCGGAGACGAAAGCAAGGCCCTGTAGCTCAGTTGGTTAGAGTGCCGCCCTGTCACGGCGGAGGTCGCCGGTTCAAGCCCGGTCAGGGTCGCCCCGAGAGAAGGCCCCGGAGCATCGCTCCGGGGCCTTCTCCGTGCGCCTGCCGTCAGTCGACGAGCTGCACGTCGAAGACGTGGATCGTGGCGTTGCTGGGCAGCTGCACCGCCTTGATCTCGCGGCCCTGCTCGAGCGGGACGCTCACCGCGTAGAGGCGGTAGGTGCCGTTCTCGTTCCCGTAGCCGTCCGGAGTGTTGCGCCCCTACGTGCCGACGACCTGCTCGGCGGTGTCCTCGCCTGCGCCGACCCCGGTCCAGTTCGGCACGGCGATGTAGCCGGTGCTGGTCCCGCCGTCCTCGTAGAAGACCGTCACGGCGCCGCTCGCGCTGAGGCTCGACCCGGAGGCCAGCAGCGCGAGGGAGGAGCCGCTGCCCTCGAGCGCGAATGCCTGACCGCGACCGGTGGCGTTGTCCTCCTCGGCCGGGCCGAGGTCCGGCCAGGTGAAGGTGGCACCGGCGCCCTCGATGCTCGCCCCGGGCACGACGCCCTGCTCGACGAGCGCCTCGTCGGAGAACGAGTTGCCGTCGCCGTCGAAGTTCCCGGCCGCGACGCCGGCGAGGTCGGTCGTGCCGACGTTGTCGCGGGCGTCCGCGAAGCTCTCGAGGATCTCGCCGGAGGTCTGCACCCGCTCCCCGGTGGCCGCGCCGAGCCCGTCGCCGCCGGCGTAGGTGACGTCGGCGCTGAACTCGTACGCCCGGAAGCCGTCGCGGAGGGTGGGGACGCGCACCTCGACGACGCGGGTCACGGAGGTGCCCGGACGGATCGTCCCCTTCACCTGGATCGACTCGGGAGAGGTGGTCCATCCGGCAGGGCCGCGCAGGGTGATCTCGGTGTCGCGCATGGCGGTCCGGGAGGAGTTCTCGACCTTCACGGTGAGGGTCTGGATCGTGTCCTCGGCGGCGAGGTCGACCGGCGAGAGGGAGACCTCGACCTGCGAAGGCGGCTGCTCGGCGCCGAGGGACGGGGACATCGCGCCGAGCAGCAGCGCGAACGCGGGGAGCATCGCCAGCAGGAGGCGACGGACCATCGGGCTCGTCGCAGCCGACGGGGCGGCCTCGGCGGTGTCAGCGGTGGTGGTGCTCATCAGGGCATCTCCTTGGGGGTGGAGTCGATCCCCTGGCGCAGCTCCGACCAGCGCCCGCGGGTGAAGTCGGGATACTCGAGCGTGGCGCCGCCCTGCTCGATGGACATCTCGCTCATCGGCACCGCCGCGCACCAGGTCGCCGAGTCGTAGACGTCGATGTCGGGCACGAGCCCGAGGCGGATCGCCTGGACCGTGCGCCACTGCAGCAGGTAGTCGATGCCGCCGTGCCCGCCGTGGGATTCCGCGTCGTCCCCGACCTCCGTCCACAGCCAGTGGTCGAACTCGGCGCGGAACTCGTCGAAGTCGCGCCAGACGTCGTCGCCGTGGTCGGGCTCGACGTAGATGCGCGCCCCCGACTCCCCCATCGGCACGTAGTCCTCGAGGAGCCCGCGCGTGCCCTGCAGGGAGTTGATGCGGCTGTACGGGCGGGGCGAGGTGGTGTTGAGCTCGGTGCGGATCGAGCGCCCCTTCTCCGTCTCGTGCATGCAGGTGATGAGGTCGCCGGCGACGTAGGTGTCCGCCCAGGAAGGGTGGTCCGGCGGCATGAACCGCTCGCGGTAGTCGGCCAGGCCCCGGGCCGCGCTCGCGGAGGCGCGGATGCTGGTGATCCGGTCGCCGCGGTTGATGTCCATGGCGTTGGCGATCGGGCCGAGACCGTGCATCGCGTAGAAGGAGCGGTTGTGTCTCGTATGCCAGGTGCGTCGCCAGTGGTCGGTGTAGTAGTCCTCGTCGAACAGAAGCGGGCGCAGGTCGTGGCAGTAGCCGCCGGCGCCGCTCGTGAGGTCACCGAACACTCCCGCGTGCGCGACGCGTGCCATCGCGAGCTCGTTGCGGCCGTAGCAGGTGTTCTCGGCGAGGAAGAGGTGGTTCTTCATCCTCTCGACCGTGGCCACGAGGTCCCAGATCTCGTCGAGCTCGGTGGCGATCGGCAGCTCGACGGCGACGTTCGCCCCGGCCTCGAGCGCGGCCTTCCCCTGGGTGTAGTGGAACTCCCAGGGGGTGGCGATGTAGACGAGGTCGAGCTCGACCTCGTCGAGCATCTCCTGGAAGGACTCCTCCGCGCCGCCGAACTCGCGAGGCCGGTCGTGGCCCTCCGCCTCGATCCCGTCGGCGGTGCGGGCGGCGCGGTCGGCGCGGATGTCGCAGACGGCGTCGATGCGTGCGCCGGGCACCGCGGCCCAGCCCGACCACATGCCTCCGCCGCGGTTGCCGAGTCCGATCATGCCGATGCGCAAGGTGTCGCGCTGCGCGTAGGGGACGCCGAGCATCGTCGCCCTCCCCTTCAGCGGCGGCTTCTTCGCGGGGACGACCCCGGCGGGGGTGGTCGGCGCGGCGAGGGCGGGAGCCGCGGTCGCGGCCCCGGTGAGGGAGGCCAGTCCGGCGGCTCCGAGGAGGGTGCGTCTCGAGGGCGTGCGATGCGGGGACATGAGCGTTCGCCTTGCTGTGGGAGGGAGCGGCCGACGCTCGTGCCTCGGTGCGCAGGGCGCAGCCGACCGTGACCAGGGCGTCCCAGAAGCACGTCATCGTGCGAGCAGCTCTGCTCCTGGACGCCCCTCGCGAGCCGGGACCATCTCGAACCTCTCATGCGCTTCACGGGGCGTCAATCGTTTCACGCCAGGGTGTCCAGTTCGCCCGATCGGCCTTCTCCCCACCTCGGTCGACCACCGCCCGTGGCGTCCCTCACCTCCTGACGGATCGGTGCGCGAACGACCTCGGGAGCCTGGTAGCCTGTTCCCCGGTCGCCTGCGCGACCACGGCTCTGTAGCTCAGTTGGTAGAGCGTTCGACTGAAAATCGAAAGGTCACCGGATCGACGCCGGTCGGAGCCACCACCACGAAGCCCCCTGGTCCACCAGGGGGCTCCGTCGTTCCTCGACCTATGCTCATCGCATGGTCGATCTGCCGCTCATGCTCCGCGTCGAACACTCTCGTCTCGCAGATCTGCTCGCGGGGCTCGACGCCGAGGACTGGGCGGGCCCCACGCTCTGCACCTCCTGGACGGTGCGCGAGACCGTCGCCCATCTCACCGCCGCGGCGTCGACACGCACACCGGCCTGGATGCTGACCATGGTCCGCTCACGATTCGACACGGATCGCCACAACGACCGACTCCTGCGTCGCCATCTCGGCGCCGAACCCGCGGCCACGCTCGACGCGTTCACGGCGACGACCTCCTCGACCATCGCCCCGTTCGGCGCCCTCGACGCGGCGCTCGGCGAGGTGCTGGTGCACGGCCAGGACGTGGCGCGACCGCTGGGCCTTCAGCTCGACCCCTCGTCCGAGGCGCTGCGCGCCGTCGTGGAGTTCTTCGCGCGCAAGGACTTCGCCGTGAACAGCGCGACGCTGGTGAAAGGGCTGCAGCTCCGTCCGACCGATCTCGACCTGGTCCTGGGCGATGGCCCCGGCGTCCGCGGCACCGCACTCGATCTCGTGCTCGCGATGGCCGGCCGGCCGCAGGCCGTGGACGGTCTGGAGGGCGAGGGTGCGATCGTCCTCGGCGAGCGGATCGCAGCGCTCGGCTGACGAGGTCGGGCGCCGGCTGACGGCCATCGGCCGCGGGCCCGGGCGGCCGCCGCGACGGAGAGCCCCGCGGTGCGGCCTCACGTCCGCCTCCCCCGCCGTAGGCTGGTGCCGACCCCGCCCGGGCATCGACGACCGGGCGCGACGACACCCCAGTGGAGGACGACGATGTCAGCCGAGAACCCGGATCTCGCGATCGCCCAGGCGGCGACGCTCGAGCCCATCACCGCGATCGCCGAGCGCGCCGGCGTGCCCGAGGAGGCGCTGGTCCCCTACGGCACGGACAAGGCGAAGGTCGACGTGCGGAAGATGGAGCCGACCGGTCGGACGGGCCGGCTCGTGCTCGTCTCGGCGATGTCCCCCACCCCCGCAGGAGAGGGCAAGTCCACCACCACCGTCGGCCTCGCCGACGCCTTCTCCCAGCTCGGCCATCGCACGATGGTCGCGCTGCGCGAGCCGGCGCTCGGCCCGATCATGGGCATCAAGGGCGGCGCGACCGGCGGCGGCCACGCCCAGGTGGTGCCGATGGAGGACATCAACCTCCACTTCACCGGCGACTTCCACGCGATCCAGATCGCGAACAACACCCTCGCCGCGCTCGTGGACAACCACATCCACCAGGGCAACGCGCTCGGCATCGATCCGCGCCGCGTCCAGTGGAAGCGCGTCGTGGACGTCAACGACCGCGCCCTGCGCAGCACGGTGATCGGCCTGGGCGGGCCGACGCAGGGCGTGCCGCGCGAGGACGGCTTCGACATCGTCGTCGCCTCGGAGATCATGGCGGTGCTGTGCCTGGCCTCGGACCTGAAGGACCTGCAGGAGCGGATCGAACGGATCGTCGTGGGCTTCACCTACGACCGCTCGCCGGTGTCGGTGGCGGACCTCGAGGTGGGCGGGGCGATCACGATGCTGCTCAAGGACGCGCTGCTGCCGAACCTGGTCCAGACCCTCGGCGGCACGCCCGCGCTCGTGCACGGCGGCCCCTTCGCGAACATCGCCCACGGCTGCAACTCCCTCGCGGCGACCCGGCTCGCGCTGTCCCTCGCGAACATCACCGTCACCGAGGCGGGCTTCGGCTCCGACCTCGGGGCGGAGAAGTTCCTGGACATCAAGTCGCGGATCGGCGGCCTCTCCCCCGACGCCGCCGTCGTGGTCGGGACGGTGCGGGCCCTGAAGATGCACGGCGGGGTCGCCAAGGCGGATCTGGAGACCGAGGACGTCGAGGCCGCGCTGCGCGGCACCGAGAACCTCGCCCGCCACGTCGAGAACGTGCGCAAGTTCGGCATCGAGCCGGTGATCGCGCTGAACCGCTTCCCCTCCGACACCGAGGCGGAGCTCGAGGCCGTGCTCGACTGGGCGAAGCAGCAGGGTTTCCGCGCCGCGCTGTCCGAGGTGTGGGCCAAGGGCGGCGAGGGCGGCCGAGCCGTCGCCGAGCAGGTCCTCGCCGCGATCGAGGAGGACGCCCCCGACTTCCATCACCTCTACGACCCGGCGCAGGGCATCGAGGAGTCCCTCCGCACCCTCGCCCGCGAGATCTACGGCGCCGACGACGTGGTCTTCGAGGACCGCGCCCCGGCGCAGCTGCGGATGCTGAAGCGCAACGGCTGGGACACGCTGCCGGTGTGCGTGGCGAAGACCCAGTACTCCTTCTCCGACGACCCCGCCGCCCTCGGCGCCCCCACCGGGCACCTGCTGCACGTGCGCGACCTGGTGCCGAAGATCGGCGCGGGCTTCGTGGTCGCGCTGACCGGCGCGATCATGACGATGCCCGGGCTGCCCAAGGAGCCGGCGGCCCTGCGCATGGGCGTGACCGACACCGGGGAGTCCATCGGGCTGTTCTGAACCGGATCTCCCGGGGCCCGCAGCGTCCCGGGCCCGGCATGCCTCCCGCCGACGGCGTCGAGCGCCCGGACCGGCGTGCTCAGCGCCGCCGGTCGCGCTCGGCGACCTCTTCGGCCTCGAGCTCGGTCTCGTCCTCGAGGTCGATGTCCAGCACGTCCTCGTCCTCGACGTCCTCGGCGCTGTCCTCCGGCTCCTCCCAGTTGCGGTCCGTGAGCGGGGTGACAGAGTCGACCACGACGTTCTCGGGGAACAGCTCGCGGGTGCCCTCGTGCATGCCCTCGTGGTCGTCGCCCTCGTCGTCGACGAAGCCGTCCTCGTCGTCATCGTCGTCCGCCGGGGTCGCCAGGCGCTCTGTGAGCTCGTCGATCGCGTAGTCGCCGCCGCGCACGAAGCCGCGACGGAAGGCGGCGCGGCCCACCATCACGCTCGCCACAGGCACCGTGAGCATCTGGGCCAGCAGCACCAGCAGCAGGAAGCCCGCGAGGGACCAGGACCCGGCGGCGAGCGAGGCTCCGGCGAAGACCAGGATCAGTCCGAGCACCTGCGGTTTCGAGGCCGCGTGGATGCGCATGAGCACGCCGTCGAAGCGGTTCAGCCCGACGGCGGAGACCACGCCCAGCACCAGCCCGCCGCCCATCAGCACGGCGGCGACGACCTCCGTCGCGCTCATCGCGCACCTCCCCGCGTCTCGTCCGACCCGCCGCGCTCGTCCTCGAAGCCGCGCGGCTCCTCGGCCCCGAAGCCCGTCCCGACGTCCTCGCCGTCCCTGAAGCTGTTCGCGGGGACCTCGTCGACCGCGCCGAAGCCGACCTCGGCCCCCGCCTCGTCGGCCGCGCCGAGCACGTCGCCGTCCGCGTCGCCGCCGCCGGCCGCGGAGCCGAAGGCGTCGTCGTCCGCGAAGCCGTTCTCAGAGGTCGTGTCGGTCTCGAGGTGGATCGCGTCGTGCGGGACCGTGTCGGTCTCCGGCTCGTCGGGATGCCGGCCCTTGCCCTGCATCGGATCCTCGCGGGCCACGAACCGCGCGAAGGTCACGGTGCCCACGAAGGCCAGGCCCGCGAGGCTCATCATCGCCGGCCCCGCCCAGTTCGCCCCGGTGTGCGCCACGTGCAGCGCCATCCCCATGATCACGAGGGTGACCAGCGAGTCGCTGGAGATCGCGCGGTCCAGGATCGTCGGGCCGATGACCATGCGCACGACGACGGCGAGCGCGGCGAGGGCCAGCACCGCCGCGTAGACGAGCAGGAGGATCTCGAAGGCGCTCATCGCAGTCCCGCCTCCTCGAGGATCTCCCGGCGGCCGACGGCCCACAGCAGTCGCTGCTCCTGCGCCAGGACGTCGCGCCGCGCCCGCTCGACCTGCTCGGGCGTGCCCGCGTTGAAGGTGTGCAGGAACAGGGTGCCGGTCGCGCGCTGCGCCTCGACGACCACGGAGCCGGGGATCAGCGTGCACAGCACGCCCGTGAAGGTCAGGAAGAAGTCGGAGCGGGAGGCGAGCTGCACGGCGATCACGGAGCTCGGCGGCTGCGGCCCCGGGCGCAGCGCGAAGTAGCCCACCTGGATCGCGGAGACGGTGCAGTCCGCGAGGAAGCGCAGCACGAACAGCGTGAAGCGGACGGGCCGCAGCGTGAGCTCGTGACCCGTGGGCGGCATCGGGAACAGCACGAACACCAGCACGGCCACGACCGCGCCGCCGAGGACGTTCTTCAGGTCGATGCCGCCCCACAGCAGGCACCACACCGCGACCGCGGCGAGGATCCACAGCAGCGAGCCGCGCAGGTCTCCCAGGCGTCGGCGGATCATCCCCCCACCTCCTGCGCGGCGCCGTCGTCGAGACGGGTGCCCTGGTCGTCGATCCGGTAGCGCAGATCCGCCGCTGCCTCGTCGCCGAGCACCGCGCCGACGTACGGGGTGCGCTGCAGGACCGAGTGCGCGGCCTCGTCGGCGTAGTTCATCAGCGGGCCGGCGAAGACGGTCAGCGCGAGGGAGAAGACGATCATGGCGGTGGTCGCGCCGGTCATCACCTTCGGCGTCTGCACCTCACGGGCGACGATCTCCTCGCTGGGCTCCTGCCAGAAGGCGCGGTTCCAGATCTTCGCGATCGCGTAGAGGGTCAGCAGGCTCGTGAGCACGCTGACCGCGATGAGGATCCACCCGGCGGTGCTGCCGTAGGCGATGCCCGCCTCGATCAGGCCGACCTTCCCGATGAAGCCGGAGAAGGGCGGGATCCCGGCAAGATTCATCGCCGGGATGAAGAACAGCACCGCGATGAGCGGGGCGAGCTTCTGCAGCCCGCCCAGCTTGATGAGGTCGGTGGTGCCCCCGCGGTGCTCGATGAGACCGGCGGCGAGGAACAGCGTGGACTGCACGGTGATGTGGTGGGCGACGTAGTAGATGGTCGCGGCCATGCCGAGCTGGGTGACCATGCCGATGCCGAAGAGCATGTAGCCCATGTGGGAGACCAGCGTGAAGGAGAGCACGCGCTTGAGGTCCGTCTGGGCGACGGCGCCGAGGATGCCGATCAGCAGGCTCAGCCCCGCCGCGGCCAGCAGCAGGTTCGAGATCTGCGAGAACGGGAACAGCAGGGTCTCCAGGCGCAGGATCGCGTAGATGCCGACCTTGGTGAGCAGGCCCGCGAACACGGCGGTGACCGGGGCGGGGGCCGTCGGATAGGAGTCCGGCAACCAGGCGCTCAGCGGGAAGATCGCGGCCTTGATCGCGAAGGCGACCAGCAGCATCAGCTCCAGGATCATGCGGGTGCCCGGCTCGAGGCCGTCCAGCCGCACCGCCAGCTCGGCCATGTTCACGGTGCCGGCGGCGGCGTAGATCGCCGCGATCGCCGACAGGAAGATCACCGAGCTCAGAACCGAGACGATCACGTAGGTGGTCGCGGCGCGCACGCGGCTGGCGGAGCCGCCGAGGGTGAGCAGCACGTAGCTCGAGGCCAGCAGCACCTCGAAGCCGACGTAGAGGTTGAACAGGTCCCCCGCGAGGAAGGCCATGGACACGCCCGCGACCAGGGTGAGGTAGGTCGGGTGGTAGATCGCCACCGGCGTGCGCTCGACGTTCTCGCTCACGCTCTGCGCGCTCGAGTAGACCAGCACCGCGAGGGTGACGAAGCTCGAGACGGTCAGCATCAGCGCCGTGAGCCGGTCCGCGACCAGCACGATCCCCAGCTGCGGTGTCCAGTTGCCGATCTGCAGGACCAGCACGCCCTCCTGGGTCACGTGCCAGGCCAGGACGAGGGCGATGGTGAAGATCGCGACCAGGGTCACGACCGCCAGGCCCAGCTGGAGCCGGGTGTGGTGGCGCAGCAGCAGCGTGATCGCGGCGCCGACGAGCGGCAGCATCACGGGCAGGGCGAGGAGGAGCTCCATGCTCAGATGTCCTCCTCGTCGTTCGTGCGGTCGCGGATCTCGTGGCGCAGCGCGGCCGCCTCGCCGCGACGGTGGTCCCGGCGGCGCCTCACGGCCTCGCGCAGCGCGTCCGCATCGCCCTCGTCGGCCTCGGTGGCGTCGGCCGGGACGTCCTCGGCGCTCGTGAGGTCCGAGCCCAGCGGGTCCTCGGCCTCCCTGGCGCCCAGCCCCTGGGACTGGGCGAGCGCGCCGCGCCGCGCCTCCTCGGTCAGGGCCTGGGACCAGGGCAGGCGCTCGGCGTCCTCGCTGCGTCGACGACGGCGGCGCAGCACGCGCCGGTCCTCGACGTCGTCGGGCACCTCGTCATGGCCGAAGAGCTGCCAGGCCCGGTAGGCCAGCGCCATGCCGAAGGCGGTGATGCCCAGGGAGATCACGATCGCGGTGAGCACCATCGCGAAGGGCAGCGGGTCCGTCATCGACTCGGGGTCGCCGCTGCCCTCGAAGGGCGGGGTCCCGATCGGCCCGGCGGCGACGATGAACAGCAGGTTCACGCCGTTGCCCGCGAGGACGAATCCGAGCATGATCCGGCTCAGGGTGCGCTCGAGCACGAGATAGACGCCGCAGGCGATGAGCACCCCGGCGGTCAGGAGGAGGGCGAGACTAACGTGCATCGGCGTCGGCCTCCTGCTGCAGGTCGATCTGGGCGCCGAGGGAGCGCAGGAAGTCGAGCATCACGCCCACCACGACGAGGTACACGCCGAGGTCGAACAGGAGCGCGGTCGGGAAGTGCAGCTCCCCCAGCAGCGGCACGTGCACCACGGGGGTGGCCTGGGAGAAGACGTTCCCGCCCACCAGCAGCGGCAGCACCCCGGAGAGCACGGCGATCGCCATGCCCGCGCCGAGCACGAAGCCGGGCTGGACCGGGGCGGCCTCGGAGAGCTCGTAGCGGCCTCCGGCGAGATAGCGCACCGCGAGGGCGAGTCCCGCCACGAGCCCGCCGGCGAAGCCACCGCCGGGCAGGTTGTGCCCGGCCATCAGCAGGTACACGGAGAACATCATCATCATCGGGAAGGCGATGCGGGTGATGACCTCGAGGACCACCATGCGTCGCTCGGGGGCGAGGGTCAGCCCGGCCGAGAGCCAGGTCCGCCAGCGGTTGCCGCCGGCGACGTCGTCGGGGCGCGCATCGAAGTCCAGGGCGTTCTGCGGCAGCGCCGGGTCCGCGCGCCTGCGCCAGATCGAGGTGCGGGAGGGGTCGAGGTCGCGCACGCGGGCGATGGGCCGCTCCCGGCGGGTGACGAAGATCAGGGAGGCGACGCCGGTGGCGACCACGAGCAGCACCGAGATCTCGCCCATCGTGTCCCAGACGCGGGCGTCGACGAGGGTCACATTGACGACGTTGTGACCGCCGCCGATCTCGTAGGCCGGTTCGATCAGGCCCTTGCCGAGCGCCTCGCGGTAGCGGGCGTCGGCCGCGTAGAGGGTCCCGCCGCACAGCACCAGCGCGGTCGAGATCGCGATCGCCCAGCGGCCCCAGGCGCCGATGCGCAGCGGCCGACGGGAGAAGTGCAGGGGCAGGCGCCGCAGCACCAGCACGAGCACCACGGTCATCGCGGTCTCGACGAGCACCTGGGTGGTGGCGACGTCGGGAGCGCCCGCGACCAGGAACAGCACCGCGACGGAGTAGCCGGTGACGGTGATGAGGAAGACAGCCCGCAGCCGGCGTCGGGAGCGGGCGGCGCCGATCGCGGCGAGCGCCGCGACGGGCAGCACGATCAGCTCCACGGGGTGCTGGAAGAGCACGAGATTGCTCGGCAGCGGCGACTGGGTCAGGGCGACCGGAGCGACCAGCGCCAGCAGCACCACCAGCATCGTGCCCAGCGTGTACGGCAGCGAGCCCCGCTGGAAGAGCGGCGTGACCACGATGGAGAGCTTGTCGACCGTGCGCAGGAGGCGGCGGAAGCCGCGCTCGGCGTCCAGGGCGTCCAGCGCCCGCTCGGGCGCCCAGGTCAGCGGCGAGACCGCCTTCTGGAGGTCGCCGATGCGGCGCGGCAGCAGGCACAGCACGGCGCCGAGCCCGAGGGTGAGCACGGAGGCGAGCAGCGGCACGCCCAGGTGCGGGATCACCGCGAGGTGGAGCTCCTCCCCCGTCTCCGGCAGCACGGAGGAGTAGGCGCGCAGCACCTCCTCGAGCTGGGAGGTCGTCGCGACCAGCACGAGGGAGACCGCGAGGATCAGCGCCGACGGCAGCCAGTACAGCGGGGTGATGGGGACGGCCGCGACCGCGGGTGCGCCGGGGGCGGGGCCGAAGGCGCCGCGCACGAAGCGCCACGAGTACGCGACGGTGAGGATCGACCCGGCGACCAGGGCCGCCAGCAGGAGGCGCTGCCAGCCGCCCGCGTACCACAGGGCCGTGTAGATCGACTCCTTCGCGACGAAGCCGTACAGCGGCGGGACCGCGGCCATGGAGGCGGCCGAGAGCGTGCCGATCACGGCGACGACCGGGGCGACGCGCCACACCCCGGACAGGACGCGCAGGTCGCGGGTGCCGAACTTCTTGTCGATGATGCCCACGACCATGAACAGCGGCGCCTTGAACAGCGCGTGCGCGATCAGCATCGCCAGCCCCGCGAGGACGGCGTCGTGGGTGGCGAGCCCCGTCACGGCGGTGAGGAAGCCGAGCTGGGAGACGGTGCCGTAGGCGAGCAGGAGCTTGATGTCCGTCTGCCGCAGGGCCCGCCAGCCGCCCAGCAGCATCGTGACTGCGCCCAGCACCGAGAGCACGATCGCGACGACCTCGAGGTGGGTGAGCGCCGGGGCGAGGCGCAGGATCAGGTAGACGCCGGCCTTGACCATCGCGGCGGCGTGGAGATAGGCGGAGACCGGGGTGGGGGCCGCCATCGCGCCGGGGAGCCAGAAGTGGGTGGGCACGAGCGCGGACTTGCTGGTGGCGCCCGCGAGCATGAGCACCATCGCGGTGATCAGGTACGGCCCCGCGTCCGCCCACATCGGGTCGGCGACGATCTCCGACAGCCGCAGCGATCCGGCCTGCGCGGCGACCATCAGCATCCCCACCAGCATCGCCAGTCCCCCGGCGGTGGTGGAGATCAGGGCGTTCAGGGCGGCGCGACGGGAGGCCTGCTTGTCCTGGTAGTGGCCCACCAGCAGGTAGGAGAAGACGGTGGTGAGCTCCCAGAAGGTGTAGATCACCATGACGTCGTCGGCCAGCACGAGCCCGACCATGGCACCCGCGAAGGCGGTCAGCAGCCCGGCGAAGCGGCCGAGCCCCGGCTCGGTGTCCTTGAAGTAGCGGGCGCAGTACAGCAGCACCATCGCGCCGATGCCGGTCGCGATCAAGGCGAGCACCCAGCTCAGCGTGTCCAGACGGAAGGCGAGATCGATACCGAAGGCGGGGATCCACGGCACCGACGTCTCGACGGGAGCGTCCCCGAGCGTCCTCGGATCGAAGGTCGCCAGCCACACCGCGGAGGCGGCGGGCACGACGGCGAGGGGGTAGAAGGCGCTGCGGCCGATCCGACGGACGAGGAGGGGTGCCACGAGCGCCGCCACGAGGTGGGCGAGCAGCATCGTGAACACGGAGACTCCGTCCGGAGCGCGGGGAAAGGGCCGTGACCATCCTACGGTAGAGAGGACGACGGACCTGGGTCCGCGCTGATCCGGGCCGCTCGGCGCGAGGTCGGATACGTAGAGTGTGGCCCATGACATCGCCCCGACGGCACCGTCCCCCGGTCGTGCCCTTCGCGCTGTGGGACGGCGGCATGTCCGCCTTCAGCTCTGTCATCCTCACCTTCGTCTTCGCCACCTACGTGGCCAGCGCCGTCGCCTCCGAGGGCGCCGTCGGTGACGACGCGGTGCAGGCCGCACAGGCCCACGGCTCCCAGGTGCTCACCACCTGGCAGTCGATCGGCGCGGTCGCGGTGGCGCTGCTCGCCCCGCTGCTGGGGAACCTCGCCGACGCGGGCGGGGCGCGCAACACGCTGCTGCGGATCACGACCCTCGCGACCGTGGTGACGGTCGCGCTGATGCCGCTGGTCGCGCTGGACGCCGACTACCTCACCCTCGGCGCGGTGCTGATCGCGCTCGCGGTCGTGTTCAGCGAGCTCGCCGGGGTGTTCGTGAACTCGGTGCTGCCGGAGATCTCCACCCCCGCGAACCGTGGCCGGATCTCGGGGACGGCCTGGGCGGTGGGCTACTGGGGCTCGATCCTGTGCCTGGGTCTGGTGCTGGTGCTCTTCGTCATGCCCGGGACGGGGCTGCTGGGGATCACGGGCGAGGGCGGCGCGAACTACCGGGCGATCCCCCTGTTCGTGGCGCTGTGGATCCTCGTCGGCACCCTGCCGCTGATGCTGCGGGCGCCGCGCCATCCCGCCGGCGCCCCCGGCGAGCGGTGGAACCCCTGGCAGGGCTATGCCTCGATTGTGCGCCGCGTGCTCCGGGCGGTGAAGGAGGAGCCGGTGATGCTGCAGTACCTCGTCGCCTCTGCGGTCTACCGCGACGGGCTCGGGGCGGTGTTCTCGATCGCGGGGGTGCTCGCGGCGAACGCCTACGGCTTCTCGACGGTGGAGATCATCGTCTTCGGCATCGCCGCGAACCTCGTCGCGGGCGTCGGGGTGTTCCTCGGCGGCCGGGTCGACGACCGGGTCGGCCCACGGCCCGTGATCATCGCGGGCTGCGTGGGGATCATCGTGCTGGGCCTGGTGGTGCTGGCGCTCGAGGCGACGCTCGTGTTCTGGGTCGCGGGCCTGGCGATCTGCCTGTTCGTCGGCCCCGTGCAGTCCGCGTCGCGGAACCTGCTGACCCGGCTGTCGCTGCCGGGGCGGGAGACGGAGAACTTCGGGCTGTACGCCACGACGGGGCGGGCGCTGGGCTTCCTCGGCACCGCGGCCTTCGCGGCGACGGTCGCGATCTCCGGCGAGACCCGCACCGGGATCCTCGGCATCGTGATCGTGATGGCGCTGGGGCTCGTCGCGTTCCTGCCGATCCGGCTGGGGGCGGCGGGCCGCGCCGCGACCTCCGCCTAGGCCAGGTCGGCGGGGTCCACCAGGAGGCCGTCGAGGTCCACGACGTAGCCGCCGACGCTCTCCACGAGCAGCCCGGCGATCAGGCCGATCCGCCGGTAGGCGTCCTGCCAGCGCTCGACCACGGCCGCATCGGGCGACTCGATCGCGTCCTCCGCCTCGTCGGCGGTGACGTGCACGAGTTGGTAGTCCACGGCCTCGTCGAGCCAGTCCAGCGCCGCGAGCGCCACGGGACGGGCGCTGCGCCCCACTCGCACCTCGATCACGTCGCCGCCGGCGAGCGGGGCGGTGAGGCCGTAGCCGGTGCGGGCCGAGTCCTCCGGCGCCCGGTCGAGCTCCGCCTCGGGCTCGAGCGGTGCGAGCAGCTGCGCGAGGGACTCCGGGGCGAGGGCGTGAGGGCTGGTCACGGTGAGGTCCCGCACGTGGTACGGATGCGGCTCGAGGCGGACGTGCTCGTCGGTGACGACGGCGCCGTGGAGACGACGGGCCAGGGCCCAGGCGAGGTCGAGGCTCGCCCGCTCGACGCCGAAGGGCATCCCCTCCGGGAAGGCGCGGCCGTAGCCGTGGGAGTCGACCATCCCCTCCGGGGCGGGATCCTCGCGGACCCGCGGCGTCTCGAGCGTCCAGCGGCCCGCGCCCCGCGGGGTGCGGTCGGGCACGAGCCGGGCGTCCTCGCCCAGGTCGATCGCGCCCTCCGCGTCCTCCTGCGCGTCGCGGCGGACGCTGCGGATCATCGTGAGCACCTCGGCGGGCTCGGTGTCCCGCGGCAGCTGGAGTCGATGGCTGGTGCGGACCGGCTCGGTCACTGCTGCTCCTCCTGGAGGGGGATCCGGGTGCGGTGGAAGTTCTGCGCCGAGCGGGAGGGCGTGGGGCCCCGCTGGCCGAGATAGCGGTTGAGGTTCCCGGCGCTGCCATAGGGGCGCTCGGAGGGGCTCGAGAGGCGGAAGAAGCACAGCTGGCCGATCTTCATCCCCGGCCACAGCGCGACGGGGAGGGTCGCCATGTTCGACAGCTCCAGGGTGATGTGCCCCTCGAAGCCGGGATCGATGAACCCGGCGGTGGAGTGGGTCAGCAGGCCCAGGCGCCCCAGCGAGCTCTTCCCCTCGAGGCGGGCGGCGATGTCGCCTGGCAGGGTGATCCGCTCATAGGTCGAGGCGAGCACGAACTCCCCCGGATGCAGCATGTACGCCTCGTCCGGGTCCACGGCGACCTCGCGCGTGAGATCCGCCTGCTCGACGGACGGGTCGATGAGGGCGTGCTTGTGGTTGTCGAAGAGGCGGAAGAACCGGTCGATCCGCACGTCCACGGAGGCGGGCTGGATCATGGACTCGTCGGAGGGGACAAGCCTCACCCGCTCGGCCTCGATCTCGGCCCGGATGTCACGATCGCTCAGCAGCACGGCGAACAGACTAGCCCGCGACCGGCGCCGCCGGGGAGCGCGTCCGGATCCTCGGTTCGCGGGCACCGCCTCCGAGGGGGTATGCTGGCTCCCGTTCGCTCGGACGGCGGGTCCCCCGCACCGGCCGGGCAGCTCTTCGCGGGTGTAGTTCAATGGTAGAACTTCAGCTTCCCAAGCTGACAGCGCGGGTTCGATTCCCGTCACCCGCTCTCGTGGTCAGAGCCGCGATCTCCGTTCCCGGAGGTCGCGGCTCTGTCGCTTCCCGGGGCCCTCCGGCACATGGATTCTGTCGCACCTCCCGGCGAGTGTAAGAATGCGGCATGCCCAAGATCATCGGAGGGTCGCTCGAGGAGCACCGGGAGCGCACGCGGGAGAAGATCTTCGCCGCGCTGGCCGAGCTGCTGGAGACCCAGGAGTTCGAGACCGTCACGTTCTCGAAGATCGCGAGCGCGGCGGGAGTGGGCCGCACCGCGATGTACAACCACTTCCCCGATCGCGAGACCCTCCTGATCGAGTACGCGATCCACGAGACGACCGACTACATCGACCAGCTGCGCGCAGGGGTCAGCGACTCCGCGACCCCGCGTGACGCCGTCATCGCCTACGTGCGCACCCAGCTGGACCTCACCGTCTCCTTCCACGTCCCGCAGGCCGCGGGCCGTGCCTCCCTCACCCCCGAGGCCGCGGCGCGGATGCGCGAGCACGTGGTGCTCATCGAGGAGGTGCTCAGCACGATCGTCGAGAACGGGATCGCCGAGGGCGAGTTCTCCGCGGACCTCGACGTGGTCGCGACGGTCCGGATCATCAACGGGCTGCTCGTGGGCTCCTCCGCCAAGCGGTACTCGCGCGCCGCGCTCGAGCGCTTCGTGCTGCAGGGTCTCGGCGCGCGGGCCTGACGGCACCGACGAGAAGCACCGTCGAGCGGCACGGCTCCGGCGCGCGAGCCCCGGGACGAGCACGGCCCGGACACCCCGCTTTCGGGAGGTCCGGGCCGGCGGCCTGGGCGGGGCGTCCTCAGCCCCGACGCTTCCTTCGGGCCGGGGTCTCCTCCTCCTCGGCCTCCCAGTCCATCGCGTCCAGGCTCTCCTCCTCGCCGGCGCGGGAGAAGAGCGGGCGGGAGAGCTCCTCGTGCTCGTCCTCGAGGTCGACCTCGGGGGCGGTGGCGGTGATGACCCAGCAGGTCAGCGCGATGATGATCGCGAGCACGGCGATGCCCCAGCGCAGATAGGCGTTCGTGCCGTCGGTGCTCATGCCCACCACGGCGCTCACCGCGAGCGCGGAGAGCAGCGAGGTGGTCAGCGCCAGCGGCAGCGCGACCGCGCCGATCGCCGAGCGCAGGATCGCGGTGAGCACGGCCCCGCCGAGGGCCCCGGAGTGCCCCCAGGAGCCGGAGCCGCCGTAGCGGCCGGAGCTGATCACGGCGGCGGCGCCGGCGAGGGTGGAGGAGGAGCCGAGCATCCACAGGCCCAGTCCCGCGACGGTCAGCACCACGCCGACGACGAGGCCAGGCAGCGCGGCCGGGCCCAGGCCGAAGCCGGCCACCACGGGCGCGAGCACGGCGACGACCACGGGGGTCACCGCCGCACGGCGCACCATCTCGGGCAGCTCCGGGATCTCCGTCCCGTCGCGGCCCTCGAGCATCGCCGCGCGCGTCTCGACCACGGCGTTCGCCCCGAGACGGCGGGCGGCGTCCAGCAGCGAGGCGGTGATCAGCAGGACGACGAGCACGCCGATCCCGACGCCGCCGAGCAGGGTGAGGGAGGCGGGGGTCGCCCCGTGCAGGGCCCTGTCCTCCCAGACGGTCGCCGCGCGCGGCGCGACCTGCAGCGCCGTGACGACGGGGCCGAGGGCGCCGAGGCCCACGAGCACCGCGGCCACCAGCAGCGCGCCGAGCGGGCCCGTCGCGGCGCCGGCGGCGGCGCGGCGCGGGCCGGCCTCGGTCCCGGGCCGGTCCAGCAGCGTCGAGGCGAGCAGCGAGCCGGAGTGCCCGGCGACGACGATCAGCGCGCCGAGCCCGGCGTGGACGCCGAGGGCGAGGGCGAGGGAGGGCACGCCCGCGGCGAGCACCGAGAGCACCGCCGCGATCAGCACGGCGAGGGCGAGGACGCCCGCGGCGGTCAGCGCGGTGGAGCCGAGGCCCGCGGTGGTCCCGAGCGCCCCGCCCGTGCGGGAGGTGCGGGCGGCGCGCAGCACGGAGCCGCCGATGCGGTTCCCGGTCCCTCCCAGCAGCAGCACGGCGGCCAGCGCCGCGATCGCGCCGAGCCCGAGAGCGACGGCGACCACGACGTTCGGGGTGATGCCGTACAGCGCCAGCATGTCCAGGAAGGCGGAGGCGTACTGGGAGTCGTCGGTCTGCGAGATGAACTGGCTGAGGTCCCCGCCGAGCTCCTCGATCTGCGGCTCGAGCTGCTCGCGGGGCGTGTCGGTGCCGCCGGTGATCGCGGGGTCGGTGAAGTTCTCCATCCCGACGTCCTCGAAGCGGAGGTCCTTGTACGCCGAGGGGATCCACAGCGCGGCGGCGGCGACGGCGCCCGCGGCGCCGAGCACCGCCGGGATCAGCCCTCCCAGTCGCAGCGCACCGCTCTCGTGGCCCTCGCGACCCACATGCGGCACGACCGCGGTGACGCCGGCGGCGAGCATCGCGACGCCGAGGCCGAGCAGCACCACGACGAAGCCCTCCGCGGCGAGCACGGGCACGCCCAGCAGCACGCCGAGGGCCGCGCCGGCGGTCGCGACGGCGACGATGTCGGCGCTGACGGCGCCGCCGCGGCGCACCATGCGGGCGGTGCGCAGGAGGGGGCCGCCGAGGTTGTCGTCGTCGTCCACGTCCAGCTCGTGCTCGTCGGTGCCGACGAGCACGCCGGCGGAGGCCGCCCCGGCCTCGACGGGGGCCGCGCAGACCCGCACGACGAGGGCGGAGATCGCGGCGCCGGCGGCGAGGGCGACGAGCGCGGGACCGGCCGTGGTCTGCTGGAACCAGATGACGATCACGACGGGCAGGACGGCGAGGGCGAGGGCGCCCGCGACGGTCAGGGCGCCGAGCCGGGAGACCATCGACGCGCGCCGCTCGGGCTCGACGCCGAGCGCGGCCAGTTGGATCGCGAGGCCGCGCCAGGCCGCGAGGGGTCCGAGCGCGAGGCCCACCAGCAGCAGCGCCGAGCGGAGGATCCGGTCGTCGGTCCCGCCGGGGGCGAGATAGACCACCACGGCCAGCGGCAGCCCCACCCACAGCAGGATCGAGCCGGCGGAGAGCAGCGGGGCGCCGAGGCGTCGGCCGAGGGAGGCGTCCACCTCGGCGGCGTCCTCGTCCCGGCGCAGCCGGGTGGGGACGACCGCCCCGACGACGAGCGCGGCCACGGACAGCAGGCCGAGCACGAGCAGGCTGACGGCGAGGTCGTCGCCGAGGGGGAATTGCGAGATCAGGTCCACGGGTCGGCTTCAGCTTCCGTCGGAGGCGGGGGTCAGGCGAGCAGGGAGAGGTCGAGGTGGTCCGGGCCGCCCTCGACGACCCGGATCGGGACCCCCCAGTCCTGCTGGTGCATGTGGCAGGCGGGGAACTCCACGGCGGGGTCCGCGTCGCAGGAGGCGGCGCGGGCGCTGACGTGGAGGACTCCCTCGGCGTACGCGGGATCGAGGGTGATCGTCCGCTCGAGCGCGGTGTCGACCCCTCCCCCGCCCTGCAGCATCGAGGTGGGCGTGGTGGCGATGGTGACCTGGGTGGACGGCCCGAGGGAGTCGTCGAGCTTGTGCCCGGGCGGCGGGGTGAACAGCACCCGCACGGTGAGCGGGCCGGGACCCACCTCGGTGGCGGGGCGCTCGGAGCGCTGCGCGCCCTCGTCGATGATCCGCTCGGCCGCCTTCGCGACCGGCACCCAGGTGATGCGGTGCGTGCCGGACTCCACGACGATCAGCTGGCCGATCCCGTCCACGGGCGGGCCGACGATCGCGTCGGAGGGCTCCTTGAGGTCGGTGGCGACGGTGACGACCTCGCCGGTCTCCTCGTCCAGGAGCCGGATCGCGCCGTTGTAGGTGTCGGCGATCGCGATGCGCCCGTCGGGCAGGGCGGTCACGCCGAGCGGGTGCTGCAGGCGCGCCTGATCCAGCGGCCCGTCCACGTGCCCGAAGTCGAACAGGCCCTTGCCCACGAGGGTGCTGACCTGCATCGTCTGCGGGTCCAGGAGGCGCACCGCGGAGGACTCCGAGTCGGCGACCACGATCCGCCCGTCGGGCAGCTCGTCCAGCCCGGAGGGCTGCGCCCACCAGGAGGTGACGACGGGCCCGTCGACGAGGCCCTCCTGGGTGGTGCCCGCGAGGACGAGCAGCGCCCCGGTGGCGGGGTCGAAGGTCCACAGCTGGTGGATGCCCGCCATGGCGATCACGGCCCGGTTCAGGGCGTGGCTCCAGGTGAGGTCCCAGGGCGTGGAGAGGGTGAAGGTGCGGGCGTCGCCCTCGCCGCGCGGGAGCGGCTCGCCCTGCATCCACTGCTCGCCGGTGCCCGCGAGGGTCGTGACCTCGGTCGCGGTGCGGGAGCGGAAGAGGCGGTCCTGGCCCACGCGCACGCCGCGCAGGCGGTGGCCCGCGGTGTCGGCGACCAGCAGGTCGTAGCCGACCTCGGCGGCGACGTCCTCGGGCAGGGCGAGGACGCCGTTGGGCTCGGCGAAGCGGGCCTCGGACCCGTCGCCGTCGGCGTGGCCGCGCTCCCCCGTGCCGATGACCTCGTCGACCGTCGCGCCGTCGGCCTGGAACACGACCAGGCGGTGCTGGCCGGCGTCGGAGACGACGAGGCGGCCGTCGGGCAGGACGGTGAGCTTCGAGGGGAAGCGGAGGGTCTGCTCGCTGCGCTCGGCGAGGACGGTCGGGGCGGGCCCCCGGCGCAGGGACCCGTCGGCCTCCCCCTCGGCGACGAGCTCGCCGATCAGGCGGTCGAGGTTGTCGGCATGGCCCTCGCCGGAGAGGTTCCCGGCGATGCGGCCGTGGGTGTCCAGGACCATCAGGGTGGGCCAGGCGCGGGCGCCGTAGGCGCTCCAGGTCTCGAGCTCGGGGTCGTCGATGACCGGGTGGGAGACCTCGTAGCGCTCGATGTTCGCCTGCAGCGCGTCGGGGTCCTTCTCGAACTCGAACTTCGGGGAGTGGACGCCGACCACGACCAGCTCTTCGGCCCACTTCTCCTCCAGCGGGCGCAGCTCGTCGAGCACGTGCAGGCAGTTCACGCAGCAGAAGGTCCAGAAGTCCAGCAACACGATCTTGCCGCGCAGCGTCTCGAGGTCCAGCTCCGCACCGCCCGTGTTCAGCCAGCCGCGGCCGCGCAGCGGCGAGCCGTGGGCGCGGGAGGTCAGGGGTGCGGAGGGGTCCGACGGTGTGGTCATGGGGTCCAGTGAACACCGGAACGGCGCCCGGGGGCCAACTCACGTGACATGCGCGGACATCCGTCCCCTCTCACCAGGTCGCGATCCAGGCGGCGAGATCGGGATCGGTCAGGGAGGTGAGCGCGAGGTCCGCAGGCGGGACCGGGTGGTCCGGGGCGGGCACCGCGATGAGGCGCAGCCCGGCATCGCGCGCGGCGCGCGCACCGGTGCCCGAGTCCTCGAGCGCGAGGCAGTCCTCGGGCCGCTCCCCGAGGGCGCGTGCGGCCTGCGCGTACATGTCGGGGGCCGGCTTGGGGCGCTCGACCGTGTCGGAGGCCTCGAGCACGGTGAAGTGCTCCCGCAGACCGCCGGCGGTGAGCTTGTCGTCCAGCGACTCGAGCCAGGAGTTCGAGGCGCAGCCCAGCGGCACCTGGGCCGCGGCGGCTCTCAGCACCTCGGCCGCGCCCGGGAGGGTGCGGACCCCGCCGTCGAGCTCGCGGTCGAACTCGCGGTGGAGGTCGGCGAGGACGGCCTGCTCCTCGCTCCCGGAGCGGTCGGCGATGAGCTCGGCCGCGATCTCGATCGTCGAGCCGTGCAGCACCGCATCGTCCTCGGGGGCAAGGAGCGCGCCGTGGGCGGCGACGACCCGGTCCTGGGCGCGCTGCCACACGGACTCCGTGTCCAGCAGCAGCCCGTCGCAGTCGAAGACGACGGCGCGCGGGGTCCAGTCCCCGAAGGCGTCGGCGAAGCGGCTCGGCGCGGCGCTCATCGGCGCACCTCCCAGGTGGCGATCCAGTCGGCGAGCACCGGGTCGGCGAGGCTCTTCAGGCGGCGCGGCGCCTCGGGCTCCTGCCCGGGGATCGAGGGCACGGCGATCAGCTGCATCCCGGCCGCGAGCGCGGCGCGGGCCCCGGTCTCGGAGTCCTCCACGGCGAGGCAGTCCGCGGGGGCGGCGCCGAGCGCCTCGGCGGCGGCGAGGTAGAGGTCGGGGGCGGGCTTGCCCGCGGCGACCTCGTCGAGGGAGACCGCGGCGTCGAAGGCGTCGGCGAGGCCGAGGGAGTCCAGGGTGCGCCCGAGCAGGTCGGCCGGCGAGTTCGAGGCGACGGCGAGGGGCCGCTTCGCCGCGATCGCGCGGACGGTCTCGGCGGCGCCGGGCAGCGGCTGGAGCGGGCTGCTCATCCGCTCCTCGTGCTCGGCCATCAGCTCCGCCCCGGTGCGCTGGGGGTCCTTCCCGACGGCCGCGGCGAGGGCGGTGACGACCGCCTCGATGGGCCGGCCGGTCAGGGCGCGGCGCGCCTCGGGGGCGAGCTCGGCGCCGTGGAGGGAGAGGTAGTCCTCCTGCAGCGCGAGCCAGCGCCCCTCGGTGTCGACGAGGAGCCCGTCGCAGTCCAGGACCACGGCCGACGGGGACCAGTCCGGTGGCCAGGTCTCCAGCGGGGAGGGGGCCGCGGGCTCGCTCAGAGGACTCATGTCCCCAGCCTATCGACCGTTCGGAGCGGCACGTCCAGGCTCTTCACGGGCGGGCGCCGGGCGCTCAGGCGCTCGCGGCGGCGAGCCCCTGCTCGATGTCGGCGAGGATGTCGTCGATGTGCTCGATCCCCACCGAGAGGCGCACGAAGCCGGGGGCGACGCCGGCCGCGCGCTGCTCCTCCTCGCTCAGCTGCGAGTGGGTGGTCGAGGCGGGGTGGATGACGAGGCTGCGCACGTCGCCGATGTTCGCCACGTGCGAGTGGAGCGTCAGGGCGTCCACGAAGCGGCGGCCCGCCTCGAGACCGCCGGGCAGCTCGAAGCCGAGGACGCTGCCGGCCCCCTGGGGCAGGTAGCGCTGCGCCCGCTCGTGGTGCGGGGAGGAGGGCAGCGAGGCCCAGGTGACGGTGCCCACCCGCTCGTCGGCCTCGAGGAAGTCGGCGACGCGGCGGGTGTTCTCGAGGTGGCGCTCCATCCGCAGCGGCAGGGTCTCCAGGCCCTGGCCGATGAGGAAGGCGTTGAAGGGCGAGACGGCCGGGCCGAGGTCGCGCAGCAGGTTGGTGCGGGCCCGGGTCGCGAAGGCCGCGGGGATCCCGGCGAAGACGAGGCCGTTGTAGGACTCGTCGGGCTCGGTGAACTGGGGGTACTTCTCGGCGTGGGCGGAGAAGTCGAAGCTGTCGCCGTCCACGATGGCGCCCGCGATCGAGGTGCCGTGGCCGCCGAGGAACTTGGTCGCCGAGTGGACGACCACGTCCGCGCCGTGCTCCAGGGGGCGCAGCAGGTAGGGGGTCGCGATCGTGTTGTCGACGATCAGCGGGACGCCGACCTCGTGGGCGACGTCGGCGACGGCGCGCAGGTCGGGGATGTCCTGCTGCGGGTTCGGGATCGACTCGACGAAGAAGGCGCGGGTGGTGTCGTCGGCCGCGGCGCGCCACGACTCGGGATCCGTCGGGTCCTGGACCCACTGCGCGGTGATGCCGAGGCGGGACAGGGTGTGCTTGAAGAGGTTGTAGGAGCCGCCGTAGAGGGACGGGGAGACGGCGATCGAGTCTCCGGCGCCGGCGAGGTTGAGGATCGACAGGGTGATCGCGCTCTGCCCCGAGGCGACGAGGAGCCCGGCCGCCCCGCCCTCGAGCGCCGCGATGCGGTCCTCGACCGCGGCCTGGGTGGGGTTGGTGATGCGGGTGTAGATCGGGGCGGGCTCGGCGAGCGCGAACCGGTCCGCGGCGGACTGCGCCGAGGGGAAGACGAAGCTGGTCGTCTGGTGGATCGGCAGGGCGCGCGAGCCGGCGTCGGAGTCGGGTGCCTGGCCGGCGTGGACGGCGAGGGTCTCGAACTTCTGGGGCTGCTGCGTCATGACGGTGCTCCTTCTCGGGGACGACGTATGGGCTCAGCCTGTCCGCAGAGCGTCGCCGGATCGAGGAGTGTGAACGTCTGTGTCCCCGAGCTCGAGCACCTCCCCCTCCCAGCGGCTGCGCAGCCAGCGGTCGTGCGAGGCGATCAGCACGGTCCCCTCCCAGTTCGCGAGCGCGCTCTCCAGCCGCGTCGCGGTGACCAGGGCGAGGTGGTTCGTCGGCTCGTCGAGCACCAGCAGCTCGGGCGGGTCCAGCAGCACGGCGGCGAGCATGGCGCGGCGCAGCTGCCCGCGGGAGAGGTCCGTGAGCGGTCGGGCGAGATCGCGGGGGTGCACGAGGCCGAACAGCTCGGGCACCTGATCCGGGTCCTCGATCCCGGCGACCTCTCGCAGATGCGCGCCGACGGTGCGGCCGGGCACGGCCTCGTCGTCCTGCCCGAGGTGTCCGATCCGCAGGGAGCGCGGGCGGTTCACGGTGCCCTGGTCCGGGTCGAGCGCTCCGGCGACCACGTCCAGCAGCGTCGACTTCCCGCTCCCGTTCGGCCCGGTGACCAGCAGGCGCTGGCCGGCCGTGAGGCTGAGGGAGACGGGCGCGAGCCGCCCGTCGACGGCGACGCCCGCGAGGGCGAGCTGGACCTGCCCGTGCCCGCCGGGCGGCTCAGGCAGGTGGGTCAGCTCGAGCTCCGCGGGAGGCTTGCGCACCTGCTCCTGCTCGAGCTGGGCCAGGCGCGCGCGGGCGTCGCGCAGGCGGCGGGAGACGACGGTCGCGTTGCGGTCGGCGTAGAACTTCTTCGCCATCCCGCCCTCGGTGCGGGGCGCGGCGCCGGGATGGCCGACGGTCGCGGACTCCTTCACCGCCCGGCGCAGCTCCCCCAGCTCGTCCTGCTCGCTGCGGTACCGGTGCTCCCACCGGTCCCGGGCCTCGTAGCGGGCCAGAAGGTAGTCGCTGAAGCCGCCGGTGTACGCGGTCAGGCCCCCGGGCTCGTCCCCGAGCGGGGACTCGGCGGGGTCGAGGTCGAGCTGAGCGTCCGTGGCGTCGTCGAGGAAGGCCCGGTCGTGGCTCGCGATGAGGACCGGGCCGGGATGCGCGGCGATCGCCCCGGCGAGGAAGGCGGCACCTGCGTCGTCGAGGTGGTTGGTCGGCTCGTCGAGCAGCCAGCTGGTGGGTCGGGCGATGAGGAGATGGGCGAGGGCGAGCCGCTCCCGCTGTCCCCCGCTGATGCGGCCGAGGGACGTGGTGCGGTCGAGACCGTCCAGGCCGAGTCCCGCCATGACCTCCTCGGCCCGGCGCTCGGCGTCCCACACGTCGGCGAGCTCCGCCTCGGTCAGGAGCGCGTCATAGCGGGCGGCGGCGGCGGCGGTGCCCTCGGCGAGCGCGACCGCGGCCTCGCCCAGCTCCCGCTCGAGGCGGCGGGAGCGGGCCAGCGCATCCTCGAGGACCTCGGCGATCGATGCGCCGGGACCGAAGGGCAGCTCCTGGCGGAGCATCCCGACCGGTCCCGGGACCTCGACGGTGCCGGCGTCGGCGGGGAGGTCGCCGGCGAGGATGCGCAGCAGGGTGGACTTCCCGCTGCCGTTCTCGCCGAGCAGCCCGGTGGGCCTGCCGGCGGGCACCACGAGGCTCACGTCGGTCAGGACGCGTCGGTCCGCGGCGGAGCCGGGATAGGAATAGGAGATCCCGTCGGCCCGCAGGTGCAGGGTGGGATCGGGCGTGGGGGTGTGCGCAGGCATGGATCAGCTCCTCGGCGCGGAGGGACGTGGGGCGGCAGAGCTGATCACAGGCGCATGCGGCCACCGTAGGGGCGGCCGGCGCCGCTGTCGAGGGGTTTATCGCGTCAGCGTGCCGCCGAGCGCCGCGACGGCGGAGCGGATCCCCGCCGGGTCGCCGATCCGTCGCGGATCGCGGGGGAAGTCCGCCAGCGCCGCGCCGGCCGCCTCGGCGTCGGTCCCGGACAGCAGCGCGACCAGCGCGACGCGGACGGAGCCGTCGGCGGCCTCGAGCACGCGCGCGGCCTCCTCGGGCGCGGTGCCGCTGGCCTGCACGAGCATCCGCACGGTGCGGGCGACGAGCTTCGCGTTGGTGGGCCGCACCTGGATCATGAGGTTCCCGAAGGTGGTGCCGAGGCGCACCATCGTCGCGGTCGAGAGGGCGTTCAGGGTGAGCTTCTGCGCGGTGCCGGCCTTCATGCGGGTCGAGCCGGTGACGACCTCGGGGCCGACGTCCAGCAGGATCGGGTGGTCGGCGGCCGGGGCGAGCGCGGCGGCCGGGTTCGCGGAGATCAGCGCCGTCGGCATCCCCGCGGCGCGGGCCGCCTCGAGCGCGCCGCGCACGAAGGGGGTGCGGCCGGAGGCGGCCAGGCCGATCACCACGTCCCCGGCCCGGCACTCCGACTCGACCAGCTGGGCTCCCTGCGCGGCGGAGTCCTCCGCGCCCTCGACCGCAGCGAGGAAGGCGCCGGGGCCGCCGGCGAGGTGCGCGGCGACCATCGACGGATCGGCGTCGAAGGTGGGGGCGAGCTCGACCGCGTCGAGCACCCCGAGGCGGCCCGAGGTCCCGGCGCCCACGTAGTGCACGGTGCCGCCGTCGGCGATCGCCGCGACGCACACCTCCACGAGCGCGGCGATCTCGGCGGAGCGCGCCTGCACGGCCGCGGCGACCTTCGCGTCCTCGGAGAGGATCACCTCGACCATGCCGCGGGCGTCGAGGGCGTCGAGCTCGGCGCTGGCCGGGTTGCGCTCCTCCGTGGGCGAGGCGAGCCCCACGAGCTCGACGTCGAGGGCGCTCGGGTGCTGGCGGGCAGTGCTCACGGTCTCTCCTGTGATCGGTGGGCGTCGCACGGGCCAGCGTAGGGCAGGAGGTGCCCTCCCCCTACGATGTGGGGATCGATCGAGGAGGGGGCCGATGGAGGAGGGACGCTCGATGAGCCAGCAGCTGGTGATCGCCGGCGACATCGGGGGGACGCGCTCGCGCCTGGTCGCCGCACCCCTCGACGGCGCGGTGATCGCCCGGGTCGAGGGCCCCGGGGCGAACCTCCGCTCCTCCGGCGCCTCCGCGCTCGACGACCTCGCGGCCACGACCGGGGAGGTCCTCCACCGGGCGCGGCGCGCGCTCGCCGCGGCGGAGCCCGACGCGCAGCAGCCCGACGGACAGGGCGCCGGGGTGGCGGCGGTCGCGCTCGGGATCTCCGGGGCGGGGCCGGCGCGCGCGGCCGAGGTGCGCACCGCGGTCGCGGAGCGCCTGGCCGCGCACGGCATCCCCGCCGAGAGCCTCCTGATCACCGACGACCTGCACACCGCCTTCCTCTCCGGAGGGGTGGGCGACGACGGCCTGCTCGTCCTCGCCGGCACCGGGGCGGTGGCCGTCCGCTTCCACGACCGGGAGGCCGTCGCACGGCGCGACGGCATGGGCTGGCTGCTCGGCGACATCGGCTCCGCGGTGTGGCTGGGCCGGCGCACCCTCGAGGCGGTCGCCGCCGACCTCGACGGGCGCGGGCCCCGCACTCTGCTCACCGAGGAGGTCGGCGACGTGCTCGACCTCGACCTGCGGGACGGCGAGCGACCGCCCTCCCCCACCGGCGATCCGCGCCAGGACCTGATCCGGGCGCTGGACGAGCAGCTGCCCGCCGGGGCGCCCGCGGCACTGGGCCGCTTCGCCCCGCTGCCCGCCCGGGTGCGCCAGGACCCGGTCGCCGGGGACATCCTCGCCGCGGCGATCGCGCACGTGCTGGACACCGTCGAGGCGCTGGATCCGGAGGCGGTGCTGCCCGTCGTGCTCGCCGGCTCGGTGCTGACCAGCCCCGGGCCCGTGCGCGACGAGGTCACCGCCGCGCTGCAGGACCGACGGCGCACGGTGAGCCCCGCGGCCGACGGCCTGCCCGGCGCGCTGCTGCTGGCGCGCGAGCTCGCGGGGCGGGCGCCGCGATGAGCGAGGAGCGGGTGACCGGGCACGACGGCGACGGAGCCGATCACCCAGACGCGGACGGTGGATCAGACTCGGCCGGCGCCACGGGCGGGGCTCCCGCAGCGCACCGACCCGCCCCGGCCCCGCCCCGCTGGAGGAGGCGGCTGCGTCGGTGGCGCGAGAGGTCCTGGCGGCATCGACTGCTCTCGGAGAACCTGCGCCTGAGCCTCTCCTGGAGCCTGTCGGCCCTCGCGGGCGTCGGGCTCGTGCTCCTCCTCGCCCACGGGATGCGGCCGCTGGCCCAGGAGGCGCGCGTCCCGCTGTTCCTGATCCTGCTGATCGTGATGATGTCGCTGTCCTCGCTGCTGTTCGCGGGACTGACCTGGTGGTCGCTGCGGGACCTGCCGCGGGAGCGCCTGGCCGCCGCCGCGCGCCTGCCGCGGGCGCGGCGCGCGGTGCGCGTCTACCGCTGGTACATGGCGCGCTCGAGCGCGCTCAGCGAGGCCCTGCAGATGCTGCTGATGGCGGTGATCGCGACGGTGCTGCTGATCCTCCCGCCGCCGGGGGTGCCGGTCTCGGCTCTGCTCGCGCTCACCGTCGGGGCCGTGGTCGCCGCGTGGCTGAGCGCGGCGGTGACCTTCGCGCTCGAGTACGCGGCCGAGGACGCGCACGGCACGGCCTTCTCCCTGTCGGGGACCGCGCCGCAGGAGCGGTCGTTCGAGGAGTACCTCCACGGCGCGGTCCAGATCCAGGCCTCCGCAGGCCCGGCGGACCTCGGCCCGCTCACCGCGCCGGCGCGGCGCCTGGTGCGCCACCAGGTGGTCCTCGCCTACGTCATGACGACGATCATCACCACGCTCGGCGTCTCCGCGGTGATCACCGCGGTCGCCTGAACCCGCCCCGCTCGACGACTAGGATGGCGGCGTCCGCGCGCCGTCCACCCGGAAGAAGGCTCCCCTCGATGCCCGAGCTCCACGACCAGATCCCCACCCGCGAGAAGGTGCTGATCATCGGCGCCGGCCCGGCCGGCCTCGCCGCCGCCGCCTCGCTGACGGCGCTCGAGGTGCCCTTCGACATCGTGGACCGCGCGGACCACGTCGGCGGGATCTGGGATCCCGAGCGCGAGGACTCCCCCGTCTGGCCCGCGCTGGAGATGATCTCCTCGCGCGAGCAGACCCAGTACGAGGACCTCCTGCAGCCCGTCTCCTTCCCCGAGTTCCTCTCCCCGTCCCACATGGCGAAGTACCTGCGGGCCTACGCCTCGCGCCACGGGATCACCGAGCACTTCCGGCCCCGCACCGCGGTGCGCTCCGCACGCCCCTTCGAGGAGGGCGTGTGGGAGGTCGAGCTCTCCACCGGCGAGATCGGGGTCTACCGCGCGGTGATCTCCGCGCACGGCATCACCTCCCGGCCCCACCGCCCCGAGTGGGCCGCGGAGGTCCCCGGCGACGTGCGGGTCCTGCACTCCTCGGAATGGAACGGCGCCGACGGGCTCGAGGGGAAGCGCGTGCTCGTGGTCGGCTCCGGGCAGTCCGCCGCAGACATCTCCGTGGACGCCGCGCGGCGCGCCCTCGAGGTGCGCTGGTCGGTGCGCACGGGCCACTGGGTCGTGCCCCGCCGCGTCGCGGGCATGCCCGGCGACGTCGCCGCCTCCCGCGAGCCCGCGCTGCTGGGCGGACTGAACGCGCGGATCGCCGAGACCGTCGTGCGCCGCGCCGTCGGCGATCCCGTCGAGGCGGGCCTGCCCCGCCCGGCGCTCCCCCTGCTCGAGGACCGGGTGATCGTCTCCGACGACGTGCTTCAGCGGGTCCGCGAGGGCCGCGTCACCCCGGCCGGCGCGGTCCAGGGCGTGGGCGCGGACGGCACCGTCTCCCTCGCCCGGACCGACGGGCGCCCCGGCGAGGACTCCTTCCGCGCGGACGTGATCGTGCTGGCCACCGGCTACGAGACCGGCGCCGACCACCTGCCCGAGGATCTCGTGCCCCGCACGGCGAGCGGCGAGGCGGACCTCTTCCTCGGCGCCTTCGCGCGCGGCCGCGATGACCTCGTGATCCTCGGCCAGCAGCGCACCGCCGGCGGGGCCCTGCCGATCCTCGTCGAGCAGGCGGACATCGCCGCCTACATGATGGCCGCGACCCGTGACGGCGGCTCCTCCCCCGCCCTCGAGGAGTTCCGCCGTGTGCGGGGCGGCTCCGAGAGCGCGATCCCGGCACGTCCCACCCCCGCCTCCTCGGGGCTGCGGGGCAGGCTCGAGACCGTCACCGGGACCCGCCGGGTCACCGCCCGGGAGGTGACCTCCGGGAAGGGTGCGCAGGAGGGGCTGATCCCCGCAGTGGACCGGCAGACGCAGCTCGCGCGGCTCCGCTCGGTGCGCAGCCTCTTCGACTGACCCGCCGCGCCGGGTCGCGCCGCTCGGCCCGGGCTCGTCGGCTCGGGCCCGTCGGCTCAGGACCGGCGGCGCCCTCGCAGCGCCGCCGCGCCGAGTGCGGCCGCGACCAGCACCATCACGAGGAGCAGGAGCGTGCCGGCGGCCTGCTGGTCGGCGAGCGCGTCGGCCCTCCAGGTGCGTCCGGTGGCCCCGAACCAGCTCGCCGCGAGCAGCGTGTCGGTGCTGCGCAGCGCCACCCCGCCGCCGGCGCCCAGCAGCAACGGCACCGCCACGACCAGGGCACGGCGCGGCCCGGGCACGAGCCGCACCGCGAGCGCGATCAGCGCCCCCGCCCCGAGCGCCAGCAGCTGCAGCGCCAGATGGGCGGCGTGGCTGTCCAGGGCCAGGCGCAGCAGCGGGGTGACGTAGACGGCGCCGAGCAGCAGGGGGCCCGCCGCGGCGAGCAGCGCCGCGAGGGGCCAGCGCCCGGCGACCGCCGTGCGCAGGCGCGTCGGGACGGTCGCCGCGCAGCCGAGCAGCACCCCGGCCGGCACCAGCAGCAGCACGTGCTGGAGGAGGTGCGCGGAGAAGAGCACCTTGGAGTACACGTTCAGCGGTCCGGACGTGAGCAGCACGAGGGCCGCGCCGCCGAGCACGAGCGCGAGCCCGCGGCCGCGGGAGCGCTCCGGGGCGGAGGGCCGCCACCACACCAGCACCAGCACGCAGGCGAGCGCGAGGCCGAAGGGGTCCGGGCGCCACTGGGTGAGCACGGCGACGAGGTCGGGGGCGGGCGGAAGCGGATAGCCGGTGAGGGTCCCGGCGGTGCCCGCGGGCGGGGTGCCGGCCTCCGCGGGCGGCGGGGAGGAGCTCATCGCGGCGGCCAGCGAGACGGCGAGCCCCATCAGAGCGAGCTCGAGCAGCGCCAGGCGACGGTAGGTGCCCAGCGCCCGTCGTCCCTCGGGGTCGGCCCCGAGGCCGGTGGCGAGCTGGCGGCGCTGGAGCACGCCCAGCAGCGCCAGGAGCACCAGCAGCACCGCCTTGCCGAGCCCGATCTGCACATAGGCGCTGGTGAGGATCTCCGCCGGGGAGTTCATGCGCACCGCGAGCGCGAGCACGCCGCTGAGCGCCAGGGCGATCCAGCAGATCAGCGCGAGGTGCGAGTAGCCGCGCAGCACGCGCACGTCGTTGCGGCCCCGGCCGGGCAGCACCTGCAGCACGGCGAGGCCGCCCAGCCAGATCCCGACGGCGAGCAGGTGCACGAGCATCGTGGAGGTGGCGATCTCGTGGGTCTCGTCGCCGGCGGCGTGACCGGTCATCGCGGCGGCGAAGGCCACGGTCCCGGCGAGCACGGCGAGCAGCCGGGCCAGGCCCACCGAGGTGCCGAGCACGGCGACGGTCGTGGTCGCCGCGGCGGCCAGCAGCCCGGCCAGCAGCCAGATGCCGAGCTCGGTCGCGACGAACACCCCGAGGTCGGAGCCGAAGCGGGGCGAGCCGACGGTCTGCCCCGTCGCGATCGCGTAGGAGAAGGCGAGGGACGCCCCGCGGGTGAGGGTGGTGGCCGCGGCGGCGCCCGCGACGATGCCGAGGGCGCGGGCGCGGTCGGCCTCCTCCCGCAGCAGCCAGCCGGCGACCACCGCGCCGCCGAGGGTGAGGGCGCCGGAGAGGTCGGCGAGGGTTGCGGCGATCGGCGCGCCGATCCGGGCCACGTGGCCCGCGTCGAGCAGGACGAGGTTGTCGCCGCCGGCGGCGTCGGCCGCGAGCACGGCGAGCAGGCTCATCACCGCGAGGGCGGGCAGCAGGGCGAACAGGAGGCGTCGGGTGGACACGGGGTGGTGCTCCGTCACGGGTCGGGCGGGGGTCACGGGGCGGGCGCCGCTCACGAGGCGAGCACCAGGCCCACCCAGAGGGCGCCCATGCCGGTGCCCACGGTGAGCATCAGATAGGCGAGCGCGATCGAGTAGGCGCCGCGGCGCACGATCTGCACGATGTCCGCGGCGGCGGTCGAGAGCGTGGAGAGCCCACCGCAGAAGCCCGCGCCGAGCAGCGAGTAGGCCACCACGCCCGCACCGGTCGCGGAGCCGAGCCGCGCCACGATCAGGCCCAGGAGGAAGCAGGCGGCCACGTTGACGACGAAGGTCAGCCAGGGCGTGGCCCGCTCGCCGTGCTCGAGGCCACGCGTCGCGAGCAGGTGCGCGCCGCCCCTCTGCACGCCCCAGCGCGCGATCGACCCGAGGCCGCCGCCGATCCCGACCACGAGCAGGGCCAGCACGAGCATCCCGCCGCTCATGCCGTCACCTCGCGACGGGCGGCCAGGCGGTGCCCGAGCAGCAGGCCGAGCACGACGGCGCCGAGGCTCAGCACCAGGGTCAGCCCCGCGTACAGCAGCGCCAGCAGCGGGAAGTCCGCACCGATCATCGCCGAGCCCTCGAGGACGACGGTGGACATGGTGGTGAAGCCGCCGCACAGGCCGGTGCCCAACAGCGGGTGCATCCAGGGGCGACCCGCGCTGATCTCGAGATGCCCGTTCAGGGCGCCGAGCACGAGGCAGCCCAGCACGTTCGCGACGAGGGTCGCCCAGGGGATCTCGACGAGGGTGGGGGTGGTGACGGCGGGCGCGATCGCGGTGAGGGCGAAGCGCAGCATGGCGCCGACGGCGCCGCCGGCCGCGACCAGGAGCATGATCTTCCAGGTGGGCAGGGGCACGGGCGGCGGTCCGGAGACGATGGTGTCGGACTCCGTGACGTCCTCGAAGCGCAGCGCCGCCATCTCGACGGTCTGCATGCGCGGGTCGTCGCGCCGCGGGGACGGAGTGGGGCTCGGGGTCACCGGCCCAGGGTACCGAGCAGCGCCTGGATGCTGCTCAGCCCCTGCGGGCCGCTCAGCCCCACACCAGCCCCAGCGAGGGGTCCTCGAGCACGGCGGAGACGTCGCGCAGCAGCTCCGCGCCGAGCGCCCCGTCGATGAGGCGGTGGTCGAAGCTCAGCGAGAGCGTCGCGACCCGGCGCGGCTCGATCCGGCCGTCCACCACCCACGGCTTCTCCTTGATCGCGCCGACGCCGAGGATCGCGGACTCGCCGGGGTTCAGGATCGGGGTGCCGGAGTCGATGTCGAACACGCCGTAGTTCGTGATCGTGATGGTGCCGTCGCGGGTGTCGCGCAGGGAGGTGCGGCCGGCTCGTGCGGTGCGGGCGAGCTCCCCGATCCCCTCGGCGAGCTCGCGCAGCGTCATGAGGTGGGCGTCCTTGAGGTTCGGGACGATGAGACCGCGCGGGGTGGCCGCGGCGATGCCGAGGTTCACGTAGTGCTTGTAGACGATCTCCTGCCCGTCCTCGTCCCAGGAGGCGTTGACCTCGGGATTGCGGCGGATCGCGACCAGGAGCGCCTTCGCGATCACGGCGAGGGGGCTGACCTTCACATCGGCCCACTCGCGCGAGGAGCGCAGCTGGGAGACGATCCGCATCACGCCGGTCATGTCGATCTCGTTGAAGACGGTGACGTGAGGGGCGGTGAAGGCCGAGGCGACCATCGCCTCGGCGGTGCGCTTGCGCACCGAGCGGATCGGGACGCGCGTGGTGCGCTCGTCGCTGGTCACCCCGGAGAAGGGCTGGTCACGGGTGGTCTTCATGACGTCGTGGAGATGCTCAGGGGCCTGGGGAGACTCCTCGGGGAAGAAGTCGCCGTCGGTCTCGGCGCCGTAGGCGCGCTGCTGGGCGTTCAGGACATCCTGCCGGGTGACGGTGCCCTCCGGCCCGGTGGCGAGCACGTCGTGCAGGGCGATGCCGAGGTCGCGGGCGAGCTTGCGCACGGGGGGCTTGGCGAGGATGCGGTCGATGGGGACCTGGCCGCTCGCGCTCTCCTGCGCGGGCGCGGCGCGGCGACGACGGCGGCGCGGACCGGTGCCGCCGCGCTCCCCGTAGCCGACGAGGTTCTTCGGCTCGGCGTCGGCCGCGGCGGGGGCGGCCTGCTCCGCGAGCTCCTCGGCCGACGGGTCGGCCTCCGGGGCGGAGTCCTCGTCGGCGGCGCCGACGACCTGGGCGGCGCCGTCGGCCGGGACCGTGCCGCCTGCGGGGGCGGGGTCGGCCGGCGCGGGCCCTCCTGCGGTGTCCACCCGCATCAGGGGCGCGCCGACGGGCACCTCGTCGCCGACAGCGACGAGGATCTCGACGACCGTGCCGGCGACATGGCTGGGCAGCTCGACCGCGCTCTTGGCGGTCTCGACCTCGACGACGGGGGCGTTGATCTCCAGCCGGTCGCCGACGGCGACCTTGATCTCGAGGATCTCGGCCTCGGTGAGGCCCTCGCCCGGGTCGGTGAGGGCGATCGTGACGATCGAGGAGGCGTTCATGGTCGTGATCCTTTCACGCGGCGGACGCGCGGGTCAGTGCTCGAGCAGACGGTCCACGCCGTCCAGCACCCGGTCGAGGTCCGGCAGGTAGGCGTGCTCCATGCGGGAGGGCGGATAGGGCAGGTGATAGCCGCCCACCCGCAGCACGGGCGCTTCGAGGTGGTAGAAGCACTGCTCGGAGATCCGCGCGGCGATCTCGCCGCCGAGCCCTCCGAGCACGGGCGCCTCGTGGACGATCAGCAGCCGGCCGGTGCGCCGCACCGAGTCCGCGATCGTCGGGTAGTCGACGGGGGCCAGGGAGCGGGCGTCGATCACCTCGAGGTCGATGCCCTCGGCCGCGGCGGCTTCGGCGCTCTCGAGCACGACCGGCATGCTCGGTCCCCAGGCGAGCACCGTCGCATCGGTGCCGGGGCGCACCACGGCGGCCTTCCACGGGGACAGCTCGGGACGGCTGTCGGTGTCCACGTCGCCCTTGACCCAGTAGCGGCGCTTGGGCTCGAGCATGATGACCGGGTCCTCGGACTCGATCGCCTGGCGGGTCATCCAGTACGCGTCCTGCGCGGTGGACGGGGCGAGGATCCGCAGGCCCGCCGTGTGGGCGAACAGGGCCTCGGGGCTCTCGGAGTGGTGCTCGACCGCGCCGATGCCGCCGCCGTGCGGGATCCGGATCACCATGGGCAGGTTCACGCGGCCGGAGGTGCGGTTGTGCATCTTCGCGACCTGGGTGGTGATCTGGTTGAAGGCGGGGTAGACGAAGCCGTCGAACTGGATCTCGACCACGGGCCGGTAGCCGCGCACGGCCAGGCCCACGGCGGTGCCGACGATCCCGGCCTCGGCCAGCGGCGTGTCGACCACGCGCTGGGGGCCGAACTCGGCGTGCAGACCGTCGGTGACGCGGAAGACGCCGCCGAGCACGCCGATGTCCTCGCCCATGAGCAGGACCTTGTCGTCGGCGGCCATCGCGTCGCGCAGGCCCGCGGTGATGGCCTTCGCGATCGGGAGGGTGGTGGAGGTGCTCATGCGTCCCGCCCTCCCTCATCCTCGAACTGGGCGACGTACTCGAGGTACTCGGCCTTCTCCGCCTCCACGACGGGGTGGGGCTCGGCGTAGGCGTGGTCGAACATGTGCACGGGGTCGGGGTCCTCCATGCCGTGGATGTGGTGGTGGAGCTGCATCGCGAGGTCGTGCGCCTCCTCGTCGCAGCGGGCGACGAAGGCCTCGTCGATCTCGCCGAGCTGCTCGAGGTGGCGGCGCAGGCGCAGGATCGGGTCGCGCTCGGCCCACTCCTCCTCCTCGGCGGCCGGCCGGTAGCGGGAGGCGTCGTCGCTGGTGGTGTGCGCGGCCATGCGGTAGGTGAGGGCCTCGACGAAGACGGGGCCGTTCCCGGAGCGGGCGGAGTCCAGCGCGGTGCGCACGGCGCCGAGCACGGCGAGGACGTCGTTGCCGTCCACCCGCACCGAGGGGATGCCCCAGCCGCGGGAGCGCTGGGCGAGCGGGACGCGGGTCTGCACGGAGGTGGGCACGGAGATCGCCCACTGGTTGTTCTGCGTGTAGAACACCACCGGCGCCTGGAAGGAGGCGGCGAAGGTGAGGGACTCGGCGACCTCCCCCTCGCTCGAGGCGCCGTCGCCGAACAGGGCGAGCACCGCGGTGTCGGTCTCGAGCTCTCCGGTGCCGACGACGCCGTCCCGCTGCAGGCCCATCGCGTACCCGACGGCGTGCGGGACCTGGGAGCCGAGCACGATCATGTAGGGGTGGGTGCGCAGCTCGTTGGGGTCCCAGCCGCCGTGGCTGATGCCGCGGAACAGCTCCAGCAGGCGCCAGGGCTCGATGCCGCGGGCCCAGGCCACGCCGTGCTCGCGATAGGTGGGCACGAGATAGTCCTGCTCGCGGGAGGCGTGGCCGGCGCCGATCTGGGCGGCCTCCTGACCGAGCGCACTCGCCCACAGGCCCAGCTGGCCCTGGCGCTGCAGGCTCGTCGCCTCGAGGTCCGCGGCGCGGATCATCACCATGTCGCGGTAGTAGCCGCGCAGCCGCTCGGGGGTGGCCAGTCCCGCCTCCTCGAGCACGGCGTCGAGCTGCTCGTGCGGGGTGCGGGTGCCGTCGGGGCCCAGGAGCTGGACCATCGGCTCCTCGGTGGCGACGTCGGGGATCGTGGATCGGAAGATGCTCACGGGGGCGAGCGTAACCTACGGTGCCGTAAGTTCAAAGGAGGCCGTGTCGTCCGCACGCTCCTCGCCCCTCATCCGGGCGCCTCGGGGACGAGTCGCAGCCGGGTGACGGGGCCGCGGTCCGCGGGGCCGGCGCCGGCGCCCGGGGCGGCGTGGGGCGGGGTGAGGGAGCCGAGCACGACGGGGGCGCGGGCGCCCGTGTGGGCGGTGCCGTCCGGGAGGGCGAGGGTGCCGGGCAGTCCGTGCGCCGAGTGGTGACCGAGCAGGGCGATGAGCAGGGCCTCCTTCCCGTCGGCGGGGATGTCGAGCGCGTCGGCGTCCAGGAGCGGGAGCGGGGCGAGGTGGGCGGCGAGCCGCTCGCGCAGCAGGGGGTTGCGGATCCCGCCGCCGGAGGCGACGACACGGCGGGCCCCGAGCGGGGCGATCGCGCGGGCGATCGTCACCGCGGTGAGCTCGACCAGGGTCGCCAGCAGGTCCGGGAGGCCGAGGGCCCCCAGCGCCTCCTCGCCGAGGAGGCGACGCACGTAGGCGCTGTCGAAGTGCTCCCTGCCGGTGGAGCGCGGGAGGGGACGGGCGTAGAAGGGCTCGCGCTCGAGCAGCGCGGCGAGTGCGGCGGGGTCGACGCGGCCCTGCCGGGCGAGGGCGGCGTCGTGGTCGGCGGGCAGGCCGGTCGCGGCGTGGACGGCGGCGTCGAGCAGGGCGTTGCCGGGCCCGGTGTCCCCCGCGACGACGTCCTCGGCGCCGACGAGGGTGAGGTTCGCGATCCCGCCGATGTTCAACACAGCGGTCGGCTCCGCGTGCCCGAGCAGCAGCTGATCCAGCAGCGGGGCGAGCGGGGCTCCCTGGCCGCCGGCGGCGACGTCGGCCGCGCGCAGGTCGGCGAGGACGGGCACGCCCGTGGCGGCGGCGATGCGGGAGGCGTCGCCGATCTGGAGGGTCGCCGCGACCGTGCCGTCCGCGCGCACGTCGTGATGGAGCGTCTGGCCGTGGGTCGCGACGAGGTCGGCGCCGCCGTGGGCGGCGAGGACCCGCGTCGCGGCGGCGGCGAAGGCGTCGCCGACGGCGGCATGCAGGCGGTTCCAGGTCGCGACGTCGGCCGGAGCCGGGGGCAGCACGGCACGCAGGGCGTCCCGGGTCGCGGCGGGCCAGGGCTCCTCGCCGAGGTGGACGAGGCGCGCCTCGAGCACGGAGGGATCGCTCCTGTCGCGGACGAAGTCCGCGAGCGCCACGTCGATCCCGTCCAGGCTCGTGCCGGACATCATCCCCAGCACCCTCATCACGCGACCTCGCTCCCGGGCAGGAGCACGTCGACGGCGGCGCGCATCATCGTGCGGCCGGCGCCGTGGGCGAGGACGAGCAGTCGGTGGTCGGGGGCGGCGTCGGGCACGCCGGTGTGGACCACGATCGCGTCGGGCCGGGCGGTCAGGAGCGCGGCGAGCCGGTCGCCCTCCTCGCGGTCGCTGCGCGGGAGTCGGGTGAGCACGAGCAGCTGCGCGGCGGGGTCGGGCCGCTCCGGCTGCTCGGGGACCCGGGCCTCGATCCCGCGCTCGCCGAGCGCCGCGACGAGCTGCTGGGCGCGGGCGCCGGAGGCGTGCTGGGCGCGGCGGCGCACATCGACGACAGCCACGGGGCCGGGAGCGAGGCGGGCGTGGTCATGGCGGGAGCGGACGGCACGGGCGGCGGCTTCGGCGCCGAGGTGCTCGAGATGGTCGAGGGCGTCCTCGAGCGCGGGGGCGGGGACGAAGCGGCGCCGGATGCGCAGGCTGTGGAGCCGTTCGCGGGTGCGCTCGGCCCGCGCGTGCAGGGTCTCCCTTCTCAGGCGGCCGGAGCGGACCGCGGCGAGCAGCGCGTCGTGCGCCTCGCGGAGCATCTGCTCGTCGTCGCGGCGGAGGGAGGTGCCCAGGCACAGCAGGTCCGCTCCCGCCTCGATCGCGCGCACCGCGGCCTCCCCGTAGCCGGGGTCCTCCGCGACCGCGGCCATGTCGAGCGCGTCGGTGATGACGAGGCCGTGGAAGGTGCCGCCCACGGCCCGGTCCAGGAGCGGGCGTGCCCAGGGCGAGATCGAGGCGGGCCCTTCGCCGAGCGCGGGGACGAGCACGTGGGCGGTCATGACGGCGTCGAGCCAGGGCGCGATCCGCCACGGGGCGAGGTGCTCGGTCTCGAAGGCGGCGGCGTCCAGGTCGATCCGCGGCAGGGCGGTGTGGGAGTCGGTGGAGGTCGCGCCGTGGCCGGGGAAGTGCTTCGCACAGGTGCCGAGCCCGGCCTCGATCAGGCCGGTCGCGGCGGCGCGGGCGTGCAGGGCGACCCGGTCCGGCTCGTCGCCGAAGGCGCGCGTGCCGATCACCGGGTTCGCAGGGTCGGTGGAGACGTCGAGCACCGGGGCGAGGTCGAGGTCCACGTCGCAGGCGGCCAGGAGGTCGCCGAGGGCCCGGCCCGTGCGGCGGGTCAGATCGGGGTCGTCGACCTCGCCGAGCGCCCAGGCCGTCGGCAGGGAGGAGCCGGTCGCGGCCTGGAGGCGGGTGACGTCCCCGCCCTCCTCGTCGATCGCGACCACGCAGTCCCCGGCACGGTCGTGGACGGCGCGGGCGAGTTCCCGCGCCGTCGCGGGCTCGGGGGTGTTGTGCCCGAAGAGGATGACGGAGGCGAGGCCGGCGTCGAGCGCCCCGCCGAGCCATGCGGGCACCTCGGTCCCGGTGAACGAGGCCATGAGCACGCCGAGCACGTCGGCGTCGTAGGCAGGGCGAGGATCCTCGGAGGTGGGGGCCATGGTGCAAGCCTCGCACGGCGCCGTCCGACGTCCCGCCCCTTCTCGGAGGTACGGGACGCCGGACGGCGTGGGTGCGCTGCGGCGCCGCGTCGACCGGTCGTGGGGTCAGGCCCCCGTGGCCTCCTCGACGGCGGCGGCGAGCGCCGCAGGATCGAGCGGGGCCTGGTCGGCGTCGAGGTCGACGACGGGCAGCGGGCAGTCGCCGAGGTCCGGGACGGGCAGTCGCTCCCCGCCGCAGTTCATCGACTCGTGGGCGATCACGCCGGGCAGGGTGTAGCGGGCGGCCTGCCAGGCGTTGACGACCGGCTGATGGGAGTCCGCCACGGCGCGCGCGAAGTCGTCGACGAGGAAGTGGTGGGCGCCCTCGTGACCGTTGGGCATCCCCTGGAACTCCTTCGGCAGCCGCTCCTGGTGGTGGGAGCGGGCGGCGCCGGCGACGAAGGCGTCGCGCAGGGTGGGCGAGACGTCGGCGAGCCGCGGGTCGTCCAGGCTCATGGTCGCGCCGGTGCGGATCAGCTCGGTCACCTCGAGCACGTCCTTCTTGTCGTGCCAGTAGGTGACGTCGATCGTCTCCTCGAAGGAGGAGGCCTCACCGAAGAAGCGGAAGCGGCTCTCGCGCTTGTGGGAGGGGTAGCCCACGCGGCGCAGCTCGTTGGTGCGGAAGGCGCCGCCGTTGTCCATCTCGAACAGCGCAAAGGCGTTGGAGACGTCGTTGGCGAACATCGAGACGTCCTTGTCGAAGACGCCGTCGCCGCGGGTGTCGGGGCGACCGATCGCGGAGACGGAGACGGCGTGACGCTCGCCGAGCACGCCGAGGATCCCGCCGATGGAGTGGGTGGGGTAGAGCAGGGGCGGGTAGGAGGCGGTGGACTTCCACTGCTCGCCGCCGGAGTACTTGTAGGCGTCGTAGAAGCCGAGGTCCATGTCGTGGACGTAGTCGCCCTCGGCGTAGAACACCTCGCCGAAGGCGCCGGAGCGGTGGATCCGTCGGGCGAGGACCACGGCGGCGTTGTACTGGCTGGTCTCGCCCATCATGTAGACCAGGCCCGTGCGCTGCACCTCCTCGGTGATCGCGCGGATCTCGTCCTCGCGGATGGCCATCGGCACGGCGGAGTAGACGTGCTTGCCGGCACGGAGGGCGGCCAGGGCGTGCTCGCCGTGGGTCCAGCGCTGGGTGAAGATCGCGACGGCGTCGACGTCGGAGGCCAGGAGCTCCTCGAGGGTGCCGAAGCGGCCGGCGAAGGCGACGCCGCGCGCCTCGACGGCGTCGATCCGCTCGGGGACGGAGTCGACGGCGTAGAGCGCGTCGACCTCGGGGTGGGCGGCGAAGAGCTCTGCGAAGTGGGAGCCGAACTGGCCGATCCCGACGATGCCCAGCGTGAACGACATACTTCCTCCTTGAAATAAAGTGACGGGAGGAACGCTACGGCACGGCGGGAGCGGGCCGCAAGCCTCAGAGTCGGCGCCAGCGGCCCGAGCGCCACACATCGCGCCAGGGCGGGACCTCGCGCCCCTGGGCGGACATGCGACGGCGGAGCGTCCGGCGGGTGATCAGCATCCCCGCGACCCCGAAGGCCAGCAGCGGCAGCTGCACCGCGAAGGCGAGGCGGAACGAGACCAGGTCGTAGTTCCCGTCGGGCCGCAGCAGGTCCAGCACCACGCCGATCAGCAGGATCGCGGTGAGCGCGCCGATGAAGCCGCCCATGATCACGGCGCCCGTGGCGGTGCCGAGCCGGTGCCGGGCGAGGTCGGTGCGGGGGAAGTCGAAGCCGACCGAGCTCGCGGGGCCGCCGATCGAGAAGCCCGAGACCAGCACGATCAGCAGCCACATCGGGGCGGGGCCGGGCCAGAGCAGCAGCGCCAGCAGGGGCACCACGATCGTGGCCACGATCAGCAGCACCAGGGTGGAGCGGCGCAGCGGATGGCGCTGGGTGAGCGCGCCGATCAGCGGGCCGCCGACGATCGCGACCACCACCAGCACGGTCATCACGGCCGAGGCCGCGGGCCGGCTGAGCCCCTCCCCCGCGGTGAGATACGGGTAGCCCCACATCATCGAGAAGGCGATGCCGGGGAACCCGGCGGTGAAGTGGGTGAAGAAGCCCAGCTGCGTCGAGGGGTGGCGCACGATCCGCGAGAGCACGACGGGGATCCGGGCGAGGTCCTGCTTCACGCGCGGCCGCGCCACCCCGGGCGGCGTCGCGCGCACCGCGAGCAGCACCAGCAGGGCCGCGGCCGCGCTCATCCCGGCGGCCGACGCGAACGCGGGGGTCCAGCCCGCGACGCTGAGCAGGGCCACGAAGGGCACCGCCGAGAGGATCTGGCCCACCTGCCCCAGGATGCCGGTGAGCTGGGTCAGCAGCGGCACCCGCGCGGCGGGGAACCAGGCGGGGACCAGTCGGATGGCGCTGGCGAAGGTGAGCGCGTCCCCGGCGCCGAGGACGATGCGGGCGATCATCGCCACGCCCACCGTGTCCGTCTGGGACATGAGCACCTGGCCGAGCGCCATCAGCACGGCACCGGAGGTGAGCGTGACGCGGGAGCCGTAGCGATCCAGCAGCACCCCGGCCGGGATCTGGGTGAGGGCGTAGACGCCCAGCTGGAGCACCACGAAGGTCGAGACGATCGTGGCGGAGGCGCCGAAGCGGTCGGTGGCCTCGAGTCCGGCGACGCCCATCGTGGTGCGCTGCAGCACCGCGATCGAGTAGGCCGTCACCGCCGCGATCCAGACCCCGTAGGCGCGGGGACCGCCGAGGAAGGGAGCGGGGGCGGGGACGGCGCGGGCGGTCATGGGGTCCTTCGTGCGAGGAGGTGCGGGGCGACGAGCAGTCGGACCGGGCGCCTCGGGCGCCCGTCCCGCAGCGGCAGGGGCCCGACCTCGCACGAGGTTATCGGGCGCGGCCGTCCCGGCGGTAGTGATGTCCGCCCCTTGCCGGTCGGGGCCAGGCCCCGGACGGGGAGCTCCGCGCCGCCCGGCGTGGTCTACAGTGCGTGCCATGCGCATCGCGACGATCAGCTGGTGGGCCGTCTGAGGGCGGTCCACTGTCGCATGCGCTGACACCGAAGCCGCCCGCACTCCGGGCGGCTTCCTGTGCACTGGAGCCTCCCGGTCCGGGCCCGATCACCGGAGGTTCCCATGACCAGCACCGCTCCCACCGCAGCCCGCGCCGCCGACGGGGCGTCGGCCCCCCGCACCCTCGCCGAGGCGACCGCCCTGACCCGCTCCCCCGACTTCGCCGGGAACGGGGACGGCCGCTTCGGCGACTTCGGCGGCGGCTCGAACGCGATGGGCGCCTTCGCCGCGCATCTCGAGGACGAGGAGGTGCGGCTGATCGGCGTGGAGCCGGGCGGGACGGGCGATGCGCCCGGCGCGCACGCGGCGACCATGACCTTCGGCAGCCCCGGCACGCTGCACGGCATGGAGACCCTCATGCTGCAGGACGGAGCGGGCGAGCCCGGCGAGGTCCACTCGATCGCCTCGGGCCTGGACTACCCGGGCGTCGGCCCGCAGCACGTGCACCTGCACCAGCTGGGCCGGGTCGAGTACGTGCGCGAAAACGACGAGGCGGTGCTGGACGCCTTCCGCCTGCTCAGCCGCACCGAGGGGATCATCCCTGCGCTCGAGTCCGCGCACGCCCTCGCCCGTGCGATCCGCCTCGCGCCGACGATGGGCCGCGAGGAGCACCTGCTGGTGAACCTCTCCGGCCGCGGCGACAAGGACATCGACTACGTCGCCGAGCGGATCGGGATGACCGGGGAGGCCGACGCCTTCGTGCGGTGACCCACCGGTCACCTGCGAGAACTCCTTGCCGACAGGCCGCGGCGGTGCTTCGCTGGGGGCATGCACCCTCTGGCGAGGCGCCGCTGCCTGGCGTATCTCACCGACGCCGCCGGCTATCTCGGGATCGCCGCGGCGATGCTGCCTGCCGGGGTGCTGGTCGCGGTGCGGACGGATCTCGGCACCCGCCCCGCCTACGGCCACCTGATCAGCACCGTGCCCCCGCTGATCGCGACGCTTGTGGCCGCACGGGCGGAGTCCGGCCCGCACCGGGCCACCCGGGGCAAGCGGCGGCAGGACCTCGTCGTGGCGGGTCCCGACGGAGGCGCCCTGACCCCTGGTGCGGCCCTCGCCCGCAACGCGGTAAAGATCCTCGTGCCCTGGCAGCTGGGGCACATGACCGCGGTCAGCGCCGCCTGGGGAGGTTTCCAGAAGGGGGACCCGCTCGCCTACGGCTCGTCCATCGCGGTGTACACGGTGATCGGCGTCTACGCGTGGACGGGCCTGCGCGGATCGGGGCGTGGGCTGCACGACCTGCTCGTCGGCAGCAGCGTGCGACTCGTCGCCGCGACGGAGTGAGCGCTCAGCGCGCGCGCCACTCCTGCGCGATGGCGAGGAGGCGGTCGTTCGCCTCGGTCTCGGCGATGGTCGCGCGCACGCCGTCGCTGCCGTAGGCGCGCAGCACGAGGCCGCGCGCGTCGGCGAACTCGGCGAACTCGGCCGAGCGCTCCCCGAGGGGGAAGTAGACGAAGTTGCCCTGGCTCGCGGGCAGGTCCCAATCTTGTGCGGCCAGCGCGGCGAGCACGCGCGAGCGCTCGGCGCGGATCTGCTCGGCGCGGCGTGCGAGCTCCTCGGCCGCGGCGGGGGCGAGCGAGGCGAGCGCGGCGGCCTGCGCGGGGGCGGAGGCGCCGAAGGGCACGGTGACCTGCCCGAGCGCACGGGCCAGCCGCGGATGGGCGACGGCGTAGCCGATCCGCAGCCCGGCCAGGCCCTGCAGCTTGGAGAAGGTGCGCAGCAGCACCACGTTGCCGTGGCGGCGGAAGATCCCGGCGGTGCCGAGCACGGTCGCGGGATCGTGGAACTCGCGGTAGGCCTCGTCGATCGCGACGACCACGTGCTCCGGCACCGCGGCGAGGAACTCCTCGACTTGCTCGGTGCTCAGCGACGGGCCGGTGGGATTGTTCGGGGTGCACAGGAGCACGAGGCGGGTGCGCTCGGTGATCGCGGCGGCCATCGCGGCGAGGTCGTGCTCGCCGGTCGCGGTCAGCGGCACGGGCACAGCGGTGCCGCCGTGGGAGCCGACGAGGATGGGATAGGCCTCGAAGGACCGCCAGGGGAAGACGACCTCGTCGCCCTCGCCGACCACGGCGCGCACCAGATCGCCGGAGACCGCGACCGATCCGGTCGAGAGCGCGATCTGCGCGGGCTCCACGCCGTGCTTCTCCCCCAGCGCCGCCCGCAGCTCCTGCGCGGCGGCGTCCGGGTACCGGTGCGAGGACTCCATCGCGGCGACCGCGGCGTCGCGGACGGCGGGGATCGGCGGCAGGTGCGACTCGTTCGAGGAGACCTTGTAGCGGTGGATCCCGTCGTCGGCCGCGGGCTTCCCGGCGACGTAGGCGGGGAGGTCCTCGAGACCGGGGCGCAGGCGGACGTTCTCGGCGGGCTGGTCGGCGCGGGAGGCGGGGTCGGACATGGCGTCAGGGTATTGCGCCGACGTCTGGCCGCGCGGGCGCGTCCGGCCCGGGGGCACGATGGGGAGTTCTCCCCCTGTCGGACCTGCAGCGGCGCGGGGCAGGATGGGTCGCACAGGGAACCACGACAAGGGGACGGGCGATGTTCTGGGGGGGGGGCGGATACCGAGCAGCTGGCACGGCACGCGAGAGCCACGCTCGTCGGGGCTGGCCGGCTGGAGTCCCTGCTGGGGTCGCTCGAGCAGGATGCGCTCGCAGTGACCTGGGCAGGACCTGATGCCGCGGCGTTCCGAGATCGGCTCCGCTCCGAGGTCTCCCGCGCTCTGACGACCACCGACCGGATGCGCGATCTGGGAGCCGAGCTCACCAGCCATCGCGACGAGCAGGACGACGCCTCCGACGGCGACGGCGGGCAGGGCTCCCCCGCGATCGCCGCCGCCCTGACCCCCGCGATGCAGGATGAGCTGGACTCCCTGCTGGACGAGGCGCTGCACGATGGCGGGCTCGAGGACTGGCGGGGCAACTCGCGAGACCTCGACGCGCTGGCCGAGAGGCTCTCGGAGCTGTCCCCCGAGGAGCGGGCGGAGTGGATCGCCGGACTCGAGGACGACGAGCTCGCCGCCCTGAGGGACGCCATGGCCGCCGACGGCGACGGGTGGCTCGGGCTCGGCGGCACCACGGACCAGTCCCGTCGAGCGCTGCTCGATCAGCTCCTGCGCGATGCGGATCCCTCGGACGTCGAGAGGATCTCCGAGCTGTTCCCCGAGCTCCATCCCGATGGTCGCGACGGCGGTGACGCCGCCCAGGGCACGTACGACGTGAACCCCGACGGCACCGTCACACCACCGGGCGAGGTGGTGCCGGAGGACGCCTCGTGGCGGGACGTGAGCCAGGGATCCTACGGGGACTGCGTCTCGATGGCGACGCTGGCGATGATGGCGGAGCAGGATCCGGGCTGGGTGGCGGATCATGTGCAGGACAACGGCAATGGGACGGTGACGGTGACGCTCTACGACGAGAACGGGGACCCGGAGCCGATCACGATGCCCAAGGAGCTCCCCTCCGAGGACGGGAACGTCGTCGGGGCGGGCCGAGGGCCCCTCGCCGACGACCCGACCTCCGCGACATGGCCGAGCTATGTCGAGCGGGCGCTCGCGATCCAGATGGGAGGCGGCTACTCCGACATCGAAGGGCACGGCAGCCCCGAGGTGGGCCCCCGCCTGACGGGGCTCCAGGTCGAGACCATTCCGCCGACGGATCCCGATGCCGCCTTCGAGGCGGCCCGAGCGGGCGAGCCGATGGTCGTCGGCACGTCGGTGGAGCTCGCGGAGGGTGACACCGGGCCGGGCGACTGGCGCAGCCATCACGGGTACTGGGTTGACGGGGTGAGCACCAACGACTCCGGAGAAGAGGTGATCGTGCTGCGCAATCCGCACGGCCCCGACACCCCCACGGTAGAGCTGACCCGTGAAGAGTACGAGAAGTACACCTCGAGCGCGGAGGTCCACCATGACTGACTCCCCGGACGGAACCATCCATCGGGTGCGTCACTCGATTCCCGGCGCATTCCCCCCGCTCCCGGAGAGAGGCGGAGAACATCTCGACATCTCCCTCGGCTATGTCGCCCCCGGCGGTTCCGGACTCCGCGCTCGCATCTACACCGGTCCTGCGGGGGTCGAGAACTCCGCGACCATCACGCACGAGGATCTGTGCGCCGGAGACCTGTTCAGCTGTCGTGCCTGGCACTTCGAAGTCCTGCACCTGAGCCTCGAGGACGGCGTCGAACTGCGCCTGCTGCCCGAGAGCCGCCATGACTGAGCGCTCGATGGTCCAAGGAACGACGGGGAAGGAGCCGAGGAACGGCAGTGCACGGCGCGGCGCGCTGCTGCTCCTCACCGTCGGGCTGCTCACAGGCTGCGGGCCACTGGGACCGAACGCGCCCACGGAGCCTTCCGACGAGGGGCCGACTCCTCCGGCGACCCCTACGGGGATCGGAGACCAGGACGGGGACGACGCGGCATACGGCGCCGCCTGCACCGGTGAGGGCACCTATTCGGTCGACTCCTCTGTCGAGCAGATTCTCGACGACGTCCCCTCGCCGGACGGCGCACAGCTCGCCGTCTCCCTCGGATACACCGCCGAGGACGGTCCCCGGGCACGACTCTCCTTCTCGACCTTCGGGGAACCGGGAGCTCACGGGAACTTCGACGGCGAGGTGGGCGCGAGCAGCAGGTACGACTCCTGGACCATCACCATCCGTTCGATCTGCGACGGCGAGGTCGGGTTCGACGTCGACGAGGTGTGATCCTGGCCGGGCGGAGGACGCCTCTCACCTCTCGAGCAGGCGGATGATCTCCCGCACGATCAGCTCCGGCTCGCTCGCGGCGATGACGTGACCCGAGCGCTCCGCCGCCACGAACCGCCCGCCCTCGACCTCGGCGCGGGCGCGGTGGGCGTCGGTCAGCTCGTCGCGCATCCGTCGGCCCAGACCCTCCGGGAGGCGCCCCGAGACCACGGCCACGGCGGTGCCGAGCGGGGCCGGCGGGTCCAGGCGCAGCCCGAGCAGTCCCGCGGTGACATGCCGCGCCTCGGCACGCACGGCCTGCGCGGCGGCGGGGGTCGAGACGGAGGCGGCGGCCTCGTCCCGCCACGGGGCGGGCAGCGACCTCGCGGCGGACCGCTGCAGCGGGGCGAGCAGACCCAGCCGGGAGAGCAGCGGCATCACCGCGCCCTGCACACCGATCATGGCCCGGGCGGTCCGCGTGAAGTAGAGGTCTGCGAGCTCCTCGCCCGGATCCACGAGCACGACCCCGGCCGCGGGCCGGCCCAGCGCCCGCAGCCTCGCGGCGGCGCCGCGCACGATCGGACCGCCCCAGCTGTGCCCGACGAGGATCAGGCGCTCGTGCTCGACCGCGTCGGCCACGGCGAGCAGGTCCGTGATCAGGGCGCCCAGGTCACGGGCGCCGGGCGCCGGAGTGCTCGAGCCGTATCCCGCCCGGTCGTAGGCGAGGGCGTGCACCTCCTCGGGCAGGGCCTCGAGCACGGAGCCCCAGCTCGCCCCTCCCGCGCCGAGCCCCGCTTCGCACAGCACCAGCGTGCCGCCCGCCCTGCGGGAGTGGAAACGGAGGGTGCGGCCATCGGGCGTGCGCACGTCGGAGTCCTGTCCCATGGGGTCAGCGTGGCAGTGCTCCCCCCGAGAGGACCAGGGGGCTCTCCCCCATGCGCCGCCCCGGAAGGGCGAGGACAATGGCCCCATGCGATTCCTCGGACACATCATCGTCACCGGCCTCGCGCTGTGGATCACGGCGCTGATCCTGCCCGGCATGCACCTGGGCGAGAACAGCGCGAGCGTGCTCACGCAGGTGCTCACCATCGGCGCGATCGCGCTGATCCTCGCGCTGATCAACACGATCGTGAAGCCGCTGCTGTCCTTCCTCGCCTTCCCGATCACGTGCGTGACGCTGGGACTGTTCCAGCTGGTGATCAACACGCTGATGCTGCTGCTGGCGAGCTGGGTCTCGGGCCTGGTGGGCCTCACCCTCCAGTTCGACACCTTCTGGTGGGCGCTGCTGGCCGGCGTGATCATCGGCATCCTCTCCGCCATCGTCGAGGCCGTCACCGGGCTCGGCGAGCGCGAGGGCGAGCGCGCCTGAGCCGGCCCGTGCCGGAGGCCCGTCGGCCCCCGGCACCTCTCGGCCCTGCGTCGGCGCCCGCGCGGCCGACCCGACCCCGCGCCCGCCCGTCGGCCCCGACGGCGCGGGCGCGGGGGATTCTGGGAGAATGACCGCCATGGCTCACTCCTTCGCGGACATCACTCCCCCGATCGCCCTCACCCCGCTCGACGGCCGCTACCGCGGCCAGGTCGCGCCGCTGGTCGACCACCTCTCCGAGGCGGCGTTGAACCGCTCCCGCCTGGTGGTGGAGACCGAGTGGATGATCCACCTGCTGGACGGCGAGGTCATCCCCGGTCTGCGCACCCTCACCGAGGACGAGCGGGCGCTGCTGCGCGCGATCCCGGAGGACTTCGGCGCCGACGGCATCGCCGAGCACGCCGAGATCGAGCGGGAGACCGTCCACGACGTCAAGGCGATCGAGTACTACATCAAGCGCCGCCTTCACGGCACGTCCCTCGAGCCGCTCGCCGAGGTCGTGCACATCTACTGCACCAGCGAGGATGTCAACAACCTCGCCTACGCGCTGATGATCCGCGGGGCCGTGCACGAGGTGTGGCTGCCCGCCTTCGAGGCGCTGATCGGCGACCTCGAGGCCCTCGCCCGCGAGACCGCCGAGGTGCCGATGCTCTCGCGCACCCACGGCCAGGCCGCGACCCCCACCACGCTCGGCAAGGAGATCGCGGTCTTCGCCCATCGCCTGGGCCGACAGGCCCGCCGCATCCCCGCGAACCAGACGCTCGGCAAGATCAACGGCGCGACCGGCACCTTCGCCGCCCACGCCGTCTCGGTGCCGGGCGCGGACTGGGAGCAGATCGCCCGCACCTTCGTGGAGCACCTGGGCCTGACGTGGAACCCGCTGACCACGCAGATCGAGTCCCACGACTGGCAGGCCGAGATCTACGCGGACATCGCCCGCGCCGGCCGGATCCTGCACAACCTCGCCACCGACGTGTGGACCTACATCTCGCTGGGCTACTTCCGCCAGCGGCTGTCCGCGCAGGGCGGCACCGGCTCCTCGACGATGCCCCACAAGGTCAACCCCATCCGCTTCGAGAACGCGGAGGCGAACCTCGAGATCTCCGGCGCGCTGCTGGACGTGCTCTCGCAGACCCTGGTCACCTCGCGCCTGCAGCGCGACCTCACCGACTCGACCACGCAGCGCAACGTCGGCCCCGCGCTCGGGCACTCCCTGCTCGCGATCGCGAACATCCGCAAGGGCCTGGCGGGCCTGGACGTGGACGCCGACGCCATGGCCGCGGACCTCGAGGGCAACTGGGAGGTGCTCGGCGAGGCGGTGCAGTCCGTGATGCGCACCCTCGGCGTGCAGGGCCACGAGGGCCTGGACAACCCCTACGAGCGGCTCAAGGAGCTCACCCGCGGCCACCGCGTGGACGGGGCGGGGATGCGCGAGTTCATCTCCTCGCTCGGCCTGCCCGAGGCGGAGCGGGAGCGGCTGCTGGCCCTGACCCCGCAGACCTATGTGGGCCTGGCCGCCGAGCTCGTCGGCCACCTGGACGACGCGCGCGGCTGACACTTTCTGCCCGGCCGACATGGTCCCCACGGCCGACGGGCCCTCCTGCTCGCTCGAGCAGGAGGGCCTGTCGCACGTGAGAGGGCGCCGAGGTCAGCCGATCGCGCGGGGACGCAGGTCCAGGCTCGCCACGACCGCGTCCTCCGGAGCGCGCAGCACGTACCCGATCGCGGCCGCGACCGAGGCGGGGCGCAGGTAGCGCTCCTGCTCGTACTCCCCCTGCTCGGCAGCGCGCAGCTCGTGCTGCATGTCGGTGTCGACCCGCCCGGGGTGCACGGAGCTGACCCGCACCCCGTGCCCGGTCTCCTCCTGGCGCAGCGCGTCGGTCCAGGCGCGCAGCGCGAACTTCGAGGCGGAGTAGGCGCCGCGGTCGCCCTTGGCGTTGTAGCCGGAGCCGGAGTTCACGGCGACGACGGTGCCGCGGGCCTCGCGCAGCGCAGGCAGCAGCAGCCGGGTCAGCTCGGAGACGGCGGTGACGTTCACGGCGAAGTTCCGCTCCCAGTCCCGGGCGCTGAGCTCCGCGACGGAGCCGCTGACCAGGATCCCGGCGCAATGGACGAGACCGGCGAGGCCGCCGGACAGCTCGAGCGCGGCGACGGCCGCGGCGGTGGCGCCGGCGTCGGTGAGCTCGGCGACGAAGGTCTCGGCCGAGGGCAGCTCGGCGGCGAGCGCGGTCAGCGCCTCCTGGTCGCGGCCGGCGAGGATCAGGTGGTGGTCGGCGGCGAGCTCGTGCGCGAGGGCTCGGCCGATCCCCCGGTTCGCGCCGGTGACGAGGACGGCGGGACGGGCATCAGGCTGCGTGGTGGTCATGGGCGGAAGTCTGGCATGCCGAGGTCACGACGGGGTGAGAGCATGTGCGGATGGAGAGCTGGAGCCCGAGCCGGCGATGGGTGCGCGCCGAGGTGGTCGTCGTCCTCGCCCTGTCGCTGGGGCGCAGCGCCGTCTACTCGCTGCTCGCCCTCGCCGAGGCGCTCGCGGCCGGTCCCCTCTCGTCCCAGTCCACGGCGCTGAACCCCTCCCTGCAGGAGAACCCCTGGCTGGACCTGCTGCGCCAGCTGCTCTCGATCGGCTTCACCCTCGCGCCCGTCGGCCTCGTGGTGCTGCTGCTCGCGGCGACCGCGGGCTCGCTGCGCCAGGCGCTCGGGGACCTGGGCCTGGATCTCGCCCGTCCCGCGCGGGACCTGCTGCACGGCGTGCTGATCACGGCGGGGATCGGGATCCCCGGGCTCGCCGTCTACTACCTCGGCCGGCTGCTCGGGGCGACGGTCGAGGTGGTCCCCGCGGCGCTGGACACCCACTGGTGGACGGTCCCGGTCCTCGTGCTGCACGCGCTCAAGAACGCGGTGCTCGAGGAGGTGATCGTGGTGGGCTATCTCGTCCAGCGGCTCGAGCGTCTCGGCTGGTCGCCGCGGGCGATCGTGCTCGCCTCGGCGGTGCTGCGCGGGGCGTACCACACCTACCAGGGCATCGGTCCGGGCCTCGCGAACCTCGTCATGGGGCTCGTGTTCGGCGCCTGGTACCTGCGCACTCGGCGCACGATGCCGCTGGTCATCGCGCACACCCTGCTCGACGTGGTCGCCTTCGTGGGCTATGCGCTGCTGAAGGGCGTCCTCGGGCTCTGAGCAGGTCTCAGAGGATGAACGCCTCGCCGTCCCCGTCGGCCTCGATCGGGAGCCCGGACTCGAACCACTCGTCCATCCCGCCGCCGACGTTGATCGCCTCGAAGCCGTTGGCGTTCAGCCACTGCGTGACCTGGAAGGAGCGCCCGCCGGTGCGGCAGACGATGTAGAGGTCGTCGTCCGTCTCCGGGAGCTGGTCCAGGTTCTGCAGCAGCGTGCTCGCGGGCAGGTGCTGCGCGGTCGGCGCATGGCCGGCGTCCCACTCGCTCTGCTCGCGCACATCGATGAGGTGCGCCCCCTCGGGCACGTCCTTCGGGGCGACGGTCTGCATGTCCTCCATCATGGCGCCCAGACTATCGGGCGTGCCCCGCCCCGCGGGAAGGCGGGGCGGGGCACTGTCCGAGGGGCCGGGGCTCAGGCACCGCGCAGCGCGTAGCGGCGCACCAGCGGGGAGCCGACGAGCACCGCGGCGATCACCAGCAGGTAGGCGCCGAGCACGCTGGCGAGGTACTGGATCGCGACCATCGGATCCTGCGGGGCGCCGCCGAGCACGGCCATCACCACCAGCAGGGCCGTGAAGGTGGCGAGCACCGAGCTGAGCAGCACGGGCAGCACGATCTCCGCGATCCGGGCCCGGTGCAGCTGACCCACCTGCGCGCCGGAGACGTGCTGGGCCCGCAGCAGCGGCGCCTGGTCGATGACGCGGGCGGTCTGCGTGACGCCGGTGCTCACCGCGGCGAGCACGGCGGCGATCCCGAGGGTGAGCAGCCCGCCGGTGGACAGGGCGGTGGCCATCATGACGTCCTCCTCGCCGCCAGTCCCGTCGCTGCGGGTCAGCAGGGCGAGGACGGTGAGGAAGCCCGCGATCACCAGTGCGAAGGTGATCCCGGAGACGGCGCGCCACCCGGCCTTCGGATCGGCGGCGAGCCGTCGGGCCCCGACCAGCAGCGAGGGCACGGGCGCGAGGCGCGCCGCGAGCAGGGCGAAGGCCCACACCAGGTACGGGCCGACGAGGTTCACGGCCGCGACGACGGCCCCGATGAACAGGATCATCACCGCCATGAACACCATCCCGTCGGCGATCGGCCCCAGCACCATGGAGCCGAGCTGCGCGAAGAGGATGAAGGCGATGACCAGCACCGCCCAGATCACCAGGCGCATCACGGACATCCGCACGGTGCGGGAGCTGCGAGCGACGCCCAGGGGGCTGAGGGCCACGCCGAGGAGCGAGACGGCCGCGGAGCCCGCGGCGATCAGCACCATGCCGAGGACCAGCAGCGGGTAGGCCCACCAGGGCATGAGCAGGTCCGCGGTGGAGAACGGGGTGATCCCGAAGTCGAGCGCGGTCAGCGGCGGGGTCGCCAGCAGATGCAGCCCCACGCCGAGCAGACCGCCGAGCAGGGCCTGCGCGGCGACGTCGAGGACCGCGACGGCGCCGACCTGGCCGGCGGTGCCGCCCACGAGACGGATCGCGGCGAGGTCCTGCTCTCGCCGTGCCAGCGACAGCCGTGCCGCGGAGCCGCCGAGGCCGACGGCGCTCGGGATCAGCAGCACGGAGGCGACCATCGCGCAGATGACCAGGAAGGGGATGAGCGAGGCCTCGCCGCTCATCGCGGACCCGTCCCCTTCGGGGAGACGGCCGACGAAGGCGGCGGCGCCGCCGATGACGGTGCCGGTGATCGCGGTCGCGGCGGCGAAGGCGATGACGGGCAGCAGGTCGGCCAGGGCGCCGCGGCGGCGCAGCAGCAGCGGGGCGGAGGCGAGCAGGGCGTTCATCGGGCGGCTCCGCTCTGCTGCATGGCGGCCTGCGGAGCGCCCGACGCCTGCTCCTCGGGGCGCACGTACTCGCGGGCGATGCGCCCGTCGCGCATCGCGACGGTGCGGCGGCAGGCCGCGGCGACCTTCGCATCGTGCGTGACCATCACCAGGCTCGCCCCGGTCTCCAGGCACGAATCCACCAGGGTGCTCAGCACGGACTGGCCGGTCTCCTGGTCCAGGGCGCCGGTGGGCTCGTCGGCGAAGACGACCGAGGGCCGCCCGGCGAGGGCGCGGGCGACGGCGACGCGCTGGGCCTGGCCGCCGGAGAGCTGGCCGGGGCGGCGCTCGTGCATGCCTGCCAGGCCGAGTCGGTCCAGCCAGCTGCGCGCCTCGGCGGTCGCCGCGCGGCGCGAGGTGCCGCCGAGCATCCGCGGCAGGATGACGTTCTCGAGGGCGCTGAGCTCCGGCAGCAGCTGACCGTCCTGGAAGACGAAGCCGAAGTCGCTGCGGCGCAGGAGGGTGCGGCGCTTCTCGCCGAGAGTGGCGAGGTCGCGGCCGTCCAGGTGCACGGTCCCGGAGGTCGGGGCCAGGATCCCGGCCAGCACGTGCAGCAGGGTCGTCTTGCCGCAGCCGGAGGGGCCCATCACAGCGAGGGTGTCGGCCCGGTCGATGTCGAGGTCCACGCCGTCCAGGGCGCGGGTCGCGGTCTCGGCGGCGCCGTAGGTGCGCACGAGGCCGCGGGCGGCCAGGATCGGGGCGGGATGCCCCGCCGCCTGCGCGGCGGGGACTGGATGCGGGGCGAGGGGTGCGGTGTTCATGTCCCCCACGATCCGCCCCGCGCCCACCCCGGCGCGTCCACCCGCGGAGCCGTTCCGCGGACGCGGGATCAGACCGTGGGATGACGCCGGGCTGCGACCTGCGCCCGGCGACCCGTCATGTCAGCCGAAGCGACCGGAGATGTAGTCCTCGGTCTGCTTGTTGGACGGGTTGGTGAAGATCGTGTCGGTGTCGTCGATCTCGATGAGGTGCCCGGGCTTGCCGGTGCCGGCGATGTTGAAGAAGCCGGTGCGGTCCGAGACGCGGGAGGCCTGCTGCATGTTGTGCGTCACGATCACGATCGTGTAGTCCTCCTTCAGCTCGTGGATGAGGTCCTCGATCGCGAGGGTCGAGATCGGGTCGAGGGCCGAGCAGGGCTCGTCCATCAGGACCACCTCGGGCTTGACCGCGATGGTGCGGGCGATGCACAGGCGCTGCTGCTGGCCGCCGGAGAGGCCCATGCCGGGCTTGTCCAGGCGGTCCTTGACCTCGTTCCAGAGGTTCGCGCCCTTGAGCGCCCGCTCGACGAGCTCCTCGGCGCTGGACTTCGAGATCCGACGGTTGTTGAGCTTCACGCCCGCGAGCACGTTGTCGCGGATCGACATCGTCGGGAAGGGGTTGGCCTTCTGGAACACCATGCCCACGCGGCGGCGCACGTTGACCGGGTCGATCTTCGGGTCGTAGATGTCCTCGCCGTTGATCTCGACCCGGCCCTTCGCGTACGCGCCGGGGATGACCTCGTGCATGCGGTTCAGGGTGCGCAGGAAGGTGGACTTCCCGCAGCCGGAGGGGCCGATGAGCGCGGTCACCGAGCGGGGCCGGATCTGCACGTCGACGCCCTCCACGGCGAGGAAGTCGCCGTAGTAGATGTTCAGGTCCTCGACGTTGATGGGCTGGGGCGCTGCCATCAGGTGTCCTTTCGCGTGGGGCCCGGCTCAGCGGCTGAGCTTCGGGGAGAAGTAGTGGCTGATCAGTCGCGCGATGATGTTCAGGACCATCACGATGACGATCAGTGTGAAGGCGGCCGCCCAGGCGCGATCGATGTTGGTCGAGATCGAGCAGGCGTACACCTCCTGGTTGACCGGGTTGGTGACCGTGTCCGACATGCAGTTCGCGTTGCCGTTGCGGTACTGCTGGTTGATGAAGGTGGGCAGGGTCGCCATGCGGCCGTCGAACATGTTCCAGTTCACCGAGGTGACCATCCCGACCGTGAGCAGCAGGGGCGCGGTCTCGCCGATCACTCGCGCGATGGCGAGCGTGATGCCGGTGGTCAGGCCCGCGATCGCGGTGCGCAGCACGACCTTGACGATCGTGAGCCACTTCGGCACGCCGAGCGCGTATGCGGCCTCGCGCAGGTCCGTCGGGACCAGGCGCAGCATCTCCTCGCTGTTGCGCACCACGGTGGGGATCATCAGCAGGCTCAGCGCGACCGCACCCATGATGCCCATGCGCACGGACTGGTCCGGCATGAACGCGATGAACAGGGCCAGGCCGAACAGGCCCGCGACGATCGAGGGGATGCCGGTCATGACGTCCACGAGGAAGGTCACGCCCTTTCCGAGCGTTCGCTTCCAGCCCTGGTCCGCGTACTCGACGAGGAAGATCGCGGTGAACAGGCCGACGGGGATCGAGATCAGCGAGGCCCACAGCGTGATCAGCAGGGTGCCGACGATCGCGTGGGCGACGCCGCCGGCGTCCGCGCCGCCGATGATCCCGGACATGTCCGTGGTCCAGAAGGCGAGCGTGGTGGGCTTCGCGGCGAGCACGCGGGTCATGCCGCGGGCGATCACGGACCACAGCAGCGACACCAGCGGGAACATCGCGATCGCGAAGGCGCCGATCACCAGCAGCGTCATCAGCCGGTCGGTGGCCCAGCGGGGTCCCTCCCGCACGAGCGAGTAGGCCCAGCCGAACAGCAGGTGCAGCACGAAGCCGAGCAGGATCGCGCTGGCGATCGAGAGGGCGCCGGCCACCGCGAGCACGGCGACGGCGACCAGCAGGCCGGCCAGTCCCGTGAAGACGAGGTGGTACCAGGGCAGGCGGCGCTCGTCGCGGGGACGGTGCAGCGCCGGGGGATTCTTCACCGGGGTGTCGGTGGGGGTGCTCATGGGGACCTCTCAGCTCTTGGGGCCGCTGCGGGCGACGATCCACCGGGCGATGGCGTTGATGACGAAGGTCAGCACGAACAGCACCAGGCCGGTGAAGATGAGCAGGGACATGTCGACGCCGGAGGCCTCCGCCGACTTCGAGGCGATGTTCGCGGCGATCGAGTTGTGGCGGCCGACCTCGAGGATGTGCAGGGAGAAGGTCGCGCCGGGCGCGAGGATCATCAGCACCGCCATCGTCTCGCCGAGCGCACGGCCGAGGCCGAGCATCGAGGCGGCGACCACGCCGCCGCGCCCGAAGGGGAGCACGACGGTGCGGATGGTCTCCCAGCGGGTCGCGCCGAGCGCGAGCGCGGCCTCCTCCTGGAGGCGCGGCGTCTGCAGGAACACCTCGCGGGAGACCGCGGTGATGATCGGCAGGACCATCACGGCCAGGACCACGGAGGCGGAGGCGAGGTTGCGCATCGGCGCTGTGGGCTCTCCCCCGAACAGCGGGATCCAGCCGAAGTAGGTGTTGAGGAAGACGTACAGCGGCTCGAGCTTGGGGACGAGCCAGACCCCGCCCCACAGGCCGTAGACGACCGAGGGCACCGCGGCCAGCAGGTCGATCATGTAGCCCAGGCCCGCGGCCAGGCGGCGCGGTGCGAAGTGGGAGATGAACAGGGCGATGCCGACGGAGATCGGGATCGCGATGATCAGGGCGATCGCGGCGGCGAGCACGGTGCCGAACACGAGCGGGGCCGCGTACTCGATCAGCGAGAACTCGGCGGTGCCGGAGAACTCCTGGCTCGCCACGACCGCGGGGATCGACTCCGTGGTCAGGAAGATCGCGACCGCGGCGAGGGTGACGAAGATGAGCAGCCCCGAGCCGATGCTCAGGACGGAGAAGACCGAGTCGCCCATGCGGCGGCCGCCGGAGCTCATGGAGCCCGGAGAGGACCGCGTCTTCTCCGGGGTGGTGTCAGCTGTGCTCATGGGACCTTCCTCCGAGCGCGCTCCGCGCGGGGCGCGGGGCGGGGATGACGAGGGCGGGGACGACCGTGTCGCCGGGCCGGGACGGCCCGGCGACACGGACTCGAGGTGATGTCAGGGTCAGCCGACGGTGATGCCGTCGATCGCGGCCTGCGCCTCGGAGCTGAGCTCCTCCGAGAGCGGGGCGGAGCCCGCCGCCTCGGCGGAGGCCTTCTGGCCCTCCTCGGAGACGATGTAGGAGGCGTAGGCCTTCACGGCCTCGCCCTGCGCGGAGTCGGCGTAGGAGCCGCACAGCGCGAGGTAGGAGACGAGGACGATCGGGTAGACGCCGGCCTCCTCGGTGGTGCGGTCGAGCTCCACGACGATGTCGTTCTCCTCGCGGCCCTCCTCGCGCGGGGAGACGTCCACGGCCTTGGCGGCGGCGTCGGCGCTGTACTCGACGAACTCGTCGCCGACCTGGATCGCGGCGGTGCCGAGGTTGCCGGCCTGGGAGGCGTCGGCGTAGCCGATGGTGCCGTTGCCGCCCTCGACGGTAGAGATCATGCCGGAGGTGCCGTCGCCGGACTGGCCGCCGGAGATGGGCCAGGTCTCGATCGGGCCGTGGGTCCATGCGTCGGGCGCGGTCTCGGAGAGGTACTCGGTGAAGTTCTCGGTGGTGCCCGAGTCGTCAGAGCGGTGGACCGGCACGATCTCGAGGTCGGGCAGGTCGGCGTCGGGGTTCGACTCGGCGATCTTCTCGTCGTTCCAGTTGGTGATGTCCCCGGCGAAGATCCCGGCGACGACCTCGGGGGTGAGGTTCAGGGAGTCGACGCCCTCGATGTTGAACACCACCGCGATCGGGGAGATGTAGACCGGGAGGTCGAAGGCCTGCTCGCCGTTGCACACCTCGGCGGACTTGGCGAGCTCCTCCTCGTCCAGCGCCGCGTCGGTGCCGGCGAACTGCACCTGGCCGGTGAGGAACTGCTCACGGCCGGTGCCGGAGCCGGTGGGGTCGTAGGTGACCTGGATGTCGCCGCCCTCGGCCTGGGCCAGGCCCATGAAGGACTCGCTCCACGCGGTCTGGGCGTTCTGCGCGGACGAGGCGCCCGAGCCGGCGAGGTTGCCGGTCAGCTCTGCGTAGCCGCCGGCCGCGGCACCGCCCGCGTCCGAGCCGCCGCCCTCGCCCTCGGTGCTGGAGCCACCGCCGCACGCGGTCAGCGCGAGACCGCCGACGAGTCCGAGCGCGGCGAGCGAGACGAGCTTGTTCTGGCGAACGTTCACTGCGAGTCCTTTCGGGGCCCACTGGCCCGGGGTCTACCTGCTGACGTCTGTCAGCGGCGAACCTAGGGAGGGCAGGTGACACGGGGCCCGTCCTTGCGTGAACAGCAGGTGAACAGGCCTACCCGTACTATGAACTCGCAGGTCGGAGCATGATTGCGGTTGCGTCACACTGTCCCCTCGACCTCGCGGTCGGAGCAGTCATGGGTGCGCTGCGCCACCTTCGGCGGGGTGCTCGTCCGGGGACCCGCCGACGGCGTCCGCTCCGTGTCGGGCGCGCGCCGGATGACAGCCCCTCCGATTCAGTACTCGGAACCCGCGGTGGCCCCGAACACCACGATCATGAGCACGAAGTACGCCACCACCGCGAGCAGGACGAGCGTGCCCAGGATCGAGAGGACCAGGCCCGCGATCGCCAGACCTCGGCCGCTCTTGGGCGGCGTCGCGCCGGGCGCGGTCTCCTTCATCCCCATGATCGACAGGACGAGCCCGAAGGGGGCCGTGAGGCCGCCGCAGAAGACGAGCGAGAGGATGCCGAGGACGAAGCCCGCGATGCCGAGCCCGGAGCTGGGCGGCGCCATGGCGACGGCATAGGGGTAGGGGGCCGGCGCGCCGGCGCCGAACTGCGGGCCGCCGTGCTGCGCGAAGGAGGAGGAGTAGCCGGGCCCGTGCAGCGCCCCGTCGGACGATGACGCGCCGTAGGGGTCGTGGCCCGCGGCCTGCGAAGAATAGGGGTCGCCGCTCGCGCCCGTCGGCTCACGGCCCGGGTCGTACGCGTCGCTCCCCGAGCCGTACGGATCGTTCCCGGAGCCGTAGGAGTCGTTCCCGATGCTGTACGGGTCGTTCCCCGAGCCGTACGGATCATGTCCCCACTGCGTGCTCATCCTCTGTCCCCTTCTGTCGTCCCCGGTCAGCCGATGTTCGGCAGATGTCTCTCGATCGCCACCACGTCCCCCTCGGGCGTGACGTGCACCAGCAGCGCCTCCCCGGCGGCGAGGTACGGGTCCTCCCGCGGCAGCTCGAGCGCCGCCCCCGGGCGCGCCACCTGGCGCACCGCCTCGATGACGGTGGGCAGCACGGGCCGATGCGTGCACACCACCGTCGGCCGCGCCTCGCGCAGCACCCGCTCGACGGCCGCCGCGGTGCGCGAAGGATGCGCCGCATGCCCCGCCTCGGTCAGCTCGTCCTTGGTGCGCACCTTCAGACCCTCGGCGCGGGCGAGCGGCTCCACGGTGCTCAGGCACCTCTCCCACGGGCTGGAGACCACGCTGGCCGGGTCGAAGGCGTCCAGCAGGGCGGGCAGCGCCTTGGCCTGCTTCTTCCCCTTCGAGTTCAGCGGCCTCTCCCCCTCGCCGCGACGCCACTTGGAGCGTGAGACTGCCGCGCCGTGGCGCTGGATCACGATCGGCGCGGTGCGCAGCTCCCCCGCCTCCGCCAGGCGTCGCAGGGTCTGCAGCGGGACCTGGTCCCCCTGCCGCGTGACCAGCGACTCCGCCTCGTCGAGCTCCACCCAGCGGGACTCGTCGATCTCCGCCGCGTTCTCGGGCCCGGGGGCGATCTTCGCGCGCACGGTCCCCACCCAGTACTGCACGATCTTGGTGCGGCCGTCGGGCAGCAGGTACACCGCGGCCGGCAGCGGCCGGTGCAGGCGCACCCGGTAGCCGGTCTCCTCGGCGACCTCCCGCACCGCCGCGGCGGGGAAGGTCTCGCCCTTGTCGAGCTTGCCCTTGGGGATCGACCAGTCGTCGTAGCGGGGCCTGTGCACCAGCAGCACCTGGAGCCGACCGCCCTTCTCCCGCCAGGTGAGCGCACCGGCGGCGAGCACGGGCGCCGGCTTCCCCGGGCCGACGCTCACCCTCAGCCCCCGGCCGGCGCGGGCCGGCGCATCTGGACGTCGCGTCCGGAGACGGCGAAGCCCCACGCCTCGTACAGGCGAAGCGCCGGGGCGTTGTCCGCCTCCACGTACAGCTCGACCCCGGGCACCCCGTCCTCGATGAGGCGGTTCAGGGCCGTGGCGAGCAGGGCGCCCGCGATCCGGTGCCCCTGCACGGAGGGATCGGTCGCGACGACGTAGATCTCCGCGTCGGCCTCCACCTCGCCGGGGCGCTCCCGCTTGACCCACACGAAGCCGATCAGCTCCCCGTCGCGCCGGGCGACGACCATGTCCTCCGCGTCGAACCAGGGCTGGGCGAGGCGCTGGTCGAGATCCGCCCGGGTCATCGAGCCCTGCTCGGGATGGGAGGCGAAGGCGCGCGCGTTGACCGCGACCCAGCCGTCCGCGTCGCGGACGGGGTCGAAGGTGCCCAGGGTCAGGCCCGGCAGGGTCGTCGCCGGCACCTCGGCCCGCGCGGCGTCGGGGCCGAGCCGGCGGTGCAGGGTCAGCAGCCGACGGGTCTCGACGAGCCCGGCCCCGGTGAGGAAGGCGAGGGAGCCCTCGAGCGCGCCGTGAGCCCACACCCCCGCCTCCGGGCGCTGCGCGAGCGCACCCTCGAGCAGGGCGGTGCCGTGGCCGCGCCGGCGCGCCTCGGGGGCGACCATGCCCTGCACGGTGCCGTCCTCGAGCACGCTCGCGTAGCCCGTGGCGGACTCGCCGTCGACCATAAGCAGGTGCTGGGCCGCGTCGCCCGCGAGGGCGAGGGTCGCCGCCTCGTCGAGCGGGGAGACGCCGTCGTGCGCGGTCACCGCGCCGAGCAGGTCCTGGACCTGGTCACGCTGCTCCCGTGACAGCTCGGCCGTGGAGATCATGGGGTCCTTCCGGGGTGTACGCGGGCAGTGGCGCGGGGCACGAGTATGCCTCCACCTGCGGGCACTCGTAGACTGCCACTGTAGCGCCGTGGACGCAGTGTCGTCCGCGCCCGTCGATCAGCCGGAACAGACAGCGAGGGAGGCCCTGTGATCGCTCCCGAGCGCGCCCCTCTCGGCGCAGCCCTCGCGCTGCTGCTGGCGCTGGTCTCGCTCACCGGTCCCCTCTCCCCCGTCCTCATGGCGGTCACGATCGGTCTGCTGGGTCTGCTGATCGGGATCGCCTGGCCGGACCTGCTCGAGCTGCCCGCCGCCCGCGGGACCCGGGCGGTCGTGGCCGGCACGGGGATCGGCGGCGCGCTGCTCGGCGTCCTCGTCCCCGACCGGCTCACCCCCGTCTCCGGCATCGTGATGCTGTGCGCCGTCGGGGTGTTCGCCTCCTTCGTCCACCAGATGCTCCGCCGCGACCGCCGCGACCTCACCTCCTCCCTCACCGGCACCGTCGCCGGAGTGTTCCTCGCCGGGATCGCGGCGACCTGGGTGATCGCCCAAGCCGATGCCGTGGACCTGGGCGGCACGACGGTGGTCACCGCCGTCGCCGCCGGTCTGGCGGCGACGCTGCTGCTGGACTCGACCCCGCTGCCCTCGTTGCCGCGCTTCGTGCTCTCCGTGCTCGCGGGCGCGGCGCTGACGAGCGTGCTCGCCGTCTCCCTCGCCTCCCTCGCGCTGCCGATCGCGGTGCTGCTGGGGGCCGCGACCGCGATCGGGGCGAGCAGCGCGCACCAGCTGGTCGGCTCCTCTCTCGTCGCCCATGAGCCCGTCCCCTCCCTCGCGGTGGCCGCGGTGCCGGTGGCGACCGTCGGCGTGCTGGCCCATCTCACCCTCTCCGTCGTCGGCTGACGGGCCGTCGCGGGCGCCGGGGCGCTAGACTCCTGGCCATGTCCGCGCTGTCGCTGTTCTTCCTCGCCCTCGTCGTCCTGGTGGGTCTGATCGTCCTCGGCTTCACCGTGCTGGTGATCTCCCGCCTGTTCAACCACTGAGCGGATCGCGGCGCCGATGCCCATCACGCTCGACACCTCGCTCCCGCCCTCGCTGTACCCGCTCGCCTGGCTGATCGGCAGCTGGCAAGGCAGCGGGGCCCTCACCGCCCCTTCGGCCGACACTCCTGACCTGCGGATCGAGCAGTCGCTCGAGTGCACCGCCCAGGAGGACGGCACCCTGGCCTGGCGCTCGATCATCCACCGGATCGACGCACCCGCCCCGCTGCCGCCGACGAGCGCCTTCGCCCGCGCTCCCGAGCCGGAGCCGCCCGCCCCGACCTCCGCGTCCGGGGAGCGCAGCCTGCTGCACCGCGAGGAGGGGATCTGGACCGTCGGCGAGCTCCTGCCCGGTCAGGACGTCGCCGCCGCCGAGGCCGCCCGTCCCGGCAGCCCCGCCGGGCACCTCTCCCACCGCCTCGAGGCCCGATTCGAGCGCCGCGGCGAGGCCGCCGAGACCTGGAGCGGCGAGGTGCGCGGCCCGCGCGTGCAGCTCGCCCTCGCCGGGTCCGACGGCCACGTGGTCGCGACCCGCATGTTCGGCTACGTCTCCGGGCGGCTCATGTGGCTGTGGGAGCAGCGCGGCCCTGCGCCTGAGGGCGCCGCGGGCGAGACGACCCTGCTGCCCCATCTCTCCCTGGAGCTCGACCGTGCCTGACACCTCCATGCCCGGGACCGATCGTCCCGTCCGCCCCCTCTTCTCCCCCGGGGCCGTCCTCGGCGAGGGGCCCGACGCCCCCGTCCCCGCGCACTACGGCGCGCCGCTGCGGGAGCAGCGACGGCTGCTGGAGCGCGAGGCGGTGGTCGACCTCGGCCAGCTCGAGGTCCTCGAGGTCAGCGGCGCCGATGCACGCAGCTGGATGACCACGATCACCACGCAGGTCCTCGCGGGGGTAGAGGTCGGGACCTCCGCCTCCCTCGCCGTCCTCTCCCCGCAGGGCCGGGTCGAGCACATGGCCTCCGCCGTGGTCGCGGGCGAGGAGACGCTGCTGCTCGTGCTGGATCCCGGGGCGCGCGCCGGGCTGCGCGGCTATCTCGAGATGATGCGCTTCGCGGCGCGGGTCGAGATCATCGACCGCGACGACCTGCGCGTCCTGGGCGCCCTCGCGCCCGCCGGCGAGGTCCTGACGGGCCTGGACCTGCCCGAGCCCGTCGCGGTGTGGGCCGAGCCGTGGCCGGAGGTCGCCCCCGGCGGCGTGGCCTACGGCCCGCCGCCGGAGGATCCCGCCGCCCAGGTGCTCACCCTGTACCCGGGCTCCGTGCTCGAGTCGCTGCCCTGGACCGCACCCCTCCTGGCGGGCACGAGCTCCTGGGAGGCGCTGCGGATCGCGGACCACCGCGCACGCTTCGCGCACGAGGTCGACGAGCGGACCATCCCGCACGAGCTCGACCTGCTGCGCACCACCGTGCACACCGAGAAGGGCTGCTACCGCGGCCAGGAGACCGTCGCGAAGGTGCTGAACCTCGGCCAGCCGCCGCGGCGCCTGGTGATGCTGCACCTCGACGGCTCGCAGGACGTTCCCGTCGCGGCCGGCGGCGAGGTGCGCCTGGGAGGGCCCGACGGGAAGGTCGTCGGCACCGTCACCTCCTCCGCGCTGCACGCGGATCTCGGCCCGATCGCCCTGGCCGTCGTGCGCCGGGCCGTGCCGCTGGACGCCGCCCTGTCCGTGCAGGTGCCCGTCGGCGGCGCCGACGGAGCGGAGGCGAGCGAGTCTCCGGCGGTCTGGATCGACGCGTCCCAGGAGCCGATCGTCGTGCCCCGGGAGCACGGCGCTCGCCCCGCGACCGCGAAGCTCTGAGCCGGTGGCGCGGGTCCCGGACCCGCGCACGGGGGCCCGAGGCCCCGCATCCCGCTGCTCCCGCCCGCCGACGGGAGGGGCGTCGCCGACCTCCTCCACGCACCTCGCACATCCCCTGCACCGCCCTCCTACCCCGCATCCGCCGTGCGCTCACGGCCGACCTGGAACAATGGCTCCATGAACCAGGGCGAGCAGGGTGAGCAGCAGGACTGGTCCCGCCACCGCCGCGAGGCGGTCGAGGTGAAGGAGCAGGCGCTGCGTGCCGCCCGCCAGGACGAGCACGAGCGGGCCACGGCCCTGATCCGCCAGGCGGTCCAGGAGTACCTCGCCGCCGGGATCGCGCCCGTGCCGCTGCGGGCCCGGCCCTACCGCGGTGGCGGCACGGTGCGCACGGGGCTCGAGGGCTGGTACCTCAAGCACGATCGCACCCTGGCCGTGGACGCCGAGGGCCGCTACTACGTGCTGCGCGTCGAGGGCGGGCTGCTCTCCCGGCTGCGCGGAGAGGCCCCCGAGCCCTCCCCCGCACCGCTGGTCGTGGGGCGGGGCGCGCGCGACGGGGACACCTTCGAGCTCCAGGAGCTGCTGCGCATGCGCCGAGAGGATCCGGTGCCCGCATGAGCAGCCGGATACCGCTGACCACCACCGCTCCGCTGCCCGTGGTCGAGCGCGCCCGCGGCGCGGTCCGGGAGTGGCTGCGCGGCGGCATCGACCGCAGCCGGGAGGACGCCCTCACGATCGGCCGCGCCGCCCTCGCCGCCGGTCTCGCCTACCTGCTCAGCCGCCTGATCTGGGGGCACGAGTTCCCCTTCTTCTCCTCGATCGTCGCCTTCGTGATCATCGGCTTCGGCATCGAGAAGAAGATGCGCAAGGTCGTCGAGATGGCCGGCGGGGTGATGCTCGGGGTGCTGCTCGGCGAGTTCGCGCGGCAGGTGATCGGCTCCGGGTCCTGGCAGATCCTCGTCGTCGTGTTCTGCGCAGGTCTGATCGCCCGCTTCGTCGACTCCAGCGGCCTGTTCGGGTTCCAGGTCACGATCCAGTCGCTGCTGGTGATGATCATGCCGGTCACTCCCTCGATGACGCCGGGCGGGCGGGTGCTGGACGCCCTGACCGGGGTGGTCGTCGCGCTGCTGATCCATCTGCTGCTCTCGGGCAACCCGCGCCGCCTCCAGAGCAGGGCGGCGGACTCCTTCTACCGGGAGCTCGAGGACTCCCTGGTCAGCCTCGCGCTCTCGGCCCGCACCGGGGACCGGGGCGTGGCCGGCGCGACGCTGCGCACCCTGCGCGACGTCTCCCAGAAGTACACCGACAAGTGGCGGCTCGCGAACGACGTCGCCAACGAGATGGCGACCTTCTCCCCCACCGGCCTGCGCCACGCCCAGGACGTCGGCCGCATCGAGCACCTGCTGGTCGGCTCCGACCGGGCGATGCGGAACATGCGCGTGATCGCCCGGCGCCAGGTGGAGTTCCTCGAGTCGGTGCACGGGGATGCCCACTCCACGCTCGCCGACGCGCTGCTGGCCGCCCGCGATGCGGTGCAGGAGCTGCGGGTGGTGGTCTCCCACGAGGAGGTCGACTTCACCACCGCGCGGCGGAAGCTGCGCTTCTTCTGCTCCTACCTCTCCCCCGAGATGCTGCTGCGCAACGACGAGGGGCTGCGGCCCGGGCGCGCCGGGCACTTCGAGGGCGTCACCCTCACGGTCCAGCTGCGTTCCCTGGCGATCGACCTGCTGCAGGCCACCGGGCTGAGCTCCGTGGAGGCCAAGCGCTTCCTGCCGAGCCTCGTGATCGCCGCCGACGGCGACGCGATCGGGCCACGTCCGATGACGGTGGAGATGAAGGCGGTGGAGCCGCCGGCCACCACCGAGGCGCTCGAGCTGCTGATCGCCGACCGCTCGGACCCCGACCGCCGCGGCTGAGCGCCGGGCAGACGGGGAGCGTCCGCGAGGCGCGTCTGCGGGGCGCGTCCAGGTGCCGCCTCTATCCTGGGCCGATGATCGCCCTCATCCAGATGTGGATCTTCCTGATCCTCGCCGTGGCCCTCCTCGCGCTCGAGATCTGGGCCTTCGTCAACGCCCTGCGCTTCCGACCCGACGCCTACACCGCCGCGGGCAAGCGCACGAAGGTGTTCTGGTCCGTGCTGACCGGCGTCGCGATGCTGCTGGGCTTCCTCTCGCTCCCCTACCCGATCGGCGGCGGGTCCAGCATGCTGTTCATGCTCGCCGGCGTCATCATCGCGGGCATCTTCCTGGCGGACGTGCTCCCCGCTCTGAAGCGCGTCATGGGCCGCGCCCAGGGCAACCGCTGGTGAGCTGACGAGCCGCCGACCCGCCGACGGTTCCCGGACATGGAGGAACCCCGGAGCCGAGGCTCCGGGGTTCCTTCACGTGAGGGAGGCGCTCAGCGGCTCCTCAGGTGACTGCTCAGGCCGCGTGGGTGCCGGCCGAGCGGAGGTTCTCGCAGGCCTCGACGACGCGGGCGGCCATGCCGGCCTCGGCCTTCTTGCCCCAGGCGCGGGGGTCGTAGGCCTTCTTGTTGCCGACCTCGCCGTCGACCTTCAGCACCCCGTCGTAGTTCTCGAACATGTGCGTCACCGCGGGGCGGGTGAAGGCGTACTGGGTGTCGGTGTCGATATTCATCTTGATGGTGCCGTAGTCCAGCGCCTCGGAGATCTCCTCCTCGGTGGAGCCGGAGCCGCCGTGCATGACCAGGTCGAAGGGGCGCTCCTTGCCGTACTTCTCGCCGACGACCTTCTGGATGTCGTCGAGGACCTTCGGGCGCAGCTTCACGTTGCCCGGCTTGTACACGCCGTGCACGTTGCCGAAGGTGAGCGCGGTGAGGTACCGGCCGCGCTCGCCCAGGCCGAGCTTGGCGGCGGTCTTCAGGCCGTCCTCGGGGGTGGAGAAGAGCTTGTCGTTGGAGACGTTCGCCTCGACGCCGTCCTCCTCGCCGCCGACCACGCCGACCTCGATCTCGAGGATCTTCTTCGCGGCGACGGACTTCTCGAGCAGCTTCTCGGCGATCTCGAGGTTCTCGTCGACCGGCACGGCGGAGCCGTCCCACATGTGCGACTGGAACAGCGGGTCCAGGCCCTTGCTCACGCGGTTCTCGAGGTCCCACTCGATCAGGGGCTCGACCCAGGTGGGGAGGACCTCCTTGGCGCAGTGGTCGGTGTGCAGCGCGACGTTGATCGGGTAGTTCTTCGCGACGGCGTGGACGTACTCGGCCAGCGCGATGGAGCCGGCGACGCGGTCCTTGATCGTGGAGCCGGAGAGGTACTCGGCGCCGCCGAAGGACACCTGGATGATGCCGTCCGAGTTCGCCTCGGCGAAGCCCTGGAGGGCGGCGGTGGCGGTCTGCGAGCTGGAGACGTTCACGGCCGGGTAGGCGAACTTGCCCGCCTTGGCGCGATCGATCATCTCTGCGTACTGATCCGGGGAAACGACTGCCATGTGGCACTCTCCTTCGTCGGTGGGGGGTCGGTGACGACCGGCGGGTCTCCGCGCGGGGTCGTCCGATCGTCCTCATTGTTCCACAGCGCGCCTGGGCAGGATCGGCCGAGGGTCCCTCGTGGACGGCCCTGCGCGGGGCAGGGCAGGCACCCCGCTCAGCGCAGCGGACCCTCCGGGATCTCGGCGTGCTGGAGGATCCAGGCGTGCATCGCGATCGCGGCGGCCGCGGCGACGTTGAGCGAGCGGGTCGAGCCGAACTGGGTGATGCCGACGACGAGGTCCGCGGCCTCGAGCAGCTCAGGGCTCACTCCCGGGCCCTCCTGGCCCACGACCAGCACGGCATCGCGCGGCAGGGGCGTGCGCTCGAGCGGGAGCGCCCCGGGGACGAGGTCGATCGCGACCAGCGGCCGTCCCTGCTCGCGCGCCCAGTCGATCAGGTGGGCGGCGTCGGGGTGGTGGATCTCGTGCTGGTAGCGGTCGGTGACCATGGCGCCGCGCCGGTTCCAGCGGCGTCGGCCGACGATGTGGAAGGCGCCGACGGCGAAGGCGTTCGCGGTGCGGACCACGGAGCCGATGTTCGCGTCGTGCTCGAGGTTCTCGATCGCGACGTGGAGGTCGTGGCGGCGGGTGTCGAGCTCGGCGACGATCGCCTCGCGCCGCCAGTAGCGGAAGCGGTCCTCGACGTTGCGGCGGTCGCCCTCGGCGAGCAGCGCTGGATCCAGCCGGGGATCCTCGGGCCAGGGCTCGGGATGCGGGCCGACGCCGATTTCGCGGGGCGCCTCCGTCATCGCTCCTCGGCCTTCTCCTCCTCGAGCTCGGCGAGCTCGTCCTGGTCGGGGTCGGGCAGGCCCAGCGCGCGGCGCTTCCGCTCGCGCAGCACGAGCCTGATCGCGAACCACAGCACGACCAGCAGGATGACCGCGTAGGCGACCTTGGAGAAGATGTCGGTGTAGGGCTCGATGACGGTCCAGTTCGAGCCCATGAAGTATCCGATGGTCACGAAGATCGTGTTCCAGATGCCGCTGCCGAGCGCGGTGAGCAGGGTGAACATGCCCAGCGGCATCGCGTACAGGCCGGCCGGGATCGAGATCAGCGAGCGGATGCCGGGCACGAAGCGGCCGAAGAAGATGGCCTTGTGCCCGTGGTGCTCCATGAACGCGACCGTCTTGTCGTAGTCCTCCACGTGCACCAGCGGCAGGCGGATGAAGATCACCCGGAGCCGCTCGGGCCCGAGCAGGCGCCCGATCCCGTACAGCAGCCACGCGCCGACCACGGATCCGGCGATGGAGGCGAGCAGCATCAGCCAGTAGGACTGGCTGGGCCCGGCCGAGGTGACGCCCGCCAGCGGGAGGATGACCTCGGAGGGGATCGGCGGGAAGATGTTCTCGAGGAAGATCAGCAGGAACACGCCGAGCGGCCCGAGGGCGTCCATGGTCGAGACGGCCCAGTCGACGATGTTCATGCGGGAGCTCCTGTGGGTCGCGGAGGCGGGATCGGACCGGTCGCGATCCGGCTCCGAGTCTAGAGTGCGCGCCTGCCGTCCCCGCTGACCGCCCTTTCACCTGCCCAAGACCTTTACGAGCGCTGTTCCGGCTGTTCACAGGGCGCTGCCGGTCTACTCTGTCGCCATGACCTTCAACCCGAACGCGGAGATCCGCTCCGACAACGTCTCCGCCGCAGGTCGGGGCGGCGGGGGCTTCTCCCCGCGCGGCGGCCGCGGCGGGCTCAAGCTCGGGGGCGGCGCGGGCTGCCTGCTGCTCGTGGTCGTGGTCATCTACGCCCTGCTCGGCGGGAATCCGTTGGACCTGCTGGGCGGCGGCTCGGCGCAGCAGGGACCGGCCGCCGAGGGCAGCGCCCTGGAGAGCTGCCTGACCGGCGCGGATGCGAACGAGCGCGATGACTGCCTGGTCCAGGCGACGGTCGAGTCGGCGGACTCGACCTGGGGGCGGCTCGCTCCCGAGGCCGGCATCGACTTCGTCGAGTCGCAGGGCGTGATCTTCGAGGACCAGGTGCAGACCGGCTGCGGCGCCGCAACCGCCGACGTCGGCCCCTTCTACTGCCCGGCGGACATGACGCTGTACGTCGACGTGTCCTTCTTCGACGCGCTGGCCACGCAGTACGGGGCCGACGACGGCCAGCTCGCGAAGATGTACGTGATCGCGCACGAGTACGGCCATCACGTCCAGAACCTGTCGGGCGAGATGGCCTCCGCGGACCGCTCGCAGACCGGGCCGCAGTCCGACGGGGTGCGGCTCGAGCTGCAGGCGGACTGCTACGCCGGGGTGTGGGCGCACCACGCGGCGAACTCGGTGGACGACGAGGGCAATGCGATGCTCCAGCCGCTGACCGAGGCGGACATCGACTCCGCCCTCTCGGCCGCCAGCGCCGTGGGCGACGATCACATCCAGGGCGATGTCGCGGGCGGTCAGGTGCGGCCCGAGACGTGGACCCACGGCTCCTCCGAGCAGCGTCGCACCTGGTTCACCACCGGCTACGAGCAGGGCACGATCGGCGCGTGCGACACCTTCTCCGTCGACGAGGTGTGAGCCCTCAGATCTCGAGCTCGGAGATGTCGTAGGCGGCGAGGTAGCGGTGCCCGGCCTGCTCGACCGCCTCGAGGGAGGCGTCGGAGCGGTGGACGATCACGGCGACCGCGGCGATCTCCGCGCCGGCCTCGGCGAGGGCCTCGCAGGCGGTCAGCACGCTGCCGCCGGTGGTGGAGGTGTCCTCGACGGCGAGGACGCGACGCCCGGTGACGTCCGGGCCCTCGATGCGGCGCTGGAGGCCATGGGCCTTGTTCGCCTTGCGCACCACGAAGGCGTCGAGCGGCTCGAGCGACCCGTCGGCCGCGGAGGCGTGGAGGATCGAGGTCGCGACCGGGTCCGCGCCGAGGGTCAGCCCGCCGATCGCCTCGACGCCGGGCACCAGGCCCTCGCGGCGCAGCAGGTCGAGCATCACACGGCCGACAAGCGGGGCGGCCTCGTGGTGGAGCGTGATCCGGCGCAGGTCGACGTAGTGGTCCGCCTCAGCGCCCGAGGAGAGGGTGACCCGACCGCGCACCACGGCGAGATCGCGGATGAGGACGCGCAGACGCTCGCGCGCCTCGTCGATCGGGAGCTGGAGGGAGGGATCCGTGCTGGTGGAGGCCATGCGGTCAGGGTAATGGATCGCGGGCCCAGCTCATTCGTCAGGCCGGGCCGTCCTCGCGCTGCCAGGGGGCGCGGAGCTTGCGGCGGGAGGCCCGACGACGGGACCGCTCCACCGACCGCGCCTGCAGGCGCCGGTACCAGGACGGGGAGGTCATGGCCCGCACGATCGGACGCGGCGCGATCCGCGAGACCTCGCTCGCGGTGCGGTACTTCACCGAGGGGATCGACAGCACGGTCCCCTTGGCCGTGTCCTTGAGCGCCTGCTCGACCACATAGGGCGCCTTGAGCCAGGTGATGCGGGGCAGCCCGTCCATGCTCATCGCCGCCCGCTCGTGGAACTCGGTCTGGACGAACCCGGGCAGCAGCGCGGTCGCTGTCACACCCGTGCCCTTGAGCTCCATGGCGAGGGACTCGGTGAACACGGTGACCCAGCTCTTGGAGGCGGCGTAGGGGCCCGCCGTGGTGTAGCCGGCCAGCGAGCTGACGTTGAGGATCGCGCCGCGGCGGCGCTGGACCATGGTCCGCGCCGCGGCGTGGGAGAGCACGAGCACGGCGCGCATCAGGGTGTCGAGCTGCTTCTCGTGGTCCTCGACGCCCACCTCGAGGAAGCCGCCGCGCAGCCCGTAGCCCGCGTTGTTCACGAGCAGGTCCACGCGGTCGACGGGGTCGGTCAGCCGCGTCTCGACGCGCTCGAGCTGGATGCGGTCGGACAGGTCCACGGGCAGCACCTCGACCTGCACGTCGTGGACGTCCCGGATCTGCTCGGCGACGGCACGCAGACGGTCCTCGTCGCGTGCGACAAGGACCAGGTCGTGCCCTGTGCCGGCCAGCTGCCAGCCGAACTCGAGGCCCAGTCCTGAGGTCGATCCCGTGACGAGTGCGCGCGCCATGGACTGAGTGTACGAATCTCCGGAGGTGAACGTGGACCGACGCACGCACCGCCCGCGGGCGTGCCCCGTAGGATCGGGGCATGCGCATCGCCACCTGGAACATCAACTCGCTGCGGGCCCGGATGGATCGAGTGCTCGCCTTCCTCGAGCGGCACGAGGTGGACGTGCTCGCCCTGCAGGAGATCAAGGCCAAGCCCGCCCAGCTCGACCTCACTGCGCTCGAGGCCGCGGGCTACGAGGTCGCCGCGCACGGCCTGAACCAGTGGAACGGCGTCGCGCTCATCTCGCGCGTGGGCCTGTCCGACGTGCGCACCGAGCTGCCGGCCGTGCCCACCTGGCCCGAGGACGAGACCGGGGTGGTCGAGGCCCGGGCTCTCGGCGGGATCGTCGGCGACGGGCTGCGGATCTGGTCGCTGTACGTGCCCAACGGCCGCGAGCTGGACCATCCGCACTACGGGTACAAGCTGCGCTGGCTGGAGGCGCTGCGCGCCGAGGGTGCGCGCGAGCTCGCCGCGGACGCCGACTCCCGCGCCGTGCTCGTCGGCGACTTCAACGTGGCGCCGCTGGACGAGGACGTGTGGGACATGGAGTTCTTCGAGGGCAAGACCCATGTCACCGAGCCGGAGCGGGCCGCCTTCCGGGCGGTCGTGGACGAGGGCTTCGCCGATGTGGTCCGGCCCGAGCACCCCGGCCCCGGGGTGTACACCTACTGGGACTACCAGGCGCTGCGCTTCCCGAAGAAGGAGGGCATGCGCATCGACTTCGTGCTCGGCTCCCCCGCCGTGCAGAAGGCTGTCACGGGCTCCTTCATCGACCGCGAGGAGCGCAAGGGCAAGGGCGCCTCGGACCACGCGCCGGTCGTGGTCGACCTCGACCTCTGAGATCCCGACCGGCGAGCCCGCTCGGCGGGCACTCGCCGGTCATGGTCGGACTCGGCCGGACATGGTGGAGCGGCACCGCGATCGAGTCGCGATGCCGCTCCTGACGGGCCGTCTGCATCGGGATCAGGCGTACACGTGAAGCAGCTGCGGTGACGCTGTCGACGTCTCACAGCCGGTCCGTTGCGGGGACCAGTCGTACGTGGGTTCCGATGCCGGTATCCGTCGTGGTGCAACTCACACTACGCGCTCGGTCGGGAGGGCGCAAGGACCTCGCCGCCGGCGACCTCTCCTCCCCAGACACCCTCCGTCCACCATGGCGGCGCAGCCCTGTCGCCGCGCGGAGCACCTCGCCACGATGGCGACATGACCAGCACGATCACCCTTCCAGGCGACCATCCCTCCGCTGAGCGAGGTGCTGGCGACGCCGTGGCTGGCGCCGTCCTCACGGCGGCCCCGGGCGGCGCGCTGCCTCGCCGACGCTCCCGCTTCCCGCGCGCCGGCGGGGCCCTCGATGCATCGCCGCGGACGCCGCGCCGCGGGGTCCGCTGGGTGGGTCCCGCAGGACCCCTGCGCGAGTTAGTGGCGGACCATGCCACCGCCGTCGGCTCCTGGCTCGTGGAGGATGCCGACGAGCCCGCCGGCTGCACGATCGTCGAGGCCGGATCGCTCGGCTCCGCCGCCCGATCCGGCCCCGCCCTCCACGCCCGCGTCCGCACGCCCCTGCTGGTCGTCGTCGGCGGCGACGAGGTGCCCTCCGCGCTGTGGCCGCGCGCGCTCGAGGCAGGGGCGCTCGCCGCGCTGCCCCTGCCCGCCGCCTCCGAGGAGCTGCTCACCCGTCTGACCGCGCTGACCAGGTCACGGGCGGGGGCACGGACCCTCGGAGTGGTCGGCGGCTGCGGAGGCGCCGGCGCCTCGAGCTTCGCCGCGCGGCTCGCCGGGGCGGCGCGTCGGCACGGCCCCGCCGTGCTCCTGGACGCGGACCCTCTCGGCGGCGGACTCGACCTGCTCGTCGAGGCCGCCGGCGCGCAAGGGCTGGACTGGTCCCAGACCCTCGCCCTGGGAGCGGACGACGGGGAGGCGCTGCGCTCGGGGATGCCGCGCGTGGACGAGCTGCATCTGCTCGTGGCCGGGGACGGCCCCGGTCCGGACGAGGAGGACCTGCCCCGCGTGCTCGGGGCGCTGTCCCCGTTGGACGGCACCGTCGTGGTGGACATCGCCGCCGCCCTGGTCCCCTGCGCGCTCGAGCACCTGGACGAACTGCTGCTCGTGGTGCCGGCCGCGGATCACGCCGTGCGGGCCGCCTCGCGCCGGCTGCGGGCCTGGTCGGCCCCGTCGGGGCTCGTCTCCCTCGTGGTCCGGCGCGGCGGCGGCCTCACGCCTGCGGAGGTCGCCGAGGACCTCGCACTCCCCCTCGCCGGACACTTCCGCGACAGCTCCCGCGGCACCGTCCCGCTCCTGGACGTCCGACGGCGCGGCGCGGACCGCACGGCCCGCGACCTGCTCGCCGCGCTGGCGGCCGAGGAGCTGTCATGACCACGGTCGCGACCGCCGGGACCCTCCACGACCTCGGGGAGGCGGATCTGGACGCGCTGCTGGCCGGGGTGCGGGAGGACCTGGTGCGCACCCCCGGCGCGGTGGACGTGCCGCGGATCGCCCGGGTGCTGCGCGCCCAGGGCAGGGTGCTCGGCGCGGCGGCGACGCTCGAGCTCACCTCCCGGGTGCGCGACCACGTCGACGGGCTCGGGCCGCTGCAGGGCCTGGTTGCCCCCGGCGTCACGGACCTCCTGGTCAACGACGACGGGACGGTGTGGGTCGACGATGCCGACGGGCTGCGCGAGGCCGGGCTGCACCTGGGTCCCGCCGAGGCGCGCGACCTCGCGGTGCGCCTGGCGACCTCCGGCGGGCGACGCCTCGACGACGCCGTGCCCTGGGCCGACGCGCACCTGCCCTCGGGGATCCGCTTCCATGCGGTGCTCCCGCCGCTCTCCCCCGGCGGCGCGATCCTCTCCCTGCGCCTGCCCTCGCGGGAGCGGCTGGGCCTGGCGGACCTCGAGCGCCTCGGAGCGCTCACCCCCTCCGTGCTCGAGGTGCTCCGCGCGCTGGTCCGCTCACGGGTGCCCTTCCTGGTCACCGGCGGGACCGGCACCGGCAAGTCCACCCTGCTCGCGGCGATGCTCCACGAGGCCCCTCCTCACGAGCGGATCGTGGTGGTCGAGGACGTGCTCGAGCTGGCGGTGGACCACCCGCACGTGGTGCATCTGCAGTCCCGGCACGCCAACAGCGAGGGCGCGGGGGCGGTCGACCTCACCGCGCTCGTGCGGCAGAGCCTGCGCATGCGGCCGGACAGGATCGTGCTCGGCGAGTGCCGCGGCGGGGAGGTCCGCGAGCTGCTGCAGGCGCTGAACACCGGGCACGACGGCGGGTGCGGCACCGTCCATGCGAATACCGCCGCGGACGTCCCCGCGCGGCTCGAGGCCCTCGGCGCGCTCGGCGGGCTTGACCGCTCCGCACTCGCCGCGCAGGTCGCGAGCGCCCTCGAGGTGGTCGTCCATCTCGGGCGTCGCGACGGGGTGCGGGTGCTCGAGGAGATCGCGGTGCTGCGCCGCGGCACGGACGGCATGCTCACCGCCGAGACCGCGCTGCGCTCCCGCGCGCAGACGCTGCAGGAGGGGCCCGCCGCGGGCGCGCTCGCGGCACGGCTGCGCACCGCGCCCGTCGGGGTCGCGCCCCGGGCTCCCGGGCGGAGGGCGGCATGATCCCCGCCGCGATCGCCCTCGGGCTCCTGCTGGCCTGGGTGCTGGCCCCGCCGCGACTCCACATCGCGCAGAGTCCCCGTCCCGCCCGCACCCGGCGCGTCCCCGCGGCACCACTGGACCTGGCCCGCCTGGTCGAGCAGCTCTCCAGCGTGATCGCCTCGGGGGCGAGCATCCGGCAGGGCTGGGCGGCGCTGGCCCGCACGCTGCCCGACGGGGACCTGCGCGATCTCGCCCGCGCCTCCGCGGCGGGCGCGGACCCGTCCCGCGCGGCGGGCGGTCGCCTGCGCGGGACTCCCACTGCGGCCTCGCTCGGAGCGGCGCTGTCGGTGTGCGAGCGGACCGGGGCGCCGGCCGCGGTGATGCTCCAGCACCTCGCCGAGGCGCTGCGGGACCTGCACGACGCCGCCCAGGCCCGGCGCAGCGCCTTCGCGGGTCCGCGCTCCACCGCACGCATCCTGCTCGTGCTGCCGCTGGCCGGACTGGGACTGGGGATGCTGCTGGGCGGCGACCCGCTGCGCCTGCTGATCGCGACCGCTTCGGGGAGGCTCCTGGGCGTGACAGGACTGGCCCTGACGGCGCTGGGCTGGTGGTGGATGCGTCGCCTGCTGCGCGGCGCCGATCCACCGCACCGCTCGGCCGTGGACCCCTCGGTCGTGCTCGAGCTGATCGCCGGGGCCCTCGAGTCGGGTCTGCCGCTGTCCCGCGCGCTCGCGGCCGTGTGCACGGCCCTTCCGGGCGGGGAGGACGCCGCGTCGCTCCGCGCCGTCTCCTCCGCGCTCGCCGCGGGGGTGCCGGCCCGTGTGGCGGTCGCCGCGCTCCCGGCGCAGCTCGACGCCCTCGGCCGCTCGGCGACGCTCGCCGAGGAGACCGGCGCCGACCTCGCCCGCGTGCTGCGCTCCGCGGCCCGGGACGCCCGCCGCGGCCGGGCCCGGGACGCGGAGGTGCGGGCCGCGGAGCTGGCCGTGCGCCTCGTGCTGCCCACCGGGGTGGCGCTGCTGCCGGCCTTCGTCGCCCTCGGGATCGTGCCGACGGTGATCTCGCTGCTCGGCGGCACCCTCGCCCTCACCACGCCGGGAGCGTGATCTCCCGTGCGCGGCGGACCTGACCACCGGGACGGACCCGGTGCGTCGCCCCCATCCGGGGACGACGTCGGCGACCTCGGTCGCCATCGCGGGACGGCGAGCGCCGCCCCGCCGAGAGAAGGAGGAGAACGATGAAGTGCACGAGAGGCGCGCTGCGCCGCACCCTGGCCCGCCGCTGGCGGGAGGAGACCGGCGCCTCGACCGCGGAGTACGCGATCACCGTGCTCGCCGCCTGCGGCTTCGCCGCCGTGCTGGTCGCCCTGCTGGCGTCCGGGGAGGTGCGGGAGCTGCTGATGGGGATCATCACGTCGGCGCTGTCCATGGGGTCGTGATGACGCGGTCCGCCCGGTCGTCCCGTCTGCGGGACGACCGGGGGTCCGCCACGGCGGAGACGGCGATCGTGCTGCCGGTCGTGGTGGTGATGGTGGTGCTCGTGCTGCTGACCGGTGCGGGGCTCGGCGCCCAGCTGCGGCTGGAGAGCGCGGCGCGGGGAGCGGCCCGCGAGCTCGCCCGCGGGGAGGACTCCTCCGCCGCCGTCGCGGCCGCGGAGCGGATCGGCGGGCAGGGCACGCAGGTGACCGTCTCGGAGGGCGGGCAGTGGGTGCGCGTCGAGGTCTCGCGCGCCCTGCAGGCCCCGTCGGGGGCGTTCGCCGGGGCCTCCTGGTCCCTCAGCGCCGACGCCGAGGCCCGACTGGAGCCGCAGCTGCTCGAGCAGGGAGCGGCACCATGAGCACCGGTGGCGCGTCCGTCCTGGCGTGGACCGGCACGACGACGGTGGTCGTGGCCGCGCTCGCCCTCCTCGGCGGCGGGGCGCTCGCCCGCGCCCAGTCGGAGACCGCGGCCGACCTCGCCGCGCTCGCGGGCGCCGATGCGCTCGCGGTCGCCCGTCCCTATCCCTGTCAGATCGCCGCCGAGGTCGCCGAGCGCAACGGCGCGCGGCTCACCTCGTGCGAGCAGCGCGAGTGGGACGTGCTGGTGCGGGTCGAGGTCGAGGCCGGTCCGCTGCCCGCCATGGTCGCGAGGTCCAGGGCCGGGCCGGGGCCGGCGGAGCTGCCGTGACCCTGGACGGAGCGGGCTGGGACAGTGATGGCCGGCACGGCACGGACCGGGACGGCCCGGGCGGGGTGCCCCGCTCATTCCTCCAGCAGCGCCAGCAGGCGCACGGCCTGCGCCTTGGACAGCGGCTCGTTGCCGTTGCCGCACTTCGGGGAGACCACGCAGGCGGGGCAGCCGGACTCGCAGCCGCATTCGGAGATCATGTCGGCCGTGGCCCGCACCCAGGCCGCGGCGTCGTCGGCCCCGCGCTCGGCGAAGCCGGCCCCGCCCGGCGCCCCGTCGTAGACGAAGATCGTCGGCTCGCCGGTGTCCTCGTGCTGGGCGGCGGAGAGCCCGCCGATGTCCCAGCGGTCGCAGGTGGCCAGCAGCGGGAGCATCGAGATCGCGGCGTGCTCGGCGGCGTGCAGCGCCCCGGGCAGCTCCTCGCCCGGGATCTCCGCGGCGTCGGTGCGCTCGCGCGGGACCACCCACCACACGGCCTTCGTGGTCAGGGTGCGCGGCGGCAGGTCCAGGGGGTGCTGGGCGAGGACGGCCTGGGTGAACACGTCCCGCACCTGGTAGCCCGTGACCTGATCGGTGACGTCCACGGTGCCGAAGCACAGCCGCACCCCGCCCGCCCAGGGAACTTCCCGGTCCACCTGGCGGATCCGCAGGGTCGAGGCGGTCTGCGGGTGGGTGGAGTGCAGCGGGTCCTCTCGGCGCACGAAGGCGACGGCCTGGTCCACGTCGAGGCGGTTCACCACGTAGCTGCGGCCCTGGTGGAGGTAGACGGCGCCGTCGTGGACCTGGGTGTGCGCGCTCGCGGCGTCGACCGTGCCCAGCAGCTCCCCGCCCGCCTCCTCGACGATCCGCACCGGCTCCCCGCCGGAGCCGCGCAGATCGGTGAGCTGGTGCGCGGACTCGCTCAGCGTCCAGTACCAGCCCGTCGCGCGCGAGCGCAGCACGCCGCGAGCGGCGAGGGTCTGCAGCAGATCCCGGGCGGTGGGGCCGAAGATCTCCTCCTCGCCGTCGCGGATCGCGAGCTCGGAGGCGGCCGCGCACAGGTGCGGGGTCATCACGTACGGGTTCGCGGGATCGAACACGGCCGCCTCGACCTCGGCGCCGAAGATCGTCTCGGGGTGGTGGACGACGTAGGTGTCCAGCGGGTCCTCGCGCGCCACGAACAGGGCGAGCGCGCCGCCGCCGGCGTCCTTGCGACGTCCGGCGCGGCCGAACTGCTGCCACAGCGAGGCGCGCGTGCCGGGCCATCCCGCGACGAGCACCGCGTCCAGCCCCGAGATGTCGATGCCGAGCTCGAGCGCGTTCGTGGAGGCGAGGGCTCGCAGCTCGCCGCTGCGCAGCGAGTCCTCCAGCGCTCGTCGCTCCCGGGCGAGGTACCCGCCGCGATAGGCGGCGATCCGCTGCGCGTCCGCGGCCAGGCGCGCGTCCGCGCTCTCCTCCGCCTTCTGCCCCAGCAGGCGCCGCGCCCCGGAGGAGACGAGCTCCGCGCCGCGACGGGAGCGGGCGAAGACGAGGGTCTGCACCTGACGCTCGACCAGGTCGGCGAGCAGGGTCGCCGCCTCGCTCGTCGCGGAGCGGCGCAGCGGGTCCTCGCGGCGGGCGCCGCCGTCCGCATCGCCGCCGTCCGCGTCATCCCCCTCCGCCCCGTCGCCCTCCGCGCCGACCTCGTCGGAGCCATCGTGCGCGTGCCGGCGCCCGTCGGCGGGGTCCCCCCACCGGACCGGATCGCCGCGGCCGTCGACCCGGGTGCGGGTGCCCGGCTCCCACAGCCCGATCGTGAGCCCGGCCCGCGGGGAGCCGTCCTCCGTGACCGCCTCGACGTCCCGGCCGATCAGGCGCGAGGCGGACAGCTCGGGGTTCGCGGTGGTGGCCGAGGCGAGCACGAAGGTGGGATCGGCGCGGTAGTGCGCGGCGATCCGACGCAGTCGGCGCAGCACCATCGACACGTGGCTGCCGAACACGCCACGGTAGCTGTGGCACTCGTCGATCACCACGTACCGCAGCGCGCGGAAGAAGTGCGCCCACTGCTCGTGGCCGGGCAGGATCCCGAAGTGGAGCATGTCGGGATTGGTGAGCACGACGGTGCCGTGACGGCGCACCCAGCGTCGCTGCTCGGCGGGGGTGTCCCCGTCGTACACGGCGATGCGGGCGTCGCGGATCCCGGCCCCGTCGGCGAGGGCGGTGATGTTGGTGAGCTGGTCCGCGGCGAGCGCCTTGGTGGGCGAGAGGTACAGCGCGGTGGCGCGCGGCGCCTCGGGGTCCAGCTCCCGCGCCCCGATCGCCGTGAGGGTCGGCAGGAGATAGGCGAGGGACTTGCCGGAGGCGGTGGCGGTGGCGAGCACGACGTCCCGGCCGTCATGGGCGAGTCGCGCGGCCTGCTCCTGATGGGTCCAGGGCGCGGTGATGCCGCGCTCGGCGAGGTGGAGCACCAGGCGCGGATCGGCCCACTCCGGGAAGCTCCCCCGCCGGCCGGGACGGGCGGGCCGGCATTCGACGTGGGTGAGGCAGTCGCGGCGGGTCAGGGGCTCGCCGAGCTCTGCGAGCAGCTCGGACGCCCTGCCTGCACGCATCCGTCACCGCTCCTTCCGCATCGCCACAGGGTCTGCGCATTCTCCGCACCTCGCCCCCGGATCGCTCCCGGCGCGCTGGGGCACAATCGTAGCCATGCCCGCCACCGCCCCGGCCTCTGCTCCGGCCTCTGCTCCGGCCGCCGCCGCGACCGCTCCGCCCGCTGCGGCCCCGACCGTCCTGCCCGCAGAGATCTCCGCCCTCGCCGCGGACCTGCGCAGCGCCCGGTACGTCACCGCTCACCTCGAGGATCTGCTGGGCGAGGTCGCCACGGCCGCGCTGCGCCGCGAGGATCCCGTCCCCGCCCGGCGCCGCCTGTCGGCGAGCGAGGATCCGGCCGCGACCCTGCTGGGCCTGTTCACGCTCGGGGCGACGCTGCCGGCCCCGCGCGTCGCGGCGGCGCTGCCGACCCTCGGGATCGACGGGGCCCGCCGTCTCGGCCTCCTCGCCCCGGCCGACGAGCGCCCCGCCGACGAGCGACCGGCCGATGGAGAGGCAGTCGACGGAGACGCAGCCGACGAGGAGGCGGCCGACGACCGGGCCCCCGAGCAGGCGGCGGAGGATGCCCCGCTCGTGCGCGCCCTCGTGGAGCTCGCCCCCTACGCCGCCGAGGACGACGCCGGCGTCGTCGACTGGTGGATCGCCTCGGACCTCTCCGAGCTCGCGACCGGCGCCCCGCTCTCCCCCGAGCACGTGCTCGGGGTGGGCGGCGCCTCCCTGACCCTCGCCCGGATCACGCCGCGCGCGCCCGTGGCCCGGGTGCTCGACCTCGGCTGCGGCGGCGGGATCCAGGCGCTGCACGCCTCCCGTCACGCCGAGCACGTCGTGGCGACCGACCTCTCCGAGCGCGCCCTCGCCTTCGCTGCCTTCAACGCCGCGCTGAACGGGATCGAGATCGAGCTGCGCCGCGGCTCCCTCCTCGAGCCCGTCGCCGGGGAGACCTTCGACCTCGTCGTCTCCAACCCGCCGTTCGTCATCACCCCGCGCTCGACCGACGCCGAGCACGGCGCCTGGACCTACCGCGACGGCGGCCGCGCCGGGGACACGCTGCTCGCCGAGCTCCTCGCGCAGCTGCCCGCGCACCTCGCCCCCGGCGGCGACGCGGTGATGCTCGGCAACTGGGAGATCACCGACGAGGAGGACCCCTTCGCGCATCCGCGTGCCTGGCTCGCGCCGGCCCTCGAGGACGGGGTCGACGCCTGGGTGCTGCAGCGCGACCGGGAGGACCCCGCCGAGTACGCCGCCACCTGGGCCCGCGATGGCGGGATCACCTCCCGCGACCCGCGCTGGGAGGCGCTCGTCGGCGCCTGGCTCGAGGACTTCGACTCCCGGGACGTGGAGGCGATCGGCTTCGGCTACCAGCTGCTGCACAGGCCGGACAAGACGGCCGGCTCCCCCGACTCCGGCGCCCCGGACGCCCCGACCACCCCCGGCTCAGCACCCGGCCGCGGCCTGCTGCGCACCGAGCAGGCCCCGGGCACCGGCAGCGGGACCCTCGCCGCGCACCTCGCCGACTCCCTCGCCGCGCTGCGCCGCGTCTCCGCGCTCACGGACGAGGCGCTGGCGGGCACCCGGCCGGTCCGGGCGGAGGACGTCGTGGAACGACGCCATCTCACCCCCGGCCAGTGGGACCCGATGCTCATCGAGCTCGTCCAGGGCGCGGGCCTGGCCCGCACCGTCACCGCCGACCAGGCGCTCGCCGCGACCGTCGGCGCCCTCGACGGGACCCTCACCCTCGGCCAGGTCATCGCCGCGGTCTGCGCGCTCACCGACGCCGACGAGGACGCGACCCGCGCACGGGTCCTGCCGGCCGTGCGGGAGCTCGCCATCACCGGGATGGTGACCCTGTGACCGCGCCCCGCCCCGCCGAGCAGCGTCCCGACGAGGGGCGCCCAGAGGAGCTGCGTCCCGAGGAGCTGCGCGAAGCTGCGGACGCGCCCGCCGCTCCCGCGACCGCCCGCCCCGCGGGCCTGACCCGTCCGCTGCTGTCGCTGCTGGTCGCCGCCGTGGGCGCGGTCGCCACGGCGCTGCTGGCCCGCAGCGCCGTCGGCACCGCGAGCGGTCAGCGCCTGGACCAGCTGACGCTGTCCGGCTCGCGGAACCACGAGGGGCCCCTCGCCCAGCTCGCCGAGCTCGCGGTGGGGACGGTGAGCGTGCCGGTGATCATCGCCCTGCTCGCCCTCACCGCGGCGATCGCGCTGCTGCGGCGCCGTCCGGGCCTGCTGGTGCCGCTCGCGGCACTGGTGCTGGGCGCGAACCTCACCACCCAGGTGGTCAAGCACCTGCTGCTCAGCCGCGAGGTGCTCGGCCCCGGGATCGAGCCGACCGCGAACTCCTTCCCCTCCGGCCACACCACCCTCGCCGCCACGGCGATGATCGCGCTGGTGCTGGTCTCCGGCCGGTCCCTTCCGCTGCTCGCCCCGCTCGGGGTGCTGTGGAGCGCGGGCGTCGGCCTGGGCACCCTCGTCACCGGCTGGCACCGGCCCAGCGACGTGCTCGGCGCGATCGCCGTGAGCGCCACCTGGACGTTCCTGATCCTCGGCCTGGACGGGCTGCGCACCCGGTCCCGTCAGCGCCGCGCCCTGGCCGCCGCCGGGCGGGGCCGGCGCCGCCGCGGGAGGGACGTGCTCGATCTCGGCGCCGAGCGCCCCTCCCGTCTCGGACCGGTGTGCGCGGCGCTGCTGGGCGCCGTCGGCGTCGTCGGCCTCCTCCTCGGAGCCCTCGGGCTCGCCGAACTGCCGCTGCCGCTGGATCTCGCCGACAGCGCCCTGCAGGTGGAGGCCTTCCGCGCCACGAGCGCCGTGATCGCCGGGGCGACCGCGCTCTGGGTGGCGCTGGTCATGGTGCTGCGCACGTCATGGGCCCCGCGGGCTCCCATCCCCGAGCGTGTACCGTGAGCATTCGCCGAGCGCTGAGAGCGCGCACGGCGGATCCACGGCCCTGCGACGGGGTCGCGACGGACGGGCCGCGAGCGACGCGGCGAGGAAGGACGCAGGCAACGTGACAGGCGGACGGCATCTGGTGATCGTCGAGTCCCCGGCGAAGGCGCGGACCATCGGCCGGTATCTGGGCGACGAGTACGACGTCAAGGCCTCGGTGGGCCACATCCGCGACATCCCGGTGCCCCGTGACCTGCCCGCCGAGATGAAGAAGGGCCCGTACGGGAAGTTCGGGGTCGACGTCGAGGGAGGCTTCGACCCGTACTACATCGTCAGCCCGGACAAGAAGAAGACCGTCGCGGAGCTGAAGAAGGCCCTCAAGGAGGCCGACACCCTCTACCTCGCCACCGATGAGGACCGCGAGGGGGAGGCGATCGCCTGGCACCTGCTGGAGACCCTCAAGCCCAAGAAGTCCACGCCCGTCAAGCGCATGGTGTTCCACGAGATCACCAAGGACGCGATCCGCGGCGCGCTCGAGAACACCCGCGACCTCGACACGAGCCTCGTCGACGCGCAGGAGACCCGCCGCATCCTGGACCGCCTGGTGGGCTTCGAGCTCTCCCCCGTGCTGTGGCGCAAGATCAAGCCGTCCCTGTCGGCCGGGCGCGTGCAGTCCGTCGCGACCCGTCTCGTGGTCGAGCGGGAGCGGGAGCGGATGGCCTTCGTCCCCTCCGACTACTGGGACGTGACCGGCAGCTTCGGCCCCGACGCGGAGACGTTCACCGCGAGGATCCAGACGGTCGACGGCGCCCGCGTGGCCACCGGCAGCGACTTCGCCGACGACGGCACCCTCAAGCCCCGCTCGAAGGGCGCCACGGTGCTCACCGAGGCCGCCGCCCGCGAGCTGGTGCAGGTGCTCGGCACCACCCCCGCGACCGTCACCTCGCTCGAGTCCAAGCCGTACACGCGCCGGCCCGCCGCGCCCTTCACCACCTCCTCGCTGCAGCAGGAGGCCAGCCGTAAGCTGCGCCTCGGCGCGCGCCAGGCGATGCGGGTGGCGCAGTCGCTGTACGAGAACGGCTACATCACCTACATGCGCACCGACTCGGTGACGCTCTCCGGCGAGGCGATCCGCGCCTCCCGCGCCCAGGCGGCGGAGCTGTACGGCTCCCAGTTCGTGCCCGACAAGCCCCGCTACTACCAGAACAAGTCGCAGGCGGCGCAGGAGGCGCACGAGGCGATCCGCCCCGCCGGCGACCACTTCCGCACCCCCGCGGACGTGGCCGGGCAGCTCTCCGGGGACGAGTTCCGCCTCTACGAGCTGATCTGGAAGCGCACCGTCGCCTCGCAGATGGCCGATGCGAAGGGCACCACCTCCACGGTCGAGCTGCAGGTCGCCGCCGAGGGCCGCACCGCGACCTTCCGCGCCGCCGGCACCGTGATCACCTTCCGCGGCTTCCTCGCCGCCTACGAGGAGGGGCGCGACGCCTCCCGCTACGCCGAGGACGACAAGGGCGGCGACAAGCGCCTGCCGCAGATGGAGGAGGGCCAGTCCCTCCCCACCCGCGAGCTGGTCCCCGACGGCCACACCACCACCCCTCCCCCGCGCTACACCGAGGCCTCGCTGGTGCGTGCCCTCGAGGAGCGCGGCATCGGCCGTCCCTCGACCTACGCCTCCACCGTCGCGACCATCCAGGACCGCGGCTACGTGCTGCGCCGCGGCACGGCGCTGGTGCCCTCGTGGACGGCGTTCGCCGTGGTGCGGCTGCTCGAGGAGCACTTCGGGCCGTTCATCGACTACGACTTCACCGCCCAGATGGAGCAGCAGCTGGACCGCATGGCCCAGGGCGAGCTGGCGCGCGCGGACTACCTGCGAAACTTCTACCTCTCCGACGGGTCCGACGGGCCGATCGGCCTCAAGCCCATGGTCGACGACCTCGGCGAGATCGACGCCCGCGCGATCAACTCCATCGAGATCGGCGAGGGGATCACCCTGCGCGTGGGCCGCTACGGCGCCTACGTCGAGCAGCTGCCGACCGATGAGGACGGGAACGTCGTCGAGGGCGCGGACCCGCGCCGCGCGAACGTCTCCGACGAGGTCGCGCCCGACGAGCTGACCGTCGAGAAGGCCAAGGAGATGCTCGAGCGCGCCAAGGACGACGGGCGCGTGCTGGGCACCGACCCCGAGACCGGCCACGAGATCATCGCCAAGGACGGCCGCTACGGCCCCTATGTCACCGAGGTCCTGCCCGATCCGGAGGAGACCGGCGGCAAGAAGGTCCCCAAGTCCAAGCAGCCGAAGCCCCGCACGGGCTCGCTGCTGAAGTCGATGGACCTCTCCACCGTCACCCTCGAGGACGCGCTGAAGCTGCTGAGCCTGCCCCGCGTGGTGGGCACCGCCGCGGACGGCACCGAGATCACGGCCCAGAACGGCCGCTACGGGCCGTACATGAAGAAGGGCACCGACTCCCGCTCCCTGGAGACGGAGGAGCAGATCTTCTCGATCACCCTCGAGGAGGCCGAGAAGATCTACGCCCAGCCCAAGACCCGCGGCCGTGCCGCGGCGAAGCCCCCGCTCAAGGAGCTCGGCACCGATCCGACCTCGGAGAAGCCGATCGTCATCAAGGACGGCCGCTTCGGCCCGTACATCACCGACGGCACCACGAACGTGTCCCTGCGGGCGACCGAGAAGGTCGAGGAGATCACCGAGCAGGTCGCGATCGAGAAGCTCGCCGAGAAGCGCGCGAAGGGCCCGGCGAAGAAGAAGGCCCCGACCAAGCGCTCGACCACGACGCGGAAGAAGTCCACGACCACGAAGAAGTGAGGCAGGGGCGCGTCGGCTCCGCCCGTCGGCCCGACCCGCGCCCGCCGCAGCGCTTTCGGACCCCGTCCGCCTCCTCGGAGGCGGGCGGGGTCCGTCTCTCGTCCCCAGGCGTGCGGGGCGCGTCCTGCGGCACCGAGCGGTGCCCGAAGCGACGCTTCTCGCGGACCAAGCGGTCAGTTCTGCGCGCCCGGGGTTCACGACGTTGCATCGCCCAGCCCTGACGGGGCCTGATGTGCGCCACGACCAGCGGATGCGGCTTACAGTGTGCGCACGTGCTCGAAGAGGACTCACGAAGGAGTGAACTCATGGATCGACGCCCGAGTCGGCGCGCGGTCATGACCGGCACCGCGGCGGTCGCCGCGGTCGGGATGACCGGCTGCCTGCAGAACCCCGATCCCAGCCGCGGGGGCGGCGGCGGGGGCACCGAGAAGTACACCGAGGGCGACGTCCCCGGGCCCGGGACGGTCTCCGTGCTCGGCGCCTTCGGCGGTCAGGAGGAGGAGGCCTTCATGGCCTCGCTCGCCTCCTTCGAGGAGGAGACCGGGGTCACCGTCCAGTACACCCCGGACCAGGACTTCACCACCACGATCCAGCAGCGAGTGAACTCCGGCGATGCCCCGGACGTGGCGCTGTTCCCCCAGCCCGGCGGTCTGTTCGACCTCGCGGCCAAGGGCTACGTCACCGCGATCGACAGCTTCCTGGACTACGACGCCCTGGACTCGACCCTGATCCCGGGCTTCCTCGACTCCGCCCGCTACCAGGGGCGCGTCTACGGCGCCCCGATGCGCCTGGCCTGCAAGTCCCTGATCTGGTACCCGAAGAAGGCGTACGAGAAGGGCGGGTACTCGGAGAAGCCGGCGACGATGCAGGAGCTGTACGACATCGCCGACGAGATCAAGGCCGGCGGGATCGCCCCCTGGTCCGACGCCTGGAACGCGGACCAGGCGACCGGATGGGTGGGCACCGACTGGATCGAGGAGTTCATGCTCCGGGTCCACGGCCCGGAGGTCTACGACGACTGGATCTACCACCGCATCCCCTTCAACTCCCCCGAGGTCGTCGAGGTGTTCGACATCCTGGGCGAGCTGCTGAAGACCGACGGGAACGTGCTCGGCGGGCCGACGACCATCCTCAACACCCCGTTCTCCGAGGCGCCGCTGCCCCTGTTCGAGGACCCGGCCCGCGCCATGTTCGTGCGTCAGGGCAACTTCGTCACCGGGTTCCTCCCCGAGGACATCCTGGCGAACATGGACGAGGAGCTGGGCGTGTTCGCGATGCCGCCGTGGGAGGGCGGCTTCGAGGGCCAGCCGATCCTGGGCGGCGGCGACCTCGCCGCGCTGTTCACCCTCAACGACGACACGGTCGCGCTGATGAAGTTCCTGACCGCGCCCGAGTTCGGAGCGGAATGGGCCCAGGCCGGAGGCTGGCTGAGCCCCCATAAGACCTTCGATCCCGCCCACTACGCCGACGAGACCACCCGCCGGGTCGCCGAGATCGCCTCGAGCGCCGAGGTGTTCCGCTACGACGGCTCGGACGTGATGCCCAACGCCGTCGGCGGCGGCAGCTTCTGGAGCGGGATGATCGACTGGCTGAACGACTCGAAGACCGCCCAGCAGGTGTGCGACGAGATCGAGGCGGGGTGGCCGCAGTGACCGCCGCGGCGACCCGTCCCTCGGAGTCTCCCGAAGCCGCGACGCGCGAGCGGTCGGGCTCCCCCGCCCGACCCGCCCTGCTGGTCGTCGGGGCTGTCGGGCTCGTGGTGACCGCGTGGCTGGTGTGCAACGCCTTCCTCGCCTTCGCCTACTACCCGCAGTGGTTCCTGAACTCGAAGATCCTCATCGGAGCGCTCGGCCTGCTGGTCGGAATCGGCGGTGCGGTGGTGTTCTTCCGCTTCCTGAACATGATCATCGAGGGTCTTCCCTCACGGCTCGGCGAGGGCCTCATCCCCTACGCCTTCCTGTTGCCGGCGCTGTCCCTGCTGGGCCTGATGCTGATCTACCCGACGGCGCAGACGGTCGTGTACTCCTTCGCGAACGACGACTCCACCGAGTGGGCGGGGCTCGCCAACTACCGGGCGATCTTCGGCTCCGGCGAGTTCTGGCAGGCCCTGCTGAACAACTTCCTGTGGATCCTCATCGTCCCGATCATCACCGTGGCGTTCGGGCTGGCGGTCGCGGTGCTCGCCGACAAGCTCTCCCCGCAGGGCGAGAGGATCTCGAAGTCGCTGATCTTCCTGCCGATGTCGATCAGCTTCGTGGGCGCCTCCACGATCTGGGGTCTGGTCTACGCCTACAGCTCCCCCGACTCGGCGCAGACGGGCCTGCTGAACGCGGTGGTCACGACGCTGGGCGGCGACCCGCAGCCGTGGATGCAGATCGACACGGCCCGGCTGAACTCGCTGCTGCTGATGGTGATCCTGATCTGGCTGCAGACGGGCTTCGCCATGGTGCTCATCAGCTCGGCGATCAAGGGGGTCCCCGAGGACACCGTCGAGGCCGGGCGCATGGACGGCGCCTCCGAGGTCCGCATCTTCTGGCAGATCATCTTCCCGCAGGTGCGGCCCACCCTCGTGGCCGTGTTCATCACCGTGCTCATCCTGGTGCTGAAGGTCTTCGACATCATCTACGTGATGACCAACGGCCGAGACAACTCCGACGTCATCGCGAACCTGTTCTTCCGGAAGCTGTTCGTGGACCAGCAGGCGGGGCAGGCCTCGGCGATCGTGGTCGTGCTGCTGCTCCTGGTGGTGCCGATCCTGATCTTCCAGGTGCGCTCGTACCAGTCGCAGGAGGCGAACCGATGATGGGAACGATGAAGGACGGCCGGCCCCGGTCCCTCACGGCGATCATCACGATGGTGGTGCTGGCCCTGCTGTGGACGGTGCCGACGCTCGGGCTCCTGGTGACGTCGTTCCGCGCCCGGGAGGACGTCGCCTCGTCCGGCTGGTGGGAGGCCCTGCTCGCTCCGTTCAGCAGCGACTGGACGCTCGGGAACTACGCGGGCGCGATCACCGGCACCTCGCTCGGCAGCTCGCTGCTGAACTCGGTGATCGTGGCGGTGCCCGCGACGGTGCTGCCGATCATGTTCGCGGCCTTCGCCGCCTATGCGTTCACGTTCATGAAGTTCCCCGGCAAGGAGGTGCTGTTCATCCTGATCGTCGCCGTGATGGTGGTGCCGATCCAGGTGGCGTTCCAGCCGATGCTCGACCTGCTGGGGCCGCGCGGGCTGGGGATCAACGGACAGTTCGTGGCGGTGTGGCTGCTGCACACCGGATTCGGGATGCCGCTGGCGATCTACACCCTGCGCAACTACATGGCGACCCTGCCGAACTCGGTGATCGAGAGCGCGAAGATCGACGGGGCCTCCCACTTCCAGACCTTCTGGAGGCTCGCCGCGCCGATGTCGATGCCCGCGATCGCGGCCTTCGCGACGCTGCAGTTCCTGTGGGTGTGGAACGACCTGCTCATCGCGAAGCTGTTCCTGGGCGGCGGTGCGAACACCACGATCATCGTGGACCTGCAGCAGATGCTCGGCACCCAGGGCATCGGCTCCGAGCTGCTCACCGCGGGCGCCTTCCTGTCCATGGTCATCCCGATGATCGTGTTCTTCTCCCTGCAGCGCTTCCTGGTGCGCGGCATGACAGCGGGCTCGGTCAAGGGCTGAGCGACGTATCGCGAGGAACGAGCGACAGGAGCACAGCCGAGAAGGCAGAGCCTGAGTCCCGGCCGATTCAGCCGACGGCGCAACCCCGTCCACAGCGTCCCCGGCACCCCCGTGGTGTCGGGGACGCTCGGTAGATTGGACCTCATGAGCCAGACCGACGAGACCCGCGACGCCGACGAGCCCGCGCTGGTCCTGCCCGAGTCCGACGTCCCCGATCCCGCGGAGGCGCCCGGCCTGCGCTGGGGCGTGATCTCCCCGGGCCACATCGGCACCCAGTTCACCGAGACCGCGCATCGTGCGACAGCCTCGCGCGTGGTCTCCGTCGTCTCCCGCTCCGCCGAGCGGGCCGCCGCCTTCGCGGCCGAGCACGGCGTGGAGCGCTCCTTCGACAGCGTCGAGGCGATGCTCGACGCGGGCGGCCTGGACGCGGTCTACGTCGCCTCCCCGCACGCCCAGCACCACGCGCTCGCCCGCCCCGTGCTCGAGGCGGGGGTGCCGGTGCTGGTGGAGAAGGCGTTCACCCTGAACACCGCTCAGGCCCGCGACCTGCTGGACCTCGCCCGCAAGAAGGGCGTGTTCGCGATGGAGGCGATGTGGGCGCGCTTCCTGCCGCAGTACGAGGTGCTGCGCCGCGTGCTCGGGACCGGACTGCTCGGCGAGATCGTCGAGGTCACGGCGGATCACGGCCAGGCCATGCCCACCGATCCCGCCCACCGCATGAATGACCCCGAGCTCGGCGGCGGCGCGCTGCTGGACCTGGGCGTGTATCCGCTCTCCTTCGCGCAGATGGTGCTCGGGGACCTCGACGACCTCGCCGTGCGCGGCGAGCTTTCCCCCACGGGCGTGGACGCGAGCGCGAGCCTGGTGGCGCGCGGCGCCCGCGGCGGCACGGCCCGGCTGGGCACGACGCTGCGCGCCCGCACGCCCACCGAGGCCGTCGTCTCCGGGACCGCGGGCACCGCGCGGCTCTCCGGGGCGTTCTTCGCCCCCGGCACCCTCGCGGTGGAGCTGCTGGACGGCCGTTCGGCGTCCTTCGAGCATGCGGGCCCGCCCGGGGACGGGATGGCCTACGAGATCGCGGAGGCCGCCCGGCGGATCAGCGCCGGAGAGCTCGAGTCGCCCCTGATGAGCTGGGCGGACACCCTCTCCGTGATGGCGACCATGGACGCGGTGCGCGCCGAGCTCGGCGTGGTCTACCCCGGGGAGGAGCCGGCATGAGCCCCCGCGAGGACGACCTCCCCCTCATCGACCAACCCCGCACGGAGAATCCGCTGGCCGGACGCGCCCTCAGCGTCCCCGCGCTGCGCGTGCCGCTGCCGCATCCCCCTCGCCGCGGCGTGTTCATCTCCTTCGAGGGCGGGGACGGGGCGGGCAAGTCCACGCAGATGCAGATGCTGCACGACCATCTGGTCAGCGACCGCTCCGTCGCCGAGGACCTCATCCTCACCACGCGCGAGCCGGGCGGCACCCCGCTCGGGGAGAGCATCCGCGAGCTGCTGCTGCACGGCGAGCACGTCGACCCGCGCGCCGAGGCGCTGCTGTACGCGGCCGACCGCGCGCACCACATCACCACCGTCGTGCGGCCCCATCTCGCGCGCGGCGGGCTCGTGCTCGGGGACCGCTATCTCGACTCCTCGGTCGCCTACCAGGGCGCGGGCCGGGAGCTGGAGTCCGACGAGATCGCGGCACTGTCGCTGTGGGCGGTCGACGGGCTCCTCCCCCACCGCACGATCCTCCTGGACGTGCCCACGAGCGCGCTGGACGAGCGCCGCGACCGCACGGGCCGTGACCGGCTCGAGCGGGCCGGGCTCGAGTTCCACGAGGCCGTGCGGGCGGAGTTCCTCGAGCTGGCCGAGGCCGATCCCGAGCGCTTCGCCGTGATCGACGGGACCCGCCCCCGCGAGGAGGTCCACGCGGAGGTGCTCGCGGCCGTCTCCGAGGTGCTGAGCCTGTTCGACCCGACCTTCGAGCCCGTGCCGCCGCCCCGGCACCGGGACGAGCAGTGAGCGCCGTGCCGACGGCGCAGGCCGCACCCGCACCCGGGGTGTGGGCCGACGTCGTCGGGCAGGAGGCGGCGGTCGCGCAGTTCCGCCGCGCCGCCTCCCCCGGCGGCTCCCTCGCGCAGGCATGGCTGGTCACGGGCCCGCCCGGCTCGGGCCGCTCGACGGCCGCGCGCGCCTTCGCCGCGACGCTCCAGTGCGAGCAGGGCACAGGCTGCGGGCAGTGCCGCGCCTGCCGCACCACCCTGGCCGGCACGCATCCGGACGTCACCGTCGTCGCGACGGACAAGCTCTCCATCGCGAAGGAGGAGGTGCGCTCGCTGGTGATGACCGCACAGCGCGCCCCCGCGACGGGCCGGCACCGGGTGATCGTGGTCGAGGACGCCGACCGGATGACGGCGGGCACCTTCAACGTGCTGCTGAAGTCGATCGAGGAGCCGCCGCCGGCGACCGTGTGGATGCTGTGCGCGCCCTCGGCCGAGGACCTCGCCCCGACGATCCGTTCGCGCTGCCGCCTGGTGACCCTCTCGGTGCCCGGCGCGGACGTGGTCGCCGAGCTGCTGCGCCGCCGCGACGGGGTCGAGGAACAGCTCGCCATGCGCTCCGCCCGCGCCGCGCAGGGCCACATCGGCCTGGCTCTGCGCTATGCGACCCAGAAGGGGGCGCTCGCGGCGCGCGAGGAGTCCGCGCGCACCCTGCTCGGGCTGCGCAGCACGGGCCAGGCGGTGCTCGCCGCGCAGGCCCTCGTCGAGCGGGCGACGGCCGAGGCGAAGGAGCACGCGGACCAGGTCGCGCTCGAGGAGAAGGAGCGCTTCCTGCGCTCGGCCGGGATCGACGACGGGAAGGTGCCGCCCTCGCTGCGGTCCCAGATGCGCCAGATGGAGGAGGACGCGAAGCGACGCCAGACCCGTCTGGTGCGCGACGTCCTGGACCGGTACCTGCTCGATGCGCACTCGGTGCTGCGCGATGTGCTGAGCCGCCAGCTGGGCACGGGCGCGGAGCTGGTGAACATCGACGTGGCCGGCGAGATCGAGCAGACCGCCGCGCAGGGCTCGGGACGCATCACCCTCGCGCTGCTCGAGGCGGTGCAGGAGGCGAGGGAGAGGATCGACGGGAACGTGCCGCCGCTGCTCGCGGTCGAGGCCCTCCTCGCGCGGATCGCGGTCTCCCTGCGCTGACGCCCCGCCACCGGACTGCCGGACCTGGCCAGAGCCCACACCCACGCCCACACCCACGCCCACGCCCACGCCCACGCCCACGAGGGTTACCGGACAGTCACGAGCGCCCCTGTTCCAGAGCTGGAACAGGGGCACTCATGACTCGAGGGTCACCGGCGTCGGGGTGACCCGGGGGATGATCAGTCCTCGGGAGAGTCCGCCTCCGGGACCTCGTCGACGGGTGCTGCCGTCGCGGGCGCCGTCTCCTCGCTCGGCGCCTGGTCCTCGGCAGTCATCGAGGGCTCGGGGCTCGCCTCCGCGTCGGTCGTCTCGGCCTCGGGGGCCGCGGCCGCGTCTGCCGTCCGGACCTCGGCAGTCGGAGTCTCGGCGGTGGCGTCCTCGGCCGTCGCCTCGTCAGCGGTCGTCGTGTCTCCGGCCTCGTCGGCCGCGGTCTGAGCATCCGCCGCCGCGTCCGCCGTCGCCTCGGTTCCGGCATCGGCCGTCGCCTCGACGCTTCCGCCGGCCTCGGCATCGCTTCGGGCGCTCTCGCCGGTCGCGGCGTCGCCCTCGGCGACCACCTCGACGTCGAGCTCGTCGACGATCACGCCGCCGCCGCGGGGGATCTCGTGCTCGCCGTCCGCCTCCTGGCCGGTCTCGGAGTGGGCGCCGCAGCCGAAGTCGAGGTGGACCACGCGGCCGTCGGCCGGGGACCACTCGTTGGTGCACACGCCGAACTCGCTGCGCAGGGAGCCGGAGAGCTTCATGAGGAAGCCGCAGCTGGTGCAGCTGGCGGGGACGGTGCCGCGGCGTCCGCGGGAGGAGGTCTGCCGCGGCCCGAACTCGCCGCCCAGCCAGCGCTCGGCGGCCTCGGAGCGACCCTCCGGGGAGAGCACCCGGGCGCGGCCCAGGCCCAGCTCCCACAGCGCGACGCGATCGGCGTCCTCGTCGCCGGTGGCCTCGTAGCCCTGCTCGAGGCGCTCGTCCTGCTCGCGATAGGGCAGCAGGTCGTCGGTGCCGACGTCCTCGGGCTTCAGCCGCTCGGACCACGGCTCCCAGGCCGGGGCGAGGATCGCGTCCTCGCCCGGCAGCAGAGCGGTCTCGGCGACGGTCGCGGCCTTCGCACGCACGGCACGGGTCAGCACGACCACCCAGGACCAGCCGCGGTAGCCGGGCATGGTGCACTCGAAGACGTGCGTGACCAGGCGCTCCCCGGAGGCCTCGGTGCGGAGGTGCTCACCGACCTGTCCGGGCTCGGTGACGTCCTCGAGCGCCTCGCGGGCGAGGTCGACGGCGGCCGCGGCGACCGCGTCGAGCTTCGGACGCGCGGTGCGGGGGCGGCGGGGGGCGGTGGTCGGGGACGTCATGTCAGGCCTCGAAGTTGTCGGCGACGGCACGCAGCACGGTGGCGATCTTCTGGGAATGGCCGCGGTCGGGGTAGCGGCCGTGGCGCAGTCCGGTCCCGGCGTCGTCGAGGAGCCGGATGAGGTCCTCGACCATGACGGCGAGGTCCTCGGGCTTCTGGCGACGGGCGCGGGAGACCGACGGGGCGGGCTCGAGCAGCTGCAGGGAGAGCACCTGCGGGCCACGGCGGCCGTCGACCATGTCGAACTCGACACGGGAGCCGGGACGGAGGGTCGTGACCCCCTCGGGCAGGGTCGTGGCGTGCACGTACACGCTCTGACCGTCCTCGTCGTCGAGGATGAAGCCGAAGCCCTTCTCGGCGTCGTAGAACTTCACCTTGCCTCGTGGCACCTGGATCCCATTCCTCATCTGCTGGTCATCGCGGGCTGTTCCTGGATCCCGGGGCGCGTGCGGGCCGTGCGCGCCGGCCGCCTCCGCCCCGGAGGCTGCCGGAGCGGGTCCGGCAACGCTCCATGCTATCGCGCACAGGGCGCGGGCGGCGAGCCGGTTCCTGCGGGGTGACCTCGGCCACCGGCCTCAGCGGCGCCGCTCGGGAGGGATCTCCCGCACCGGGGCGTCGAGGGGCACGGGGTCCAGTCCGAGCCCGACGAGGACCTGCTCGAGGATCATCGCGGTGAAGCCCCACACGAAGGCGTCCTCGGGCAGCTCGAACACGGGGCCGACGTCGTGTCCGTGCAGGCGGCCGCGCCGTCGCAGCGCCGGGTCGTCGAGCGAGCCGGGCCCCGTCAGCCCTGCCCAGACCACGCGCTCGACCTCGACCGGGTCCTGCACGCCGAGCACCGGTGCCGCGGCGGACCAGCCGAGCACGGGGACGACGCTCTGGCCGCGCCAGGGCATCGGGATGGGGGCGAAGGCGCCGAGGACGGCCACGGCGGCGGGGTCGAGTCCGGTCTCCTCCTGCGCCTCGCGCAGCGCGGTGTGGACGTCGTCGCGGTCGCCGGGGTCCTGCTTGCCGCCGGGGAGGGAGAACTGTCCGGGCTGGGACCGCAGGCGGTGGCCCCGCTCCTCGAGGACGAGCCGCGCGTCGGCGAGACCGGTGCCGGCGACGTGGACGAGCACGGCGCTGCGTCGGCCGCCGTCGAGCGGCATCGGCGGGGAGCCGGGCCGGGCGCGTCCCTCCATGAGCACCTCGCCCCGTCGCGCCCGGGCGGCGAGCGGCGCGAGGAAGCCCGCCCCCGGGGGCAGCTCGGCGCTCCCCGAGGTCGCCGCGGCGCTCATGCGGCCACCTCAGCGCTGGGGCAGAGGTCGGCGAGGACGCACTGCCCGCAGCGGGGCGAGCGGGCCGTGCACACGCGCCGTCCGTGGAGGATCAGGCGCAGCCCGAGCATCGTGAGGTCCTCGGACTCCGCGCCGGTGCCGTCGGCGGCCACGCGCGCCACGACGTCCCCCTCGACGGCGCGGGGATCCGTGCTCGCGGTCCAGCCGAGGCGGCGCGCGAGTCGTCCGACATGCGTGTCGACGGCGAGCAGGGAGTGGCCGAACCACGCTCCGCGGAGCACGTGCGCCGTCTTGCGGCCGACGCCCGGCAGCTTCTCGAGCGCCGCCTGGTCGTCGGGCACCTCGCCGTCGTGGTCGGCGAGCAGCGCGCGGGAGAGGCCGATGATGCGACGCGCCCGGGTGGCACCCATCCCGAGAGGGCGCACCTGGGCGGTCACCTCGTCCTCGTCGGCCGCCGCGAGGGCGACGGGGCCGGGCCAGCGGGAGAACAGCCCCGGGGTGACCTCGTTGACGCGCACATCGGTGGTCTGGGCGGACAGCACCGTCGCGACCAGCAGTTCGAAGGCGTCCGTGTGGTCCAGCTCGGTGCGCGCCGTCGCGTGCTCCTCGGCCAGCCGCCGGGCGACGAGTCCGGCGTCGGCGGCGGGACGACCGCGCTGCGAGGAGGTCCGAGAGGGCTCGCTGCTCGACATGCCGGAGGCGCTTCCTTCCCAGGAGATCTGCGACGACGCCGCGAGCGCGATAGTGTTTGACCATCGTGTGACAGCCGCCACCGCTCGACGTGGCGTCCGCCACAGGTTGCACAGCACGGTCCCGACGAGTCGGGACCCCACATCCAGGAGGTTCCGTGGACGAGAACATCGTACGGTCGTCGCCGCTGTTCGCCGCGCTCGACGAGGACGGCAAGCAGGCCGTGCTGGCGTCGATGAAGCAGGAGGACTACCACCGAAGCGCCATCATCTTCCGCGAGGGGGATCCGGGCGATCGGCTCTTCATCATCGGCTCCGGCAAGGTCAAGGTCGGCCACGCCTCGGGCGACGGCCGCGAGAACCTGCTCGCGGTGCTCGGCCCGGGCGAGACCCTCGGCGAGCTCTCGCTCTTCGACCCGGCGCCCCGCAACGCGACCGCGACCGTGGTCGCCGAGTCGACGCTCTACTCCCTCTCCCAGCAGGACCTGTACCGGGTCCTCGCCCAGCGCCCGGAGGTGGGCCGCCACCTGCTGGCCTCGCTCGCGCGACGCCTGCGCAAGACCAACGAGTCCCTCGCGGACCTGGTCTTCGCCGACGTCCCCGGCCGTGTCGCGAAGAACGTGCTGGACCTGGCCCAGCGCTTCGGCCGCCAGACGGACGACGGCGTGATGGTCGCCCACGGCCTCACCCAGGAGGAGCTGGCCCAGCTGGTCGGCGCCTCCCGCGAGACCGTGAACAAGGCCCTCGCGGACTTCGCCTCCCGCGGCTGGATCCGGCTCGAGGCCCGCGCGGTCCTCATCGTCGACGTGGAGCGTCTGCGCCGCCGGGCCCGCTGAGGCGCCCGGCCCGCCGCGGCCCCGCACCTCGGACGGCCCCCGCGATCCTCGGATCGCGGGGGCCGTCCGTCGTCGGGAGCTCAGCGCTCCTGGGCGAGATGGTCCAGCGTCGCGCGGAGGTTCCAGCGCGCGGCGTCCTGGAGCTCCGCGGGCAGCTCGGCGCCGTAGACGACGCGCAGCAGCCGCTCGAGGGTGAGCACCCCGGCGGTGCGGGCGCGGCGCACCTGCTCGATCCGCTCCTGCCGATGGGCGATCGCCTGCTCGATCGCCGCGATCGCCTCGAGCGGCGAGTCGACGGAGGGCCCGTGGCCGGGATGGAGGGAGGAGATCCGTCCGTCCTCGGCGAGGGCGTGGAGGATCGCGAGGGACTGCAGGTACTCGGTGAGCGAGCCGCCGTCCTCCGGCACGATCACGGTCGAGGAGCCGCCCAGCAGCGTGTCCCCGGTGAGGAGCCTGCCCCCGTCCACGAGCACGCCGACGGAGTCGGAGGTGTGGCCGGGCAGATGGACGACGTGGCCGACGGTGCCGTTGTCGCCGACGAGCGTCGACGGCAGCGGGCGGGAGCCGGGCACGGCGGTCTGGTCGGCCGCCCACAGCGGCACCTCGCGGCCGCTGCGCGCGCTGAGCTGCCTCGCGAGGGTCGCCGCGCTCGCGGCATGGTCCTGGTGCCGGTGGGTGACCAGCACCCCCTCCGGCCGGACCTCCTCCCCGCAGGTCAGCAGCAGCTCGGCGAGGTGCTCGGGGTCCTTCGGTCCGGGATCGACGACCCACACCTGGCCCTCGTCACGAAGCACATGGCTGTTCGTCCCGGTCAGCGTCATCGGGCCGGGGTTGTCCGCACGGACCGTGATCAGCTCGACGGCCGGGGCGTCGGGGGCGCGCTGCGCGAGATGCTCGTCCACGCTCGGCCCGCTCAGGCGGTGGGGGCCAGCGGCGCGGACAGCTCGACGACGAGCTCGAGCTCGACCGGGGCGTCCAGCGGCAGCACGGCCACGCCGACGGCGGAGCGGGCGTGGGAGCCGGCCTCGCCGAAGACCTCGCCGAGCAGGGTGCTCGCGCCGTTGATGACGCCGGGCTGCCCGGTGAAGGCGGGGTCGGAGGCGACGTAGCCGGTCACCTTGACGATCCGAGAGACGCGGTCCAGGTCGCCGACGAGGGCCTCGACCGCGGCGAGCGCGTTCAGGCAGCACGTCGCGGCGAGCTCGGCGGCCCTCTCGGCCGTGACCTCGGCGCCGACCTTGCCGGTGGCGGGCAGGACGCCGTCCACGAAGGGCAGCTGCCCGGAGGTGTGGACGTGCGCGCCGGTCTGCACGGCCGGGACGTAGGCGGCGACCGGCGCGGCCACCTCGGGCAGGGTGTGCCCGAGGTCGGCGAGCCGTGCCCGGATGCGGGCGCTGCGGGCGGCGGCGTCGGACTCGGCCATCGGCTCAGGCCTCGACGCGGGGGCGCTTGAGGTAGGCGACCAGGTTCTCCGGGTTCGGTCCCGGCACGACCTGGACCAGCTCCCAGCCCTCGTCGCCGTAGTTGTCCAGGATCTGCTTGGTCGCGTGGATCAGCAGCGGAACGGTCAGGTACTCCCAGCGGGTCAGTGTGCTCATGACACGAGCCTACCCGCGCGCCTCAGCCGCCGACGGCCTCCTGCTCGACGCGTCGCAGGACGGCCGACCAGTCGCTGACGTGCGGGTGCCGTCGCAGCAGCCGACGGCGCTCGCGCTCGGTCATCCCGCCCCAGACCCCGAAGTCGACGCGGTTGTCGAGCGCGTCGGCGAGGCATTCGGTGCGCACCGGGCACGCTCCGCAGGCCGCCTTGACGGCGTGCTGCTCCGCACCCTGCACGAAGAACCCGTCGGGATCCATCGACACGCAGGCACCTCGCGCGGCCCAGCTACTGTCGCCCGTGAAGGCGTCTCCCCCGATGGTCATGCTCCATCCCCTTCCTTCTGCCGGATCGACCTTGATCCGTCCTGGGGCCACTGTATGGAGACGGTCGCCACATGGCAAAACGCGCGGCGCTGCACCACGGGTGCGGTGGGACGTGATAACTGGCGCCGCCGCGCCCCGTCGGGTCACGGTGCGGCATCGGCTTCGTGAAGATTCCGCGTCCGCGGCACGCCGGAATGGCCGCTCCCGGAGCGCCGCCGTACTGTAGTTCCATGGCCAGCACCACGCCCGCGTCCGCCTCCGGTCGCTCCCTGCCCGTCGCCCTGGCGCAGACCGTCTATCTGCTCCTGGGGCTCCTCGCCGTCTCCGCGCTCGCCGGCGTGCTGCTGGCGGCCTTCTTCCTGCCGGCCGTCTCGGCCTCCTCCGCGGTCGCGAAGGACGGGGTGGACCTGTTCGAGTCCTATCCCAGCGAGCTCGAGGTCGAGCCGCTGAACGAGGCCAGCCGCATCGAGGCGGCCGACGGGTCCCTGCTGGCCACCTTCTACACCGAGAACCGCATCATGGTGCCGATCGAGGAGATCTCGCCGCACATGCAGCATGCGGTGATCGCGGTCGAGGACCGCCGCTTCTACGAGCACGGCGGCGTGGACCCCAAGGGCATGGTCCGCGCCTTCGCCTCCAACGCCGCGGGCGGTGCGACCCAGGGCGGCTCGACGCTGACCCAGCAGTACGTGAAGAACGCGCTGCTCATGGACGCCGTGCAGCGCGGCGACCAGGAGGACCAGCTCGCCGCGACGGAGCAGAGCTACGGCCGCAAGCTGCGCGAGGCGAAGCTCGCGATCTCGCTCGAGAAGCGCTGGGACAAGGACGAGATCCTCAACGCCTACCTCAACGTCGCCCAGTTCGGGCCCTCCCAGTACGGCGTGGAGACCGGCTCGCGGCACTACTTCTCCAAGAGCGCGAAGGACCTCGACCCCGGAGAGGCCGCGCTGCTGGCGGGCATCACCAACGGGCCGAACCAGTACGACCCGGTCGCCCATCCCGAGGCGGGCGAGAAGCGCCGCAACGAGGTGCTCGCGGACATGAAGCGCGAGGGCTACGTGACCGAGGAGGAGTTCGAGAAGTACACCTCCCAGCCGGTCGAGGACATGCTGAAGATCCAGAACATCCGGGCCGGCTGCGCCGACGCCGGCACGAGCGGGTTCTTCTGCGACTACGTGACGCGCTCGCTGCTGAACGACCCGGACTTCGCCCCCACCTACGAGGAGCGGCGCAAGCTCCTCTACGGCGGCGGGCTCACGATCAAGACCACCCTGGACCCCGAGACCCAGAAGGCGGCCGTCGACATCCTGAAGCGCAGGGTCCCGGGCGATTCGCAGCACGGCTTCGGGCACTCGATCGTCACTGTGGAGCCGGGCACCGGCAAGATCCTCACGATGGCGGAGAACCGCACCTTCAACCCGCACGAGGACGTCAAGCCCGGCGAGACCGCGATCAACTACAACGTGCCGCAGGCGCTCGGCGGCGGCAGCGGCTTCCCGGTCGGCTCGACCTTCAAGCCCTTCGTGCTGCAGAACTGGCTCGAGAGCGGCCGGAGCATCGAGGACAAGGTGGGCACCCGTCGCGAGGCGATGTCGAGCTTCCCGGCGGAGTGCCTGGACCACGGCGCCTGGCGCGAGAACCCCGGCTACAACCCGGACAACGCGGTCTCGGTGCCGATCGCGCCGATGGAGTCGGTGCTGAATGCGACGAAGTTCTCGATCAACACCTCCTACGCGAACATGGCCCGCCAGCTGGACCTGTGCAGCATCGCCGAGTCGGCGCGCTCGATCGGCGCGGTCCCCGCGACCTTCAACCCCTACGACCCGACCACTTACGACATGCCCATCAACGAGATGTACGGCACCGAGCTGGCCCCGTCCGTGGTGGTGCTCGGCGAGCTGCGCATCTCCGCCCTGGACATGGCGTCGGCCTACGCGACCTGGGCCGCGGAGGGCACCTACTGCAAGCCGCAGGCGATCGCCGAGGTCATCGACCGCGACGGGAAGAAGATGGAGACCTCCGGGGCCGACTGCCACCAGGCGGTGGACAAGGAGGTCGCCGACACGATGGCCTGGGTGCTCCAGCAGGACCTCGAGGATCCGCGCGCGACCGGCAAGGGCAAGGTCGTCGAGGGCCACAAGGCCGGCGGCAAGACCGGCACCTCCGGCTCGCAGTTCCACACGTGGTACGTCGGCTTCACCCGCCAGATGTCGACCGCGGTGTGGTTCGGCCACCCGCAGTCGAACATCCGCCCCGGCGGCTTCTCGGTCGACGGAGAGATGCTCCAGGGCGGCCATGTGTGGGGCAACACCGTCTCCCTGCCCACCTGGCAGGAGTACATGAGCCGCGTGCACCGCGGCCTCCCGGCGAAGCCCTTCCCCGCCGCCCCCGCGGCGACGAAGACGGCCGCCGGCCAGACGGCCCAGAAGGGCGTGGTCCCGGACGTGTCCGGGAAGGTGCTCAGCGAGGCCGAGTCCATGCTCCAGGCCGCGGGCCTCGAGTACGAGGTGAGGCGGGAGAAGAGCGGCGAGGTCGGCCAGTGGTACGTGATCGGCACCGACCCGGCGCCCGGGACCCGCGTGCCGGACGGCCAGAAGGTCGTCATCCGTCAGTCCGAGGGCGAGGGCTGAGATGGGGGCACTCCGCTCGGCCGCGGCCGTGACGGGGGCCCTCGGCGTGACCGCGGCGGCCGCCGCGCACGTCTGGGCCCGTCACGTCGAGGTCCATCGCTTCACGCTGCGCGAGGCGGAGCTGCGGATCCTGCCGCCGGGGACGCGCACGCTCCGCGTCCTGCACATCAGCGACATCCACCTCCTGCCCGACCAGGAGCGCAAGCTGGCCTTCCTGCGGCACCTGGAGTCGCTGCGTCCGCACCTGGTAATCGACACGGGCGACAACATCGCCGCGGCCGCCTCGGTGCCGGCGCTCGCCGAGGCGATCGGGCCGCTGCTGCGCCGGCCGGGGGCCTTCGTGATGGGCTCGAACGACATGTTCGCGCCCATGCCGAAGAACCCCGCCCGCTACCTGCTGCCCGATCCGCGGCCGGCCGACATGACCGAGCCGAAGGAGCCGACCCTGCCCGTCGGGGAGCTCGCCGAGGCCCTCACCGCCCACGGCTGGAAGGACCTCACCAACACGCGCGCGAGCATCGAGCTGGGCGGCCTCGAGGTGCGACTGGTCGGGGTCGACGACCCGCATCTCGAGCGCGACGAGATGCCTCCCCTGCCCGCGACGGAGCCGCCCGCGCCGGAGCACGGCGCCGTGCTGCGCGTGGGGGTCGCCCATGCGCCCTATCGGCGCGTGCTGGACGCCTTCGCGGCCGACGGGGCGGAGCTGATCCTCGCCGGGCACACCCACGGCGGGCAGCTGCGCCTGCCCGGGATCGGGGCCCTCGTGACCAACTGCGACCTGCCGCGACAGCAGGCGCGCGGGGTCTCCCGCTGGCAGGGCGTGCCGATGAACGTGAGCGCCGGGATGGGGGCCAGCCCCTATTCGGACTACCGCCTGCTGACCCCGCCGGAGGCGACCTTGCTCACGTTGCGCGCCCGGAGGCCGTCCGCCGTCGAATGAGGGGCCCGGAGCCTGCTAGAGTCTCTCCTCGGTGACCCGCTCCGGCGTGGTCCACCGGGGTGTGGCGCAGCTTGGTAGCGCGTGCCGTTCGGGACGGCAAGGTCGCAGGTTCAAATCCTGTCACCCCGACCCTCAGGGGAGTCGAGGGATCCACGGATCCCACGACTCCCCTTATTCGTCGGCCACGGTCCGCAGATCTCGGCCGCGCGGCGTCCCCCGCGGGAGTGGATCCCGCTCCGCACACCACCCTTGAGCCGATACTTTATCGCCATGTGCTCATTCCGGGACAGACCGGGCCTGCATTCTTCGGACGGCACAGCAGATCTCCCCCGGCCGCTCCAGGCCCGCCGACGGAGGCTTCGAACATTCCGCACGCGAGCCCCCGGACCAGCATCATCCCCGAAATCGGACATTCCCGGCGGCATGACGGCGTGAATGACAACGGCGTAGTTATCACGACGTAATTCTATTTCGAGTGGTAACACGCGGCATTTCATGCTTCGCGGGCAAAATCTTCGTAAAGAAGTGTGCGTTCGAGCGCAAACTCCCCTGTGGGCCCTCGCCCGCGCGGACATACAGTGACCTGCGGTGCCGCCGTTCTCGGGCGGCATCCACCGGGCTGCCGCCTCCCCGTCACCGGTCCGGTTCCTTCCTCCTCTTCCCTGGGTGACGGGCGCAGGCTCCGCGGGTCCGTCCCGACAGTGGCGGAGCATCGGCTGCGAGGCGACGGAGAAAGTGATCGCCCACGATGTTCCGCACCGCTCCACGCGCCACGCACCGGGCTCCCGGTCGTGCCGTGATCGACTACCGAGGGCTCGCCGCCCCGGTCGGCAAGGGCGTGGGAGGGGCCGCCGCCATCGGCGCCGTCTCCGCGACCGCCGCCCTCGTCGGCGGCGCCTCGGCCACCGCCCAGGCGCCCGCGGCTCCGGCCGCCTCCGCCGTCGGCAGCTCCTCGGCCCCCGCCGCCGCTCCGGCAGCGGCCCCGACGAGCAGCCAGTACACCTCCGTGAAGCTCCGCAAGGGCTCGCGCGGCAATGCCGTCTCCTACCTCCAGGAGCGCCTGAACGCCTACGGCGCGAGCCTGCGGGTCGACGGCTCGTTCGGCCCCGCGACCCTGAAGGCCGTCAAGAACCGCCAGTCCGCAGCGGGCATCGGCGTGGACGGCGTGGTCGGGCCCAAGACCTGGAACGCCCTGTCGGGCTCCGGCTCCAAGGCCCCGTCCTCGCAGCCCAAGCTGCGTCAGGGCAGCCGTGGCAGCGCGGTCAGGACCCTGCAGTCCCAGCTGAACGCCCGCGGTGCCGACATCGCCGTGGACGGCAGCTTCGGCCCGGCCACCGCGAAGGCGGTCCGGGCGCTGCAGTCCGCGGCCGGCATCGGCGTGGACACCGTGGTCGGCCCCAAGACGTGGAACGCCCTGTACGGGTCCACGTCGATCCCCTCGGGCGGCACCGGTGCGAGCACGGGCACCTCGATCAACGGCTCCGCCGTGGTCGCCGCGGCCCGCGCCCAGCTCGGCGTCCGCTACTCCTGGGGCGGCTCCTCGCCCTCGGGCGGCCTGGACTGCTCCGGGCTGGTGTACCACGCGTACAACCAGGCCGGGGTGAGCATGCCGCGCAAGACGGCCAAGGGCTACACCTTCGGCGGCAGGATCATCTCCCAGTCGCAGGCCCAGCCCGGCGACCTCGTGGCCTTCACGAGCAACAACTACGGCCACATGGGGATCTATGCCGGAGGCGGCCGCATCATCGACGCCTCCAGCTCCCGCGGGCAGGTCGTCGAGCGCTCCATCTGGAACGCCCCGCACGTGTTCGTCACCTACCGCTGAGTCGGCAGGAGTCGGACATACGGCCATGACGGCCTGCTCGACGCGCGAGCGTCACCGGGAAGGAGCAGGGCGACATGGTGGGAGGGCCCGGTCGGCATCGCCGACCGGGCCCTTCCGCGTCCACGGCCTCGCGGTTCGTGCCGCCCCGATGTGATCCACGTGGCAGACTGGGACGGTCACGAACTCCCACGTCCGTCAGGAGATCCGGATGCCCGACCCCATCGCCCTCGTCCCGCTGCCCCGCTCCGTCGTGTGGTCGGAGGGCGTCTGGGAGACGATCGAGCCCTGGGAGGGGCTCTCCGTCGGCCTGAACGAGGACCTCCCGGCGACCGAGTACGCCCTGTCGATCTCCCCGCAGGGCGCGGCGCTGAGCGCCGGGAGCGAGGCCGCGCTGGCCGACGGGCGCAACACCTTCGCCCAGATCGTCACCGGCGCCGAGGGCTCGATCCCGTGCGTGACCATCGCCGACAGCCCGAAGCACGCCTGGCGCGGCATGCACCTGGACGTCTCGCGCCACTTCCTGCCCGTCGAGGAGGTCGAGACGCTGCTGGACGCGATGGCGCTGCACCGGCTGAACGTGCTGCACCTCCATCTCACCGACGACCAGGGCTGGCGGGTCGAGATCAAGGGCTATCCCCGGCTGACCGAGGTCGGCGCCTGGCGCGAGCAGAGCCTCGTGGGCCATATGAGCGGCGACGAGGAGAGCTGGACATTCGACGGGGTCCGCCACGGCGGCTCCTACACCCAGCAGGAGCTCACCGGCCTGGTCGAGTACGCGCGCCGTCGCGGCATCATGATCGTGCCCGAGATCGACCTGCCAGGCCACATGCAGGCCGCGATCGCCGCCTATCCCGAGCTCGGCAACGTCCCCGAGCAGCAGCTGGGGGTGCGGGAGGTCTGGGGCATCTCCGACCACGTGCTCGGCGTCAGCGACCAGGTCTTCGACTTCATCCGCGACGTGCTCACGCAGGTCGCGGCGATCTTCCCGGCGCCCTACGTGCACATCGGCGGGGACGAGTGCCCCACCGGCGAGTGGGAGCGCTCCTCGCAGGCGCGCGAGCGCATGAACGAGTGGGGCCTGACCCGCGTCTCGGAGATCCAGGGCCGCTTCACGACCTTCGCCTCCGAGGTGCTCGCCCAGCACGGCAAGCGCACCATCGCCTGGGACGAGGTGCTCGAGACCCACCTGCCCGACGACACCGTGATCATGAACTGGCGCGGACCGGCCGGGGTGGGCGAGGCGACCTCCCGCGGCTTCCAGACCATCGTGGCGACGTCGGACCTGCTGTACTTCGACCATTACCAGGCCTCCCCCGAGGACGAGCCGCTCGCGATCGGCGGTAGGACCACGCTGGAGGACGTCTACACCGGCCGCCTGCTGCCCAAGAAGCTCGACGAGTCCCAGGAGCGGCTGATCCTGGGGATGCAGGCGCAGCTGTGGACCGAGTACCTGCCCGACGCCGCCGCGGTCCAGTACATGGCCTTCCCGCGGCTGTGCGCCTTCGCGGAGCGCGCCTGGGGCTCGCCCGAGCAGGACTTCGACGAGTTCGAGGAGCGGCTGCGCGCGCATCTCCCGCGCCTGGACGCCTTCGGGATCCGGTACCGTCCCCTCGACGACTGACCGCCCATGCCCACCTCCCACCGCGACGCGCACCCCTACGGCCGGTCCGCCGACGACGTGCGGCGCCGGGACCGTCGGCTGCGCCGCACCCGGCGGCTGCGGGCCACGCAGCTGGCGATGTTCTCGGTGCTCGCCGTCGCGCTGATCGCGATCGGCGTGTACGCGGTGGGAGAGCTGCGCGAGCCCGCGAACGAGCCCGGCGTGATCTCGCCGAAGGAGCTGGGACCGGATCCGGTCGCGGTGGAGTGCCCGGAGCCGGACGCGGTGCCGCTGGAGCCCGGCGAGGTGACGGTCACCGTGCTCAACGGCACGACCCGCGGCGGGCTCGCGGGCAGCACCGCCGAGCAGCTCGGCGAGCGCGGCTACGAGGTGGCCGACGTGGGCAACACGCGCAGCGCCGGCGCCCCGGTCACGATCGTGCACGGCCCGTCCGGCTACCTGGCGGCGATGTCCCTCAGCGCGCAGTTCACCACCGGCGACCAGGAGCCCGTGCTCCAGCTCGCCGAGGACCGCGAGGGCGCGGGCGTCGACCTCCTGCTGGGCAACGGCTACCGCGGCCCGGCGGAGGAGGACGCCGCCTCCGCCGCGCTCGGGAAGCCGGTCCCCGCCCCCGAGGGCTGCTGAGCCCGGGCGGGAGGCGAGGCCTGTCGGTCCCGGGGACCGGGATCAGTCCTCCCAGTCGCGCCGGTCGACCTCGATCCGGGTGCCGGTCCACAGCGAGACCGCCCCGCCGAACAGCAGCAGCATCACGATGGTGCCGAAGACCAGGGAGGTGCTGGGCGAGTCCGGCATCAGCCCGACCAGCAGGCTGTTGATGCCGGTGGTCTGCGGCCCCTGCTCCTCCCCCGCGGCGAGGCCGGCGTCGACGTCCACGACCAGGCTCGCCGAGGTCGGGATTCCGGCGCGATCGGTGACGTGATACGTGATCGGGGTCGAGCGCCCGGTGAAGCCCCGCTCCGGCATGAAGCTCACCGCGCCGTTGCCGCCGACGGTGTAGACCCCCTCCCCCGGGATCACGAGCCGCTTGCCGCGCCCGTCCTCGAGCTCGGCGACGTTCGTCGCGCTCAGGGAGCTGATCTCCACGCTCTCCGGCTCGAGGGGCTGGGCGCCGCTGCCGGCGGTGTCGTTGCCGAGCACGTCCACCGAGACGGGGCTGTCGGGCGCGGTGCGGGCCTCGTCGTCGCGCATCGTGGCGATCACCGGTGTGAAGATCGCCGTCATGGTGGCGCTGACGGGGTTGTCGGCGTAGACGCCGCGGGCCTCGACGGTGACCGGCTCCGCGGTGCCGCTGAACCCCTCCTCGGGCGTCATCACCACCGTGCGGGACTCGAGGTCGATCCTCCAGGTCCCCTCCCCCGGGATCCTCAGCTCGGTGCCGTCGGCCGAGACGGTGGCCCCCTCCGGGGCCTCCTCGCTGAAGCGCAGGGAGTCCGTGCGCACGTCGAGGATTCCGGTGGAGAGGTCGAAGACCATCTCGGTGCCGGGCGGGGCCGCCTGCGTGCGGGGCACGAGGACCGGGTAGGCGGTGCTCAGCAGGGCCGTCGCGGCGGTCGAGCCCTCGCCGTCCCCGCCCGTGATGCCCATCGGGGCGACCGTGCGCACCTCGTCGCTCTCGGGCGCGAAGCGGACGGTGGCGGTGGCGCGGTCGAGCGTCCAGACGCCGACGCCCTCCTCGATCACGCGCGTGCCGTCGGCGGAGGCCTCGTAGACGCCCTGGTCGCCGAGGGGCTCGAGGCGCAGCGTGTCCGGGTCCACGTGCTGCTGCCCCTCCCCCACCACGAACACGATGTCCTCGCCGTAGGGGGCGGAGCGGTCGAGGTCGGAGATGATCGGGATGGTGAGCGCGACCTTCCCGGCCCGCTGCACGGCGCCCTCCCCGTCCTCGACGACGTAGAGGATCGGGGTGGGCTGGCGGGCGAGGTCGGGCCCGGCCGGGATGTGGGTGAGGGTGCGGTGGTCGCCGGCGAGCTGCCAGGTGCCCTGGTCGGGGACGGTGACGCGGCTCCCGTCGAGGCCGACGGTCGAGCCGGCGGGGAGGGCGGCCAGCTCGAGCCGCACGGCCCCGTCGGCCGGGACGTCCTCGGGCAGCTCGACGGTGGTGGTCGTCCCGGCGGAGCCGTGGGCCGGGATCTCCTCGAGCTCGACCAGCTCGGGGGTCAGCAGCACGGGCTCGGAGCGCGTGTCGTGGACGCTGCCGATGGTCAGGGCGATCGGGGTGCTGGGCCCGTCCACGCCGTACAGCGGGGTGAACACCAGCTCCTCGCCGAGCAGCGTCCAGGTCCCCTCCCCCGCGACCGCGATGCTGAGCGAGTCCTCCCCGAGCTCCATCGAGGACCGCTGCGCGGCGTCGAGCTGCTCCGGCACCGCGAGGCGGGCCGAGGTGAGGTCGACCTCGCCCTCCGCCTCGTCCTCCACCAGGGCGCCCAGCGGGATGCGGGTGACGGAGCCGGGGATCATCCCGAGGGTCTCCGTCTGGGCGGGGAACTCGAAGGGGCCGTCCTCCCCGAGCGCGGCGGCGGGGACCGTGAGGGAGCCCGTCAGCGCCACGACGGCCAGCAGCGGGACCGCGCGGGCGAGGATGCGTGCCCTTCGCGCGTGCGAAGGGCGGGACGGGGGCTCGAGCACCGACCCAGCGTAGCAACGACGTCCCGCGACGCCCCGTCGCTCATAGGGTGGGGCCATGGACGAGGACCGCTCCGCCGCCCCGCTCGATCCGACCGACCTGCCGCCGCTGGAGGAGGTCCTCGACCTGCTCACCGCGCAGCTCGCCGCGTGGCTGCCGGCGCAGCGCTGGTACGCGCACAAGGGCGCAGGGGATCCGCACGTCGAGATCGCCGGCTGGGCGCCGCTGCGGATCGCTCCCGATCACGCGACGATCCTGCTCGTGGTGGAGGTCCGCACCGATCGCGACGCGTCCTCCGGGGCGCTGTACCAGGTCCCGCTCGTGCTGCGTCGCCCCGGGCCGGGGGCGACGGAGGAGGGCGCGGAGGTCGGCGTGCTGGCCGTGCCGGGCGGACCGCTGCGCGTGGACGACGCGGTGCGGGACGCCGACGGACGGGCCGCGCTGGTGGCGACGCTCGTCTCGGGCGACGGCGCCGTCGGGCCGCGCCTGGGCCTGGCCGCGCAGCGCACCCGCCCGGAGTCCCCGCTGCCGCTGGGCCGGGCGATGCGCAGCCGGGTCCTCGGCGGCGAGCAGTCCAACTCCTCCCTGATCGTCGAGACCGAGGGCGCCTCCCCGCTGATCGTGAAGCTGTTCCGGGTGCTGCAGGACGGGGAGAACCCCGACGTCGTGCTCCAGGGCGCGCTGACCTCGCAGGGCTCCGCCCGTGTGCCCGCGGTGATCGGCGCGGCGCGGGTGCGCGTGGGCGGGGTGCGCACCCATTCCCTGGTCGCGCAGGAGTTCCTGCCCGACGTCGAGGACGCCTGGCGGGTCGCGCTGCGAGTGGCCGGGGAGGGCGGGGACTTCACCGGGCCGGCGCGGGAGCTCGGGGCCGCCCTCGCCGAGGTCCATCGCGACCTCGCCGCCGCCCTCGGCACGATCCCGGCCGACGCCCACGCCGTCGGCGCGACGCTCGCGCAGATGCACGACCGGCTCGACCAGGTGAGCGCGGAGGTGGAGCAGGTCGCCGCGCATCGCGAGAATCTCGCCGCCCTGCTGTCCGCCGCCGCGGAGGCGCCGTGGCCGGCGATGCAGCGCATCCACGGCGACCTGCACCTGGGGCAGGTGCTCGCCGTCCCCGGCCGGGGCTGGGTGCTGCTGGACTTCGAGGGAGAGCCGCTGCGGCCGCTCGCCGAGCGGTCCCTGCCCGACTCCCCGCTGCGCGACGTGGCGGGGATGCTGCGCAGCCTGGACTACGTCGCCGGGGCGGTCGCCCACGAGCACGGCGTGGACGCGAGCGCCTGGGCCGCCGCCGCGCGCACGGCCTTCCTCGAGGGCTGGGCCGCAGGGAGCGGCACGGCGGCTCCCCCGGCGCTGCTCGCCGCCTTCGAGGCGGACAAGGCCGTGTACGAGGCGCTGTACGAGTCGCGGCAGCGCCCGGACTGGCTGCCGATCCCCCTCGGTGCGCTCGAGCGGATCAGCCCACCAGGCGCGGGGGCGGGGTCACCGGGCTGAGCGCCGTCACCGGGCTGGTCGTCGCCGCGGGGGTGAGGGAGCCGGGCAGGAACGGGGAGCTGATCGCGCGCACGGCGACGCGCACCCCGACGACCAGCTCGAGCAGATCGCCGTCGGGCCCGGTCCAGGACGCGGAGTGGACGCCGTGGGCCGTCTCCGCCGCACGACGTCGCAGACCGGCGGCCCGGGCGCTGCGCTCGACCGCCTCGAGCAGGGCGTCGACGCGGGCCGGGGCGGGGTCGTGGTCGCCGTCGGCGGCCAGCAGAGCGCTGACGTGGCAGAAGGTCTGCAGCCCGCGCCAGGACCCGCCCGAGGAGCGGTCGCGCTCGGGACGATGGTCGTGGAAGGCGCCCAGGCGCGGCTGCTCCGCCAGGAGCGCGGAGGTCACGGACTCCAGCAGGGTGCGGATCCGCTCGTGGGTGGCGTCCTGCCCGGGGATCTCGTCCTCGGTCCCTCGAGGGAGCGCTGACATCCTCGACCGCCCTCCCGTCATGCCGTCCTCGACGGCGTCCTGCTGTTCCGCCGTCGACCGGCGTCGCCACACCCGCCCGCGCGAGTGGCGTCCAGCGTACCGATCCCTGCGGGATCTGCCGATGGGGAGAACTCCCCATCGCCCCTCGGCCCCTCGCGCGCTAGGGGCCGAGGCGGCGCGTCGGGCCGGCTGTCGGACCGGACGCAGGGGCGGGCCTCACTCCTCCTCGACCGGGACGAACTGCACCGGGGAGACCGAGGAGTAGCGGTCCTGCCGGATCGAGACCACGCCCACGCCGCCGATGAACGGCGCCAGGGCCTGCGGGTTCTTGCCGGGGTTGGCGAGGATGACCTGGAAGCCGAAGTGGCGGAAGGATTCCATCGCGGCGGTGATGAACTTGCCCGCGCCCTTGGAGAAGGCCTCGTCGATGATGATCGGGGCGTAGCGGGGCACCTCCTGGCCGGTGCCGGCGAGCTGGTAGCGCAGCGCGGCGGCGAGGCAGAAGGTGGCCAGGCGCTCGTTCTGGCCGCCGGAGAGGGGGCCGCCGGACTCGTGCGCATGGACCACGGTGCCCTCCGCGTCCACCTCCTCGGCGTGGAAGTGCACGTGCCGGCGCACGTCGAGGATGACGCGGGAGACCTGGTCGTCGCGAGTGCGGGCCGCGCCGATGAGGTCCATCAGGTGGCGCAGGGACAGGAACCGCTCCTCGGCCAGCGCCCGGTCGCGGGAGATGTCGTTCAGCGCCGTGTCCGCGACCGCGTCCTCGAGCGCCTTCTTGAACTCGTCCAGCGCCGCGAGGTGCACGGGCCGCATCGACAGCTGCAGGAAGCGGCCGGAGTGGAACTCGACCTGGGCCAGGAGCGCGTTGATGCGCTGGAGGCGCTTGCGGATCTCGGCCGGCTCGCGGGCGATCGCGGTGGCGAGCGCCTGCACGTCCCCGAGGGTGTTGCCGGTGAAGAACTCGAAGAAGCGGTCCTCGACCTCGGGCAGCTTCTCCTCCTCGATGCGCTGGAGGATCGCGAGGTAGTCGTCGATCCCCTCGAGCGTGGGCGCGGTGTCCCCGGCCTGCGCGGGCCAGCGGCGGGTGAACTCGCGCATGGCGGTGCGCATGTCCTCCTCGGCGCGGGAGGTGCGCTTGGTGAGGTCCATCAGCTCCGCGTCGAGGGTGGCGGAGGCGTCCTTGGTGACCCGGTCGATGGTGGACAGCACGAGCGTCGGCGCGATCGCCGCGAAGCGCTCGGCGAGCTCCTTCTCGACCTCGGGGTCGAGAGCGGAGTCCTCGACGCGCTCCTTCGCCTCGGCGAGCCGCTCCTCGGCGCGCTCGGCCTGCTCGGCGACCTTGCCGGCCGAGCGCACCACCTCCAGCAGCTCCTCGTCGCTCCCGGCGATCGAGGCCTCGACGTCGTCGATCTGGCGGGCGAGCTCGGTGAGGGCGGCCGAGCCGTCCTCGGCGGCGCGGACCATGTCGCGCAGGTTCGCCACGCGCCGCGCGACGGAGGCGGCGTCGATGTCGTCCCAGGTGACGGCGCTGATCGCCTGGAGGGCGTAGAGCCTCTCCCGGCGGCGCTCCCGCTCGACCTCCACGTCCTTGCGGCGGGCCTGCGCCTCGAACAGGGCCTGCTCGGCGCGGGTGCGCTCCTGCTCGAACACGGCGCGCTTGGCGCGGTTGTCGAAGCCGAGCACCCACTGGGAGCGGTCGTTGATCTGCCGGTCCGCGTTCTTCTCGTGCCGGGTCGCGGAGTGCTTGATCTGGCCGGAGCGGAGCACGGCCCGGTTCAGCCGGGTGAACTCCTCGAGGGACTCCGCGCAGGTGTAGTCCATGCGGGAGGCGATCTCGTGGGAGAGCCAGACGTGGAACTCGCCGTCCTTGACGTCGAGCTTCGCGGCCAGCGAGCGCTCGTCGATGGTCTTCGCGGGCCGGCGCAGATCGGTGTTGACCCGGTTGTAGGAGATCCGCCGACGCAGCTTGGTGCGGTCGATGACCTGCGCGACCTCGCGGTAGACGCGGTCGGGGACGAGGATCGAGCGGGCCAGTCCCCGCAGCGCCTGCTCGGCCGCGGCCGTCCACTCCTCCTCGCCGCTCCTGACCTGCAGCAGCTCGGCGGCGAAGGGCAGCTCGGTCGGGGCGATGCCCACCTCGGAGGCGATGTGGTCGCGCAGCGCGACGTCCTGGGAGTGGAGGTTGGAGGCCCGGGAGGTGAGGGAGGCGAGCTCCTCGCGGGTGCGCTGGAGCGTCTCCCCGAGCTCGCGCACGGTCGCCTCGGCCTCCCAGCGGGCGGCGTCGGCCCCCTTCTCGTCGGTCTCGAGGTCCTCGCGCAGCTGGTCCACCTCGCGCTGCAGGGCGAGGAACATGTCCTCCCCCGCCGGGGTGCGCAGCTCCACGGTCGCCAGCTGCGAGGCGAACTCGGCGGCCCGCTCGCGGCGCCGCTCCCGCTCCACCTCGAGCCCGGCGATCTGCTGCTTCCAGTCGTCGATCTCGCCGCCGCCGGCGCGCTTGCGCTGCTCCTTGAGCTGGGCGAGGTCGGAGCGGGCCTCGGCCACGTCCTGGGTGAGGCGACGCTGCTGGGCGGCGAGGGAGTCCCGCTCCAGCTGCAGGCGTCCCGTCTCCTCCCCCAGCAGGCGCACGAGGTGCTGGGCGGCGAAGACGTCGATGTCGGCGCGGCGGTCCACGAGCGCCCCGCCGCGCTCGCGCATGGCGGTCCAGTCCTCGTGGGTGGTGCGCAGGGTGCGCAGCAGGTCCCGCTGCTCGCGCGCGGTCACCAGCGCCTCGTACACCTCGGAGAGGTTGTGGAAGTTCGCCAGCGCCTGGTCGGCGAGCTCGAAGGTGCGCGGCTGATCGAGCATGTAGTCGCGCAGCAGGGCGTTGACGTCGCCGAGCTCCTTGGCGGACTGGATCTTGTGCAGCAGCCCGAGCGCCTTCTCGTCCGGGATCCCGAGCAGCTGGCAGAACGCGGCCCGGTACTCGCGGAACTGGCGGAAGGTCTGGGTGCCGGGGTGCGCCGCCTCGAGCGCCTTGCCCTCGATCTGGGAGGAGACGAACTGGCGCAGGTCGGTGACGTCCAGCGGCGTGCGGGAGATGACGTAGAGGCTGCGCACGTCCGAGTCGGCGGAGTGGCCGGCGTGCAGCAGGAGGAGGCGGGAGAGCTGCACGGTCCCGCCGCGGCCGTCGCCGTAGCGCAGCGTGAGCACCGACAGGGTGGTCCTCTCGCGCAGCACCTCCTGGCTGAACTCGCCGGTGGCCTGGTCGTAGTGCATCGCCCATGCGCCGCGCACGTAGCTGGCGACGGTGCGGCGGTACTTCGAGCGCTGGGGGCCCGCATCGGAGGCGGCGGCGTTGAACTGGAGGGTGCGCGGCGGGGTCAGCAGCGCGCTGATCGCGTCCAGCAGCGTGGACTTGCCGGTGCCGGGACCGCCGGTGAGGAAGTACCCCTTCGAGGAGATCGCCAGGTCGTGGGTGCCGTGGAAGGTGCCCCAGTTGGAGATCTGCACATGGGTGAGCCGCCACTGCCCCGGGTGCGGGTGGTCCGGGTCGGTGATCGTCTCGTCCGCGGCGGGCCCGGTCGGGACGCCGGGCAGGTCCAGCCCGTCCTGCTGCTGCGGGCTCACGGTCTCAGTCGTCGATGGCACCCCGCCAGGGTACCGAGCCGGAGCGCCGCGCCACGCCCGTGGGGAGCATCTCCTGATCGGGTCCTGATCGACGCGGGGCCCGCAGGGCCCGTCCCTCGGCGGGCGGATCCCGAGGGACGCACCGGTCACACCTCTCCGTTCACCCGTCGTTCACCTTGTTATAGTCCGACGATCGGGACTCCGGAGGAGCCCCTCTTCGCATGCCGCGGGCGTGCACGCACACGACTCGGCGGAGGTCGCCGAGGACCCCGTCCGGAGGGAGGCATGTCGACGCATGATGATGCGCTGGGCCCCGCGCCGCCCTCTCCTTCCTGTGCAGCTCCCGTCGGCCGGACTCGCCCTCCCCGCGAGGACGCGATGAGCGAGCAGCGGCGCACCCCTCGAGCACCCCTGGTGCTGGGCACCTGGTCGGCGGGCCCGGGGACCGGGCTGTGGGAGCAGGCCCTCCCCGCCGCGCATTGGCGCACCGTGCTGGGCGACGCGGTCGTCACGCTCCGCATCGAGGGCGGGCCCGCCCGGGTCCGGGCCGCACGCGCGGGTCGGCCGCGGCAGATCGCCTCCGGCGTCCAGGAGCTGGAGCTGCAGCTGTCGGCCGAGGGCCCGCAGTGGTACTGGGTCGAGGGCCCCGTGCGCTCGGTCCGCTGGAGCGTCGAGGTCCCCGCCGATCTGCCGCGCGTCGCCGTGGTCATGCCCACACGCCTGCGGGAGGACGACGCGCTCGCCCAGGCCGGGCGCTTCGCCCGCATGGAGTGCGTGGACCGCGTGATCGTGGTCGACCAGGGCGGGACGCTCGAGGACCTGCCTGCCTTCTCGGCCCTCCGCCGCGAGCACCCGGGCATCGAGCTGATCTCCCAGCCGAACCTGGGCGGCTCCGGCGGCTACGCGCGCGGGATGCTCGAGGCCTCGACGGACCCCGACGCCGCCGTGCTGCTCTCCGACGACGACGCGGTCCTCTCCGAGGAGTCGCTGCGCCGGATGCTGACCTACCAGGCCCTCGCCGCCCGTCCGACGATCCTCGGCGCCCCGCTGTTCTCCGCCGCGCACCCCACGCAGCTGATGGCCATGGCCGAGCGCGTCGAGCCCCGCGTCTTCCAGTGGCGCTCCGCCGATCGGATGCGCGGGGCGACCGACCTCGCCGGCACCACTCCTGCGGACTGGGACTTCACCCTCTCCGACGAGCCGGCGAACTACACCGGATGGTGGGGGACGCTCCTGCCCCCGGGCACGGTCGCGGAGCTGGGACTGCCCGCACCCCTGTTCCTGAAGTGGGACGACGCCGAGTACGGCCTGCGAGCGACCGCCCACGGCTACGACCACGCCGTGCTGCCGGGCACCGCGGTCCACCATCCGTCATGGACGGCGTACCGCACCCAGATGACATGGACCGCCCGGGTCCTGCACCGCAACCGGCTCGCGATCGCGGCCGCCTACGGCGCCGGCCGCGGAGTGGTCCTCTCGTCCCTCCTGCACCAGCTCAAGCACGTGCTCGCCGGTCACCTGCTGACCGCCGAGCTCTGGGAGGCGGGCATCGAGGCGATGCGCGAGGGTCCGGAGGCCTGGCTGGGCGGCGACCTGACGCGCGCCCGCACGGACGGCGACCGCCTGGTGCGCGACTGGCACCGCGAGAACGACCTCGCCGGCACGATCACGCCGACGCACGGCGCGAGCCCGGCGCTGCCCGTCGCCGTCGGCCGGGCGGTGCTCCGGATGCTCCTGCCCGACCACCCGCCCCGCAGGATCCTCGGCCTGCACGCCGATGACGTGCACTGGCGCACCACGCTGGGCGCCGACGCCGTGGTCGTCACCGGCGACGACGGCGCGGTCGAGCGCGCGTTCGCGGTGCGCGGCTCGCAGATGCGCCGCATGCTCCTGCGGGTGCTGCGCTCCCATCTGGGCCTGTCGCTGCGCTGGCCGTCCCTCGTGCGCCGCTATCGTGCCGGCCTGCCCCGACAGACGACCGCCGATGCCTGGACCGCGATGCTCTCCGCCGCGTCCGCCGGCTCCCCCACGGAGAGGACCTGACCATGCCCGCTCGCGGGAACGCGCTCAAGCGCCGGGTGCGCAGCGTCGGAGGGAAGGTGCTGCGCCGCTTCCGGCTGCTGCCCGGCGGGATGCCGGACGGGATCGGCGACGACGCCGCCCTGGCGGGCCGCACCCTGGACGGGGAGGTGATCGTCTACTTCCCCGACACCCTGGACAGCCTCTACCAGCTGCAGAGCTGGTACGGGCCGCTGCGCGAGCTGCACCGCGCCCAGGGCGTGACGGTCGTGTGCATGGACTCGCGCACCGCCGCGATGATCCGCGAGGAGCTGGACGTGCCGGTGGTGACGATCGCGCTGGACGCGACGCTGGATGCGATCATCCTGCGCAGCGCCACCAAGCTCGTCCTCTACGTGAACTACAACCCGCTGAACGCGGCCGCGCTGCGCTCGCGCTCCGCGATCCACGTCTCGCTGCTGCACGGCGACTCGGACAAGGTCGTCTCCGTCTCGAACCAGATCAAGGCCTACGACTACTCCTTCGTCGCGGGGCAGGCGGCGATCGACCGGCTGGAGCGGCACACGACCCTGTTCGACGCGCCGGCCCGCTGCATCCCGGTGGGCCGTCCCGCCCGGGACACGGACGTCACCGAGACCCATCCCCGGGCCAGCACCCGCCCGACGGTGCTGTACGCCCCGACCTGGGAGGGCGGCCAGGCCTCGGCCGCCTACAGCTCCCTGCTCTCGCACGGTCTCGAGGCGGTGCACTCCCTGCTGCTGGCGGACCTGGACGTCATCTACCGCCCGCACCCGCTGACGGGCGTGCGCGTCCCCGCCTACGGCGAGGCCGACGGCCAGCTGCGCGGGATGCTCGACGACGCGGGCGAGCGCGCCCTGGTCAGCACCGACCGCCCGCTCCAGCAGGATTTCGCGGACGCGGACCTCATCGTGTGCGACGTCTCCGCCGTCTCGGGCGACTGGCTGCCCACCGGCAAGCCGATGATCGTCACCCGCTCCGCCGATCCCGCCTCGCGGGACGCCGGCACCGCGCTGCTGCACCTGGTGCCGCGGCTGGACGCCTCCGCCGCCCGCGACGCCGGGAGGCTCGCCACGGGCCTGCTCGAGCACGACCCGCTGCACGACGAGCGCGTGGAGATGATCGAGTACTACCTCGGCGACATCACCCCCGGCGCCTCGCTGCAGCGGTTCCTCGACGCCTGCCGCCGTCTGTCGGCGCGGCGGGACGAGCTCTGGGAGAAGCTGCAGCGGATCGAGGGCGCGGCCGAGGACGCATAGCTCACGCGCCCGCGGCCGCACCGGCCTCCCTGCCCGATCGCGGGTGCCGCGTCTTGTAGGGTGACCAGCAGGTGTCCGGCAGGTGAACAGCCGGCCGGACCGGACACATGAAGGATCGATCCCGAACGGCCCGCCCGACCGCACCGTCGCGACGGGCACGACCGGCACGATGAAGGAACATCTATGTACTCACTGATACTGCTGAACGGGGGTATCGGGGCCCGCATCGGCGCGAACCAGCCGAAGCAGCTGCTGAAGCTGCGTGGCATCCCGATCCTCGTCTACGCGCTGATCCAGGCGGATCGCGTGGAGAAGATCAGCCAGATCGTCCTGAACTACCCCGCCGGGTGGAAGGAGGCGGTCGAGGAGGTCCTCGCCGACTACGCGATCGCCACGCCGGTCACCCTCGTCGAGGCCGGGGACTCCCGCCACGCCTCGGTCGCGGCGATGCTCCCCCACTGCTCCGAGGACGACGTGATCATCCACGAGGCTGCCCGCCCGCTCGTGAGCCGGAGGAACTTCGAGGACCTCATCGAGGACGAGCACGCGAACGTGTCCCTGATGACCCCCATCTCGTTCACCGTCGCCCCCGTGGACCCCGAGACCCGCGAGGTCACCGGGTCGCTCGAGCGCGACCGGCTGCGCAACGTGCAGCTTCCCCAGAAGTTCTCCAAGGCCGACCTCGCCGCCTCGCACGAGCAGGCGAAGCAGGACGGGAAGGTCTACACCGAGGACGCGACCCTGGTCGCCGACTCCGGTCGTCCCGTGTACTTCATCGAGGGCTCCGACGTGAACTTCAAGGTCACCACGCCCACTGATCTGCGCATGGCGGGCTTCCTGCTGCGCCCGGAGGAGGAAGACGATGACTGAGACCGCTCTCGTCACCGGAGCGTCGCGAGGCATCGGTCTGGAGACCGTGCGCCGCTTCCTCCACAACAGCGAGAACATCACCACCATCGTGATGTTCGCCCGGGCGTCGGAGGACTTCGACGCCGCCGTCGAGGAGCTGCGCGCCTCGAGCCCGGTGGGACGCAAGATCGTCACCCGCGCCGTGGACGTGGGCGACCGCGACGCGCTGCACGAGGCGCTCGAGTCCGTGCACGCGGAGGTCGGGAACATCGACCACCTCGTCAACAACGCGGGCTACACGAACCCGGTCCCCCTCCAGCAGGCGGAGATCGAGGACTTCGAGAAGACGATGAGCGTGAACGTGTATGCGCCCTTCCTCATCGTGAAGTGGCTGCTGAACCACGGCAACACCTTCAAGCTGATCGTCAACATCGCCTCGACCGCCGGGATCAACGGCCGCTCGGGCTGGCTCACCTACTCGGCCTCGAAGGCCGCGGTGATCAACATGAGCCAGGTGATGCGCGAGGAGCTCGCGATCTACGGCACGCGCGTGGTGTGCCTCTCCCCCGGCCGCACCGCGACGGCGCTGCGCCGCACGCTCGCGCCGGAGGAGGACCCGACCACGATCATGCAGCCGGAGCACGTCGCGCGGGTCATCGAGACGTTCACCTCGCCCGTGGGCCGGTTCATCGACTCGGAGAACATCGTCGTGCGCCAGTGACGCGCTGACAGCCGATGAGAGCCCCCCGATGCCTACTGCGCATCGGGGGGCTCTCGTCGTCGGACGACGGGATCAGCTCGTCGCGTGGGCCTTCCAGTGCTCCGCTCCGGTGACGTACGAGGACGACCAGGGCTTGACCCCGTCGGCCCAGTGACGGATCTTCGGGTCGCCGACGGACTCGCGGTCCGGGACGTGCGCCCACTGCGCGGAAAGCTCGGCCCGCCTGGGCCCCGCCACGTAGTGCAGCGCGTCCCGATCGTCCAGGCGGTAGAGCTCCCTCGCCGCCAGGGCCTGGTCGCTCAGCCCCTCCTCCCGCTGCGAGGCGAGGTCGAGCACCATGACGTCGGTGTCGAACGCGTCGAAGTCGAAGACGTGGCGGCCGTGGATGTCCCGGTAGAACTCGTAGGCGGTGTCCGGGGCCGCGTCCAGGCGTCGTGCGGCGCCGTAGAGCACCGCGAACCCGCTCGGGACGGGTCGCGAGGTGCGTCGCGCGGCGAACAGGGCGTCCCCGAGGTCCAGCGCGGCCAGCTCCGCGAGGTCCGCGCTCACGGCGGCGTCGACGGGGAGCAGGATCGCGCGCTCGACGGGCACGAGATCGGCCAGCAGCGTCCGGTCCAGGGAGCGCGGGTCCTGGACGCCGACCCGGCCCGGGTCGATCGAGGACGTGTCGATCCACCGGATGTCGACGCCGTCGACCTGCAGGTCCGCCGGCCGCGGCTCCCGCGAGACGATCCAGGCGCGCAGCGGCCGGGACGAGTGGGCGGCCGCCGAGCGGAGCACGGGCGCGAGGCGCTTGAGCTGCGTCGCGGACGGCGTCAGCACCACGTCGACCGCCTCGCCCCGGACGTCGGCCGACGGCACCTCGACCGTGGAGACCAGCTGCGCGGCGGTGGCGCCGGCGGCGGGGACCTCCACGCGCCGTGCATGGCGGGCGCGCGCGGCCTCGACCTCCGGTGCGACGGTGCTGCGCCAGGTCTCGTAGACCTCGTCACGGCTCTTGCCCTGGAAGATGGCGGTGAGGACGGGCTCCAGGCGATCGCACATGTTCGAGCGCATCGCGTCGAAGTCCTCCGTCGAGAGGCGGAACAGCCCGTTGAAGCGGACGTCGGCGTTGTTCTTCGGCTCGAAGTCGACCTTCAGGCCCAGCGAGGTCGTCGGGAGGTAGCAGTGCAGGCGCGTGGTGACGACGTCCGTGTACTCGCGGCGGTAGCGCTCGAGCACCTGGACCGCGTCCCACATGTTCGCGGTGAAGTCGCGCTTCTTGATCTCGCCGTAGGACTGCCGGACGTTCTCGTGCCCCTTCGGGACAGGGCTGCGCGCGACGTCGACGTAGACCGTGGCGGGCTCCGGCTTCTCCGCGAGATCGGGGAAGACGGTGTTCACCGTGGTGGTCAGGCATCCCGAGAAGAACGCCGGGACGTCGAGGGAGAGCAGCAGGTCGACGGTCGTCCAGTCGCGGCAGCCGATGGGGGCGTGGGCCCGCAGGTACTCGAGGGACTCGTCGGAGAGCAGCGAGCGCTTGTTGCAGTGGAAGGAGACGAAGATCGGGTTGAGGTTCTGGTGCAGCGGGAAGTCGTACACCTCGAGCCCGAACAGGGAGTGCATGTGCCAGCCGAACTCCAGCAGCCAGGTGTTCGGGGGGATCTCCTGGTACGTGGTGGAGTCGCGGTCGATCGTCACGAGGTCGACGTCGGCGGAGACGCCGGTGCGGCGGAGCTCGGGGCGGACGCGGTCCTGCATGGAGTCCACGAAGTCCACGACGTCGGCGTCGCCGTGGAAGCGCAGGTCCTGGTGACGCACGACGTGTCCGAGCGAGGCGAGGGTCTGGATCTGGTCGCCGATGTTCTGGGAGGCGCGGGCGCGTCCGGGCTGCAGGTAGTCGATGAGCCCGAAGGAGACGTGACCCTCGGGGACCTCCGCACCGTCCTGCCGACGACGGGCGCCCACCCAGCGCCGACCCCAGTCGAGGTCCGCCTGGCCGGTGCTCCAGCCCGACTTCCCCGAGGAGGTGGTGTACGCGGCCGAGGACTTCTCGAAGGCCTCGTCGGCGAGCTCGAGCTCGTCCGCGACGAAGAGGTGGCGGTACACCTCGAACCAGGTGCGTGCGCTGAAGGAGCGTCCCTCGGAGAGCCAGGTCCGCGCGACCTCGACGCCGCGGTCGCGGTCGCCCGCGAAGAGCGTCTGGATCCGCTCGAGCGGGGCGTAGCGGAGGGCCGCGTCCTCGTCGGCGGCGTCGAAGTGCTCCAGCGCCAGGGCCGCGTGGTCGCGCGAGGCGGCGACGATGCCGGCGGCGAGGTGCCCGGCGGGGGCGGTGGCCGCGTCGTGCACGAGCGCGTCGACGAGCGACTGCGCCTCGTTGAGGCGCTTCTCCTTCAGGAGCGCACGGATCCGCTCCGCCGCGGCGCGGTCCAGGCCCTTGCCCTGCATGATCGCCCGCATCAGCGGATCGGCCGACTTCTTCTCCACGCTCTTGCGCACGCGGTCGGCGACGGACCTCGCCGGGACCTCCGCCGGGGGCCTGCCCGCCTCGCGTCCCTCGGCGGCGGCGAGGAGCTGCTCGTACGCCTCCGCCCAGTCCTGCGTTCGGGACGCGGCACGCAGCTGATCCTTGGTGGCGATGGGCAGCCGCGATGCGGCGAGGCGGCGGAGCCGTCGAAGTCTCGGCACAGGGAACTCCAGACGAAGATGGACAACAGATGACCGGCGGAAGTCTACAAGGCGTCGCACTGCCCGCCCGGCAGCGGTGAAGCGCACCACGTCGGCCTCGCGCGGCGGGTGCTCGGCGCCGGCGCGGGGCGGACGGCGCTCAGGAGACGGCGCTCAGGAGGCGGCGTCCTGCGGGGGGCGGCTCTCGCCGCGGCGCCAGAGGCTCAGCAGCCGGCCGAGCGGGCGGACCGCCGAGGCCGCAGGTCGGGCGGGACGCGTCGCCGGGCCGTAGTGGTGCGTGTGCAGCATGCTCAGCAGCGGATGGGGCTCCCCGTTGATCCGGGCGTCGCGGATCACCGTGTACTGCCCCTTCTCCCCCGCCACGTCCCCCGAGACGACGTCGCCGACCGCGACGCGGGCACGCATCTGCTCGGGCATGTCCTTCGAGTGGCCCGGGTAGGCCTTGAGGAAGGTCTCACGTGTGCAGGTCCACGTGCGGGGAGCGCGGACCGGCTTCTGGTACGTGGCGACGGCCTCGTGCAGCCTGTGCGACCAGTGGACGGCCGCGAGCGGACCGTTCATGTGGTGGTCCTTGGGGTTCGGGTTGCGCATCCGCTCGTCGACCACGCCGGTCGCGGGGTCGAGCACGTCCTCGTCGATGTCCACGTACGGCAGCCCGCGCGCCTCGGCCTCGCGCCGGAGAGCGGCGTTGTACTCCAGCGTCAGCTCGGTGCGCTCCTTCTGGGTCGCGGTGATCGAGCTGCGCTTGATGACCACCTCGCCGACCTGGTCGTCGTCGGTGATCGTGGGCAGCGTCGCGCCGGTGATGATGATCCGGCGGAACCCGAGGTCGAGCAGCTCGTCGACGAACTCGAAGTAGGCGGCGATGGAGCTGTCCATCTGCAGCTCGACGGGCTCGTCGTACTTGTCGGCGCGGTACCAGATGACATATCCGCAGTCGACCTCGCCCAGGTGGAGGACCACGATCGCCGTGCGCGGCTTCTCCCGGATCCAGTTCCTGAACCGTCCGAGGGCGTTGGTCTTCGCGTTCGGGTTCCGCATGCCCACCGCGGTCGCCCCGCCGACCTCCACGCCGGACAGCTCGTGGGGGGCGAGGAGGCCGAGCTTCGCGGCCTTCTTGAGGTAGCGGACGTGGCTGTCCCCGAGGTAGTAGATCGGGAGCGGTGCTGAAGTCATCGTGCGATGGTAGAACCGCGACGGCGGTCGACGAAGCGCCCTCGGACGTGTCGATCATTACGTCCGCCCGGCATGACGTCCGCCCGGCGCGCGGTCACTTCTGCGACTGGGCGTGCTTCTTCCTGTCCGCGACGAACTTCTTGTAGGTGCCGCAGACCTCCTTGGGCTCGCCGTCCATCACGAGCTTGCCCTCATGGATCCACAGCACCCTCGTGCACATCGCCTGGATCGTCGCGAGCGAGTGGCTGACCAGGAAGACCGTGCCCGCGGACTCGCGGATCTCGTCCATCTTCGCCTTGCTCTTGGCGCGGAAGCCGGCATCGCCCGTGGCGAGCGCCTCGTCGATCATGAGGATGTCCGGCACGGCGGAGGCGGAGATCGCGAAGCGCAGTCGGGCTCCCATGCCGGAGGAGTAGGACTTCATCGGCAGGTTCACGAACTCGCCGATCTCCGCGAAGTCCACGATCTCGTCGAACCGCGACCTGACCTCCTTGCGGCTGAGGCCCAGGGCGAGCGCGCCGATCATGATGTTCCGGGCTCCGGAGAGGTTCTTCATGAGCACCGCGTTGACGCCGAGCAGCGCCGGGTTCCCGGCGACGTGCACGGTGCCGGAGACGGGCGGGATGAGCCCCGCGATCGCCCTCAGGAGCGTCGACTTGCCCGAGCCGTTCACGCCGATGATCCCGATCGCCTCGCCGTGCTTCGCGGCGAAGGTGATGCCGCGGACGGCCTTCACCTCGCGGATCGGCGGCTGCTTCGCCCCGCGGCGCACGAGGCGTCCCAGCAGACCCCAGTCGCGGGCGGGGCCGTGGCCGACCTTCTTCGCGCCGAAGACGCGATAGGAGACGTGCAGGTCGTTGACGAGCAGGGAGAGCCGCTCGGAGTCGACCTCCATGACGGGCGCGCCGTCGAGGTCCTCGGGGTCGACCTCGAAGTCGACCTCCTCTTCGATGTCAGTCACGTCCGTACCGCTCCTCTCCGGCCCAGAAGAACAGGAAGCCGAGGACGCTGAAGAGCAGCGCCCAGAGCACGCCCAGCAGCCACATGAAGGCGTCCGGCGGATAGGCGGGCTCGTTCAGCAGCGAGGAGCGCACCAGGTAGAGGTAGATGGCGACGGGCTGGTACTCCATGAGGAAGCCCCAGCTGAACTGGCTCACGAAGCGATCCACGGAGAAGATGACGCCCGAGGCGTACATGAGGATCCGCATGACGTGCGGCAGCAGGTTGTCGACGTCCGGGGTCTGCGCGACCAGCCGCGCGGAGATGAAGGCGCAGCCGGTGGAGAACACCCACATCAGCAGGACGGCGGGGAACAGCAGCAGCCAGTACCAGTCGATCGTCACCTTCCCCGCGACGGGCAGGAAGCCCGAGAGGTACGAGATCACGCACATGACCACGAGCGCGGGGAGGAGCATGGTGAGCTCGGCGAGGACGCCCGCGGTGGGGAGCACGGCGCGCGGGAACTGGACCGAGCGCACGAGGTTCATGTTCTTCTGCAGCGAGTGGGCGCCGGCCATGACGGAGCGCTCGAAGAAGCGGAACATGAACACGCCCACCACGATGAAGGCGATGGTGTTCTCGATCCCCTCGCGCCCGATCTTCAGCAGGAAGCCGAAGATGAGCACGTAGACCAGCGCGTTGATCGTCGGGGAGACGAGGGACCAGACCTGTCCGAGATAGGTGTTCTGGTTCTCCGCCTCGGCCTTGGAGACCGCCATCACCTGGACGAGGGGGCGGTAGCGCCACATCTCCCGGAAGTAGGTGGTCAGGCGGGGGCGCACGCCGATCTGCTCGAGGTCGTTGTCGAGCACGGCCCGCTTCACGGAGCCCTCGTCGTAGATCCGCTCCAGCGGCGCGGGGGGCGCCGGCGGTGCCGGTGGGGCGCTCGGCCCTGACTCGTCGACGGTCAAGACGCTGCTCCAATCTCACCGAGGCGTTGCTTCACGGTCACGACCGCTCGCAACCTGCCGTTCATCATAACGACGCTCCCCGTTCTCCCTCGCTCCGGGCGACGGACCTCACTCCCGCCGGGCCGCTCCGGTCTCGTCGAGGCCGAGCTCCTCCCGGGCGACGTCGACGAAGCGCTGCGCGTAGCCGTCGCGGGGGATGTCGCCGAGGTAGTAGGTCGCCCAGCGCTCCCGCTCGGCGCGGCGCGGGTCCTCGCCGGTCAGCGCGTCCATCACCGGCTCGAGGTTCTGGAGCACCCCGTCCCGGGCGACCAGGACGTAGGCGGCGCGGGCCATCGGGTTCGCCGCGACGAACTCCTCGGCACCTGCTCGTGGGGAGACCATCGCGAGCGGCTTGCCGGAGTGGAGGAAGTCGCCGACCACGGCGGAGACGTCCGAGATCATCGCGTCGGAGGCGTTGAAGCAGTCCACCACCTCCATCTCGCGCTCGGCGATCGCGCCGTAGAGGTGCTCGCGGCCGGTCGCCGCGGCGTCGGCGGCGAGCAGCTCGGTGATCTCCCGGCAGGCCTGACGCAGCTCGGGCGAGCGGCGCGCGTAGGGGTGGGGCCGGAACACGACGCGGCAGCCGCGCGCGAGCAGGGCGCGGACGATGTCCGCCCCGACGGGCAGGGAGGAGTAGTTGGTCTCGGCCTGGTAGCCCAGCCAGGTCGGGGCGTACAGCACCGAGGGGTCCTCGAGCTCCGCGATGGGGCCTCGCTCCTGGTGCACGTTCTCGACCTGCGGGCGGCCGACGATCCGGAAGATCTCGCGCGGCATGGGCACGCCGTAGGTGTCGAACCGGTCGATCGCAGCCTGCCCCGCGACGAAGTCCCTGTCGTACATGCGGGTGATCGGGTTCGCGCTCGAGGCCTTGTCGGACTCGCCGTGCAGCAGCTGGATGTGGGTCAGCGTCGAGTACCGGATCATGTGGTTGTTGCGCATGGCGTTGTTGACGTAGAAGACGCCGCGGGCCGACGGGACGATGAGGTCGTCGAGGTCGGACATCGACCGCCGCAGGATCACCGGGTGCTCCGTGCGGAGCCTGAGCTGGCGGAAGTTGCCCACCGTGCGCACCACGATCGCGAAGGGCACGCCGAGCCGCTCGAGATAGGGCAGCCACATCGTCACCTGGAAGGCGGAGCGCGGCGGCGCATGCCAGTAGATGTAGAAGACCGGCGCCATCTCCTCGAGGATCTCCGGGAGGTCCTGCTGGAAGCTGCGCCGCGCCCGGATCCGGCGGACCACGTCGAACATCGCCGCGCCGATGATCACGAGCGAGGCGGCGACGAGCACCGCCGCGATCGGGACGAGGACCCCCGGTGCGAGGGAGGCGAGCACGAGCAGCAGGACGGCGAGCAGGTTCAGCGGGAAGACCCAGCCATAGCGGAAGGCCGCGACGTTCCGCGTGATCCGGTCGGGGATGTTGGCCGCGTAGGGCACGGCCATCCCGTTCAGGGTGCGCAGCAACGGCTCCACCGCGGCGGAGAGGATCGCCAGGACCAGGACCACGATGGCGAGCGGGGTGAGCGCGTCGACCGCGTGGAGATGGGCGGCCGCCGCGGCCAGGAGGAGGAATCGTGCGGTGAGGTACCTGCCCGCGCCGCCGATCCCCTTGGGGCGGCGTCGCAGCGTCCTCCGCTGCCGCCACAGCACGATCGCCAGCACCACCAGCGGGAGGCAGAGCGCGAGCGACGTCCCTCCCGCGGCGACCGCCACGACGGCGGAGACCGTGGCGAGGACGTTCACGGCCAACGGCCACAGGGAGAGCATGTCCGCGGCCTTCCGCAGGCTGATCGCTGTCACTCCGCAGCACCTCACTTCTCGGGAGCTTCTCCATCCGCCGAACGCCGAGCGGCGATCGGGCATCCGACGATCTTGCCATGCGCAGGCGCGATCCCCGCCGCTCCGTCAGCGGGATCGGGCTCCCCACAGGCGTCGGACGCCGGAGCGCGCCGCCCTCCCCGCCGCCGAGGGGACCTCCGCGACCTGCGCTCCCGCCCCGGTGCCGGCGGGCAGGACGACCGACTCGGGCAGCGCGAGCATCGTCGTGCCGGAGAGATCGCTCACGCCGAGCCACGCCGCCTCCGCGCGGCCCCTCGCAGGGAGCGAGACGGCGCCCAGCCCTTCCCCCGCGGCCACCGCACGGACCGCCTCCCCGGCCCCGCGAGCGTCCTCCCGGTCGTGCACGACGACGTCGAGATCCCCGGGCTCGTCACAGGCCAGCAGGACGATGCGGGCACCCGTGTCCTCGCGCAGCACGGTGAGCACACGGACATCGGGACCCCGGCGCTCGTGCAGCGTGTGCCCGATGTCGAGCGAGAGGTTGCCGTAGCCCTTGGTGAAGTAGGCGAGGCCCAGGTCACGCGCTCCCGGGGAGTCGCGCAGCGGAAGCTCCCGCTCCTCGATGCGCTCGGAGCGATGCCTCCCCAGGCGGTTGACGAGCTCCAGCTCCCCGTACCGGTGCACGACATAGAGGTCCTGGACCCCCTGCGGGCACCGGGACGCGTCGACGGAGGCGCGGAACTCGAGGGCGGGGGTGCCGGAGCGTCCGACCTCGTGCACATCGGTCGCGGGGAGGTCGTGCCAGTCGTCCGTCGCCCGATCCCGGACGCGCAGGGCGACCTCGTCGGGCGCGGCGGTGCTGCGGGAGACCCTGGCTGTGGCGACCAGTCGCAGCGTCGCGGCGTCGACCTCGAGGTCCTCGAGAGCCACGATCCCGGTCACCTGCACGTCGTGGAGCAGCTCGTCGTCGATCCCGGCCGCGAGGTCGGCAGGCAGGTCGAAGCGGAAGCCGTGCCCGTCGGGGACGAGCAGCTCCCGCGTGGATGCCCGCTGCCAGGCGATGACGCGCCGCAGCTCGTCCAGGCGCCCCTCGAGGGCGAGGCGGAGCTTGAGCCGCGGGAGGGAGCCCAGGTGCGCCGCCGCCGCGGGCGTGAGCAGCGGGGGGACCACGCGGCGCAGCTCGTCGACCACCTGCTGCTGCCCGGCCTCGTCGAGATCCAGGAATCGGGGCCAGAGCGCCTTGGTCAGGGCACCGCGCAGCGGGCGTCGCAGGATCCCGTCCCGCAGGGGTCCCGGCTCGCTCCACCTCTCGATGACCTCGAAGCTCGCGGTGACGAGCTGGGCATAGTCCCAGGCGCTGCGGTGCGAGGAGGTGACGTTCTTCCCGTCGTCGCGCTGGCGGATCAGGACGTAGTCGCGGTCCGCGCGCACGGAGATCTTCGTCGCGACGAGATAGCAGGCGAGGGTGAAGGGCTGGTCGGAGCCGACGCGCAGGTGCGTGGGGTTGTGCGCGCCGGTCCTCCTCACCAGGTCCGTGCGGAAGAGCTTGATCGCGGTGAGCGAGTTGTAGAGCTTGTCCTCGACGATGTCGGCATCGGCCACGGAGCGCTGGAACATCGTGCTCGGGGCGTGGCGCCCGTTCAGACCGGCCATCTTCGCCAGGACGATGTCGGAGCCCTCCGCCTCGGCGTAGCGGGCGAGGTCGCCGAGGGTGTTCTCGGTGAGCACGTCATCGGCGCCGACGACGAAGAAGTACTTCCCCGTCACGGCGGCGATGCCCTTGTTGCAGGGATCGGCGGGGCCGCCGGAGTTCGGCTGGTCGATGAGGCGGTGGTTCGGGTTCTGCGCGGCGTATTGGGCGAGGACCTCCTCCGAGCCGTCGTCGGAGCCGTCGTTGACCAGGATCACCTCGAGCTGCGACGGATCGAGGCCCTGCTTCGGGAGCATGTCGAGCAGCTCGACGAGATAGGGCATCGCGTTGTAGACGGGGATCACGAGGGAGACGAGCGGCGACGTTGCCGTCGGGGTGGTCATGGGGCTCCTTCCGCCCACGTGGCCGTGAGGCATCGAGGGCCGGGCCGAGACCGCGCGGCGGCTCCTCGACGCCTCGCCGCGCATCAGCCCAGGAGCGGTGCGATCTCCTCCTCCAGGGGCTCCGCGAGGCGGGCGCTGAAAGTCGCCGTCAGATGCTGTTCGTCCCGGTACACGAGCAGGTTGTCGATGATCGTCGGGCAGGTCTCAGCGTTGCAGAGATACGGGGTGAAGTCGAGGAACTCGGCGCCGGAGGCCTCCGCGGCCTCCCGCTCGGTGTCGCTGACCTGGGAAGATATCGCCTCCTCGACCGCGGCATCGCAGTCGGAGGCGTTCTCGAGGTTGTTCGAGAGGCACTCGGCGGGGTCCGATCCCTGGAGGGGGACGTCCGCGAGCACGGCCACGTTCCCGGCCCCGTCGAGCTGCTGGATCGTCGACTCCAGGCCGGCCTGCCACTGCGCTGCGGGATCCTCCCCGTCGATCATCTCCCACTCCTCCGTGCCGTGGTTGGCGAGGAGGACGAGCGCCGGCTCCTCGTCCTGGATCCGCTCGACCACGCCGCTGCGCCACTGGTCGCACTCCTCGTACGGCACCCCGTCGTTCAGCAGGGAGACTTCCACGGAGGGACAGGAGCTCTTCGTGTTGGTGTCGAGCCTGATCTCGCCTGCCTCGGCGAGCTCCGCGAGAGCGGGATACCACGACGCGGCGTGCGAGTCGCCGAAGAGGAACACCAGCGGCGCCTCGGGGTTCTCCCCGATCCGGCATCCGCTCGCGTCCGTGCTCGCCTGGGTGCGGTGGCAGTCGTCGTCGTAGATCGTGGGGTTGTCGTCGGCGGCGTCCTCGAGGGACGGCTCGAGGTTCTCGGGGACGAAGTCGGTGCCCTCCGGGTCCGTGCGCAGCGCCCCCGCCTCGGGCACGGTCTCGTCGGTGCCGAGCTCGGCGTCCGCGGAGGCGCGGTGCACGCCGCCGGCGGTCGCGACGAGGGCGAGCGAGGCGGCGAGCGCGGCCGCGCCTGTCCACAGCGCCGAACGATCGCGCAGCGCCTGCCAGGAGATGACGGGCCTCTCCACGAAGCGGTACAGCAGCCAGGCCAGCGGGAAGGCGACGGCGCCGAGCCCCAGGCGCACCGCGAGGGGCAGCGGCGACTCCTCCCCCACGGCCGCCTGCGGGATGATCTGCAGCGGCCAGTGGACGAGGTAGAGCGAGTAGGAGATCGCGCCGACGACCTGGAAGGGGGCCAGGCCCAGCACCCGCGTCGCGTGCAGGCCGCCCGGGGCGGCGCCGCCGATGATCATCGCCGCCGTCGCGAGGACCGGCAGGGCGGCCGCCGCGCCGGGGAACGGGGTCGCGTCGTCGTAGAGCAGGGCGCCGGCCAGCAGCGCCGCGAGCCCCGCCCAGGCCAGCAGCCCCACCGCGGGATGCCTCAGGCCCTCCGCCGCCCGGGAGCGGAGCAGGAAGCCGACGAGCGCACCGACCCCGAGCTCCCAGGCCCGGGTGTGCAGCCCGAAGAAGGTCCACGGGGTCGAGACGCTCATGAGCAGGACGGAGGCCAGGAAGGAGGCGAGGGTGAGGACGGCCGCGAGCACGAACAGCCGACCCTCGCGCCGCCGGCACAGCACGAATCCGAGGGCGAGGATCGCAGGCCAGAACAGGTAGAACTGCTCCTCGATGCCGAGGGACCAGTAGTGCTGGAACACGGAGGGGCTGGTCCCGGCGAGATAGTCGGTCCCCTGCACGGCGAACAGGAAGTTCGGGACGTAGAACGCGGTCGCGATCGCGCCGCGCACCACCTCGCCGAGGGCGAGCGGCGGCATCCAGAGCCAGGCGGCGACGGTGGTGAGCATCGCGACCAGCAGCGCGGCGGGCAGGATCCGCCGGGCGCGGCGGGCGTAGAACGCGGGGAAGGAGATCCGTCCGTGGCGCTCGAGCGACTCGAGCAGGTGGGTGGTGATGAGGAAGCCCGAGATCACGAAGAAGGCGTCGACCCCGATGAATCCTCCGGAGAGCGTCTCGACGCCGGAGTGGTACAGCACCACGAGCAGCACCGCGATGGCGCGCAGGCCCTGCACGTCGAGGCGGAATCCTGAGCGTCTCCCGCCGGCGCCGTGCTGAGATCCGGCGGAGGGTGCGTGCGCCGTCCTGGATGCTGAGCCTTCGGGCATCCGTCGAGGGTAGCGTCTCGACCCGGTGGGGATCAGGGACGGATGACGGCGACTCCCGCACGGGTGCGCTCCCCGAGCTCGACCAGCGCCTCGCAGGCCTGGTCGAGGTCGAGGGTGCGGGTGACGAGATCCTGGGGCCGCAGCGCTCCCCCGCGCACGAGGGCGAGCAGCCCGGGATAGTCCGCGGCGGCCATGCCGTGGCTGCCCAGCACGGTGAGCTCCTGGGAGATCACGCGCGGCATCGCGAGCCGGGGCGGCTGCGAGTACAGCCCGATCTGGACGTGGCGGCCGAGCGGCGCGAGGGCCAGCAGCGCCGCGTCGGTCGTCTCCTCGCGGCCGAGCGCCTCGACGCTCGCCGTCGGCCGCTCCCCCGCCGCCTCGATGATCGCCGCCGCCGTGCCGGACGGGTCCAGTCCGCGGCTGTCCACCGTGACCGCCGCGCCACGGTCGCGGGCGATCGCGAGCGCCTGCGGGTCGACATCCACGGCGACCGGTCGCGCGCCGAGGGAGGCGGCGATCATCACGGCCGAGAGCCCCACGCCGCCGCAGCCGATCACGGCGACGGTCTCGCCGGCGCGGAGCCCGGCCCGGGCGGTCAGCGCCCGGTACGCGGTCGCGAAGCGGCAGCCGAGGGTCACCACCGCCTCGGCGGGCAGGTCCTCGCCGATCGGCACGAGGTTGTGGTCGGCGGCGCGGATCACGACCTGCTCCGCCCAGGAGCCGTCGTGGGTGAAGCCGGGCTGGGTCTGGTCGGGGCAGACCTGGGAGGCGCCCTCGCGGCACCAGCGGCAGCGGCCGCACCCCTCGACGAAGGGCGTGGTCACCCGGTCCCCGACCCGGACCGAGCTCACGCCGTCGCCGAGCACGGCGACGCGGCCCACGAGCTCGTGCCCGGGCACGTGCGGGAGGGTCACGTCGGCGTCGTGCCCGGCGAAGGCGTGGTGGTCGGAGCGGCAGAGCCCGGTCGCCTCGACGTCCAGGACCACGCCGCCGGGCGGTGCCGTGGGCGCGGGGAGGTCCCGGACCTCGGGACGGAGACCGAACTGCTCGATGACGACGGCGCGCATGGGCAGGAGTCTGTCAGTCCTGCTTCGCGGCTCGGGATCCCCGTCCGGACGTCGAGCGCCTCGGCCGCGGGCCGTCCCTCACCGGGTGCGCGCGACGAAGCGCCTGTCCGCCCGGTCGAAGGCGTCCTGCCACCTCCCGAGCACGGCGTGCTCATCGAGCGTGCGCTTGACCTCGGCGCGACCGGCCGCGCCCATCGTCCGGGCGAGACCGGGATCCTTCAGCAGCGTGAGGATCGACTCGGCGAGCGCCTCCCGCGCGCCGCGCGGCACGACGAAGCCGGTCTCGCCGTTCTGGATGAGGGTCGAGGGCCCGTACAGGCAGTCGTAGGCGACGACGGGGGTGCCCACCCCGAGGGACTCCGCGATCGCCAGCGGGAGCGCCTCCCATTCCGAGGTCGAGAGCGTGCAGGTGCTGCGCGCCATGACCTTCAGCGATTCCTGCGTGCGCCCCATGAGCACGATGTTCGACCCCAGCCCCAGCTCGTCGATCAGCGACTCGAGCTCCTTCCTGGACGGGCCGGACCCGTAGATCTCGAGCCGCGCGGAGGGGTGCCGCTCGAGCACCAGCGCGAACGCATGGACGGCTTCGTGCAGGGACTTCTGCGGGGCGAGCCTCGAGACCACCGACACCAGGTCGGGATCCTTCCTGACCCTGCCCACCTCGGGGAAGCGGAGGACGTTCGGCACGACGGTCATGACGTCGGCGCCTCCGATCCGGTCCACCATGTCCCGCCGCTGGCGCTCGCTGAGCACGACATAAGCGTCGAGCTCCTCGACCCGCTCGAACGGGGTCCTGTAATCGGGCCGCAGCGGGCTGTCGATCTCGAACGGCGCCGTGAGATGGCTGTTGTGCATCATCGCCATGCGGACCGCACTGTCGGCGCGGAGCCCCATGAGCTTCACGATCGCCGAGGACGACTCCGCGACGACGTAGGGAGCGACCTTGAAGGAGTCGACGACCTGCTGGAGCCACGCCACGTGCCAGGCCGGGAGGCCGGAGTGCTTGGAGACCGCCCCGGAGCGACGGTCCACGACGAACACACCCGTCCCCCGGGACGTCTCCGGGTCGATCCAGCGCTGCGCGTAGCAGAACCCGTCCCGGGCCAGGAACAGCTCCCGGATCGCGATGTCGTCGGCGTCGAAGATCGTGCGCAGGTGCGGGAAGCCGTCGACGTAGGTGTCGCGGCGCACCCGCTGCGCGTTCTCGTAGTAGTTGACGTGCTTGATCCCGCCCTGGTCGTTCCAGCGGGTGAAGTCGAGCAGCTCGCCGGCGGCGTCGAACGCCCGCCGGTACGCGCCGTGGGAGTCCCTGCCGTCCTCGACGAAGCGCTCCGGCGCCGAGTCCGCCTCGTCAGGAGCCCCGTCGCCGCTGCGCCGCCGCTTCCCGAGCAGTCCGCGGGCGATCTCGCGCTTCGACCGGGACTCCGCGCGCACGCGATGCTCCTCGTGGATGTTCATCACGCGCACCGACGCGGGGAGGGATCCGGAGGCGACCATCTCCCGGACGCGCCCGGACTGGGTGGGCGCGTCGTCGAAGGTCGCCACCACGACCTCGCGGCCGGCGCGCGCGAACATCCCCGCCTGGTCGAGCACCGCTTTGGTGGCGCCCCCGGTTCCGAGCTGGTGCAACACGATGACAACTGGGCGTTCAGTCACGACGACTCCGACTCTGGCGAGGGTTCTTCCGGCGGGGAGAGGGACTGCACGAGTCTGTCATGCGATGCCCGCGGGGCAAGGCAGGGACCACCGTGGCGCTCCCCTCACCCCTCGGCGCGACCCTTGCGCCAGTAGCCCATGAAGGAGACCTGCTTGCGGTCCACGCCGAGCTCCTTGACCAGGTGGCGGCGCAGGGTGGTGATCACGCCGGCCTCCCCCGCGAGCCAGGCGTAGAAGGGCCCGTGGCCCTCGGTCGTCTCCCAGAGGATCGAGGAGTCGATGTCGACCTCCTCGAACTCGCCGGTCTCCGCGGGCACGCCGACGGTGCAGTCCTGGCACAGCTCGGGCCGCTCGGCCAGCAGGCCGCGCACGGCCGGGTCCAGCAGGGTGCCGTGCGGGGCGTCGCCGCGGGCCAGCCAGGTCACCTCGACGTCGGAGCGGGTGAGCACGCGCTGCTCGTCCTCCGCGTGGGGCACCTCGATGAAGGCGTGGCCGGTGAAGCCGGCCGGGAGGGACTCGAGGACCGCGCAGATCGCGGGCAGGGCCGTCTCGTCGCCCGCCAGGAGGAGGCGCCGGGCGGTGCCGGGCCGGAATTCGATGCCGCCGTAGCCGGGGCCGACGAGGTTCCTGTTCGGGCCGAGCATCGTGATCGTGTCGCCCACCTCCGCGGCGGCGGCCCAGCGGGCGGCGACGCCGGAGCCGGGCACCACGGGCTCCTCGAGGTGGAGGACCATGTCGATGTCGAGCTCGGGATCCTCGCCGAGGTTGCCGGGGTGGCCCGCGCCGCGCAGCTCGCGGATCGAGTAGGTGCGCATCCAGCCGCGCTCGGCGGTGTCCACCTGGAGCCAGTCGCGGTACCAGCCCTCGAAGGCGGTGGTCTCGGCGACCGCGTCGGGGCGCAGCGCCGCGAAGTGGTCGGTGGTGGCCTCGGGGCCGGGGATGATCAGCTTCACGCGCAGGTCCAGCAGCGGCCCGCCCACGCCGAGGTGGCGCAGGTCGGGGCCGGTCAGGGTGAGGCGCACGAGGTTCCTGCCCACCATGGCGCGGGCGCCGACGGTGAGGGACAGGGCGAGCTGCGGGCTCGCCTCGAGGGCGGGGACCAGCACGGGCTCGGCGGCGTCCGCGGTGTCGTGCTGGGCGTGTGCGGTCGTGGTCATGGGGTCCTCCTGGGACGTCTCCGCCGTCTCGGGGGCGGTCCCGTCGGCGGTCTCGGATGCGGTCTCGGGGGCGGTCTCCCGGTTCAGCGGCAGCACCATCGGGGTGCCGGTGACGGGGTCGGGGGCGATCATGGCGTTCAGGGCGAACACCTCGCGCACCATGTGCGAGGTGATCACCTCCGACGGCGCGCCCTGGGAGTGGACGTCGCCGTGGCGCACGGCGACCAGGTGGTCGGCGTAGCGGGCGGCGAGCTGCAGGTCGTGCAGCACGATCGCGACGGTCGTGCCCCGGGTGCGGTTCAGCTCCCGGACCACGTCGAGCACCTCGAGCTGGTGGGTGACGTCGAGATAGGTGGTCGGCTCGTCCAGCAGCAGCACCTCGGTGCGCTGGGCGAGCGCCATCGCGATCCACACCCGCTGGCGCTGCCCGCCGGAGAGCTCGTCGAGCAGGCGATCCTCGAGGGCGTCCGTGCGGGTCAGTGCCAGGGCCTCGGCGACGGCCTGCTCGTCCTCGTCGCTCCACTGCGGGAACAGACCCTGATGGGGGTAGCGGCCGCGGGTGACCAGCTCCCGCACGCTCACCCCGTCGGGCGCGAGCGGGGACTGCGGGAGCAGGCCGAGGCGACGGGCGAGCTCCTTGCCGCGCAGCGAGTGGATGTCGGCGCCGTCCAGCATCACCGCACCCTGCCGCGGCGGGAGCAGGCGCGACAGGCCCCGCAGCAGGGTCGACTTCCCCGAGCCGTTCGCGCCGACGATCATCGTCACCTTCCCCTCGGGGAGCGTCAGGTCGAGGTCCTCGACGATGACGCGGCGCTCGTAGGCGAGCTGGAGGTTCTGGGCGGTCAGCTGGGCCACGGGATCACCTTCCACTTCCGGAGGACTTCGAGCGCACGAGCATCCACAGCAGGAACGGCGCTCCGAGCGCTCCGGTGATGACGCCGGCCGGCATCTCGTGCCGGCCGAAGAGGTTCTGCCCCGCCACGTCGGCCGCGAGCACGAGCACGGCGCCGAGCAGCGCCGCGAGGAGGAAGCTGGGCCGGCCGGCGAGCAGGCGGGCGAGCGGCCCGGCGAGAAAGGCGACGAAGGCGAGGGGGCCGGCGACCGCGACCGTGAAGGAGCTCAGCAGCACCCCCACGATCACGAGCGCGATGCGCGTGCCGGGCACGGACAGGCCGAGGCTCGCCGCGGTCTCGTCCCCCAGCTGCAGGATCCGCAGCCTGCCCACGAGCGCGGCCAGCAGCGGCACGAGCACCGCGAGGGAGACGGCGAGCACGGCGGCGCGCGGCCAGGTGGAGCCGGCGACGGAGCCGACGAGCCAGTGCATCGCATCGCCCGCCTGCTGGGACTCCATGCGGCTGAGCAGGTACTGGATGAGGGCGGTGAAGCCGGCGGCGACCCCGAGCCCGACGAGCACGAACCGGTCGTCGACCGCTCCCGCACCGCCCGCGCCGGGCCCGCCCCGTCGGTGGGCGCGCGCCACCCAGAGCACCAGCAGCGCGGTGCCGAGCCCGCCGGCCAGCGTCCACCAGAACAGGGCCATGCCCTGCGCGTCCACGAGCGCCATCGCGAGCACGGCCGCGGCGGAGGAGCCGAGCGTCACCCCGATCACGTCGGGGCTCGCCAGGGGGTTGCGCAGCAGGGTCTGGAAGACCGTGCCGGACAGGCCCAGCGCCGCGCCGGCGAGCGCGCCGACCACGGCGGCGGGCAGGCGGTCGTCCATGACGATGAAGGAGATGCCGGGGATCTGCTCGCCGAGCAGGGCACGGACGGCGAGGTCCGCGTAGACGAAGGGGGTGCCCAGCAGCACCCGGGCCACGAGCAGCCCGGCCACGGCCAGGACCAGGGCGAGCGGGAGGAGACGGCGCAGGGTCACAGGGCCACCCGCTTCCGGGTCCGGATCAGCACGAGGAAGACGGGCACGCCGAGCAGCGCGGTCATCACGCCCACCTGCACCTCGGCGGGCGGGGCGACGACGCGGCCCACCACGTCGGCCAGCAGCAGCACGACGGGGCCGAGCAGCAGCGACAGCGGCAGCAGGCGGCGGTGGTCGGAGCCGACCAGCAGGCGCACAGCGTGCGGGACGACGAGGCCGAGGAAGCCGACGGGCCCGGCGAGGGAGACCGCCGCCCCGACCAGCAGCACGATCCCCGCCCCGAGCACGATCCGGGTGCGGGCCACGTGCACGCCGAGCCCGGCGGCGGCGTCGTCGCCGAGGGCGAGGGCGTTCAGCGCGCGGGAGGCGCCGAGGACGATCACCGTGCCGAGCAGCAGGGCCGGCGAGACGGCGAGGAGGTCGCCGAGGTCGCGGGCTCCGAGGGTGCCCACCTGCCACAGGCGCATCCGGTCCAGCGCCCCCTGGTCCAGGATCACCAGCGCGTTGACCACGGAGCCGAGGCCCGCGGTGACGGCGGCGCCCGCGATCGAGAGGGTGACGGGGGTGGCGCCGGTGCGGCTCGCCGCGGCGAGGGCGTACACGGCCACGGCCGCGATCGCCGCGCCGAGGAAGCCGGCCGCCATGAACTGCGTGACGGTGGAGAGGGACAGCAGGTACACGCCCAGCGCGACGGCCGCCGCGGCCCCGGCGTTCAGGCCCAGGATCCCGGGATCGGCCAGCGGGTTGCGGGTCACGCCCTGCAGTCCCGCGCCGGCGAGCGCGAGCGCCACGCCGACGGCGAGGCCGGCGAGGGTGCGCTGGAGCCGGTTGGCGAGGACCGCGTGGTCGGCGGTCGTCGGGTCGAAGGCGACCAGCGCCTGCCAGGCGGCGTCGAGGGGGATGGTGCGGGCGCCCACCAGGAGGGAGAGCACGCACGCGACCGCGAGGGCCACGAGGGCCCCGGCGGTCGCGAGCAGCATCGGGCGGGCGGGCACCGCTCAGGCCTGGGCCGTCTGCGCGGCCTCGATGACGGAGGGGACGACGTTCTCGAGCGCCCAGGGCAGGCTCAGCACGCTCGCGGCGGAGATCGAGAGGGTCTGGTGGTCGTCGGCGGTGAGGACCAGGGCGCCGCTGGCGACCGCGGGGATCTGCGCGAACAGCGGGTCGTCCTGGAAGGTCTCGACGGTGTCGCCGGCGGCGGCCCAGGTGTAGAGCACGTCGGAGACGAGCTCGTCGCCGCGCTCGGCCGACCAGTCGAAGTAGAAGGTGCTCTCGTCCTTCGTGTTCTCGGTGACGACCTCGGCCTGGGTCATGCCGAGCGCCGTGAAGAAGCGCGGGCGGGTGTCGTCGCCGGAGTAGATCGAGATGGTGTGCTCGGTGGGCGACAGGCTCGCGGCGATGAAGGTCGACTCGGCGACCTCGGGGTTCTCCTCGCCGACGGCGGCGAGGTCCGCGCTGAGCTTCTCGGAGAGCTCGCTCGCGGCGTCGGAGCGGCCGGTCGCGGTGCCGACGGCGGCGAGCACGTCCTCCCAGGAGGCGGTGTAATTCGCGGCGAGCGGGCCGACGGTGGGGGCGATCTTGGAGAGGGTCGTGTACTCCTCCTCGGTCAGGCCCGAGTAGGCGGCGACGATGAGATCGGGGGCGAGCGCCGCGATCTCGTCGGTGTTGACCCCGTCGGCCTCGGAGTACGTGGTGGGGGCCTTGTCGCTGTCCCAGCCGGCGCCGAGCTCCTCGAGCTTCGCGTCGACCCAGTCGGTGGACTGCTGGTCGTTCCCGCCCCACTCGACCAGCGCCATGCCCGCGGGGACGATGTCGAGGGCGAGGAGGGTGTCGGCGTTGACCCAGGACACGGTCGCGATGCGGGTGGGCTCGGCGGCGATCTCGGTGGTGCCGTAGAGGTGCTCGACGGTGACCGGGAAGGCGTCCGAGGCGGCGCCGGAGCCGCCCGCGTCGGAGGAGCTTGAGCCGCTGGCGTCGATGCCGCCGCTGCAGGCGGCGAGCGCGGGCAGCGTGAGGGCGGTGAGCACGACGGAGCGGCGCGTGAGCGTTCGCGACATGGGGCGATCCTTCTCTCGGCACCCCCGGTCCAGGGGTGAGGTGAGCCTGACCTTATTACGCAACGATCGACTCACTCAATTGCCGGGAGAGGCTCGCGGACGCCGTCGCGGACGGGGCCGGACAAGCACGCACGTCACAGCGATGCGGCCGGGAGAGAATGCGTCTCAGATCACGACCGCGAGAGAGGGCGCCGACCGGTCAGGACTCGGCGTCGGCGCCCTCGTCGTCCGCCTCCGCGGCCTCAGCGTCGCGCGGGTCCTCGAGCCCGTCGACCCCGGCCTGCCGGTACAGGGAGATGAACTCCCGTGCGGTGTCCGGTCCGATCATGAGGCGCAGCACCGGGGAGACCTCGAAGTCGTCGCCCTGCTCGTCCAGCAGCCCCGCCCGCTGGACCTTCGCGATCGAGGCGCGGACCTCCTTGGCGAAGCCGGCCTCGTCGGTCGAGGTGGTGCGGCGGTAGGCGGCCAGGGCCTGCTGGATCTCCGCCTCGGAGACGACGGTGCGCTGACCGCGGGAGGACTGGGTGAGCAGCATCTGGCGCAGCACGAGCAGGAGCACGGAGTCCAGACGGTTCATGCCGGTCAGGCGGCGCAACAGCTTCGGGGCGTCGGGGTCGTCCTCGCTCTGGCGCACGAAGGCGACCTGGGCGTCGTCGTCGACGACGAGCTCGAGGAAGAGGTCCGCGAGCCGGGCCTCGATCGCGGCCCGGTCGCGCAGCAGCTGCGCGTAGCGGGCGCCGTCGCGGCGACCGTCGAGGAAGGGCCCCTGGAGCAGGTGCACGAGCACGCGCCGGGAGTCGTCCACGAGGGCCCCGCCGGGCACGGAGGGCGCTCCGTCCTCAGGGGTCGCGAGGTCGTCGGTGTCGGGGCGGTGCGCGGGACTGGTCACGGCCAGACAGCCTACCGGCGGCGTCCCGGGGGCAGGGCCCGCGTGTGAACGGATGGTCGAAATGCGCACCACGATCGCCTCGAAGATGGTGGAATCGGTCCACAGCCCCATGTCGGGAGGCCGGCGGGGGCGCTCCACCGCTCCGTGGCGGAGCAGTCGACTGCGAAGGAGACGACCATGAACGGCCTGTCCACACCCATGATCATCGGCATAGTCCTACTGATCCTGATCGTCGTCATCATCCTGATCGTCCTGGGCGTCGGTGCCTCGAAGCGTCGCAAGCGGCAGCAGGAGGAGGAGGACCGACGCCGCGCGGCGGAGATCCGCGAGCAGACTGCCCAGAAGGAGAAGGCTGTCCAGGAGCGCGACCTGAAGGTCCGCGAGACCGAGCTCGAGGCCGACAAGGCCAGTCTCGAGGCGGAGCAGAAGGCGAAGGAGGCCGAGCGCGAGCAGATCGCCGCCGAGCGCCGACGCAGCACCGCCGAGGAGCAGCGCCGCGAGGTCGAGCAGGAGCGCAGCACCCTCGAGGAGCAGCGCGCCGAGGCCGACCGCCTCGATCCCGACACCGACACGCCGCGCGAGGGCGGCGGACGTCGCGCCGCCGAGGCCGATGCCCGGCCCGAGGGTGAGGCCGTGCGCGAGGGCGAGGACGCTCGCGCAGTCGACGGCGACGACCGCCGCGCGGCCGACGGCGGAGAGCGCCGCGCGGCCGACGACGGAGACCGTCGTGGGGCTGTCGACGAAGACCGCCGTGGGGCTGACGGCGGAGACCGTCGCGCAGCCGAGGACGGGGACCGCCCCGGGGCCGGTGCCGGTGCCGCAGCCGTCGCGGGCACCGGGGTCGCCGCCGGCGCGGCCGGCGCCGGCGTCGCCGCGCACAGCGCCCGCTCCGAGGACGATCGGTCGTCCGCGCAGGCTGAGCAGGCCGAGCGCGGCCCGCGGGGCGAGCACGCCGATCGCGATGCCCGGGGCGAGCATGCCGTCTCCGGCACCGACCGTGTCGATGCTGCGGATCGCGCCGATGGCGCCCACCGTCCTGACCCCGCTCCGCAGGAGCGTGTCGAGGAGGGTGCGGAGGATCGCCAGCACGGCCGACGTGCGGCCCGCACCCCCGGTGAGGAGCAGGCGGTCCCCGAGGAGCCCCGCTCCGCGGCCGCTCCCCACGATGCCGCCGAGCCGACCGTGGCCGATGACCCCGCCCATCCGGGCTCCGCACAGCACACCGGCACCGGTGCCGCCGCCGGAGCGGGTGCCGTGGGAGCCGGCGCGGCAGGGGTCGGCGCCGCCGGCGCCGCATCGGGTTCCCGGGATGCCGAGCAGACGAACGGAGACCGCGGTGACGTCCCTGCTGACGCCCAGGTCGACGGCGCGGGCGCTTACGAGCCCGTGGAGCGTCGTTCCGACTCCGCACCCGTGGAGGGCGCCCGCCAGGACGCCGCACCCGCCGACTCCCCCGTCGACAGCAGCCTCGAGCACCCGACCGACACCGAACGCCCCGTGAACCCCGAGCATCCGTCGGGCACGGCGGGACGCCAGGACGGCACGGCGGGACGCCCCGAGGACGCCGCGGGACGCCCGCAGTACACGGCGGGTCACCCCGAGGACACCGCGGGACGCCAGGACGGCACCGAGGTGCGCCCCGGCGGCACCGCTGACACCGCTCCCTACGGCGCCGCCGGAACTGCGGGTGCAGCGGGTGCCGCCGGCACCGCGGGTGCGGTCGGCACGGCAGATGCGTCGAGGCCCGCCGACGCCGCGGGCGTCCAGCGCTCGACGGAGGGCGTCCACGGCGGAGCCGGCGAGCAGCCGGCGGCGGACCAGGGCCGCCACCAGGCCGCCGGAGAGCCCATGGAGGTCCAGGACTGGTCCGTGGACAGTAACCCCACCGAGCCCTCCCCCACGGTCGGCGCCGAGCAGCCCGGCGCGACACCGGGCGTCCGCACCGAGCCCGAGTCCGCCCCGGTCACGGATCGTGAGCGCGGCGGCGAGGCCTGGACGACCGCGGAGCACACCACCCGTGACCGCGGCGCCGAGGACCAGTCCTACGGCTACACCGCCGGGCAGCAGGGCGTCACGGAGCAGGGCCATGTCGGCCAGTCGCCCCAGGACCGCACCTTCCAGGACCGCCCGGTCCAGGATCGCTCGTTCCAGGACGAGCCCGTCGAGGACGGCTCCACCCAGGGCCGCCCCGTCCAGGACGGACCCGTCGAGGGCCGCCGCGTCCAGGACGGCTCCGACCAGGCCGGTTCCTACCAGGACCAGCCCATCCAGGGCGGATCCCCCCAGGGCGGCTCCGCGCAGGACCGCCCCGTCGGGGATCACTCCTACCAGGACCGTCCTGTCGACGGCGACGTCGCCCCGGAGGACGATCCGTTCTTCCGCCAGGAGCAGATGCTGCGCGACGAGAACGGCGAGCTCCCGCCGAAGGCGCCCGAGTTCGGCACACCGGAGGACGGCGGCGAGCAGCAGCGCTGAACCGCCCCTCCACTGACGGCGCGGCCCGGGGACCTCAGGGTTCCCGGGCCGCGCCGTCTGCGTGCCAGACTCGCGCCATGACCGCGCGCTCGCCCCGCACCCGCATGGACGACCTCACCGTGGAGAAGGTGCTGCGGGTGGTGGAGGCGATCCCGCGCGGACGCGTCGCCGCCTACGGGGAGGTCGGCGCGATCGTCGGCGTCGGCCCCCGCCTCGTCGGCCGCATCATGCGCACCTGGGGCTCCTCGGTGCCGTGGTGGCGAGTCACGAACGCCTCCGGTGACCATCCGCTGCTGGCCCGCGCCCTGCACCACTGGCAGGAGGAGGGGATCACGGTGAAGCCCAACGGCCGCGGCTGCCGGATGACGGAGTTCGGCGCGAACCTCGAGCAGCTTCAGGCCGACGCCGCACCGAGCCTCGCGGAGCTCGAGGAGGAGGACGTCCCGTCGTCCTGAGTCGTTCGACCCGGCGGACGGCCCCCGAGGGGCCGGACGCCGACGGCGCGGCGACTCACTCCACCGGGACGTCGTCCAGGAAGTAGAACGAGGGGACGCGGGCGGCGTAGTCGTTGCCGTCCAGCTCCCGCCAGGTGACGACCTCGGTGGAGCCCTCGCGCGCCTGAGCATGCGTGGTCGCCAGGAACATCAGCCCGATCACGCTGGCGAGGCCCTGCTCGGCCGGCTTCTCGCGCAGGATGTCCCCGATCGAGGCCTGGCCGGAGCGTCCGCGCACGTCGTTGACCTGCGAGGTCAGTCCCACGATGTCGATGTCGTTGGTGCGCACCAGGTCCTGCAGCACCTCGACCGACAGGGACGTCGCATCGTGCACCTCGGCCTCGGCGGGCGCCCCCGGATCGGTGGGGTCCTTCAGCCGGTGCTGGGCGATGGAGCTCATCAGCACGCGGGAGAGGTCGAGCTCGAGCGGGAAGGGGGTGCGGGTGGGCACCTCGTCCTTCTGCGCGAGCGCCAGGCCCTGCGCCTCCTGCAGCGCCTCGAGCAGCACTCGGTGCTGGCGGAAGTCCTGGGAGCGCACGAAGCGGGCGAGCGAGCGGTACAGCTCCGTCTTGACGTCCAGCACCTCCTGCGCGGGCTCGTACAGGTCGCTGAACACGTTCGCGAGGCGCTCCCGCTCGTCGCGGGAGAGGGAGCGGGCGAAGTCGCGCTCGAGCAGCCGGTCCACGAGCTCCTGGGTGGTGCGGGTCTGGACCGGGTCGTTGAGCATCCGGAAGAAGGCGGTGAAGGTGCGGCCCACGGTCGACTGTCCGAGCAGATCGTCCCCGGCCAGCAGCTGCTCGAGGATCTCGCCGCGCGATCCCTCCGGGGAGAGGATCTGCTCGCGCAGGTGCAGGTCCACGGCGCGCAGGTCCTCGCGGTACTGGAGGAAGTCGCCGGAGAGCTCCGCGGCGATCTGCAGGATGTCCCGCAGCCGGTCCACCGAGGCCTCGGAGCTCGGGAGCATCAGCTCGCCCTCCGCGAGCTCGCGGATCTCCTGCTCGATCCGCTCGCGGCGGCGCTGCAGGTCGGCGAGCCGCACGTCCCGGTCGGTCTCCGTCTCCTGCGCGAGCCGGTCGAACTGCTGGATGACCAGCTGCAGGCGCGACTGGGTGGTGGTGGGTCGGTGCTCCTCGAGCGAGGCGATGAACTGGATCGCGTCGATCGTGGCGGGGCTCGGCTCGAAGGTCGTCTCGGTGTGCTGCGGGTCGTCGCGCCGGGTGAGGTAGCCCTCGCGCACCCATCCGTCGACGTACTCGGCGGCGCTGCGGCCGCCGCGGGAATCGCCGTCGGCGTCGCGGCCCTCCCCGTCGGCCCCGTGCTCCTCGGCACCGGTGCCGGTGGGGTCCTCCTGCTCGTCGTGCAGCAGCGAGAGGTGCGCGCCGACGCGGGCGACGAGCTCGCTGCGCGGCAGACGCCGGTCCCCCGACGGGAAGGTGGCCTGCAGGATCGCGAGCACCGCAGGGGCCTTCGTCGCGGCGAGCAGGCGCCAGGTGCTGGCCCGGCGCAGCTGCTCGTAGGCCTCCTTGCGCGCGGACACGGCGTCGCTGCGGCGGTCGGTCCACCGGTTCGGCTCGGTCGTGGTCACGGTCAGCGAGTCTAGCGGTCCGGACCGCTCTCCCCGCCGTCCCCGCTCAGGTCGCCCGGGCCGCCCGTCTCGACTCATGCCGCCGAGCGCCCGCCGCGTGCCGTCGAGTGCTGCATCTCGACCGCTACAGCAGAACGGAAGCGGTCGAGATGCAGCACTCGGCGTCCGGCGGCCGGGACACGCCGGGGTGCAGGCGGCGGCTCGACGGGGCACGGGCGGGCACGGGCCGGAGCGCGGGCACCGGCACGAAGCACAGCCGTGCACGCCGGCCGGCGCCGTGGGTACACTCGATCGTGAACGTTCACGACACCGTCTCGTGACTGCGCGATCCCGACCTCAGGAGAGTCTCGCCGATGAGCACCCCGCTGCCGCCCGCCGACCGCACCGACCGCTGGTGGGAGGAGCTCCGCGCGGGCAGGAACCGCCTGCGCGGCCGTGCGCACCTGCACTCCGACGCCCCCGAGCTCAGCCTCGACGGGACCTGGGACTTCCGCTACGGCACCCGCGCGGACGGCACGGGCCTCGGCGAGCCCGGCCCGATCGAGGTGCCGGGGCTGTGGCAGCTGCAGGGCCACGGCGCGCCGCAGTACACCAACGTCGTCTACCCGATCCCGGTGGACGTCCCCCACGTCCCGGACGAGAACCCCACCGGCCACTACTCCCGCACCGTCTCCATCCCCGCCGACTGGACCGAGCAGCTCGCGGCCGGGGCCCGGGTGCTGCTGCGCTTCCAGGGCGTGGACTCCGCGGCGAAGGTCTGGATCGACGGGGCCGAGATCGGCGTGACCTCCGGCTCGCGCCTGACCCAGGAGTTCGACGTCACCGGCGCCCTCTCCGCCCCGGGCGAGCACGTGCTGGACGTGCGGGTCGTGCAGTGGTCGGCGAACACCTACCTCGAGGACCAGGACATGTGGTGGGCCTCGGGCATCTTCCGCTCCGTGGACCTGCTGCTGCGCCCCGTCGGCGGGATCCACGACCTGGTCACGGACGCGGACTTCGACCCCGTGACCGGGCGCGGGACCCTCACCGCGACCGCCTTCGGCGCGGACGGCGAGATCGTCCCGGCGACCGTACGGATCCCCGAGCTCGGCCTCGAGGCCGCGGCCGACGGGTCCGTGATCGCGGCGGGCGAGGTCGCCCCGTGGAGCGCGGAGTCGCCGCGGCTGTACGAGGCGACCGTCTCCACGGGCGCCGAGACGGTGAGGCTGAAGCTCGGCTTCCGCCGCGTCGAGGTGGACGGGGAGATCTTCCGCGTCAACGGCGAGCGGATCGTGTTCCGCGGCGTGAACCGTCACGAGGCGGATCCCGTCGTCGGCCGCACCCAGCACCTGGCGAACCAGGACCTCGACGTCGCGCTCATGAAGCAGCACAACCTCAACGCCGTGCGCACCTCCCACTACCCGCCCCACCAGCGGTTCCTCGAGCTGTGCGACGAGGCGGGGCTGTACGTGATCTGCGAGGGCGACTTCGAGTCGCACGGCTTCCACGTCGACTCCACCTGGGGCGAGGACGCCACTGGCGCGGCGGAGCGCCCCGCGGCGGACGAGCGCTTCCGCGAGACGCTGTGCGAGCGGACCGAGCGCTTCGTGCTCCGCGACCGCAACCACTCCTCGATCGTCATGTGGTCGATCGGGAACGAGGCCTCCACCGGCCCGGTCACCGAGGCGATGATCGAGACGGTCCGCGCGACCGACCCGACCCGCCCGGTGATCTACGAGCAGGACTACCGCGCCGATCACGTGGACGTGTTCTCGCTGATGTACGCCGACCACGCCGAGTCCGAGCAGATCGGCCGGCGCGAGCTGTCCGAGGAGTACGTCGACAAGCTCACCGGCATGCTCCATCACCTGGGCGTGGACGCCGAGTCCTACAGCAGCGACGAGGACCCGGCGCCGGCGCTGACGAAGCCGTTCCTGTGGATCGAGTTCGCCCACGCGATGGGCAACGGCGCGGGCGCGCTGAAGGAGTACATGGACCTCGTCCACCGCTACCCGGCGCTGCACGGCGGCTTCATCTGGGAGTGGATCGACCACGGCCTGGTCACCACGGACGCCGAGGGCAACCGGATCTACGGCTACGGCGGCGACTTCGGCGAGCGCCTGCACGACTCGAACTTCGTGGCCGACGGGCTCGTGCTGCCGGACCGCACCCCCTCGCCGGCGCTGCTGGACGCGAAGCACCACTACTCCCCCGTCGGCCTCGAGGTGGGGCCGGCCTCGGCCACGCTCGTGAACCGCTACGCCTTCTCCGACCTCTCGCACCTGCGCGCGGAGGTCTCCACCGACCTGCAGGAGACCTGGCAGGAGCTGGCGCTGCCGGAGCTCTCCCCGGGGGCGAGCGCGGAGGTCGCGCTGCCGGGCGGCGAGCATGCCGCGGTGACGGTGCGCCTGGTGACGCGGGAGGCCGACGGGCCGGTCCCGGCCGGGCACGAGATCGTCGCGGCCTCGCACGTGGAGGCGGAGCGCCTGGCGGCCTCGGTCGCGCCAGCCGTCTCCCCGGCGCTCGCGCCGCGGCAGGAGGCCGACGGGTCCTGGCAGGTGGGCCCCGCCCGCCTGGACGACCTCGGCCGCCTCGTCGGGCTCGGGGACCTCGTGATCGAGCACGCGGGCGCGGACCTGTACCGAGCCCCGGTGGACAACGAGCGCGCCCGCACCCGCTATCCGCTGGAGGCGCGGTGGAAGCGCATCGGCCTCGACGTCGCCCGACGCCGCCTGGTCGGGATCGAGGCCGGCGCCGAGCAGCTGGTGGTCCGCTCCCGGATCTCCCTGGACGGCAACGCCCTGCACGCCGACGTGGTCGAGACCTGGCGGGCCGATGCCGACGGGGCCGAGCTCGCGGTGAGCGTGAGCCCCTCGCCGCTGTGGCCGGCGGACCTGCCGCTGCCGCGGATCGGCTGGACCTTCGCGCTCCCCTCCGCCCCGGGCGAGGTGACCTACGAGGGCTTCGGACCGCATGAGACCTATCCGGACACCGGCGGCGGCACCACCTTCGCGCGCCGCACCGCCACCGTGCAGGAGCTGCAGGTCCCGTACGTGTTCCCGCAGGAGAACGGCAACCGCGCCGGTGTGGTGCGGGCCGTGCTGAGCGGCGGGGAGTCGGCGGAGGGCCTCGAGCTCACCGCGCCGGAGGGCCTCGGCCTCGCGGTGCGGCCCTGGTCCACGGCGGAGCTCGATGCGCGCGCGCACGACGGGGCGCTGCGCGCCGACGGCCGCACCTGGGTGACGCTCTCGGCGGCGCTGCACGGAGTGGGCTCGGCCGCCTGCGGTCCGGTCCCGCTGCCGCAGCACGTGCTCAGCGCGCGCGAGGAGAGCTTCCGCCTGCGCCTGGCGCCGGCCGGTCGCTGACCCTGCTCTGCGGTGCGGTCCGCTCGTCTCCTCGCGCCCCGCGACGAGGCGAGCGGGCCTCGGCACCCGATAGCCTGGGGGAGGCGTCGCCGTGACGCCGTCGGACGACGTCCCGCGCAGGGCGGGGCACGAGGGGGACGCATGACTCAGGGGTACGGACCGCAGGGCGGCGACCAGGGGCAGTGGGGCGGGCAGCCGCCGCAGCCGGGCCAGCAGAGCCAGCAGCCGCAGCAGGGGCAGCAGGGGCAGCAGGGGCAGCAGGGGCAGCAGCAATGGGGCCAGCCCTCCCCCGCCCCTCAGCAGCAATGGGGCCAGCCCTCCCCCGCCCCTCAGCAGCAGTGGGGCCAGTCGCCCGCCCCGGCCTCCCAGGGGTGGGCGCAGGCCTCCCCCGCTCCGTCGCCCGGCGGCTACCCCGGCACGTCCGGCGCCGTCCCGGCCGCCTCCCCCGACGGGGCCAACTGGCCCCGGGTGAAGACCCTCGGCATGGTGCTCCTGATCGGGGCCGCGCTGCTGCTGGTGATCCGAGTGGGCATCGACCTCGCCGCGATCATCGGCGCCGACGGCATCGCGGCCTCGAACGCCGGCGGCTCCGTCACCGGCGGAGTCGCCATCGGCTCGAGCCTCGTCCTGCTGCTGCTCTACCTCGCGAACCTCCTGGTCAGCATCGTCATGATGATTCTGGGGATCATCGCGGCGGTCATGGGTCGGGGCAGGGCGCGCCTCGGCGGGATCCTCGTCGCCGCCGGCATCCCCGTCGCCACGATCCTGTACTGGGTCCTGTCCTTCGTGATGGGCTTCGTCCTGGCGGCCTCGGGCTCGGTCGACCTGGACACGGGCGAGCTCGCCGCCTCCCACTTCCGCATCGTCTACGGGGTGGACATCATCCGCGCGGTGCTCATGGTCGCGGTGATCGGACTGGGCGCATTCTTCGTGCACTCCACCGCGAAGAAGAAGCTCTCCGCCTGACCGCTCCCCCTCCCCGGATCGCAACCTCACCGTCACTCGCGGGAGGCGCACGGCGACGCCCCGCCCGATACGCTCGGACGGGGCGTCGCCACGACGCCATGACACGACGACCCCGCCGACGCGGCGGGGACACGAGGGAGAAGCATGACGCAGGGGTACGGGCCGCAGGACGGCCAGCAGGGCCAGTGGGGGCAGAACGGCCAGTGGGGACAGGACGGCCAGCCGGGCCAGGACCCGCAGCAGCCCGTCCAGCAGCCGCAGTGGGGCCAGCCCTCGCCCGCTCCGGCCGCGCCGCAGTGGGGGCAGCAGCCCTCCGCCCCGGCTCCTCAGCAGGGTGAGCAGGCGCAGTGGGGCGGCCAGCCGTCCGCGCAGCCCCAGCCCGCCGCCTCTCCGGCGCAGCCCCAGTGGGGCGGCCAGTCGTCCGCGCCGCAGGCCTCCCCGGCGCCGCAGCAGCAGTGGAGCCAGTCCTCCCCGCCGCCCGCTCCGGGCGGCTACCCGGGCACGAGCGGCTACCCCGGCGCGGCGGGTGCCTCGGCGGGCCTCCCCGGCACGGGAGGCACCTCGACCCTCGGCAAGCTCGTCTCCTGGATGTTCTACGCGGTGCTCGCCGTGGTCGCGGTGCGGCTGATCGGCAACGTGATCGTCTTCGCCATCCAGTTCGCGGGCGGTGCCACCGGCTCCACCGCGACGGCCGGCGTCGGCACCGCCTTCGGCATCGTGGTCCTGCTCGTCAACGGACTGGTCACCCTCGCTCTGCTGGTCCTGGCGGTCATGGTCGCCATCCAGGCGAAGAGCCGCGGCCGCACCGGCGCGATCATCATCCTCGCGACGGTGGTCCTCGCGGTGATCGCGTACTGGATCCTCTACGGGATCCTCCTCGGGGTCGCCGCGAACGCCGACTACTCGACGTTCGGCGTCGTCTCGCTGATCTACCTGGTCGTGGAGATCATCCGCTCGCTGATCGTCTTCGCCGCCCTGATCGTCGGCGGTCTCATGTCGCGCCGCTGGGCGAAGCAGAACGCCTGAGCGCTCCTCAGCGCCCTCCGCGCCCCGGTCCTGCTCGCAGGGCCGGGGCGCACTGCGTCCGGGGCGTCCGGGGCGTCCGGGCCCGTCCCGTGGGCGCCGCGGTCACGGTCCCAGCAGCACCGCCTGCTCCTCGGTGCTCACCAGGGCGCGGCCTCCGCTCAGCGGCCGCAGCTGGGTGACCTCCTCGGCCGTCTCGAGCTCCTCGGTGACCGTGCCGTCGGCCGCGTCGATCACGCGCAGGCGCCGTGCGCCTCGGGGGTCCAGGGGATGCTCCCTGGGCACCTCGTCGAGCGCCACGGCAGTCCCCGCGCCGAGGGTTCCGGTCACCTCGGTCTCCGGGGAGCCGAGCGGGAGGGTCCACAGGTTCGCGCCGCTCGCGCTGTCGTAGGCGAGGAGCTGGCCGGCGCCGTTGGTGACCACCATGGCGGTGCCGTCGATGCCGACCCGGGCGGTGAACGCCTCGGCCTCGGCCACGCCCTCGCCTCCCGGCGCCTCCCATCCGGCCTGCCGCTCGGAGGCGAGGATCTCTCCCTCGGCGGTGGTGCCCGCCTCGGTGCCGGAGGCCAGGACCCGGCCGCCCTCCAGGCGCACCGTCCACTCCCCGGCCGGGGAGGCATCGGACTCCCAGCGCACCTGCCCGTCCTCGTAGGCGGTCGCGGTGAGCTCCCCGTCCTCCCCCGCGCAGGCGGTGAGCACCAGCGGACCCGGCTCCTGCAGGGACTGCGGGTCGTGCGGGGCGGGGGTCGCGGCGATGCGGCAGTCGGCGTCGGCGGGGGCGAGCACGCGGCCGACGGCGAAGCCGGTGGCGGGGTCGATCTGCAGCCATCCCTGCCCGGGGTCGAAGCGCAGCGGCACGGCCGGGAGCACGCCGGTGACGGCGACGGCGTCGAGCAGTCCGGGCGCCTCGCCGGAGCGGGCGGGCAGCTCGGCCCCGGCCGGGTCCGGGCCGCGGGTCTCCTCCGCATCGCCCACGGTCCACATCGGCTCGGTCTGGGCGCCGAGGTCGATGCCGCTGATCCGGCAGGCCCCGTCCTCGCAGGCGCGGACCACGAGCACGTCCCCGTCGAGGGCGAGCGGGGTCCCCGGCACCTCGGCGGCCTCGCCGAGGCCGCCGGCGAGGTCGTGCACGCGGGTGAGGTCGCCGGCCACGTGCACGAGGCGCGTCCCGTCGGCCGAGAGCGCGAGCACGTCCTCGGGCGCGGCGCCGATCTCCTGCACGCCGGACTCGGCGGAGACGAGCTGGGCGGTCCCGTCGCCGCGGCGCACGAGCACGGGCCCCTGCCCGTCCGGGGCGGAGTGGACGGCGTCGCCCTCGCGCAGGGGCGCGAGCGTGGCCGAGGCGGCGTCCTCGAGGGTGTCCGCGCGGGTGGCGAGCACGGTCGGGACGGTGAGCGCGAGGGCGACGGCGAGCGCGAGACCCGCTGCGAGCATCCTCCGCGGCCGGGCGCGCATCCGGCCCCCGAGCAGGGCGAGCACGAGTGCGCCGAGCCCGGCCCCTGCCAGCATCCCGGCGGCGAGGCGCAGCGCCCCGAGCAGGAGGTGGTCGCCGAGCAGGGCGCCGATGCCGGCGAGCGCGAGCAGGACCACTGCGAGGCCGAGCATCGTCGCGGTGTCGGGCTCGTCCTCGGGCGCTGAGTCGGGCGCTGAGCCGGGATCCGCCTCGGGCACGGGCTCGGGAGCGTCGGCGGGCTCGCTCCCGGACGTCGCGATCTCGTCCAGCCCCTCACCGGCCCCCGTGCGCGGCGCCCAAGGCGACTGCTCGCTCACCGGCGGCTCACCGCGCCTCGCCGTAGTAGGCGCCGGTGGTCTCCTCCCGCAGGGCGTCGAAGGAGCCGTCCTGGAGCGAGGCGCGGATGCGGTCCACCAGCCGTACCACGAAGCGCTCGTTGTGGATCGTGCACAGGGTCGAGGAGAGCATCTCCTTGGCCCGGAAGAGATGGTGGACGTAGGCGGCCGTGTAGTGGGTGCAGGTGTAGCAGTCGCAGGTCTCGTCGATCGGCGCGAACTGGCGGCGGTAGCGGGAGCCGGTGAGGTTCACGCGCCCGGTGCGGGTGTAGACGGCGCTGTTGCGGGCCACGCGCGAGGGCGAGACGCAGTCGAAGGTGTCCGCGCCCGCGGCGATCGCGACGAAGAGGTCGTCGACCTCGCTGATGCCCAGCAGGTGGCGGGGCCGGGCCTCGGGCAGCTCGTCGGTCACCCAGCCGACGATCGTGCCGAGGTTCTCCTTCTCGAGCGCGCCGCCGATCCCGAAGCCGTCGAAGGACCAGCCCTCCACGTCCATCGCGCCGAGGTCGCGGGCGGCCTGGCGTCGCAGGTCCTCGTACTGGGCGCCCTGGATCACGCCCCACAGCTGCTGGTAGGGGCGATGGGTGCGCTCCGCGGTGAGACGGGCGTGCTCGGCCAGGCAGCGCAGCGCCCACAGCCTCGTGCGCTCGAGCGCCTGCTCCTGGTAGCGGCGGGAGTTCATGAGGGTGGTGAGCTCGTCGAAGGCGAACATGACGTCCGCACCGAGGCCGTGCTGGATCTGCATCGAGATCTCGGGGGTGAAGCGGTGCACGTCGCCGTTGATGAAGGAGCGGAAGGTGACGCCGTCGTCGTCGACGTGCGCGAGGCGCTCCTTGCCCTCGCGGACCGCGTCGTCCTCCCCGGTGGCGGTGCGGGCCCTCTCCCCGCCGGAGAACTCGCTGGAGAGCACCTTCTGGAACCCGGCGCCGAGGCTCATCACCTGGAAGCCGCCGGAGTCGGTGTAGGTGGGGCCGGGCCAGTTCATGAAGGCGCCGAGCCCACCGGCCTCGTCGACGAGGTCGTGGCCGGGCTGGAGGTAGAGGTGGTAGGCGTTGGCGAGCAGCGCCTGGCCGCCGAGCTCCGCCATCGACTCCGGCAGAACGGCCTTCACGGTCGCCTTGGTGCCCACGGGCACGAAGGCCGGGGTGGCGATCTCGCCGTGCGGGGTGGAGAGCACCCCGGCGCGCGCCTTCTCGCCGTGGCGCGCGGTGATCTCGAAGCCGACGTCGGCCGGGGAGGGCGGCGCGCCCGGGGCGTCGGACGCGGCGGCGGGCGCGGGAACGGGCTGGTCGGCACGGGGGGCGGTCACCGGGACATCGTCCCATGACAGGGGCGCCGAGGTGGTCGCCGTCGCGGTGCTCCGCTTCCCGCAGGTCACCGCGAGGACACTTCCCGTCCATCTGCGGTGCGTAGCTTCTGCCGGGCCCGGGCCGATCGGGACCCGCGTCCTGCCCGCCCATCCCTGTCAGGAGGCACGAGCCGACATGCTGACCGCGCTCCACGTCCTCGCCGCCGTCGCCGCTGCGGTCCTCGTGCTCACCCTCCCCGGGCTCCCGGCGGTGATCGCACTGCGGCTGCGGCCGCTGACGGCGCTGGCCGCGCTCGCCCCCGCCTCCCTCGTGGTGATCACCCTCGCGGCGGAGGCCGGGCATCTGCTGGGCGTGCCGTGGTCGCCGCTGTCCCCGCTCGTGCTCGCCGCGGCGCTCGGCGCCGCCCTGTGGCCGCTGCGCCGACGGCTCGCCCCGATCGGTGCGGACCACGCGGGCAGCTCCGATGCCGACGGGGTGGACGCCGACGCATCGAGCGCCGCGACCCCGCTCCGGGCGCTCGCCGCCTCGCCGCGCGGCCGCGCCGCCGCGCTCCTGACCGGACTCGTGATCGGCGGCGGCGTGATCACGGTGCAGGCCCTCGGCGTCATGGGCTCCGTGCGCGCGGTGAGCCAGACCTACGACAACGTCTTCCACCTCAACGCCGTGCAGTACCTCCTCCGCCACGGCGACGCCTCCGCCTGGACGGTCGGCGCCATGACCGCCCTGCCGGGCGAGGAGCACTACTACCCCTCGCTGTGGCACCAGGCGGTCAGCCTCGTGGTCCAGGTCTCGGGCCAGGAGATCCCCCTGGCGAGCAACGTGGTGATGCTGCTGCTGGCCGCCGTGGTGTGGCCGCTGGGGCTCATGGCGCTGGTGCGCACGTGCACCACGGCGGGTCCGCTGGGGTGGACGGCCGCAGGCGCCCTGGCCGGCGTCTCGGGCACCTTTCCGCTGTCGCTGATGGCCTTCGGGCTGCTGCTGCCCTACTTCCTGTCCATGACGCTGATGCCGATGGTGCTGCTCGTGCTGGTGCACCTGGCCGGGCTGGCGCCCGCCTCCGCGCAGCGGCTGAGACCGCTCCAGCTGGCGGTGCTGCTGCCCATGGTCTGCGCCGCGGCGGCCCTCGCGCATCCCCAGGCGGTGTTCGGCGGTCTCGTGATCGGGCTCCCCCTGCTGGTGTGGGGGTGCATCGCCGGTCTGCGCGAGCGACGTGCCCGGGGACCGCAGGCCGCGCCTCGGGTGATGCCCCTGCTCCTGGTGACCGTCGTCGTCACCGCGGCGGCGGTGCCGGCCTGGCTGGTGCTGCGACCTCGGGAGTCCGCCTCGTTCTGGACCCCGACCGCCTCGGTGACCGAGGCCGTCGGCCAGACGCTCTCGCTGGCCGCGAACAAGAGCCCCACCTGGATCCCGCTGGGCCTGGCGATGCTGGTCTGCCTCGCCGCGGTGCTGCTGGGCTCCCGCACCCGCTGGCCGCTCGTGACCTGCGCGGCGGTGATGGCGATGTCGGTGATCACGCGCAGCGCCCCGGAGGGGCCCGTGCGCTATCTCCTCACCGGCAACTGGTACAGCGACAGCTTCCGCATCGTCGCGCTGCTCGCGCTGGGGGCGATCCCGGTGCTCGCGCTCGGGATCGAGGTGCTGCTGCACCGCGCGGCGCAGGCCCTCCCCGTGCTGGGCGGGGCGGCGGCCCCCGCCTTCGCGGTCGCCGTGGTGCTCGCGCTGCTGGTGCCGAGCCTGCTCTCCCCCAGCGCACGTGCCGCCGCCCGATTCTCCGCCGAGCAGTGGCAGAGCGACCTGCTGCTCTCGGCCGACGAGCGGGAGCTGCTCGAGCGGCTGCCCGAGGTGGTGCCGGAGGACGCGGTGATCGCCACGAACGCGCTGAACGGCAGCTCCCTGGCCTACGCGATCTCCGATCGCAAGGTGCTGAACACCTACATGTCCTTCCAGGCGGAGCCCGAGGTGCATCTGCTGAACCGCTCGCTCGACGACGCCCGCTCGGAGCCCGAGGTGTGCGATGCGGTCCACGAGCTCGACGTCGAGTACGCGCTGGACTTCGGGCCGCAGGAGGTCGGGCCGGGCGAGGCGACCTACCTGGGGCTCAACGAGATCTCGCGGACCGGCGCCGCGGAGGTGGTGCTGCAGGTGGGCGAGGCGAAGCTGCTGCGCATGGAGCCCTGCCGGGGCACCGGGTCGGAGCACCCGGGCCGCGGCTGATCGGGCCCTGGATCAGGCCTGTCGGCCGAGCGGCTTCTCGCTCTGCGCGGCCGCGGCCCACTGATCGACCATCGCGTCGTCCGCACCGGCGGTGCCGGGCGCGTACTCGCGCGGCTCCTGCGCATCGCCGTCGACCCAGCCGGTGGCGATCGGTCCGGTGGAGGTGGGCACCGTCTCGCCGGAGCCGACGAGGGGATGGTTCGGGGTGCCGTACTGGATGAGCTTGACGCGTTCGAGCACGTCCTCCATGAGCACGCGGTTGGTGCGCAGCAGGTCCGCGATGATCATCAGCACGAACGTCATGAACGAGCAGGTGAGCAGGACCAGGCCGAAGATCAGCGACTGGATGTGCCCGCCGCCCTGGCCCATGAGCGCGAAGACCAGGAAGCGGATGAAGGGGACCAGGCCCACGAGGCCCGTGATCCCCGCCAGCCACAGCAGCACGGTGTGGGGCTTGAACATCAGGTAGGCGCGCACGATCGCGGAGCCCGACTTGCCCATGTGCTGGAAGATGTTGCTGAACAGCCGCGACTCGCGGGTCTTGGGGTTGGTGTCGATCGGGACCGAGGCGATCCGCAGCCGCTTGTTGCCGGCCTGGATGATCGTCTCCATGCAGTAGGAGAACTGCGTGATGACGTTCAGCCGCATCAGGGAGGCCTTGGAGTAGGCGCGGAAGCCGGAGGCGGCGTCGGGCAGCTCGGTCTCGGCGGCGAGGTTCACGACCTGCGAGCCCACCTGCTGCATGACCTTCTTGAAGGGCGAGAAGTGCGCGATCTTCTTCGTCTGGCGGTCGGCGATGGCGATGTCCGCCACCCCCGAGACCACCGGGGCGACGAGGTCGGCGATGCGCTCCTGCTTGTACTGGTTGTCGCCGTCGGTGTTGACGACGATGTCGGCGCCGTGGGCGAGGGCGTAGTCCACGCCGTCGCGGAAGGAACGGGCGAGCCCCATGTTGCGGGCGTGGCGCACGAAGTGGGTGACGCCGTGCTCCCGGGCGACCTCTACGGTGCGGTCCGTGGAGCCGTCGTCGATGATCAGGACCTCGACGGAGTCGACCCCGGGCAGCTCCTTGGGGATCGTGTCGAGCACCATCGGGAGCGTCTGCTCCTCGTTGAGGCAGGGGATCTGGACGAAGACCTTCATGCAGGTATCACCTTGTCGTCGACGTGCGCGGCATCCGCCGGGCACAGCCGGCGACGTCCCGGCCTGCCCGCGACGCTCCGGCACTGCGCGGAACCCGATCAGTGTAGCCAGGCGCCTGCACGCGGCCCGGCACCGGCGGGTGCACTTCACCGGGCGGTGGCGGAGCGTTCACCCGGTGGCCACCTCCTCCGGCTGTCCCTCCTCCTCCGCCTGCCCCTGCTCCTCCAGCTGTCCTTCGGCGTCGAGCTCGTCCTGGAGCGGCCCGGGCGCAACCCAGGCGTGGTAGCCGTAGCTGTGCACGTCGCGGAGCATCCGGGCGCCTGCGGCGCTGCCCTCGGGCCAGATGTCGCAGCCGAGGGTGATGTCCGCGTCCGAACTGCTGCGATCCGTCGTCACGCCCATCGTCGAGGGGTGGATCCAGTAGGCGAGCTTGTTCTGGACCACGGCGTTGTTGCTGAGCCCGGGCGTGCAGGAGCGGTCGAACTCGACCGTGAGCTCGCCGTCGTGCGCCGCCTGGAGTCGATTGATCTCCTCGGCGAGGACGGGGCGCCCGCCCTCGAGCTCCTGGAAGCGATCGGTGGCGCGCGTGGCGGCCAGCGTCCCGGCCGCCGTGACGACGAGGCTGATCGCGGTGATGATCGCCGTCGCGCGGGGGCTGCGTCGGCCGAAGGCCACGAGCGCGACGAGCAGCAGCAGCGGCGGGATGCTCGCCAGCAGCCAGAAGCGGTTCTCGTTCGTCAGGCTCGGCACCAGCCCCCAGCGCCAGGTCTCGGTGGTCGCCTCCGGCAGGGTCCAGAACCACGGCATGACCCCGGGGATGTGCGCGGGGGTGACGTACGCCCAGGTGGGGGCATGGGGCGCGAGCCACAGCACGGTCACGCCGACGAGCAGGGCCGCCAGGGCGAGCGCCGGCGCGAGCACCTTCCGGGTCGCGCCGCGGATCATCGCCGCACCGCCGAGGGCCACCAGGAGCCCTGTGACGGGGTCGAGGTAGCGCCCGTACAGCCATGCGTCCAGCCGGCGCCAGGAGGCGAAGTACAGCCTGCCCTCGCTCGCCCACTGCCCGATCGAGAGCACGGCCACGCCCAGCAGCATCGCCGCAAGCAGGCAGGCGGGCCCGATCGAGCGGCCGTGTCGCAGCTCCCGCCACACCAGGACGAGCAGCACCACGAGCCCCACCGCGACCAGGCCGAGGCTGCCGGCGGTCTGCTCCCAGGCCTGGCCCACCACGGCCCGCAGGATGATCGACGGCCGGGACTCGCGCAGGTTCTCGAGCACCTTCTCGCCCTGGCTGAAGCCGCCGCCGAGGTGCTGGTTCAGCTGCCCGCCCGTGCGGAAGGCGAGGTATCCCAGCGGCAGCGTGACGACGATCCCGGCGAGCGCGGCCCGCCAGGAGCGCAGCGCCAGCAGCAGCAGCCAGATGACGCAGGCGATGAGGAGCACCGCCGCCCGCGCATGGGTGGTGGTGAGCACCGCGACGGCCAGGCCGAAGACCAGGGCCCGCGGCACCGTGGGCTTCTCCCAGAGGCGCAGCGCGGCGAGCATCGTGCAGGCCAGGGCCAGGAAGAGCAGCTTCTCGCTGGTGACGTACCCGCTCTGGAGGGCGCGCGCCGGCATCGCCATCACGAGCGAGGCGACCACGGTCGCCTGCGGCGTCGTCAGGCCCAGGCGGGTGACGGCTCGGGCGAGGGGCCAGATCGTGGCGACGGCGACGAGGACGCCCAGGGCGATCGCGACCCGGAAGGCGACCGCGGGGTTCTCCGTGAACCACCAGATCGGCGCCATGACGACGCTCCAGGCGGGGAAGTACCCCGCCCCGCGGGGCGGGGTGACGGCCCCGGCGCCGGAGAGGTACTTCGAGTACTGCAGCAGCACGATCTCGTCGAAGGGGAACGAGGGCGTCCTCGCACCTCGTGCGAGGACGGTGTGCAGGAGGACCACGAGCAGCACGCTCGCGGCCGCACCCCATCGCCACGGCGCGCCGGGGCCCCGCAGCCACTCCTGGCGCCGGGAGGCGGCGGTCCGCCTCCCGGCGGTCGTGCCCTCGGCATCGGCGGCGTCGGGCATCGTCTCGGCCATCGGTCTCGTCGTCCTCGTCGTGGATGGAGCTCGGGCGGCGTCCCGGACCGGCGGCCGGGAGGCGGGGTCAGGCGCGGCGGGCGGCGCGTCCCCGCACCAGCTCGGCGATGAGATCGGCCTGCTTCAGCGAGCGGCTCCGCACCTCCGGCAGGTGCTGGTCGAGCAGCCCCTGCACCTCGTCGCGGCGTGCGGAGAGCTCCTCGAAGCGGTCCCAGAGGTGGCTCGGCGTGAGCTGGTCGTGGCCGAAGGCCCACTCCTCGAGCTCGAACATCTCCAGCACCTCGCGGTACTTGTGGCTCCACCCGATCACGAGCGTCGGCACCGCCATCGCGAGGGAGGAGACCATCGCGTGGAAGCGGCTGGCGATGAAGAGGTCGCAGCGCCCGATGAGGTGGCGCAGCTGCTGGGAGCTCAGCTCGCGGTCCACGAAGAGCACGTCCTCGCCGGGCACCAGGAGGCCGGCGATCCGGGTGCACAGCGGCAGGTCGTTGTTGTGGGTCTTCTCGGTGCCGGTGCGCACGCTGTGCGGCACCAGCAGCACCTTCTTCCCGGCACGGCGGAGGCGCTCGATGAACGCGATCATCTGGCCGACGTAGTCGTCGCCGCGGGCCTCGACCTTCTTCTGCAGCACGACGGAGGGGCACACGCCCACCACCTCGCCGTCCTCGAAGAAGCCCAGGTCCACACCGGCCTCGCGCAGTCCCTGCTCCTCGGTGCCGTCCATCGCGAGGGAGAAGGCGTAGTCGGCGCCGGCGACGAGGTTCTGCAGGCCCAGTCCCTCGGCGAACTCGTGCGTGATGCGGCCGCGGGTGACGAGGGTCTGCGCCTTGGGGAGGAAGACCTTCGAGACGAAGCGGTTGATCGGATTCTTGAACGGCCCCACGGCCTGAGCGCACTTGAACACCGGGGTGCCGAGGTTCAGCGCCGGGAGGATCGAGGCGACGTTGTACAGGAGGAACTTCTCGCGGCCGTCGGTGAAGGTGATGCCGCCCTGGTCCAGCAGCACGTCGCTGTCCGCGAGCGCGCGGATCGCCCGGTGGCGGCGCAGCAGCGGCCGCAGCGGGGGCAGCAGCCGGTGGGCGAGGGCGAGGGAGTTGATGGTGACGCCGAGGGTCTTCGGGTCCGCGGCGACGACCTCGAGGTTCGGGTACGGGTTCTGCGCCCGGTCCTCGGCGGGGTACATGCTCAGCAGCGTGAACTCGACCTCGCCGAGACGCTCGCCGAGGGTCTGCACGGCGCTCTCGAGCATGGCGGCGGCGCCCTTGTTGCCGGACAGCGCGGAGCCGATGACGGTGATGCGGGGGGTGCTCATGGACGGATCTCCTGGGGGATGGTGCGTCGGACGACGAGATAGATCAGGGCGACGACGGCATCGCCGAGCGTCGCCAGGAGGCGGGCGAGGAGGCTGATCACGATCGCCTCCGGGGCGGGGACGTACTGGCTGAGGACCAGCACGATGACGGCCTCGCGCACCCCGAGGCCGCTGGGCACGAGGATCGCGAGGATGCCGACGGCGCCGGCGAGGGCGTAGGCCGCCGCGAAGGGCAGCCAGTGGGCGGGGCCGATGTCGCTGACGGTGTGCGCGATGAGCACGAAGCCGATGCCGTTGACGATGCGGGGCAGCACGAACTCGAGCGCGGAGAGGGCGGCGCGCCCGCTGCCGAGGAAGTACTCCTTCGGCGCCGGGCGCTTGAGGATCTTCCGCATGGGGAGGTCGAGGATCCGGCGGAAGGTGGGGGCGTGCAGCACCATGGCGGCGGGGATCAGCACCAGCAGCGGGGCGACCATGAGGGTCGCGTTCTCCCCGAGGATCCCCGGTCCCAGGCTCACCAGGAGGATCACCAGCGCCGGGACGATCGAGGCGATCTGCAGGAAGACGTTCTCGTAGACGAAGCTGATGAGCACGAGGGTGCGGCTGATGCCCTTCTTCCCCGCCCACAGCACCTTGTTCGTCACGGAGCCGACCTGGCCGGGGATGTACTTCAGCACCCAGGACAGGCTCTGCACCGCGACCGCCTCGCGGGCGCTGATGCGCGCCTCGGGGTCCAGCCAGCGCACGATGCGGCCCCAGGCGGAGCCGGTCACCGCCACGGCAGCGGCGAAGCAGGCGGTGGCGAGGATCCACCAGGGGCTGAAGCGGAGGTGCTGGGCCTGCAGGTCCGCCCAGTTGGCCGCCAGGGAGCGGGCGAACAGCCATCCCACGAGGCCGACGACCAGGATCGTCACGATCCAGCGCAGCGCCCTGCGCCGGGCGGGGCGCCGGCGCGCGGTCGGTGCCGGGTCGTCGTCGGCCGTGGTGGGGAGGTCGGTCATCTCAGTCGTTGTAGCGCCGGAAGGTGTCCAGGGACTTCTTCGCGGAGTAGGGGACCAGGCCCTCGTCGTGCGCGTACCCGAAGGCGATGAGCATGACGACCCGGTCGCTGGTGTCCAGGGAGAGGCGGCGCTGCATCTTCGCCTCGAGCGGCTCGAAGTCGGGCCAGTTGATCACCGAGGAGCTCAGCCCCAGGGTCTCCAGGGCGAGGATGAACTGCATGGAGGCGAGGGAGCTGTCCACGTAGATGGCGTGGCGGTCGCGGGGGCTGAAGTACGACTCGAGCTTGCCGACGACGACTGCGATCGCGGGCACGTTCTCCGCATAGCCGGCGGTGCCGAAGGGGATCGCGGCGATCTCGCGGGCGAGGGTCGGGTCGTCGAAGACCCGGAACTCGTAGGGGATGCGGTTGCAGGCGGTGGGGGCCTGCCGCGCCACCAGCAGCGCCTTGTCGATCAGCTCCCGCTCGACGGGCTTCTGCTCGAACCAGCGCACGCTGCGCCGCTGCTGGGCGAGGAGCTCGAGCGACTCGTAGGAGATGTCGCTGACCATCTCCTTGGGGTGCGGGATCTTGCCGGTGCTCCCGGCGCCGTGCTCGACGGCCTCGAAGCGGGCGCGGGCGGCCTCGACGGTGCGATCGGTGCGGGCGCTGACGCGGAAGTACTCCGTGAGCACGTCGTGCGCCCACTCCATCTCGGAGCGGTCCATGCTGCCGGGCGCCTGCCGCCACTGGCGGGCCGCGGTCTCGTAGAACTCGATGGTCTCGGTGATGTAGTCCCGCGCGAAGACGTCGCGGCGGGGGCGCATGATGAGCCCCTTCTCGAGCCGGTGCACGTTGCGGCGCAGCTCCACGTGGGTGAGGCGCGAGGTGCTCTTGTTGCGGTAGTAGTTCCGACGACCGCGGAGCACCGCCGACTGCTCGCGGTTGAAGGCGAGCGGGCTCACCGTGAAGAAGAGGTGCGTGAGGACCCGGTTGGAGCCGAAGGACTCCAGGAACCCTCGGTTCACCGTCTCGTAGGTGCGGCGGATCCAGGTGATCGCCAGCAGGTCCTTGGCGATCGTCTTCAGCCGGTCGAGCACAGGTCCTCCAGTGGAGAAGCGGTCAGGGAGATGCGTCCTCTCCCGGCGGAGCAGATCGCGGCGCTCCGGAGGGGAGCACCGGGCGCCTCCGCCCGGGGCCGCGCACCGGGGCCGAGTGTACCCATGCCCGGTGAGGGGCTTCGGGACCCGCCGAGGGGCTCGGAGAGGCGGCCGCTAGACTGCCGCGGGCCCGTCGCCCTCGTCCGCCAGGAGGCTCATCGTGACCCGGACCGTCCCCGGGACCGCCCCCGGGCAGGGACTGCTCCCCGCCGAGGAGAGCGCCGACCTCGCGCGCCAGCGCTCCTGGTGGTGGTGGGCCGCTGCGGCCCTCGCGATCGGGGCCTGCCTCTACCTGCACTGGGAGATCAGTCGCACGGCGATCGCACCCCGCACCCCCTGGGACGAGATCCACCCCCTGGAGACGGCACGCCTCCTCGCCGGCGACCACGAGATCCTGCCGCTGTCCGGGAGCGGCTACTACCCGGGCTGGGCCCTGATGCTCGTCCCGCTGTGGTGGCTCACCGACGACCCGGAGCGGGTCTACCAGCTCGCGGTGCTGCTCGGGAACGTCCTGGCGATCGCCACGATCGCCCCGCTGACCCTGCTCGGGCGCCGGCTGGGGCTGGCCACGGCGCCGGCGCTGACCGCCTCCGCCCTCGCCCTGTGCCTGCCCGGCAGGACCGTGCTCGCCGACTACGCGCTCAGCGAGCAGGCGATCCTCTTCGTGCTGGCCTGGACGGTGCTGGCGATGCATGCGCTCTGGCGGCGCCCCACCGTGCTGCGCACCGTCGTCTTCGTGCTGTGCGTCGCGGCCTGCTTCCTGATGCACTCGCGCGAGCTGGCGCTCGTGGCGACCGCCGCCGTCTGGCTGCTGCTGCTCGTCGTCCGGCACTGGCGGGTCACCGCCGTGGGCCTGCCGCTGCTGGCCCTCGCGAGCCTGGCCGTGCGGCGGTTCTCCGAGAGCGTCCTGGACGTCACCCTGATCGGCGGGGGCGGCGGCAAGGAGGACCTCCTCAGCAGGGCGCTGGAGAACGGCACGCCCGGCATCCTCCTGCGCGTGCTGCTGAACCAGACCTGGGCGCAGGCGGTGGGCACCGCCGGCCTCGCGGCGATCGGCGCGGTCGCCGTGCTGGCCTGGGCCATGCGCGAGCTGCGGCGCTGGCAGATCGGCCCCGGGGTCTTCCTGCTGGGCATGTGCCTGTCCGCGCTGCTGCTGAGCGCCGTGTGGTGGACCCGGCCCGACTTCCTGTGGGCCGGCGAGGGGTACGTCCGCCTGGACGTGTGGATCTACACGCGGTACGTCGACCACGTGGCGCCCTTCCTCGTGCTCGTCGCCCTGGTGGTGCTGATCCGGGGCGCGGGGCGGAACCTGCTGCTCACCGCGGTCGGGGTCTTCGCCGCCGTGGCACTGCCCGTGGTGCTGTGGGTCGCGAAGGACGTCGCCCTGTGGGGCGCCCTCGACGGCCCCGGCAACTCCTCGGCGCTGCTGAGCTGGGTCTCGATGTTCCCGGACGACCCCTTCCCGCTCCCCCAGCAGCCGAGCCTCGAGGGCGAGAACAGGTTCTGGATCTGGGCCTCGCTGTTCGGCGCCGCGTCGCTGCTGATCGCCCTCGTGCTGCGCCGGGCTCCCCGGGTGCTGGTCTCCCTGCTGCTGGCCGCCGCGATCACCCTCTCCCTCCAGGCCGACCCCTCGCAGGAGCGCAGCGCCCCGCGCCCCATCGAGCAGGCGGTCGAGGAGGCGGAGGCGGTGACCGGCCAGGAGGCGGAGGTCGACATGGACTACTCCTGCCGCGGACCTGCGCTGACGCGCTACCAGGTGCTGAACTGGCTCGGCTTCTGGCTCTCCCCGCGCGACGTGGACCTCGCCGATCCGCCCTCGGGGAAGCCCTTCGACTCCGCGTACGTCGTCTCCTGCGCCGACTGGCCCCAGGCGGAGGAGAACGGCGCCCGGAAGGTCGCCGACAGCGACTACTCCGCCTACGCCCTGTGGGTGCTGCCCGGACAGGAGCAGGACGCGCTCGAGGAGGAGGGGCTGCTCGCCCCCTGAGCCCGGCGAGAATTCACCCGACCGTCATCTGCACGACGCCGCCCCGTCACCGGGGCAGTGCCCCGGGCCACTGCTCCGGCGGGCGCGCGCGTGACGGGCAGTGGGCAGCGGATAGCATCGGGCCCATGCGAATCACCACCGTGGGATGCGGGTACCTGGGAGCCGTGTACGCCGCGTCGATGGCGTCGATCGGGCACGAGGTGCTGGGCCTCGACGTCGACCAGAAGAAGATCGACGACCTGAACCAGGGCGTCGCGCCCTTCCACGAGCCGGGCTTCTCAGCGGTGCTCGAAGAGGCGCTCGGCTCGGGCCGCCTCCGCTTCTCCACCGACTACTCCGACGCCGCCGACTACTCCGCGCACGTGATCTGCGTGGGCACCCCGCAGCAGATCGACGCCGCCGGCGCGGACCTCACCTACGTCCACGCCGCCGTCGACTCCCTGGTCCCGCACCTCGCGGACGACGCCGTCGTGCTGGGCCGCTCCACGGTCCCGGTCGGCACGGCCGCGTCCCTCCGCGAGCGGCTGCGCGAGGCCGGGAAGGACACCCCGCTCGCCTGGAACCCCGAGTTCCTGCGCGAGGGCTTCGCCGTCGAGGACACCCTCCGCCCCGACCGCATCGTCTACGGCCTCCCCGACGACCCCGCCGAGGCCGCCCGCGCCCGCGAGGTCCTCGACCTCATGTACGCGCCCATGCTGGAGGCCGACACCCCGCTCGTGGTCGGCAACTACGCCACCGCGGAGCTGGTCAAGGTCTCCGCCAACTCGTTCCTGGCCACGAAGATCTCCTTCATCAACGCCGTCGCCGAGGTCTGCGAGGCCACCGGCGCGGACGTCTCCGTGATCGCGGAGGCGATCGGCCTGGACGACCGCATCGGCCCGAAGTTCCTGCGCGCCGGCATCGGCTTCGGCGGCGGCTGCCTGCCCAAGGACATCCGCGCCTTCATGGCCCGCGCCGGCGAGCTCGGCGTCACCGAGGCGCTCGGCTTCCTGCGCGAGGTCGACAACGTCAACAACCGCCGCCGCGACCACGTGGTGAACATGGCCCGGCAGGAGCTCGGCGGCACCTTCACCGGCAAGCGCGTGGCCGTGCTCGGCGCCTCCTTCAAGCCGGACTCCGACGACACCCGCCAGTCCCCGGCGCTGTACATCGCCTCGAAGATCTCCGGCCGCGGCGCCGACGTCGTGGTCACGGACCCCGCCGCGAACACCCGCGTCCACGCCGAGCGGCCGAACCTCGCCGTCGCCGAGGACGCCTACGCGGCCGCCGCCGGCGCCGACATCGTCCTGCTGCTGACGGAGTGGAAGCAGTTCAAGGAGCTCGACCCGGTGCGGCTGCGCGAGGTCGTCGCCACGCCCACCATGATCGACGGCCGCAACGTCCTGGACCCGGCCGCCTGGCGCGAGGCCGGCTGGACCTACCGCTCCATGGGCCGCCCCTGACGGCTCTCCCGGGTGCGCGACTCCGATCCGACATCGACCCCGGCCGACGAGCTCTCCGACTGGATCCAGGACCCGGCGGACGAGCACGTCGGCCGCTCCTCTCGCGCTCGCACCCGGCTCGAGGACTGGCTCTCCGAGCCCGCTCCCGCACGCCGCACGTCCCTGGAGGACTGGCTGCAGGGGCCGCTCGAGGAGTACGCCGAGCAGGAGGCGGAGGACGCCTGGTCCACCGGTGAGTCCGTCTCCGGTGCCGCCTCGGGCGGCCCCGGCGAGCGCGGGGGCGAGGAGGAGGCCGCGCGCCGAGACGACGACCGGGGCCGACAGCGCCCGGCGTTCCGCGCCGAGCTGCACGGGCTGCGCGCGGTGGCGCTGGGCCTGGTCGCCGTCTACCACGTGTGGCTGGGCCGGGTCTCCGGCGGTGTCGACGTGTTCCTGTTCCTCTCCGCCTTCTTCCTCACCGGCACCTTCGTGCGCCGACTCGAGAGCGGTCGGCCCCTGCGCGTCCCCCACTACTGGCTCCACACTTTCAAGCGCCTGCTGCCTCCCGCGGCGGTGACGATCCTGCTGGTGCTCGCCGGCACCGCCGCGCTCCTGCCGCCCTCGCAGTGGGTGGAGGTGATGCAGCAGGCGGTCGCCTCCGCCGTCTACCTGCAGAACGCGCTGCTGGCGGTGATGCAGGTGGACTACCAGAACCAGGACGCCGGCGCCGCGTCCCCGCTGCAGCACTTCTGGTCCCTGAGCGTGCAGGGCCAGGCGTTCGTGGTCTGGCCGCTGCTGTTCCTGCTGGTGCGGCGCCGGGCCCGACGGGGCGGATCGGTGCGCCTGCCCCTGATCGCGATCGTCTCGGCGATCGGCGCGGCCTCGCTCGTCTGGTCGGTGCTGTCCACGCAGTCGCAGCAGCAGATCGCCTACTTCGACACCGCCGCGCGGATGTGGGAGTTCGCGGCCGGCTCCCTGCTCGCCCTCGCCCTGCCGCTGCTGGACCGGATCACCGGGGCACGGCGCCCCGAGGACCCGCAGCCTCCGCGCCTCGGCGCAGCCCGGGCCCTGCTGGGATGGGCGGGGATCCTCGCCCTCCTCGCCGTCGGCGTGCTCGTGGACGTCTCCTCCCTGTTCCCCGGCTGGATCGCGCTGTGGCCGCTGGCGGCGGCGGGCGCCGTGGTGGTGGCGGGGCACTCCGGGAGGCGGTGGGGCGCGGACGCGCTGTTGTCCACGCGGCCCGCGGCCTTCGTCGGCGACATCTCCTACGCCCTCTACCTGGTCCACTGGCCGATCCTCGTGATCTGGCTGCACCACAGCGGGCAGGAGCGGGCGGGGATCCTGGACGGACTGGCGGTGCTCACCGCCTCGGTGCTGCTGGCCTGGGCGCTGACCCGCGTCGTGGACGCGCCGATCCGCCGCTCGGCCTGGCTGGAGGCGCGGCCCTGGCGGTCCCTCACCGCGATCGCCGTGAGCGTCGCCCTCGTGGCCGGGGCCGCCGGGGCCTGGTCCCGCACCCTCAACCGCACGGAGGACCCCGGCGCCGAGGTGACCGCCTCCCCGGCGCTGCCCACCGACGAGGTGCCCTCCGAGACGCCGCCGGAGGTCCTCCCCCACGGCTGGGAGCTGGACGGGCAGTGGCCGAGGCTTCCCGAGGACTGCTCCGGCCCCTGGGAGCCGGCCACCACGTTCCGGCACGTCCCCTGCAGCCAGCTGCTGCCGGCCGACGCCGAGCCGGCCGGCCTGGTGGTCATCCTGGGCAGTTCCCACGCCCGCCAGTACCTCCCGGCGCTGCTGCCCTGGGCCGAGGAGCACGATCTGCAGGTCGTGAACCTCCACATGGACGGCTGCGACTTCGTGCCCGGGACGGCGCGGGGCGAGTACTGCGACGGGTACGACGAGTACGCGCTGGACTACATCGGCGCCGTGCAGCCGGACGTGGTGCTGACCACCTCGACCCGCACCTCCGCCGAGTCCGCCGACGAGAGGACGCTGGAGGGCATGGCGAACGCCGTCGAGCTCCTCACCTCCCGCGGCATCGACGTGCTCAGCGTCCGCGACAACCCGCGCTGGGAGGAGAACGCCTACGCCTGCGCGGAGGCGGTGATCACCGAGGGCGGCACCCCCGAGGAGGCCGATGCGGACTGCGGCGCGGACGCCTCCGAGAAGTACGCGCCGGAGAACCCCGCCGCCGAGCTCGTCGCCGCCGACGGCGGCGGGTCCCTCACCGTCCTCGACTTCAGCCCGCTGATCTGCCCCGGCGGACGCTGCTCCCCCGTGCTGGGCGACAGCTACGTGTATCTCGACGACGACCACCTCACCATGCGCTTCGTCCAGCAGGTCATCACCCCGGCGATGACGGAGGCGCTCGAGGGCTCCGGCGGCCCCCGCAGCATCCGCGAGCTCGGCTGAGACGGATGGTTCAATGACGGGGTGATGTCGTTCTCCGCCGCCGCCCCCTCCCCTCGCGCCCGCGCCGCCGCGCTCGACCTCGGCGCGTTCGTCGCCTCCTCCCCCTCGAGCTTCCACGCCGCCCGCGAGGCGGCCCGTCGTCTCGCCGAGGCCGGCTTCACCGAGCTGTCCGAGAGGGACGCCTGGAGCGGCGAGGACGTCGCCGGGGACCGCTACGTGCTGCGGGACGGCTCGCTGATCGCGTGGTCCGCCCCCGCCGGCGCCGACGCGGCCAGTCCGTTCCGCATCGTCGGCTCCCACACCGACTCCCCCGCCCTGAAGGTCAAGCCCGACCCGCGCCTCGGCGCCGAGGGATTCAGCCAGGTGGGCGTCGAGATCTACGGCGGGCCGCTGCTGAACTCCTGGCTGGACCGGGAGCTGCGCCTCGCGGGCCGGCTCGCGCTGGCCGACGGCACCACCGTGCTCGTGGACACCCCCGGGCTGCTGCGCATCCCCCAGCTCGCCGTGCACCTGGACCGGGGCGTGAACAAGGACGGCCTGACCCTGGACCCGCAGCGGCACATGCAGCCGATCCTCGGCTTCGAGGGGCTGGACGTGCTGGAGATCCTCGCCCACCACGCCGGGGTGGCGCGCGCCGACGTCGTGGGGCTCGACGTGGTGACCGTCGACGCCCAGGCCCCCGCCCTGTTCGGGGCCGACGAGGAGTTCCTCGCCTCGGGCAGGCTGGACAACCTCTCCTCCGTGCACGCCGGGATCGAGGCGCTGCGCGCGGTCGCCGCCGGGGAGCGTGCCGCCACGTCCGAGGGACCTGCCCCGATCGCGCTGATGGTCGCCAACGACCACGAGGAGGTCGGCTCCGCGACCCGCTCCGGCGCGGCCGGCCCCTTCCTCGAGGACGTGCTGGTGCGGGTCCATGCCGCGCTCGGCGGGGACGAGGCCTCCCGCCGCCGCGTCCTCGCCTCCTCGCTCGTGCTCTCGGCCGACGCCGGCCATGCCGCGCACCCAAACTATCCCGAGCGGCACGACCCCGTCACCCGTCCGCGGCTCGGCGAGGGCCCGATGCTCAAGATCAACGCGCAGCAGCGGTACGCGACCGATGCCGTCGGCATCGCCGCCTTCGTCGCCGCCTGCGAGCGGGCCGGCGTGCCGCACCAGCACTTCGTCTCGCACAATGCCATGCCCTGCGGCTCCACGATCGGCCCGATCACCGCGACCCGGCTGGGGATGACCACGATCGACGTGGGCATCACGCTGCTGTCGATGCACTCCGCCCGGGAGATGTGCGCGACCGCGGACCCGCTGCTGCTGCAGCAGGCCTGCACCGCCTTCCTCCGCGGCTGAGCGTGACCGCTCCGTCTCCCGCCCCGTGACCTCCGCACCCTCCACCGCCCCGGACCGCCCGGATGCCCGCTCCGGGCACCGCGCCGAGCTGCACGGCCTGCGCGGCCTCGCGATCGGCCTGGTCGTCGTGTACCACGTCTTCCTCGACCGGGTCTCCGGCGGCGTGGACGTGTTCCTCTTCCTCTCGGCCTTCTTCCTCACCGGAAGCTTCGTGCGCCGCATGGAGGACGGCCGCCCCCTCGCCCCGGTCGCCTACTGGGCGCGGACCTTCAAGCGCCTGCTGCCGCCCGCGGTGGTCGTGGTGCTGGGCACCCTCGCGGCGGTGCGGCTGCTGCTGCCGCCGAGCACCTGGATCCCGTCCCTGCAGGACGCGGTCGCCTCGCTGCTGCAGGTCCAGAACTGGCACCTGATCCGGCGCGGCACGGACTACGAGGCGGCGGCGACGCTCATGACCTCCCCGATGCAGCAGTTCTGGTCGATGTCGATCCAGGGGCAGGTGTTCCTGCTGTGGCCGCTGCTGTTCGTGCTGTGCGCGCTGCTCGCGCGGGCCGCCGGCGTCTCCCCGCGCCGCGCGGTGCTCGTGCTGATGGCCGTGGTCGCGGCGGGCAGCTTCGCCTGGTCGGTCCTGTCCACGGCGACCCAGCAGCCGGTCGCGTACTTCGACACGACGGCGCGGATGTGGGAGTTCGCGGCCGGCTCCCTGCTCGCGCTGTGGCCGGCCGCCGCCGGGACGGGAGCCGGGTCGGGAGGGTCGCTGTCGGTGCGCGTGCGCATCGTGCTGGGCTGGGCGGGGCTCGCCGTGCTCGTCGGGACCGGCATCGTGCTGGATGCGCGCTCCCTCTTCCCCGGCTGGATCGCGCTCGTGCCGCTGCTGGGCGCGACCGGCGTGTTCCTCGCGGGGACGACGGGCTCGCGCTGGGGTGCGGACCGGCTGCTCGCCTCCCGCCCCTTCTCCGTCCTCGGCGACATCAGCTACTCCCTGTACCTGATCCACTGGCCTCTGCTGACCGTGGTGCTGCTCGCCACCGGCCGCGAGCGCACCGGGGCGCTGATCGGGGCGCTGGTCGTCGTGGTCTCGCTGGTGCTCGCCTGGCTGCTGACCCGTCTCGTGGACTCTCCCGTGCGGCGCTGGCGCTGGGCGAACGCCGCGCCGCTGCGCTCCTGGGCGGTGGCCGGCCTCGCCCTGCTGCTCGGCCTCGGCCCCGCCCTCGGCGCCCAGGTCGCGATCGAGCGCTCGGCCGAGGAGGCCGAGCGCCGCGCGGTCGCGGACAATCCTGGGGCCCGGGTGCTGGATCCTGAGCACCTCCCCCACCCGAACGCGGATCCGGACGCCCCTCCCCTGCCGACGGCGGGGACGGTGCGCTCGGACTGGGCGGCGCTCGAGGAGCCGTGCGCGGGGGAGCTCGCCCCGATCGAGGGCTTCCTCGAGGACAGCTGCACGATGACCGAGGCGCCCGAGGACGCGCCCGTGCTCCTGGTCGTCGGCAACTCGCGGGTGGCGCAGAACGCGATGGCGCTCGTCGAGCCCGCGCGGGAGCACGGCTGGAGGCTCGTCGTCGTGCGCGGCCCGAGCTGTGTCTTCACGCCCGGGATCGCGACCTACAAGGGCCCGGAGTGCGATGCCCACAACGACGCGGCGATGGAGTACATCGGACGCGTCGCGCCGGAGGCGGTGGTCGTCTCCACCACGCTGCTGCCCAAGGGCGCACAGCCCGAGCGGGTCAGCCCCGTCACCGAGGAGACGGTGCCGGCGCTGCTGGCCGACGGCGTGGACGTGGTCGCGCTGCGGGAGACGCCGCGGCTGAGCGCCGACCCGATCGCCTGCCTCGAGGAGGGCGGCTCCGCCGCGGACTGCACCGAGGGGCTGGACCTGGAGATCATGCCGCGCGAGCGCACCGATGCGGCGACGCTGGAGGAGCTCGCCGGGAGCGGCGAGGGGCGGGTGTACCCGCTGGACCTGCTCCCGGTGGTCTGCCCGGAGGAGGAGTGCCCGCCGCTGATCGGCAACGTCCACGTCATGTTCGACCAGGACCACACCACGGCGACCTACATGTCCTCGGCCGGCTGGGCCGCCGACCGCCAGCTGACCGGGGCGGGCTTCCCCTGGTGAGGGGCGGGGCCGGTCAGGCCTGCGCGGCCGGGCCGTCCCTCCGGGCGATCTCCTCGACCGCCTCGGCGGCGGCCCGGGCCCGGCGGACGGCCTCGTGGTCCTCGCCGTGCTCGCGCCGGGCGTCCTTGACCAGCTCGTCGGCCTGGTAGAAGGCGTCCTCGAGGTGCCCGGCCTCGGCTGTGGCCTCGGCGAGCTCGGCGCGCAGCGCGATCGCCTCCGGCGTCAGCGACTGGCCGTCCTCGAGCAGGACCAGCAGGCGACGGGTGGCGTCGTGGACGCGCTCGGCCGGGGTGCTCATCGTGGGTCTCCTCGTGCGGGTCGTGCGGGGCGCGCCCGCGGATCGTCGGCCCCCGATCCTACGGGTCCGCCGCACCCGGTCCGCCCGCCGCCGGCAGTAGGCTGGGCGCGAGATGGAGATCAACCCCTACGAGTCGCGTCTGCGGATGCTGCAGCAGATCGACACCGTCGCGATGCAGCGCGAGGCGGCCCCCGACGAGGAGACCGCCGGCTGCCCGGGGTGCCCGTACTTCTGGACCTGCCCGGTGCCGCACCGCGGCGAGGAGGTCCGCGCCCCGCAGGAGCCCGCCTCCGCCGACGCCGCAGAGGCGATGCCGGGGCGGCGCGCCTTCGTCCCGCGCGACGAGTCCGACATCGGGTGGACCGACGTGTGGCTCGACGAGGACGGGCTCCGACTCGACGACGAGCAGGTCGAGGAGCTCCGTCGCGGCAGTGCCGACGCAGACCCTGGAGACGCCGAGGACCCCGAGGCCGCTGAGGCTCCCGCGCCGCGTCGCCGCTGGTGGCGCCGCCGCTGAGCTGCGGGCCTCAGCCCGCGTCGTCGTGGCCGGCCGGGCAGCCGCCGCCGCCGCGCAGGGTCCGGCGGGCGCGCGAGGCCCCGGCCGCCGCCCTCGTGGCCGCGAGCTGCGCGTCCTCGAGGCCCGCGAGCGCCTCGGCGCCGGGCGGCACGGTGCGGTCCACGCGCATCCATCCCGCGGGCACGGGCTCGGCCGGCGTCCCGGGGGGTCCCGGCAGGGACGCGAGAGCCTCCGCCTCCGCGAGCTGCGGGGCGGAGATGTCGATCCCGAAGATCGTGTGGAAGGCGGAGACGTACTCGTCGGCGAAGCCGGTCTCGGCCAGGCGCCGGGCCCGTTCGGCCGGCTGGTGCATGACCTTGGCGAGGATGCGGCGCACGGAGCGCTCGAGCTGGTCGGCGGTCTCACCGGAGACGTCGCGGCGCAGGCGGTCGATCTCCCCGTCGGCCGCGTCGAAGACCTCGCGGCGCAGCGCGGCCATGGCCGGGTCGATGCGGCGCACCTCCTGCTGCTGGTGGAAGGCCTCGACGTGCTCGGCCACCAGGCCCCGCGCGGTCAGCAGCGCCGGGTCCACGTCGCCGTCGCCGCCCGGGCGCAGGTCCGCCAGGCCCAGCACGGTGACGCCCTTGAGATGGCGCACCAGCGGGTGGAGGTCGGAGTGCAGCGCCAGGTCGAGCACGACGGTGCGCCCCGCGCCGAGGAACAGCTCGGGGAACAGGGAGGTGCCGCGCCCGGAGGCGGCCAGGACCAGGTCCGCCTCGCGCAGTGCGGCCTCGAGGTCCTCGGCCTCGACGACCTCCGCGCCGTGCCGCTCGGCGAAGCCCGCGGCCCGGCCCGAGGGCGAGAAGACCCGCAGCTCGGCGACCCCGCGGCGCGAGAGCTCCGCCAGGCCGAGGCGGGCGTAGGCGCCGGTGCCGACGATCAGCACGCGTCGGCCCTCGAAGCCGCCGAGTTCCAGGCCTGCCCGGTCCAGGGCGACGGAGGCGCCGGAGCGGCCGGCGGCGCCGACGGGCGCCTGGGTGGCGACGCTCTTCGCGCAGCGGAAGCCGTGCTGGAAGAGGTCGTGGAGCATCGAGGTGGTGCGGCCGGAGCGGCGCGCGGCCTCGTAGGCCTGCTTCACCTGTCCGGAGATCTCGGCCTCGCCGAGCACGATCGAGCGCAGCCCCGAGGTGACCTCGAAGAGGTGCTGCGGGACGGGGGCGTCCATCGCGGCGTCGAAGCAGAGGGAGACCACGTCGCGGTCCAGTCCGCTGGTGCGGGCGACGGCCTCGACGGCCAGCTCGACGCCCTCGTGGAAGCGCTCGGTGTCGAGATAGATCTCGAGCCGGTTGCAGGTACTCAGCACCACCTCGCCGGAGACGACGGGCGGGGCGCCGACGGCGGCTCCGCGCTCGGCCTGCAGCTCCTGCAGCACGGCGGGCAGGGCCTCCGCGCCCCGGGTGAGGGCGTCGAGCATCTCGAGGTCGAGATGCTCGTGGGAGGCACGGAGAGCAGCGAGCATGATCGCCAGTCTAGGCACGTCCGCGCGCCGTCCGCCCGGCGTCGGCCCCCCGTGGCGAGCACATCCGGCCCGCGTGTGCACAATGGGGGTGTCATGAACCAGAACCCCATGTCAGAGCCCACTTTTGCCGACGGTGCGTCAGATAGATCGCGACACCTGTCAGCTCCCGGGAACGCCGCAGGCCCCGGGCTCGCCACCGCTGCGTCGACCCGCTCCTCGACCCCCTCCGCGACCCCTCCGCCGGACCCCTCGGCCCTCCCTGCGGAGCACCCCGCGCGCCGTGCCGTCGCCGACGGCGGCGTGGCCGACGCCTCACTACTGCAGGAGCTGCGCGGCGTGAGGACGCCCACACCGAGCGTGTGGTTCATGCGACAGGCGGGCCGCTCCCTGCCCGAGTACCGGAGCCTGCGCGAGGGCACCACGATGCTCGACGCCTGCGTGCGCCCCGACATGGCCGCGGAGATCACCGTGCAGCCCGTGCGCCGCCACGGCGTGGACGCGGGGATCTTCTTCTCCGACATCGTCGTGCCCGCCCGGCTGGCGGGGCTCGCGGTCGAGATCCGCCCCGGCGTGGGCCCCGTCTTCGACCACCCGGTGCGCACCGAGGCCGACATCGAGGCCCTGCCCCCGCTCGGCGAGGACTACGAGGCGGCCCTCGCCCCGATCCGCGAGGCAGTGCGCCTGACCGTCGCGGAGCTCGGCACCACTCCCCTGATCGGCTTCGCCGGCGCGCCCTTCACCGTCGCGAGCTACATGGTCGAGGGCGGCCCCAGCCGCGACCACCTGCGCACCCGAGCGCTCATGCGCTCCCGCCCGGACCTGTGGGCGCGCCTGGCGGCCTGGGTCGCGGAGCTCTCGGGCCGCTTCCTGCGCGCGCAGGTGCTCGCGGGCGCCTCCGCCGTGCAGCTGTTCGACTCCTGGGTGGGGGCGCTGGGGCAGGAGCAGTACCTCGAGCACGTCCAGCCGCACTCCGCCGCCGCGCTCGCCCACGTCGCGGACCTGCCCGTGCCGCGCATCCACTTCGGCGTCGGCGCCGCGCACCTGCTCGTGCCCATGCTCGAGGCGGGCGCGACCGCGATGGGCGTGGACCACCGGCTGCGGCTCGACGCCGCGCTCGCACAGCTGCCGGAGGGCACCCCCGTCCAGGGCAACATCGATCCGGCCGTGCTGTTCACCTCCGAGGAGGCCCGCTTCGCGGAGGCCCGCTCGGTGCTCGCCGCGGGAGCGGGCGCGTCCGGCCACGTGGTCAACCTCGGCCACGGCGTCCCGCCGGAGACCGACCCGCAGGTGCTCACGGACCTCGTCACCTTCCTCCACGCCCAGGGGGCCCCGACGGCATGAGCCCGAGCACCCTCGTCGTCGGCGGCGGCCTGGCCGGGCTGCTCGCCGCACGTCGCCACCTGCGCGCCGGGCACCGGGTCGTGCTGCTCGAGGCTGGCGACGGCCTCGGGGGCGCGATCGCGGAGCGGACCCTGCTCGGCGAGGGACCCGACGCGCTCGCGCTGAACGCGGGCGCGGAGGCGTACTCGACCGCCTCCGGCGCGGTCGACGCGCTCGTGGCCGAACTCGGTCTCGGCGAGCGCACGGCCTCCCCGCGCGAGGGACTCGGCAGCCGCATCGTCTCCGCCGCGGGCGTGCACCGCGCGCCGGCGGACTCCCTGCTCGGGGTGCCCGGGCGGCCGCTCGCGGCCGACGTCCGCGCGGTCCTCGGCACGGCCGGGGCGCTGCGCGCGGCGCTCGAGCCGCTGCTGCCTGCCCGGTACGGCGCCCGGCCCGGGGCCACGGTCGCCGAGACGGTGCGCCGTCGCCTGGGCGGGCGGGTGCTGGACCGGCTCGTCGCCCCCGTCGTCGGCGGGGTGCACTCGGCAGATCCCGCCTCCCTCGAGCTCGCCGCCGCCTCTCCGCAGCTCGCCGGGGGCCTCGCCGAGCACGGCTCGCTGGTGCGCACCGCACGCCGCCTCGGCGCCCGCGGCCGGCGCACGAGCGCCGGCACGCGCGTGCGCTCCCTCATCCCGACCATGGCGGCGCTGCCCGAGACGCTCGGCGCCGAGATCCTCGGCGCGGGCGGGATCGTCCGCACCGGGGCGGAGGTCACAGGCGCGGACCGTGCGGAGGATCGGTGGCAGGTGCGCACCGCCGGCGGGGAGACCCTCACGGCGGACCGTCTGGTCCTCGCCTGCCCGCCCGATGTCGCCCACGATCTGCTCTCCGAGGCCGCTCCCGAGGTCGCCGCGGCGATCCCCGAGGCCCCGTCGGCCCCCGTGCGCCTGGTCGCGCTGGTGCTCGACGCGCCGGAGCTGGACGCCTTCCCCTCCGGCACCGGCGCGCTCGTCGCGCCCGGCACCCCGGGAGTCAGGGCGAAGGCCCTCACCCATGCGAGCGCGAAGTGGGAGCACGTGCAGCAGTCGCTGCGCGAGGCCCTGCCCGCGGCCGCGGCCCCGCACCTGGTGCGCCTGTCCTACGGCCGCCCCGGCGAGGAGCTCCCCGACCGGGAGGGGATCGTGGACCTGGCCCTCGCCGACGCCTCCGCGATCCTCGGCGCCCCGCTCGGCCGCGCGCAGCTGCGGGACGCGGCCGTGATCGACTGGGACCGGGCGATGCGCCAGGCCCGCCCCGGCCACCGCTCCGCCCTCGAAGCCCTCGCCTCCCTGCTCGAGGGGCGCGAGGACCTCGAGCTCGTCGGCTCCTGGCGGGCCGGCACTGGCATCGACGCGATCGTCCGCGCCGACCGGGCCGCCTCCGACCCCTCCACCACCGCTCACTGACCTGCACCACCTGACGGAAGGACACTCCCGATGAACGACGCCCCCGCCTCCTCGGCCGAGGAGATCGCGCAGACCACCCGGTACACGAGCTACACCGTGTTCCGACGCCTCTCGGGCCTGACCGAGGACGGCGAGCTCACCGAGTCCCAGGTCGCCGAGGCGCTCGCCCAGGTGACCCCGCTGATCGAGGCGGAGGGTGCCGAGATCCTCGGCCTCTACGACGTCTCCGGCTTCCGCGCCGAGGCCGACCTCATGCTGTGGCTCGCCGCCGAGGAGCCCGCCGCCCTGCAGCGCGGCCTGCGCGAGTTCGAGCGCTCCCTCGTGGGCACCTGGCTGCACCGGGAGTGGGCCGGCGTGGGCGTGCACCGCATGGCCGAGTTCGCCAAGGGGCACATCCCCTCCTTCATGGACCCGTCCTTCGCGCGGAAGCAGTGGATCACCGTCTACCCCTTCGTGCGCAGCTACGACTGGTATCTGCTGCCCGACGAGGAGCGCAATCGCATGCTGCGCGAGCACGGCATGCTGGGCCGCGACTTCCCCCAGGTCAACGCCAACACCGTCGCCGCCTTCGCGCTCGGCGACTACGAGTGGCTGCTGAGCTTCGAGGCGGACGACCTGCACGACCTCGTCGACATGATGCGCCACCTGCGCTACTCCGACGCGCGCCTGCACGTGCGCGACGAGCTCCCCTTCCACGCCGGACGCCGCCTCGAGACCCTCGAGGACGTCGCCGCGCTGCTCGCCTGACGCGCTCCGAGCGCCCGACCGCCCTGCTCATCCGTCCCGCCCCTGCGGCGGGCACCTCCCCCAAGGACTTCCGATGACCGACCCGACCGTCACCGACCCCGCCCCGACCCCGCTGCGCCCCCGCCAGGTCGCCGCGGACTCCGCCACCCACACCCGGCGCGGGGAGCCGCGCGAGTTCGACGCGATCCTGTTCTCCTCCTTCGGAGGCCCCGACGGCCAGGAGGACGTGATCCCGTTCCTGCGCAACGTCACCCGCGGGCGCGGCATCCCCGACGAGCGGCTCGAGGAGGTGGCCGGGCACTACCGGGCGCTCGGCGGGCGCAGCCCCATCACCGCGCAGAACGAGGCGATGATCGCCGCGCTCGAGGCGGAGCTGGCACGGCGCGGCATCGACCTGCCCGTCTATTTCGGCAACCGCAACTGGGAGCCCTACAACGCCGAGGCGGTGCGCTCCCTGCACGCGGACGGACACCGTCACGCGCTGGGCCTGGTCACCAGCGCGTACTCCTCGTACTCCTCGTGCCGGCAGTACCGCGAGGACTTCGGGATGGTGCTGGAGGAGACCGGCCTGGCCGGCGAGGTGACGATCGACAAGGTGCGCGTGTACTTCAACCACCCGGGCTTCCTCGAGCCGGTGGTCGACGGCGTGGCCCGCGCCCTGGCGAGCCTCGCCGCCGAGGGGCACGACGCCGATCGCGTGCGGGTGCTGTTCTCCACCCACTCGGTGCCCACCGCGATGGCGGCCGCCTCCGGCCCCGAGGAGACCCGGGTGGAGGGCTCCGGCGGCTGGTACGTCGAGCAGCACATGGCGGCCTGCCGCTGGGTGATGGAGCAGCTGCACGACGACGCGCCGGAGCTGCCCGACTGGCAGCTGGTGTACCAGTCCCGCTCCGGGGCGCCGCACATCCCGTGGCTCGAGCCGGACGTCAACGACGTGATCGAGGGCCTGGCCGAGGAGTGCGCGGCGGATGCCGTGGTGGTGGTGCCGATCGGCTTCGTCACCGATCACGTGGAGGTGGTGTGGGACCTGGACACCGAGGCGAAGGAGACCGCCCAGGAGAAGGGACTCGCCTTCCGCCGCGTGGCCACCTCCGGGGAGGACCCCCGCTTCATCGCAGCGCTCGCGGACCTGGTCCAGGAGCGGCTGGACCCGCGGTTCCCGCGCCGCGTGGTGACCGACTTCGGCGGCACGCCCGACGTGTGCGGGGCGAACTGCTGCGTGGGCCGGATGTGCCGCCCCACCACCAGCGCCGTGGACTCCGCGGCGGACGTGGAGCGGGCCCGCGCGGAGGCCGCCGAGGGGGCGGTCTCATGAGCGCCGCCCCGCTGCGCATCGGCACCCGGGCCTCCGAGCTGGCGCTGACCCAGTCCGGTCACGTCGGCGCGGCGGTCACGGACGGCACCGGCCACGAGGTCGAGCTGGTCCACGTCTCCACCCACGGCGACCGCGACCGGACCAGCCCCCTGGCGCAGATCGGCGGGACGGGCGTGTTCGTCACCGCGGTGCGGCAGGCGCTGCTGGACGGCGAGGTCGACGTGGTGGTCCATTCCTGGAAGGACCTGCCCACCGCGCCGCTGGACGAGATCACGCTCGCCTGCACGCCTGAGCGGGAGGATCCGCGCGACGCGCTGTGCGCCCGCGACGGGAAGACCCTCGCGCAGCTCCCGGCCGGGGCACGGGTGGGCACCGGCTCCCCGCGCCGTGCGGCCCAGCTGCTCCGGGCCCGCCCGGACCTGGAGGTGGTGGCGATCCGCGGCAACGTCGAGACGCGGCTGAACCGGGCGCTCGGCCCGGAGGCGGACCTCGACGCGGTCGTCCTCGCCGCCTCCGGACTGCTCCGCGTGGGCAGGGACGCCGTGATCAGCGAGCTGCTGCCGGTGGAGGTCATGCTCCCCGCACCCGCCCAGGGCGCGCTCGCGGTCGAGGCGACCACCGCTGCGCTCGCGCGAGCGCCCTGGTTCGCGGAGCGGCTGCAGGCGGTCGACGATCCGGCCACCCGCGCCGCGGTCACCGCCGAGCGGGCGCTGCTGCGCGCGCTGGAGGCGGGCTGCTCCGCCCCCGTCGCCGCCTTCGCCCAGCTCGAGGAGGACACCGTGCTGCGCCTGCGCGCGCTCGCGATCCGCCCCGACGGCTCCCACGTGGTCGAGGGCGAGGCCCGGGTGGACCTGGACCTCGCAGGCGATGCGCTCTCGGGGCCGGGCTCGGTCCCCGTCGAGCTCGGCGAGGAGCTCGCCGCGGACCTGCTCTCCCGCGGCGCCGGCGAGATCCTCGCGGAGGCCCGCGCCTGATGCCCCCCGCCTCCGCGCACACCGCGCGCCCCGTGCTGGTCACGCGACCGGCGGGGCGCGGGGAGCACCTCGTGCAGCTGCTCGAGGAGGCGGGCCTCGTCGCGGAGCACGTCCCGCTGACCCGGCTCGTGCCGAGCGGGGGCCGGGAGCTGGAGGACGCGCGCGCCGAGCTCGCCGCCGGCGCCTTCACCCATCTGGTCCTCACCTCACGCACCGCCGCAGAGCGCCTCGGCGCGGTCGGCCCCGACGCCCCCGGGCCGCACGTCCCCGCGGGCACCGAGGTGATCGCCGTCGGCGAGGGCACCGCGGCCGCCCTCGCTCGGATCGGCGTGCCCGCCACGCAGGTGGCCGAGGGCTCCGGTGCCGCGCTCGTCGCGGCGATGCCCCCTGCCCCTGTCGGTGCCCGGGTGCTCTTCCCCGCCTCCGCCGCCGCGTCCCGCACCGTGCCGGAGGGGCTGCGCGCCAGGGGCTACGAGGTGAAGGAGGTGGAGGCCTACCGGCCCGCACCGCTCGAGGCGCCGCCGGAGGTGTCGGCGGGCCTCCCCTCGGGCCGCTATGCCGCACTCGTGCTGACCAGCCCCATGATCGCCCGGCGCGCGGCCGAGCTCGGCGTGCACCCCTCGACCGCGATCGTCACGATCGGCGAGCCGACCTCCGCCGCGGTGCACGCGGCCGGCCTCACCCCCGCGCGCCAGGCCGCAGAGCCCTCAGACGAGGCGCTCCTCGCCGCGGTCCTCGCCGCGCTCGACGCAGCCGATGCCCCGTCGCTCCTCGGGGACCCGTCCTCGTCGGCCGCCCCCTCACCGTCCCCGTCCGCCCTCCGTCCGAAGGAGTCCCGATGACCCACCCGACCCTCCCCGGCCCGATCGACCGTCCCCGCCGCCTGCGCAGCAGCGCCGCGATGCGCTCCCTGGTGCGCGAGCACTCCCTCCGTCCCGCCGACCTCGTGCTGCCGATGTTCGTGCGCGAGGGCGCGAGCGAGAACCGCCCCATCAGCTCCATGCCGGGCGTCGAGCAGCACACGATGGACTCCCTGGTCCGCGCCGCGACCGAGGCGGCGGAGCGCGGCGTCGGCGGCGTGATGCTCTTCGGCGTGCCCGAGCACAAGGACGCCGTCGGCTCCGGCGCCACGGACCCCGAGGGGATCCTCAACCGGGCGCTGGCCCGGCTGCGCTCCGAGCTCGGGGATCAGACCGTGATCATGGCGGATCTGTGCCTGGACGAGTTCACCGATCACGGCCACTGCGGGGTGCTCGATGCCGCAGGCCGGGTCGACAACGACGCGACGCTCCTGCGCTACCGCGAGATGGCCCTCGCTCAGGCCGAGGCCGGTGCGCACCTGCTGGGCCCCTCGGGGATGATGGACGGTCAGATCGCCGCGATCCGCGACGCCCTCGACGCCGCGGATCGCACCGACGTGGCGCTCTACGCCTACACCGCGAAGTACGCCTCCGCCTTCTACGGCCCCTTCCGCGAGGCGGTGGACTCCTCGCTGTCCGGCGACCGACGCACCTACCAGCAGGATCCGGCCAACGGCCGCGAGGCGCTGCGCGAGCTCGAGCTGGACGTCGCCGAGGGCGCGGACCTCGTCATGGTCAAGCCCGGCCTGCCCTATCTCGACGTACTGAAGGACGTCGCCGCCGCCTCCCCCGTCCCCGTCGGCGCCTACCAGGTCTCCGGCGAGTACGCGATGATCGAGGCCGCAGCGTCGAATGGCTGGATCGACCGCGACCGCACGATCCTCGAGTCGCTGCTCGCCTTCCGCCGCGCCGGCGCCTCGACCGTCCTGACCTACTACGCGAGCGAGGTCGCGGGCTGGTACCGGGACGGCCTGCCGCCGCACCTGCGCGAGTTCGCCTGACCTGCACCCGTCACCCGTCCGCACCGACCACCAGGAGCCCTGCATGACCCCCTCGACCGCCCTCTCCGCCGATCTCTTCGACCGCGCCCGCCGCGTCATCCCCTCGGGTGTGAACTCGCCCGTGCGCGCCTTCGGCTCCGTGGGCGGCACGCCCCCGTTCCTGACCAGCGCGAAGGGCGCGCTGCTCACCGACGCCGACGGCAACGAGTACGTGGACCTCGTCGGCTCCTGGGGCCCGATGATCCTCGGTCACGCGCACGACGGCGTCGTCGAGGCGGTGCGCGAGGCGTCCGGGCGGGGCCTGTCCTTCGGCGCGCCGCAGGCCGGGGAGGTCTCCCTCGCCGAGGAGGTGGCGCGCCGCATCGGCCCCGTCGAGCAGCTGCGCCTGGTCAACTCCGGCACCGAGGCGACGATGAGCGCGCTGCGCGTGGCCCGCGCCGCGACCGGCCGCGACGTGGTCGTGAAGTTCGCCGGCTGCTATCACGGGCACGTGGACGCGCTGCTGGCCGAGGCGGGCAGCGGCGTGGCGACCTTCGCGATGCCGGGATCGGCCGGGGTCACGGCCGCGACCGCGAAGGACACCGTCGTGCTGCCCTACGGCGACCGCGCGGCCGTCTCGGCCCTGTTCGCCGAGCGCGGCGGCGAGATCGCCGCGATCATCACCGAGGCGGCGCCCGCGAACATGGGCGTCGTCCCGCCGCTCGCGGAGGACGGGGTGGGCTTCAACCGCTTCCTCGCCGAGGCCGCCCACACCGCCGGCGCGCTGCTGATCAGCGACGAGGTGCTCACCGGCTTCCGCGCGAGCGCGGAGGGCCACTACGGGGTCGACGGCCCGCGCGGCACCGGCGAGGACTGGGCGCCGGACCTCATGACCTTCGGGAAGGTGATCGGCGGCGGCCTGCCTGTCGGCGCCTTCGGCGGTCGGGAGGACCTGATGGGCCTGCTCGCCCCGGCCGGCCCCGTCTACCAGGCCGGCACCCTGTCCGGGAATCCGCTCGCGACCGCGGCGGGTCTGGCGACCTTCGCCGGGCTCGACGACGCGGCGTACGAGCGGCTCGGCCGTGCCTCCACCGCCCTGCAGCAGATGGTCGCCGACGCGCTGACCGCCGCGGGCGTCCCCCACGTGATCCAGACGGCGGGCACCCTGTTCTCGGTGTTCTTCCGGGAGCAGCCGGTGGCCACCTACGAGGATGCGAAGGCGCAGGACACCGAGGCGTTCACCCGCTTCTTCCACGCGATGCTGGAGGGCGGGGTGTACCTGCCGCCCTCGGCCTTCGAGGCCTGGTTCGTCTCCACCGCCCACACCGACCAGGTCCTCGACCGGATCGCGGCGGTGCTGCCGGGCGCCGCGCAGGCGGCGGCCCGTACGAACGACTGAGCTCTGACCGGGGACTTCTCCCCACCGCCACCGGTCACGGGCGCCGCTAGGGTCGCCCCATCCCGAGTCGAGGACGTGACCCCGTGACCCTTCCACCCGCGCCGTGCGCCGTGCCCCGTCGGCGCTGGCTCCTGGGCGCGGCCGCGCTGCCGGCGGCGCTGCTGCTGCCCGGCTGCGGGACGGGCCACGAGACGGGCAGCTGCCTCGGCCCGGACGAGGAGGTGCCCGAGCCGAAGCCGCCTCGCGTGCCGCGGGGCGCCCGCGTCCGGCGCGCGGAGCCGTCGGCGGAGCACTACGTCGAGATCCAGACCCCGGTCGTCTCTCCCGACGGCTCGCTGATCGCGGCCGTCGAGGCCCCGGACCGGTACCACCTCGACCTCGCCGACACCCACGGCGTGCTGCTGTGGGACACGAGCACCGGGGAGATCGTGCGACGGCTGAAGCCTCGCGCGATCGGGCCGCTGGCCTGGCATCCGGGCGGGACGCGCCTCGCGGTCGGCGACGCCCTCCACGTCGCGGAGGTGGATGTCGAGGGCGCTCTGCTGCGGAACCTCGTGGGCAATGCGGATCCCCGTGGGACCGCCGCGCGGATCCTCGACGTCGCCTACAGCCCGGACGGGTCGCTGCTCGCGGCCTCGGCGACCGACGGTGCGGTCCGGCTGTACTCGACGATCGGGGACAGTTGCACGGGCACCCGGGTCCTCTCCCCGGGGAGGCGTCGGCAGAGGACCGTGGCGTTCTCGCCCGACGGCAGCCGCCTCGCTGCGGGCGGCGTCGAGCGGTGGGACGTTGACGAGGGCGGGAAGCCGACCGGTCTGTGGGATCCGCACAGCGGCCGGCGGGAGGAGGTCCTCGACGGGGTCGACGGGGTGGTGCTCGGGCTCGGGTACAGCGAGGACGGATCCCTGGTCCAGGTGCTCGACGCCCCGTCCTCGCTCGCCGTGCATGCGCCGGACGGATCGACGACCACGGGCCCGCCGGTGGATTCGGCGCGGTTCAGGGACCTGGCCGTCGGCGCGGGGTCCCGGGTCGCGGTGCTCAGCGCGTCGGGCACCCTCCTGATGTGGGATCGGGTCAGCGACGAGCAGGAGACGCTCGAGAGGTCGCTTCTGGAGAGGATCTGCTGGTCGCCGGACGAGGCGACGCTCTTCACGCTGAGCGAGTCGGAGGGGATCTCCGCCTGGGACGGGACGCAGTGGCGGCAGTTCGAGCTGCCGTGAGCGTCGGCGGGCCGCGGCAGGGAGGCCGGGCATGGGGAGCGCTCCCCATCGCCGTCGCCGCGCATCGCTCTTAACATCGAGGCACGATGACCAGCCCGGACACGCGCTCGGACGACGGCGCGCAGCGGCTCGCGATCATGAGGACGGAGAGGGGGCGACGATGAATGACATCGCACGACGACGCCTGCTGCTGGGAGCGACTGCGCTCCCCGGCGCGCTGGCGCTCGCAGGATGCTCGGGAGGTCTCCCGTCGCTGTTCGGTGCGCAAAGCCCCGGCGACTGTCTGGACCCCTCCGAGGAGATCCCCGAGGAGGCGTACGAGACGGTGCCGGAGGGCACCATCGTGGATCCGTACCCGGTCGACGAGTCCTGGCTGTTCGTGTCCTCGACCCTCACGATGTCCCCGGACGGCTCGATGCTCGCCGCCTGCGAGATGACCTTCCCGCAGGATCCTGAGCTTGCCGAGACCAGGGGCATCGTCCTCTGGGACGCGGGGACCGGGGCGGTGATCGATCGGATCAGCCCTCCGATGCGGGGCGAGCTCGCCTGGCATCCGGACGGGGACCGCCTGGCGATCGGGGACGGCCGCCTGATCTCGATCGTCGATCTCGAGGGAACGCTCGAGCACACGCTGTTCGGGCACGAGCTGCCGCGCGGCGGCACCGCGTCGCTCCTCGATCTCGCGTTCAGTCCGGACGGCACGCAGCTGGCGTCCGCGGGGTCGGACGGGACGGTGCGTCTGTGGGACATGGACCCGGACTCCTGCGGCAGCGGGCACGTGCTCAGGACCGGACCGCGGAACAACCGGAATCTCAGCTACTCGCCCGACGGCTCCGTCCTCGCCATCGGCGCCACCTCGTCCTCCAGCGAGGACGACGAGGACAACCCGCCGACGCTCTGGGACCCGAGCACGGGCCGGCGGACGGAGGTCCTCGAGGACGTGCCGGGGATCGTCTTCGCGCTCGGCCATGCGGCGGACGGCGCCCTGATCGTGGTCGCCGACGAGCCGAGAGCGCTCATGGCGGTCGGGACGGACGGCTCCGTGGTCGAGGGCCCCGTGACCGCCTCGACCTGGTTCGCGGATCTCGCGGTGGGGCCGGGGCACCGCGTCGCGCTGCACGCCGACGACGAGCTGGTGCTGTGGGACCGGGAGAGCAACGAGGGGACCCGGCACGAGATCGAGGTCGAGTCCGGGGTGGACAGCATGGTCTGGTCCGCCGCGGAGGACGTGCTGTTCTGCCTGAGCTCGACCGAAGGGGTCCTCGCCTTCGACGGCACGCAATGGACGGCCTTCGACCTTCCCTGATACTCGGCCGGCCGCCCTCAGGGCGAGATGTCCGGCGGCGGCTCCGGACGCGCGTCCGGCGCGTTCGGCGGGGGCGGACTCGACGAGGACGAGGGCCGTGGTGCATCGCCTGCCGAGCGGAGCCGCGCCGGACGAGTCCGTCGGCGCGTGCCGAGGCGCGTGATCCACTCGACCACGTGCCCGTCGACCGTCGAGTCCCCCACCCGCTCCACGCTCGCGAGCTGCTGCTCCTTGTCGTTGCAGAAGGCGCAGGCTCCCTGCCCGTTGTCCAGGCAGGTGCTTCCCCCGGCCGCATGGGGTCGGATGTGGTCGATGTGCCGGATCGGGGCGTTGCAGTGCGGGCCGCGGCAGGTCCGGTCGCGCAGGCGGATGAAGCGAGCGAGCGCGGGCGGGAAGGCGCGGGCCCGGGACTCGACCGCGACGAGCTCCTCCGTCCTCGGGTGCTCGTACAGGCGCCGCAGCACGGCACGCAGTGCCGGGCCGTCCGGGCCGAGCGGTTCGTCGGGGCCGAGCGAATCTTCGGGGCCGAGCGGGTCGTCGGCGGTTCCCCCGATCGCGTCCAGCGGTCCGCGCAGGCTCTCCCTCACCGCCTCGGCGGGCACGGTGCCGTAGCCCTCGATCTGGGCGAGGTCTCCGGCGCCGGGGTCCAGGAGCACGTGGTCGGTGATGATCACGCCGATGTCCAGGGCGACCGGCTCCATGCTCTCGCTGCGCCCGATCAGGGTGTCCACGAAGGTGTCGGCCTGGATGGCCTGGTGGCCGCGGCGGTCGCCGGAGGCGCGCAGGCGCTCCGCCTCGAGCGAGAGGCGCTTGCGGATCAGGGCGGCGTCCAGTGCGGTGACGTGCGCCGTGACCGTGGCCATGCCGTGCTCGCCGCGACGCACCGTCACACGCCGCTCCCGCCTGGCGTGCTGGTGGCGGCGAGCCTCGCCGTCCGGGTCGGCGAGCGCGATCGCGGCGGCGCGGGCATCGGCCCATTCCTCGGAGCCGGCGCCGTCGAGGTAGGGCAGGCGCTGGCCGAGCAGACGGTCCGCCTCGCGTCGCTGGGCGGGGGTGAGCGGGGCGAACGAACGGGCGGTGCGATAGGCGTCCTCGGCCGTGACCTGGGAGGTCGCGAGCGCCGTGAACATCTCGGGCATGTCCGCCACGAGGCGGCGCCGCGCCGCGAGCGAGCGGGACGCTGAGGCGGGAGAACGGCGCGTGAGCATCGAGACCTCGCGGGTCGCCTCCCGGGACGCCTCGCGCAGCAGTGTCGCGGGCGGCGGATCCTCCCCCGCCTCCTGCGCCGCACGCGCCCGGGCCTCCGCCTGCCGACGCAGGGTCAGCGAGTCCGCGAGGGCGACCACGGCGAAGGTCTCGAAGGCGTCCAGCGCACTGCGCATCGCCTGCAGGCTCCCGATCACGTCCTTGAACGCCTCCGCCGACGGATCAGACGGGACGAAGACCTCCTGCCGGAGTTCGGTCAGGGCACGCAGCTCATGGGCGCGATCGCCCAACTCCTCCGCGAGACGCTGCGGACCCTCGTCGCGCACGGCGTCGATCAGCTGCTGGTGGGGATCACCAGCTGCCGGATCGAGATCGTGCACTGCGAGAGACATGCCCCCATTCTCCCGGTACCGACCGACATTCGAAAGACATCGCCAGGAATGTGGATAACCTCGGATGGGGAGGAGAGGTCACTTGCCGCGACCGACATAAGTACGCACATCAGTGCAGGCAGTGCGCACGAGCGGCATAGCGAATCGGCGCCGTCGCACTATTCCCCTCCACATTTCCCACCACGACACTCTCACCACCCCACGAATGTGGACAACGCGCCTCTGTGGAGGAAAGGTCGTGAACGCCCCAGACCGAATACGACGGCAGATGACAGCCCGCTCGACACCGCCCGCCGGCTCCCGCAGGCTGGTCCCGTCGCCGCCACCGCTTCGTAGCTCAGCCCGGAAGAGCAGCTCCCTCATGAGGAGTCGGTCGCAGGTTCGAATCCTGCCGGAGCGTCTCCCCCGCCCCGTACGCTCGCTGCATGCCCCGCCGCACCACCACACGCCAGCCCGTCCTCGAGCGTCTCGTCCTGCCCGCTCTCGAGGAGGCGGGCGCCGAGCAGCTCGCCGCCCAGGACCGTCACGACGGACTGCGGCTCGTCGGCGCCGATCTCACCGGTGCGGACCTCACCGGTGCGACGTTCACCGAGTGCGAGCTGGTCGACGTCACCGCGCACACCACCGTGCTCCAGCACGCCCGCCTGCTCGAGACCCGCATCGAGCGGCTGCACGCCCCCGTGCTGGATGCGACCCGCTCCACCTGGCGCGACGTCGAGCTCGTCGGCTCACGGATCGGGGCGCTGGACGTCTACGACGCCGAGATCCGCTCCACCCGCATCACCGGGACCAAGTTCGACTGGATCAACCTGCGCTCCTCGACCCTGGAGGATGTGCTGTTCGAGGACTGCACGATCGACGAGCTCGACCTCGGCGCCGTCACCGCCACGCGAGTCGCCTTCGTGAACTGCCGCGCGGGCTCCGTCGCCCTCCCCCACGCACGGCTCGAGGACGTGGACCTGCGCGGGCTCGAGATCGGCACGCTCAGCAACCTCGAGGGCCTGGCGGGCGCGACGCTCGACACGCGGCAGGTCATCGACCTCGCCCCCGCCCTCGCCGCTCACCTGGGCCTTCGCGTCGAGGTGTGAGCCTCGGTATGTTGAGGACTGCCGTGCCGGCGCACCACCCCGACGAAGGAGTCACCCCATGAACGGGATCCGTGCCCTCACCCTGATCGTCGAGGACCCCTCGGCCGCCGCGACCGCGCTGTGCGAGGCCGCGGGCTGGAGCATCGAAGCGAACTTCGGCAGCTTCGCCTCGCTCACCGCGCCGGGCAGCGTGCCGCTGTGGCTGAACGCCCCGGCCGAGGGCGAGGGCACCTCGCGCGGGATCGTGCTCCACATGGTCTGCGAGGACGTCGACGCCGCCCACGCACACGCGCTCGCCCACGGCGCCGACTCGGTCAGGGAGCCGACGGACATGGACTTCGGCGAGCGTTCCGCCTGCGTGCGTGTCGCCGCCCTACCCGGGGTGACGATCGACTTCTCGCGCCCGCTCGGATGACCCCGCGGCGCCCGGGCCCCGCACAGCAGAACGCGGGCCGAGGTGATCCCCGACCCGCGCCTGCGGCTGACTGTACGCTCAGCCGCGTCCGCTGAGACGCTGCTTGCGGGAGCTGATCTCACCCGTGTCGAAGCCGGCCAGGTGCAGGCCGCCGTGGAACCGGGCGTGCTCGATCTTCACGCAGCGGTCCATGACCACGTCGAGCCCCGCCTCCTCCGCGATCGCGGCCGCCTCCTCGTTCCACGAGCCCAGCTGCAGCCACAGCGCGCTCGCGCCGACCTCCACGGCCTCGCGGGCCACGCCCGGCAGGTCGGCGTCCTTGCGGAAGACGTCCACGATGTCGGGCACGACCGGCAGGTCCGCGAGGGACGCATAGGCCGGGTGCCCGAGGATCGTCTCGGCGCGGGGGTTGACGAAGTAGACGTCGTAGGGCGCGCTCGAGAGCAGGTAGGTGCCCACGAAGTAGCTGGCCCGGGCCGGGTTCGCCGAGGCGCCGACGATCGCGATCGAGCGCGCACGGCGCAGGATCGCGAGCCGCTCGGGGGCCGACGGGCCCTGCCAGGTGCGCGCGGTGAGTGTCTGCTCGCTCATGCCTGCTCCTCCCTGCTGCGGCCGGTCGCCGCGGTGATCGCCTGGTCGAGGTCCCAGAGGATGTCGCTGACGTCCTCGAGCCCCACCGAGATGCGGATCAGGTCGGGCCGCACGCCGCCGGCGACGAGCTGCTCGGCCGTGAGCTGCCGATGCGTGGTCGAGGCGGGGTGCAGCACGAGGGTGCGCGCGTCCCCGATGTTCGCCAGGTGCGAGGCGAGCTGGAGGTTCTCGATCACCTGCTCGCCCGCGGTGCGGGCGGCGTCGGCCTCCTCCTCGGCGCTCGCGAACGCCCCCGTCGGCCGGACGCCGAAGGCGAAGACGGAGCCGGGGCCGAGCGGCAGGTACCGCCGGGCGCGCTCATGGTGCGGGTGGGAGGCGAGCCCCGCCCAGGTCACGTAGGCCACGCGCGGGTCGGTGTCGAGCCACTCGGCGACCGCACGCGCCCCGGCCAGATGCGCGTCGACGCGCTGCGGGAGCGTCTCCACGCCCTGCAGCAGCTGGAACGCGGCCTGCGCCGAGAGGGAGGGGCCGATGTCGCGCAGCTGCTCGGAGCGCACCTTGGTGAGGAAGCCGTACTCGCCGAAGTTGTCCCACCAGCGGATCCCGCCGTAGGAGTCGACGGGCTCGGTCATCGTGGGGAACTTCCCGCTGCCCCAGTCGAAGCGCCCGGACTCGACGACCACGCCGCCGAGGGTCGTGCCGTGCCCGCCGAGGAACTTCGTCGCCGAGTGGATGACGATGTCCGCGCCGTGCTCGATCGGCCGCACCAGGTAGGGGGTCGCGAGCGTCGCGTCGACCACGAGCGGGACGCCGTGCTCGTGGGCGAGCTCGGCGAGCGCCTCGAGGTCCGCGATCTCGCCGGAGGGGTTGCCGATCGCCTCGACGTACAGCGCCTTGGTCTCCGGCCGGAAGGCCTCGCGATAGTCCTCCGCCTCGGAGGAGGCGACGAAGGTGGTCTCCACCCCGAAGCGGCGCAGGGTCACGTCGAGCTGCGTGACGGTGCCGCCGTAGAGCTGGGCGGAGGCGACGATGTGGTCGCCGGCCCCGGCCAGCGCCGCGAAGGTGATGAACTCGGCGCTCATCCCCGAGGCGGTCGCGACCGCGCCGATCCCGCCCTCGAGGGAGGCGATGCGCTCCTCGAAGGCGGCGACGGTGGGGTTGCCGATGCGGGAGTAGATGTTGCCGTACTTCTGCAGCGCGAACAGGTTCCCGGCGTCGTCCGCGTCGTCGAAGACGAACGAGGTCGTCTGGTAGATCGGGACGGCGCGGGAGCCGTGCTGGGCGTCCGGCGTGCCGCCCGCGTGCAGGGCGCGGGTGCGGAAGCCGAATCCTCCGGCGGGGGCCGACGGGACAGGGGCCGACGCGGCGGGCGCCGACGTGGACTGCGCGGTCTCCTGGCTCATGCGGCGGCACCCGCCTTCGCCGGGTGGTCCGCGGGGAGGGTCTCGGCGGTCGCGGCCGCGGCCTCCTCGGCGCTGACGCCGGGGGCGAGGGGCAGCAGATCGGTGTTCAGCTCGGTGCCGCGGGCGCGGGCGAGGTCCGCCTCCTTCTCCCGCACGATCGGCATCACGTCCCGGCCGAACATCGCCACCTCCTCCTGGAAGTGGAGGTAGCAGGTCAGAAGGAGGTTCACGCCCACCTTCTTGTACTCGATGATGCGGTCGGCGATCTCCTCGGGCGTGCCGATGAGGCGGGTCTTGAAGCCGTCGTTGTACTGGACGAGGTCCTCGAAGGAGGAGTCTGCCCACATGCCCTTGCCGTCCTTCGTGGAGGCGCCGGCCTCCTGCACGGACTGCCTGAAGCCCTCGACGGCGGGGCGGTGCGCCTTCGCGACGATCTCGCGCAGCGTCTCCTCCGCCTCGGCGCGGGACTCCCGGGCGATCACGAAGCCGTTCAGGCCGAAGCGCGGGGAGCGGCCGGCCTCGGCGGCGGAGGCGAGCACGCCCGTGACGTTCTCCTCGTAGCCCTCGAGGGTGCGGCCGTTGGAGAAGTACCAGTCGGCGACGCGGCCGGCGGTGGCCTGCGCGGCGGTGGAGTTGCCACCGAAGAAGATCTCCGGGTGGGGCCGGCCGGGGACGTCGACGGGCTTGGGGTTCAGGGTGAAGCCGTCGATGTCGTAGTACTTGCCGTGCTGCGTGTACTCGTCCTCGGTGAGCAGGCCGCGCAGCGCGCGGATGAACTCCTCGGTGCGCACGTAGCGCTCGTCGTGCTCGAGCCAGTCCAGCCCGAACTTCACGAACTCGTCCTTCAGCCAGCCGGAGACGATGTTGACCGCGGCGCGGCCGCCGGAGAGGTGGTCGGCGGTGATCAGCCACTTGGCGAGCACGCCGGGGTGCCACATGCCGGGGTGGAAGGCCGCGATCACGCGCAGGCGCTCGGTCGCGCCGAGCAGGGCGAGGGAGAAGGCGGAGGCCTCGTGCTGCTTGTCCGCGCCGTAGCTGGCGGCGTAGCGGGTCTGGGTCAGCGCGTACTCGAAGCCGGAGTCCTCCGCGATCCTCGCCAGGCGCGAGTTGTAGGGCAGCTGCCAGTCGGTGCGCTGCTCGATCGTGGAGACCACGAGGCCGCCGGACACGTTCGGCACCCAGTAGGCGAACTTCAGCGGCGTCTCGAAGGTCGAGGCGGGGACGGTGGTGGTCATGGGTCCTCCTTCGTCGGCGCGGCCGACGGTCGGTGACGGGCGGGGGAAGTGTGTCAGTCCTGCGGGGAGACGGTCGGGTCGTCCGCGGTCAGGGACGCGAGCACGTCCGCGACGGCGGCGACGGCCTCCGGGTTCTGCAGGGAGGTGATGTCCCCGAGCGGGCCCGGGGTGCGGCCGGCGCGGCGGTCCCGCTCGGCGTGGACGAGCTGGGCGAGCAGGCGGCGCATGATCTTGCCGGAGCGGGTGCGGGGCAGGTCCGGCACGGCGATCACGAAGCGGGGCTTGGCGATCGGACCGATCTCGGCGGCGACCCGGGCACGCAGCGCGGGCACGTCCAGCGCCGTCGCGTCGGCCCCTGCCCCGCCGGCCGGGATCACGAACACGGCGACGGCCTGGCCGGTCAGCGCGTCGTCGACCCCGGCGGCGCCGGCCTCCTGCACGGACGTCTCGGCGACCAGCGCCGACTCGATCTCGATGGTGGAGAGCCGGTGCCCGGAGACGTTGACGACGTCGTCGAGGCGGCCGAGGATCCAGAAGCAGCCGTCGGCGTCGACCGTCGCGGAGTCCCCGGCGACGTAGTAGCCGCCGTGCTCCCCGTGGCCGGCGTAGGCGCGCCAGTAGGAGTCGCGGTAGCGCTCCGGATCGCCCCAGACGGTGCGGGCCATCCCGGGCCAGGGCCGACGGGCCACCAGCGTGCCCGCGACCCCCGCGGGGACCTCGCGGCCGGCCTCGTCGACCACGGCCATGTCGATGCCGGGCAGGGGGCCGGTCGCGGAGCCGGGCTTCAGCGTCGTCACCCCGGGCAGGGGCACGAGCATCGAGGCGCCGGTCTCGGACTGCCACCAGGTGTCGATGATCGGCAGGGCGCCGCGACCGAAGGTCCCGCGGAACCAGATCCAGGCCTCGGGGTTGATCGCCTCGCCGACGGTGCTGAGCAGGCGCAGCGTGGACAGGTCGTGGCCGGCCGGGAGCGCGTCCCCGAACCAGCTCATGAAGGTGCGGATGAGGGTGGGGGCCGTGTAGTAGACGGTGACGCCGTAGCGCTCGATGATCTCCAGGTGCCGCTCGCGGCGGGGCTCCCCCGGCGTGCCCTCGTAGATCACCTGGGTGAGGCCGTTCGAGAGCGGCCCGTAGATCTCGTAGGTGTGCGCGGTGACCCAGGCGAGGTCGGCGGTGCACCAGTGGACGTCCGAGTCCTTCGCGTCGAAGTGGGCCCAGTGGGACCAGGAGGCGTGGGCGAGATAGCCGCCGGAGGTGTGGACCAGGCCCTTGGGCTTTCCGGTGGTGCCGGAGGTGTAGATGATGAACAGCGGGTGCTCGGCGTCGAAGGGCTCGGGCGCGTGCTCGGGGCTCGCCGCGTCCACGGTCTCGTGCCACCACACGTCCCGGCCCTCGGTCCAGGCGACGTCCTGGCCGGTGCGGCGCACGACGAGGACGTGCTCGAGATGGGGCAGGTCGCGGGCGGCCTCGTCGGCCGCGGACTTCACCTCGACGGCCTTCCCGCGCCGGAACTGCCCGTCGGAGGTGACCAGGAGCTTCGCCGCGGTGTCCTGCAGGCGGAAGCGGACCGCCTCGGCGCTGAAGCCGCCGAAGACGAGGGAGTGCACGGCGCCGATCCTGGCGCAGGCGAGCGCGATGACGACGGTCTCCACGAGCACCGGCAGGTAGACGACGACGCGGTCGCCGGGGCCGATGCCGAGGGCGGTGAGGGCGTTCGCGGCGCGGGAGACGCGACGCTGCAGATCGGCGTAGGTGACGGCCTCTCGGTCCCCCGGCTCGCCCTCGAAGAACAGCGCGACCTTCTCGCCGCGCCCGGCGGCGACGTGGCGGTCCACGCAGTTCTCCGCGACGTTCAGGCGACCGCCGACGAACCAGCGCGCGGCGGGGACGGTGAGCTCGCCGGTGGCGGGATCGGGGACGGGCGGGGCCCATTCGAGGGCCGTGTGCCAGGGGGTGCGCCACTCGAGGCGCCGCGCGGCCTCCTCCCAGAAGGCGGTCGGGTCCGCGGCGGCCTGCTCGTGGATCCCGGGGCCGACGTTCCATGTGCCGGCCAGCGCCGCATCCGGCGGGAACGCGCGGGTCTCGACCAGACGGGACTCCGCAGCGGTGGCGGGGGTCGTGTCGGCGGCGGTCATGCCCACCTCCTCAGGAGCTTCTTCTCGGCCAGGCCCAGCAGGGCGTTGGTGAGGCTGCCCAGCAGGGCGAGCAGCACGATGGTCAGCAGGATCCGGTCCACGCGGCCGTTCTGCTGGGAGTCGTTGAGCAGGAAGCCGAGCCCCATCGAGGAGGCGATCAGCTCGGCGGCGACGAGGAACAGCCACGCCTGGGCGAGCGCGAGGCGCAGACCGGAGACGACCGAGGGGATCACCGCAGGCAGCTGCACGGTGCGGAACAGGGACCAGCCGCGCAGCCCGAAGCAGCGCCCCGCCTCGACGAGGTGGGGGTCGATGTGCCGCAGCGCGGCGGCGACGGTCGTGAACACGGGGAAGAAGGCGCCGATCGCGATGAGGGTCACCTTGGACTCCTCCCCGATCTGCAGCCACAGGATCAGCAGCGGCACCCAGGCGAGCGAGGGCACGGCCCGCAGCGCGGCGAGGGTGGGGCTCAGCAGCGCGTCGCCGGCGCGGGAGAGTCCCACGACGGCGGCGACGGCGAGTCCGATCAGCGAGCCGATCGCGAAGCCGAGCAGCACGCGCTGCACGGAGATCGCGATGTGCAGGCCGAGCTCGCCGCGGGAGACGAGGTCCGCCCCGGCCTCGAGCACCGTGAGCGGGCCGGGCAGGCGGTAGGGGGGCACGAGCCCCGTCGCGGTGACGAGCTGCCAGGCCGCGAGGATCACCAGCGGCAGCAGCGCCCCGGCCGCGAGGCGCACCCCGCTGCGGTCCCAGAGGGAGCGGGGCCCGTCGGCGGGCGCGGGGGTGGTCGCCGCGGAGCGGGGGTGGTCGGTCGCGAGGCTCACTGCTCCTCCACCGCCGTGCTCGCGAGATCCGCGTGCACGATCGTCTCGAGCGCCTCGGCGACGGCCTCGGCCCCGCCCTGCACGTCGCCGGAGTCGGCGAGCACCGGGGCGATCGCCTCGAGCACGGCGAGCTGGTCCTCACCGGGCACGCCGGAGACGTCGAGGTTCGAGCGCTCGTCGATCACGGTGGTCGCCACGGCCAGGTCGATCCCGGCGGCGTCGGCCAGCAGCTGCGCGGTCTCCTCGGGGTGCTCGAGGGCCCAGGTGCGGGCCTGCTCGTAGGCGCCGACGACGACCTGGGCGACGTCCGCGTGCTGGTCGAGGAACTCCTCGGTGGCGTTGAGGAAGCCGTAGGTGTTGAAGTCGACGTTGCGGTAGACCAGCTGCGCGCCGGACTCGACCTCGGCGGCGGCCATGATCGGGTCGAGCCCGGACCAGGCCTCGACGCTGCCGCCCTCGAGGGCGGAGCGGCCGTCGGCGTGCTGGAGGGGCTGGAGGTCGATGTCGGAGATCGTGAGCCCCGCCTCGGCGAGCGCCTGGACGAGGAAGAAGTACGGATCGGTGCCGGGGGTCGCGGCGACCGTGCGGCCGGCGAGGTCGGCGGGGCCTGTGATGTCGCTGCCCTCCGGGACCACGAGCGCGGACCACTCGGGCTGGGAGTAGATGTCGATGACCTTGATCGGGGAGCCGTTGGCGCGGGCGAGCAGGGCGGCCGAGCCCGCGGTCGAGGCGATGTCCGCCGAGCCCGAGCGCAGCAGCTCGTTGGCCTTGTTCGAGCCGGCCGACTGCACCCACTCCACCGCCACGGACTCGCCGAGCGCGTCCTCGATCAGGCGCTGGTCGCGCACCACGAGGCTGAGCGGGTTGTAGGTGGCCCAGTCGATGGTCAGCGAGCCGGTGCTCCACTCCCCCTCGCCACCGGAGCCGGCGGCGCTCTCGGAGCCCTCCCCGGCGACGCAGGCGGCGGCGCCGAGCGCGGCGGCGGCCGTGAGGCCGAGGGCGGAGAAGGAGCGGCGGGTGAGACGGCGGGTCATGAGTGGTCCTCGGAGGTGGTGGCGGCGGTGTGGCGGGGGCTGTGGACGCCGAGGCCCTCGAGCAGCTCGGCGCGCAGGGCGGCGAGGTCGTGATCGGCGCGGTCGCGGGGGCGGGCTCCGGGCACCTCGACGGTGCGGGCGATCGAGGCGGCGTCCGGCTCGGCGTCCCGCAGGGAGCGCAGCTGCACCACCCGGTCGGCGAGGTACAGCGCCTCCTCGACGTCGTGGGTGACCACGAGGACGGTGGTGGGCTCGGCGGCGTGGATCTCGAGCAGGAGGTCCTGCATGCGCAGACGGGTCAGGGCGTCCAGCGCCCCGAAGGGCTCGTCCAGCAGCAGCACCTGGGGGCTGCGCGCGAGCGCCCGGGCGAGGGAGGCGCGCTGGGCCATGCCGCCGGAGACCTCGCGGGGGCGGAGGTCGGCGGCGTGCTCGAGGCCGACGAGCTGCAGCAGGTGACGCACCCGCTCGCGGCCGGCGCGCCGGCCGGTGCCGCGGGGCAGGCCGAGGGCGACGTTCGCCGCCAGGGTGCGCCAGGGCAGCAGGCGCGGCTCCTGGAAGGCGACGGCGGTGCGCTCGTCGGTGCCGACCAGAGCCGTGCCGCCGAGGCCGATCGTCCCGGCGCTCGGCCGGTCCAGACCCGCGACGAGGCGCAGCAGCGTCGACTTCCCGCAGCCGGAGGGGCCGATGATCGCGACGATCTCCCCGGAGCGCAGCTCGAGGTCGAGGGCGCGCAGCACCTCGTGGCGGCCCTGCGCGGCCGGGAAGGAGCGGTCCACGGCGCTCAGGCGCACGCCGTCGGGGGCCGTGCGTCGGTCGGCGGGCGCCGCGTCCCCCGCACCGGGCGCGCCCGTGCGGGGATCGGGGTCGAGGGCGGTGCTGGTCATGGCCCCGACTATGACGGCGTGGGACGAGCGCACGCCAGAATCGCGTCATAAGCCGTCATAGTCGGGGTGCGAAGGGGGCCGACGGGGCAGGGTGGTGCGATCTGTGCCACAGCCCCTCACAGACCGGGTGCGTGCCGTCCCGTCCGCAGGCCCTGCCGCTCGAGATGCTCGCGCAGCAGGTGAGGCCAGTCGGTCTGGATCGCGGTCGCGCCGCTGCGCACGAGCGGCCCCCACCCTGCCTCGGGCCCCTCGAACAGCGCCGTCTCGTCGTCGTGACCCAGATAGAGCCGCGCCCCGTTCTCGAGGTTCAGGGCGTTGACCTGCACGAGCGGGAACTCCGCAGCGAGCGCGGCGACCTCCTCGGGGTCCGCGTACGGGTCCTCGGGCGCGGCGGCGAGGACCTCGGCGCCGACGAGGTGCAGGCCGGGGACCGAGCGCACCTCGGCGAACTGCTCCGGGGTCCTGACGATCGGGTAGTACAGGAACGGGGTGGGATGCGCGGCGAGGGCGGCGAGCGCCCCGGGCTCCGGCGGGGACTTCAGCAGCACACGGCGCGCCGCACCCGCCGCGGTGAGCAGGTCCAGCAGCTCGGGCCAGTACGACCACGAGCGGTCGATGTTCAGCCAGGCGTCTGGCAGGGCGTGCAGCAGGTCCAGCAGGCGGGTGGGACGGACGGTCCCCCACTCCCCCTGCCAGCAGTAGCTCAGCGCGTCGATCTCGGCCGCGGTGAGGGTGCGCAGGTCCTCGGCCCCGGCGAAGTGCTTGCCCTCGTAGCCGTTGTGGAAGAGGTAGAACTCGCCATCGATCGAGCGGATCACGTCCACCTCGACCACGTCGGCGCCGCTGCGCAGCGCGGCGATCGCGGCCCGGACGGTGTTGTCGGGGACGCTGCCGAGCGTGGTCCCGCGGTGGGCGATCACGAGCGGGGAGCCGACGCGCTCGACCAGGGCGTCGAGCTCGGCGCGGAGCTCCTCCGCGGCGGGGACGGCGACGGTCATCGGGTCTGGTCCCCCAGCGTCCCCTCGAGGATGCTCAGCACGTCCGCCTCGCGGAAGCCGAGCGCGCGGTTCAGGGCGAGCATCGGTGCGTTGTCGAGCGCCGTGTAGGTCTGGATCCAGCGCGCCTGCGCGGCCTCGGGCACGCGGCGGAGGTTCCCGAGGTTCGCGAGCTTGAGCGCCCGGCCGATCCCGCGGCCGCGATGGGCGCGGTCCACGAGGGTGTCGTCCTGGGTGAGGATCTCGGGGTCGTGGCGATTCACGAAGATCTCGGTGTAGCCCACCGCCGTCCCCTCGTGCAGGGCGAGGCCGCGCACGAGGGTCCAGCCCTGGTCGTCCATGCGCTGCTCATTGCGGCGCAGGTCCTCGATCTCGCCCCGGGAGGCGGGGCGGGTGAGGTCGCCCATGGGCACGTCGGCGTCCATCTGCGTGGTCAGCCGGGCCCAGTCCTCCACGAGCTCCTCGGGGCAAGCGCCGTGCCAGGTGCGGATCTCGACCCCCGCGGAGGGCTCGCGGGCTCCGCGGAGCGCCCCGAGGTCCAGCGGGAGCGGCAGCAGCAGGCGGTGCTCCTGGTTCCCGAGCCGCATCCCCTGGTCCAGGGCGAAGGCGACCCCGGCCTCGGAATAGGTCTCGGCCTGGACGACCTCGGCATGCCCGACGAGCGCCTCGCGCACGGCGGCGGCGAGCGCACGGCCCACGCCGCGGCGGCGATGCTCCGGCAGCACGGAGATCTCCACCTCGGCAGGATCGCCGGGATCGACCTCGGCCCCGGCCGCGCCGACGGGCACGCCGTCGAGCCGCGCGAGGAGCAGCACGCAGGTGCGGCCGGGCTTCGGGTCCCCGTGCTGGGCGAGGGTGGACTCCTCGCTCGCCCACCAGGCGGCCTCGCGACCGGCGTTGAAGCCGTCGCGCAGCAGGGCGTTCCAGGCCAGCAGCGCCTCGCGGTCGGCGGGGTCGACGGGGGTGATCTCCACGGTGGTCATGCGCGCCATCCGATCACGTCCTCTCGGGCGCTGCCAGGGATTACTCAGGGGCTCAGCCCGCCGGTCGCTCGAGCCGGTCGTCGAGCATCGCCCGGATCCCCGGCCACTCGAGGGCGAGGATCGAGTACACGACCGTGTGGCGCACGGAGCCGTCGGGCAGGATCCGGTGGGCGCGCAGGATCCCGTCCTGCTGCGCGCCGAGCGCCTCGACGGCGCGGCGCGAGGCGAGGTTCAGGTGGTGGACCCGGAACTCCACGCGCAGCAGGTCGAGGGCGTCGAAGGCGTGGCCGAGCAGGAGGCGCTTCATCGCCGTGTTCACGCCGGTGCGGTGCACGGAGCGGGCCAGATAGGTGTTCCCGATCTCGAGGCCGCGGTCCGCGAGCGCCAGGTTCATGAAGGTGGTCAGGCCCACCACCTGGTCGTCCGACTCCCGCACGACGGCCCAGGCGAGGCGCGTGCCGGCGTCGACGTCGGCCAGGAAACGGGCGACGGTCCCGGCGACCGCCTCCGGAGCGGGCACGTGCGGGGCGAAGGGCAGGCGGTGGATCTCCCCGTCGGCCACCACCTCGCGCAGGCCCGGGACGTGAGCCTCGGCGAGCGGCTCGAGGCGGATCCCGTGCCCGGCGAGAGTCACCGGCTCCAGACGTGCATGCTCAGCCATGACTGCTCCCGTGCTCCTCGATCGCCATCTCGTAGTACCGCAGCAGGTCGTCGGAGGCGTTCTCCCAGGAGAACTTCTCCGCCTCGGCGCGGGCCGCCTCGCGGATCCGCCCGCGCAGCTCGGTGTCGCCGAGCCGGCTGAGGGCCGCATCCAGGCTCGCCTCGTCCCCGGAGTCGAACAGGAGCCCGTTCACCCCGTCGGTGACCTGCTCCGTCGTCGGCCCCGAGCGGGCGGCGACCACCGGCAGCCCGGAGGCCATGCCCTCGAGGATCACCAGCCCCAGGGTCTCGGTGACCGAGGGGAACACGAAGGCGTCGGCGCTCGCGAAGGCGCTCGCGAGCTCCTCCCCCTCCATGAAGCCGGGGAACAGGGTCGCGGTGCCGGCGAAGTGCTCCTCGAGCTCGCGGCGGTAGGGGCCGTCGCCCACGATCGCGAGTGCCACGTCGTCGCGGCGCTCCATCATGGGGCGCAGCGTGTGGATCTCCTTCTCCGCCGCGAGGCGGCCCACGAAGACCAGCAGCTTCTTCTCCGGATGCCCCTGGGTGAGGCGCTCCCGCATCGCCGCGTTCGCGAAGCGGGGATGGAAGGTGCGCGTGTCCACGCCCCGGCGCACCACGTGCAGGTTGTGCAGGCCCTGCTCGGCGAGCTCCGCCTTCATCGTCTCGGAGGTGGCGATGTTGAGGTCGGCCAGCGCGTGGTTGCGCTTGATCTGCCACCACACCGCGGGCTTGCCCCACTTCCAGGCCCGGTAGAGGTCGAGATAGCGGGGGATGTGGGTGTGGTAGCTCGCGACCAGCGGAATCCGCTGCCGGTGGGCGGCGAAGGCGCCGGAGGAGGCGAGCAGGATCGGCTGGGCGGCGTGGACGACGTCCGGGTGGAAGCCGCGGATGATGCCGTCGACGTTGGGGCTGGGGAGGGTGAAGCGCCGGTGCTTGTAGAACGGCAGCGTCACCGGGCGGATGCCCACCACCCGTGCCCCGTGGTGCTCGGTGACCCCGAGGTCGGGGGCGATCACCATGACCTCGTGGCCGAGGTCCGTGAACCGTTCGACGGCGTGGCGCAGGCGGGTCACCACGCCGTCGACGGAGGGCAGGAAGGTCTCCGTGACGATCGCGATCTTCACGGAATGCGGCTCACTTCCAGGTGACGGTGGGCATGACCAGCTCGCGCCTGACCCGGTCGGTGTTGTTCATCGCGACCTTGAGCACCTCGGCGAGGTGCTCGTCGGTGAGCAGGTGCGGCTGCAGCCCGAGGTCGAGGAGGTTGGTGTTGACCGCGTTGTAGTAGTGGTCGTACTTCTCCACGCGCGGGTTCTCGGTGGTCGCGATGTTCACGTCCAGGCCCAGGTCGCCTCCGACCTTCTGCACCTTCTCGGCGAGCTCCTTGACGGAGAACTGCTCGGTGAACTGGTTGTAGACGCGGAACTCGCCGCGGTCGGCCGGGTTCTCGCAGGCGATCTCGATGCAGCGCACCGTGTCCTGGATGTCCAGGTAGCCGCGGGTCTGCGAGCCGTTGCCGTAGACGGTGAGGTCGTGGCCGATCGCCGCCTGGATGATGAAGCGGTTCAGGGCCGTGCCGAACACCGCGTCGTAGTCGAAGCGGTTGACCAGGCGCGGGTCGAGACGGGTCTCGTCGGTCTCGAGGCCGTAGACGACGCCCTGGTTGAGGTCGGTGGCGCGCACGCCCCAGATGCGGCAGGCGAACATGATGTTGTCGCTGTCGTGCACCTTGGTGAGGTGGTAGAAGGAGCCGGGGGCCTTCGGGAACGGCAGGCGGTCCTTGCGGCCCTTGTGCTCGATCTCGATCCAGCCCTCCTCGATGTCGATGTTCGGCTGGCCGTACTCGCCCATGGTGCCGAGCTTGACGAGGTGGCAGTCGGGGGCGATGTCCTTGATCGCCCACAGCACGTTCAGGGTGCCCTCGACGTTGTTGCGGTGGTTCTCGATCGCGTGCTCGCGGTCGATCATCGAGTACGGCGCCGAGCGGTGCTCGGCGAAGTGCACGAACGCCTCCGGCTGCACGTCGCGGAAGACGGAGGTCACGGCGTCGTAGTCGGTGAGGTCCGCGACGCGCACCGCGATGTCCTTGCCGGAGACCTCCTTCCACGCCGCGACCCGCTCCTCGAGCGGCAGGATCGGGGTGACGGAGTTCGAGCCGAGCTCCACGTCGATCTCCCGGCGCACCAGGTTGTCCACGATCGTGACGTCGTGGCCCTTCTGCGAGAGATAGAGGGCAGTGGGCCAGCCGCAGAACCCATCTCCACCGGCGACGACGATCTTCATGGGCAAGTCCTCCCGAGGGGCGAGATCGGTGCCGCGCAGGGGCGCGGGACCGGGATGTGCAATACCGTGTGCATACCTAACGTAATGCAGGTCAGGTGCTCCTCGACGAAGAGGGGCACCTGGCCGAACAGCAGAGGAACGGACCATGAACAGCGTGCATGACGAGGCTCTTCCGGGCCGTCCTCCGAGCGGCCCCGCCACTGTATCCCGCACGCCGGAGCCCCGGCTGGACGGCACCTCGGAGCTCGCGCCGCCCTCCCCCGCGCCCCGCCCGCTGCCGGACACCTCCCGCCGGGTGCTGGTCATGGGCATCGTCAACCGCACCCGCGACTCCTTCTTCGACGAGGGACGCACCTGGGAGCTGGAGCAGGCCGTCGAGGCCGGGCTCCGCGCCGCCGAGGAGGGCGCGGACCTCGTGGACGTGGGCGGGGTGAAGTTCGCCCCCGGCGAGCCGCTGCCCGCGCAGGAGGAGGCCGAGCGGGTGGTGCCCGTCATCGAGCGTCTGCGTCGCGAGCTGCCCGGGGACGTGCTCCTCTCGGTGGACACCTTCCACGCCTCCGTCGCATGCGCCGTGGTGGAGGCGGGCGCCGACCTCGTCAACGACACGACGGGGCTGTCCGATCCGGACATGGCCTCCGTCGTCGCCCGGACCGGCGCCTCCCTCGTGCTGACCCACTCGGTCGCCGAGCCGCGCCGTCCCTTCCCCAGCCCCCGCTACGACGACGTGGTCGAGGAGGTGCGGGACTTCCTGGCCGCCCGCCTCGAGCGGGCCGTCGAGGCCGGGGTGCCGCGCGAGCGGATCGTGCTGGACCCGGGCCCGGACCTCAACAAGAGCACGCAGCAGACGCTCGAGGTGATGAGGGACTGGGGCGAGTACGCCTCCTTCGGGCTGCCGCTGCTCGCCGCGCTCTCGCGCAAGGACTTCGTCGGCGAGTCGCTGGGGCTGGCGAAGGAGGAGCGGCTCGAGGGCTCCCTCGCCGCGGCGGCGTGGACGATGCGGCTGGGCGCGAGGATCCTGCGCGTCCACGACGTGCGGGAGACGGTGCGCCTGGTGCGCATGCTCGAGGTGCTCGCCGGCTGGCGCGAGCCCGCGGGCCCGCTGGTCCACAACGTCTGAGCGCTCAGACCGCCGGGGCGTGCGCGGCCAGGACCGCGTCGGCCAGTCTCGGCATGACCTCGCGATGGGCGTCGCAGAAGTCGTGTGAGGTGCCCACGACCAGGGCGAGGCCGGCGGCGGGATCGACCCAGAAGGCGGTGCCGCGCATCCCGAAGTGCCCGAAGGTCTCCTCGCTGTTCCCGGCGCCGGTCCAGTGCGGCGACTTCGTGCCCCGCACCTCGATCCCGAGGCCGAAGGGGTTGGGGTGCTGCTTGCCGAAGCCGGGCATGATGCCCACGAGCTCCGGGAACTGCACGCCGACGAGCTCGGCGTGCAGCGCGGGACCCAGCAGGGTGGGGCGCTGCAGCTCCGCGGCCAGCAGCGCGAGGTCGAGGAGCGACCCGGAGGCGCCGACGGAGGCGGAGCCCTCCCAGACCAGGTCCGTCATGCTCAGCGGGTCCGCGATCCGCTCCTGGACCCAGTCGCCGAAGTCCCGGCCGAGGGCGGCCTCGACGTGCCGGGCCGCCTCGTCGATGCCGTAGTTGGAGTAGTGGCGGCGCAGCCCCGGCGCCTGCAGGGTCGCGTCGGACTCGTAGAAGTATCCCGAGGCATGGGCGAGCAGGTGGCGGAGCGTGGCGCCGGGCGGGCCCGCCTCGTCGTCGAGGGAGACCCTGCCCTCCTGCACGGCGAGCGCGGCGCCGAGGCCGGTGAGGGACTTGGTGACCGAGCGCCAGGGGCGCAGGCGCTCCACGTCGCCGCGCCGCTCCCGCTCCCCCTCGGGACCGAGCACGATGGCCGCGGCCTCGAAGCCGAAGTCGTCCAGCGGCCCCAGCGCGTCCATCAGGCGGCGCCCTGCGCGGCGAAGCGGGCGAGGACCTCGTCGGTGATCCCGGGCCAGATCCTCACGTGGGCGGGGCCGAAGCGCTCCTCGCCGAGGAAGGCGCAGGCCAGCTGCGCCTCGGGGTCGACCCAGAGGAAGGAGCCGGACTGGCCGAAGTGCCCGAAGGTGCGCGGGGAGGAGTGCGCGCCGGTCCAGTGCGGGTCCTTGCGACCGCGGATCTCGACGCCGAGCCCCCAGTCGTTCGGGCTCTGGCGCCCGTAGCCGGGCAGGATTCCGGACAGGCCCGGGAACTGCACCATGGCCATCTCCTCGTGGAGCTCGGCGCTCAGCAGCGTCGGGGACAGCAGCTCGCGGCCGACGACCAGCAGATCGCGGAGCGTGCCGCGGTAGCCGGCGGCCGGGGAGCCGTCGACCTCGAGGTCGACGAGGTCCAGCCCCTGGACGACGGTCTGCTCCATCCACTCGGGGAAGCCGTAGCCGGTGGCCTCCTCGACGTGCGCGGCGAGGACCTCGAAGCCGGTGTTGGAGTAGATGCGCCGGGCGCCGACGGCGCCGACCGTCGCCTCCCCCTCGAAGGGGTAGCCAGCGGCGTGGGCGAGGAGGTGGCGGACGCTCGCCCCCTCGGGTCCTGCGGGCTCGTCGAGGTCGATCAGTCCGCGCTCGACGGCGACCAGCACGCCGAGGGCCGCGAGCGGCTTGGAGACGCTCGCGAGGTCGAAGACGCGGCCCGCCTCTCCCTGCTCGTGGAGGGTGCCGTCGGGGGCCGTGACGCCGAGGGCGTGGGCGGCGTCGAGGTCGACGGGGATCGGGGACGGGGTCGAGGGCTGCACGCGCTCCACTATGGCATGCGGCGCGCCGTCGTGACAGAATCGTGACATGTCCGATTAGTCCGTCTGCCTGCGGCGTTGCAGGATCTTCACAGTCATGCCACCGACCTGGCCTTTTTTTCCTCTTGTTGACCCTTCCTTGACCTGTGCAGGATGTGCGCGACGGCCCCGATCCCGGGCGCCGCACCACCGCCCGCCCCACCGAGCACGGGCACCGATCATGGGGGAAGACCGATGGACCTCACCATCACGCCGAGACCGCACCGCACGAGAGCGCCGGAGGACGGCGCCGAGGGGCTGCTGCCCCTCGCCCCGGGCCGACGCACCCTGCTGCTGGGGGTCGGGACGCTCGGCGCCGGGCTCGTGCTCGGCACCGGCGCCGCCGACGCCGCCCGGCCGAAGCTCCGCAAGGGCAGCCGCGGCAGCTCGGTGACGACGCTGCAGAAGCGGCTGAACACGCTGAAGTACTGGTGCGACTCGCCCGACGGGAGCTTCGGCCAACTCACCCAGCAGGCCGTGTTCGCACTGCAGAAGGCCGCCGGGCTCGGCCGGGACGGGGTCGTCGGCCCGAAGACCTGGGCCGCGCTGGACGCGGGGAAGATCCCGTCCCGCCGGATCAGGAGCGGGCGCGGATTCGAGGTGGACCTGGACCGTCAGCTGCTCATCGCGACCGCCCACGGCCGGCTCTACTACATCCTGAACACCTCCACCGGCTCCGGGGAGCGCTACTACTCCGGCGGCCGCTGGAAGACCGCGACCACCCCGAAGGGCGACTTCGAGATGTACAGCCTCTACAGCCGCGGCTGGCAGAGCGGGCCGCTGGGGAACCTGTACCGCCCCGGCTACTACGACCGCGGCTGGGCGATCCACGGCTCGAACTCGATCCCCTCCTACCCCGCCTCCCACGGCTGCAGCCGCATCTCCGTGGCCGCGGCGGACATGCTCTGGAGCCGGAACTGGTTCCGCAAGGGTCGCCGCGTGCTCATCCACTGAGCCCCGGCCTTCACCTCTCCTGCACGATTCCCTCGCCGCCTCCGCGCCCCGTGCGCCGGGCCGGGGCCAGGCCACGCGCTACGATCGGAGGGCGAGCAGCCCCGCCGACGGGCCTGCTGCCCGCACCTGGCAATCCAGCGAGAGCGAAGGACCACCGTGGGGATCTTGGATCGGATCGAGCGCAGCCTCGACCGCGGCGTGACGAGCGTGTTCTCGCCCGGTCGCGGGCAGCTCAAGCCCCTGGACCTGGCGCAGGGCCTCAAGCGCGAGTGCGATGACCAGATCCAGGTGCTCGACCGCACCCGGACCCTGGCCCCGAACGTCTACACCGTGTACCTGCACTCCCAGGACTTCGACCGCTTCTCGTCCTGGCAGGACACGCTGCTCGACGAGCTCCAGCGCGTGCTCATGGAGCATGCGGACAAACAGCGGTACATGTTCGTCGGCGGCGTCTCCGTCACCCTCGAGCAGGACGACGAGGTGCGTCAGGGCCGCTTCGAGACCGAGTCCCGCACCGAGCGCGGCAGCGTCGCCCCGGCCACCGGCGCGGCGCAGGACGCCCCCGGCGGCAGCCCGATCGTCGAGATCGACGGGCAGCAGTACCTGCTCACCGGCCCCGTCACGGTGATCGGCCGGGGCGGCGACGCGGACATCATCCTCGAGGACACCGGCGTCTCCCGCCATCACCTCGAGCTGCGCGCCGAGCCGGACTCCTCCCTCCTGGCCACCGACCTCGGCTCCACCAACGGCAGCTACGTCGACGGCGAGCGCATCCGCACGCCCGTCCCGCTGCACGACCGCTCCCTGATCAAGATCGGGCGGACGCGCCTGACCGTGCTGCTGCCGGGCGCGGGCCCGGCGGCTCGGTGAGCGCCCCATGAGCGAACTGACCCTCGTCGCCCTGCGTCTGGGCCTCGTCCTGGCGCTGTGGCTCTTCGTGGTGGTCGTGGTGCTGGTGCTGCGCAACGACCTCTTCGGCACCACCGTCGTGACCCGGTCCAGCCGCGACCCGCGCCGCGAGCAGCGCCCCGCCGCCGGGCCTCCCGGCGGCGCCCCGGCGGCGGATCCCGCCTCGCTGCGCACCGACCCCGAGGTCACGCAGGCCGCGATGGTCGTCACCGCCGGGCCGCTGCGCGGCACCTCCCTCACGCTCGGGTCGACCCCGATCCTCATCGGCCGCGCCCCCGAGTGCACCCTCGTGCTCGACGACGACTACGCCTCCAACCGGCACGCGCGCGTCTTCGAGCGGGAGGGCGAGTGGATGGTCGAGGACCTCGGCTCCACCAACGGCACCCTCGTCTCCGGGCGCCGGATCGAGGGCGCGGTGCCCTTCCGCCCCGGGGCGCAGGTGCGGATCGGTCGCACCGAGATCGAGCTGAGACGAGGTCCGCGATGAGCACCGCCCTGCGCTATGCCGCACGCTCCGACGTGGGCCTGGTCCGCTCGAACAACCAGGACTCCGGCTACGCCGGCAGCCACCTGCTGGTGGTGGCCGACGGCATGGGCGGCCACGCCGGCGGCGACGTCGCCTCCTCGGTCGCGATCGGCCGTCTGGCCCGCCTGGACTCCGAGACGCCCGCCTCCGACATCGTCGCGACCCTCGAGGAGAGCGTGCTCGAGGCGAACCAGGAGATCCTGCGCCGCGCCCGGGACGAGCCGCAGCTGCGAGGGCTCGGCACCACGATCACCGCGCTGCTGCGGGCCGAGGGCAAGTTCGCCCTCGCCCACATCGGCGACTCCCGCGCCTATCTCCTGCGCGAGGAGGAGACCGTCCAGGTCACCAAGGACCACACCTTCGTCCAGCGCCTGCTCGACGAGGGCCGGCTCACCGAGGAGGAGGCCGAGCGCCATCCCCAGCGCTCGGTGCTCATGCGCGTGCTCGGCGACGTCGACGCCGACCCCGAGCTCGACCTCTCCCTGCGGCCCGCCCACACCGGCGACCGCTGGATGCTGTGCTCCGACGGGCTCTCCGGCCTCGTCTCGCTCGACACGATCGACGCGACCCTGAAGGACATCGAGGACCCGGGCGAGTGCGCCGACGCGCTGGTCCAGCTGGCCCTCAAGGGCGGCGGCCCCGACAACATCACCTGCATCGTCGCCGACGTCGTCGACCTCGAGGAGCTGGCCCGCGGCGAGGAGGCCCCCTCCACGACGCCCCAGATCGTCGGCTCCGCGGCGCGCAACCGGCACCAGCCCACCGCCGCCTCCGGCCCGGCCGCGAAGGCCGCGGCGCTGACCCGCGAGGAGCCCGAGGTCCCCTACGAGGACGAGGACTTCTCCGAGGAGGAGCCGCCCCGGCGCAGCCCCTGGCCCGCGCTGGTGGTGCTGATGCTGCTGATCGCGCTGCTGGGCGGGCTGCTGTGGGGCGGGTACACCTGGTCCCAGCGGCAGTTCTACGTCGGCACCGACGGCACCCGGGTGGTGCTCTACCAGGGCCTCGCCCAGGACCTCGGCCCGATCTCCCTGTCCCAGCCGCTGGAGACCACCGACATCGAGATCGAGGACCTGCCCGAGATCACGCGCCAGCAGGTCGCGTCCACGATCAGCGCCCGGGACCGCGGGAGCGCGGACCAGATCATCGACCGGCTCGAGCAGGCCGCGGACGCGAACCGGCCGCCGCCGGCCGTCTCCCCCTCGCCGTCCGACGGGGGCGGCGCCTCCGATGCGGGCGGGGACGAGAGCGAGACCGCGGACGAGGGCGAGGCGACGTAGTGGCCACCATCGTCTCCTACACCGCGCGGCCGCGCCGTCTGCTCCAGTGCCTGCTGCTGCTCTTCGCGGTGGCGGTGGGCGTGGGCGCCTACGCCCTGGTCGGGCTCGGGCGCTACGAGGAGCTGCCCGCGAACCTGCTCCAGATCGGCATCGGCTCGCTGGTGCTCGTGCTCGTGCTGCAGATCGCCGTGATGTGGCGCGCCCCGTACGCGGACCCCGTGATCCTCCCCCTCGTGGTGCTGCTGAACCTGCTGGGCATCGCGATGATCGAGTCGGTCCACGCCGCGAACGACATCTTCGGCCTGCGCAGCTCGGCGAGCGCGGACCGCCAGATGCTGTGGGCCGTGCTCGGCGTGGGGCTGTGCGTCGCCCTCGTGGTGCTGCTGCGCGACCACCGCCGGCTGCGCCGCTACACCTGGATCAGCGCCGTGGTGGGTGCCGTCCTGCTGCTGCTGCCGCTGGTCCCCGTGATCGGCTCGGCCCGCAACGGCTCGAAGATCTGGATCTCCATCGCGGGCTTCAGCTTCCAGCCCGCGGAGCTCGCGAAGATCGCCTTCGCGATCTTCTTCGCCGGGTATCTCGTCTCCCGCCGCGACACCCTCGCGCTCGCGGGCCCGAAGGTGCTCGGCATCCAGCTGCCGCGCTGGTCGGACTTCGGCCCGATCCTCGTGGCCTGGGGCTTCGCGATGGCGGTGCTGGTCTTCGAGACGGACCTGGGGACCTCGCTGATGTTCTTCGGCCTGTTCGTGGTGATGCTGTACGTCGCCACCGACCGGCTGAGCTGGCTCGTGATCGGGGCGGTGATGTTCCTGCCGCCGGCGGTCTTCGCCGCGACCCAGATGAGCCACGTGCGCACCCGCCTGACCTGCTGGCTGGACCCGCTCTCGAGCGAGAACTACTCCTCCTGCGAGCAGATCAACCAGGGCCTGTTCGGCATCGCCAGCGGCGGGCTCGTGGGCACCGGGCTCGGGGAGGGGCGGCCCGACATGGTCCCCCACGCCGAGTCGGACTTCATCTTCTCCTCCTTCGCGGAGGAGATGGGCATGGTCGGCGCCTTCGCGCTGCTGCTGCTGTACCTGCTGCTGGTCCAGCGCGCGATCCGCGCCGCCGTCGGGATCTCCGACGGCTTCGGCACCCTGCTCGCCGGCGGCCTCGGCTTCGTGATGGCGCTGCAGGTCTTCGTCGTGGTCGGCGGCGTGACCCGCGTGATCCCGCTGACGGGCCTCACCCTCCCCTTCCTCGCCGCGGGCGGCAGCTCGCTGGTGTGCAACTGGCTGATCGCCGGGATCCTCGTGCGGCTGTCCGACGCGGCCCGTCGGCCCGCGGCCCGCCAGGTCGACGGCGCCGGCCCCGCCCCCACCCCGCGACCCGCCCAGGAGGTGAGCGCATGAACAAGCCCCTGCGCCACGTGTGGCTGGTGGTCGGCGTGCTCTTCGTGCTGCTGTTCACCTCCACGACCTACTTCCAGGTGGTCGCCCAGAGCCGCCTGAGCGCTCACGGCCAGAACCAGCGCACCCTGTACAACGAGTACGGGCGCCATCGCGGCCCGATCGTGGTCGACGGCCACGCGATCGCGACCTCGCAGGAGTCCGACGACACCTACGGCTACCTGCGCAGCTACGACCCCGGCGCGATGTACGCGCCGATCACCGGCTACTACTCGGTCGTCTACGGCTTCACCGGCATCGAGCGCTCGCTGAACGACACCCTCTCCGGCGAGGCGGACGCGCTGTTCTACCACCGCCTGGCCGACGTGATCTCGGGGCGGGAGAACCAGGGCGCGAGCGTCGAGCTGACCCTCGACGCCGGGGCCCAGGAGGCGGCGTGGGAGGCGCTGGACGGCAAGCGGGGCGCCGCCGTGGCGCTGGACCCGGAGACCGGCGCGATCCTCGCGATGGTCTCCGCCCCCAGCTACGACCCCAACTCCCTGGCCTCCCACGACACCGCCTCGGTCGCCCGCACCTGGTCGGAGCTCAACGACGACCCGGAGCGGCCGCTGACCAACCGCGCGATCGGCGGGGACCTCTACCCGCCCGGCTCGGCCTTCAAGCTCGTCACCGCCGCCGCGGCGCTGGAGACCGGCGACTACGCCGCCGACACGGTGATCCCGGGGCCCGGCACCTACGACCTCCCGAACTCCTCCGCCGTGATGAACAACTTCTCCGGCGGACGGCAGGACCCCTGCGGTCCCGACGACGAGTCGACCATGGCCGACGCGCTGCGCCAGTCCTGCAACACCTCCTTCGGCATGCTCGGGGTCGAGATCGGCCAGGACCAGCTGCGCAGCACCGCCGAGGAGTTCGGCTTCGGGCAGGACCTCACCATCCCGATGGGCGTGACCCCCTCCCGCATCGGCGAGGACCTCGACGACGCGCAGCTGGCGACCACCTCGATCGGCCAGTACGAGACGCGCGTGACCCCGCTGCAGATGGCGATGGTCGCCGGCGCCTTCGCGAACGACGGGGTGGTGATGCGGCCGCAGCTCGTCGGCGCGGTGCGCACCAACGATCTCTCCACCGTCTCGGAGCTCAGCCCGAAGGAGCTCGGCCAGCCGCTCTCGGCGTCGAACGCCGCGCAGATGCGCCAGATGATGGTGGGCGTGGTCGAGGACGGGACCGGCACGGCCGCCGCGATCGACGGCGCCGAGGTGGGCGGCAAGACCGGCACCGCCGAATGGGGCGAGGACCGCGCCCCCCATTCATGGTTCGTCGGCTACGGGCAGACGGACGAGCAGAAGGTCGCGGTCGCGGTCGTGGTCGAGGAGGGCGGATACGGCTCGCGCACCGCGGCGCCGATCGCCCAGGACGTGATGGAAGCGGTGATCAACTCATGAGGACCGAACCGGGTCTCGTGCTCGAAGGACGGTACGAGCTGACCTCGCTGATCGCCACCGGCGGCATGGGGCAGGTCTGGAAGGGGCGCGACCAGGAGCTCGAGCGCGATGTGGCCGTGAAGGTGCTGCGCGAGGAGTACGCCGGCGACGAGGGCTTCCTCAAGCGCTTCCGCGCCGAGGCCCGGCACACCGCCGCCCTCTCCCACGAGGGGATCGCGGCGCTGTACGACTACGGCGAGCTCGACGGCCGCGCCTACATCGTCATGGAGCTGTGCCCCGGCCGCCCCCTCTCGGACATCATCGAGGAGAACCCCGGCGGACTGCCCGAGAAGCGCGTGGTCACGCTGCTGATCGAGCTCGCACGGGCGCTGGACGCCGCCCACTCCAAGGGCGTCGTCCACCGCGACGTGAAGCCCGAGAACGTGCTGGTCGACGAGAAGGACGGCTGGTCCATGAAGATCACCGACTTCGGGATCGCACGCAGCAAGGACCAGGCACGGCTGACGAAGACGGGCCTGGTCATGGGCACCGCCCAGTACCTCTCCCCCGAGCAGGCGATGGGCAAGCAGGCCACCTCGCTCTCGGACATCTACGCCCTCGGCATCGTCGCCTACGAGATGCTCGTGGGCAGCCGTCCCTTCACGGGCTCGAGCCAGGTGGAGATCGCGATGGCGCAGGTCAAGCAGCAGCCCCCGGAGCTCCCGGAGGCGATCGGCGCGGACCTGCGCCGCCTGGTGATGATGATGCTGGCCAAGGCCCCGGCGAACCGGCCCCGCTCGGCGTCCGCCGTCGCACGGATCCTCGAGGCGATCCAGCGCGGCGTCGAGCCGCGCTTCACGACCGGCGCGATCCCGGTGACCCGGGTCGAGGACCATGACTGGACCGGCGAGAACCGGGTCCGCCCCGGCGGCGCCGCCGGCCAGGAGACGCCGCGGCGGCCCGGCGCCTCCCCCACGGGCACGCGCACCGCGGCGATGCCGCTGCCGCTGTCCGGCCGGGGCCGCGGCATCCGGCACCGCTCGGGGAGCTCGGGCCCCTCGGCGCTCTCCGCGGCCTCGGCGGGCTCCGCGCCGCGGCGCTCCTCGGCCCGCTCGGCCGCCTCCCCCGGTCCGGCGCCGCGCGAGAACGGCCCCTCGGCCGCCCCGTCGGATCAGAGCTCCCCGCTGCACGCCGCCTCCGCCGCGAGCACGGCCGACGGGGCCGACCGCGCCTTCGCGAACGGCGCCTACGACGGCGTGGACAGCGCCTCGTCCTCGCGCACGGTGCGCGGGACGAGCACCACGGGACGGCGGGTCGGCGGGATGTCCCTGCCCGGTCTGGTGCTGCTGATCCTCGTGGTCGTCGCGATCGCGGTCGCGATCGCGGGCGGTCTCGGAATGCTGCCGCTGGGCGCGGACGGCGCGTCGGGCCAGGGGTTCCCAGAGACTACGATGGTCGGATCGATCGGTGCCGACCACGGCACGAGGACGGGTGTGCAGTGAGCGTAGAGTCGGTGGTCCTGGGTGGGCGCTACCATCTGGGAAGGATCCTCGGGACCGGTGGCATGGCGGAGGTGTTCCTCGCGGAGGACGCCCGCCTGCACCGCACGGTCGCGGTCAAGGTGCTGCGCTCGGACCTCGCCCGGGATGCGAACTTCCAGGAGCGCTTCCGGCGCGAGGCGCACAGCGCGGCGTCCCTGAACCACCCCTCGATCGTCGCCGTGTACGACACCGGCGAGGAGCAGCAGACCACGATCACGGGCTCCGAGGTGACGATCCCGTACATCGTGATGGAGTACGTCGAGGGCCGCACGCTGCGCGAGCTCATCGACCCAGAGCACCCGATGGACGCGGCCCAGGCCGGGGAGATCATGGCGGCGCTGCTGAGCGCGCTGGAGTACTCCCACCGCGCCGGGATCGTGCATCGCGACATCAAGCCCGGCAACATCATGCTCAACGACGCCGGTGCCGTGAAGGTCATGGACTTCGGCATCGCGCGCGCCGTCGCGGACGCGACCAGCGCCATGACGGCGACGCAGGCGGTCATGGGCACCGCCCAGTACCTCTCCCCCGAGCAGGCGCGCGGCCAGCTGGTCGACGCCCGCTCCGACATCTACTCCGCCGCATGCGTGATGTTCGAGATGCTCACGGGGCGCCCGCCGTTCACCGGCGACACCCCCGTCTCGATCGCGTACCAGCACGTGCGCGAGGAGCCGACCCCGGCCTCGGCCTTCAACCCGGCCGTGACCCCCGCCCTGGACGCGGTGATCCTCACGGGCCTGGCCAAGGACCGCGAGCAGCGCTACCCGAGCGCCGTCGCCTTCTCCCGCGACATCGCCTCGGTGGTCGCCGGGCAGGCCCCGGCCCTCGTCGGCGGCGCGGTCCCCGGCGGGGACGACCCCGAGGCCACCACGGTGCTCAGCCCCGTCGACGACGCGACCGAGGCGCTGCCGGCCATGGCCGGCGCCGCGGGTGCGGGCGCCGGGGCGGCCGCCATGCGACCGCAGAACTGGAGCGCGGGCTCCGCCCCCTCCCCCGCGACCGGCCCGCTCGCGCTGCGCTCCGGGGACGAGGCCCCGCCCGAGCAGAAGCGGAAGCGGCCCTGGTGGCTGATCATCCTGCTGATCGTGGTCGTGCTCGGACTGCTCGCCGCGGCCTTCGCCGTCCTCGACCCGCTGGGGACCCGCGGCCCGCAGACGGTCTCCGTCCCGGACGTGGTCGGGAAGACCCAGGACGAGGCGCGCGCGGATCTCGCCGAGGCGGGACTCGATCCGGCCTTCGAGCAGGTGGAGTCCGCCGAGGTCGAGCAGGGGCTGGTCATCGAGACGAACCCTGCCGCCGAGGAGCAGGCCACGGAAGGATCGACCGTGACGGTGACGGTCTCCGCCGGGCCCGAGTCGGTGGACGTCCCGGACATCGTCGGGAAGTCCCGCGAGGAGGCCGAGAAGGCGATCACCGACGCGGGGCTGACCCCGGTCCACGTCGAGAGCGAGGACCGCAAGAAGACCGAGCGCGGCATCGTGACCCGCTCCTCCCCGTCGGCCGGAAGCACCGCCCAGGCCGGCGACGAGGTGCAGATCTGGGACGCGACCGGCACCTTCAAGGTCCCGGACGTGACCGGAACCCAGCTGGAGAGCGCCACGACCACGCTCGAGGACATCGGCTTCGAGGTCGAGAGCACCACCCGCGAGGACGCCGAGCAGGAGCCCGGCACGGTGCTCGACCAGACCCCGCCGGAGGGCGGCGACGAGGAGATCGGCTCCACGATCCGCCTGGTCGTCGCGTCCGCCCCCGGGCCGGTCGCGGTCCCGAACGTCACCGGGCAGACCCAGGCCGATGCGCAGAAGGCGCTCGAGGAGGCCGGCTTCGGCCACACGGTCGAGCGGGAGTACTCCGAGGACGTCGAGGAGGGTCGCGTGATCCGCACCGATCCGGAGGCGCAGGAGCAGGTCGACCGCGGCTCGACGATCACGATCGTCGTCTCGCGCGGCCCCGAGCCGACGCCCTCGCCGACCCCCACGCCCACCGAGACCCCGACCGAGACCCCGACCGAGACGCCCACCGAGACGCCCACCGAGACAGAGACCCCGTCGGACAGCGCCACGCCGACGACGGATCCGACCGAGGACGACGGGAACAACGGCAACGGCAATGGCAACGGGAACGGGAACGGGAACGGGAAGGGCAACGGGAACGGCAATGGCTGAGCACTCCCCCGCCCGGATCCTCGTGATCGACAACTACGACAGCTTCGTCTTCACGATCGTCGGCTACCTCCGCCAGATGGGAGCGGAGACGACGGTGGTGCGCAACGACGAGGTGCCCGAGGACGCCGCCGGCGCGGTGGACCTCGCCGCCTTCGACGGGGTGCTCGTCTCCCCCGGCCCCGGCAGCCCCTCGACCGCAGGACGGTCCCTCGACGTGATCGGCCGCTGCGCCGAGCAGCGCGTGCCGATGCTCGGGGTGTGCCTCGGGCATCAGGCGCTCGGGCAGTTCTTCGGGGCGCGCGTGGACCACGCCCCGCAGCTCATGCACGGCCGCACGAGCGAGGTCACCCACGAGGGACGCAGCGTGTTCGCGGGCGCCCCCTCGCCGATGATCGCGACCCGGTACCACTCCCTCACCGTCGTGCCGGAGACGATCCCCTCGGACGCGCTGGAGGTCACCGCGCGCACGGCCGACGGCATGGTGATGGGCCTGGCCCATCGCGAGCTGCCCCTGCACGGGGTGCAGTTCCATCCGGAGTCGGTGCTCACCGAGAACGGTCACCTGATGCTCGCGCGCTTCCTCGAGCTGTGCGACGGCCGCGACGCGGCGGAGCGGGCGGCGGGGCTGAAGCCCCTCATGACCGCGCCCTGAGCTCCGCGGGCAGGGCGTCGACGACGCCCTCGTCGACGGGCAGGAGCGGTGCGATCGCGGGGAACACCCAGCCGAAGAGCACCACGACCACCGCGGCGATCAGCAGCACGGCGAGCAGGATCCGCACCGCGAGCGGGCCGGGCAGATGCCGGAACAGCCAGGCGTACATCAGCTCTCCTCCTCGGCGGCGGGCGCGGCGTCCGGGGCGGCGAGCGCCTCGGGGACGCCGTCGTCCCGGTCGGTCCAGTACGCGAACTCGGCGTGGACGATGTAGCGCTCCCGCGCGGAGTACATGGGGTGGCAGGCGGTGAGGGTGAGCATCTGCTCCGTCGGCTCCTGCCCGGGCTCGCCCGGGACCGGGGCGATCACCTCGACGGCGCGCGGGTCGACCACGAGGGACTCGGTCGTCTCGTAGACGTAGAACGCCTCGTCGGTCTCGATCACGATCGGGTCGCCGGGCTCGAGCTCGGCGATGTCCTCGAAGACACGGCCGTAGGTGTTGCGGTGCCCGGCGATCGCGACGTTGCCGACCTGGCCGGGCAGTGCGGTGTCCGGGTAGTGGCCGGCGCCCTTGACGTCCAGGACCTGCTCGAGGTCGACGCCCTCGGCGAGGGGGAAGCGGTCGCGGTCGAAGGCGGGCACGTGCATCGTGGCCCACACCTTCGTGTCCTCGGGCGCCTCGGGCACGGGCGGGGGGCCGTCCTGGGCGGGGGCGATCCGCTCCTCGTCGGCCCGTCCCCAGTCCTGCTCGAGACCGTCGAGGATCCCGGCGTGCTCCCGGTCCGCCGTCACGTCCGTCCACCACAGCTGCCACACCAGGAACAGCCCCACCAGCACCCCGGCGGTCAGCAGCAGCTCGCCGAGGACCCCGAGGAGGGCCGGTCCGCGACGGGCGCGGTGGGTGGGGCTCATCCGGTCACCGCCCCACCGCGGCGTCGACGGCGAGGGGGCCGTTGTAGGCGGGCAGCGTCGTCTCGTCGAGCGTCTCGACCTTCTCGCCGAGGCCGACGTGGTCCACCCACTCCCGGTAGACCTGCACGTTCGGGGAGGCGTCGAGGGCGGCGGTCATCTCCTCGACGTCCCCGATCACGGTGATGACGAAGGGCGGGGAGTACACGCGCCCCTCGAGCAGGAGGGTGTTGCCGGCGCAGCGGAAGGCGCTGCCGTTGATGACGCGCTGGTCCTGCAGCATCATCGCCTCCGCCCCGCCGGCCCAGAGGGCGTTGATGAAGGACTCGAGGTCCTGCTGGTGGACGACGAGGTCGTCGGGCTCGGTGCCGGGGATCGCGCCGAGCGCGCTCGAAGGGGCGTCGGTCAGCGTGATCCGCAGCCCGGGTCCGGTGACCTCGCTGAGGCCGACGGCGTCCTCGACCGTCGCCGTGCGCTCGGCCGTCCCCTCGTCCGCCCCCGCACCGCGCAGCCGGTCGATCTCGGCGCGCTTGGCGGCGTTGTCCTCGGTGAGCTCCTCGATGGTGCGCCCACGATCGGCGAGCACGCCCGAGACGTCGCTGCTCTCGTCGCGGATCGAGCCGCCGGCGGCGAGGCGGTCGGTGGTCGCGAAGAGCAGCCCGCACAGCACCATCACCGCCGCGACGCCCACCCGTCCACGGACGCCCCGACGGCGCCCCGGAGGGGACTGCTGTGCTTCCATCCCGGCTCCTCGTCCTGCCTCGCTTCGCGCCCGTCGGCCTCGCCCATTACCCTAGGCCACGGTCCGCGCCCGCGGACCCGTGCGGCACGTCCGCGCGCAGGCCGCGTCGAGGGAGCATCGTTCCATGGCCAGGAGCAGGAAGAAGTCGTCCGGCCGGGCGACGCCGGACGCGGAGGAGACCGCGACCGCCTCCGGCAAGGACCCCGTCGGCTCGAAGGGCAAGCGCAAGGCCACGGGCAAGGACACGAGCACGGCCAAGGGCACCGCGAAGAAGTCCGCGGACGAGGACTCGAGCGCCGGCCGCACCCCCGGCGGCGAGGTCGCCGAGAAGGCCAAGGACTCCACCCGCACCACCTCGGTGCGGCGCGCCGCCCAGGCCGAGAGCGCGCGCACCAGCGGGCGCCGGGTCGCCGCCGCCGGGCAGAACCCCCAGTGGCTCGCCCCCACCGCCGTCGTCTTCCTCATCCTGGGCCTCGCCTACCTGGTCACCTACTACATCTCCGCCGGGCAGCTGCCCCTGCCGATCGGAGACTGGAACCTCGCGGTCGGCTTCGGCGTGCTCATGGTGGGCGGCGGCATGCTCATGTTCTGGAAGTAGCCCGGGGACCGCACCCCGTCCCGCCCCCGGTGGGGAGTTCTCCCCACTGCGCGGACGCGCCTCGCCACGTACCCTGGAGGGACGCGCGTCGCGCACGGTGACGCCTCGCACCACAGGTGCGCGACTCGACGGGGGAACCATGACCACCATCTCCAGGCGGCGCAGACTCGTCGCCCTCCTCCTCCTGCCCTTCATGATGCTCCTCGCAGGCTGCGGGAAGCTCCATGCGGACTTCGACATCCAGGACGCGGAGACCATCAACCTCTCCTTCGACTTCTCGATCGACGAGGAGTACATCGGCACCACCTTCACCTCGGCGGACGAGATGTGCTCGAGCTTCTCGAGCGAGATGGACCTGGTGGGCGAGTCGGCGCCGACGGTGGAGCCCTACGAGGAGGACGGCGCCTACGGCTGCCGCGTCGCCGGCGTGCTGACCAGCGAGGACTTCGACTCCGATCTCAACCTGGTCGAGGAGGACGGCGAGTACCGCCTGACGATCTCCGGCGACGACGCCTCGGTCGACGGGGTCGGCTCCTCGGAGATGGCCCAGCTCGACATCGACTTCCGGATGACCTTCACCTTCCCGGGCGAGATCATCGAGTCCTCCGGCGGCCAGATCGACGGCAACACCGTCACCTTCACGGACATCAACGAGATCACCAGCGGCATCGACATCCGCGCCGAGGCGAACGGCTTCCCGTGGGTCATCGTGATCATCGCGGTGCTCGTCGTCGGCTTCCTGCTCCTGCTGGTGGTCGCCGCGATCATCTTCTTCGTGGTCCGCTCGCGGAAGAACAAGGGCGGCGGCACCCCGACGCCCGGCGGCTACGGCTCCCCCGCCGCCGCGGCCGCCTCCCCCGCCGCGCCCCCGAGCCCGCAGTGGGGCCAGTCCTCCCCTCCGGCGGCGCCCCAGGCTCCCCAGCAGGGCGGACAGCAGTGGGGGCAGGCGTCCCCGCCCGCCGCACCGCAGCCCCCGCAGCCGGGCTCCCAGCAGTGGGACGGCCAGGGTCAGCAGCAGCCGCCGTGGGCGCACCCGGGCGATCAGCCGGGCGGCCAGCAGAACCCCGGCGGCCCGCAGGGCCCGCAGCAGTCGGGCTGGTGATCCCCCGGGCCATGACCCTGCGCTCCTGTGAGCAGGGTCATGGCCGGCGGATTGGCGCGGGCCGGGGCCGGCCGCTAAAGTAGTTCAGGTCAGCGCAGCTGGCAGGCGCCCGTAGCTTAACGGATAGAGCATCTGACTACGGATCAGAAGGTTGGGGGTTCGAATCCCTCCGGGCGCACATCAGGAGAAGCCCCTCACCAGCGAGGACATCGCGGTGAGGGGCTTCTTGCATGCCCGGCGCGACCGACTACTCCGCGACCCCCGTGACATGCTCGGCATGCGAGAGCGTCTCCTGGAGCAGCCGCCTCACATGCGCGTCCGAGGCGCGGTAGTAGGCATAGGTGCCCTCCCTGCGGCTCTCGACGAAGCCCGCCAGGCGCAGCTTCGCCAGATGCTGACTGACCGCCGCCGGGCTCGCCCCGACCGCCTCGGCCAGCGCATTGACGCTCGACTCCTCCTGCAGCAACGCCCAGAGCAGCTTGACCCGCGTGGGATCGGCGAGCATCCGGAAGGTGGACGCCGCGATCTGCGCATGCTCGTCATCGGGGACCGGGTGCACGGGAGCGGGATGCATGGGCTCACTCTAACCAGGCGCGCGACACCATCTTGCTATCTGCATGCCTACGCAGATACTTTGCTCTTGTGACCGCACACCGCACTCCCGCCACCCATCACCACGACCACGACCACGAGGAGGCCGGCCTCCTCGCGCGACTGCGCCACGCCCTCGTCCCGCACAGCCACGACCACGGCGAGGCGATCCGCACCGCCGAGGAGGCCAGCTCCGTCGGCCTGCGCGCGGCCTGGGTGAGCCTCGCGGGGATGGGCGCGACCGCGCTGCTGCAGATCGTCATCGTGGTGCTGTCCGGCTCCGTGGCGCTGCTGGCGGACACCCTCCACAACCTCGGCCATCTCGCGACCACGATCCCGCTGATCCTCGCGTTCCGCCTGGGCCGCCGCTCCCCCACCCGCACCTACAGCCACGGCTTCCGTCGCGCCGAGGACCTCGTGGGGCTGCTGATCGGGGCGGTCATCGCCCTCTCCGCGGCGCTCATCGTGTGGGAGTCGGTGCGCGCGCTGGCCACGGCGCGCGACCTCGCGCACCTGGGCTGGGTGCTCGCCGCCGCTCTCGTCGGCGCCGCGGGGAACGAGCTCGTGGCGCGCTACCGCATCCGAGCAGGGCGACGCATCGGCTCGGCGGCGCTCGTCGCGGAGGGCCAGCACGCCCGCACCGATGCGATGACCTCGCTGGCCGTCGTCCTCGGCGTGCTCGGGGCCTGGGCCGGGCTGCCCTGGATCGACCCGCTGATCGGCCTGCTCATCGCGGTGATGGTGGTGCTGGTGCTGATCAGCTCGATGCGCACGGTGATCCGCCGGCTCATGGACGGCATCGATCCGGGCACGCTGGAGGCCGTCGAGCAGGCCGCGGCAGGCCCCGGCGTCCAGGGCGTCGACGCGGCCAGGGCGCGCTGGACCGGGCACCGGCTGGACGCGGAGCTCGTGATCGCGGTCGATCCCGCCCTCACCGTCGAGGAGTCCGCGCCGCTCACGGCCGAGGTGCGGGAGCGCCTGCATGCGGCGCTCCCCCACCTCGAGCGCGTGCTCGTGGAGCTCAGGCCGACGTCGCGAGCGCCTCGCGCACGCTGCTCCAAGAGCGCATGATCTCCCGGGCGTCCCCGTCGGTCTCGGCGGCGATCGCCGCGACGCGGGCCTGCTCGAGCAGCTCGTCGACCTCGACCCGCTCGCCGCGCTCCACGGCCGCGACGGCGGCCTCGACCATCGCGAAGCTGAGCAGGTTCTCGTGGATCTCGCACATCGGGGTGCGGCCCTCGCGCAGCGCGCTCACGCACTCCACGAGCGAGGCGGCGATCTGATCGGGCTCGGGCGCGGTCTCGGCGTCGACCGCGGCCTGGAGACGGGCGGTCTCCGCCTCGTCCTCGGTGCCGAGCACCGGCACGCCCTTGCCGTCCCAGGTGGCGGAGCCGTGCTGTGCGCCGATCCGCCACTCGCTGTTCCAGTAGGTCGGCAGGCCGCGGGCGTTCCAGGTGCCGTTGTAGACGAACAGGGATCCGTCGGACATCTCGAAGGTCGCCGAGACCGTCGCGTCGTGGTGGTAGACGCTCCACTCGGGCCGCGTGCCCCGAGCGGTGACCGCGACCGGGTCCGCGTCCAGGATGTACCGGGCGGTGTCGAAGGCGTGGATGCCCATGTCCCGCAGCAGCGGGTGCTGCTGGGTGCGGCGGAAGCCCTCCATCTCCGTGAACAGGGAGAAGAAGGCGCTGGTCATCACCGTCGGCCCATGGGCGGCGACGAAGCTGCGCAGCTGGCGCACCTGGCGGAAGAAGCGCCGGGACTGGGAGACCATGAACGGCACCCCGGTGAGCTCCGCGTGCGCGAGCAGGCTGATCGCCTCGGGCAGCGTCTCGGTGACCGGCTTCTCGCCGAGCACCGGGATGCCCGCGTGCAGCGCCTTCACCGTGACGGGGTGGTGGGCGACGGGCACGGTCGGGTTCACGAGCAGGTCGGCCTCGACCTCGAGCGCGAGGTCCACGCCGTCGGTGCCGACGGCGACCGCCTCCGGGTCCGGGGCCCCGGACTGGGCGATCACGCGCTCCGGGGCGCCCTCGACGAGATCGGCGACGCCGACGAGCTCGGCGACCTCGCTCTCGACGATCTCCCGGGACCACCAGCTGCCCATGCCGCCCGCGCCGACGACGACCACGCGCGCGGGGCGGTCGCCGGGCAGGCGCGGGAAGCCGGTGAGCTCGGGTGCCGGCGCCGGTGCGGCGGAGGTGTCGGTGAGGGACTCAGATGACACGGGTGACCTCCTCGCCGCGGTACCAGTCGCGCGGCGCGTTGGCGATCTTCACGGGGGCGGCCTCGCGCTCCTCGGGGCGGGCCCAGACCACGGCGTTGGCGAGCACGCGCTGGATCTCCGCCTGGCGGTAGACGGGGTACTCCTGGTCGCCGGGGCTGAAGTAGAAGACCTTGCCCTTGCCGCGGCGGAACACGGCGCCGGAGCGGAACACCTCGCCGCCGGCGAAGGAGGAGACGAAGACGAGCTCGTCCGGAACGGGGATGTCGAACATCTCGCCGTACATCTCCTGCTCGGGGACGATGATCGGGTGCGGCACGCCGCGGGCGATCGGGTGGGAGCCGTTGACGGTCCAGACCCGCTCCTCCTCGCCCTCGTTCCGCCACAGCAGGTTGCAGGTGGTGCCCATGAGCTTCTTGAAGGGCTTGGAGTAGTGGGCGGAGTGCAGGGGGACCAGCCCCATGCCCTCGTGGACGCGGCGCACGACGCGCGCGGCGACCTCGTCGGGCACGTCCTCGTGGGCCATGTGGCCCCACCAGGTGAGCACGTCGGTCTCGGCGAGCGCCTCCTCGGAGAGGGACTCCTCGATGTCGTCGAGCAGGGCGATGCGCACCTCGGCGTCGACGCCGTCGGCCGCGAGGAGGGAGCGCAGGCCCTCCGCGATCACCGTGTGCATCCCCTCGGGGTAGATCTCCTGGACCTTCGGATCGACCTTCTCGTGCCGGTTCTCGCCGAAGACGGCGATGCGCAGTGTCATGACTTCTCTCGTCCTGTCGCTGGTCGTTCGCGGAGCCGCCCGTCATCGGGCGACCCGGTCCATCGTAGGGGCGGTCGGGGGCCGACGGGCCGATGGACCCGCCGCGATCGAACCGTGATGTGGCTGTGACCCACTCCTCACGAGTAACTGGCTATGGTCGTCCGCAGGCTCCCTCAATGGCGAGGGAGCCTCCCTCCGTCTCGGGCGGCATCCCTGGCTCGATCGGTGCGACGCCGACGATGACCAGGGCCGACAGGCGACCGCCCAGTACGTTCACACGCCGCGACGACCTGCGCCGCTTGGCAGCCGTGACCGTTCCGTGATCGTGTGACCGGGGACACGTTCTCGTTCTCGGACCCCTCGGAGGCTCTCCCTTGTCGCACCATCGCATCCCCTCCCCCTCCCGTCGCGCCCTCCTCCTCGGGGCCGCCGCCGTCGCCCCGCTCGTCGCGATCGGCGCCGGCAGCGCCAGCGCCGCCGGCCTCGGCGACTTCCACGACGCCGCCGGACTGCGCATGGTCGACGGCAGCCCGTGGGTCCACGACGACATCCGCTCCGTCGACTTCCGCGTCGACACCGGTGGCATGGTGCGCACCTTCCACCCCTCGATCCGCGTCACCGTCCCGCCGAGCTATGCGGACAATCCTGATCGTCACTACCCCGTGCTGCTGCTCCTGCACGGCCGCGGCGGCTTCTACCAGGACTGGACGAACTCGGGCGGCGTCGTGGAGCAGACCGAGGAGCACGAGGTCATCGTCGTCATGCCCGACGGCGGCGCCGGCTCCTTCTACTCCAACGCGAACTTCCCGCTGCCCGGCCGGGAGGCGGCCTGGGAGTCGTTCATCATGGAGCAGGTCCTCCCCTTCGTGCACGAGAACTTCCGCACCGACCCCGACCGGATGGCGATCGCAGGGCTGTCCATGGGCGGCTGGGGCGCGCTCGCGCTCGGCCAGCGCTACCACGGCCACTTCCGCTCGATGAGCTCCTACTCGGGCCCCGCGGACTGCAATCCTGCGACGCTCGACGGCGCGGCGGTCGCGGGCGCGATCTGGATCTGCCCCGCCTTCGACCTCGAGAAGTACTGGGGCACCTCCAACCTGCCCGGCGCCACCTGGGGCAACGAGCTCTACCCGGAGATCGCCAAGGGCTACAACCCGATGGACAACATCGAGACCTATCGCGGAAAGCGGGTCTTCCTCCGCACCGGCGACGGCCCGTGGTCGGACTTCTTCGACGACCTCGGGCAGCAGCCGGACCTGCTGAAGGAGTTCGAGCGCAAGCTCGGCGAGATCGGCGCGGACATCGTCGAGAACGTCGTCCACCCGACCCTCGAGCGGTTCTCCGGCGCGCTCGGCGAGGCCGGGATCGAGAACGACTACGCGCTGGTGCCCGGGGCGACGCACGAGTGGAGCCTCTGGCGGGACAACCTCGCCGAGGACCTCCCCGGCATGATGCGGGCCCTGACCGCCTGAGATGCCGCTCCGAGGGGCTCAGCGCTCGGGCACCGCCTCGAGCAGCAGCCCCTCGGCCCGCAGGTGCTCGGTGAGCCGCTGCGCCGTCCCGGCATGGCGCTCGCGCGCCCGCGATCGTCCGTAGATCCCGCCCAGCGTGAGGCCGACGTTCGCGTTCCAGAGGTGGCGGATCCGCGTCCCGCCGGGGACCACGGACAGCTCGAGCCGAGCTCGCAGGTGGAGCCTGCTCCCGGCGAAGGCGCCGAGCAGCACGGAGCGGCGCAGGCTGCCGGTCTCCACGTCCAGGCGCACCGGCGAGGTCTCGCGGACACGCCAGCCCTGGGAGGTGAAGAACTCCCTGAGCAGCGCCCGCGTGGCCTCGAGGTCCCCGCGCACGAGGAGGCGCATCCCTTCCCCGCCGTCGACGCTCAGCACGATGCGCCCGACGGGACCGCGCGGTGCGGACCGAGCTCGCGCAGCTCGGCGTTGCCCAGGTGCGGCACCTCACGGTGGTCGTGGGGGTCGCGCCCGGCCGTGAGGGCGAGCGCGATCTGGAGCACGTCCCCGTGGGCGACGAGCACGACGGGCGCCTGCTCGGCGAGCGCGTCGGCCGCCTCGAGCGCCGCCAGCACCCGCGCGGCGACCTCGCGGACCGGCTCGACCCCGTCGGGATGGTCGGCGCGGTCGCGGTCCCGGGCCCACACCTGCTCGTAGGCGGTCGCGGGACCCTCCTCGTGCTCCCCGAAGACGCGCTCGCGCAGCCGCGGGTCGACCTGCGGCGCGGCGGCGCCGAGCCCGGTCGCGAACTCCTCGGCCGTCTGCCGCGCCCGGGCGAAGTCGCTCGTGACCACGATCGTGTCGGCCCCGAGTCCCTGGGCGCGCGCCGCGGCGGCCGCCTCCCGCGCCTGCCCCCGGCCCCGCTCCGTGAGCCCCACCTCGACCAGCGCCCGCGCTCCGGGCGCGGAGACGATCACGCCCTCGACGTTCGCGACGGACTCGCCGTGGCGGAGCACCAGCACTCGCGGCACCATCGCGCTCAGGGGGTGAGGATCTTGCCGGGGTTGAGGTTGTGCCCCGGGTCGGTGTCGGCGAAGAGCCCCGCGACCATGCCGGCCCCGACCTCGCCGATGTCCTCGACGATCCAGGGCTGGTGCTCGGTGCCCACCGCGTGGTGGTGCGAGACGGTCGAGCCGAGGTCCACGAAGACCTGCTGCACGGCGCTCTTGGCGCGGTAGTACTGCTCGAGCGCCTGCTCGTCGGTCGAGTAGGGGAAGGCGAAGGTGAAGTAGAGGCAGGCCCCGGCGTGGTAGCTGTGCGACATGTGGCAGAACATGAAGCCGGGCAGGCCCTGCTCCTCCTGCACCGCGTAGAAGGCCTCGAAGGCCTTGGCGTGCACCTCGTTGATGCTCGACCAGGTCGCGCCCGTATCGCACACGTCGCCGAAGACCTGGTAGTTCATGAGGAAGTCGCGCAGGTAGGGGGTGTCGAACTTCTTCTGGTCGTAGATCGCGCCGGGCCCCGAGCCCAGCGTGATGCCGCCGGCCTGCTTGACGATCTTCTTCACGATCGCCTTCTGCTGCTCGACGGCCGCCTTCGAGCCCTCGAAGCAGACGTAGGAGATCGACATCTCGTTCGTCGTGTCCCAGCCCTTGGAGCGCAGGTAGGAGAACAGCCCGTCCTGCACCTTCGCCGCGACCTTCCCCTTGGTGGAGCTGGGCTCCTTGACCATGGCGAGGCTGAACTCGGTCTCGGGCCCGTCGGAGAGGCGGGTGAAGGTCGGGGAGACGTCGGTGGAGCGGGCGATCGCGTGCATGCCGCGGATGCCGTGCTCCCAGTCGGGGTACATGTAGGCGATGACCTGGCGGACCGGGGCGATGCGGTGCACCTGCACGGTCACCTCGGTGATCACGCCGAGGCGGCCCTCGCTGCCCAGGATCATCTCGTGCACGCTGGGCCCGGAGTCCCGGCCCGGGATCGGCTTGGTGACGGCGACGCCGCGGGGGTGGACCATCCGCAGGCCGCGGACGATGTCCTCGATGTCGCCGTACTTGTCCGACTGCATGCCGGAGGAGCGGGTCGCGGCCCAGCCGCCGAGGGTCGAGTAGGTGAAGGAGTCGGGGAAGTGGCCGACGGTCCAGCCCAGGGCGTTCAGCTGCTCCTCGAGGTCGGGGCCGTAGACGCCCGCCTCGACGCGGGCGAGGCCCGCGGTGTCGTCGATCTCGAGGACGTCCCGCATGCGGCCGAGGTTCATCGTGAGGATCGGGCGCCGCTCCGCGACGTCGGGGGTGACGGAGCCGGAGATGCTCGAGCCGCCGCCGTAGGGGATCAGCACGAAGTCCTTCTCGAGCACGAGGCGCAGCACGCGCGCGACCTCGTCCTCGCTCGCCGGGTAGACGATCGCGTCGACCAGGCGCTCGAAGCGACCGCCCCGGGCGCGGAACAGGTCCGGCAGTGAGCGGCCGAAGGAGTGGACGACGCGGTACTCGTCGTCATCGAGCAGGTTGTCCTCGCCGACGATCTCGACGAGGGCGGCGCGGGCCTCCTCGGGCAGGAGCGAGGCGGGCACCTCGTGGTCGGCGAGCACCGGCTCGACCGGCTGCTTCGAGTCGAGGTCGACGCCCACCTTGTTCTTCGCGAGCGCGGGGAAGGCGGGCTTGTTGTCGTAGCGGAAGGTGACGTCGTCCAGGCCCCACCCCCACCACTTGTGCCGCCGGACCTCGCGTGCGCTCAGCCGATCGCTCATGCGTCTTCCTCCTCGCCCCGGACAGCGCCGCCCAGGACCTCGTCGTGATGCTCGTCGTACAGGTCCTTGACACGGTCGTGGATCCGGGTCGAGAACTCGACCGCGGACTCGCCCTCGAGGGCGATCATCGGGTCGCCGAAGACGACGCGCACCGTCGGACGCCCCGGCACCGGCCAGGAGCGCCCCTTGGGCATCGCCTCGTAGCCGCCGATGATCGCGGCGGGGACCACCGGCACCCCCACGCCGATCGCGAGCGCGGCGCCGCCGGGCTTGAACTCTGCCATCGTGCCCGTCTGCTGCCGGCCGCCCTCGGGGAACACGAGGATCGGCACGCCGGAGCGCAGCAGCTTCCGGGAGGTGCCCGAGTGCTTGCGGGAGCCGCCGCGGTCGATCGGGAAGGCGTTCATCATCAGGCGCACGAAGAGGCGGCGGTGCCAGTGGTCGAACCAGTAGTCCGCGGCGACGCCCGTGCTCAGGAACCGCGCCTGCGTCCACGGCAGGCTCATCGCCAGCAGCGGGCCGTCGACATGGCTGGTGTGGTTGGCGACCAGCACGAAGGGGCCGCGGATGCTCTTCACGCGGCGGTGCACCTGCACCTGGGGGGTGACGGCGGAGTTCACCACGGCCCGGAACAGGACGCGCTGGAGGACGAAGCGCAGGGCGGCGCGCCCGCCGGAGCGGTACTTGGCCAGCTCCCCCGTCGGCTTCTCCCAGCCCTCCCCGCGCGAGCGGGCCGAGAGCGAGTCGAACAGCCGCCTGGAGCGGCCCTTGAGGTCGTCGGCCGCGCGGCTCGAGGCCTCGGAGAGGCGGGCCGCGGCCTCCGCGCGCCGAGAGGGCTCGTGCTCCTCGGGGTGCTCTGCGCTGGTCTCGCTGTCCTCGGTGCTCACGCGATCACTTCTCCCGGTTGCGGCGGTGGCTGAGCAGCGCGCTGAGCCTCGCGACGAGTCCGCGGGGCGTCGTGCGCAGCACGGCCGAGATCAGCTTCCATCGCTTGGAGGGTATCGAGACGGGCTTGCCGCGGGCGACGTCCCGCAGGCAGTCGGCGACCAGGCGGTCCGCGTCCAGCCACAGCACGCCCGGGATGGAGGAGCCCTTGATGCCGGCGCGGGAGTGGAACTCGGTGCGCACCCAGCCCGGCATCAGCGCGGTGACCTGCACCCCGGTGCCGTGCAGCTGCACGCCGAGGGACTCGGAGTAGTTGCCCACCCACGCCTTGATGGCGGAGTAGTTGTTCTGGGTCACGAGCGCCGAGACGGAGCCGACGTTGATGATCCAGCCTCGCCCGCGGCGGCTCATGCCGCGACCGGCGGCGCCGCCGAGCTTGAGCACGGCGCGGATCATGACCTCGAAGCCGAGGTCGTGCTGGGAGAGGTCGGCGTCCAGCAGGCTCGCGCGCACGGAGAATCCGGCGTTGTTGACGAGGACGTCGACGGGGTCGGTGTCGGACTCGAGGCGATCGGCGACCCGCTGCTGGGCCTCGCGGTCGGCGAGATCCGCGGCGATCGTCTCGACCTCCACGCCGTGCTCGCGGCGGAGCTGGGCGGCGCTCTCCTCGAGGCGATCGGGGTCCCGCGCGACCAGCACGAGGGCGCTCCCCCGGCCGGCGAACGCTCTGGCGAACGCCGCCCCGATGCCTGCGGTGCCGCCGGTGATCAGGGCCCTATGCATGGCGGCTACGATACACTAGCGCCGCCCTGACCAGCGCGGAGAAGCTCCCAGGTGGGAGGCCCGCAGGGCGCTTCGCGCGTGGCCCGCGCCCACCGCACACGTCCCAGAGGATCCCATGACGCACACCACCCCTCCCGCCGCACAGCCCGCCGCAGGCGGCTCTCCCCGCGGGGGTCGTCGGATCCTGCTGACCGGCGTCACCGGATTCCTCGGACAGGCCGTGCTGCGCTCCCTGCTCGAGACCACCGAGGACGTGCACGTCACCGCCGTCGTGCGCCCCAAGGGCTCGGTCTCCGGGCGCAAACGCCTCGAGCAGCTGCTGCGCAAGCCCGTCTTCGCCTCCTGGGCGGAGCAGCTCGAGAAGGCCGACGCGCTCGGCGGTGCCGCCGACGGGAAGGCGCGCCTGAAGGAGATCTTCGATACTCGCGTGGGCGTGCTCGAGGGCGATCTCACCGACATGCCCGCGCTCACCGAGCCCGTGGACACGGTGATCCACTCCGCCTCCTCCGTCTCCTTCGACCCGCCGATCGACGAGGCCTTCCGCACGAACGTCGGCGGCGCCCGGAACCTCTACGAGGCGCTGCTGGCCTCCGGCCAGGACCCGCACGTCATCCACGTCTCCACCGCCTACGTCGGCGGGATCTCCAAGGGCCTGCGTCAGGAGGGCTCGCTGCGCTCCGACGTCGACTGGCGCGCCGAGTTCGACGCGGCGCTGGCCGCCCGCGAGCGGGTCGAGGCGGAGTCCCGCAAGCCCGAGACGCTGCGCTCCCAGATCCGCACCGCGAAGCTGCAGGTGGGCCGCATGGGCCCGAAGTCCGTCGCGAGCGTGTCCGAGGACGCGCGCCGCGACTGGGTGGAGCAGCGCCTGGTGGACTTCGGCCGCACCCGCGCCCAGTCCGTCGGCTGGACCGACATCTACACCTTCACCAAGGCGATGGCGGAGCAGGTCGCCGAGGAGCTGTGGGCCGGCAGCGGCCACCGCGTCTCCTTCGTGCGACCCTCGATCATCGAGTCCGCGATGACGAAGCCCTACCCCGGCTGGATCGACGGCTACAAGGTCGCCGACCCGCTGATCATGGCGTACGGCCGCGGCATGCTGCCGGAGTTCCCGGGCCTGGCGGACTCGATCCTCGACGTGATCCCCGTCGACCACGTGGTCAACGTGATCGTGGCGCTCGCGACCCAGGACGTCTCCCGCCGCGGCGACGACGCCTACTACCAGGTCGTCTCCGGCGCCTCGAACCCGCTGCCCTTCCACGAGATGGTCACCGCGGTGCGCGAGTACTTCACCGCCCACCCCCTCGAGGACGAGAAGGGCCGCCCGATCCAGGTCCCCGAGTGGTCCTTCCCCGCGGTGGAGATGGTCGAGCAGCGCTTCCGCGCCAAGGAGCTCTCCGCGAAGATCGGCGCGACCGCGGTCGCCTACCTCCCCGCGACCCGCCGCACCCGGGAATGGACCTCCGGCCTGCACAAGGCCACCTCGGGCCTGACGATGCTGCGCAAGTACATCGAGCTCTACCGCCACTACACGAAGACCGAGATGGTCTTCGACGACGCGAACACCCGCGCACTGCGGGCGGAGCTGCCGGCGGAGTTCCTGGCCACCCACGACTTCGACATCACCGGGATCGTGTGGAGGGACTACTTCCAGCAGCAGCACCTGCCGGCCGTCACGGAGCTCACCAAGGCGTACTCCCGTGCGAAGTCCGCGCAGAAGCGCCGCGCCTCCCGGCCGACGCCCGAGCTGAAGCAGTCCACCGACTCGCTCGCGGTCTTCGACCTCGACGGCACGGTGCTGGCCACCAACATCGTCCAGCAGTACTTCGCCGTGGTCCGGGCGACCCGGCCGCGCCGCACCTGGCCCGCCGAGATCGGCGGGCTGCTCGCCGCGGTCCCCGGCTACCTGCGCGCCGACCAGCGCGACCGCTCGGAGCTGATCCGCCTGGTCAACCGCCGGTACAAGGGGTACCGCGCGGAGGAGCTGCGCGCCCTGATGACGGGCGAGGCCGGGCGCCGCATCCGCGCCTCGGTGCGTCCCGAGGCGCTGGAGACCATCGAGCGTCACCGCGCCGCCGGGCACCGCACCGTGCTGGTCTCCGGGGCCCTGGACGTGCTGGTCGAGCCGCTCGCGGACCTCTTCGACGAGGTCGTCGCCACCCACATGGACGAGGACGAGTCCGGCGTGATGACCGGCTATCTCGCCACTCCCCCGCTCGTGGACGAGGCGCGCGCGAACTGGCTGCGCAAGTACGCGGACCTCCACGGCGCGGACCTCTCGACCTCCTACGGCTACGGCGACTCCCACGCCGACGCGGCCTGGCTCGCCCTGGTGGGAACCCCCGCCGCGGTCTCCCCGGACCTGGGGCTGTACGCCGTGGCGAAGAAGAAGCGCTGGCAGATCCTCGAGTGGTGAGCCACGGCCGGCGCGCCCGCCGCGCCGGGGACCCGCCAGCGACTCCCCACGCGCACGCCCACGGCGGCGGAGCGCCCGCACCCGTCGGCAGGGGCGCCCGCCGTGTGCTCACCGCGCTCGTGCTCGCGCTGCTCGCCGCGACACTCACCGGGCTCCTGCTGCTGTGGCCGGGAGCCTCGACCCCCGCCCCCGAGAGCGAGTTCCTCGCCCCCGGGGTCGAGATCGTCCCGGTCGCCGTGACCGACGTCCCCGCGCCGGGAGGCCCGGAGGAGCCCGTCCTCGTCGAGGCCGTCGGCCGTTCGGGGGCGCTGGAGGGGCAGGACGTCCTCGTGGAGGTCCCGCCGCAGGTCGCGGCCGACGGGCTGCGCACGGGCGATCATCTGCGGGTGCTGGACCTCGCCGAGGAGGAGCTCGCGGGCGCGGCGGAGGCCGCGGCGCCGACCCTGTACTACCTCGACCACGAGCGGACGGTCCCGCTGGGGATCCTGCTGGTGGCCTATCTGGTGCTGGTCGCCCTCGTGGCCCGCGGGAGCGGCCTGCGCGCCATGGCCGGTCTCGCGGCCGGCGTCGCGATCGTGCTGTGGTTCATGCTCCCGGCGATCTTCGCCGGCCAGGACCCGGTGCTGGTGGCCCTGGTCGCGGCCTCGGCGATGATCTTCCCCTGCGTCTACTTCGCCCACGGCATCTCGGTGCGCACCACCACCGCGGTGCTGGGCACCTTCGGCGGCATCGCCGTCACCGTGCTGATCGCCCTGCTCGCAGGGCGCGCCACCGGGATGACCGGCGCCGACGGGGACGCGGCGCAGATCCTCTTCTCGAACCATCCGGAGCTGTCGCTGTCGGCGGTGTTCCTGGCCGGGGTGATCATCTCGGGGCTCGGCGCCCTCAACGACGTCACGATCACCCAGGCCTCCTCCGCCTGGGAGCTGCGGGCCGCCATGCCGTCGGCCTCGAGGCTCGCGGTGTTCACCGCGACCATGCGGATCGGCCGGGACCATATCGCCTCGACCGTCTACACCCTGGCCTACGCCTACATCGGCTCGGCGCTGCCGCTGCTGATGTACGCGAGCACCATCAACCGCTCGCTGCTGGACACCCTGACCTCCGGGGAGATCGCCGCGGAGATCTTCCGGACCCTGGTCGCCTCGATCGGGCTGGTGCTCGCGATCCCGCTGACCACCGCGATCGCCGCCGCGCTCGCGGCGCCCCCGGAGCGCGCCCAGGGCCCCTCACGCCGGGAGCAGATGCGGGAGCGCCTGGAGCGGCTCTGACCCCGCAGAGCCTGCGCGACCAGGCCCGCCACTCCCTCGCACCATCCTGCTTCCTCTCCCTCCACCCCACGAAGTTTCACGCTGCCTGCGTGACCTCAGCTCCACATAGCCGTTGAGGCCACGCACAGGACGCAAAGTTTCGCGCACGCCACGAGGGGCACCCCGCCGGGACTACTCCTCCCCACCGCTCCGCTGTCCACATCCAGCGCCCCGCGCCGCACGACCCGCCCCGCACCGGGCACGCTCGCGACCGTGCACCATGCCAGCTCCCTCGTGCTTCCCGCCTCGGCCCGTCCCTGGCCGCGCCCCGTCGGCCGCCCCCAGGGCACCCGACGACTCACCGCCGAGGAGCACGGACTCGCCACTCGCGGAGAGCTGCTCGCGATGGGGTACACCGACGCCCGCCTGGGTCGCGACGTGCGCTCGGGCCGACTGCTCCGGGTGGCGCCCGGCTGGTACGGGAATGCGAGAGCCACGCCGCGGGTGACCCGGCCCCTCGCCGTCGGCCACAGGCTCACCTGCATCGACGCTGCCGAGCTGCACGGCCTGTGGATCCCGTACCGCGACGAGGAGGAGCGCCGGACGCTGCACGTCTACCGCCCCAGCGGATCCGCGGCCTCGCCGAGGACCATGCTGGCCCATCCCTCCCGCAGCCGCTCGTGGCCCGAGTCGGATGCCGTCGCCTCGCTCCCGCTCGCCCTCGAGCACGCGATGCGCTGCCAGGACGGGGAGCGCGCTGCGATCCTGCTCGAGTCGGCGATGACCCGCCGGCTCATGACGCCGACGGAGGTGCAGCAGCTGGTCGATTCCGCGCCGGCCGCGGTGCGCTCGCGCATCGGCAGTCTGTCCTCGGCGAGTGACTCCGGCTCGGAGACGCGGGTGGTCCGATGGCTCCGCCGCCGCGGCTTCGAGGTGGAGCAGCAGGTGTTCGTCGACGGCGCGGGCTATGTGGACCTGTATGCGGGAGGACTCCTGCTGGAGATCGACGGCCAGGATGGTCATTCGGGTCCCGATGCCTTCGGGAAGGACCGCCGCCGCGACCTGCGCACGGGTCGGCATGGTCTGCAGATCCTCCGCCTGAGCTACGAGCAGGTCTGGCGAGGCTGGTCGGACACCCAGGACGCGGTGCTCGAGACGATCGCCCAGGTGGGTGCCTTCGGCCGACGGAAGGTCGAGCGGCTGCTCGCGAGCTGACCTGCTCCCGCAGAAGTCTGTGCTCCGTGCGTGACCTCAGCCGACCATGACGCCTCAGGTCACGTCCACGACGGAGAATTTCGTGCCGCTGAGTCCCTCCGGACCGACGGGGATCTGCGGGAGGTCCCGTCCGTGCTCCATGGGGACTCCTCCCCATGGTGCGGTGCACGGGGAGTCCTCCCCATAGCGCGGCGCCATGACCTGCACTTACTCTTCGAGTCATCCACAACCGAGGAGGACACGATGTCCAGGACGATCATTGCTCGAGGCGCCGCGCTGGCGGCCACCACACTTCTGGCCCTGACCGCCTGCGGCGGCGGCGACGAGGCCCCGGCCGAGCAGGAGAGAGCGGCCGGAGCCGCGGAGGAGGCCGATCCGGCAGCCGCGGAGGAGGCCGACGACAGCAGCGCCTCCGACGCCGGCGGCGCGGCCGAGGAGGACACGGAGGCCGAGGACGAGGGCGCCGCAGCAGCCGGCGAGGGAGCCGTCGTCGAGATCGGCACCGAGCTCACCGACGAGGAGACCGGGGACGTGGTCACCATCGTCTCCGCGGTGAGGAACAACCCCACCGAGTACTACCAGGCCACCGACAACCCTGACGGCGAGATGGTCTACCTCGAGGTGAAGGTGGTGCCGGGCGAGCAGTTCGGCGGCGTCGTCAGCCAGCAGGACTTCTTCCTGGACGACGGCGGCGAGGAGGTCAACTACGCCTCGACCGCGGACGAGGAGCTCACCGCTGCCGGCTACACCTACTTCGAGGGCGCCTCGCGCCGCGACGGCGAGGCCACCGGCTTCATCCCCATCTACGTCGAGCAGACCGGCGACGTGCTCAAGGGCGCCTACGTGCGCCCCGAGGCGAAGATCCTCGGCGAGGACGAGACGATCCCGGAGTTCCGCGGCGAGTTCGAGATCCCCGCAGCCTGATCCTGCCCGGGGCAGGCCCTGCCTGATCCGGCTCCACGACGTGGCCCCAGCCGCCCGCTGCCCGCCGCGCCAGCGAAAGTATGCGCTCTGTGCGTGACCTCAACCGCCCATGACGGCTGAGGTCACGCACACGACGCAAAACTTCGCGCGGAGCGAGGGGTCGGGCGCAGGCAGGCAAGCAGGCAGTCCGGCAGCAGGCAGGCAGCAGTTCAGGCCCGCCCTGTCACAGCACCGAGGCGAGGAAGCCCTTCAGGCGCTCGGACTCGGGGTGGTCGATGACCTGCTCGGCGGTGCCGCTCTCGAGGATGCGGCCTTCGTCCATGAACACGACCTGGTCGGCGACCTCGCGGGCGAAGCCCATCTCGTGGGTGACCACGACCATGGTCATCCCGTCGGCCGCGAGGTCCTTGAGCACGGTGAGCACCTCGGAGACCAGCTCCGGGTCCAGGGCGCTGGTGGGCTCGTCGAAGAGCATCAGCTCGGGGTCCATGGCGAGCGCCCGGGCGATCGCCACACGCTGCTGCTGGCCACCGGAGAGCTCGGACGGGTAGTGGTCGGCGCGGTCGGCCAGGCCCACCCGCTCGAGCAGCTCGCGGGCCTTCGCCTCCGCCGCGGCCTTCGGCAGGCCGCGGACCTGCACCGGCGCCTCCATCACGTTGCCGAGCGCCGTGAGGTGCGGGAAGAGGTGGAAGCGCTGGAAGACCATCCCGATGCGGGAGCGCTGGGCGGCGATCTCGGCCGGGCGCAGCTTCTGCCAGCGGCCGTCGGGCAGCGGCTCGGCGCGGTAGCCCTGCACCACGCCGTCCACCAGGACGCGTCCGGCCGTCGGCTCCTCGAGCTGGTTGATGCAGCGCAGCAGCGTGGACTTGCCCGAGCCCGAGGGGCCCACGAGCACGGCCACCTCCCCGGCGCGGACGGTGAGCTCGCAGCTCTTGAGCACGTGCAGGTCGCCGAAGGACTTGTGCACGCCCTCGACCTGGATCACGGCGGACGATTCTTCGTTCTGGCTCATCACAGCTCCACCTCCGGGAGCGGGTCGTGCGGGGTGGTGCCGGCGCGGTTCACGGCGGCCTGGCGGGAGCGACCGCCGCGGCCGGGGCGGGCGGGGGTGCGGGCGTCGAAGCCGCGTCCGAAGTACCGCTCGAGATAGTGCTGACCCACCATGAGCACCGAGGTGATCGCGAGGTACCACAGCGCCGCGACGATCAGCAGCGGGATCGGGGTGAACAGCTTGTTGGCGATGCCGTTGGTGGCGAAGGTGAGGTCGAGGGTGAAGGGCACGGCGAGCACCAGCGAGGTGGTCTTCAGCATGCCGATGGTCTCGTTCCCCAGCGGCGGCACGATCACGCGCATGGCCTGCGGCACGATGATGCGGCGCAGGATGGTGCCGTTGCTCATGCCCAGCGCCTTGGACGCCTCGGTCTGGCCGGTGTCCACGGAGTTCAGTCCCGAGCGGATGATCTCTGCGAGATAGGCGCCCTCGTTCAGGCCCAGCCCGATCACGGCGGCCCAGAAGGCGGTGAGCAGGTCACGGGTGGAGAAGCTGAGCAGCTCCGGCCCGAAGGGCACGCCGATCACGATCTTGGGGACGATCACGGTGAACAGTCCCCAGAACACGAGCTGGGTGTACACCGGGATGCCGCGGAAGACGAAGATGTACGCCCAGCTCACACCGCGCAGCACGGGGTTCTCGGAGCGGCGCATGATCGCGGCGGTGAGCGCGACGACGGTGCCGAGGATCATCGACAGCACGGTCAGCAGCAGGGTCCAGCCGACGCCCTGGACCACCTTGACGTCCAGGAGGTAGGTCGCGACGGTGCCCCATTCGAGCACCGGGTTGGTCACGAGGAAGGTGATCAGGCCGGCGACCAGCAGGGCCACGATCACGGCGGAGATCCAGGTGCCGGGGCGCGGCGCGGCCTTCGCGCGGATGGGGTCGGGGATCTGGGTGGTGCTCACGGCTGGGGGTTCACTTCCGCGGTCGGGATCATTCCTGCCTCGTTGCCCCATGCGGCGAGGATCCGCTCCATGTGGCCCGAGTCGATGAGGTGCTGGAGGGCGGCCCGGATCGCCTCGGCCAGTTCGGGCTGGTCCTTGGCGACGACGATGCCGTTCAGGGCGGACTCCTCGATCTCGCCGATCTCCTCGAGGGTGCCGCGGGAGCGCGCGATGGCGTAGGCGGTCACCGGGGAGTCGGCCATGAGGATGTCGCCCTTGCCGCCGGCGACGTTGGTCGCGGCGTCGGAGTTCGAGGCGTAGGCGAGCATGTCGTAGGCGGGCAGGCCCTGCTCGCGGCACTCCTGGGAGCGCTCGATCGAGAGCTCCTCCTGGTAGGTGCCGACCTGGAGGGCGACGCGCTTGCCGCACAGGTCGTCGGGGTGGATGTCGTAGGGGTTCCCGGACTTCACGGCGTAGGAGATGCCGGCCTGGAAGTAGGACACCATGGTCACCGCCGCGAGCCGCTCCTCGTTGACGGTGAAGCTCGAGATGCCCACGTCGTAGGTGGAGCCGACGGCGGGGATGATCTGCGCGAACACCGCCGCCTCGGTGCGGGTCGAGAGCCCCAGCACGGCGCCGACGGCGGCGAGAACGTCGATGTCGTAGCCGATCGCCTTCCCGCTGGAGCCGACGAACTCGCCGGGGGCGTAGTTCAGGGCGGCGCCGTTGACGAGCTCGCCGCGCTCGCGGATGTCCACGGGCACGAGCGCGGAGATCTCGGGGACCTCCTCGATGTCGGAGAGGTCGACCTCGGGCACGGCGTTCGACTCCGCGTCGAGCCGCTCGGATGCCCGGGTGCAGGCTCCGAGGGCGCCGACGGCGAGGGCCAGGGGCGCGGCGCGCAGCAGGCTGCGGCGACGGGGGCGGGAGAGGGTCACGGATGAATAGTATTCATGGCCATGCATGACAACAAATCGTTGTCGCATGCCTCACCGCGCCGGACTCACCCCATCGCGATCGGCCCGGTGCTCGTCGGCACCTCCTCGCCTCCCCCGCCCTGCGCGGCCAGCTCCTCCTCCGCGTCGATGTCCACCGCAGCGCCCTCGAACTGGGAGCGGTACAGCCGGGCGTAGGCGCCGCCGGTCGCGAGCAGCTGCTCGTGGTCGCCCTGCTCGACGATGTCGCCGTCCTCCATGACGAGGATGAGGTCCGCGTCGCGGATGGTGGAGAGGCGGTGGGCGATGACGAAGCTGGTGCGCCCCTGCCGCAGGCGGTTCATGGCCTGCTGGACGAGCACCTCGGTGCGGGTGTCCACGCTCGAGGTCGCCTCGTCCAGGATCAGCAGGCTCGGCCGGGCGAGGAAGGCGCGGGCGATGGTCACCAGCTGCTTCTCGCCGGCCGACAGGGTCGACTCGTCGTCGTCCACGATCGTGTCGTAGCCGTCGGGGAGCTGGCGGGCGAAGTCGTCGACGTGGGTGGCGACCGCGGCCTCGATGACCTCCTCGTCGCTCGCGTCCAGGCGCCCGTAGCGGATGTTCTCCCGCAGGGTGCCCTTGAACAGCCAGGTGTCCTGCAGGACCATGCCGGTGCGCTCGCGCAGCTGGGCGCGGGTGAGGTCGCGGATGTCGATCCCGTCGATCGTGATCCGGCCGCCGCCGACCTCGTAGAAGCGCATCACGAGGTTCACCAGCGTGGTCTTGCCCGCCCCCGTCGGCCCGACGATCGCGACCGTGTGCCCGGGGTCCGCGACCAGCGAGAGGTCACGGATCAGCTCGCGGTCGGGGCTGTAGGAGAAGCGGACGTGCTCGAACTCGACCCGGCCCTCGCCGATGCCGGCCGCGGCGGTGGTCACCGTGGTCTCGGGCTCCTGCTCCTCGGCGTCCAGCAGCTCGAAGACCCGCTCGGCGCTCGCCACGCCGGACTGCAGCATCGTCGCCATCGAGGCGACCTGCGAGAGGGGCTGGGTGAACTGGCGGGAGTACTGGATGAAGGCCTGGACGTCGCCGAGGGTGAGCTGGCCGGAGATGATCCGCAGCCCGCCCACGATCGCGATGACGACGTAGCTGAGGTTCCCCACGAACATCATCAGCGGCATGATCAGCGAGGAGACGAACTGGGCGCCGAAGGTGGCGCGGAACAGGCGCTCGTTGCGCTCCTCGAAGCGGGCGGCGACCTCCTCGCGCCGGCCGAAGACGGTGACCAGCGAGTGGCCGGTGTAGGCCTCCTCGACCTCGGAGTTCACCACGCCCGTGGCGTCCCACTGCTGGGCGAACAGCTTCTGCGCCCGCGCGCCGACGACGCCCGTGAGCACGAGCGCCACGGGGATCACGGCCAGCGCGATGAGGGAGAGCTGCCAGGAGATCAGCAGCATCATCACCAGCACGCCGAGCACCGTGAGGATCGAGTTCACGAGCCCCGTGACGGTGTTCATCAGGGTGTTCTGGATGTTGTCGATGTCGTTGGTGACGCGGGAGAGGATCTCGCCGCGCTTCATGCGGTCGAAGTACCTCAGCGGCAGGCGGTGCAGCTTCTCCTCGACGTCGCGGCGCAGGCGGGAGACCATCCGCACCAGGATGCGGTTCAGCGCCAGGCCCTGCAGCCACATCAGCAGCGCGGAGAGCGCGAAGAGGCCGACGGCGAGACCGAGGGTCTGATAGAGCGCCGTGAAGTCGATGCCCTCGCCGGGGGTCAGCGTCATGCCCGAGAGCATGTCCGCGAACTGGTCCTGGCCCTGGGCGCGCAGGCCCTCGATCACCTCGGCGGGATCGGCGCCCGCGGGCAGCTCCTTGGAGATCAGGCCCGTGAAGAGGATGTCGGTGGCGCGGCCGAGGATCTTCGGCCCCACCACGGAGAAGGCCACGGAGACGACGCCGACGAGGATCGCAGCGATCAGGTAGGGCCGCTCCGGGCCCATCTCGCGCAGCAGGCGCTTGGTGGAGGGCCAGAAGTTCTTCGCGCTCTGCCCGGGGCGCAGCCCCCGGGCGGCGTCCTTCTCCGAGGCGATCTCGTCGGCGGTGGTGCTCTCGTCGGCCATCATCACGCCACCTCCTCCTCGACGCCCTGGCTGCGGACGATCTCCTGATAGGTCTCCGAGCCCTCGAGCAGCTGGTCGTGGGTGCCCTGGTCGACGATCCGGCCGTTGTCCAGCACGAGGATCAGGTCCGCGGAGGTGATGGTGGAGACGCGCTGGGCGACCACGAGCTGCAGCGCGTCGCGGGTCTCGGGCACCAGCGCCGCGCGCAGGCGGGAGTCGGTGGTGAGGTCGAGCGCGCTGAAGGAGTCGTCGAAGAGATACAGGGACGGCCTCGCGGCGAGCGCCCGGGCGATGCACAGGCGCTGGCGCTGGCCGCCGGAGACGTTCGTGCCGCCCTGCGCGATCAGGGACTCGAGCTGCTCGGGCATCGCGGCGACGAAGTCCCGCCCCTGCGCGACGGTGAGGGCGTGCCACAGCTGCTCCTCGTCGGCCGTGGGGCTGCCGAAGCGGAGGTTCGAGGCGACGGTGCCGGAGAAGAGATAGGGCCGCTGCGGCACGAGCCCGACGGTGTCCCACAGGACGCGGGCGTCGAGGTCTCGCACGTCGTGGCCGTTCAGCAGCACCCGCCCCTCGGTCGCGTCCATGAGGCGGGGGACGAGGTTGATCAGGGTGGTCTTGCCGGCGCCGGTGCCGCCGATGATCGCGACGGTCTGTCCGGCCCGCGCCGTGAAGGAGATGTCCTCGAGCACGGGGCGCTCGGCGCCGGGATAGGTGAAGGAGACGTCCTCGAAGGTCAGCTCCACGGGGCCCTCGAGGGTGCGGATCCCGTCGGTGCGCTGGTGGACGCTGGTCTCGGTCTCGAGCACCTCGGTGATGCGCTCGGCGGAGACCATGGCGCGCGGGATCATCATCGTCATGAAGGTCGCCATCATCACCGCGATGAGGATCTGCATGAGATACGCGATGAACGCGGTGATCGAGCCGATCTCCATCTGCCCGGCGTCCAGGCGCGGCGCGGCCACGACGATCACCAGCACGCTGGAGATGTTCAGGATGAACATGATGATCGGGTTGATGAGGATCATCAGGCGGCCGATGCGCCAGTTCAGGTCGGTGAGCTCGCCGTTGACCACCGCGTAGCGCTCCCGCTCGCGATCCTCGCGCACGAAGGCGCGCAGCACGCGGATGCCGGTGATCTGCTCGCGCAGCACCCCGTTGATGTCGTCGATCTTCCCCTGCATCTGCTTGAACAGGGGCGCGGCGCGGACGATCAGCATCCCGACGGCGACCAGCATCACCGGCACCATCACGGCGATCAGCCAGGCCATCCCCGGCTCGACCCGCAGTGCGAGCACCACGCCGCCGATGCCGGTCACGGGGGCCTGCACCAGCATGTTCAAGGAGAAGAAGATGAGCATCTGCACCTGCTGCACGTCGTTCGTGGAGCGGGTGATGAGCGAGGGGGTGCCGAACTCGGCCAGCTCGCGCGGGGAGAACGAGTTCACGCGGCCGAAGACCGTCTGGCGCAGGTCCTTGCCGACCCGCATCGCGGAGCGGGCGGCGAAGAAGTTCGCGCCGATGAGGGCGATGATGTTGCCCAGCGAGATCAGCAGCATGAGCATGCCGAGATCCCAGATCACGTCGACATCGGCCTTGGCGACGCCGTCGTCGATGATGTCGGCGTTCAGGGTGGGGAGATACAGAGCGGCCAGCACGCCGACGATCTGGAAGAGCACCACCAGGGCCACCCAGATCCAGTACGGTCGCAGGCCTCTGAGCACGAGGCGCAGCAGGGTCACGAGAATCCTTCCGAAGGGCCGTCCGGCCGTGGAGGATCCGGGCGACCGAAGAAGCATAGGCACAGCCGCCCGGGGGATACATCCGACTTCCGGAGGATTCAGCTCCCGGCGTCGGAGGCCCCGCCGCCCGGCGGGGCGATGGACATGTCGCCCACGCGCCAGCGCTCCCCGTCCCAGGAGACCCGCGCCACGAGCTGTCCGTCGACGGCCTCGATCGCGTTGGACTGCAGCGTCGGGTCGTCGACGAGCACGGACTCGGCCTGCGTGAAGTCGGCGGTGACGGTGCCGGAGGCGGGCGGCTCGCCGCTGCCCTCGAAGCTCGTCGAGTGGATCTCGAACTCGCCGCCGGTGAGATAGCCGTCCTGGGCGGCGAGCTGCTCGGCGTTCTGCAGGAAGGTCACGCACACCTGGCAGTTCGGGTCGACCTTGTCCTCCCACACGGAGATGTCGCCGCTGCTCATCATGTAGTCGTAGGAGCCGAGCATGTACGTCACTGTCGCCTCGGCCCCGGCCGCGCTCTGCTCGGTCAGCTCCGCGGGCTCCTCTGGGCGGGGCAGGTCCGGGCGGGGCGGCTGCTCGGCGGGGTCGACCGTCGGGCGGTTCTCGGGGTTGCCGGGATCGGTCGGGCTCTCGCTCGCCTGCTCGTCCCCGCCGGGGTTCAGCAGCTGGGAGATGCCGATCGCGCCGACGGGCACGAGGAGCACGAGGGCGAGGGCGACGACGACGAGGCGCTGGACGGGGCGGTTCACGCCCTCCACGGTAGAGGACGCGGCGGGCCGGCTCGTTCAGCGGGCCCCCGGCAGATGGGCGGCGGCGTCCTCGCGCCTCCCGGTCAGCTCGCGCACGGGGGCGGCGGCCGTGGCACGGGCCAGCTGCTCGAGCCCGGAGGCACCGGCCGCCCGGGCGATCGCGGCGGTGATCTGTGCGGGCGGTGTCGACCCGGTGCCGGCGAACCAGACCCATCGGCCGTCGACCGAGCGGGGCGGCGGATCCTGCAGGGGGGCGAGCACGGCGCGGTGGCGACGCGCCTCCTTCGGCGAGGGGCCGACGAGGTGGACGCCCTGCCGTGTCCAGGCGCTGCGGCGCACCGTGGACTGCGGGAAGCCGCCGGTCCCGGTCTCGGCACCATAGCGACGGGCACCCGCCACGGGCGCCACGCTGCCGGGCACGATCTGGTCGTACCGGAGCACATAGGGGCGCATCCCGGGTGCGGTGCTGCCGATCACGAGCCCGCGCTCGCACACGAGGAGGCGCTCACCGCTGATGTAGAGCAGCACCAGCGCGAACAGGACGGCGAAGACCACGGTCGGAGTGATCGCCATCAGGGCGGTCTCGGCCGGGTTGATGAGAGTCAGCCCCGAGAACACGGCCCAGACGACGACGAAGCCGCCGATGACCAGGGGCCCAGGACGGTCGGAGGCGACGGCGATCACCTCGCCGACCTCGTCGCGGTGACGTCGGGCCGCCGAACGGACGCTCACTGTGCGGCGTCCGGACCGGTGGCGGCGACGAGCTCCTCGACCAGGGCGTGGACGGAGTCGCGCGACAGCTTGCCGACCCGCTGGACTGCGGTGTCCTCCTGCCCGTCGGTCTCCATGAGCACGACCCCGTCGGGGGTCGAGAAGAGCGTGAACGCGGTGGGGTCCGCGTCGGACTCGCGGGCGAGCACGAGCACGGTGGTGACCGCGCGGGCCTCGGCGAGTCGCGCGGCGGCGGCGCTGGTGGAGAACTCTGCGCTCGGGATCTCTTCGATGTCGCCGTCGTTGTCGCCGGCGCCGTCGATCGGGTCGACGAAGGCGAGCAGCTGCGCGGGCAGCGTGGACCCTTCGAGCAGGAAGAACAGGTGGACGCCGGTCTCGTCGAACGCCTCCCACAGCACCCGGACCTGATCCTCGAGGTGGAAGAGGTGGAAGTATCCGTAGGACGTGCCCCGTTCCGTGCGGCGTTCGGCGATCAGCACCGCGTCCGAGGTGCGTCGCAGCACGACGGTGCCCTGCAGCTCGGGGATCGCGACCACGCGCGCCTGCTGCGTGCTGCCGTCCTCGTAGCGGCGCGGGTCCAGCACCGCGCTGGAGGTGACGATGCCGCGGGCGATCATGGAGCGCATCGCGGCGGCCGCGACGAGGGAGCGGTCCTCGGGGGTGTGCGTCGCGCTCTCGATCCACGGGATGGGGGTCAGCGGTTCCTGCTCGATCCCGTCCAGGGCCATGAGCTCCTCGTCGGTGAGGCTCACGATCTCGGTGACGGGCTCGGTCAGCGGCCGGGTCAGGAGCCCGGTCGCGATCTCGAGGTCCTCGGCCGAGAACCGGGGGGCGTCGGACGGGCCGTTCGGTGCGGAGGTCATGGTCGGAGCCTACGCAGGGCACGCACCGGATGCATCCCGAGGCTCAGAACAGGCCGCCCACGAAGTCGCCGACGGCGTCGGCGGCACCGCTGACGGCGTCGCCCGCATCGGACACGAAGTCGGTGACGTGCCCGCCCACGTCGCCCGCGAAGGACGAGATCGAGTCCCAGTTGTCGACGATGGCGTTGCCCGCGGCCCACAGTCCGGCACCGATGCCCGCCGCCGCGACGACGCCGAGTCCGACGGGACCGAGAGCCGCCCCGGCGCCGAGGGCCACCGCGATGCCGCCCGCGCCGCCGACGACGCTGAGCCCGCCGGCGATGCGGTCGCCCACGCCGCGCCAGCCGTCGTGCGGCGGATTGATCATGTCCGAGATGCCGCCGACGACGCCGAAGACGCCTCCGGCCGCACCGAGGAACTTCCCCGCGGTCCCGAGCTTGCCGAGGAACCCGGCGGCGTCGTCGACCATCCCGCCGCGGATGAAGGTCTGGGCAGACTCCGCCGCATCTCCGACCGTGTTCATCGCCGTGCGCAGGTTCAGCAGGTTCCGACCTTGCTTGAAGCCTTTCCAGAGGGCACCGCCGGCGCTCCCGATCTCTTTGATGGTGGAGGCCACGGCGTTGATCGGATTGGACAGCAGATCCCCGAGCGCATCCCCGAAGGAGCGGTCACCGCCCGCCCCGGAGCCGTCGGTCCCCGCTTCGCTGGCCTCGTCCTGCTCCTCGGCGTGGGTGTCGAGCTCGGTGCGGCGGCTCTCCAGGTCCCCGCCCACTTTGTCGAAGAGTGCCGAGATGCGACCGGTGAAGTCGTCGCGGAAGGCGTCCGCGTCAGACCCCACCCACTCCACGGAGGTGACCGTGCCGGCCAGCTCCTCGCGCAGCTGCTGGAGCCGTGAGGATCCGCCGAGCACGCGACCCGCGTAGTCGCGCAGCGCCTCGGTGTCCGCGCCGTAGAAGCTGTTCATCTCCACCCCGTCCGGTTCCGCCCGCGCCGACGGCGGACATCTCGATCGGATCCCAGCCTAGAGGGGGACCGAGCGGGAGGCGATGGGGAGGACTCCCCATCGGCCGTCGCATTCAGCGGGCCCGGTACAGGAACAGGTCGGTGCGATAGGGCGCGCCGACGGTCGCGCCGCGCGCGTGGCCGAGATGGTCGTGGAGGTACCAGTCGAGGTTCGCGAGCACCTTCTGCCGCCGCTCCTCGGGGGCGGTGATGACGTAGCTGCGGGTGCGGGCGAGGTCGATGACGTCCTGCGTGGGCATCGGATCCTCCCAGGTGTGCACCTCGCGGCCGATCAGCGCGAGCCCGGCGCCGACGGTGGGGGCGAAGTCCTCGCGGTGGATGTCGCCGGCGTGCATGATCCGCGAGAGGCGGTGCACCCAGGGGATGGTCACGTCCAGCATGTTCCACACCAGGGCGAGCACTCCCCCGGGCGCGAGCAGCCGCTCGACCTCGGCCGAGGCCGCCTCGGCGTCGAACCAGTGCCAGGCCTGCGCGACGGTCACGAGCTCCGCCGACGCGGCGGGCAGCCCGGTCGCCTCGGCAGCTGCCACATGGGTGGCGAGCGTGCCCGCCGGAGCGTGGTCCGCAGTCGCGGCGTCGGCGGGAGCGGCCGGGCCGCGTGCCCGAGCCGTGGCGAGCATCGCCTCGCTCGTGTCCACCGCCGTGACCTCGAGCCCCCGCTCCACGAGCGCCCACGACAGCTTCCCTGTCCCCGCCCCGAGATCGACCGCGCGCCGCGGCCCCGCGGCGAGCATCGCGTCCAGCGCCGCGTCCGGATATCCCGGCCTGAGCCGGTCGTAGTCAGCCCCCTGCCCTTGGAAGGCTCCGGCGAGCGCCTGCTTGCGGGCACCGTCCCGGAACCGCGGCTCGTCCCGGGCGGAGATCGGCGGGATCGGCGGATGCAGGGGGTCGCTCACGCGGACGAGCCTAGAGCGCGCGCCGGTCGGCTGCGATCACTGGCGCTCCAGCCGGACGCCCGCCGTCTACGGCCCACCCTCCCCGTATACCGCCGGTGAACGCAGGGAGGGGTGCGCGGAAGGGAGCAGAGGCGGGATGGGAGCGGGCCCGCCCGTCCCTCATCGCGCCGCCCGGTGCGCGACCCACGACCGGTGCAGCCCGGCGTAGATCCCGCCGGGCAGGTCGACGAGCTCGGCGTGGGTGCCGTGCTCGACGAGGTCGCCGTGGTCCAGCACCATGATCCGGTCGGCGCGCTCGGCGGTCGAGAGCCGGTGGGCGATGGTGATGGTGGTGCGGCCGCGGGCGAGGCCGTCGATCGCCTGGGCGAGGCGCACGTCGGCGGCGGGGTCGACGGCGCTGGTCGCCTCGTCGAGCACGATCACATCGGGGTCGGCGAGATAGGCGCGGGCGAGCGCGACGAGCTGGCGCTCCCCCGCGCTGAGGGACTCGCCGCGCTGGCCGACGGGGGTGTCCAGCCCCTCGGGCAGCTCGTCGGCCCAGGTGCCGAGCCCCAGCTCGTCCAGCGCCCGGCGCATGTCCGCCTCGCTCGCCCCGGGGCGGCCGTAGCGGAGGTTCTCGGCGACGGTGGTGTCGAAGAGGAAGCCCTCCTGCGGCACCATGATCACGCGCGAGCGCAGCGAGTCGTAGGGCACCAGGTGCAGCGGCACCCCGCCCACCTCGATGGTGCCGGAGGCGGGGTCCATCATGCGGGTGAGCAGCTTGGCGAGGGTGGTCTTGCCGCTGCCGGTCTCCCCCACGATCGCGATGCGGGAGCGGGCGGGAATGGTGACGTCCAGGCCGTGGAGCACCTCGGGTCCGGTCGGGTAGCGGTAGCGCAGCTCCCGGATCTCGATGTCCAGCAGCCCCTCGGGCAGGGGCGTCGCCCCGGGCACGGGCTCGTCGCGCTCCCCGGTGCGGGGGTCGATGGCGCCGGCGGGGTCGGCGACGTCGGCCGGGGTGTCGAGCACGCCGAGCACGCGCCGCCAGCCGGCCACCGCGTTCTGCGCCTCCGACAGCATCTCGATGCCCATGCGGACGGGCTGGCTGAACAGGGAGACGAGGAAGACGAAGGCGATGACGCCGCCGGCGGTGAGGTCGCCGCCGGGCAGGTCCGCGCCGAGCGCGCCGGTGCCGAGCACCACCCCGACCACCACCACGACGGCGGTGGCGAGCCCGTCCCCGGTCTCGGAGAGGAAGAAGGACGCGGACTGCGGGCGCAGCACCGAGAACTGGGCATCGCGCACCTCGCGGATGCGGCCGTCCTGGGCGGTGCGGGTGCGCTGCTCGGTGCCGTAGGCGCGAACGGTCGCGGCGCCGACGAGGGACTCGGAGACGGCGCCGAGCATGGTGCCGACCCGGGCGCGCACCTCCTGGAAGCGGGCGCGGATCCGCTTCTGCAGCCGCGTCATGATCAGCAGGATCGGGAGGTAGCACAGCCACACCACGAGCGCGAGCGGCCAGGAGTAGAAGACCATCACGGCAGTGGCGAGCACGAGCTGGAAGCTCATCACCACCAGCATGATCCCGCCGAAGCTCATGAACTGGCTGACGGTGTCGACGTCGCTGGTCACGCGCGAGACGAGGGCGCCGCGCTGCTCGGTGCCTTGGGTGAGCAGCGACAGGTCGTGGATGTGGCGGAAGGCGCGCTTGCGCAGGGTGGCCAGCGACGTCTCCGCCAGGCGGAACAGGCGCCGGTTCATGAGCACGTTGCAGGCGGCGGTGGCCAGCAGCACCAGCGCGGCGAGGGCGGCGGCGCCGGCGACGAAGGCGACGTCGGGGGTCTCCGGCGCGATGATGCCGCGGTCGAGGATGGCCTGGACGGCGATCGGCACGACCACCTTGCCGCCGGTCGCGACGACGGCGAGCAGCAGCGTGATCCACAGCCCGCGCAGCAGCTCGGGGGTCAGCGCCAGGCCGCGGCGGATGGTGTGCAGCGCCGACTCGTCGGTCGCGGCCTCCCGGCCGAGGGCGGAGGATTCGGGGGCGGCGGTCATCGCTCGTCCTCCTCGTGCTCGTCGCGGGCGTGGATCTCGAGCGCTCCGGTGACGGGATCGGGCTCCGGGTCCGCCTCGAGCAGGCTGTGGGAGATGGCGGCCTCGTCGTAGGCGTCCACGAGCGCCCGGTAGCCCTCGCTGCGCACGCGCAGCTCCTCATGGGGGCCGACGTCGGCGACGCGGCCGTGGTCGAGGTGGACGACCTGGTCGGCGAGGGAGATCGTGGACTTGCGGTAGGCGATCAGCAGCAGCGTCGAGGAGGTCATCTCGCGGCGGATCCCGTCGAGGATGGCGAGCTCGACGCTCGGGTCGCAGGCGCTGGTGGCGTCGTCGAGGATCAGCAGGCGGGGCCGACGGGCCAGCGCCCGGGCGAGCGCGATGCGCTGGCGCTGCCCGCCGGAGAGGGAGCCGCCGCGCTCCCCCAGCTCGGTGTCGAGCCCGTCCGGGAGCGCGTCGACGAAGGCCTCGGCCTGGGCGACGCGCAGCGCCCAGCGCACGGTCTCCTCGTCGATGTCCTCGCCGAGGGTGACGTTATCGCGCACCGTGGCGTCCATGACGAAGGCCTGCTGGAGCACGAGGGCGACATCGGCGGTGAGCGCCTCGGCGGTGAGGTCGGCGAGCTCGGCCCCGTCCAGGCGCACGCTGCCGGAGGTCGGCGGGACCAGGCCTGCGGCGAGCAGGGCGAGGCTGGACTTGCCCGAGCCGGTCGCGCCGACGACGGCGAGCACCCGGGTCCCCGCCGTCGGGTCGGCCCGCAGCGAGACGCCGCGCAGCGCATGGCCCTCCCGCACGGCGAGGTCCTCGGTGTGCGCGTCATGGCCGAGGATCACGGCGGCGGGGTCGTCGCGGTAGACGAAGACGGCGTCGTCGATCTCGAGCACTCCGGGCCCGTCCGGCAGCGGGTCGGGGCCGTAGGTGCGCTCCTCGTCGACGTCGAGGATCTGCTGGACGCGGCCGCCGCCGACGACGGTGCGGGAGAGGTCCCCGAGCACCCAGCCGAAGGACCGGATCGGCAGGGACATCAGCGTGAACAGATAGGCGACCTCGACGAGCTGGCCGGTGGTGAGGTGCCCGTCCCCGATCCGCCAGGCGCCGAGCACGGCGACGGCGAGGATGCCGAGGTTCGGCAGGGCGTCGATCGCGGGGTCGAACCAGCCGCGGATGTAGCCGAAGCGGATCCCCGTGGTGCGCAGGTCGTCGGCGGCGCGGGTGAAGCGCTGCTCCTCGACGTCCTCGCGGCCCAGGGACTTCACCACGTTCGCGCCGTCGAAGGACTCGTGGGCGATCTCGGCGACCTCGGCGCGCAGCTGCTGGGAGCGCATCGCGATCGGGGTCGCGAAGCGCTGCAGGAGGATGTTCAGGATGATCAGCAGCACGATCAGCGCGAGCATGACCAGCAGGATCACCGGGTCGATGCGGGCGACGACCACGGTCGCGTAGACCAGCATCACGAGGGTGGACAGCGCGAAGGGGAAGGGCGCCATCGCGAAGAAGGTCGCCTCGACGTCGGAGTAGACGGAGCTCAGCAGCGTGCCGGTGGCCTGGCGGCGGTGCCACAGCAGCGGCACCTTCGCGTAGACCTCCACCAGGCGCTCGCGGTAGAGGCGGAAGAGGTCGAACTGTGCGGCGGCGGCGAAGACGCGCCGGGCCATGACGCTCACGCCGCGCACGACGGCGATGCCGAGGATCGCCGCTCCGCCGCCGAGGACGAGGGCGGGGGCCGCCTCGCCGCGGGCGAAGGAGGGGACGATGACGTCCTCGGTGACGCGGCCGATGATCGAGGAGGTCGCGATCTGCAGCAGCGCGAAGGCGACCGCGCCGAGCACGGCGAGGACGAACCAGCGCTTCTGCTCCCACGAGCCCTTCAGGAGTCGCTTCAGGCCCGGGACGAGGACGGCGGGATGCTGGGACCCCGTCATCGGGTCAGGAAGTGCACGATGATCGCGACCGCGAAGGTGAAGGTCGACAGGATCGCGAGGGAGAGCTCGATGAGGATCCCGGTGCCCAGCGCCTTCAGCGCGATCCAGGCGTTGTCCAGGCCCTTCCGCCAGTCCTTCAGCCGCATCGACTCGGCGACGTAGAGGCCCACGAGGAAGCCGATCGGGAGGCCGAGGAAGGGGATGACGAAGAAGCCGACGATCGCCGCGGCGATCGCGACGTAGACCGGCCACATCGGCACCTCCGCGGCGTGCAGGCGCCTGCCGGTGAGGACGTAGCTGGTGGTCATCCCGGCCGCGCCGAGCACGAGCACGATCCCGAACGCGACCCAGGCCGGCCATCCGCCGATCACGATCGCCCAGATCAGGGTCGCGATCACGATCGTGATGGTGCCGGGCAGGATCGGCACGATGATGCCGGTGAGGCCGACGGCGTAGGCGAGGCCGGCGAGGACCGTCACGATGATCTGGACGGTCAGGGAATCGACCACGAGGTCCTCCGGGGCGCGGGAGCGGATGGGGCCTCGTCGATCCTATCGGCCCGCTGAGCGCCGCGCCTCAGGGCAGGCGCACCACCTGACCGGCCCAGGAGAAGCCGCCGCCGAAGCCGACCAGCAGCGCGGTGGCGCCGGAGGGGATCCGCCCGGCCTCGCGCATGCGGGAGATCGCCAGCGGGATGGTCGCGGCGGAGGTGTTGCCGGAGGTGATGATGTCGTCGGCGACGATCGCGTCCTCGCGCAGGCCGAGCGCGGCGGCGAGCGGCTCGATCATGCGCAGGTTCGCCTGATGGGGCACGAACACGTCGATGTCCGCCATGGTCAGGCCCGCCGCCTCGACGATCTGCTTCGAGATCTTCGGCGCCTCGCGCAGCGCCCAGCCGAGCACCTGGCGGCCCTGCTGGGAGAAAGCGGGGCCCTCGCCGTTGATGGTGACGGCGTCGGCGAGCTCGGGGACGGTGCCCCACACGACCGGGGAGATGCCGGGCTCGTCGGAGGCGCGCAGCACCATCGCGCCCGCCCCGTCGGCGGTGAGGATGCAGGTGGTGCGATCGGTGTAGTCGGTGACGGCCGAGAGCTTCTCCGCCCCGATCACGAGGGTGGTGGTGCTCGCGCCGGAGCGGATCGACATGTCGGCGACGGCGAGCGCGTGCTCGAAGCCGGAGCAGGCCGCGCCCACGTCGAAGGCGGCGGGGGCGGGGATCCCGAGCTGCTGGGCGACGCGGCCCGCGGCGCTCGGGGAGCGCTCGTGGTTGGAGCAGGTCGCGACGATGACCTGCGTGATCTCGGAGGGCTCCACGCCCGCGTCCGCGAGCGCCTCGCGGCCTGCGATCGCGGCGAGGTCGCCGACGTCGACCCCGTCGGCGGCGACGCGGCGCTCCTCGATGCCGGTGCGCTGGCGGATCCACTCGTCGCTCGTCTCGACGAGCTGCTCGAGGTCCGCGTTGGTCATCACGCGGTCGGGACGGTGGTGGCCGGTGCCGAGGATCCTCGATCCGGCCGCGGGGCTCGCGGCGGCGAAGGGGCGGGGGCTCGTCGTCATGGCGGTCTCCTGACAGGGACGGGGTGAACCCCTCGATGGTAGTTCGGGCGGGGTGTGTACCGTTCCCGCCGTGAGCGAGCTGCTGAGCCTGGGCGTGGTGGGGGTGGTCGGCGGGCTCGGCGTGTTCGCCGTGATCCTGCTGCCGGCCTGCTGGCTGCAGCGCCGACGCTTCGGCCGGGTGCGGCCGCAGCGCCTGCTGGGCGTGGCCGTGATCTGCGTGTACACGATGACCCTCGCGGGGCTGACGATCGCGCCGGCCTACGACGTGGCGCTGACCTGCCGCTCCCGCACCGGGGGTGTGCTGCGCCTGGACCCCTTCCACACGCTCACGTCGGCCTCGGGCTTCCAGGTGGTGCAGGCGATGCTGAACACGGCGCTGTTCGTGCCGCTGGGGATGATCCTGCGCGGGGTGTTCCGCCGGGATGCGACGGCGTCGGTGGCGACGGGCATGCTGCTCTCGGCGCTGATCGAGCTCACCCAGTACACCGGGGCGTTCGGGATCTACCCGTGCGGGGTGCGGATCGCGGACATCGAGGACCTGCTGGCGAACACGCTCGGCGCCTTCATCGGCGTCCTCCTCGCCCCGCTGCTCACGCGCTGGCGGGTGCCGCTGTTCGTGCACGAGCACGCCGACGACGCGGACCCCTGGGAGCACTGGCGCGCGCTGTGGCACGGGGACGAAGGACGCTGAGCGCCCGTCTCAGAGAAGATTCACGAGAACCACGAAGGTGACCGTGCCCGCGCCGACGCTGAGCAGGGTGCGCCGCCCGCCGATGAGGTGGACGACGACGGTCACGGCGACGGCGAGCGCGGCGGGCAGGAGCCGGGCGGCGTCGGCCTCGAGGGAGGAGCGCAGGGTGCTGACGGTCAGGATCGCGAGGATCCCGACCGGCATCCACAGCGCGAGGTCCGCGACCAGTCGTGATTCTCGCAGCGGCTTCAGGACCGCGAAGGGCACGGCGCGCAGCGCGAAGGTGATCGCGAAGCCGATCGCCAGGACGGCGAGGAGGTAGGCGGTCCCGGTCATCGCGACCTCCTCGCGAGCAGATGGCGGCCGATCAGCAGTCCGACGAAGCCGAGCATCGCCGCGAACAGGGCGTCGTCGGGCACCAGCACGAGCGAGAGCCCGAGCGACAGCCCTGCGAGGACGAGCGAGGGCACCTGCTTCCGGGAGCGGCAGGCGTCCAGGGTGAGGGTGATGAACAGGGCGCACAGCGCGAACTCGAGCCCCTCGATCGTGCCCGGGAGGACGGAGGCGAGCGCGACGCCGACGAGCCCGCCGCCCACCCAGTAGCTCTGGAAGGAGGCCTGCAGCGCGATCAGGCGCCAGCGGCTCCAGGCGCCGGGGCTCGCGGCGGTGACGGCGTAGGCCTCGTCGATCAGCGCGTAGACGGAGTAGAACCGGGCCAGGGGGTGGCGCACGGCGCGCAGGGGAAAGGAGAAGGCGTAGAAGACGTGCCGGAAGTTCACCAGCAGGATCGTCAGTGCGATGGTCGCCAGCGGCGTCGCGGCGGCCATCAGCCCCACAAGGAGCAGCTCGACGGAGCCGGCGAACACGGCGATGGACAGGCCCGGGGCGGTCCACCAGGGCAGTCCCGTCTGCATCACCAGGACCCCGAAGGCGATGCCGATGGGGACCATCCCGAGCCCGGCCGCGAAGGAGGCCCGGATGCCGGCACCGATCTCGCTGCGCGGCGTCGCCCCGGGCGGGAGGTCTCCGTCGGCCATGTGCTGCGGCCGGTCCCTCAGTTCAGTCATACCTGCAATCATCCCAGCGGACGAGCGGACATGGATTGCGTTGCTCGGCACTGGAACCGGCTACTGTGCAACACATGCATCTCGATGACACCGATCACGCAATCATCGACCACCTCCGTCGCGACGGGCGCCTCTCGAACGTGGCGCTGGCCGAGGCGGTGCACCTCACTCCGGGACCGTGCCTGCGCCGGGTCCAGCGCCTGGAGGCGGAGGGCGTGATCCAGGGGTATGCCGCGCAGATCGACCCGGCGGCGCTCGGGCGGGGCTTCGAGGTGATCCTCGACGTGGAGCTCTCCGCCTACGACCGCGGCACCGTCGACGGCTTCGAGACGCGGATGGCGGCCTTCGACGAGGTGGTCGAGCTGTACCGCCTGTTCGGCTCCCCGGACTACTACGTGAGGGTCGCGGTCGCGGATCTCGAGTCCTACGAGCACTTCCTCACCGAGCAGGTGATGACGAACCCGGGGGTCTCGAAGGTCTCCTCCCGCTTCGCGATGAAGGTGCTCAAGCTCAGGCGGTGACGGTCAGGGTCGAGCGGGCGTCGGCCCCGCGGCGCACGTGGATCTGCTCGGCGATCTGGGCCTTCATGTCGCCGACGTGGCTGACGATCCCGATGGTGCGTCCCGCCTCGGCGAGCCGGCCGATCTCGCGGACCACGGTCTCGAGGGTCTCGGGGTCCAGGGAGCCGAAGCCCTCGTCGATGAAGAGGGTCTCCATCCGCACTCCCCCGGCCTCGCCCGTGACGATGTCGGCCAGGCCCAGCGCGAGGGCGAGGGAGACGAAGAAGGTCTCCCCGCCGGAGAGGGTCTCGGGCACGCGCACCTGATCGGTGCGACGGTCGAGGACCAGCAGGTCCAGGCCGGTCTTCCTCGCGCCGCGGGCGCCGGTGTCGCGCTGCAGCTCGAGGTCGGAGCCGGAGAAGAGCGCGAGTCGGGTGTTGGCGGCCTCGATCACGGCGTCCAGGCGCCACATGAGCACGTAGGTGGACAGCTGGACCCGGTCCCCGTCGGCCGAGCGGCCGGTGGCGAGATCGGCGACGCGCACCACGACGCCCGCATCCTCGCTCACGGTGCGGACCTCGTCGGACGCGGCGGCGAGGGCCTCACGGGCGGAACCGGCGCGCTGGGCAACGCCGGCGCTGCGGGCGGCGAGACCCGCGGCCTCGCGAGCGGCGGCCCGAGCCGCGCTGAGCCGCTCCTCGGCACCAGTGAGCGCCGTCTCGGCCTGTTCACGAGCCTCATCCGTCGCGATCGTGTCCGCGATGCCGTCCTCGGCGAGGCCGTCGGCGAGGCGGGTCTCGTCCACGGCCCGCTGCTGCACGGCGGCGAGGAGGCCGCGGCGCTCCTCGGCGGGCAGCACGGCGGACCGGGCCGCCTCGGCGGTCGCGAGGCCGCTCGTGGCGAGGGCGCGGTCGGTCTCCTCGGAGAGCTCGGCGGCGCGCCGCTCGGCCTCGCGGCGGGTGCGCAGCGCCTCGCGCAGGGCGGTCGCGGCGCGGGCCCGGGCGGTGTGGGCGCGGCGGCGGGAGGCGATCGAGTCGTCCTCGCCGCGGGCCTCCTCGAGCCGGGCGCGGTCCGCGGCCAGGGCGCGGCCCGTCTCCTCGATGCCGGTCCTCTCGCGGGCGAGGGCGAGGGCGAGCTCCTCCTTCGCCCGGGTGGCCTGCTCGGTCGCGGCGTCGAAGGCGGTCAGCTGGGTCTCGCGCTCCTCGGCGCGGGTCGCGGCGGCGGTCGCTGCGGTGACGGTCCCGGTCGCGGCGGCGACGGCTGCGCCGGCGGTCTCGACGGTGTGCTCCCCGGCCTGCTCGCGCAGGTGCTCGAGCTTCTCGCGGGCGACGGCGTGGTCGCTGCCGGTGCGGGCCTGCTGCTGCTCGGCGCGCTGCCGGGCGGCCTCGGCGGCCTCGACCTGCTCGGGGCCGACGGCGTCCTCGGCCGGGCCGGCCGGGGCGGGGTGGTCGAGGGAGCCGCAGACGGGGCAGGCTGCCTGGTCCTCGAGGTCGGCGGCGAGCTCGGCGGCGATCCCGGCGAAGCGGCGTCGGCGCAGCGCGGCCTCCTCCTCGGCGAGGTCGCGGGCCCGTCGCAGGGCGGTCTCGGCGGCCTGGCGCGCCGTGTCGACGGCCTTCTCCTGCGCGGCGGCCGCGGTCGCGGCCCGCTGGGCGTCCTCGGCGGCGGAGAGGGCGGCCTTCGCCTCGCCGAGCCCGGCGGCGGCGGTGCGGGCCTCGTCGCGCTCGGCGAGCAGTGCGGTGCGCCGTCCGGGGCGGGCCTCGAGCCGCTCCGTCGCGTCCGTCAGCTCCTGCTCCCGTACGGCGAGGGCCTCGCGGCGACCTGCGAGGGCGCGCTCCCGCTCGGGCAGACCGGTCTCGAGGTCGACGAGGCCCTTGAGCTCTCCGGCGGCGCCGGTCGCCGCGTCGGCCGCGGCGGCGAGGTCCTGCTGCGGCTCCTCCGCCCCGGCGAGGAGGTCCACGAGGTCGGGATGGTCGGGGCGGGTCGTCGCGGCGAGGGCGGTGAGGGCCTCGATCGCCTCGGTCGCGGCGGTGGAAGCGTGGTCGCGTCGGCGAAGCAGCTCGGCGACGGGGCGCGCGGTCTCGTCCCTCTCCAGCGCCGTGCGGGACCGGTCGATCTGCGGCTTCTCGGTCTCCAGACGCGTGGCGAGCTGGTCTAGGGCGCGGCGGCGGTCGATGCGGGTGCGGTCGGTGCGGGCGGCCTCGGCGGCGGTGCGGGCGGTCTGCTCGGCCTGCTGCGCGGCGACGGAGGCGGTCTCGGCCTCGGAGGCGTGGGCGGTGACGGCGGCGAGCTGCTCGTCGGCCGCGGCGGCGAGGGGGTCCAGGCGCAGCGCGGCGGCGTGCTCGGCGAGGGCGGCGCTCTGCTCGTCCTCGAGCGCGACGGCTTCGGTGAAGCGGGCGAGCGCGGTGGCGAGGGTCTGCTGGGCGGCGTCGACCTGGCGCCTGGCCTGCTTGCGCATCTTTTCGAGCTGCTTCTCGACGGCGGCGTAGGTCTCCGTGCCGAAGACGCGCTGGAGCACCTGCTGCCGCTCCCCGGTGCCGGCGCGGAGGAAGCGCGCGAACTCGTTCTGGGGCAGCAGGACGGTCTGGGTGAACTGCTCGCGGGTCAGCCCGACGGCGCGCTGCACCTCGCGGCCCACCTCGTCGATGCGGCTGGCGATCACCTCGCTGCCGTCGCCGGCCCCGGCCGCGTCCGCGATCGCGGCGGGGAGGCCCTGCGGGGAGCCGATCCGCCACATGAGGGCCTTGGCCTGCTCCTTGGTGGTGCCGGTGCCGCGCATCTTGGGCCGCTGGAACTCCGGGGAGCGCCGCACGCGGTGCAGGCCGGAGGAGGTCTCGAAGACGAGGTCGACGACGCTCGGCTCGGTAGGGGCGGCGAACTGGGAGCGGATGCGGTCGGCGCTGGTGGCGGAGCCCGCGACGTGACCGTAGAGGGCGTAGACGATCGCGTCGAGGATCGTGGACTTGCCGGAGCCCGTCGGCCCCTCGAGCAGGAAGGTGCCGCTCGCGCCGAGGGCGGCGAAGTCGATCTCGACGGTGCCGGCGAAGGGGCCGATGCCGGTCATGCGCAGGTGGTGGAGCTTCACGAGGCCTCCTGCTGACGGCGCACGGCGGTGTAGGCGCGGTCGAGCACGTCGTGCTCGGCCTCGGTGGGGTCGCCGCCGGTGACGTGGGCGAGGAACTCGTCCATCACCTCGAGCGGGTTCTGCTCGCGCCGTACGACAGGGGTGCCCTCCCGGGCCTCCCGCCCCTCGGGCGCGTACTCGGTCAGCAGCAGGTGCGGGTAGGCCTCGCGCAGCTGCTCCTGGAGGTGGGCGGGCCGGGCGGTGTCGGTGACGACGGCCTTCAGCCAGTCCCCGGCGTGCTCGTCACGGCGGGCGAGGATCTCGGAGAGGGTGCCGCGCAGCTCGGTGAGGCGGCGCGGGACGGGGGTCTCGATGCGGCGCACCTCGGCGGGGGTCCCCGGGGCGCCGAGCTCGACGAGGAGCACGGACTTGCGGTGGTGGCGCTCGGAGAAGGAGAAGGCGAGCGGGGAGCCGGAGTACCAGGCCGGTGCGCCGACGCTGCGGCTGAGGTCCTGGCAGCCGTGGAGGTGACCGAGGGCGAGGTAGTCGATGCCGCCGAGCACCCCGGCGGGCACGGAGTCGACGCCGCCGACGGAGAGGTCCCGCTCGGAGTCGCTGGCCTCGCCGCCGCTGACGAAGGTGTGGGCGAGCACGACGGTGCGGGCGCCGGGGTGGTCCGCCGCGCGCTCGCGCACCCGGTCCAGGGCGGCGCGGGTGACGGCCTCGTGGCTGCGGGCGAGGGGCTCCTCCCCCTCCCCCGCGAGCTCGGTGCGGGCGCGGTCCGGCTCGAGATAGGGCAGGCCGAAGAAGAGGACTTCGCCGTGCTCGTCCTCGACGGAGACGGGGTGCTCGATGCCGGGGAGGTCGGTGAGGAGGTGGATGCCGCCGCGCATGAGGGAGCGGCCGAAGCCGAGCCGTTCCGGGGAGTCGTGGTTCCCGCTGGTGAGCACGACGGTCGCGCCGGTGTCGGCGAGGCGCGCCAGGGCCCGGTCCAGAAGGGTCACGCTGCTCACCGCGGGCACGGCGCGGTCGTAGACGTCCCCGGGGATCACCACGACGTCGACCTGCTCCGCCTCGACGAGGTCGACGAGCCAGTCGAGGAACGCGGCCTGATGCTCGTGGAGGTCCACCTTGTGCAGGGTGCGCCCCAGGTGCCAGTCCGAGGTGTGCAGGATCTTCATGCCCCCGAGCCTACGAGCGGGGGCCGACGGTCGAGGCATGGCGCAGTCCTCCTGCGTGGGTCAGAACGGTGGGGGTCCCCAGTCGCCCCATCCACCGGGCGGGGCCTCGGGGGCACCGGGCAGGGGGCCGCCGCGCGGAGGGGATCCGCGCAGAGGGTCGTGGCGGCGTGGCGCGGTCGGCTCGCTCGATTCCGGCGGCGAGGCCGGTCGGGAGTCCGGAGTCGTGCGGGAGTCCGGTGTCGATCGGGATTCCGGAGTTCTCCGCGATCGTGTGATCGATCGAGGTGCCGCGTGCGCGGGAGATGGACGTGCGTCGGCACCTGCCGGGTCCGCCGTCGGTGGCGACGGTGGTGGCGGTGGGGCCCCGGTCCGCTGTCCGCGCAGGAATCCGGTCCAGGCCGCGGTGAGCACCTCGACCATGTGGAGACTGGCGGTGTCGACGTCGTCGATGACGGTGACCGCGTCGCCGTCGCGGCCGACGCTCCAGCGGGTGCGTCCCGGCTCCGTCGCCGCGGTGGCGATGCGGACGGGGTCCAGCAGGCCGTTGGTCTTGTCGAGGTGGTGCTGCCAGCACAGGAGGTGCAGGTTCTCGACGCTCGTGGAGCCGCCCGCGTCGGGGGTGCCGCGCAGGCACTCCTCGATGTGGTCGCACTCGGAGGCCCAGGAGACGGGGCGGGTGCAGCCAGGGACGGCGCAGCGACCGCTGCGCAGGCGCAGGTGCTCGAGCATCGCGGGAGTGGGGGTGACGCGCTCGGCGGGCAGCGGGAGGAAGGCCCCGCTCGCGGCGCCGGTGAGGACGCGGTGCCACACGGCGCAGCCGCCGGCGAGGGAGCGGGCCATCGACAGCGGGAGCGGGATCGCGCCGTCGAGCATGCCCGGCTCGTCCGAGGCGCCGAGGAGGGTGAGGACGGGGACGGTGACGTTGAGGCGGAACCGCTCGACGGGCACCGCGACGCCGTCCACGTCCAGCTCGGCCCCGGCGATCAGCAGGAAGCGCAGCTGCGAGAGCGGCAGGGCACGGCCGGTCTCCAGCACGACGCCGTCGGGGTCGTGAGGGATCGGGGTGCCATCGCGGAGCGCCGCGCGCTGGGCCGCCTGGACGGCGCGCGCGGACTCGTCGAGCGACTTCCACCGCGAGAGGACCTCCGGGATCGGACCGGTGATCTGCATGATCCCCATTCCCGGGACGCTCGCGGGAAGGAGCTCCACCTTCCGCTCGAGCTCCTCGACCTGCTCGGCGCCGGATTCGCGCTCGCGCAGATGCTCCACGAGGGCGCGCAGGAGCGTGAAGAATCGTTCCGGGCTGATGTCCGTCGACCATGTGGAGATCACGAGGTCGAGATCCCGGCGGGAGTCGTCCTCCAGCGGACGGGCGCTCCTCAGCATGCGCTGGAACCAGGCCGAGGGCATGGTCCCGGACTCCATGCGCGCGAGCGCCCGCGGGAGCATGTGCACGGCCTGGTACGCGTCGCGGAGCTGCCATCCGGCGGCGCTGCGGGTGACGCGGAGTCCGAGCCCGGCGCGCAGCGTGTCGACCTCGTCCGTCTCGCACACCTCCTCGTACTCGCCCTCGTGCTCGTGCAGCGCGGCCAGGGCGCGGTACTGGGCGGCGAGGTTCTGCGCGACGGCGCGCTCGGCGTCCCAGACCCGCTGCGTAGCGGCGCTGAGCTGGGGATCGTCCGCGCATCCCCCGCGTGCGGGCAGGGCGTCGCGGGTCCGCGCCCCGGTCGATCGCACGCGTCGCAGGCGCTGCGGGAGGGAGGCGAGGAGTGCGGGCTCGTCCGGAGCGGGAGCGGGCTCGGCGGCAGCGGGCACGTCGCCGAGGGCCTCAACTGTCGCGTCGTCGGAAGCGCCGGCAGGCAGGCTGTCGGCGACGTCAGCGGGCAGACTGTCGGAGGCGTCAGCCGACGGCTCATGGACGCGCCCGTGACCGCGGTGGCAGTCGTCGTCCGGCATCTCGCTCGGTATCGACGCGGGCTGCGCTGCACTCATCACTCCCCCTCCCTCGACCGTCGACCTCGGCGATGCGCGAAGGTTCACGACCTCGCTCCCTGACCTCTTCACAGTAGGCACCGGAATGCCGCCAGGAAAGGCCTCAGGCGAATTTGTGGACAACTTTCCCATCGAGTGCTGCATCTCGACCGCTAACCCGTGGGTAACCCTCGTCGTTTCCTCCACGCACCCCCTTCATCCACAAGGTCATCCACAGAATTGACGAGGTTTCGCGTCGACTGTCACACCATTCTGGTAATGGCGTGTCGACGTGATGGACGGGAACTTTGCGGGAATCGTCGAGGGGGCGGCAGACGCGCCCCGTTGCCACCGGAAGACGACCATTCCCGGCACGCGCCGAAGGGCGACCGCTCCCAGCACGCGCCCGACGACGCCGAGTGCTCCCGCGCCGCACACCTAGCCGGCTGCCGAGCCTCCCCCGGCACCCGTCGGACGCCGCGCAGCCCGACCGCGCCCTTGCCCTACACTCGGCCCCTGGACACGGGGTGCGCCCGAGGCGCTGAGATCACACCCGTGGAACCTGATCTAGTTCGTACTAGCGAAGGGATGTCCGCATGAGCTCGGATCCTTGCACCCCTCTGCCCTCCGACCGCGCCGCCGTACCCGGCCGGCCCGCCCCGTCGGCCCCGCGCGTGCTCTCCATCGCGGGCACCGACCCGACCGGCGGCGCCGGCACCGCGGCGGACCTCAAGTCGATCACGGCCGCGGGCGGCTACGGGATGGCGGCCGTGACCGCCGTGGTCGCGCAGAACACGCACGGCGTGCGCGACATCCACGTGCCGCCCGCCGCCGTCCTCACGGCGCAGCTCGAGGCGGTCTCCGACGACGTCGTGCTCGAGGCGGTCAAGACCGGCATGCTCGCCACCGCCGAGATCATCCGGGCCGTCGAGTCATGGGTGCTGGCGCATCCGCCGCGGGTGCTGGTCGTGGACCCGGTGATGGTCGCGACCAGCGGCGACAGGCTCCTGGAGGCGGAGGCCGAGCAGGCGATGCTCCGCTTCTGCCGTCTGGCGAGCGTGGTCACCCCGAACATCGACGAGCTCGCCGTGCTCACCTGCGCGCCCCGTGCCGCCGGCGAGCAGGAGGCGCTCGCGCAGGCCGCCGAGTGGTCGGCCGCGACGGGCGTCGCCGTCGTGGTGAAGACCGGCCATCTGGAGGACCGCGAGGTCACCAACACCTGGGTCGGGCCCGACGGGACCCGGCATGCGGTCCCCTCGACCCGCGTGGACACCACCAGCACCCACGGCACCGGCTGCTCCCTCGCCGCCGCGCTCGCGACCCGGCTCGGCGCGGGCGAGGCCCCGGCGGAAGCGCTGGCCTGGGTGACGGACTGGCTGCACGAGGCGATCGTGCACGGCACGGCGCTGCAGGTGGGCGGCGGGCACGGCCCCGTCGACCACGCGCATCGGGCACGGCGCCTGGCCGGGGAGCACCTCACGCTCGCCGCGGCAGCCCGATGACCGCCCTCGCTCCGGAGACCCCTGCGGCCGGCACGCTCCCGCCCGAGGGCCGCGCCGCGCTGCGCGCCGGTGTGGTCGGGAACCTCATCGACAACGTGCATGTGTTCCTGCCGGTCACGGCGCTGGCGCCGGCGATGCTCGTGATCGCGGGACCGTCGGCGACCGCGTCGGCGGCGGCGCTGATCATCGTCGCGATGCTGCTGGGCCGGCCCGTCGGCGGCGTCGTGTTCGGCCGGATCGCGGACCGCATGGGACGCACCCGCACCACCCGCCTCGCGATCGGGGGCACCGCCGCGTGCGCGCTCGCGATCGCCGTGATGCCGACGCACGACCTGCTCGGCGCCGGGACGATCGCGCTCGTGCTCGCACTGCGCTTCCTCGGCGGGATCTTCGTGGCCGGCGAGTACTCGGCCGCGATCCCGCTGGCCATGGAGTGGTCCGCGCCGCGCCGACGGGGGCTGATGAGCGGGCTGATCCTCTCGATGGCGCCGTGGGCGCAGGCCTCGATCGCCTTCGCCGTCGCGATGCTGCTGGCGGCGCTGGGGCCCGAGCAGTACGCGGCCTGGGGCTGGCGGGCGCTGTTCGTCGCGGGCGCGGCGCTGTCGCTCGGGATGATGCTCTACTACCGGCGGCACGTGGTCGATGCGCCGCAGGTGAGGCGGACCCCGTCGGCCGCCCCCGCCTCCCCGCGACCGGGGCTGCGCAGCCTGCTGGCCGGGCGCTGGGCGCCTGCCTTCTGGCAGGCGTTCGTGCTGATGACGGGGCTGTGGCTGCTCACCGACTCGACCGTGCTGCTGCTGACGGCGCGGCTGGACACCGACGCGGTCCTGGCCCCGGAGGCGGTGCCGCTGGTCATGGGTGCGGCCTCGATCGCTCAGGCGCTGGTGATGGCGCTCGCGGGGCATCTCTCGAGCCTCGTCGGGCGGCGTCGACTGCTGGTGGTCTGGGGCGCGGTCGCGGGGCTGCTCGGACCGGGGCTGTGGTGGGCGACGGTGCACGCCCCGTCCCTCGCCGTCGCCGCGCTCCTGGCGGCGCTGCTGCAGGTCGCGACGGTCTCCGCCTACGGCCCGATCGCCGCGTACCTCTCCGAGCGCTTCCCCGCCGCGGTGCGCTCTACCGGCTACGGCTCCGCCTACAGCCTCTCCCTGGTGCTGCCGGCGCTGTACCCCTTCTACGTGCCGGCGCTCGAGCCGCTCCTCGGCCGGCACGCGACCGTGATGGCGATGGTGGCGCTCGGCGGTCTGCTCGTGGTGATCGGGGCGCTGCTCGGGCCGCGGCTCGGCCGGCGGGAGATCGACGCCGAGCTCGACGAGGTCGCCGCGAGGAGCGCACGATGAGCGCCCAGGCAGACGACCCCGACCTCGCCCGAGCCCTGCCCGTCGTCGCCGCCGTGCGGGAGGCCGCGCCGCTGGTGCACTGCCTCACCGCGACCGTGTCGATGCAGCTCGTGGCCGACGGGCTGCTCGCCGCCGGGGCGCGCCCGATGATGACCGAGACCCTCGCCGAGGCCCCGGTGGTCACCACGGTCGCCGACGCGCTGCTGATCAACCTCGGCACCCTCTCGACGGACGCGATGGAGGGCATCCCCGCCACGGTCGAGGTCGCGCGCGAGCAGCGGCGGCCCTGGGTGCTGGACCCGACGGCGATCGGGATCGCCCCGGTGCGCACCCCGCTCGCGCGGCAACTCCTGGCGAAAAGCCCGACGGCGGTGCGCGGCAACGCCTCCGAGATCCTGGCCCTGGTGGGCAAAGGATCGGGCGGCCGCGGCGCCGACTCGACCGCCGCCGCGGAGGCCGCCGAGGACGCGGCGCGCGAGATCGTCCGCCGCACGGGCGGGGCGGTCGCCGTCTCCGGGGCGGCGGACCTGGTGCTCGGCGCGACCCGCGAGGCCCGGCTCGCCCGCGGCTCCGCCCTGCTGCCCCGCGTGACCGGCACCGGGTGCCTGCTCGGGGCGCTCACCGCGGCCTGCACCGCGGTCTGGGAGGATCCCTTCGAGGCCGCACTCGCGGCGAGCACCTGGCTGGCCCTGGCCGGGGAGCGCGCCGCGCCGCGCGCGGCCGGACCGGGCAGCTTCCGCATGCACCTGCTCGACGCCCTCGACGAGATCGGACGACTCCCATGACACCCCGCACCCTGGACCTGCGCTGCTATCTGGTCACCTCCGGCACCGGCCGACGCACCGTCGAGGTCGCGGCCCGGGCCGCGGCCGCCGGGGCCGGCGTGGTGCAGGTGCGGGCCAAGGAGGCGAGCACCGCCGAGCTGCTCGAGCTCGTGCTCGCAGTCGCGGACGCCGTGCACGCGGCCCGTCCCGCCACGCGCGTGCTGGTCGACGACCGGGCGGACGTCGCCGCGGTCGCCCGAGCCCGCGGCGCGCACGTGCACGGCGTCCACCTCGGCCAGGACGACCTCCCCGTCGCCGACGCCCGCGCGCTGCTGGGCCACGACGCGGTCATCGGCCTGACCACCGGCACGCTCGAGCTGGTCCGCGACTCCGCCGGCGTCGCCTTCGACCTGGACTACCTCGGCGCGGGCCCCTTCCGCCGCACCCCCACGAAGGACTCCGGCCGCGAGCCGCTGGGCCTCGAGGGCTACCCGGCGCTGGTGCGGGCGACGATGCTGCCTCTCGTCGCGATCGGGGACGTCACCCCGGCCGACGTCCCGGCCCTGTCCCGCACGGGCGTGGCCGGTGTCGCGCTGGTGCGGTCCGTGATGGAGGCCCCCGATCCGGCCGCGGCGGTGCGAGAGGTGCTGGACGGGATGGGCGCCTGATCCGCCCGTGACAACGCCCGGGCACGGGCGTAGCGTCGGGCCATGAGCCACGACGCCGCGACCTCCTTCGACGTGATCGTGCTCGGCGGCGGCCCCGTCGGCGAGAACGTCGCCCAGTACGCCACCGAGGGCACCGACCTCACCGCCGCGCTCGTCGAGGGCGAGCTGCTGGGCGGCGAGTGCTCCTACTACGCGTGCATGCCCTCGAAGGCGCTGCTGCGCCCCCTCGCGGTCGCGGGCGCCGCCGCGCACCTGCCCGGGATCACCGCGCCCGAGGTCGACGCCGAGGCGCTGATGGCCCGGCGCGATACCTGGGTCTCCCACTACTCCGACGCCGGCCAGGTCGACTGGGCCGAGGGCGCAGGGCTGCACGTGGTGCGCGGGCACGGCCGGCTCGTCGGCGAGCGCGAGGTCGAGGTCGGCGGGGCCGACGGGCGCGCCCCGCAGCGACTGCGCGCCGAGCGCGCCGTCGTCCTCGCCACCGGCTCCGCGGCGGTGATCCCGGAGGCGCTGCGGGACTTCTCCCCGTGGACCTCGCGCGATGCGACCGGCGTGGTGGAGGTGCCGGACGAGCTGCTGATCATCGGCGGCGGCGTGGTCGCGGTCGAGGCCGCGACCTGGATGGCCGCGCTCGGCTCACGCGTCACGATGCTGGTGCGCGGCGACGTGCTGCTGCGCGGGCTCGAGCCCTTCGCGGGAGAGCACGTGCTCGAGGCGCTGCGGGAGCTCGGCGTCGAGGTGCGGCTGGGCGCCTCGGTCCTCTCCGGGGAGCGCGAGGACGCCCGGGAGACGGGACTGGGCCGGCTGCACGGCGGGCGGGTGCGGCTCGAGGTCGAGGACCGGCAGGGCCGACGGGAGGTGTCGGCCGACGAGGTCCTGGTCGCGACCGGTCGTCGGCCGCGCCTGCACGACGTGGGGCTCGAGACGGTGGGTCTGTCCCCCGAGGACGTGACCGGCGGGGCGGAGCTGCCGGCCTGGCTGCACGTGGTGGGCGATGCGAGCGGGGAGGCGCCGCTGACGCACTGGGGCAAGTACCGCGCCCGCGTGATCGGGCAGCGGATCCTCGCAGGCGCGACCGGAGAGGCGGCGGAGCCGGTGCCCGAGACCGTGCCGGTGCCGCAGGTCGTGTTCACGGACCCGCAGGTCGCGGCCGTCGGTCTCACCGAGGCGGCCGCCCGGGAGGCCGGGCACCGGGTGGTGACCGCGCAGGTGCCCTTCGGCGGCGCGGCCGGCTCCGCGCTGCTGCGCGACGACGTCACCGGCACCGCGCAGATCGTCGTCGACCTCGACTCCCGCACCCTGGTGGGCGCCACGTTCGTCGGCCCCGAGGCCTCCGAGCTGCTCCACGCGGCGACGATCGCCATCGTCGGTGCCGTGCCCGTGCACGTGCTGCGGCACGCGGTGCCGAGCTATCCGGCCGCCTCCGAGCTGTGGCTGCGACTGCTGGAGGAGCTGCCGCGGGAGATGCGCGCCGGCTGAGCCGGCCTCGCTCCTTCCTTCGGAGGAGATGACAGATCGCACTGGCGCCGGACCCTCCCCGTCCGGTGGGATGGAGGGGACCGACGATCCACGGCCCTGCGCCGACCGCACCGGGAGGACCATGTTCCAGCGACTGCGCCGACAGCGCCGGCTCGGCCGCGCCAAGCCCGGGGACGGCAGCGCGCTGAAGGACCTGCGCTGGTGGCAGACGCTCAGCCGCACCCAGTTCGCCCTGGACCCCGACCCCGCCGCGGGTCGCGAGTCCTCCTACATCGTGGACGTGCGCTATCTCGCCACCGAGCTCGAGGGCGGGAAGATCGCCGAGGGCGCACGGCATGCCCCGATCGCGTTCTACCGTGACGGCCGGCAGGTCCACATCGCCAACTCGCCGGTCGCCTTCGCGGTGCCGGACGGCGCGGTCGAGGTCTCGATCGGCAGCTACGGCCTCACGCGGATGCACCACGTGCCCGCGGACGACGGGCCGGCGCGGATGCTGCGCCCCCACCCTCGCTCGGCCGAGGGCCTGCGGGCGCGCTTCGGGCGCCGGCATCCCGGGGCGAGCCGCCTGCTCGGGGCGCTCGCGATCGTGGTGCTGCTGATCGGCGTGGTGCTGATGGTGCCGCAGGCGGCAGAGCTGATCACGAGCATCCCGCCGGTCGCCGAGCAGGTGGGCACCTTCACCTCCCCGATCCAGCTGCCCGCCTGGCTGAACATCACGGTCACCGTCGCCGGGGGGCTGGCCGCGTTCGAGCGCGCCCTCACCCTGCGCAACCACTGGCTGATCGACGCCGAGACCACCTGGACCTCGTTCGTCTGAGCGGCGATGCAGCATCTGCGGGGTATTCGCTGGTCAGCACTCCTCGCGCGCCGTAGCGTCGGCCGCATGACCTCGAGCTCCCCCGCCTCCCAGCCCGGCCCCGACGCGCTCTTCGCCGAGCCGCGCCTGGCCGCCTGCTACGACGTCTTCGACGGGGAGCGCGACGACCTGCCCCACTATCGGGCGATCCTCGCCGAGCACGGCGCGTACACGGTGGTGGACATCGGCTGCGGCACCGGTTCCCTCGCCATGCTGCTCGCCGCCGACGGGCTGGCCGTGACCGGGATCGATCCCGCCCTCGCCTCCCTCGACGTGGCCCGCGCCAAGCCCCACGCCGAGTCGGTGACCTGGCTGCACGGCACCGCCGAGGATCTTCCGCCCCTCGCAGCCGACGCCGCCGTGATGACCGGGAACGTCGCCCAGGTGTTCACGACCGACGAGGCCTGGGCCGCGACGCTGCGCGGGATCCGCGGGGCGCTGCGCCCCGGCGGGATGCTGGTGTTCGAGACGCGCCGTCCCGAGCGGCGCGCCTGGGAGGAGTGGCAGGCCGAGACCGGGGAGACTCTCTACGAGGTGCCCGGCGTGGGCACGGTCCGTCAGCGGCCGACGGGGTTCGGGGTCGCGCTGCCGCTGGTCACCTTCTCCGACGAGTTCCGCTTCGAGGACGGCACGGTGCTCACCTCGACCTCGACGCTGCGCTGGCGGGACGAGCAGGAGCTGCGGGACACGCTCGAGGCGGCCGGATTCGCGATCCAGGAGATCCGGGACGCGCCGGACCGCCCATGCCGGGAGTTCGTGGTCCTCGCCCGGGCGGTCTGAGCAGGGCGCCCGGATCAGGCCTCGGTGCCGGTGCCGGTGTAGAAGCCGTAGGTCGCGTCGGCCCGCTGCTGCGCGACGGCGGGGTCCTCGCCGGAGGCCGCGTGCGCGACGGCCCACCCGTCGGCGGCGCCGCGGTAGAAGGAGCGGCCCTCCTCGGTGCCTGCCCAGGCCTCGGCCTCGTCCGGGGAGAGGGAGCCCTCGACGCCGCCGAGGTGGAGGGACAGGCCCAGCAGGCCGCCGTCCCAGCCCACCCCGGTCGCGCCCGGGCCGAAGGTCTCCCACATCTCGGCGGGCACGTCGGCGACGCGGCTGGTGTGCTCGAGCTCGAAGCTGGTGCGCTCGCCGTCGACCTCGGCCAGGCGCACGGTCAGCCACGACACGGAGCCCATGGCCTCCCAGGTCACGGAGAACTCGGCGGCGCCGTCCGACGGCGGCTCGCAGGCGGTGATCTCGCCGCCCGCATTGCCCTCGAGCTGGTACCGGCCGCCGAGCCGGAGGTCGCCGCTGACCTGCAGGAACCAGCGCGGGATGCGCTCGGCCGAGGTGACGGCCTCCCATACGTCGGCGAGCGCGGCGGGGTAGGTCTGCTCGAGGGACTGGACGTGCATCTCCTCGCCGTCGCGCTCCTCGGTGCGATAGGCGCGGGTGACGGACTGCAGCTGGGCGGGGACGTCGACCATGTCAGGTCTCCTTCGGGGTGGTGGTGCTCGCATCGGGCGGGTCGCCCGGTGCAGGATCGGTGGCGGCGGCGAGGCGGCGGGCGCGCTTCCCGCGGGCGAGCTCGGTGCCGAGCGCGTCGAGCTTCGGCAGCCAGAACCGCTCGAACGGGGTGAGCCACTCCCTCGCCTCGCGCGGGCCGCGGGGGTCGACGGCGTAGAGGCGGCGCCGGCCCTCGGCCCGGACGGTGGCGAAGCCGTGCTCGCGCAGGACGCGCAGGTGCTGGGAGACGGCGGGCTGGCTGATCCCGAACTCCTGCTGCACGATCTCGCCGAGCTCGCCCGCGCCGCGCTCCCCGTCGTCGGCGAGCAGCTCGAGGAGCCGTCGCCGCACCGGGTCGCCGAGGACGTCGAGCGCGTGCATGCGGTCATGCTCCACCCGCCACGTAATATAAGTCAACCCTTATGCGATGGGAATGGTGGGGGCGAGCCGGTGCCGGGGCACGGCGCACCCAGGACCGCTGCCCCGCCCGCCACCGGCCCCGCTCCGCGAGTTGATCGACCTCCGGTACCAGGAAAGTGGTACGGGACGTCGATCAACTCGGTGAGGCGAGGGAGATCGGCCGGTTCTTCGACGAGATGAGCCAGAATCTGGCTCAGATCGTCGAAGAAGTCGGGGGGCGAGGCCACGGACTGGGCGCGGCAGGGCAAGGCCTCCGGAGGCGGGGCGGCGGGGCCCGGTCACCGGGGGCTGGGCAGCGGTGCCCAGTCACCGGAGCCGGGGCGTCGGGGCGGCGGGGCATCGGCACGCGGCGGGGACGGCGGGGCCGAGTCAGCGACTGCGCACGGCCGGGGCAGGGCAGGGCCAGGCAGGGCCAGGTCAGCGGCGGCGCGTGGCGAGGATGATCCCGCGATAGGCGAGGCCGACGGCGACGAGCACCAGGCCCGCGATGATCGTGCGGCCCGGCAGTGCGGCGACCAGCAGCACGCAGCCTGCGAGGCCGAGCCACTGCATCGGCTTCGGGAACAGCCGCCACTGCCCGGACTGGGTGAGCGCGGCGAGGTTCGCGATCCCGTAGTACAGCAGCACCCCGAAGGAGGAGGCGGCGATGGCGACCAGCACGTCCGAGGCGAGGAGCACGAGCAGCAGCACCGCGAGGCCGGCGACCGCCTCCGCCCGCTGCGGCACCGAGAACCGAGGGCTGACATGGGCGAGCACCGGCGGCAGGTCCCCCTCCCGCGCCATGGCGAGCACCGTGCGGGAGATGCCGGCGACCAGGGCGAGCAGAGCGCCAGAGGCCGCCGCGACCGCGCCGACCGTCACCACCACGGTCCAGATCCCGCCCGCGCCGACCGCGTCCAGCGCCGCGCGGAAGGGCGCGGGGCCCCAGCCCTGCGCACCCGGCGCCGGCCCCACCAGCACGAGGACCACCGACAGCGCCAGGTAAAGCGCGCTGACCACGGCGAGGGCGAGCAGGATCGCGCGGGGGATGGTGCGCCGCGGCTCGACGACCTCCTCTCCGAGGGTCGCCACGCGCGCATAGCCGGCGAAGGCGAAGAACATGAGTGCCGCGGCCTGCGCGAGCGCGAGGACGATGCCGAGCGCGCCGCCCTCCCCCGCTCCGGCGACGGCCGCGAGCCCGCCGTCCCACAGGCCGGCGGCCTGCCCGGCGAGCGGACCGGGCACCTCCCAGGTCCCGGCATCGGCGCCGGTCCCGTCGACGACGCCGACGAGCAGCCGCGCCCCGGTCAGCACGAGCGCGGCGAGCGCGATCGTGACCAGGATCCGGGCCAGCGCCGCGGTGCGGGTGATCCCGACGAGGTTCACGGCTGTCAGCACTACGACCAGGAGCGCCGCGACGGGCTGCTGGAACTGCTCGGGCACGAGATACGCGGCGACGACCAGGGCCATCGCCGCGCAGGAGGCGGTCTTGCCGATCACGAAGCACCAGCCGGCGAGGAAGCCCCACCACGGGCCGAGCCGCTCCCGGCCGTAGTGGTAGGTGCCGCCCGCCGCGGGGTGCTGGGCGGCGAGCTGCGCGGTCGAGGTCGCATTGCACAGCGCGACCACGGCGGCGACCAGCACCGCCGCGGGGGCGAGCGTCCCGGCGAGGTCCTGGGCGGCGCCGAGCGAGACGAAGGCGCCGGCCCCGATCATCGAGGCGAGGCCGATCACGACCGCATCGCGCAGCCCGAGGCGGCGGGAGAGAGCGGAGGGGTCGGAAGAGGTCATCGAGGTCCGTTCTGTGCTGGGTCCGTGTCCGCGGAAGGGATGTGAGCGGCACGTCGCCTGCAGTATGCAGGTCAGGTGCCGCTCACGTCCCCCTCACAGCCGGGCCCGGGTCAGAGCCGGTCGAGTCGGTACAGCCAGGCGGCGGTCTCGGCGCGGTCGACGCGGGAGTTCGGGCGGAAGTCCGACCCGTCCACGATGCCCTCGTCGAGACCCTCGGCCTGCAGCCAGGCGATCGCGTCTGCCTGGGAGTCACCGCTCGGGTCCTCCACCTCGGGCGAGCCGGCCGCGACGTGCAGCGCCTCGGCGAGCGTGCCGCGGTCCAGCGCCGCGCTCGGGCGGAACGCGCCGCCCTCGTTCACGGTGAGCACGCCCTCGGACTCGGCCCACAGCATCGCCTCGTAGTGCGGGTGCTCGGCCTTCACGTCCGTGAACGGCGAGCTCGCGGGGACCTCCACCTCGGGGCTGCCCGCCAGCTCGTACAGGGCGGCGGCGAGGGTGACGCGGTCCGCGGCGCGGGCGGGACGGAAGGTGCCGTCCTCCCCGCCGGGGACGATGCCGCCCGACGCGGCCCAATGGATCGCGTCGTAGTGCGGGTGGTCGGAGCGCACGTCGCGGAGGTCGATCGGCACGGGCGCCTCCTCGTACCCGGCGTCCAGGCCCACGATCATCGGGTCGTGGTCGGAGGAGGCGAAGGGGCCCTCCTCGTAGAGATTCACCGCGTTGTTGTTGAACCGGCCGTACTGGGCCATCACCGACTCGGGGCCATTGATCTGCCAGTCGGTCGCGCCGGTGACGCGCTCGGCGGCCGACGGGGAGGCGATGACGTGGTCGAGCGAGCCGACCATGCCGCCGTAGCTGTAGGACCAGCCCTCCGGGTCGTGGGTCTCGCCGAGGTTCACGAAGCCCTGCTCGTAGAACAGCTGCAGCGGCTCCTCCTGCGTGTAGGAGTTGAAGTCGCCGCCGTGGAGCACGTCCTCGACGCCGAGCTCGGACGCGGTCTCCTCGCCCCAGGTCTTCAGCGCCTCGGCCTGCTGGAGGCGGGAGGTGCGGGCGTTGCCCTGGACCGGGTCGGCCGGCAGATCGGCGTCCTCGGCGTCGGCCGAGCCCTTGGACTTGAAGTGGTTGATGGTGAAGAAGAACGGCTCGCCCTCGACCTGCTCGGCCCCGTCGCCGTCGAGCGGCACGAACACCTGGCCGAGCGGCTCGCGGGCGTTGTCGAAGGCGGGGTCGTCGGCGAGGATCTGCATCTGCCCCTCGGGGCGCACCTCGGCGGGCTTGTAGAGGATGGCGTTGGTGATGACGTCCTGCCCGCCGTCCAGGCCCTGCTCGGCGTAGGCCTCGCCGGTGGGGACGTAGTCCCAGGTGCCCTCGCCGTCCTTCTCGTTCAGCGCCGCGACGAGGGTGGCGGTGGCCTCGTCGGGCTCCTCCCCGAGGCGGGCCGAGTTCTCGATCTCGGTCAGGCCCACCACCTCGGCGCCGGTGCCGGAGATCGCCTCGACGATCTTGGACTGCTGGCGCTCGAGGTCGTCGGCGCCCCAGGCGCCGCGCAGGTCGCAGCCGCCGCGCACGGTGGTGCCGTTCCCGTCGATGTCGGTGTAGGGCTCGCAGCCGGGGGTGTCCTCGCCGAGGGTGGTGAAGTAGTTCAGCACGTTGAAGGTGCTGACCTGCAGGTCTCCGCCCACCTCGTCGGGCGCGTCCTGACGGGTGTTATCGAAGTCGACGCCGTCGGCGGAGGCCGACTCCCACGGGGTGGTGGTGTTCAGGCGCCACTGGTCGAAGGAGTAGCCGACCACGACGGGCTCGGTGAAGGCGGGGGTCGCCCCGACCCGCACGGGCTCCTCGGTGGTCAGCCAGCTCATCGGCTGGGTGGGGTTGTCCTGGAAGTTCGTGGTGCGGCCGTCGTCGAGCAGGACCTTCAGCTCGTCGCGGCTCTCGTAGTAGGCGGTGGCCTCCTCGCCGGGGCGCATGATGTCGCCGGCCTGCATGAGCGGCTCGTCGCCGATCGCGAGGGCCACCTCGCCGAACCGGTTCGTGGAGTACACGTCGGTGACGGTGAACTCCTCCGCGCCGGGGAGGTAGAGCATGTGCTCGAGGCTCTCGCGCTGCGCCTCCTGGGTGGGGAAGCCGCCGGCGAGGGTCGCGGGCTCGACCGGCGCGAGGGCCTGATCGAGCTGCTCGAGGCCCTCGGCGCCGACGCTGATCTGGGTGGAGCCGTAGTACTCGGAGACCTCGCCCGTCACGCGCACGGAGTCGCCGATCGCGACCTGGGAGATGGTGTCCGGGGAGTGCACGAACACGGCGGTGGAGCCGGTGTGGGTTGCGGGATCCAGCGCGCCGCCGGTGCCGCCGGTCTGGATCACGTAGCCGTTCAGGCCGCCGGTGGCGTAGACCGCGGTGACCACGCCCTCGGTGAGGACGTTCGTGCCGACCAGGGGGCTCTCGGCGCCGGTGCCCTGGATCTCGGCGATGCTCGCCTCGGTCGCCTCGCCCGGTTCCTCGGGCTCCCCCGGCTCCTCGGGGTCCTCCGGGTCGGCGCCCGACGGGGCGGGGGTCGGGTCTCCGGCGACGAAGTCGGTCGAGTTCTCGCCGGTCGCGGCGACGCGCGCGACAGAGGTCGCGTTCGTGGTGCGCGGGGCGGGAGCGGTGCCGGAGAAGGTGCTCGCCCCGCCCCAGCCGACGAGGTCCACGACCGCCGGGTCCTCGGCGCAGGCGCTGCCTGTGCAGACGAGCCGGCCCTCGGAGTCGGAGAGCGCGAAGACGCCCTGCGTGCCGGAGACGGCGGTGGTGCCGGCGAGGTCCGGCGCGGGCAGCGCCTCGCTGCCTCCGGCGCCCTTCGCGAGCTGGATGAGGAAGGTGCCGCCGGCGGGGACCGTGCCCTCGAGGGCGAGGACGCCCGGGGCGTTGAAGGTGCCGGTCGCGGAGGCGTACTGGAGGGACCAGCCGGCCAGATCGATCGGCTCCTCGGAGGTGTTCACCAGCTCGACGAAGTCATGGGTGTAGGTCGAGCCGGAGTTGCCCCCGCCGCCGTAGACCTCGTTGATCTGCAGCTCGCCGGGGGCGACCACGGCGGCGTCCGCGGCGGGGAGGAGCCCCGGCAGGGCGGAGGCCCCCAGGGCGAGGGCGGCGGCGACGGCGCCGACGCGCGCGACGCGGGTCCGCAGCGCGTCGCCGGTGGGGCGCGGTGACATGGCGGTCTCCTTGGGATCGGGCGGGGCGGTCAGCGGCGGCCGGCGCGATGGCGCAGGGTCAGCGCCCCCGCTCCCGTGAGGGTCAGGGCGGCGGCGAGGCCGATGAGGAGCCCCGCCTCCGTGCCGGTGCGGGCGAGGGCGGAGCGGCCCGGGGTGGAGGACTCTGCGCTGGAGGTGGCCTCGCTCGAGGTGGCCTCGCCGTCGGCGGAGCCGGTGCCGTTCTCCGAGTCGGTGTCGTCCTCGCCGACGGGGACGGTCACTGCGTCGTCCGAGTCGGAGTCCTCGTCGTCCTCGGCAGGCGGGGTGGTGGTGTCGTCGCCCTCGTCCTCGTCGTCCTCGCCGGGCGGGGTCGTGGTGTCGGAGTCGTCGTCCTCGTCGTCGTCCCCGGGCGGCGGAGTGGTGGTGTCGTCGTCGCAGTTCTCGGGGGCGCCGCCCTCGGTCCAGGTGAAGGAGGGGATCTCGTAGACGATCTCGGTCCCGGTCTCGGGTGTGGCGGTGATCGTCAGCGGGACCTCGGTGCCCTCGGGCACGCACAGCCAGTCCGCGAGGGTGACGTCGGCGGCGAGGCCCTCGTCGGCGACGGGGCCGTAGGGCGCTTCGAAGGTGCCGTGCTCCCCCGCGTCGACGGTCACCGAGGTGATCTCGGGCGCGCCGAGGCTCTGGGACTCCAGACCGGACAGGCGCAGGACGGGATCGCGGTCCGTCCCGGCCTCGGAGTCGTACTCGCCGCCGTCCACGACCTGCAGGTCGATCTCGCGCTGGGAGTAGTCGGGGGCGAGGTCCGGGTGGGCCTCGAGGTAGGAGATGAACGCGTCGCGGTCCAGCACGCCGGAGTCGCGCACGTCCTGCGCCTCGGAGAGGGCCCACATGTTGTCGCCGCCCTCGAAGAGGAAGCTCGCGGTGACGATGGTGTAGGTGCCCTCGGGGTCGATCGGCTCGCCGTTCACGCGGATCTCGAGGATGCGGTCGTCCCGCTCACGGCTGGAGTCGAAGACGTACTCGACGTTCTCGGAGACGCTGAAGGCGAGGAAGGACTCGTCGCCCTCGTCGACGCCGCCGCCGTCGGCCGTGCGCTGCCACTGCTCCTCGAGCATCTGAGCGAACTGGGCACCGCTGACCTCGCCGGAGTTCAGGGTGTTGCCGAAGGGCACCATGCCGTTGGCCTCGGCGTAGGTGACCACGCCGTCGCCCTCGCCGGTGGGCGAGGAGGCGTCCCAGAGCTCGGCGCGGATGCCGCCGGGGTTCATGAAGCCGATGACCTCGTTCTCCCCGTCCAGGCCCTCCTCCTCGAGGTACCACTTCATGGAGTCGGCGAGCATGTTGCCGGCCGCGGAGTGGCGGTAGCGGTTGTCGCCCTTGGTGGTGGCCTGGTTGCCGATGGCCCCGTCCGCGGTGCGCACGCCGCCTTCGTAGGAGGCCTTGGAGTCGTCCCACGAGGTGGTGATGTCGCCGGCGATCGAGCCGACGGGCTCCGCGCCGACGACGGCGGCCTCGTCGATCGCGGTCTGCGCGATCGAGGAGACCTCCTCGGTGACCTCGGTGGAGGTGTCGCACTCGGCGTCGGTCGGGCGCAGCGTGGGGTCGGCGGCGACGTCCCAGTCGGTGTCCTCCCCCTCGCCGCGCTCGAGGGTGACGGTGCCGAGGTTCGCGGCGCTCGAGCCGGTCTGGATGATCGGCCGCGTCTCGCCCTCCTGTCCGGGCACCGCGGCCTGGTAGGCGTAGGTGCGGTGGGAGTCGCCGTTGAAGATCGCGTCGACCTCGGGGTCGGTGCCGGTGACGATCTCCTCGAAGATCGGGTCGGTGTTCTCTGGGGCGGAGCCGACCTCGCCGCTGCCGGAGGCGCCCTCGTGGTAGAGCGCGACGGCGAGGTCGTAGTCGATCCCCTCGGTCTCGAGCTCGTCGACCACGTCGTTGACGGCCTCGACCGGGTTCCCGAACTCGAGCCCCTCGATCGCGGCGGGACTGACCTTGCCGACGGTCTTGGTGGTCACCGCGCCGATCACGGCGACCTTCACGCCGTCCCGCTCGATGATCTCGTAGGCGTCGTGGACCTGCTCGCCGTCGGCGTCGTAGACGTTCGCGGCGAGGTCGGGGAACTCGGTGCGCGGCGCGATCCGGTCGCTCAGGTCGTCCTGGCCCTGGTCGTACTCGTGGTTGCCGATCGCGGAGGCGTCGACCTCCAGGGCGTTCAGCACGTCGATCGTCGGCTCGTCGTTCTGCACCGCGGACTCGAAGGCGGAGCCGCCCACGTTGTCGCCGGCGGAGAACAGCAGCGAGGTGTCGCTCTCGGCGCGGACGGTCTCGACCTGGCAGGCGAGCGCCGCGGCGCCGCCGAGGGCACCGTGGAAGTCGTTGAAGCCCATGAGGGTGACCTGCTGGCCGGGCTCGGCGGCGTCTGCGGGGACGAGGGCCCCCGAGAGGGCGAGGGCTGCGGCACCGAGGCCGACGGCCGCGCCGCGGGCGGCGCGACGGACGGGATGAGCGGGCATGGAGGAGGCTCCTGGGGGCGGGGCGGGGCGTGCGGAGAGGGCGCGCGGGGATGTGCGCCATGTCATCTCACCCCATCGACGGCAAGACCGCCACCGGATCCGCGAACCCGGGGGAAGCCGTCATCCCTCGTTCACCCGCGCCACACCCGCCCGTACACGGCCCGGCCGTGCGGGAGACGCCGCTCACCGTCGGCGCGATCCGGGGTGTGAGACCTGACGGTCGGGGCGCCCCTGCCCGTGCCACCGCGCGCGGAAGTGGGTAGCATCGGGAAGGACTCTGGACGGACCGGGTCGCCCCGCCGCGGTCCAGGCCGACGATCTCGGACCGGACCACGGACCTCCCGCCCCGCCCGAAGCCCGCACACTCCGCCGCTCTCTCCCCCTCGACCAGACGCGGTGCACGACCCGGCCGGCCACCGCCGCGCCCCGTCGGCCGACGCGCCGCCCAAGGAGTCCTCCCCATGATGCTGCCGTTCCTCAGCCGCCGCCCCACGGTCCCCGCGAAGGACGGCGCCAGCTGGCCGCACGTGGTCATCATCGGCGGCGGGTTCGCCGGTGCCAACGCCGTGCTGGGCCTGCACGACGCCCGCGTGCGCGTCACCCTCATCGACCGCAACGTCTACAAGACCTTCCAGCCGCTGCTCTACCAGGTCGCGACGGCGGGCCTGAACCCGGGCGACGTCACCATGTTCCTGCGCGGCCTGTCCCTGAAGGTGCCGAACATGCGCTACCGCCAGGGCGAGGTCGTGGGCGTGGACCCCGAGCGGAAGATCGTCACGCTCAACGAGGGCCAGCGCGGCGAGCAGGAGCTCGGCTACGACTACCTCGTGCTCGCCAATGGCGCGACCACCACCTACTTCGGCACCCCGGGCGCCGAGGAGCACGCGATGCCGATGTACACGCGCGCCCAGGCCCTCGCGATCCGCGACCGGATCTTCTCCGAGCTCGAGCGCTCCAGCCGCGAGGCCGGGGTCACCCACGACAAGCTGCACGTGTGCATCGTCGGCGGCGGGCCGACGGGCGTGGAGATCGCCGGGGCGCTCGCGGACTTCCGCATGCAGGAGCTGGACATCCTCTATCCCGAGATGGATCCGGGGACCCTGCAGGTCACCGTGCTGCAGCGCGGTGACGAGCTGCTCAAGGAGTTCAGCGACAAGTACCGCCAGTACGCCGCGGACGAGCTGCGCGACCGAGGGGTCGTGCTCCGGCTGGGCCACGGCGTGAAGGAGGTCGGCTACGACCACGTGGTCCTGGACGACGACTCGATCCTCGAGTCCGACATCACCATCTGGGCCGCCGGCGTCGCGATCCCGGAGTGCGTCTCGGAGTGGGGACTGCCGCAGGACAAGCGCGGCCGCCTCTCCGTCGACGACACCCTGCAGGTCAAGGGCTTCCCCGGGGTGTACGCCGCGGGCGACATCGCCTCGCAGGACGAGCCGCTGCCCCAGCTCGCGCAGCCCGCGATCCAGACCGGCGCGGCGGCCGCGAAGTCCATCGCCGCCGACGTCAAGGGCAAGTCGCGCCCGAGGTTCACCTACACGAACCTCGGCACCATGGCCACGATCGGCCGCCATGCCGCGATCGCGGAGATCCCCGTCGTCGGCGGCCTCTCCGGCTCCGTGGGCTGGGCGGCCTGGCTCGGCGTGCACATCACGAAGATGCTCGGGCACCGCAACCAGCGCGCCGTCGCGATGAACCTCCTGTCCCTCTACAGCGGCTCGCGCGCGACGCATCAGCCGAACCCCGTGGTGGGCGAGGTCGACTCCCTGCGGGCGGCGAAGGTCTTCGAGGAGCAGGCCCCGCACCGCCTCTTCGGCCTGAACGCCGGCGCGACCTCCCCCCTCTCGCCGCTGTCCCCCAGCTCCGCCGACGAGGCCGACGCCGCGCGCTGAGCCTCCCCGGGGCGCGCGGCGCGCGCCCCGTTCCCGCCGGGCCCCGGTGCGTGCCGGTGGCCGTCGGCCCCAGTGCGTGCCGACCCCGGTTACCGACGAGTCATGAGCTCCCCTGTTCCACGTGTGGAACAGGGGAGCTCATGACTTTGCGGTAACCCCGCGACGGGCGGCGGAGGGCGGGGCGTGCGGGCGGCGGAGGGCGGGGCGTGCGGGCGGAGGGCGGGGCGTGCGGGCGGGGGTGGGGCGTGCGGAGCGTAGGGAGCGGGGGACTCGGGCGGGCGAGGGCCGGCCCGGGGTGTGCTCGGGCTGAACGGTGCTCCTCCGCGCGATGACGCGCAGGCGAACTCTGCACCACGTGCTCGGCGTCCGCCCCGGTCGGCGGTGGCAGCTCGCGCGGAGGGGGTTGACACCCCGCGCACCCCCTTCTAGGTTTTGGGCACATCGTTACGTAATGGTGCGCATCACATCCCTGCCCGCCGCCCCTCGGCGCACACCACGAGGTGTCCACTCAATGCCCAGAACAGCAGCCACACCTGACTCCGTCAGGGTCGGCCTCGTCGGCGCGAGCCAGAGGGCCTCCGCCTATTTCCGCAACATCCCGTCAGATATGGCCTCGGCCGTCCGGCTGACGTCGATCGCCGATCCCGAGCCGACGCGGCGCGAGGCCTTCGCCGCCCTCGTCGGCGCGGAGCCGGAGCTCCTCGACGACGGCATCGCGATGCTCCGCGACCACGCTCTCGACGCGGCGGTGGTGACGCCCCCGAACGATCAGCACGCCCCCTACGCGATCGAGGCGATGCGCCGCGGTCTCCCGCTGCTGCTCGAGAAGCCGGTCGCCACGACCCTCGAGGACCTCGCCGCGCTGTGGCAGGCCGAGCAGGCCCGGCCGGGCGGGCGCACCGTGGTCGGGTTCGTGCTGCGCTACACGCCCTTCTACTCGCGGGTGCGCGAGATCGTCCGCTCGGGCCGCCTCGGCGAGATCCTCGCCGTCCAGGCCGACGAGAACCTCGGCACCGGGCTGACCATGGTCCAGTACCAGGGCTGGCGCCAGGACGTCACCCGCTCGGGCGGCTGGATGCTCGAGAAGTGCTGCCACGACCTCGACGTGCTCGGGTACGTGCTGGACTCCCGTCCCGTCCGCATCCACTCGATGGCCTCCGCGCTCGCGTTCCGCCCGCGCCCCGAGTCCGAGCAGCTGCCCCGCTTCCGTCGCTCGGCGGGCACCGGGGAGATCGACTACGGGGATGCGACCGCGAAGGAGGTGCTGCGCGAGAAGGTGCAGCACTCGCCCTACGCCCCCTCGGGACTGCCCGACCGCCAGGTGGCGACGCTCGAGTTCGCCTCCGGCACGCTCGCGACCTTCACCGCGGTGATGGCGCAGCCGCGCACCACGCGCCGGCTGCGGATCTTCGGCACCGAGGGACTGCTCGAGGGGGACATCGGCGAGCGCCGCATCGAACTCTCGTTCCCCGATCCGGCCGGCAGCGCCGAGGTCACCCGGGAGCACGAGGACATCGAGGTCGGCGACAGCGGCCACCAGGGTGGCGACGAGGTGCTCGGGGAGCTGTTCTGGCATCTCGCCGCCGGCGAGGACCGCGTGCCCCGGGCCGGTCTCGCGGACGGCATCGACGCGGTGCTGTGCGCCCTGGCCCTGCAGGAGTCCGCCCGCACCGGTCAGGGCATCGACCTCGCCCCGCTGCGGGAGCAGGTGTTCGGCACGAGCGCCGTGACGAGCACGGAGCCGGCGACGTGACGGCCACGCGCCCCGCCCCGGCCGACGAGGCCGTCCGGGCCAGAGCACCGATCAGCCGTCGGCGCCGGCTGCGGCGGGGCCTCGCCTCGAGCTGGCAGCTCTACCTCCTGGCCGCCCCTGCGCTGATCTTCTTCCTGATCTTCAACTACGTGCCGATGTACGGCGTGCAGATCGCGTTCAAGGACTTCATCGCCAACCGCGGGATCACCGGCAGCCCCTGGGTCGGTTTCGAGAACTTCGAGCGGTTCTTCGGCTCGTTCTACTTCTGGCGCCTGCTGAAGAACACCCTCGCGCTGAGTCTCTACCAGCTGCTGCTGTTCCCGCTGCCGATCATCCTCGCGCTCGCCCTGAACGAGCTGCGCAGCCGAGTCTTCAAGCGGTTCTCGCAGACCCTCACCTACGCGCCGCACTTCGTCTCGACCGTGGTCGTCGTCGGCATGCTGTTCGCGTTCCTGGACCCGAACACCGGGCTGGTCAACCACGTGCTGGGGCTCGTGGGTATCGACCCGGTCCAGTTCATGCAGGAGCCGGGCTGGTTCCGGCACCTCTACGTGTGGTCCGGCGTGTGGCAGTCGCTGGGCTGGGGCACGATCATCTACCTCGCCGCGCTCGCGGGCGTGAACCCCGAGCTGCACCAGGCCGCGGAGGTCGACGGCGCGAACCGGCTGCAGCGGATCCGCCACGTGAACGTCCCCGCGATCATGCCCACGATCGTCATCCTGTTCATCCTCGACTTCGGAAGCTTCATGTCCGTCGGCTTCGAGAAGGTCCTGCTGATGAACAACAACCTCAACGCGTCCACCTCGGACATCATCCAGACCTTCGTCTACGAGGCGGGCCTGCTCCAGGGCCAGTACAGCTATGCGGCGGCCGTCGGCCTGTTCGACTCGGTCATCAACATCGCCCTGCTGATCACCGTGAACCAGCTGGCCCGCAAGTACTCCGAGAACAGTCTGTGGTGATCCCATGACGACGACGACCCCTGCGCGCCGCACCGACGGCGAGGACCGCCTGGACGGCTCGACCGTCATCCACAAGGCGGTCGGGAGCCAGGACGACAAGTGGTTCGACCGGCTCAACACGGCCTTCGTGGTGCTGGTGGTGCTGGTGATCGGGTACCCGCTGTGGTTCGTGGTCATCGCCTCGATCTCCGACCCCCAGGCGGTCCAGGCCGGGAAGGTGTGGCTGTGGCCGGTGGAGGTCACGCTCGACGGCTACCAGCGCGTGTTCGGCCACGGCGCGATCTGGACCGGCTACCGCAACTCGCTGGTCTACACGGTCGTGGGCGTCGCGGTGCACCTCGCCCTGGTGCTGCCGTGCGCCTATGCACTCTCGCGCCGCCACATGGCCGGACGCACGGCCGTGACCTGGTACATCCTGTTCACGATGCTGTTCTCCGGCGGCATCATCCCCACCTACCTGCTGGTGCGGAACCTCGGCATCCTCGACACGATGTGGGCGGTGATCCTGCCCGGCGCGGCCGGGGCGTGGTCGATCCTCGTGGCCCGCGCCTTCTTCACCCAGACCGTGCCCGAGGAGCTCGGCGAGGCCGCGAAGGTCGACGGCGCGAGCGATCTGCAGACCTTCCTCAGGATCGCGCTGCCGCTGTCGCTGCCGATCATCGTCACCCTGGGCCTGTTCCACGGCGTCGGGCTGTGGAACGAGTACTTCAAGGCGCTGATCTACCTCAGCGACCGCGACAAGTTCCCGCTCCAGCTGGTGCTGCGCGAGCTGCTGATCGTCTCCCAGGACCCGTCGGCCGGAGGCGGGGGCGGCACGGCGGGCGCCGACGGCGATGCCGGCTCGATCGTCGAGCAGGTGCGCCTGGCCGCCCTCATCAAGTACGCGGTGATGATCGTGGCCTCGCTGCCGCTGCTGCTGATCTACCCCTTCCTGCAGCGCTTCTTCACCCAGGGCGTGCTGATCGGCTCGGTGAAGGGATGAGCCCGCGCACAGGACTGCTCGGGGGCCTCGACGACCTGCTGCACCGGGCGGTGCAGCTGGTGTGGCTGAACCTGTGGTGGGCGCTGTACACGCTGCGGGGCGGGATCGTGCTGGGCATCGGCCCCGCCACCGTCGGCGCGCATGCCGTGGCGAGCGCCTGGGCGCGCGGGGAGCGGGAGGTCGACGTGCCCCGCACGATGGGCGAGAGCTGGCGCCGTCATCGCCGTCCCGCCTCCGCCGCCGGCCTGCTCGCCGTCGTGCTGCTCACCTCGCTGGCGCTGACCTGGTGGTCCTCCCGCGGCCAGGCGCCGATCCCGGCGGCCATCACGCAGGGGCTGGTGCTGCTGGCCGCCGTGCTGCTGGCCACCGCGCTGCCCTATCTGGCCCTCGTGATCCTGCGGACCGCCGACGCCGGCGCGCCCCGGCCCCGCCTCTCGCGGCTGTTCCTCACCGGTCTCGCCCTGGGCATGAGCCGGCCCGTCCTGACGGCGGTGCTGCTCGCGATCTGGCTCGGCTGGCCGCTGCTGCTGCTCGCGGCCGGCTGGCCCGGGCTGCTGCCCGTGCTCGGCGTCGGCGTCCCCGTCGCCGCCTCCGCCTGGTGCCTCGAGCGCGCCCTGCCGCTCGAGGCGCCACCCGCGCCCCACGCTTCCCCGTCCGCCCACGACCTCGACCTCGCATCACCCCCGTCGCACGCTTCCGAGAGGACATCATGACCACGTCACCCTTCACCCGCCGCGCCGTGCTCGCCACCTCCGCCGTCCTCGCCTCCTCCGCGGCGCTGGCCGCCTGCGGCGGAGACTCCGGCGGCGCGGACACCGCCGAGAAGATCGAGAACCCCGACGAGAACATCAACCCCGAGGGCCTGCCGATCGTCGAGGAGCCGGTGACGATCACGCTGATGTCCCGCCGGGCGGCGACCTCCGCCGAGGACTGGAACGAGGTCGGCGCCGCCAAGGAGGCGCAGGCGCGCACGAACATCGAGGTGGACTGGGGCCTGGTCGCCGAGGAGGCGGCGGAGGAGCGTCGCAACCTCCTGCTCACCAGCGGCGACTACCCGGAGGCCTTCTACCGCACGGGCGTGCCGGGCGGCGACCTCGCCAAGTACGGCGAGCAGGGCGTCTTCGTGGCGCTGAACGATCTGATCGACCAGTACATGCCGAACCTCACCGCACGGCTCGAGGAGAGCCCGGCCCTGCGCACGGGCCTCACCTTCCCCGACGGGAACATCTACTCGCTGCCCGGCATCTACGACCCCGAGACGCTCGGGCTGCGCTACCAGACGAAGCTCTGGGCACGCCAGGACTGGCTGGAGGCGGCCGGGATGTCCGCCCCGGAGACGCTCGAGGAGTACCGCGCCTATCTCGAGGAGGCCAAGAACGCCGAGGACGGCGCGATCCCCCTGGGCGGCAGCGGCATCGGCGGCATCTTCTCGTGCCTGTACGGCACCTTCGGCATCGCCAACCAGGGCACCGATGCCGGCGCCGCGGTGGATCTGGACCCGGAGTCGCAGAAGGTGCGCTACTACCCCGCCAGCGACGGCTACCGGGAGATGCTCGAGTTCCTCCACGGGCTCTACGCCGACGGCCTGATCCAGCAGGACATCTACTCCTCCGACTTCGCCGCTTTCACCGCCGCCGGCACCGAGGGGCTGCTGGGCTCCTGCGCGAACCAGGCCCCCGCCGGCTACTTCGGCGAGGTGGGCAAGTCCTACGTGCCCCTGAAGCCGCTGGTGCGCAGCGCCGGGGACGAGCCGGCCTGGCACGCGGTGCGCTCCGAGCTGTCCTCGATCGGCAACTTCGTCATGACGGACAACTGCGAGCACCCCGTCGAGCTGGCCCGCTGGATGGACTTCTGGTACGGCGAGGAGGGGGCGAAGCTCTTCTTCCTCGGCGTCGAGGGCGAGAGCTACGAGGAGGTCGACGGCCGTGCGGAGCTGCTGCCGGAGGTGGCGGAGGCCGCCTCCATCGACGAGGGGCTCCGCCAGCACGCGCTCTTCCTGGGCGGCTGGTACCCCGGCTGGGCCACCGGGGACTGGTTCCGCGGCGTCGAGACCTCGGAGCAGTCCACCGAGGGCGCGAAGGTCGTCGAGCCGTACGCGCTGAAGGAGGTCTGGCCGGCCTTCACCTTCACCGCGGAGGAGTCGCAGCAGATCACGACGCTCGGGAACGACATCACGAAGTACGCCGAGGAGGCCGTGGCCGCGTTCGTCACCGGCGAGCGGTCGCTCGACGAATGGGACGACCACCTGGCGACCTTCGAGCAGATCGGGCTGCAGGACTACGTCGCGGCGCACCAGACCGCGCACGAGCGACGCTCCTGAGCGCAGGACCGCACGCGCCGTAGAGTGCGTGCCACCGTACGGTCCGGCCGCCGCGCTGCGGCGGCCGGACCTCGTCCGACCCCCGAGAGGCAAGAGATGACCCCGAGCGATCAGGGTGCCGGGCTCGCCGGCGCCGACACCACGCTGGTGCGGCGCTGGAACCGCAGGACGGTCCTCTCGACGCTCCGCGCGCATCCCGAGGTCACGCTCTCGACCATGGCGAAGCTGACCGGGCTCTCCCGGCCGACGCTCTCGGCGGTGCTCGAGGAGCTCACGGAGCGGGGCCTCGTCCAGGCGCACGCCCCCGCCACCGGGGGCTCCGGGCGTCCGGCACGACGCTACGGCTTCCGGGCCACGGCAGGATACGCGCTCGGCCTGCACTTCTCCCCCGCCCGGGTGCTCGCTCTCGCCACGGACCTCGACGGGCGGATCACCGCCCGCGGGAGCATCGACGTGCCCTCGGGGACCTCGGCACCGGACCGCCTGGAGGCCGCCCGCACGCTCGCGGAGCGGACCGCGGCCCAGGCCGGGCCGGTGTGGGCCGTCGGCGCGGCGACCACCGGGGTCGTGGACCCCGAGGGGCGGGTGCTGCGCTCGAGCCAGATCTCCGGCTGGACCGGGCTCGACCTGGTGGGGACGGTGAGCGGCTGGTTCGGCTGCGCGGCCGTCGCCGGGAACGACGGCACGCTCGCCGCGCTCGGCGAGAAGTGGCAGGGCGTCGCCCGCTACGCCGACGACGTGGCGCTCATCCTCTCGGGGCATCCGAGCGGCCAGGGCATGGTGCTCGACGGCCGCGCCCATCACGGGCGCTCGGGCGCCGCGGGCGAGCTGGGCAGGCTGCTGCACGACCAGACCTGGAACGCCGCCGCCGTGCTCGACGAGGTGGGGCGCACGGCGGAGGACGTGTTCCGCTGCGCCGCCGAGGGCGAGGAGGAGGCGGGACGCCTCGCCGCCCATCTCGCGCATCACACGGCGCGGGCGGCGTCCGTGCTGGTCTCGGTCCTGGATCCGGAGCTGGTCGTGATCGCGGGCGAGCTCACGACGGGCGGCCGACGCTTCGAGGAGGCCGTCCGGGCGCAGCTCGAGACGATGTGCATCAACGTCCCGGCCGTCGCGCTGTCCGTGCTCGGGGACGACGTCGTGCCGCTCGGGGCGGTCCGGATGGCCCTGGACGCGCTCGAGGCGAAGGAGTACGTCCGGGACGCGTAGATCAGCGGGCGGTGCGGATGAGCTCGACGATCCGGTCGGCGTCCGCGCGCAGGGGGTGCTGCGGGGCCGGGGCGTCCGCGCCGTCGGCCGGGGCACCGGCGTCACGGGCATCCGGCAGGGGCGCGGCATAGGCCGCGGAGGTGTGGGCGTCGGCGAGGCGCGCGGCGGCGGCGCGGTCCTCGGCCGTGACCTCGAGCGTCCCCTCCTCGATCTGGTCCAGCAGGTCCTCGACGGCGCGGTGCGGAGGCAGCGCCGGGTCCATCGCCAGATTCTTCGGCGGTCTCCCCCAGGCGCCGGTGAGCCCCAGCCAGCGGATCGCCCACGCCCTCACGTCCAGCTCGTGGGTCAGCTCCGACCAGGCCAGCTCCCCCGCCGCCCGCCGGAGCCGCTCGGACTCCACTCCCGCGGCCCCGCCCGCACCGACCGATCCGGTCCCCTCGTGCAGCGCCGCCCAGCGCTCCTCGCGGGCACGCACGCGCCGCCGGCGGATCGTGAGCACGACGATCGCAGCGGCCGTGGCGAGCAGCACCCCGAGTCCGAGCACGCTCACGGTGCCCCATTCGACGCGCCGAACGGTCTGCGGGGAGGGGCCCTGCTCGTCGGCCTCGTCGGCCTCGGTGGTCCCGGTGGTCTCATCCTCGCTGCTGGAGGTGTCCTCCTCGCTGCTGGAGGTGTCCTCCTCGTCGTCCGGGGTGCTGGTCGTCGCCTCGGGCGTCTCGGGCGCCCCCTCGGCGGGCGACTCCTCGGTGACCTCGGGGGTGCTCACGCCGTTCGCGGCCGCCGCGGGGGTGGGCTCGAAGCGCACCCAGCCGTGCTCGGGGCCGAACCACACCTCGGGCCAGGCGTGGGCGTTGCGGGCGGTGACCACGTGCTCGTCGCCCTCGGTGTCCCCGGCGGTGAAGCCGATGACCACCCTCGAGGGATAGCCCTGCGCGGTCATCATCAGCGCGAAGGTGGAGGCGAACTGCTCGCAGTAGCCGATCCGGTCCTCGAGGAAGGACTCCAGCGGGTCCTCGCCGGGCGGGGTGCTGACCGTCAGGGAGTAGGCGAAGGAGGTGCTGAAGTAGTCCTGGAAGGCGACCGCGGCGTCGAAGCCGTTCTCGGCCCCGGCCTCGTCCACGAGCTCCTGGGCGAGGTCGGCAGCGACCTGCGGCACCTCCTCCCGGGAGGTGTAGCCGGTCTCGAAGGGCGCACGGACCGAGGCGGGGTCCACGGCACGCAGCTGCTCGGCGGTGGAGACGCGCTGTTCGGAGAGCACGCTGTAGTGCTGGCCGGACAGTCCCGCGGGCACGAATTCGAGCCGCGCCTCGCCGTCGGTGGGCTGCAGGGTGATCGCGCGGCGCAGGTCCGGGCTCGCCGGGTCCACCGCGCGCACGTTCTCCGGCATCGGCAGGCGGTCCCCGCCCAGGCTCTGCAGCTCGATGTCGGTCTCGTCGAGGTCGTCGGCGCTGCCGTGCACGGCGCCGCCGTCCTCGCGCGCATCGGAGAAGGCGGCGACGCCGAGGGAGGGCTCCTCCCCGTCCTCATCGGCGCGGTAGGCCTCCCCGTCGAAGCGGTTCAGGGTGCGCATGCGCAGGTAGGAGGGGTCCTCGGAGGTGGTGGTGTAGCGGAGCACCTCGGTGTCGGACTGCTCGAGCAGGGAGCGGCGCACGGAGACGTCGTCGTCGATCATCACGGGGCCGAGCTGCGGGGCGTCGGGGTCCTGGAAGCGGTCCAGGACGTCCACGTTCAGGGCGATCCGGGGCGGGACCAGCTGCGGCAGGGCGGGGCCGAGCGCGGGGGCGAGGCCGGCGACGAGCACGACGCACAGCACGGCCGCGCCGAGGGTCCGGCCGGGAGCGGGGACGGGCCCCGCCTGGGGCCGGCGGTCCCCCTCGAGATAGCGCGGGTCGCCGTGGACGGTGCGGGTGGCGAGGATCGCCGCGGCGGCCGCGAGCGGACCGGCGACGTTCCACCAGGGCCCGCCGGTGGGCTGCTGCAGGGCCGGCACCAGCAGCGCCCCGCCGAGCACCAGCGCGGTCGGCGTGTGCCAGCCCAGGTCGAGGTACATCAGGTCCAGCACCAGGGCGAGCAGCGCGGCGATCACCACCACGATCACGGTCGCGTGGGCGCCGAGCACGAGCGGCGGGATGCCGGAGGCGAGCTCGCGCACGCCCCGGCCGATCACCTCGGGCTGTACGGCGAGCACGGCGAGCGGCCCCTCGGACCAGGGGGCGAGCCCCTGCGCGGTCTCCACCACGAGCAGCAGCACGGCGATCAGCGCCAGCTGCTGCAGCGGCACCAGCATCGGTCGGGGCAGCAGCTGGCGCAGCACCACCCCGCCGAGGACGACGGGGGCGGCGCCGGTGAGGGTCAGCAGGAACCAGGCGGGCCCCTGGAGCAGCTGGGAGACGGGCGCGGCGGCGAGCAGCAGCGCCGCGAGCAGCAGCAGCGCCCGGCCGGTGAGGTGGCCGCCCTCGAGGGAGGGCCTGCCCAGCAGGGGGCTCACCGGGTCTCCTCCTCGGACGTGGTCAGCAGGTCGTCGAGGGTGTCGGCGGAGGTGCCGCGCACGAGGGTCCAGGTGCCGAGGCGGGAGCGGCGCGGAGGTCGTGCCTCGCGCGCGGCGGCGAGCCGTTCGGCGCGCTCGGCGGCGTGATGTTCGTGGGCGCGGCCGAAGTCCTCGCCGTCGGCCGGTCCGATGCGTCGGGCGCGGGAGGGAATCTCGGGCTCCTCCTCGGCCAGCGCCGGGCTGAGCGCGATCGCGGTGCGGCGCGTGGCGCGTCCGGCGAAGCGGTCCAGCTCGAGGCCCGCGAAGGGCTCGCCGAGGTCGGGGCCGAGCGCGATCGCAAGCTCGGCATGTCCGGCGGCGTGGTCCCGGCCGATGCCGTGCTGCTCGTGGTCGTCGAAGTCGACCTCGGCGAGGGCGAGGAGGGAGGCGCGGCGCTCGACGGCGTCGGCCTCGCCCCCCAGCGGCGAGGGGCCGGGCACGCCGCGGCGACGCTGGGTGCGGGTGATCTCGTCGCCCGAGGCGTCCACGATCCGCACCTCCCAGCCGTTCAGGCCCAGCGACTCGAGCACGGTCGCGGCGTGGGAGACGAGCGCGTCCTCGACCTGCCCGGGAAGACCCTCACGGCGCGTGGTGTCCAGGACGACGACGGCGCTGTGCCCCGCGGCCGGCTCGTCCTCGCGGGTCATGAGCTGGCCGGTGCGGGCGCTGGCGCGCCAGTGGATGCGGCGGATGTCGTCGCCCGTGGCGTAGGGGCGGGCGATCGGGCCGATCTCCCCCACCCCGGGGGCGGGGGCGGCGGCCAGGGCGCCGGTGTGCGCGATGCCGGTGACGCGCTCCGCGGCCGGGGACATCGCGCCGATCACGGGCAGCCCCGTGATCCTCAGCCCGTCCTCGACGGTGCGGCGCAGGTGGAACAGGCCGAACACGTCGCGGACCAGGACCGTGTACGCGCCGAGCTCGTGCCCGCCCCGTCGCACCACCCGCAGCACGTGCGGCATGCGCGCGTTCAGCGGCAGGTCGCCCTGCCCGCCGAGCTCCGCGGGCAGGTGCTCGCGCACCACGGCGCGGCCGAGCGGCACCTCGACGATCCACGGCGACCTGGCGGTCTCGAGCATCACGCGGGCGAGGGAGCCGACGGGCACGGCGTCGTCGACGACCCGGCGGCGCACGTCCAGCCCGCGCGAGCAGACGGCGATGCCGATCCCGCCGATGACCAGCAGGATCAGCAGGCCGGCGGCGAGCTGGCGGGCCGGCTCGACGCGGGTGAGGTCGCCGATCAGCCACAGCGCCGCGCAGGCCAGGAGCACGACGACGCCCCGCCCGGTGGGCCGGAGGACCGTGCGCGCCCGGGGCGTCACGACTGCGGGGTGCTGCGCAGCACCTGGTCGAGCAGGTCACCGGCGCTCGCCCCGCGGCTGAGGGCCTGCGGGGTCAGGTGCAGGCGGTGGCGCCAGACGGGGAAGATGACGTCGGCGACGTCCTGCGGGGCGACGAAGCTGCGCCCTGCGAGCGCCGCGTTCGCCTTCGCCGCGCGGACCAGGTGCACGGCCGCGCGGGGCGAGGCGCCGAGGGTGACCTGGGGGTGGGAGCGGGTCGACTCGGCCAGTCGCACCACGTACTCGAGGATCACCGGGGAGGCGTAGACGCTGCGCACCGCCCGCACGTGCGCGGCGATCCGCTCCGGGCTGGTGCGCCGTCCGACCGCGTCGACCACCTCTCGGTCCCCCTCGCGCACCGGCCCGGACTGGGCGGCGAGCATGCGCGCCTCCGCCGAGGCGACCGGGTAGCCCATGGAGGTCTGGGCGAGGAAGCGGTCGCGCTGCGCCTCGGGGAGCCGGTAGGTGCCCTCCATCTCGACGGGGTTCGCGGTCGCGACGACCATGAACGGCTCGGCGAGCGCGTAGGTGGTGCCGTCGACGCTGACCTGCCGCTCCTCCATCGCCTCGAGCAGGGCGGACTGGGTCTTCGGGGAGGCGCGGTTGATCTCGTCGGCCAGCAGGATCTGCGTGAACACCGCGCCCGGACGGAACTCGAACTGGCCGGTGGCCTGGTTGAAGACGCTCGCGCCGGTGACATCGCCGGGCAGCAGGTCGGGGGTGAACTGGATGCGATGGCGGTCCGCGCCGAGGGTGGCCGCGAGCGACTTGGCGAGCATGGTCTTGCCGACGCCGGGGATGTCCTCGATCAGCAGGTGCCCGCCGGCCAGGAGCACCAGCACCGCGATGCGGGCCACTTCCTCCTTGCCCTCGACGACGGTGGCGATCTCGCTCACCACCGCGGCGGCCTCCTCGGCGATCTCGGCCGCCCCCTCCTCCGACAGCGGCATCGCCTGCGTACTGCGCTCCTGGTCAGGGGCCGTTCCGGTGCCGAGCTCGTCCAGGGTCATCTCGGGCTCCTCCGGTGCGCACCCCAGGGGGTGTTCATGAAAAGTTTGCCGGGGTATGAACCCCTCAGGGTCCCCCGGGGCGACGTCGCCTCCTACAGTATGGCGGGTCCGTGCTCGCTTCCGAAGGGTTCCGATGTCTGTCCGCCGCTCGTCCGCCCGGCTCTCCGCCGGGCTCCTCCTCGTCGCCGCGTGCGCGATGGGGCCGGCGACCGCCTTCGCGGACGGGGAGCAGGGGCCGTCCGACGGCGGCGGTGAGCCGCCGCAGTCGGAGTGCGAGGACGGCGCCCCTGCGACGGCGACCGCTGACACCTCGTCCTACGAGGCCATCGGGACCGTGATGATCACGGGCACGTGCTTCGGCGCCCGGTCGGAGGTCACGGTCGACGTCCTCCAGGACGGCGCGGTGGTCGAGAACGTCTCCGGGACCTCGGGAGCCGACGGGACCGTGTCCGTGGAGTTCGCGCCCGAGGCCGGTGGCCAGTACACCGCGGTGCTGAAGTCGGAGACGGCCGAGGCCAACGTCGGCTTCGAGGTGCCCGCGCAGGAGGAGGAGCCCACCGAACCGCCGGAGGACCCCGAACCGACTGAGCCGGGCGACGGCGAGGAGTCGCCCACGCCGGAGGAGCCGGACGAGGACGACGGCGAGGAGCAGCCGACCCCGCCGGAGGATCCGGCCCCGAGCGAGGACGACGGCGACGGGAACGGCTCCGGCGGCGACGGCAACGGGTCGGGTTCCGATGAGGAGCCTGGTGACGGCGCCGGCGGTGACGGTGGTGACGACGGCGACGGCAACACCGGCGGGAGCGATGGCACCGACGGTGACGGCAGCGCCGACGGCAACAGGAGCGACGGCGCAGACGGCGACGGCAGTGCCGGTGAAGGCAGCGCCGGCGAAGGCGAGGACAGCAGCGCCGGCGGGAACGGTGGTTCCGACGGTTCTGACTCGACAGGTAACGACTCCGCGGGCGACGGTGCCGGCTCCGGCTCGACGGGGAACGATTCCGCGGGCGACGGCTCCGGCTCGGGGAGGGACGGGTCCACAGACGACGGCTCGTCGGGCTCCGCCGCGGAGAAGCCGTCCGACTCGGACGGGCCCGCTCCGTCGGCCGGCGGCGATCCCGCGCAGGGCTCGCGCCCCGATCCTCAGCAGCCGCCCGAGCAGCCCGGCTCGGCGACCAACGACTTCCCGACCGCGACGCCGGGGCCGACCGCGGAGCAGCAGCGGTCCGCGGCTCTCGCCGTGCTGATGACCTCGCTGTTCGCCAACGGTGTCTCCTCCGGGGAGGTCGGCACTTCCCCTGAGGACGCCCACGACGTGATCGACCCGTCGGCCGAGGCTTCCGAGACCGCCGGTGATGACGCGAGCGGCGAGGGCGCCCGAGGTGACGCGGCCGACGAGGCCGGGGCTGACGCGGCCGGGTCCGGCGAGGCCGACGGCGACGAGCTCGCCGAGACCGGCACCAACGCCCTGATGCCCGCGGTCGTCGCAGGCCTGGCGATCCTCGGAGGCGCCGCCCTCCTCATTCGCCGGCACCGCCTCAGCCGCTGAGCAGCGGCACTCAGTGGGCCAGGCCCGGCGAGGTCAGGCGGTGGCGCCGCGGCGGGTCTGCAGGGCGATGAGCACGCCGATCAGCAGGGCGCCGACGACGAGCGCGAGCCCGCCCACGGCCACGGCGCCGCTGACGCCGAGAAGCGCGCCGAGCCAGGCGATCGTGATCCCGTTGCCGGTGCGCATGCCGCTGCCGATCATCGAGTAGACCCCGACCACGCGGCCGCGCTGGTCCTCCGGGGCGCGCAGCTGCACGAGCGCCTGGCCGATCGCTGTCGCGGCGAGGTTCGCGACCCCGCCGATCACGAGCGCGATCAGCGCGACCGGGTAGCTGGTGGTGGTCGCGACGATGAGGGAGGTCAGCCCGAACAGCACCGCCGCGATCACCGCCCCGCGCACGTCGACCTTCAGGATGCCGGTGGCCTCGAGCAGGAAGCCGCCCACCACTCCTCCGACGCCGTTGGCGAACAGCAGCGCGCCGTAGCCGAGACCGCCCTCCTCGCCGGCCCCGAGCACCTCGGCGAAGTTCGGCATCGCGACCTGCAGCGAGGCGCCGACGCACACGGCGATCAGCCCGGCCAGCGCGATCATGCCCACGAGCACCTTGTCGCCGCCCACCGTGCGCAGCACGCGCGGGGTGTCCAGGATCGAGACCCGCTCCCGGCGCACGAACCCGCTGCGGGAGTGGCCCGTGAACGGGGTGCGCAGCATCAGCAGCGTCATCGGCAGGTAGAAGACGATATTGGCGAGGATCCCCCACGTCGGCCCCAGGAGCAGCAGCAGGACCGAGCCGACCACCGGCCCGGCCAGCACGCCGAGGGACTTGAAGGTCGCGTTCAGCCGCACGGCGCTCGGCAGCTCCGCGGGCTCGGCGAAGTCATGCAGCATCAGCTGCTCCGCCGGCCCCCACAGCGCCCCGGCACAGCCGTGCAGCACCAGCAGCACGCAGGCGCTCCACATCTCCAACGTCCCGGTGAGGAACAGCAGCCCCCAGCTCAGCGACACGAAGGCGAACAGGCCCTGGGCGATCTGGATGATGCGCCGGCAGTCGTACTTCTCCGCGAGCCCGCCGAACAGCACCGAGAACAGCAGGAACGGCAGCCAGTGGCTGATCACCTGGAAGCCCACCAGCCACGGGGACTGGAACACCTCCCACAGCACCCAGTAGGTGATGACGTGCTCGATGTTGTCGCCCATCATCGACAGGCCGGCGGTCATCAGATAGGGGCGGGAGTGGCGGTCGCGGAGCGGGCCGAAGCGGCGCAGGGTGGGCGTGGACGTGGGGATCGGCCTTCTTCAGGAGCGGGGCGGTGCGACCCGTGCGCGATCGGCGCAGGTCAGAGGAGCGGTGAGGGTGTCAGCCTATGGTCGGCCCGCGGCGTGGGGACAGGGCGGCCCGGCAGGAGAGACCGGACGGGAGGGCCCGGTGTCGCCGACGGGCCGCTGGCGACACGAGCTGGCCGTACGACCACCTCGTGCCGCTATCGGCCCTTCCATGACACCGCGCCCGCGGCCGGCGTCAGCCGATGACGTCGGCGAGCACCAGGACCCCGCAGAGCACGCCCACCAGCAGCACCGCACACGTGGCGAGCAGCAGCGGGATCCCGCCGCGGTCGAGCAGGCCGGTGCCGTGCAGCGAGGCGTGGGCGCGGCGGTACCCCGTCGCAGCCAGGGCGTAGGCGAGGACGGCGAGCCCCCCGCCGAGGATCCCGAGGATCACGGAGATCAGGCCGAGCTGCGGCATGGTGAACCGCATCCCCACCAGGCTCGCGACCCCGAAGGCGAGACAGGTGCGCCGCCAGGCCAGCAGCGTCCGCTCCGGCTGGAGCCCGGGGTCGAAGGGCCCGTCGGTCGGGGTGCTCACGCGTAGAGCCCGATGGTCACGAGCGCGGCAGCGATGACGACGCCGATGACGAGCACCGCCCCGGTGGACAGCCCCGGCAGCGGTTCGGCGCGACGCAGCGAGCGCTCGGTGGCCCGCCACCCGATCCAGGCCTGCACCACCGACAGGGTGCCGAGCACCAGGAACACGGCCGCGGCGGCGATCCGCCACCCGGTCGCCTCCGGCAGGGACAGCGCCTCGAGGGCGAAGGCCGCGGCGTACATCGCCAGCGCCGTGCGCAGCCAGGCGAGGAAGGTGCGCTCGTTGGCGAGGCTGAAACGGGGGTCGGGCTCCTCGCCCTCGCCGTAGACGCTCCTCGGGAAGCGGCGATCCGCGTTCATGCCGCCCCGTCCCGTCGGCCGACGGTGCGGAATCCGCCGTTGCCCATCGAGGAATCCGGGGTGTTCTGGGAGCGGGCCGAGTTGCGGTAGCGGTTGCAGTACGAGAGGTGGCACAGGTAGCTGCCTCCGCGCATGACGCGGGCCTGCCCCTCGGCGGGGCCGACGGGATCCGTGACCAGGGTGCGCCTCTCTGCGGTGGTGCCGCGGCGGTAGGTAGCAGGGTGGAACCAGTCCTCGCACCATTCCCAGACGTTGCCGACGGTCTGCCAGAGGCCGTAGCCGTTGGGCTCGAAGGAGCGCACGGGGGCGGTGGTGAGGAAGCCGTCCTCGCAGGTGTTCCGGCGGGGGAACTCGCCCTGGAAGATGTTGGCGCGCCAGCCGCCCTCGTCCACCTCCTGATCGCCCCAGGGGTACTTCGCGCCGTCGATCCCGCCGCGGGCGGCGTACTCCCACTCGGCCTCGGTGGGCAGGCGGCGCCCGGCCCACTCGCAGTAGGCGATCGCGTCGTTCCAGGAGATGTGCACGGCCGGGTGGTCGCCGAGGCCGTCGAGGTCGGAGAGGCGGCCGCCCGGGTGGCGCCAGTCCGCGCCCGTGACGCCGGCCCACCACGGGGTGCCGTCGGCGGGGCCCATCACGTCCTCCTCGGGCGCGGAGATCGCGAGGTGGAAGACGGCGGAGAATCCGAAGCTCTCCGCCTCGGTGACGTAGCCGGTCTCCTCGACGAAGCGGGCGAAGGCGTCGTTGGTGACGGTCGTGGCGTCGATGTCGAAGGTGCTGAGCGCGACCTCGTGGCGCGGGGTCTCCCCGTCGGCGCGGTTCTTGTCCCCGGAGGAGTCGCCCATGGTGAAGGTGCCGGCGGGCACGGTGATCTGCTCGATCGGGTGGCGGCCGGAGGCCGCCGACGACGGCCGGCGGGTAGAGGGGGCCGCGAGGTCGGGCAGGAGCTGCTCCCGGCTCGGGGTTCCGCATCCGCAGCCGCATCCGCTGGTCATCCGTGCTCCTCCTCGACGTCATCGCCCTCGCGGGCCCGGATCGGACCTGCTGCCTCGGGATCGACCCGTTCCATTATGTCGGCGACGCGAGAGGCGGGGGAGACGGTTCGAGTGCAGCGTCGGGCGGGAACGGCGTCGGGCGGAGAGAGGTGATCGTGTCCGCCTGTCGTCGGTCACGTCCTGCCTGGGCCGATGGTGATGCGTGGTGCTTATATGCGCAGCTCGCATCACCATCGGCCCGTCCGCGATACCGGCACCCGGTGAGCGGACCCGTGGAAGGCGAGGCGCGCTCGTGCTCCGGGCCCCTCACGGCGCGAGCAGCACCGCGAACAGCTCGAGGGTCTCCTGCAGCCGGATCGAGGGCTCGAGCAGCCACTGGATCTGCAGGCCGTCGGAGGCGGCGACGATCAGCGCCGCCATCTGCTCGGGGTCGACGTCGGTGCGCACCCGGCCCGCGGCCTGGTCCTCGCGCAGCCGGGTCGCGAGGCTGCCGCGCACGGTCTCGAAACGGGCGGTGAAGAACTCCTTGGCCGGCCCTCGCTCGCTCTCGAGCGAGGTCGCCACCAGCGTGGAGTAGAGCTGCACGAGGCCCGGCACCTCGAGGTTCGCGATCGCCGCGTTCGCCATCACCTCGACGGCGAGCTCGTCGAACGCCTCCGGGCCCTCCTTCTCGAGGCGGTCGAGGTCGCGCCGACGCTCAGCGTGCTCATAGACGGCGACCAGCAGCTCCTCGCGGGAGGAGAAGTAGTGCAGCAGCGCGCCGTGGGAGATGCCGATCGCCTCGGCGATCCGGCGCAGGGAGGTGCCGTCGGCCCCGCGGTCGCGGAACACCTCGATCGCCCGGTCCAGGATCTCCTGGCGCCTGGCGATGCCCTTGGAGTAGGAGCCGGGCCGGCCGATGCCGCGCGCAGCCGGTGCGGTGTGGTCGTCGGCCGGCTCCTCGGCGGGCTCGTCGTCGGTGCTCATGGCGCCACAGTATCCACCGTCGGCCTCCGATCCGGCATAAAACCTCCAACTGGTGGGATCTGGTGCTACGCTGTCGCCCACGCACCGCGTCCTGCCCGGGCACCCGTCCCGGACCCGTCGGACCCGCGGTGCGACCCGCCCTCAGACGACGACGTACGAAAGCAGGTCACCCGTGGCATTGCCTCTCGCCTCCGTCCAGCTGTACACGCTGGCCTCGGAGTTCTCCGCAGACATGAACGGCTCCCTCGACAAGCTCGCCAAGATCGGCCTGAAGAACGTCGAGGCCTTCGACTTCGTGCGTCGGCCGAAGGAGATCCGCGCGGCGCTGGACGCCTCCGGTCTCGCCGCCCCCACCGGTCACGCCCCGCTGCTCTCCGACGAGCTGTGGACCCCGGACGGCTCCATCCCCACCCCCTCCAACGAGGTCGTGTTCGAGGCCGCCGCCGAGATCGGGATGAAGACCGTCATCGACCCGATGGTCCCCACCGAGCGCTGGCTCACCGAGGACGGCGTGAAGGACATCGCCGACCGCCTCAACGCCGCCTCCGAGAAGGCCGAGGAGTTCGGCCTGACCGTCGGCTACCACAACCACGCCCAGGAGTTCCTCGCCGAGTTCGACGGCAAGACCGCCTACCAGCGCTTCCTGTCGCTGGTCGATCCGTCGGTCGCGATCGAGCTGGACCTGTACTGGGCCCTCGTCGGCGGCCAGGACGTGGTCTCCCTCGTCGAGGAGCTCGGCGACCGACTCGTCGCGATCCACGTCAAGGACGGCATCAAGCCCGAGTCCAACCCCTTCGCCCCCGGCGCCCCGAAGTTCGCCTCCTCGAGCCTGGACCAGCGCCACGCCGGCGAGGGCGAGGTGCCCACCATCGAGGCCATGAACGCCGCGACGAACGTGAAGTACGCCGTCATCGAGTACGACAACGCCCCCGGCGACGTCTTCGCGGACGTCGAGAACAGCTACCGCTTCCTGATCGACGGAGGACTCGCCGCATGAGCACCCCCTTCACCGGACCCGTCGGCGT